>Ga0207874_1000034_pt1 | contig 193150 bp, 162 predicted proteins | sample HigsolmetaAR201D_FD_184833 | JGI IMG/M metagenome (GOLD analysis project Ga0207874, IMG submission 184833) | Ionic liquid and high solid enriched microbial communities from the Joint BioEnergy Institute, USA - AR20-1-D (SPAdes) (version 2) ... | reverse complement strand
CGTCGTTGTAGCACACCGCCGAGATACGCTGTTGAACGCCCTGAAACCCTGCGAGCGTTGCCCGCAGATCGGGGTCATCAGCAATGTGTATCGTTACTGTGCGTTGTACGTCCATGTGTTCTATTATACGACTAAGAGTAACAAAACGTAAGGCTTGGTGGGCATTGGAGGGCGGCATTCCCTCGCCAGCGAAAGCAGGCGGTCCTCTGCCGCAATTTTTATGGATCTTTCGTTCTTCACTCGAAGTTGATTACAACTGCTGGGACTTGATGTTTCTTTTTAGCGAGCTAAGCACACTCTACATGTTTTGCATCGTATTTATTTCGTAATACAACTAATTATGGATCAGGATCTCATCCTTGCTATTGATTTTCTCGTTATGCCTGGCGGAGAGTGTTACCAAGCCCTAGAATCCTTCGTCTTTGCTCATCGATTGGTAGTGTGATCGTCTGCAGATTGGCGATCATACTGCCAAGGGACGTGATTGTGACTATGGGCAAAGGATGGACATGAAGTATCGGTTACTCGAACAATCCTCTCTCCGTAGACTCATTTTTAGCTTTGTGCTGCTGAGTATCATCGTATCGTATGCTCCACAATCGGCACAAGCAAGCCAACTAGAGGCTTCGGCGGCCCTACCGCTGAGCCAAACGAATCCGCAACAAACCGTGTTTCTGCCCTTGGTCGCGCAGGACAGTGGCACCCACAGCGTCGATCTGATCGCGGCGGCTCAGGCGCGCGGCGAGATCTCGAGCGAGACGGCGTTACTGTACCAGGTCTTCGCCGTGTTTGGCGATGATCGGCTGCCCGCCAAGTATCGCGGCACTTCGAGCGGTCCGAGCGATGTGGAAGTGTCTCAATTGGTGCGCGAGCAGTACCACACCCTTTCGGCGCAGGCCAAGGCCACGCTCGAACCGTTCCTGATGCCGCCGTATCACAGTGGCAGTTGGTGGGATCTGCAACAACAGAAGCAGCGACGCGCGGTTGCGCCCCAAGCCGAGCAGCCGAGCGAGTGGCGCTGCGGTGGTTTGGGTAATGTCAAAGACCCGCTGTTCAACGAGTGGTCGTACCTCGATAGCGCCAACGGCGAAGTGCGCATCTGGTGGCAGAAGCGCTATCCTCAAGATGCTGCGATGGCCAAACTCTATCTTGAGAAGGTCGACGCGATTTGGCTGAAATTGCATATGTTGATGGGCCGTCAGCCGCCATCCGATGAGGGCAGCTCCAAGCTCTGTCGAGGCGGCAACAACCGCTACGACATTTCGCTTGTCGATCTCGGCGCGAACGGCGAGACGTGGCCCTACGAGTATACAGCAGGCGGACCAACTCCCTCGTATATTTTGCTGCGGCGCGGCGCTGCGTACGGCACGCTGATCCACGAGCTGATGCACGCCTTCCAGTTCGCTTTCGCGCGAAAAGGGACTTGGAGCGAATATACGTGGTGGGCTGAGGCGACCGCCACATGGGCTGTGCAGTATGTGGACCCGACTCTGAACCACGAGCATGGCTACGCGGATGGCTTTTTAAAGCGGCCCGACATGGCATTGGAGGAGGTTCTGGGCGGCGACTCTGGTGTCGCAGCAACGCATCACTACGGCGCGTATCTTTTCCCCTGGTTTATCCAAACCCGTATCGGCGAGGGATGGATTCGTACTTCGTGGGAGCGCTTCGCTACCGAGCCCAATTCGCTCAAGGTGGTCAACGAGTTGATTCCAGGCGGCTTTAAGCAGCAGTGGCCCGATTTCACGCTACGCATGCTCAACCGCCCGCCGATGGACGATTTCACGAAAGCCGATCGGATGATCGTTCAGAGCACGTTGCAGGGCGATGAGGTTGTTGCGCTGAATGGCGCGAGAGAGCGCGCGTACGAACTGGATGGGAACGTGAAGCATCTGGCTAGCCAAGCCTATCGCTTCACGTTCAACGATCTGAGCGCGCGTTCGGTGACCTTCGTGAACCCGCTGTTCGAGCAGGAGCAACTCACCGCCGAGATCCGCGCCCTGGTTAAGATCAATGGCAAGTGGGCCGAGGAGGATTGGACGGATGCGCCGTGGCGCTCGTTCTGCCGCGATGTGAAGGCTGAGCGGGTCGAGGAATTGATGATCGTCATCAGCAATAACGAATGGCAGAATCGCAACCACAAGCTTCATTTCACCAAGCCGCCCCGTCTGATCGCCACCAATGTGGCCTGCCGTGGCTGGGATTTCACGGTGACGGCGAAGATGACCGAATCGGGCGATACGTTCAATTCGCAGGAGGAGACCGTCACAACGGGTCGTTGGCTGCGCGATATCCTCGATGGCGATGATGGCATGGGCCGACCGTTTGAGCACTATCAGGCCAAAGACGTGAAGGCGACCTGGAAGCACACTGGCACCGAGGGCGGCTGTTCAGGCTCGGGCAGTGGCTCTGTCACGCTGCCGGGTGCCGATCAGACGTGGCTCACGATCTGGACGACGGGCCTGGATTTGACCGGGCGGACGTATGTGCCTGGTCGGCGTGTGTACAACGGCTTCGGTACCGATGTGGAGGTGTGGGGCAATGTAACGGTGCCGTACAACTGTGGGGATGATTCGTTCCCTCGCTCGTTGGTGACGCTGGGGCATTGGTTCCGCACCGAGACGGTGCCGACGCAATCGGTCAGCGCCGATGGCAAGGAGATCAAAGGCACTTTCGTCGAGATCGAGACCGATGAGGGTTACAACCGCACCCTCACGTACACTTGGACGATGACGGCGCTACCGCCCGAATAAGGGTAACTTCTCTCGCAAGCGCGCTCCATTCGGCAGGGCTGGATGGAGCGCGTTCTTTGTTTGAGTGCTACTTCGTTTTGGGCTTCGAGTATCTTCGAGATGACAGCATTTTTCATTGTTTTCTTTGCTTTTACGTCGAGATCTCTCACTTCGCCTGACGGCTTGTTCGAGATGACAGCGTTTTTCGATGTTGAGATCCTTCATTTTGCCTGATGGTTCATTCAGCAGGGCTGTGTGTTTTAATGTTTTATCGGAGAAATCCTTTTTACCATCTTTGAAATCTGTGTAATCTGTGGATGAATCCCCACATCATTGACAAGTGCGGGCCGTTCGCATACGATTCGCGGCGCGCGGCCCACTACATCCCCGCCATTGCCGCGCCGCTGCCGTTTGCCACCCCAATGATGCAAAGAGGCACACATGGCTTAAACTCTTTACACATCGCGCCACAACTTCTCTCGTTCCTCACGGATTCCATCACATCGCAAGCAAGCGTTTTGAGAACAGAAGGACAATGCAACCATGGGTATGCTCGACAACAAAGTCGCCTTTATCACTGGCGCAGCGAGTGGGATTGGGGCCGGCACCGCCGAACGGTTCGCGCAGGAAGGAGCGCGCGTGGTGATCGCCGATGTGCAGGTTGCACTTGGCGAGCAATTACGCGATTCGATAATTGAGCGTGGCGGCCACGCCATTTTCGTTGAGTGTGATGTGAGCCAGCCCGCGTCGGTGCAGCACGCCATCGAGGCGACGGTGGCCGAGTTCGGGCGGCTGGATGTGGTGTTCGCGAATGCGGGCATCAACGGGGTGTTCGCGCCGATCGAGGAGATTCTGCCGGAGGAGTGGGATAAGACGATCAACATCAATCTGAAGGGCACGTACCTCACGTTGCACTACGCCGTCCCGCACTTGAAGCGGGCCGGAGGCGGGAGCATCATCATCACCAGCAGCGTGAACGGCTCGCGGGTGTTCTTCAACGCTGGCACGAGTGTCTACAGCGCCTCAAAAGCCGGACAGTTGTCGCTGATGAAGAGCATGGCGCTTGAGCTTGGTCGCCACAACATCCGCTGCAATGCGATCTGCCCGGGCGCGATCCGCACGAATATCGGCGAGCGCACCGAGATACGCAACACAGCCTCGATCGGTTTGCAGATCCAGTTCCCGAACGGCAGTCCGGCGCTGAACCAGGGCCGCGCCACGCCGAGCGAGGTGGCCGATGCGTGTCTGTTCTTAGCCTCGGATCTGAGCCGCCATGTCTCGGGGGTGGAGTTGTTTGTGGATGGTGGCGCTTCGCTGTTGTGAGGCATGGCTGCGCCTGGCTGATGTGTGGCCCACGCTGAGCACATCGGGCGCAATTGGTTTGGTGGAGCGCTAGCGCATCATCGCGCTAGCGCTTCTGATTTCAGGCCGGAACCTGCCAAGGAAAGGCGCGCTGTTTGTTGGGGCGCGGGATGAACGGCACACTCTCGATCAGCGTGCGCGTATACTCCTCCTTCGGCGCGCGGAAGATCTCCTCGGCTGGCGCGTATTCGACGACTTTGCCCTGGTACATCACGGCGATGCGGTCGCTCATATGCTCGATGACGGCCAGGTTGTGCGAGATAAACACGTACGACAAGCCCAATTGCTCCTGAAGGTCTTGCAGCAGGCGCAGGATCTGGGCTTGGATCGAGACATCCAAAGCCGAGACGGGCTCGTCGCAGATCAACAGTTTGGGGTTGAGCGCGAGCGCGCGGGCGATGCCGATGCGCTGCTGCTGGCCGCCCGAGAACTCGAACGGGAAGGCGTTGGCCGCCGCTGTATCGAGGCCGACGAGTTCGAGCAATTCGTGGACGCGCCGCTGCCGCTCGCGTTGTGTACCAACTTTGTGGATGATCAGCGGGTCCTCGATCGCCTGCGCGACGGTCATCATTGGGTTGAGGCTAGCCAGCGGGTCTTGGAAGATCATTTGAATGTCGCGGCGCTTCTCGCGCAGGGCTTTTGCGTTCAGCGCGGTGAAGTTGATGCCGTCGAACCAGATCGTGCCCTCTTCGGGATCGTAGAGCCGCACGATGCAGCGCGAGAGGGTCGATTTGCCGGAGCCACTCTCGCCCACGATGCCGAGCGTTTCGCCGGGCATCAACTCGACCGAAGCGTCTTGCACAGCGGCGAAGCGGGTGCGGCCACGGGGGAAGTATTTCGTTACGTGCTCGACGCGCAACAGCGGCTCTTTGCCGTTCGCCGATGTGTGCGCGTTAAACGTGGACTTGTTCAGCAACATGATGCATCACCTCATCGGCGTGGTGGCAGGCCACCGTATGATCGGCTTCAACTTGGCGCAGTACGGGCTTCTCGTTGCGGCAGCGCTCGGTGACGAAGCGGCAGCGCGGCGCGAACGGGCAGCCAGTGTGCAAGGTCATAGCGCTGGGTGGCATGCCAGGGATGGGCTGGATGGGAGTTTTGCCATGCCCGATCTCCATGGTGCTCTCCATCAGGCCGAGCGCGTAGGGGTGCGCTGTGTTAGTGACGAGCTGCTCGACGGTGGCCAGTTCCACGATCTCGCCCGCGTACATCACGGCGATGCGCTTGCAGTGGTTGGTGGCCACTCCGAGGTCGTGGGTGATCATGATCATCGCCATGCCGATCTCTTTGCGCAGATCATCGAGCAATGAGAGCACTTGGGCCTGCACGGTCACGTCGAGCGCAGTGGTTGGCTCATCGGCCACCAGCAGTTGGGGGTTGAGGGCCAATGCCAGGGCGATCATCACGCGTTGGCGCATACCACCCGAGAACTGGTAGGGGTAGTCGTCAAAGCGTTGCTCGGGGTTTTGGATGCCGACGCGGCGCAACAGCTCGATGCCCCGCGCTCTGGCCTCCTCGGGCGAGTAGAGCCTGCGGATGAGCATGCTTTCGGTGATCTGCTTGCCGATGCGCATGATCGGGTTGAGGCTGGTCATTGGGTCTTGGAAGATCATGCCGACATCGCGGCCCCGCACTTCGCGCAGTTCTTGCTGGCTCATCTTCAGCAGGTCTTCGCCGTTGAGCTTGGCGGAGCCCCGCACAACGCGACCGTTGCGGGCGATCAGCCCAAGCAGGGAGAGCATAGCGACGGATTTGCCGGAGCCGCTTTCGCCCACGATGCCGAGGCTCTCGCCTGCCTCGAGTTTGAACGAGATGCCGTTGACTGCGTGGACGGTGCCGCCGGGGCGCTTAAATTCGACCCACACGTCTTCGACTTCGAGCAGGGGTATCGACATTTAGCGCTCTCCTTTCGCGTTGAAGATCTCCTGTAGGCCGTCGCCGAACCAGGTGAAGGCCAGCAAGGTGAGGCTGAACAGCAGCGTGGGCCAGATCGCCAGGTAGGGGAAGCCGCGCATTTTGTTGATGCCGAGTTGGATGAGGTTGCCCCACGATGGCTCGGGCGGGCGGATGCCGACGCCGATCACCGAGAGTCCGGCCTCGGCGATCATGGCGTAGGGGATACCGAAGCTGAGCGCGACCGCGATCGGGCCAAGGATGTTCGGCAGCACGTACTTCGTGATGACGTGTTGTTCGCTGGCGCCGAGCGTGCGGGCAGCGTGCACGTATTCCTGGTTCTTGAGCGCCAGCACTTGGCCGCGAATCAGGCGGGCGTAGCCGGCCCAGCCGGTGATCGCCAGCGCGATCACGATGGTGGTCACGCTTTGGCCAAGGTTGGTGGCCAGGATGACGGCGAGCAGGATGGCCGGGAAGGAGTTGAAGATCTCGACCAAACGCATCAGGATGGTATCGGTCCAGCCGCCCCGCATGCCCGAGATCGAGCCGATCACGGCGCCGATCAGCAGTGAGAGCGCTGACGCACCCAGGCCCACGATCGCGGCGGTGCGTACCGCGTAGATCACACGGCTCAATTGGTCGCGCCCGAGGTCATCGGTGCCGAAGATATGCTCGGCGCTGGGGGGTTGCCAGGTGTTGCGTAGGTTTTGATCGTTGTAGTGGTAGGGCGCGATCCAGGGCGCAAAAATAGCGATGAGGATGAAGATGATAACGAGAACCAAGCCTATCACGGCCATCGTGTTGCGTCGATAACGTCGCCAAAAGACTTGAAGAAGCGTTTCGGGCTGGGGTACTGTATCAACGGCTGTCGGTGAAAGTGTTTTAGATACCGCCATAATGATCTTCTCCTGCGAACAGTGTAGATAGTGTCGATTCAGAGAGTCGGCACGATCTCCGCTTGGCGGGCCGTGTTAGGCTTCGAGCTTGATGCGCGGATCGAGCACGCTATAGAGGATATCGGCGAGCAAGTTCGCCAACATCACGCCGAGCGCCAGCACGACGACGCTCGTGATCATGAGCGGATAATCGCGGGCGGCGAGCGCCGTTGCGAATAGTTGGCCAATACCTGGGATGCGGAAGATGCTCTCGATCCACACCGAACCGACCAGCGCGTAGGCGATCTGCGGCGCGGTGGTGGTAACGACCGGGATCAGCGAGTTGCGCAGGGCGTGTCGCATAATCACGAGTTGTTCGGGCACACCTTTGGAGCGGGCGGTGCGGATGAACTCTTGGCTCATTGTCTCGGCCACCTGGTTGCGCGTGAACCGCGCGATGCCCGCGATCGGGCCGAGCGCTAAGGTCAGCACAGGCAGTATCAACTCCTGCGGTTTGGGAGTCGGTGTCGACCAACCGCCACCCGGCAGGATATTCCACACGCGCCCGGCGAAGATCAGGATCAGCATAATCGCCAGCACATAGACGGGCACGACTTGGCCGATCATCGAGAAGCCCGTGACGATGTAATCGATCCAGGTGTTGCGGCGGAACCCGGCCAACACGCCCATGGGGATGCCGACAACCAGCGCCAGGCCGATGCCGAGCAGCACGATGATGAGCGTGCGGGGCAGTCGTTCGCGCACCATATCTTCGATCAGCACACTTGGGGTTTGGAATGAAGGGCCGAATTTAAAGGTGGCAGCTTTCGATATATAGACCCAAATTTGTTGATACAACGGTTTATTCAGACCATAGCGCTCTTCAAACAACGCACGTTGCACACGATACGCTTCGCTATTTTGATTGATCTGGGTGGACATGGTTTGGTAGGCGCGCTGGGTGTCGAGATAGTTACCCGGCGCGTAGCGCAACAGCGTGTAGGAGATGCTGATAATCACTACCAGCGAGATCGCCATCATCGCGAAGCGCTTGATGAGAAAAATGAGAAAGGAGAGGCCTAGCATAGCGATACCTTTCAATCACAGGTTGCAGGTGATACATTCGCGATATGCTTGCGCTTGTGTGCGGCGTGGCGGGCACGATTCGCATCGTGCCCGCCGTGCTCAAGCAGCTAAGCTATTCGTTCCACTGCAAATACTGGAATTGGAAGATATGGCCCCACGACAGCTTGTTCAGCACGATCCCTGAGAGCCGAGGATCGGTGACATAGAACGTCTTGTCGTTGTACAGCGGAATCATCCAGGCCGAATCGACCGCGAGTTGCTGGAGCGGGATGACGTACTGCAACGCGTCCTCCATGCTCGATTGGCGCAGCTTGATCATCAGGCGCTGGGCTTCCTTGTTCTGTTCGGTGTAGTTGTTGTACTGGGCGACGCTCTGCTCCTCGCGCAGGATCAGGTCGAGCGCGTTGAGGTAATTGGTGAGTTTGTCGGCCTCATCGGTGGCTTCGTTGAACGCCTTGGCGATCAGATCGATCTGCTCTCGGAAGGTCGGCTCCAGCTTCATCGTCTCGCCCCATTCGTTGTTCTCTTGGGCGATAATCTGCTGGCGCTTCTCCCAAACGGCATCGGCACGGGCCTCAAGTTCAGCCCAATCGCCAACTTCGGTGATGTTGCGAGCCGCGTCGATCTGGTCCTGATACGCAACGAACTCGGCCACGCCACCGGGCTTGTAATCCATGAACCACCAGATATGGCCGGAGTTCAGCAGCAGGTCGATCGGCTGGAACCAGTTCATCGGGCCACCCAGCGTGGCGTATCCGGGCGGGATATCCTTGTTGAAGTTGGCCCATTGCAGCGAGTTGTAGATCGGCAACTCGGTGTTCTGGATCACGATAGGCACCGAGAGGTTGTCCTGCCACATCTTGACCACGGCCTCGATCATCGGCATACGTGGGTCGTTGGCGGGCGGTGCGTAGAATGTGAGTTCGGGGAAACCAGCGCCGCCCGGGTAGCCCGCCTCGGCCAGCAACTGCTGGGCGCGCGCGACATCGTAGGGCAGCGGGGTGATCTTCTCCGTTACCGCCGGGTCGCCCGTGAAGGCGTTGGTGGGCACGGCTAAGCCCTTCAGCACGCTCTCGGTGATGGCTTCCTTATCGATCGCCATAGCGAAGGCTTGGCGCACGCGAATATCGGAGAGCGGACCGGCATCGATAGCGCGGTTGTACTGAATGCCTTGCCAGATCAGGTTCTGAATATCTTCCTTGATATTGCCCTGCATATCGGGGTTGTTGCGGGCATATTCAAGCTGGCTCGGATCTTCGAGGAAGGTGAAGTGGATTTCGCCGTTCTCAAACGCCTGCATTCGAGCGTTCGCATCGGGGTACGGCTTCAGGATAATGGTGCCCACATTGCCGATACCATCGCCAACGTAGTGTGGGTTGCGTACCAGCGTCACATCGCCGCCGCTCACCCACGATTGCACGACATACGGTCCGTTGAACACAGCGCCTTTGTCTGGGTTCCACCACTCGTCGGGGTTGGCCTCCAGGCTTGCAGCGTTGATCGGCATTGAGGTCGAGATCGCTAGGAGATTGGTGAATGCCGCGTTCGGCTCGGTCAACGTTACTTGAATCGTGTAGTCATCGATCAGCTTAATGCCCACTTCATCGGGTGAAACCGCACCGTTTTTGAATGACCAGCCGTTCTTGATTTGGCCCCAAGGTCCGGCCCACATCGGGGCGTCCTTCAATTGAGGGCTGAGCAAACGCATCCACGCCACGTAGTAGTCTTTCGCGGTGACGGGATCGCCGTTTGACCACTTCTTATCTTTGCGCAGTTTGATCGTCCAGATCAGCCCATCCTGCTCGGATGTAGCGCTCTCGGCGACCTTCGGCACAACTTTGAGATCCGGCGTGTAGCCGTACAAGCCCTCAAAAATGGTGCCTTGCGAGACGAGAAGTTGCGATGACCAGAAGGCATGGTCGAAACTGGTGATGCCATCGCGGAGATAGGGTAAGACGACGGTAGCGCCACCTGTGGTTGGCTCAGCAGGGGCTGGGGCAGGTTCGGCAGGTTCGGCAGGGGCAGACGTCGGTGCTACCGCGGCCGGTTCGGATGCAGCGGTCGGTGCAGCAGCTGGAGTCTCGGGTGTGCTCCCACCGCAAGCTGCCAATAGCGGCACGAGTAGCACGAGCATAGCAATGAAGCCGAAGGGGTGCTTGTATCGCTTGACCATGGCTGGTTCCTCCACTATGAGATACGTAACCTCGTAACCAGGATTCAAGGCCAGAAATAACCGATACGCACGGCCTAACTCTCACGGCGCTATGAGGTGGGTAACACTCCTCCTTTCTTGACTTTTATGGTGGTAGCGGTTCGCAATTATACAGATGTTATTGATTTTTGTCCACATAAATGCGTATATGGCTTTGTAGAGCCTTCGTATGGAGAGTATTCGTATGTTATCGAGATTTTGTTGTATAATCTTGCCGGTTTATGTTGTTACAGTAAATATTTTTGTTTGTAATTATGAGGTTTCATGATATTGTTTGGATATGCAATCGCTGATTGAGATTATGTCGGTTTACACGATTGAAGATAAAAGTGTGCATTTTTATCATTTTATGCCTTCTTTTTGAGTAGATGGAGGTGATAAAATAGCTATTCTGCTTGGAAGATGAGTTTCTTCTACGAGAATGTGGGATGCGCCATTCGGCGAGTGAGCGCGTTCGCACGAGCAACTCGGCTGCTGCGCAAGCCCAAAGGGGCCGACTGCGGCCCTTTTGGAAACCCCAGCTGGGACTTATCGCCCCTGGACTCCAAGGAATCCGCTCTGTTATGTCGGTATCATTTGGTTCCTCGGTATGGTCCATGTTCGGTGGTCTATATGCGTTTTTTGCCTGCTGACACACAAATGTCTCTGCTTACACTTTCTGATGCTTTTAGGAGACGATTAGCGAGGTAAGTTGATCGAGGGATAGGTGAACGTTACGCGATGCGTTGCGCCGACGTCGCTTCGAGCGCTAGAATCAGCTCGGTGAGCATGCGGTTGACGGGTGTGGCGACGCCTACACGCTGGCCCTCGCGCACGATCGCCCCGTTGATCGCGGCGATCTCACTGGGGCTGCCGCGCAACACATCCTGCAACATCGACGAGCGATTCGCGCTGGTGGCGTTCGCGATCGCCAAGACGTGCGCCAATGGGTCGGCGTAGGGCAACTCAATGTCCAGCGCTGCTGCCACCGCCACTGCCTCGGCCACGGCGGCGCCCATCAGCAAGCGCGTTGTTTCGTGCTGGGCCAACGCGCCGTTCGGCACCCGCAGCAGTGCGCTGAGCGCGTTGATGCCCACGTTGGCGATCAGCTTGCCCCACACAATCCCATCGAGTTCGGAACTCACGCTGGCTGGCAGGCCGCACTGGTTGAACAGGGCTGCCAGAGCCGCAACGGCTTCGGGGTCGGGTTGGGCCGCGAAGGTGGTGGCGCCCGTGCCAGCGTGCCGCACGTGTCCCGCAGCCAGCATCGTCGCGCCGAGTGCGGTCACGCCCTGGCCGATCGGCTGGCCCACGCGCTCGGCCAACATCTCACGATTGCCGATGCCGTTCTGAAGCGTGATCACCAATGTCGGCGGGCCGTTGGTGCGCAGCAGGCTGGCGAGGTGCTCCGCAGCACTGGCGGTTTGGTACGATTTCACGGCGATCAGCACCACATCGCAGGGGCCGATCTGGCTGGGGTCGCTGGTGATTTTGGGGTATCGTGTGGAGGTGCGGCCCTGTTGCTCGCAGCGCAGGCCAGCGGCGCGGATCGTGTCGATCTGCTCCTGCCAGTGGGTGAGCATCCACACTTCGGCCTGCTCGCAGAGCGTGAAGGCCAACAGGCTGCCCAACGCGCCCGCGCCGACGATTCCAAGCTTCATGGCTGCTGTTCGAGCAAGCGCAGCGCGCCTAGTGCGGTGGCATGCGCAGCGTGAGGCGGCAACTCAAACGCAACGCCGTAGAATCCGCCGGCCTGTGCGATCGCCTTGCGGATGCTGGGTAGCGCGGTCAGCCGTCCGATCACTACGATCCGCTCGATCTGCTGCGCCTTGGCGGCGTTGATGGCGATCATGGCGATCACCTGGCCGATCAGCGTTACCAATGCGGCGGCTAAGTCGGCGGGTTCCACCTGCTCGGCGTTGCGGGCCAGCCGCCCGAAGTTGACGGCGGTCGCATCGGCGGGCAATTGGCCGATCGGGCCAACCACCACATCGGCCAAGCTCAGGTCGGCCCGGTTCGGGTCGCCCTGCTGAGCCAACGCATCGATCTGGAGCGGGTCGGTGGTGCCGAGCAGCAGGCGCGCCAAGCCCAACAGTGTGCCGCCGCCCACCGCGCTGCCCGTGACATGTCGATACGTGGAGTCGCGCCCGACCACCATCGCTGTGCCCGATCCTGCGCTCACGATCAGCAGCGGTGTGGATTCCGGCGCTTCGACCAGAGCACGCCCGCCCAAGCCGATCGCCTCGATCTCGCCCACGCTGACGATCTCGCAGGTGCCGATGCGTTGGGGCAGTGCACGTGATTGCCCGCCTGTGACGGCGATCCGGCGCAGATCGCCGAACGACAGGCCGCCACTGCTCAGCACCTCGGCCACAAGTTCGGGTGTGGGCGTGCCGTTGGCTGGTCGTGTCCAGTGTCGTAGCGCTCCATCGGCGCGCACAACGACATCGATATTGGAAATGCCGAAATCAATCGCTGTTTGCATAGCGGCATAGTACATCCACAGCAGCAGAAACGCAAGTATTGAACGAGCATCTATGCTACAATTTCTTCGGTAAACGATGTTCGCCATACCCACATCGGCGTATGATGTGAGGAGATCATTTCATGCATACAACCATTCTTGATATTCAGAAGATGAAGGCCCGCAACGAGCGGATCGTGATGATAACCGCTTACGATTACACGTCGGCGCAGATCGTTGATCAGGCGGGCATTCCGATGATTTTGGTTGGGGATTCGCTGGGTATGGTGATGCTTGGCCACCAGACCACGATTCCTGTCACGTTGGACGATATTTTGTACCATACCCGTGCCGTGGCGCGTGGCAGCCAGAAGGCGCTGATCGTGGCCGATCTGCCGTTCCTCACCTACACGTCGCCGGAGCAGGCATTGCGGAATGCGGCGCGTTTGCTGCAGGAAGGTGGCGCACACGCCGTCAAGATGGAGGGTGGCGCGCCGATCATCCCGACGGTGCGGCGGCTGGTCGAGGCTGGCGTGCCGGTGATGGGGCATCTCGGCTTCACGCCGCAGTCGGAGCATCAGATCGGGCGGCGCGTGCAGGGGCGGCAACTCTCCAACGCTCGCCAACTGCTCGAAGATGCTCTGGCGCTGGAGCAGGCTGGCGCGTTCGCGATCGTGCTGGAGTTGGTGCCGATGGAGCTTGCCAAGGCGATCTCCGAGCGCCTGCACATCCCGACCATTGGGATCGGCGCTGGTCCCTACTGCGATGGGCAAGTGCAGATCTGGCACGACCTGTTGGGCGCGTACACCGACTTCCTGCCGAAGCACGCCAAGCGCTACGCCAATTTGGCCGAGACGATCCGAACGGCGCTGCAGCAGTACGCTACTGAAGTGCGCGAGGGCGAGTTCCCCACCGCTCAGCACAGCTCCACGATGAAGGAGGAGACGCTGGCCGAGGCGTTGGCGCAGTTCGATGCGAAGCACGCTGCAGACGCGTAAGCGAGTACTAGGATGCAACAGATAACTACGATTGCAGCATTTCGTCGAGCGCGCGCTCAGTTTGGGCAACTCGGTTTCGTGCCGACGATGGGCTACCTGCACGAGGGCCACTTGAGCTTGGTGCGGCGCGCTAAGGCCGAGTGTGGTGCGGCGGCGGTCTCGATCTTCGTCAACCCCACGCAGTTCGGCCCGAACGAGGACCTGGCCCGCTACCCCCGCGATCTCGAACGCGACCTGGCGCTGTTGAGCGAGCTCGGGACGGATCTGGTGTTTGTGCCCAGCGTGGAGGAGATGTATCCCAAGGGTTTCAGCACCAGCGTCGAAGTGACGGATGTGACCGAGCGTTTGGAGGGTGCCGCGCGGCCCGGGCACTTCCGTGGCGTGGCGACGGTGGTCTGCAAGCTGTTGAACATCGCGCAGGCCACGCGGGCCTACTTCGGCCAGAAGGATGCCCAACAGTGCGTGGTGATCCGCACGATGGTGCGCGACCTGAACATTCCCACTGAGATCGTGATCTCGCCTACTATCCGCGAGGCCGATGGCTTGGCGATGAGCAGCCGCAATGTCTACCTCAGCCCCGCCGAGCGCAGCGCAGCTCCAGTGCTCTACCGAGCGTTGACTGCCGCTCAACAGCGCTATGCCCAGGGCGAGCGCAGCGCGGCGGTGTTGCGCAGCGAAATGCAGGCGTTGATCGATGCCGAGCCGCTGGCAAAGGTCGATTACATCAGTGTCGCCGACCCGTGGACTCTGCACGAGCTAGAGCGGATCGAGGAGGGTGCGCTGATCTCGTTGGCGGTGCGCTTCGGCTCCACCCGTTTGATCGATAATCTGTTGTTGGAGTAAAGGCCATCGGAAACAGGCTAAGTAACGGTAAGGCCGTCCTCGTTGCGGAGGGCGGCCTTGGTATTCGTGCGCCACACTGCTGTAGCACTGGGACGGGTGTGGTTGGTGACGATTGCTGCAAATTTATGCGGGAGCATGATCACGGGCGTTGATGATGCGGTTGTTCCTTTTCCCAAAATAACAACTGCAGCGCATCTGTATGCTGACCATCACCTTGTCACCCCATCACGCCTCGGCTAACAACAACGCCAACAGCGCATCGGGCGCTTCCTGCTGCGGCAGATGCCCCACACCAGGGATCACTTCTAGGCGCGCGTTGGGCAGTAGATTCAGCAATGCCTCGGCCCGTGAGCGAGGCGCGATCGCATCGTGCTCACCCCAGATCAGCAGCGTGGGGATGTTGAGCTGTGCGGTCTGTTCGCGGAAGCTGTTCGCGCGCAGCGCCATGTCGATCGCCACCCAGCGGAACGCCGATAAGAAGCCCCGTCGCTGGCCGCTGCTCCACACCCGCGCCCATACACGTTGACGCAGAAATTCGCGATCGGCTTCGGGCAGCGCGTCGAGATCGTGGTAGTAGGGCCGCAGCGTCTCGTAGGCGCGCTCCTGCGAGTTGCGCAGCGACGTGTAGGTGATTTCGCCCAGCCCAGGCAGCAGAAAGAGCAGCATGGCGGTTGGGAATCCCTCGTTGCTGGGCGCAATGCCACCGCCGATCAACACCAGCCGCTCGACCAGCTCGGGGTGTGCCATCGCGAGGCGTTGCGCCACCATCGCGCCCATCGAGCTGCCCACCAGCACCGCTTTGGCGATGCTGAGCTTGTTCAGTAGGCCAACGATGATTCGGGCGAAGAAGCCCGTGGTATGCGGACGGCGCGGGTGCGCGCTGCGACCAAAACCGGGCAGATCGACCGCCAATACGCGGTAGCGCTCCGCCAAGCGCAGGAGCACGTGCCGCCACGTGTCAGCTTCGTCGCCCAAGCCGTGGATCAGCACCATCGCGGGGGCGTCTTCGGCTCCGGCGTCGTAGTAGTGCAACCGCACTCCGTCGATCTCTAGCATACTGCTGTAGGGTTGAAGCGCCTCAGGAACGGGCATCGCATCAGGGCGTGGCATCAGCATCACCTCAAACATCCAAAGAACACCACATACCAAGGCCCCAAACGCTTGGTACGGCATCCACAAGCGTCAAACTCACTAATGAACGTCACTTAAGGAATAGTGCTCATTGTACAACGGAATCGGTGGCATAGTGGGCATACATCTTGCACCACTTGGACGAGTTGCGTGGGGCCATGTTTCAATGGCGAAACATCCCGCGCACGATGGCTGTTTCAGTCGTGAAAAGCGCTCATATTGGGTGAGTGCCACTAAACGAAAGGAGGAGGATGTGTTGAGGCTTTTGTGTCGCGTCACATCCATACTAGTATGAACAAGCCATACCTTTTCGCGATAACCCTCAGCATCTTGCTGCTCTTTGGTTTCGCACCCTTCGCAAGCCCTGGCGATGTGTGGGCCGCGCCGCTTGCCGCACAGAGTTGCGACAACAGCGAGGGCGTTTATCTCTACGAGCACAAGAATTACGAGGGCAACTGCATTCGCTTGACTGCTGATCAGGGCGACTTGAGCCTGGATGGCTTTAACAACGTCGCCTCATCGATACGCATTGTGGGCGATTGGACTGCCGTCCTGTTCGTTGATCAGAACTTCGCTGGCGATTCATCCACGTTCACCCGCGATGATGCGGATCTCAGCAACAATAGTGTTGGTGAGAACACTGCCAGTTCTGTGCGAATCTACCGAGGCGACCTGCCACCCGAGAACCGTTGCGACGGCAGTGAGGGCGTGTACCTCTACGAGCGAACGTCCTACGAGGGGCGCTGTGTCCGTGTAACCACCGATCAGAGCGATTTGAGCGACTTGGGCTTCAATAATGTAGCCTCGTCGTTGCGGATCGTCGGCAACTGGACCGCCATTTTGTACGTCGATCAGAACTTCGGCGGCGCCTCGTCGAGCTTTATCGAGAATGATGCGGACCTGAGCAACGACCCAATCGGCAATGGTCGCGCGAGTGCGGTGCGTGTTCAGCAGGGTGGTTTGCCCACCGCGCCGCCTTGTGACGGCAACGAGGGTGTGTATCTCTACGAGCATCCCGATTATCAGGGCCGCTGTATCAAACTGACCGAGAGCGTGGGTGATCTGCGGATTTACGCCTTCGACGATACCGTTTCGTCGGTGCGCGTGGTTGGCGATTGGACCGTGACGCTCTACTCCGATCTGGATGGTACGGGCGTGTCGTCCACCTTCACCCAGAGCGATCCGAACGTGATCGACGATGGGATCGGCGACAATCAGGCGACTTCGGTCGGTATCCAACGGGGCCATACGCCGCCGCCGGACGCTTATAGCTGCGAAGGCGAGGGCGTGTACCTGTATGAGCACCCCGATTATCAAGGCCGCTGTGTGAAATTGACCGAGAGTGTGGGCGATCTGCGCGTGCTCGACTTCGACGATAGCGTTTCGTCGGTGCGCGTGGTTGGCGACTGGACAGTCGTGCTGTTCAGCGATTTATATGGAGCTGGCGTCTCGTCCACCTTTAACCAGGACGACCCGAACGTGGCCGATGACGCGATCGGCGATAATCAAGCGACTTCGGTTAGCGTGCAATAACGTTAACGCCTAACGCTTATCGCCTAAGCACAGCGAGGAGGAGCCGCCCACACTGCTCCTCCTCGTTGATTCAGCCGATACGTTTACCCTTGCAGCGGTCGCCGATCTTCAGTGGTGGCGATGGCGGCGTAGCGGGGCAATTCGCTCTGTTGCGCGGCGCGCTCCACCTCCAGCCAATCGTCATCGACGATCGTCATGCCTGTGAGGCGTGTCAGCGCGCTCTCGAACAACTCGATCACTGTCTCGAATGCTGGCGGATTCGGCAGCACATCGCTCAGGCCAGCCACGCGCTGCCCGAGCAGCTGCGCTAAGTGCTCGCGCTCGGCCTCCGAAGCCGCGATCAGGTCGGCGTTGCGCTGGGGCGACCAGACTAGATGCACGCCGATCTGATACAGTGCGCCGCCGCGCCGCCGGATCTGCGCCAAGCCAACGATCTTGCGCTGATCGACCATCGGCTCGTATGGCGAGCGTCCACCGAAGCAGACGCGCTTCACCAGTGGATCGAGCGTGGCAGTGTCGGAGCGGGCCTCCGCCACCGAGATCGGCCAACTGTTCAGCCCCAAGTCGTGCAGCGCCGCCGTCCACACATCGCCGATCCAGCGGTACGATTCGGTCACGTCCTCGCGGTAGAGCGGGTGCCCCACGGGCAGCGCCAGGTCGAGCATCACCATATTCGCATCGCCCAGCACCGCGCCGCCACCGCTGCGTCGGCGGTGGATCGAGATGCTCTGCTTGGCGCTGGCGGCCATATCGACCTCTGTCAGGCGCTGCGACGAGCCGAGCACCAGGGCCGGAGCCTCGAAGGTATACCAGCGCAGAGCAGGCGTGTTGGTCTGCTCTAAGCCGTGCAATAATGCCGAAGCGGCAGCCATCTCAGCGGCAGCGGAGCCGCTGCTAAAGGGTAGCCGACGGATCGTGGAGGTTGCAGCATTCATAGCGGTGCAGTATACCACAATGCGTCATACATGTAGGGTTTGCGCACCGCTGTTGGCGTATCGCTACGGCACTGCACGCCGCGCCGCGAGTTCGGCCTGAATCTCGGCGTGACGCTGCTTATCGATCGGGTAGTAGAAGGCGATCACCATGCCGATGATCAGCATGATCGCGGGCACCGGGCCGATCAGCAAGCGCATCGCGAACAGTGCGCTCTCGGGCTGCACGATCGCCTCACTCGCCACGTTGCTCGCCTCGTTCGAAATGTAGCCCGCCTGCGCAAGCAACACGCCCATCAGGAACTGCCCGATCGCCAGGCCGAACTTCTGCAACAGCACGATCAGGCCGTAGAACACGCCCTCGCGCCGTTGCCCGCTCTGCAACTCATCGATATCAACCGCATCGGGCAGCATGCTCCAGGGCACGATATACGCCGTGGAGATGCCGATCCCCGCCAGCACCGCCAAGCCCAGCGCCAGGTTCGCCTGATCGGACTGCACGAAGAAGAGCAGCGCCTGCACCAGCACCCAGAAGCACATCCCGACGATGTAGACCATCTTCTTGCCGATGCGCCGCGAGATCACACTCCACAAAAACAGCCAGACGAAGGCCGAGCCTTGTACGGCCAATAGCGATATGGGGATGAGATCGGTGCGTTGTAGCCAGAAGGTCACGTAGGGCACGATGATCGCGGAGGTGAACTGCACCGCCAGCCACGAGAAGAGGTAGATGCCGATCACGAACAGGTACGGCTGATTGCTCAGCGCGGTGCGAAACTGCTCCCAGATGCTAAGCTGCTGCTCGGCTGCATCGGGCAGTGGGCGCTCGCGCACACCCGCCACGCACCATAGGAATGGCAGGATGCACAAGCCGCCCCACACCGCGCCCGAGACGAGGTAGCCCGTGGTGGGATTGCTGTACTGATCCACGATCATCGGGTGGAGCGCGCCCGCGATCAGGCTGCCACCCACGCTAAACGCGAAGCGATAGGCGTTGAGGCTGGTGCGCTCGTCGTAATCGTTCGTTAGTTCGGCGGTGAGCGCGGTGTAGGGCACATTCACGATCGTAAAGGCCATGTTGAACAGCAAGCCGACCACCAGGTAGTAGATGAACTTGCCTGCCTCGCCGAACGGCGGCACCACCCATTGCAGCGCGTAGATCACGCCGAACGGCACCGCGCCGTACAAGATCCACGGTCGCCGCCGCCCCAAGCGCGAGCGGGTGCGGTCGGAGAGCCAGCCGACCAACGGGTCGTTAACGGCGTCCCAGATCGTGAGAATGGCGCGGATCGTGCCCGCCAAAAACGGGTTCAATCCAGCGACATTGGTGAGAAAGAAGAATTGGAAGAAAGAAGGGATGACCGTGGCGATCGCAGGTGCGAGGTCGCCCGCGCCGAACGCGAGCTTGGTCGCCAATGGTAGGCGCTTGGTGGGTGCAGCAACGGCGCTTGTGGCAGCCTTGTTGGACATGAACCCTCTCCCATTCAAAGTGCGGTGCGAATACCGATGGGGATGCGCTATATAGTTGAGCACAATCACGCAGAAAGAATAATGCGCTACCTCTCGCACGAACGAGAGTAGCGCACTCAGGGTGCTTGATGAGCCGAGATACGCAAGCTTTGCGTCCTTATCTTCGCTTCCACTTCAGTTGGAACTCCAACTCCTCGCCATCCTCGGTGCGCTCGTGCTCCACGCTCATATACGAGCCTGCGGGTACGGTGAAGCGCTCGTTGGCGACTTGGATGGTGAACGGCTTCTCCTGTTCGAGCGCATCCGCAAGGCGGCGAAGCTTGGCCACAAAATCCTTCACCGAGTAGACAACTTCGATATCGCGAGCTGGTTTTTCGCTCATGCGGCTCTCCTTTCAATCAACGAACACGATGACAAGCGTAACAACACCGCTTCGACGGCGCAACGCACTTAAGGCTGAATATGAAGCAAAACTCATCTAGTCGCTCGGCTACCCTCGTCACCATATAGCGTCGTAAACTTTTCGTTCTGACAACTAATTGTAGGCTTTTTGTACAAAATCAACAGTCTAGCACTAGCCTAACGTATCGCAATAGCGGCTAGAATATAGAATTGGCTGATGAAGAAATTGTTAGATCTAAGCCAAGTTTTCTTTGCTATACTACCTCTACTAACGATCCAGCCTGCAATGACACAGCTCCGTAGATACGCGGTTTGGTATCTTTTTGGCTTTCTTATGCGGTATTTTGAGAGTTGATGATGGAAATAAACGTTCCAGTACCAAGTTCGGATGTAACGTTACAGCGTGTGGGTAACGAGGCCATTTTGTACGATAAGCGAAATGGACGAGCGCACGTCATCAACAACTCCGCCGCACGAATTTGGGAATTGTGCAACGGTACATCCACGTTCGAGCAGATCTGCACAGCGTTTGGCGCGAGCTACGGTTTATCTGCCGAGACGGTTGCCGACGATGTCCGCTCCATTCTCACGACATTCGCTCAGCTTAAAGTGCTGGAAGTTTAGCCTATGTATGCCACTCAACGGCAGTTTGAACACCAAATGCCAGTGCAAGCTGCCTGGTACAACGTGCTCGACACAAACATTGTCGTTGAATCAAATGTTGCTGCAGCACTTGATCGTGTGGAAGATACGTACACAGCGTTTCAAGTGCCGCCTGGCTCCCTTCAGGAGGTGAAGCTGTTGCGGCTCGAACGCAGCGACGATGGCAATACCTATATCGTCACAAGCGCTAACGGCGAGAAGCGCTGGTCTAACTACGACGATGCTCTGCTCGATCTGCTCGATCGGATCGTTCATACTATCCTGACAAATTTGTTTGAACGGGGCATTTACGCCATTCATGCTGGGGCAGTGGTGGATCGTGGAGGCGCCTGGGCGGTTGTCGGGCGAAGCGGCCAAGGGAAAACCACGCTCACTCTGGGCTTGTTGCGGCGCGGCATGAGCCTGCTCTCCGACGAATTGATGATCGTCGAGCCAAACACCCAACGCATCTTGCCCTACCGCCGGAGTCTGCATGTACGGCCCGGCACAGTGAACTTGATCCCGGAGTTGCGCTTTTTGCTCGATCGGCCTCGCTACCATATCGGTGGTGGCAGTGAGTGGGCGCTCACTCCCAATGATCTCATCCGCATATTCCCACATGCTCTGGCGGCGCCAGCCCCTTTGCGGGGCGTGCTCTTGTTGGAGGGTACACCACAGGCCTACGAAGCTCCCACGATTACGCCGATTCCATCGGCATTAGCGGCACTCGAATTGCTGCGTAGCTCGTGGGCAGCATCTATCGACTTCAACGACGCACTGACATCGGTCAGCCGCTTACTGAGCCAAGTAGCTTGTGCTCGCCTCCGGGTGGGTCCACTTGGCCCAACTCTCGATGCAGTCGTCGCTTGGCAAGAGGCGAACCGTGCTTGATCAGCATTGGCGCACCCTGGCCGTCAACGCCGTCTATGAACAGTATCGGCAGGCTGGGGAACAACATTGGATCGCCGCTCGCGGCGACAGTATGCGTCCGTTGATTACGCCCGAATCGCGCTTGTTGGTGGCTTTTGGTGCACAACCGCGCGCTCTTGGCGAGATTATTCTGTTTCGAGAAGGAGAACGGCTGATCGCCCATCGTTGGGTCGCCCGTCGAGGAACGTCTTTCATCGCCAAAGGTGATGCCGAAGCGTTCTGCGATGCGCCGTTCTCTGCCGAAGCGATCCTTGGTGTCGTGCGTGCGCTCCGGCGCAATGCCAATGCACCGGCCTCCAGCCTCTGTTGCACTGGCCCGTTGGCAACAGCGATCGCACGATGCTCTTGGTGGCTGGGCCGCAGCGCCGCTTGGGCGCGCCGCATCAGCCTTCGAACTCCGACCCCACTGCGGTTCGTCGCGCAATGCGCGGCTCCGCTAACAAGGGTCGTCGCCCGAGTGATCCTTCAACCGATCGCATGGGCGGCGCAAATAAACAATCTCTACGAAAACAGCAATGGAAGGGGGTGACAGTCATGGACAAGTACGAAAGCCCAGCAGTGATCGCTACCTACAGCATCGAAGAGTTGGTGGAGGAAGCGACCGTCTGCATGCAGTACGGCCCGAGTACCGGCCCTGGTACCCCAGGCTAAGCATAGACCGCGATTTTTCGTTTTGCAAAGAGGGCAGCCGCCCTGGCTGTCCTCTTTGTTACCGTCCGCAACCATAACACGCTCTTGCCCGCACAAGGCGATAGACAGCATGAGAATAGAAGCAACCGTCACGTGGTTGCCCCTCACTGCTGTCGCTCGCCCGATCCACGCCATAAGGTGAGCCTGTGTCCGCTACTTATGCGATTGAGACGCGCGATCTCACCAAACGCTTTCGTAAACTACAGAGTTACCGCGATCTACTCCTCTATCCCTGGCGGCGAGCGAGCCACCTCGCCGTTGATCGGATCTCGCTTCAGATCGCCCAAGGCGAACTGTTCGGCATCCTTGGCCAGAACGGTGCGGGTAAGACCACGCTGATCAAGATGCTCAGCACCGCCCTGTTGCCATCGAGCGGCCAAGCGCTGATCGGCGGCTTCGACGTCGTGCGCCACGTGCGCCAGGTGCGCTCGCTGATCGGTGTGGTGAGCGGCGAGGAGCGTTCGTTCTATTGGCGGCTCACCGGGCGCGAGAACCTCGAATTTTTCGCAGCCCTCCACGGCATCCCGCGCGCAGAAGCCAACCGCCGCATCGCACGCCTGCTCGATGGCGTTGGCATGACCGCCGCCGCCGACCGCCCGTTCCGCTCCTACTCGACCGGGATGCGCCAGAAGTTGGCGATCGCCCGTGGACTGCTGAATAATCCTCGTGTGCTGTTTATGGACGAGCCGACCCGTTCGCTCGATCCGATCTCGGCCCAACAGGTACGCCAATTCGTCTCGGAGTTTATCGTGGGTGAGTTGAACAGCACCGTGATCCTCGCCACGCACTCTATGGTCGAAGCGGAGGAATTGTGCAACCGTGTAGCCTTCATTCGGAAGGGCCGTGTGGTGGCCCAAGGCCCGATCGCCGAGCTACGCCAAACGCTGCGCCAACACGTCCATCGCCTGTTCAAGCTGCAACGCATGCCACCCGACCTGCCCGACCTGCTGCGGCGCCTGCCGGGTGTCAGCAGTGTGGAGGTTGCGCAGAAGGATGGCATGTTCCTCCTCGATATGGCGATGAGCGACGAGGGCGCGCTGTTCGCCGCCGTGCTGCGCGAGATCGTGGAGAGCGGCGCCGATATTCACGATTGTGTGACCCAACAGCCCACTCTCAAAGACCTGTACTTGCACACGTTGGGTGAGCCATCCGCTGCCGCACCCGCACCGCTGGAGGCATCGCTATGGTGAGCAAACTTCGTGTGCCGTGGGCGTTCGTCCTGCGCGATTTCCGCATCGAAACGAGCTACAAGGTCGGCTTCCTGCTGCGGATCGCGAATGTGCTGGGCAACATTGCGATTTACTATTTCATCGCCGCCGTGTTCGAGGGTGTGGCCGCCGAATATCTCGCTGCCTATGGCGGCAACTACTTCGCCTTCGTGCTGATCGGCGTGGCGTTTATGGATTACCTGAACTTGGGCGTGGTGGCGCTCGGCAAGAGCATCCGCGAAGGCCAGGCCACCGGCACGCTCGAATTGATGCTGCTCAGCCCGACGCGCATGCCTGTGGTGCTGTTCTCCTCGACGCTGTGGAGCTACCTGTTCTCATCGCTCAGCGTGTTGCTCTACTTGGTGGTCGGCTCGCTGCTCGGCATGCAACTCGATCAGATGAATATCCCGTTCGCGTTGCTGTCGCTCTTTGTCTCCATCCTCAGCTTCAACGCGCTGGGCCTCTTCTCGGCCAGCCTAGTGATCCTGATGAAGCGCAGCGATCCACTCAGTTGGCTGGTGCGCTTCAGCTCGGCGGTGGTGGGTGGCCTGTACTACCCGATCGATGTGCTGCCGAACTGGTTGCAGACCCTGAGCCAGTTGCTGCCGATCACGCACGCGCTGGAGTTGATGCGGCGCTCGCTGCTGAACGGCGAGGGCTGGGCCGAACTGCACAATAGCCTATTGGCGCTGATTGCCCTGACAGTGGTGCTGCTGCCGCTGGGCTTGCTGGCCTGCTCGCTGGCGATACGGATCGCCCGCACCGATGGCAGTTTATCGCACTACTGACACTGATTCTGAAGGAGCTTACTGTGCATCACCAGCTATCTGCATTGCCGATCGAGACGCGCCTGCTCTGTTTGGCCGCCCGCATGCAACGCGATGCTCAAGCGCAGGAGCACATGTTGGCCCTGTTAGGGGAGTTCCACGATTGGGAGGCGTTGTGGCAACTGGCGCATCTGCACGAGGTATCGTCGCTCGTTGCCTATACGCTGCGCCCGCTCGCGGCACAGTTTGGCATTCCGGCGGCGTGGCAGACGCGGGCGCAACGGCGCGTGCTCGCCACGCTGCTGCGTAACACCTCGCTGCGCGATGAGCTTGGCCGCGTGATCACGGCGCTGCGCCAGGCCAATATCGGCGTCATCCCCGTTAAGGGCGTGGTGCTCGCCGAGACGATCTATGGCGAGTTGTCGGTGCGCCCCGCCGCCGATATGGACATCCTCGTGCGCCCGCAGGATCTGCCTGCCGCCCGCAAGGTGCTGTACGATCTTGGCTACGGTCACCGCGAGGAACTGTTGTTCGCGGAGCGCCACCATCCGTATCACGATCCGCAGTACTTCCGCCAAGTCGATGGCAATGATCTCTGTCTGGAGCTGCACTGGGCGCTGTGGGCCGATCGCTACTTTCACCTGGATTCGGCGGTGCTGTGGGAGCGTGCGGTGAGCGGTACGCTGGGTGGCGTGCCCACCAGTCTGCTCTCGCCGGAGGATACGCTGCTGCACTTGGCGATCCACCGTTCGCGTTCGGCGTTGCGGCTGCGCTTCCTCTGCGATGTCGCCGAGTTGCTGCGGGTGCACGGTGCCACCCTCGATTGGGACTACCTGCTGCGTCAGGCGCGGGTGGCCGGTGCTCGCACGGCGCTGTTCTACGCGCTGTCGCTGCCCTCCCAGTTGCTCGATGCGCCGCTGCCGCCCGATCTGCTGCCGAAGCTGAAGGTCAACCCGTTGAAACAGCGCGTGCTGGAAAACACCTGCGGCATCACGGCGCTGTTCCGCCCTGCCCAGGCTGGCGATGTGCGCCAACAGCCGCACCTGATCTACCGCATCTTCGAGCAGGATGGCGCGTTCCAGATCGCACAGGCGTTGAGCTACAGCTTGATGCGAACGGGCTGGAAGTATGTGCATTTAGCCAAGAAGCGCGTCCGTGTCAGGAGCGTGTAGCGTTTGCTCCACATTCTGGCTCAGCACCGACAAACACTGAACAACGTGATCCCGCATTTCAATGTGCTATCAGTATGATCACCGTAGACCAAATCGTTATCAAACCATGCAAGGATATGCGATAATAGCGCCAACAACCTCGTAGACGATTGAAAAGGAGGCGCTTATGTCGGGTGCGCTGAAGTCGGGTTTACTGTTTGCTGTGGTTGGGTTTTTTGCCTTTATTGTGTTTACCATCGTGCCCTCAATGCTGTCGATACCGATCCTAGGTTTGTGTATTTGTGGTCCTTTGGCTGTCGTATTGAATGGCATTGCATCGGGCTATTTTGGCGTGCAATGGAACACAAACAAAGCCGGAGTTGGCTCGGGCGTCTTGGCGGGTACGATCTCCGGCATTGGTATTCTGCTCGGCTCTTTGATTTTGTTTATTGGCCTGTGGCTTTTTTTTCGAATGATTTCGCAAGAGAACCCTGAGCTTCTTCGGGCCGCGATTGAGCAAGCGATTCGTCAACAACGGACTGAAGTCGATATCACGGTGGAAGAGGTCGAGCAGTTGATGGGGCTAGGTCTTGCGATGATGGGGTTCTGCTTTGGTTTGCTGGGGTTGGTGCTGTCGCTCGCATTTGGGGCGGTTGGAGGGTGGATTGCGACGAGCAGAAGGCCCGCCGATCCTACCGCACCGACTCCGTTTGAGCCGCCGTCGTTTGGGCCGCCCCCGCTGTCGCCGAGCTAACATCAAGATGGCAGCCTACTGCGCACGAACAGTAGGCTGCCGTTGCTGCGTGGGATGTTAGCGAAACACACCGCTGTTCGGGCCGATCAGTTGCCACTGGAAGTCCTCGACGTGTTCGAGGAGTTGATCGCACAAGCGTCGGAAATCGGCGCTCGAGATCAACGAACGGGCAGCTTCGGCGCTGTCGAGCAGCCCGGCGAGCGTGACTTGTGGGGCTGCACCCGCTTGGGTGTACCACGCATCGGTGATGCGCATGCCCAATCGCGTCAGGCCCGGCCCGAACTCCCCGACCGCGAACTCGATGTACTCGCGTTCTTTTCCCTCCTGGATATCCCAGGTCATCAGCAATTTAACTTCGGCCACATCAACACCTTTGTAAAGCATTACACGTAAAACGTAATGGGTGACGAGCCGAGAGTTACGAATTACGTTTTACAGTGCTAGCGTCCAAGCGCAGCTTTAATCGCGTCTTCGAAGATCGTCAGTCCTTCGTCGACCTGCGCATTCGTGAGCGTGAGCGGCGGGCAGAAGCGGATAGTGGATGCGCCGCAGGTGAGCACCAAGGCCCCGCGCCGGAACGCCTCCTCCATCACGTTGTTGGCAAGCTCCTTGGCTGGCGCCTTGCTCTCGGGGTCCTTCACGAACTCCACGCCTTGCATCAGGCCACGCCCACGCACTTGGCCGATCTGCGGATATTGCGCTTGCAGTCGCTCCAACCCTTGCCGTAGGTATGCTCCAACAGTAGCAGCGTTGGCGGCAAGTTCGCTCTGCACAAGGTCCAGCACTTCGTTGGCGACCGCGCAGGAGAGCGCGTTGCCCGAGTAGGTGCTGCCGTGTGAGCCAGGGAGCCAGCGCTCGGTCAGTGAGCGACGAGCGATCATCGCGCCAATCGGCATACCACCGCCTAAACCTTTGGCGGAGGTGAGGATATCCGGCTCGACACCCTCATGTTCGAATGCCCACATTTTACCAGTTCGACCCACACCACTCTGCACTTCGTCGAAGATCAGCAGAATGCCGTGGCGATCGCACAATTGTCGTAGGCCAGCCAAAAAGCCCGGTGCTGGCACCACATAGCCGCCCTCGCCCTGGATCGGCTCGACAATGATCGCCGCCACATCACTGGCTGGTGTAACGGTTTGGAACAATGTTTGTTCGATATAGTTCAGGCACACCTCGGTGGTACGCGCTGGGTCAGTATCGAACGGCGGGCGATACGGGTTCGCGTAGAACGCATGGAATGTTCCAGGCACCAATGGGAAGTAGTTTTGGCGTTGTGCCGGCTTTGACGCCGTTAACGAGAGCGAGCCGTACGAGCGGCCATGGAATGCGCCGTAGAAGGCGATTACATTTTGCCGCCCCGTAGCGTATCGCGCAAGTTTAAACGCCGCTTCGATCGCTTCGGTGCCCGAGTTTGTAAGAAACAGTTGCCAATCTGGTTGATCAGGCGATGCGCTGGGAAGGCTTGCCGTTAACTTTTCGCCGAGCCGAATCATCTGCTCGTTGTAAAAGTCAGTGCCTGCCATATGGATAAAGCGAGTTGCTTGTTCCTGAATAGCGCGCACAATCCGTGGATGAGAGTGTCCGGCAGAGACAACCGCGATTCCCGCATTGAGATCGAGGTATCGATTGCCATCGACGTCCCACACGTAACACCCTTCGCCCCGCTCGATCACGAACGGATAGACTCGACCAGCGCTTGGTGCGAACACGCGGGCATCGCGTTCCACAAGGGCGCGGGCCAATGGGCCGGGGGTCTCTAGGGTTACTTGGTTCGCCTGGACGTTAGCTGGTGCGCTCACAGTGCCTCCTTGCACAGTCCAATACGATTAGCGCGTTCCGAATGAGACGCGCCTACTGGCATTGTAGCCGAGGGCAAGGGCGACTGTCAAGGAATCGAATATTCTGCATCAGGAAGCAACAAACTGACTTTCACTGCGGCGCGGCACCAAGAACGATCGCGATAATACCGCCAACGATCAGGCTTGCTCCGAACAGCCGACGGGCTGCGTATCGCTCGGCCAGTAACTGCTGGCCCATTAGTGTGCCGAACAGAATGCTCACCTCGCGGGCGGGCGCGACGGCGCTCGCGGCGGTGAAGGTCATCGCGGTGAGCACCAACACGTACGAGCCGAACATCAGCAGTGCAATGCCCATGCCGTAGTAGCGATGCTGTTGCCAGTGCCGCTGCACGGTCGGCCACGAGCGCACCGCCAATGGCGTCAACAGCGTCATGCGGCCCGCCAGCACGCCGTAGAACAGCAGCATCGGCGCTATGCCAAACGATGCGACTGCCGTTTTGTCCCAAAGCGTATACCCCGCCGTGCACATGCCCGTCGCAATGCCGAAGCCGATCCCGGGCAGCGAGTTACGCACGATGCGCTGGTGCTTGCCGCCCGTGGTAATGATTAGCATGCCCGAGAGCAGCGCCAGCGCGCCCAAGCCGCCCAGCAAGGTGAGTCGCTCGCCCAACAGGATGACGGCGCCGAGCACCGCGCCACCCGCGCCAACGCCCCGCGCGATCGGGTAGACCTGTGAGAAATCGCCGACGCGGTAGCCGTTCTGCAAGCACCACAGATACGCGGTCTGGAACAGCACGCTCACCAGGATTACGCCCAGGCTCTTGAACGCGAACGCGGGCTTGGTCACGATCACAAACACGGCTATCGCGGGCGCCCACAACACCACGCCACACACATCGCAGAACCATGTGAATGGGAGACCACCTTGCACCCGTTTCGCCAGGAAATTCCAGCTTGCGTGTTGCAACGCGGCCAGCAACACCAAACTCAACCCAAATAGACTCATGGTTCACTCGATCGATGTGCAGTCAATGTGTGAAGATGCCCGCAGCCATCCCGCAAGCATCTTCGCAACCACAGACCTGCCACAAAGGGATATCGGAAGGGCTAGCCAACCCACCTCTGTCCATCGAACACTGTTACGCTCGGCCCGTGTTGGCCGATCTGGCTCGCGTAGCTCGTGAGGCCGCTCTGCTCGTCCCAAATGTGCAGGAAGCACTGCGGCGGCTGCTTCTGCACCACGAGCCGTTCGCGCTGCGATTCATCGGGCAGCATCTGTTCGTAGATCGCTGGACAGGTGAGTGCTAGCGTACCATAAAAACGCCGCACCATTGTCGCGTGAACATGCCCCGCGCCGATCAACTCGATCTGCGGGTGGCGGGCGATCAGTGCGCCGAACGCCTCGGCATCGGCCAAGCCGATCTGATCGTAGGCTCGGAAGCCAGTGCGGAAGGGTGGGTGGTGCATAAAGATCAAGGTCGGGCGATCGGGTGCTTCTTCGAGGCGCTGGGCGAGCCATTCCAACTGTTCTGGGTCTTGTGCACCGCCGCCCTGGCCAGGGATGTTGGTATCGAGCGCGATCAGCCGTAGCGGCCCCACATCAACCACGTACTGCATGTATCCCGGCAACTGCACTTGGCCCTGCTCGCCGATCACGGCAAGCATATGCTCGCGGTTATCGTGGTTGCCTGGGATCACGAACGTTGGCATCGGCAGCGCGCCGATTGCCTCGCGGAACAGTTCGTACTCGGCCACTGTGCCGTTGTTGGTGCAATCCCCCGTGATCATCACCACATCGGGGCGTGTGGGCAACTGTAACAGGTGCTCGATAGCGCGCTGCAACTGCGTGACAGCTGGCTCGTAATCGAGCTGAATATGCGGATCACTGATCTGCGCGATGATCATCCCTACCTCCTTGTGCTTGTGAATGATGGCAAATGCTACCGCACAATGGGTCGAGAGCAATACGGCTTTTGATGGATGTGTTTGATTTACCTTGCGCATAACTCAAGCTGTGTGCTAGACTACCTGCACATGCCTCATTCGGTATGCAATTGCGCAACAACCGCCTCCCGATTTGCGTATCATTGCTAGATACAAAGTTTCTGAGGAGCGAAGTCATGCCATTTTGTCCCCAGTGCGGAATCGATAACCCAGCATCAGCACGTTTCTGCGATCAGTGCGGCGCAGTGCTGGTGCCTGTGGGCAATCCGCCAACAATGTCTGCTCCGGCAGCGCCTGTTTCCTCGGCGGCACCAACCATTGTGGGTGCTCCGGTTGTTCCTGCAGCCAGCAGCATCACGTGCGCGCAGTGTGGGGCTCCTGCCATCCCTGGCGAGGCATTTTGCGATAACTGCGGCGCTCCCCTGAACGCACCAACGGTTCAGCCTTCCGCGCCGCCAGCCTATTCACAACCCTCGCAGCCTGTGTATCCGCCTCCGCAGCCCGCTCAGCCGACGGTTCCTGCGAGCTACTCACAGCCAGCCGCGCCGCCTGCAGTGCCGCCAGCCTATTCGCAGCCGGTACAGCCAGCCGTGCCGCCCGCAGCGCCGCCGCCAACCTATTCGCAGCCGGTACAGCCAGCGCAGCCCGTCGCGCCACCCGCAGCGCCGCCGATCTTCGAGTCTGCGCCAGCGGTGCCGCCTCCCGGCCCAATGCAGCCGCCAACGTTGCCGCATAAGCACTTGCCTCCGATGGGGAGTGCGCCGGTCGCAGCTCGAACGGTGTTGGCTCCTGCGAGCTTGACTGTCGTGCAGACGGGGGCCGTGTTGCCGTTGCCAAACGCCGCTCAGGCGTTGTTGGGGCGCGCCGATGCGGTGAGCCAGTTCTACCCCGATATCGACCTGACGGCTCATGGCGCACTCGAAAAGGGCGTGGGACGGCGTCACCTGCGCTTGTTCGTGCAGAACGGGCAGATTATGGCGGAAGATCAAGATAGCACCAACGGTACGATCATCAATGGTCAGCGGCAGCCGCCGCGTCAGCCGATCGCGCTGCGCGATGGCGATACCATTCAACTTGGCACCTTGATCCTTCGTTTTAACGAGTTGTGAGTTTTGTGGTAGTGCAGCATAACGAGCGATAAGCAGCACGTTCACGCAAACCTCGTAACTCATCACAGAACCACATGCATGCTTGCCCTTCTTGTGGCGCGCCGCTCGATGCTGAGGGAGCTTGCTCCTCGTGTGGAGCTTTAGCGCGCAGTTGGTTTCGTGGTCTCGAACTTGGCGCGCCGCAGATTGCGCAGGCTGTGGCGCGTGGGTTCGATTTTTATGCGCTGCTCGGCATTGACCCTCAGGCGACGCCCCACCAGATCGCCAAACGCTACCGCCAACTGCGCATGCTGTTTCCCGATGATCCCAGCCGCCTTCAGGAGCAGGCTAGCCGGAAACTGCAGTTGCTCGAAGTTGCAGGGCGCGCGCTGACCGACCCGAAGTTGCGTGTGGTGTACGATCAACTGCGGAGCGTGCGCAACCCTCAACTGCTCCACGATACGGTGCGCTGTGCGAGTTGTGGTGCGCCGCTCGCTGCGGATGCCGCCTTCTGCTCCTACTGTGGCACTGCGCGCCCCGCCGGGCCGGAACTGCCCAGCGCCCCGCCGGAGCCCAGCCCTGAACTGCCGCCACCCGCCGAGCCGATCGACTTCTACGCGATGATCGGTGTGACGCCTGCGCACCTGTTCCAAGTGGCAACCGAAGGCCAAAAGGCCGCTTTTATCTACCGCGAGCTGAATCGACGCAATCTGTTCAATATGCTCGCGGACGATGATGAAGAGATCGGCGTATTGCAGCCCAAGGAGCCGCTCAAGCCTAGCGTGATCGATGAGGCGACCCGCCAGCGCCAACACCAGATCCTGCTGAGCAGTGGCATGACGAACGAGGAGCGCGAGGCGAAGGTGCTTGAACTTGAGGTGGCGCGGCGCATTCTGATCACGAATCGCTGGCGCGTCATCTACGATGGGCTGCTGCGCGACTTTTACGAAGGCCGTTTCGATAATGGTCGGCTCGATACGCTGCACTACTTGCAGGCGCAGGCCCGCGCCGAGATCGCCGAGGAGCGCGGCGATCTCCCTTCGCCCGAGGAAGCCGCCATCTTTCTGCGCCAAGGCCGTGGCTATTTGGAGACCGGCCTGCCGGGCGAGGCGATCGAGCCGCTGCGCTTTGCGGTGAAGGCGATGCCCGATTCCGCCGAGGCCCACGCCGCGTATGCCCGTGCCATCCTGACATCCGACGATCCTGTCGCACTGGGGGCGCATCAACTCCGCCAAGCGCTGATGAGTCTCCAATGGTTGGAGGCGCGCGGCGCATCTCAAGAGCCGTGGAGCGGGCTGTGTCGCGGGCTGCTCGCCCGTGATCACGGCGATCTGGCGGAGGCTGAGCGCGAACTGCAACAGGTGGCCGGGCACGATAGCCGAATGGCTGTGGCTTGGCGTGCATTGGCAGGGCTGGCGCTTGGGCGCGGCGCAACCGATGAGGCGTTGCATGCTGCCCGTCGCGCGTTGGCCGTCGATGCGCAGGATGAGCGGACGCTGCTGCTGATCGTTGGGGCATGCCTCCAAGCGCGTCGCCGCAACGAGGCCGCCGAAGCGGCTGCCCAAATTGCGCAGATCCGAGGCCAAGGTACAACAGCCGAGATGATCCTGGTTGAAATGGGTGGTTAACTGCTCGTTTGGAGGTCTTGGTGGCGCCAATGAGCTATGGTATACTCAACGTGTGAGTGCTAGAGAAATTGAAACTGGGTTTTTCGTTTGTGGCGTGATTAGTTGATGCCGGAATCACCTACTAGCGCGCCTCCCAAACATTGAGGTGTGTATGCGAAGACGTTTTCCGCTATTTGCTGCTCTCTTTGTGTTGGCTACCTTTTTGTGGCCCGCTTCCTGGGTGGGAGCGGCTCCCGCTGCTGCCGAGGGCTCCCCAGGATTTGTGTACGTGCCCGAAACTGGCCATAACATTGGCGGACAGATTAAGCGTTTTTACGATTCGCATGGCGGCTTAGATCTGTTTGGTCTGCCGTTGACAGAGGTGTTTGAGGAAGATGGCTTGCAGGTGCAGTATTTCGAGCGGGCACGCTTCGAGATCCACCCTGAACTGCCTCCCCAGTTTCGCATCACGTTGACGCGCCTTGGTGCCGAGCTCACCCAGGGCCGCAGCGATCCTGCCTTCCAGTGGTTGAGCAGTTCGCCCAGCCCCGATCGCGATTTCTTCCCGCAGAGCGGCCACAGCTTGGGTGGTGTGTTCCGCGGTTACTGGCAGAGTCGTGGCGGCCTGCCGGTGTTCGGCTACCCGATCTCCGAAGAACTGTTCGAGCAGAACCCCAGCGATGGCCAGAGCTACTTGGTGCAATACTTCGAGCGGGCGCGCTTCGAGTATCACCCCGAGTTGACTGGCACGCCCTACGAAGTGCAGCTCGGCCACCTTGGCCGCCAACTGCTTGAGCAACGGCCTGCCGCTCAGGCAGCGAGCGCGCCAGCCGAGCCGATCGTGCTGTTGGGCCGCGCGGTCACGGGCTACGCCACCTCGATCGCCGAGCGCCGCCAGAATATCGCCGTCGCCACTGCAATGTTCGATGGCGTGGTGGTGCAGCCCGGCGAGGAGCACTCGTTCTTGGCTGCTGGCGACTTCTCGGAGGAGAATGGCTTTGTGGACGGCTACGCGATTGTGGGTGGTCGGATGGAGAAGGTGATCGGCGGTGGGTTGTGCCAAGTCTCCACCACGCTTTTCCGCGCTGCCTCCAACGCCGGGATGGAGATCACGCGCCGTGTCGGCCATAGCCACGTGGTCTACTTCTACGAGAACATCCTTGGCTTCGACGCCACCGTGTTCAGCCCGAGCGTCGATTTCCGCTGGCGGAACGACACCAACGCGCCGGTCTATATTTCGGCCTCGTCGAATCCCGAGGCCGCTACTGTCACATTCGAGTTGTGGGGCGTGAGCGATGGGCGCACCGTCTCGTACCAGGGCCCGTTCACCAAGAATGTGAAGCGCCCCGGCACGCCCGTCTGGCAGTACGACCCGACGTTGCCGGCTGGACGCGTCGAACAGATGGTGCATGGCCGCTCGGGCATGGATGTGACCTATATTCGCACCGTCACGATGCCGGATGGCACGATCAAGCACCAGAACAACTGGTTCACGCGCTACACTCCGTGGGAAGATTTCTACGTGTACGGCCCGGGCGTCACGCCACCCGAAGGTGTGCGAGTGATCGGCGCTCGTTCTCGGTAAAAAAGCGGAGTTCATGCGGTTCTGCACATTTGCGGTAGGGCCAAAGCGTCGGGTATAATAGCGCTAGTTTGCGGCTCTGACCGCGCGATATTGGTGCATTACGCTGTTTCATGCCGCCCCTCGCGCACACGCTGCCGAGGGGCGTCGTACGGTGTGGTCGGCCTAACGATGAGCGATGACGATTGTTCGAGTGACCATCGTTTCAAGTCATCGTTCTGGAGGAGATAGATGCTCAATTTTCTGAAGAAAATCGTCGGCGATAGCAACGACCGTGCGGTCAAGCAGATCCTACCAATTGTCAAGAAGATCAACGATCTCGAACCGGCTTTTCAAGCCTTATCGAATGAACAATTGGCGGCGAAGACCAGCGAGTTTAAACAACGCCTCGCCGACGGTGAGGATCTCGATGATCTCCTGCCCGAGGCGTTCGCCACCGTGCGCGAGACTGCGCGCCGTGTGATTGGTCAACGCCACTACGATGTTCAGTTGATCGGCGGTATTGTGCTCCACCAGGGCAAAATCGCCGAGATGAAGACCGGTGAAGGTAAGACGCTCGTCGCTACGTTGCCGCTCTATCTGAATGCGCTCGAAGGCAAAGGTTGTCATTTGATCACGGTCAACGACTACCTTGCCAAGGTCGGTGCAGGCTGGATGAGCCCGATCTTCCATATGCTCGGCCTGTCGGTCGGTTTTATCGCTCACGACTATTCGGCGCTCTACGACCCCGATTACATCGACCCGAACGCCAACCCCGAGGATCAACGCCTCATCCACTGGCGACCGTGCAGCCGCCGTGAAGCCTATCTCGCCGATATCACCTACGGTACCAACAACGAGTTCGGCTTCGACTACCTGCGCGACAATATGGTGTTGGAGTTGTCGCAGGTCGTGCAGCGCGAGCTGAACTACGCCATCGTCGACGAGGTCGATAATATTCTGATCGACGAGGCCCGCACGCCGCTGATCATCTCTGGCCCTGCCCAGGAGAGCAGCGAGGAGTACCGCACCTTTGCGCGCTTGGTGCCGAGCCTTAAGCCCAGCCCGTACACTCCCGATCAGATCAAGAAGGAATTTATCGAGGACCCCGAGGGCGATTTCCTGATCGACCCGCGCAGCAAGAGCATCCAACTCACCGATGCGGGTATTGCCAAGATGGAGCGGGCGCTCAACATCCCCGAGGGCGAGAGCCTCTACGACCCGAAATATTACGAGTTGACGCACTATCTCGATAACGCCTTGAAGGCGCAGTTCATTTACCAGCGCGACCGCGATTATGTGGTCGAGCCAAATGGCGAGATCGTGATCGTCGATGAGTTCACCGGTCGTAAGATGCCGGGCCGCCGCTGGAGCGATGGCCTGCATCAGGCGGTTGAGGCCAAGGAACGTGTGCCGATCAAGCAAGAGAACATGACGCTGGCAACCATCACGTTCCAGAACTACTTCCGCATGTACAAGAAGCTCTGCGGTATGACAGGTACGGCCTACACCGAGCGCGAGGAGCTTGGCAAAATCTATAATCTCGATGTGGTGATTATTCCCACCAATCGCCCGATGATCCGCAAGGATTACGACGATCAGATCTACCGCACCGAGAAGGCCAAGTTCGAGGCGGTGATCCGCGAGATCCAGGAGATGCAGGCGATCGGTCGGCCCGTGCTGGTCGGTACAACCTCAGTCGAGACCTCCGAGCGCCTCAGCCAGCTGCTCCACCGTCACGGCATCAAGCATCAGGTGCTGAACGCGAAACACCACGAGCGTGAGGCCGCGATTGTGGCGCAGGCCGGACGACTCGGCGCTGTCACGATCGCCACCAATATGGCTGGTCGTGGTACCGACATTTTGCTTGGCGGTAACGCCGATGGCCTGATCGAGGAGATGCTGAAGAAGCATAACCTCACGATCGAGGAGGCCACGCCCGAGCAGATCAAGCAGGCCCAGGCCGAGGCGCAGGAAATCGTCAATGCCGAACGGGCCAAGGTGATTGAGCTTGGCGGCTTGCACATCATCGGTACCGAGCGCCACGAGGCCCGCCGTATCGATAATCAGTTGCGCGGTCGCGCTGGACGCCAGGGCGATCCCGGTTCGTCGCGCTTCTACCTCTCGCTCGAAGACGATCTGATGCGTCGCTTCGGCCCGATGGATCGCGTCAAGAGCATCATGGAGCGCTTGGGTGTCGATGACGATGTGCCGATCGAGGCTCGCCTGATCAACCGCTCGATCGAAGGTGCGCAAACACGCGTCGAGGGCTACAACTTCGACATCCGCAAGCACACCGTGCAGTTCGACGACGTGATGAACAAACAACGCTCGATCATCTACGCGGATCGCCGCGCTATCCTCGAAGGCCAGGATATGCGCGATCGCATTCTGGAGATGATCGGCGAGGAGATCGGCGCGCAGATCGATCAGCACCTCAGCGAGGAGCTTGAGCCGGAGGAGTGGGATCTTGAGGCTTTGGTGCGCGCGGTTCGCACCATCGCCCCGACGTTGCCCGCCAATATCACCGCAGATTCGCTCGATGGCCACACCCGTGACGAGATCGAGGATATACTGGTCGAGGCGGTTGAGCAGGTCTACGAGGAGCGCGAGAAGGCGATCGGCGCTGAGAATATGCGCTATGTCGAACGCCGGATGATGCTCGGCGCTATCGACCGCCAGTGGGTCGATTACTTGACGGGCATGGAGGATTTGCGCCAGGAGATCGGCCTGCAATCGGTGGCCCAGCGCGATCCGCTCGCCGAGTACCAGCGCGCCGCCTACGGCATGTTCGATCAGCTGAAAGCGAACATTCAGCGCGATATCGTCTACCAAATCATCCCGGTTTCGTTCCAGTACGAGCAGCACCTTGCACAAGTCGAGGCCGAGCAGCGACAGCGCATGCAGATGGCTCAGAAGGCTGGCATGAGCGAGGAGCAGGCCAAGGCCGCCCGTACGGTGCGCAAGGCGGTGCCTAAGATCGGTCGCAACGATCGTTGCCCCTGCGGCAGTGGCAAGAAGTTCAAGGATTGCCACCTTGGCCGCGAGGGCGAACTGCTCGCGCTGTTGCAGAGCGGTCAGGCTGCAGCTGCCCCGTCGGTGGGCATGCAGCTTGCTACTGGCGGTAGTAGCAATGCTCGGCAAGGCGTGGCATCGGGCAATCAGGCACGCAATAAGTCCGCCGCTCCGGCTGGACGCGGCAAAGGTTCGTCCAAAAAGAAATAGTCTGGCAGACCTCGGTCGCGCCGACAACGAAGTGGCCCGCGCCGTACAAGCACGCTCACACCAGCGTGTGTGTGCAGCCGGGCCAACGTTTTTAGGCGCGAATGCTATGCTGTAAAGAGAGAAAAACGTGACAAATCTTCAACGACCACGTCCTGTCGTGCTCGCTATCCTCGATGGCTGGGGCGAGCGCGCCGAAACCGAAGGCAACGGTATTAAACTCGCCAATACGCCCAATATCGATCACTGGCGAGCGACACGCCCTTGGACGCTGCTCGGTGCTGCCGAGAAGAATGTCGGCCTGCCACTCGGCCAGATGGGCAACTCGGAAGTCGGTCACCTCAACCTTGGCGCTGGCTTCGTCGTGATGCAGGATATCACCTTGATCGACGATAGCATCGCCGATGGCAGCTTCTTCGAGAACGAGGCGCTGAACAAGGCCGTGCAGCACGTGCGCGATCGCGGCAGCCAGTTGCATATCATCGGTCTGCTCGGCACGGGTGGCGTGCACAGCCACATGAACCACGAGAAGGCGTTGATCGAGCTTGCCAAGCGCAGCGGCCTCGACCGCGTGTTCGTGCACGCCTTCACCGACGGGCGCGACACCATGCCTCGCAGCGGTTTGGGCTACCTCGAAGATCTCGAAGCGTATATGCAGCAGCTCGGCGTGGGCCGCGTGGCGACTGTGGTTGGGCGCTACTACGCGATGGACCGCGACAGGCGCTGGGAGCGCACCAAGCTCGCGTACGATGCGCTCGTCTCGGGCGTGGGTGAGCCAGTGCCGAGCGCCAGGGTCGCCATCCAAAACTCCTACGACCAGGGCGTCACCGACGAGTTCATCAAGCCCGCCGTGGTGGTGGAGAACAATCAGCCGATCACCACGATCCGCGAGGGCGACTCGATCATCTGCTTCAACTTCCGCGCCGATCGGGTGCGCCAGATCACCCGCGCCTTCGTGTTGCAGGATTTCGACGGCTTCGCTCGCTCGGCCCTGCAAGACCTGATCTACGTGACGATGACCGAGTACGAGAAGGGCTTGCCCGTCGAGATCGCGTTCGAGAACGACGATGTGAGCGTGCCGCTCGCCAAAGTGATCAGCGATGCTGGTTTGCGCCAACTGCACGTGGCCGAGACCGAGAAGTACGCCCACGTCACGTTCTTCTTCAACGGCGGTCGAGAGGAGCCTTTCCCCGGTGAGGATCGTTTCTTAGCGCCCTCGCCGAAGGAAGTGCCGACCTACGACCTCAAGCCCGAGATGAACGCCTACGGTATCCGCGATGGCATCCTCAAGGCGCTCGCCGATGATACCTACGATTTTATCATCGTCAACTTCGCCAACGCCGATATGGTCGGCCACACGGGTGTGATCCCGGCGGTGATCAAGGCGGTGGAGACGATCGACGAGTGTTTGGGCGCGATCGTGCCGGAGGTGTTGGCGAAGGGCGGTGCGGTGCTGATCACCGCCGATCACGGCAACGCCGAGCAACTGATCGACCCCGCGACGGGTGGTCCGCACACGGCTCACACCACCAATCCCGTGCCGTGCATTCTGGTCGCTGCACCGGGTATTGGCTTGGATAACGCCACGCTGCGCAGTGGCGGTCGGCTCTCGGATGTCGCGCCAACCGTGCTCGATCTGCTCGGCTTGAGCCTCGCCCCCGATATGACTGGCAAGAGCTTGATCGTGAAGGGCTGATCTGGCGTGGTAGCCGATGCGCTACCGTGTTCGTGCCATTTGTTGTGATGTCAAGGCGCTGCTACGTGTAGCACCTTGACATTACTGTTCTCTCATTTCGCATCACAGAGGGTACTCCGATACGCTTCGCATCATCCGACTAAAGTCGTTTTGTGATAAGTCGCGTTGTATGCTATACTTTTGGCTGTATAAGGCCATATCTGGGAGTAGTAAGCGCGCCCTTCAGAGAGCGGCTGGTTGGTGAGAAGCCGCAACAGCGCCGAACTCGCCCAGATCAGCGCCGAACCAGGGAAACCGGTCTTGTTCCGGCGTAGTTGGTTCCGGTTGCGCCCGTTAACGCGCACAATGAGGATCGCAAACCTTTCGCTTGCGATCGAATTGGGGTGGTACCACGGAGCGCAGCCTTCGTCCCTAGCTAGGGGCGAGGGTTTTTTGTTGGTAACGGCATGTCTGAAACGACCTATGACTCGTATGCCGCGATCTACGACGTGGCGCGCCAAGGCCGTTTCGGCGAAGCGCTCGCTACTTGGTCGCTCGGCTGGTTGGCCGAACGCAACGTAACACCCAAACGCGTGCTCGACTTGGCCTGTGGCACTGGCGTGGCAACGCTGCGCTTCGCCGATGCCGGATGCGCCGCGTTTGGACTGGATCGCTCGGAGGCGATGTTGCGTATCGCACAGGCCCGCGCTCGCGATGCACACGCCAACGCTGTTTTTGCGCTCGGCGATATACGCGAAATCGGCACGAATCCGGCGCTCGCCAATTGGCTCGCCTCGGCAGAACAGCCGACCTGTGAGCTGGTCACGTGTTTCGCCGATAGCTTGAACTACCTGCTCGACGACGGCGATCTCGACCGCGTGTTTGCAGGAGTGGCGGGGGTGCTGGCTCGCGATGGCTTTTTGATTTTCGATCTGAACACTGAGGCCGAATACGAAACGTGGGAAGCGCGCGATGTGATTGTCTACGACGATAACGCGCATTTGGTGTATCAGCAGCTCGATTACGCACCCGAACGACGGATCGCAACTGGCCGAATCGTTTGGTTTGTCCGCGAGATCGATCTGTGGTGGCGCGGCGAGGAGACGCACTATCAGCGCCCTTGGAGCGACACTGATGTTTGCGACGCTCTCGCACGGGCGGGTTTTGCACTGATACAACGCTACGATCCCACAAATGGCGCGATGGAGGAAGCAACAGCGCAGGCACGGCGGGTGGTCTATATCGCCCGTAACGTTGGATAGATGGAAAGGCAACGACCATGGATGTGCAAGCAATCAGAATGCTGTACGAGTACCAGGAGTGGGCCACGAATCGAATCCTCGATCAGGTGGCACTCGTATCGCAAGAGCAGTTTACCAACGCCAAGCTTGGTTACGCTAACTTGCACATCACCCTTACGCATCTCCTTGGCAGCGAGATGGTTTGGCTCCTTCGTTGGCAGGGCCAGTCGCCGCGCACCAAGGCTAGCCCTGCCGATTTCGCCACCTTCGACATGGTGCGCTCGTTCTGGGAGAAATCGAGCAAGCAGATGCGCGATTTCGTCGCAACGCTCGACGATGCGGCGTTGCAGCGAACGATTTCGTACACAACGATGGCGGGAGAAGCGTACGCTCAGCCACTCTGGCAGTTGATGTTGCATCTCGTCAACCATGGCACGCAGCATCGCAGCGAGCTCGCCATGCTGCTGACGGAGCTGGGTCATTCGCCAGGCGATATCGATATCATCACGTTTTTGCGTACGACTGAAATGAACAATCAAACAATGTCGCAGAGCGGCGTTGTTGCCAATCCATAAAGTAAGAGGAACGCCGAATGACAACACCAACAAAGAAACCACGCAGCGAGCGCTTCGATCCCGCGATTGAGCCGCGCTGGCGCGAATTCTGGGAGCGCGAGCAGATCTTCAAGGCAGGTCGTCGTCCGGGTGCGCCGAGTCGCTACATCCTGGAAATGTTCCCCTACCCAAGTGGCGACCTGCACGTGGGCCACTTGAAGAATTATGTGATCGGCGACGCGCTGACACGCTACTACGTTATTCGCGGCTACGATGTGCTGCATCCCTTCGGTTGGGACGCCTTCGGCTTGCCCGCCGAGAACGCGGCGATCAAGTTCAAGCGCCACCCCCGCGAGTGGACCTACAACAACATCGCCGAGTCGAAGAAGTCGCTGGAGATCGCCGGCATCATGTACGACTGGTCGTGCGAGGTGACTACCTGCGATGCCGACTACTACAAGTGGAACCAGTGGCTGTTCCAGTTGCTGTACTCCAAGGGCCTGGCCTACCGCGCCAAGGGTACCGTGAACTGGGACCCGGTGGATCAGACCGTGCTGGCCAATGAGCAGGTCGATGCCGAGGGCCGCAGTTGGCGCAGCGGCGCGAAGGTCGAGAAGCGCGAATTGGAGCAGTGGTACTTCAAGATCACGGCTTACGCCGAGCGCCTGCTGAACGACTTGGATAAGCTGGAGAACTGGCCCGAGCGCGTCAAGACGATGCAGCGCAACTGGATCGGCAAGAGCGAGGGTGCTGAGGTCACCTTCCACTCCGAGCAGGGCGACCCGATCGTGGTCTTTACCACGCGGCCCGATACGCTGTGGGGCGCGACCTTTATGGTGCTGGCTCCCGAGCATCCGCTGGTCGCCAAACTGACCACGCCGGATCGCAAGGAGGCCGTAGAGGCGTATGTGGCTCAGGCGCGCCTGTCGAGCGAGATCGAGCGCACCAGCACCTCGAAGGCCAAGACGGGTGAGTTTATCGGCGCCTACGCCATCAACCCCGTCAACGACGAGCGCATCCCGATCTGGATCGCCGATTACGTGCTGATGGGCTACGGTACCGGCGCGATCATGGCCGTGCCCGCCCACGACCAGCGCGACTTCGAGTTCGCCCGCCAATTCGGCCTGCCCATCAAACTGGTGGTGCAGCCAGCTGGCCAGAACATCAGCGCCGACGACCTGACCGAGGCATGGCCCGACGAGGGTGTGATGGTCAACTCCGGCCCGCTGAATGGCATCCCGGCCGGTAAGGGCGAAGGCCAGAGTGTCAAGGCCGCTATCGCTTGGCTGGAGGAGCATGGCAAGGGCAAGGGCACCGTCACCTACCGCCTGCGCGACTGGCTGATCAGCCGCCAGCGCTACTGGGGCACGCCCATCCCGATGATCCACCGCAAAGACGGCTCGATTGTGCCTGTGCCGCAGGATCAACTGCCCGTCGTGCTGCCCGAAGTCACCGACTACCTGCCCAAGGGCACGTCGCCGCTGGGTGCCGCCACCGATTGGGTCAATGTCACCGACCCGGAGACTGGCGAGCCTGCCCGCCGCGACACCGACACGATGGACACCTTCGTGGACTCGTCGTGGTACTTCCTGCGCTACTGCGACGCGAAGAACGAGAACGAGATCTTCTCGAAGGAGGCCGCCGCCAAGTGGATGCCCGTCGATCAGTACATCGGCGGTATCGAGCACGCCATCCTGCACCTGCTGTACTCGCGCTTCATCACCAAAGTACTGTACGACGAGGGCCTGGTGCCGTACGACGAGCCGTTCCAGTCGCTGTTCACGCAGGGCATGGTGCAGCGCCGCGTGCGCACCACGCTGGAGAGCGTCTCGCCCGGTATCGTGCGCTTCCCCGAGGAGTTGCGCCGCAAGATCGATCTGCCCGCCGAGCCGCAGGAGATCGAGCACGCCCGCGCAGCGCTGCGTCAGCACGGCTACACGCTGGAGCAGGAAGATGACAAGTGGGTTGCGGTGAGCGGTCCCGTCACAATGAGCAAGAGCGCTGGCAACGGTATCCCGGTCGGGCCATTCGTACGGCAGTACGGCTCCGATGTGGCGCGCATCGTGGTGCTGTTCGCCGCTCCGCCCGAGAACAACATGGAGTGGACGGACGAGGGCGTGGCGGGTGCGCAGCGCTTCCTGAACCGCATCGTCAGCATGATCGGGCCGGATCGCGAGGAACTGGCTGCGATGGATGGCACGGTCGATCCCGCGACCTTCACGCCTGCCGAGCGCGACCTGTACCGTCGCCTGCACGAGACGATCAAGAAGGTGACGCAGGATACCGAGACGTTCCACTTCAACACCGCCATCGCGGCCCTGATGGAGCTGCTGAACGACGCCACGCGCTACCGCAACGAGATCGACTCGGTGACGCCACTGTTCGCGCTGGTGGCCCGCACCTACGCGAAACTGCTGGCGCCTTTCGCGCCGCACCTGGCCGAGGAGCTGCATAGCTGGATGGGTGGTACGGGCAGCATCTACGATGCTGGCTGGCCGGAGTGGGACGAGTCGGCGCTGGTGCAGTCGGAGATCGAACTGGTGTTGCAGGTTAATGGTAAAGTGCGCGGCAAGATCAACGTGCCCGCCGATGCCGACGAGGAGCAACTGCGCACTTGGGCGCTGAACAACGAGCGCGTGCAGAGCTTCGTGGGCGACAAGACCGTGCGTAAGGTGGTCGTCGTCCCCGGTAAGCTGGTCAATATCGTGGCGTAATCGCGACACTATTCAACCACAAGCCGTCTTGGGTGCTCCAAGGCGGCTTGTTGGTTTTATCTACTGCCGAATTCGGTTGGACAGTGGCTCTATCCAAGCCGTTTTAGCCTGCGGCAGCAAGGTAGTTTCGTTTTTTGTGATGTCGAAGCGCTGCTACGCACAGCGCATCGACATCACTTGCCTGTGATTTGATATGACCTGGTGACACGGTGATTGGTGTAGCGAGAAGTCAAGAACACAAATCGCTGTCATCTCGAACGAGCCGCTAGGCGAAGTGAGAGATCTCAGCGACGAGGCAATGAAAGCAATGGGTGGCATTGACTTTTGACCTACCAGGTGCGTTTTAGGGCTTTCTAAGGCTGTGAAATGTGATTTTGACGCACCTGGCAGGTCGGCAAAGCATTGCAATGATGAACATTGTGCTTCGCTGAGAATGCACTGGGAGATTCTTCACTCCGTGCTACACACCTCGTTCAGAATGGCTCTGAGGAAGCAGCGAACATCGCCGACAGGCGAAGTAGACAGTGAACTCCGCGTCGAGATCGCTCACTTTCGTTCGAGATGACAATGCTATTCTTTGTTTCAGCATTGCACCTGCAACTCACGCTCCCTAAAAAACGAGATGTCAATGCGCTGTTCACCCAGTCACCCAATCACCTTGTCACCCTTTCACCCCATCCCTGTGTAACTTTTGCCGCCCATCAGCGTCTACCACAAGTGAAGGGAGACGCCATGGAGCAATTGATGAGTAAGCCGCTGCTTACAAACGCACTCACACGCAACGCCGAAACCGCAGACGCGCGCCTGCTCGAAATCGGCTACCAGCGTTATTATCGTTCAATACAAGCCTATCTACACCGCCTGTGCGGCTCGCACGAACAAGCCGAGGACCTCGCGCAGGACACTTTCGCCAAGGCTAGCGCCGCCATCCACAAATTCCGTGGCGACGCCTCGCTGCGCACCTGGCTGTTCCAGATCGCCCGCAACACCTACCTCGACACTCTGCGCCGCCCAAGTTCCGTGCGCATCGACACCGAGGAGTTTTTGGCGATCCCCGACGCCGCCAACGACAACGACCCGGTGAGCCGCTACGACGCCAGCGAACACCGCGACCGCATCGCCCTCGCGCTGGGCCAACTGCCCGAACGCCAACGCAGCATCCTGCTGCTGCGCGATGCCGAAGAACTCTCATACATCGAAATCGCCGACGTGCTCGCGATCAGTCTGGCGGCGGTCAAAGTGAACCTGTTCCGCGCACGGCGCGCCTTTCGCGAAGCCTACGCCCAACTCGAAGCCAGCGAACACCCAGGAGAATAACCATGCAAAGCTACGAATCCACCACCCAAGTGCTCTCGCGGCCCGACCAGATCACCTGCGCGATGGTGCAGGACTTGTTGCCGCTCTACATCGAACAAGAAGTCAGCGAGCGCAGCCAAATGACCATCAGCGAGCACATCGCCCAGTGCGCGCACTGCGCAGGCTATCTCGAAGGCACCCGCAACACCCGCACCCAACTGCAACAGGCCCAGCAACAGCGCACCCAAGCCGTCCAGCAGGAGCGCATCCTCTACATCCAACAGTTCGCGCAGAATCCGTGGTCGAGCCTCCTGCTCACCGCCCTGCTCTGCGGCATGGGTGGCGGCTCGATGCTCATCTCCTTCGAACGATTTACAGTGGATCGCCTCTTCCTGCTGTTGCCCGCGCTCGGCGCGTATATCGGATTGCTCGCGCTCGCCCAGCAGAACCGCACCCTCAATCTGCTTAGCGGCATGCACATCGGCCTCGCCAGCATCGTCGGCGTCTTGGGGCTCGTGATGCTCGTGCAAAGCTCCAGCCTGCCGATCGGCTTTTTCGGCTTTCTGTTCCTGCTCGCCGCATTCAGCGCCATCTACATGACCATCATCGGCTCAACCTGGCCAACCCGCTAACACCGAGAGGATGTGCAAAAGCGCATCCTCTCATCAATGCCTTTTTATTTGGGAAGAAAAACCCCAACCGCGTGCAGATAGCCCGTTGTCATGCCTCCGCTTACGAGTGCACGCAGGGCAGCGCTGTGGCTTATATGCGATACTCAGGCGGTTGCGCTATGCGTGGCCGCCACACAGCCAATCGTTGCCAAACGGCGCCTCACGCCGACAACTCCAACATCTTCAACGTCTGCTCCTGCTCAGCGCCGCCGAGCCTCCGCACAAACGCCACCATCAAACAGTGCATCGACACCATCTTCGCATCGCACCGCACGAACCCCAGCGCCTCCAAGCGCTGCAAGCCCAGCGCTAACTGCTGCACCGCGCCTGCATCGCCCGGCGCGATCCCCTGCATCTGCGCCAACCACGCGCGGGGCACCGTTTCGGCCTGCTCGCACTGCCCAAGCCGCAGCAACAAGCGGTACGCATACGCATCGAGCGGCTGCATCTGATCCAAGCGCGCCAGCCCACGGGCGAAGGTGCGCGCCACGTGCAACTCGTGGTTCGTCGTCGAGGGGGCCGCCCCCACCCCACACAGCGCCTGATGCTCCAGCAGCGCATCATCCTGCAACTCCGCCAGCAGATAGCCGGGGTCGTCGAACGGCGCATCGTAGCGGTACGTCGCCAAATAACTGCCCACCAAATGCAGCGCCAACGGCAGATCGCCCAAGCGCGCCGCCAGCGCATGCAGCACCGCTGAGCGCTCGCTGAGGTCGGGGCGATACCTGCATAACAGCGCCACGCTCTCGGCTCGCCGCAACTCGCGCAGCGCCAATACCTGCACCCCTAGCGTCGGCGACCAACGCGCCCGACGGCTCGTCACCAGCACATGGCAACCGCCCGTGGTGGGCCGCCACTGCCGCAGCATCGCCTCATCCTCGCACTCATCGAACACCAGCAAGCGCACCTCCGGCGACTGCCAGCAGCGACGCACCAACCGCACCTGCTCCTCGAACGGCAGCCGATCCCAATCGTCGCGCTCGCACAGACCCGCGCCGCCGCAACGGGCCACCTCCCACCCAATCGCATCGGGGTCGGCGCAGCTGATCCAGAACACACCGCCGGGGAACAACTCGGCATACCGATGAGCGAACGCATTCGCCAACTCGCTCTTGCCCACCCCGCCCATCCCGCAGATCGCCGTCGTCTGCGGCGCATCGTGCCGAAACAGCTCCGCTAGCGCCTGCAACTCCTCGTCGCGCCCGCCGAACAGCGGGTTACGGGCGAACGGCAGACAATGGGGCGCCGACACCGCTACACGTGGCTCCGCCGAGTGCAACGGCGTCGCCTTCGCCTCGGGCAACAGCATCGGCGCATACGTGGCGATCGCCTGATTCCACTCGTTGGCCGGGAACAACTCACGCAACTCGTTGTAGCGGTGCAGCGGCAACTGCGCCAGCGTGCAAAAACGGAGCGCCTCGGCGGCGGTGCAACGCTCCTGCTCGATGCACGAGACTGTGAACGCACGGATCAGCATCACCGTGCGGTCGGGCACCTGGTTGAGCCGACGGTTGGGATCGAGGTATGCGCGGTAAAAGCCGTGGTAATCGAGCTCGACCCGTGCGGCGGCCTGCTGCTTCTGAATGCCCGCCCGCTCGATCCACCTATTCACCAGGGCTGCGGCTGCCAACTTGATCGCTACGCTGTCCATCGCACCCTCCTGCTGCACATCGCTTGTACAGCAGAAAGGAGCCTCACACCTCAAAATCGTATCATCGCCCATCAAAAACGGCGGGTTAGGCTGCCACAACTGGCAACTCAACCCACCATTTCTGGCATCAATCGCAACAACGAACAAGCTATGCTGAATATACCAAAGGTCGCTCGAAAGCGGCTCGCGACAGCGCTGATCGCACCTGAACAACCGAATCATACGAGGCTGAAAGGAAACGATCATGCACAGTTTGCGACGCTGTTTGGCGGCAGGTTTGTTGGCTCTGACGCTGGCGTTTGGCAGTTGGCCTGGCGGCCTGTTGGATGGCTTGTATGTTGAAGGCGCGACCTACTCCGACCCCGCCAATAGTGCTGGCGGCGGCGGCGGCTAAGGGACACTGCGCACCTGAGCGGGCCAGGTACCACCCGCTTCAGGCTGGCGCGTCACCGTCAGACCCGTCGCGCACAAACACGCCCACACAAACGGCGAACGCAACAGCATCGCCTGCGGATGCTCAGCCTCGCTGCACGCAATCAGCTGGCGTTGCGCCTCCGCGAGCGCCGTGGGAGCGTCGTCTCCCTGCACCACCTGGCGGTAAAACGTGTCGAGAAACACGGGAACCGCCAGATCGTAGATCGGCCACAGGCTCGCCACCACCGTGGAAGCGCCAGCGGCCACCAAAGCCCGCCCGATGCCCAGCACCTCATCGCCCGGCAGCAGCTCGCCTGCCGCACCCTCACACGCGGCCAACAGCACCAACGCGCCGCCCAACCCCAACCGCAGCACCTCATCGACCAGCAGATCATCGTCGGCCAGTTTGATATGCCCCAACAAACCGTGCGCCGCGTTGAACTGCGCGTGAGTCGCGATATGCACCAACTCGTACTGCTGCAAGCCACCATCGGCAGCCATCTCGTTAATCGTGTTACGGTTGGCAGCTTCGCCAGCTAGGCGCACTGTAGGGCCAGGCCACAACTCGGCCACCTGCTTCAGCGATTCTAGCGCCACAGGCAGATCGCGCGCTCGCCCGCCGAACGTCTCACAGCCGATCAGCAGCGCCGAAGAACTTCGGCTCGGCAGCTTGGCATCGCGCACCTGCAGATCGAGCGAGGGCAATAGCTGGAGGATCGCCCGCTCGGCGAGCCACGCATCGCCCAGGTGCAGCGCCGCCCACGGGATCGCATGCAGCGGGCCAGTCGGCACGATCAGCAGGCGGTGGCGGGGATGCAGCCGTGCGCGCAACTCAGGCGCCAACAGCCGATTCGCCAGCGCCCGCAGCACCGCCCACGGTGTGCTCGTTTTGCCCCGCAACAATGCCAGATCACGGAACGTGGTCAAACGATGCTTCGGATGGCAGGCCCGCTCGATCAACTCCTGCAGCTCGCTATCGAAGGGCGTACTCGTGCAGGTGAGTTGATCGGCAGTGATGCAGATCATCAAAATCTGCTGATCGACCTGCTGCGTGGTCAGCAACGTCCAATCGTGGCCATAGGCGCTGTTCAACCGCTCGCGCAGGCGCTCCAGATCGAACGGCTCGCCCTCGTTCAACAGCGTCACATTGCTGTAGTGCCGCGATTGGATCAGCGCGCTGACGTATTTGCGCATCGTCGCATCGATCTTGTCGCTCGGCGCGCCCATTTTGATCTGGCTGCGCAGGCGATCACGCAGCCGATCCCGAAGCGCTTGCAGGCTGGGGGGCGGCGCGCTCACCGAGACGAGCAATTGCTGCTGAAGCACCACCGCGCGCTGTTCCTCGGCCACCATCACCAACGCAGCGAGATCCTCGCGCCGAAGCGCAAGCCGCAGCGTATCCTGGTACAGTTGGCTGGCCTGGCTGAAGAGCGCGCTGGAGGCGTGCTCGCTGATGATCCGATTGCGCAGTTTGGCCACCACGCTGCTCGCGGTGCGGTACTGTGCCCACGCCTCATCGAGATCGCCGATTTGCTCGCACGCGCGCCCCAACCCATGATGCGCCAACCAGGCATGCGCGGGGCGCTCGACCAGATCGGGCAGTGCCTCGCGGAAGCAGGCGCATGCCTCGGGCAGTTCGTGCAGATCGAGGTGCAACAACCCCTGCTCGACCAAACATTCGGCGATCGCCTTTCGATTGTGACGCTGAACGAATACTGAGAGGGCGCGTTGGAGTTTCTCGAATGCGGCGCCGTTCTCGCCGCACTGCCGCAGCGCACATGCCTGTTCTAGCAGCAGTTCGGCGTATTCGAGTTGGTCGCCCATGGCGAGCACTGCAGGCTCAAGCTCGCGCAACATTTCCAGCGCGGCCTCTGGTTGGCCCTGCACTCGCATCAGCATCGCTTGGGTGCGCTCGCTTCCCAGGCTGAGGCGCTGGTTGCCGAGTTTGTGGTAGGTCTGTTGCGCGTAGCGATACGCGAGCGCGGCCAGGTCGTAGAGGCCGCTGTAGTAGGCGAGCGCGCCGAGGTTCATATCGCAGCCAGCCGCCAAATCGCGTCGCTGCGCTTGGGCGAACAGCGTGCGGGCCTGCAGGGTATGTGCGATCGAGGTGGGATAATCGCCGAGCAGCGAGGCCAAGACGCCCAACTCGCGCTCGCAGAAGCCGATCCGCAGCGGTAGGTCGAAGCGCCAAAAGGTGGTCAACGCCGCTTGGAGGTCGGCGCGGGTGAGCTCGAACTGCTCGCGGCGCAACCAGATCCAGGCCCGTTCGACGAGCACGCGGGCCACCCAGATCGGGCGGTTGAGCGCGCGAAAGATCTCCAACGCCTGATCGGCGGCCTCTGCGGCGGCATCGAGTTCACCGCAGCTCGTCAGCGTCACGCTCATCACCATGGCGTAGCGCGCCCGATCGGCTTCATCGCCAGCGAGTTGTAGTAGGGCGGGTTGCTGTTGGGCCAGCGCGCGCGCCTCCGATGGGCGGCCCAACAGGTTGAGGTGGGCGATCTGCTCGTTGCGCGCTTGCAGCAGCAGTTTCCACTGCTGGGCCTGTTCGCAGTCTGCGACGAGTTCGTTCCAGGCATCTTGAAGGTGCGAGCCTTCGCCGGCCAGTTGGCGCGCTTGCAGCAGGCTCAAGCGGCAGAGGAGCATCGCGTTGTGATCGGCCTGATGCTGGAACAATTGCAGCGCCTGTTCCAGCGATTCGCGGGCGGCGGAGGCGTGTTCGTAGCGTAGTTGCGCGTACCCAAACACATAGGCGGCCCAAGCGTGTTCCGCTGAGCCTTCGGCACGTTCTAACAGGCGTTGGGCGAGGCGAACCGCACGGCGTGGATGCTTTTCAGCTAACCGTAACAGTCGGGTGTGTAACAATGGTGGGGTTGTGGGTGTTGAATGATGTTCAGGTGTCGTCTGGTACATATTCCTCGATGCTGACCTGCATAGGCGGCCCAACTTGATCTGCCAGTAGCGCATCGGGCATCGAACATATCTGCGCTTGGCCTTGGGCGTCGAATGGCGCAGTAAAACGGTGTTCACCAATGGTGATGACTGCTGTGCCGCTGATCGGCGGCACGATCAGCACCTTGATCGTCCAAGTAGAGGCGTGTTGCTGCATGGAAATGCTGATCTGATGATTCGCTTGTTCTTCCTCCGCCACCACCATCTCGTCATCGGCATCGCCCCAAGCGTTACCAAGCAACCGCTGCATGCCAAACACCGAGTGGAGGAATACGCGCGATAATTCGATGACGGGCAGGTGCAGTGGGACGCGGGGCGTTCGTGTTGGGAGGGGTGCGGGCGAACGACGGGGCAATGGAGGAAGCTCGTTTGCTTCTTGAGCTTGCAGTAGGGTATTGGTTATCTCATAAACCTCGCTACACTCTTCGCAAAGCAGCAGATGCCACCACAATACAGGATCGTGTCGAAGTGCGGCGAGTTCGCCATGTTCTCGTTCGTATTCAATATATGTATCAAGACGATAATGTTGGATTTCGCAGGAACTTGCTTCTTTTAAGGCTTGAGTACCAATAAGCTCACCTGCTAGCATTGCAAGTGCGCCGTGACACGTAAGGCACTGTTGTACGTGCTTGATCAAAGCATCTTGCGGTGGGGATGGATCAGAACCAAAAGCTGTTTGCTCCAGCCACTGCCGTAGATCCGAACAAGAATTTTGCAACATATCACATACCTTTATTGGCCGCGTACTCCTCTTACATCATGTACCCATTAGGTATGGATTGCGCTTGTTTTTTTGGTAGCATCCTGCTGCTTCGTTTGAACAAGCAACAATCACTACCAATAAGACGGCATCAAGGCTGCATGGTTTCTTCGTAATCGGAGCGCCAAGTGCGGATGGTGGGATGTTCGCGCAGGATGGTGCGCACCTGTAGGAGCAGTGCACGCACTCGCGAGGGGTGCAGGTGCACGAGCGAGCCAATTTCGGAACTTGATAGTTCGTCGATCACCCAAAGTTGGAAGAAGTGAGCCAAACGGTTATCGGGATGTTTGGACAAAATCTCCATGATATGCTGGTACAACTGATGCCCATTGGCGATCTGTTCAGCAGTGGGGGTGCAGTCCACCGGCTCCGTATCTGCAGTGAGCTTATTCAGCGATTCTGGCCGAACGGCCCGCTTCGAGCGGCGGCTGTCGCGCAGGTGGCGGCGCACGCTCTGCACCACCACGCGGTTCGCCCAGATCTCCAGGCGACTTTGGTAGCGATAGCTCGGCAGGGCGCGCACAAGCTCGGTGCGGGCGATCTGCGCCAAATCGTCGCTATCGATCGCGTGGTCGCTCGACCACCATAAGCCGGTGCGCCGCAAGATAACCAACACCTGAGACATCCATTCGGCCCACGCCTGCACATGATCCGCTTGGGCACTATCTCGCAATGCTGCAACCTTCCGATGCTCTGTGTGATAGTGCATCACAGCCGTGCGTATTTGTTCGATGCTCGCCTGCTCATCGAGCAGTGATTCAAGTTCTAGAGCATACTGTTGGCATGTATCGGTATCGAGATCCCAACCAAACTCGTCGTTACACGCTTGAACCACAGAGAGATAATCGGGGACAGTTGCTATTTGGCGCATGATTCATGCTCCATAAATTGATGGAGGTGACCCGTTTTTTGCGCTGGAACAGGCTGATTGGCTGTGTGAGGTCTGAACTAGACAGCACGGAGTGCTGCGAAACACAACAGGCAAACGTATGGAATGTGTAGCATTGTTGGAATGTTAACAAGGATGCCATTGTTCCTATTATACTCTAGAATTGAACCAATTCATTACTCATATTCTAAAGAAAAATTCATTCTTGGCGCTATAATGAGGAAATTGCCTAACGTATTGTAGCAGGGGTGAAAATAATAGTGATATGGAGTATTTAATGTTGTTGTATCAGGAGAAGAAATGTTTTTTGTTGGAAAATAGTTTTCTTGAAGAATGGTGCTAAAATCGTTGGAGAGAGATAATCTGTGGTAGCAAAATACGTGTTTGTGATAGTGTCGATGCGCTGCGTGAACAGGGCATCGACACCTCCTTCTCTGGAGTGGGCTGCTATGAGTTGAAAGACCGTTGTGCGTGATACGCGGATTTACGACAGCCCAGGAATGACGTATTTGAAGTTGCCTTCGCCCGCCGTCCGCTCCAGCTGTGCGATGATGCGCGGCGCATCGTCGTAGGGGCCTGCGATGAACAGCGGTTTGCCTTCCTCATCGCCCACCGGCACCTCGGTTGGATCATTCTGTGGCCAGGCCCCGTGCAGCAGGTGAATGCTCTGTTGAAAGACGGGGTGCGGCTTGAAGCCGTACTTCGCGGCGAACTCCACGCCCAGCGGAATGATCTTGGCGACCAGATCGAGCGATGTCGGCTGCATCTGGTAGTGTTCCCGCAGGAGGCCGTACAACCCGGAACGATAGGCGTATTCGTCCTTAGCCATCTCGGTCTGCGAGTCCTTCACGCCTAAGCAGGTCAGATCGACCAGGTAGCTTGCTACTGCGATGCGACCTGAGTTGGGTGAACGGCGAGCGACCAATATGATGGCAAGCGACTCTTTGTCTGCCCAGTTCTTCGAGAGCAGCACCTCGTAGACGGGCCAGTGTGCGGCGAGCGCAAACCCGGTGAGGGGTTTCTCTTGTTTCTGCTTTTCTTCGACATGCGCACACTACTTCAGCGCCTTGAGCGCACGCTCAACGCTATCCTTCGGGCTGACGTTCACCTGTGCATCGGCGATCCGCCCCTCCTCGTCGATCACGAAGTGGCTGCGGATGATGCCCATGTATTTCCGCCCCATCATCGACTTCTGGCCCCAGACGCCGTAGGCTTCGGCGACCTTGTGCTCATCATCGACGAGCAGCGTGAAAGGTAGGTTATACTTGGTCTTGAAGCGCTGGTGCGATTTGACGTTGTCGGGGCTGATGCCCAGGACGGTCGCGTTGCGCTCCTCGATCTCGAGGTAGTGATCGCGGAAGCCGCACGATTGTGTGGTGCAGCCCGGTGTGTCGTCCTTCGGGTAGAAGTACAGGATAACCCGCTTGCCTCGGAAGTCGGAGAGTTTGACGATTTCGCCAGTATCGCTCGACAATTCGAAGTCGGGCGCAAGCGCGCCAACTGTGAGTGTTTGTTCAGACATGCCTATCTCCTTTTCTATGCACGCTGGCATTGTATCGTAAAAATGATCGGTGTGTTACGCTTACTCGAATCTTGGTTGAGATCATTGAAAGCCGTGGTAGTCTGCGGCAGCAAGGGGCTTTGTGATGAGCGATGTTGATCTACGGTTTTTACGGCGAGCGATTGAGCTTGCGCAACAGGCTCGTGATCATGGGAATCATCCGTTTGGCGCGCTGTTGGTGAGCGCCGATCAGCAGGTGTTGTTGGAGGCCGAGAATACGGTGATCACCGAGCGCGATGTGACCGGGCACGCCGAGACGAATCTGGTGCGCTTGGCGACCCGACACTTTTCGCCCGAGCAGTTAGCGACCTGCACGCTCTACACCAGTACCGAGCCGTGCGCGATGTGCGCTGGCGCGATGCACTGGGCGAACATCGGGCGGATGGTGTTTGCGCTGAGCGCGGCGCGTTTCTATGAGTTCCTTGGCTCGCCTCCCGATGAGCTGAAGATCGATAGCCGCGAGCTGTTCAGCCGCAGTCAGCGCCCGATCGAGGTGGTTGGCCCGCTGCTCGAAGAGGAGGGGCTGAAGGTTCATGAGGGGTTCTGGTTCTAGCGTCGGTGATGGGCGATGGAGGCGTTGCGAGGCTGTGTGTGGCGATGTGCGGCTGCGGCCAGCAAGCGCGAGCGGAGCGAGTGCGCCATCACGTTGCCCACGAGACGGCTGTGCCGTAGCGACGGGCGTTGAGGCGGCGGTTGCGCTTTTCTTCCAACCCAAACCAAACACATATCAAAGGGGCACGAACGCCATTGTTCGCGCCCCTTTGGTGTTTAGAGAAGGGGTATTAGCCGTGTAGTGCGCGCCAGATCTTCTCGTCGCGCAGCGGCATGTCCAGGTGGCGGATGCCCAGCGCGTCCATGACCGCGTTGACGATCACGGGCGTGGAGCCGATGGTGGCCGCCTCGCCGATGCCCTTGGCACCCAACGGGTTGCGCGGTGTGGGTGTTTCGGTGCGATCGACGGTGAAGCTGGGCAGCATGTGTGCGCGCGGCGCGGCGTAGTCCATCAGCGAGCCGGTCAGCAATTGGCCGTTCTCGTCGTAGACGATCTCTTCCCACAGCGCCTGCGCGATGCCTTGGGCGAGGCCGCCGTGTACCTGGCCTTCGGCCAGCAGCGGGTTGATGCGCGGGCCACAGTCGTCGACGCTGAAGATGTTGAGTACTTCGACGTGTCCGGTTTCGCTATCGACCTCGACCACGGCGACGTGCGTGCCGAACGGGTAGGTGGTGTCCGGCGGGCGGAAGAAGTCGACGGCTTCGAGGCCGGGCGGGATATCGTCGGCTAGTTTGCCGTTGTAGGCGAAGTCGGCGATCTCCTCCAGCGTCAGCGAGGGCTTAGCTGCGCCCTTCACATGGTAGGCGCCGTTTTCGAGCACCACGTCCTCGGGGGCCGCTTCGAGCATTTGCGCGGCGATGCGGCAGGCCTTTTCGCGCACGGTGGCGGCGGCGCGGTAGATCGCCGAGCCACCCACCGCCAAGCTGCGGCTGCCCATGGTGCCCTGGCCGAACGGCGTGACCGAGGTGTCGCCGTGCAGCACTACGATCTTGTCGAAGTCGGCGCCGAGTTGGTCAGCCACGATCTGGGCGAACGAGGTGACGAGGCCCTGGCCGTGCGGCGAGGTGCCCGTGAACACGGTGACGGTGCCGCTGGGGTCAACGCGCACCGTGGCGCTCTCGTAGCCGAACGCGCAGATCTCGACGTAGCTGGCGATGCCGATGCCGAGCAGCTTGGTGTCGCCTCGTTCGCGGCGGCGCTTCTGCTCCTCGCGCAGTGCGGCGTAGTTCGAGATCTCGAGCGCTTTGGTGAGCGCTTTGTCGTATTCGCCGCTATCGTAGACCAAGCCGGTCGGTGTGGCGTAGGGGAACGCATCGGGCGGGATGAAGTTGCGGCGGCGCACCTCAACCGGGTCGAGGTTGAGTTCTTTAGCGACCACATCCATCATTCGCTCGATGTAGTAGGCGGCTTCGGGTCGACCCGCGCCACGGTAGGCGGCGACGGGCGTGGTGTTGGTGAACACGCAGCGGATGTCGATGTCGATCTCGGGGATGTTGTAGACACCCACCGACATCTGGCCTGTGAACAGCGGGATGTCGGGCGCAACCGGGTAGGCACCCAGGTCGGCCAGCACGCGCATGCGCAGGGCGGTGATTTTGCCATCTGGCTCGACGGCCAATTCCATATCGGCGGCTTGAGCGCGACCGTGGGTGGTGGCCGACATGTGCTCAACACGCGTCTCGACCCAGCGCACAGGGAAGCGATACTTCAGCGCCAGGGCGGCCAGCACGATATCCTCGGGGTAGATGCCGATCTTCACGCCGAAGCCGCCGCCGACATCGGGCACGATCACGCGCACCGAGTTCTCCGGCAGGCGCAGCGTCTGAGCGATCTGGCTGCGTGAGATGTGCGGGCCTTGCGTGCTGGTCCAGACGATAACGCCGTTGGTGGTGGAATCGTAGTTGGCGAGGACGGCGCGGCCCTCCATGGGGATGCCCGACAGGCGTTGACTCACGATGCGTTGGCGCACGATATGAGGCGCGTTAGCGAACGCAGCATCGGCACCAGGCGTTTTGCGCTCCCATGTCCAACCGATGTTGTTTGGGGCTGCATCGAAGAGTTGTGGGGCGCCTTCCTTTGCCGCATCCTCCATGTTGGTGACGGCGGGCAGTGGTTCCCAGTCCACAATCACGTCGGCAGCACCATCGGCGGCGATCGAGGGGCTATCGGCGATCACTGCTGCGACTGCTTCACCAACGTGACGTACTCGGTCTACCGATAGTGCGTAGTGGCTGCGATGCTGAGCGCCTTCGGCTGGACCAGAACTGCCCTCACCTGCGCTGCTCATTGGCATCGGTTCGCACAATTTCGCGAGATCTGCCCCTGTAACCACTGCAAAAACGCCGGGGCGAGCTTGGGCCGCAGAGACATCGATCGATCGAATTTTGGCATGCGCGTACGGACTGCGCACAAACGCAACATACCGCATACCGGGCAACACCATATCGCCAACGTAGCTGGCTGCACCGGTGATCAGGCGCGCGTCCTCTTTGCGCTTGACCCGTACGCCCATCAGTGATGCGTAGGCCATAAAAACGCCTCTTCTGTTCTTCAGATCAATGGAGTGGCTTATGCACAGTATAGGCGAAGTCAGCGGTTCCTTCAAGCGGGCAGCCAAGATTCTGCCCGGTGGACATTTGTTTGTGTTTTTGAGGTAGCTACTCCGTTGTAACTAAAAAAGAGGATCCACAACACGAACAACGACGATCTCGCAAGGCAGCGCCTTTGCTCCTTAGGGCCTGAACAGGTTTCCCACTAAGTCGTCGATCTTGGGCTGGAACGGCCACAGCAGCATGCCGCTGATCCGTTCGTCACGCACGACTTGCAGCGAAACCTGCAAATCGCGATGGAGCTCTGCTTCCTGCCGCAACGTTCCTTCGCCGGTTGGAAACCCGATCTCGGTGACTGCGATCGGCTTGTTGAGGCCGAGCGCATCGAGTTCGCGAATCGCGTTGCGCAGATCGTCGGGGAAACCCTTCCCGTAATACCAGTGCGCTTCGTAGCGCCCGCTATCGTATGGGTCGTTATCGTAATAGTGAAATGTCAAAAAATCAACTACATCGGCCAGCCGAAGATCGGCGTGTATTGGGCGGAAGTAGTTTTTGGCGAACCCCAGGCTCACCGTAGTCAGGCGCGCGGGATCGAGGCGTTTCACCTCGTCGTGCAGCATGCGAATGAAGTGCAGCCGCTCGTTTGCCAGTGGCGAGCAGGCCGGGAAGTCGCCGTTGTCCCAGTCCCAACATTCGGGGTACACCGGGCCTCCCAGGTCTGGCTCGTTGAACAGATCCCACGCGAGGATGCCGTTCCGGCCCGCTAAATGCTTTACAACTGGCCGCACATGCAGATCCAGTGCGGTCGCATAATCTTCGGGCCGGAACCGATCCTGCGGATACTTCGCCAACAGCACGGGCATCACGTAGATGCCACGGCGGTTGGCTTCCTCGATCAGCGTATCGAGGTGTTGCAGCGCTGTATCCATCCGGTACTCGGGATTGGTGGCTTGCGCGCCGCCAAACACGTAGTAGTTCAGGAAGACGCGGATGGTGTTCACGCCGAGCGATTGTAAAAGATCGAGATCAGCAATGATTGGCGCGATGTCCCATGGGCAATTGGCATCGGCACCGAATTGGATCGCTGGGCAGACCGTTAAGTCGGCGTCGTTGGTGTGGATGTAGTTGATGCCGCGCAACTCAAAGACAGCGCGCCCAGCCATCAGCCGTTGCGCATTTGCAGTGATCGGAGCAAGTTGGCCCTCGGGTGGCTGGTTCGCTGGCACACAGCCAAGCAAGAGCAACAGCAACGCTAGGGTAGGAAAAAGCTGCAACAGGCGCATATTCGGTTTGCCGTGGCTAGCTGATCATGAAGCGTATTATAGCAGCAAACGCAGCTAGCCAAAAGAGCGCTGTGGGTTGCTCATTCGCCTCTTTTAAGCTACAACTGGATCTCGCGTCCCTCCTTGGAAGAACGGTAAATCGCATCGATCAGCATCATCAATTGCTCGCCATGTTCGGCGGGTGTACGGGCTGGCTCTAAGCCGCGCACCGCCCGCACGAAGTTGGCCGATTGTGCGGTAAAGGCGGGCCGAGCGCCCCGCAACGACACGTTCGTCCCGACGCGGCCCGCATCGCTCACATGGTACAGTTCCAGCGATGCGTCGCCTAAGTGCGCGCCACCTTGCGTGCCGTAGAAATCCACACCCATCACATCGTCGGCCTGTGCCAGCGCCCAACTCGCCTCAACTTGCATGCTGCGGCCATCGGCGAAGCGCACAAGCGCAAAGGCACTGTCGTCGGTTTGGGTGAGGTGTGGATATTTATTGTACACTTGCCCCGAGACGGTGGCAACCTTGGGTGTGCCCATGATGAACCAGGCCATATCCATCACATGCACGCCGATGTCGATCAGTGCGCCGCCGCCAGCGCGCGCGGGGTCGGTGAACCAGCCTCCCACACCGATCGGCACGCCCCAATTGCGCGTCCATACCGCTCGAGCGTGGTAGATCTCGCCGAGCTCGCCCGCCTCCACCCGCTGCCGCAGCGCCTCGGTGGCGGGGTTGAAGCGCCGCTGCAGCGCGAAGGCGAGCACCAGGCCCGCTTCTTTGGCGGCGGCGACCATGCTGCGCGCCTCGGCCAGCGTGACGGCTGGCGGTTTCTCGCACAGCACGTGTTTGCCGGCCTTGAGCGCCGCGATGGTGGCGGGAGCGTGCAAGAAGTTCGGCAACGCCACACTGACCGCCTCGACATCGGGGTCGGCCAGGAGGTCGTGGTAATCAGCATAGGTGCGCGGCACGTGATAGGTTTTCGCGAAAATTTCGCGCCGCACTTCTTCGAGATCGCTCACTGCGACGATCTCGGCCTCGCCAGTGGCGAGATAGCCTTCGGCATGGCGTTCGCCAGGCCATCCGGCTCCAATCACTCCGATTCGTAATGGCGCATGTGTTGAAGTGGTCATTGTATGCTCCTTCGATTGATGTGCATCAATTCCACCCTGCAACATAGATGCTTGCAGTTAGGGCAACCGCCCGTACAACTGGCTGAGATGCCGTAACCGCTCGGTGATCGCGGGTGTGAGCATGTCGGCTGTGTAGCGCCAACCCCAATTGCCACTCGGTCGTCCGGGCATGTTCATGCGCGCCTCGCTGCCCAGCGCCAACACATCCTGTAACGGGATGACCGCCATATCGGCTACCGAGGCGAGCGCCATGCGAATGAAGTCCCAGGCGATGTCGCTGCCGTCGCGGCCCAGGTATTCTTGGACGTGGCGGCGCTCGTGATCGTTGGCGCTGCGCCACCAGCCAACCGTGGTGTCGTTATCGTGCGTGCCGGTGTAGACCACGCTGTGCTTGCGGTGGTTGTGCGGCAGATACGGGTCCGACGAATCGGCGCCGAACGAGAATTGCAGCACGTTCATGCCCGGGAAGTTCAGCGAGTCGCGCAGCGCTTCGACATCGGGCGTGATCACGCCCAAGTCCTCGGCGATGATCGGCAGTGGGCCGAGCGCTTCGCTCACTTTGATGAACAGATCCGCGCCGGGGCCGCTCACCCAGCGCCCGTTCACCGCTGTCTCCTCGTGGGCGGGCACCTCCCAGTAGGCGGCGAACCCGCGGAAGTGGTCGATACGCACCACATCGACCAGTGCGAAGGCGGCCCGGAAGCGCTCGATCCACCAGCGGTAGCCGTCGCGCGCCATCATCTCCCAGCGGTACAGCGGGTTGCCCCAGCGCTGGCCCGTCGCGCTGAAGTAATCCGGTGGCACACCTGCCACGACCGTCGGCAGGCCCTCGGAGTCGAGCGCGAAGAGTGAGGGGTGGGTCCACACATCGGCGCTATCGTAGGCCACGAAGATCGGGATGTCGCCAATGATGCGGATGCCCCGCTGATTGGCATAGGCTTTGATCTCGTTCCACTGTTTGAAGAACAAGAACTGCAGGTACATCTGGAATTGGATCTCGTCGTAGAGCTGCATCGTCCAGCGCGACACGGCGTCGGGATCGCGGTGGCGGATGTCGGGCGCCCATTGGTTCCACGGTGCGCCGCCGTGCGCCTGCTTAAGCGCGGCGAACAGGGCGTAATCGTTCAGCCAGTGGTGCGAGATCGCGCCGAAATCGGCCAGATCGCGGCGCTGCTCCGTTGTGGCATGGCTCGTGAAGTGCTCGAACGAGCGCCGCAGCAGATTCATCTTGAAGGGGATGATCGCGCCGTAATCCACCGTCGTATCCGAAAAGACGGGAGCATCTGCGAGATCCGCATCGGTGAGCAGGCCCTCTTCGCGCAGTTTGTCAAAACTGATCAGCAACGGGTTGCCCGCGAACGCCGAAAAACTCTGGTAGGGCGAATCGCCAAATCCGGTGGGACCAAGCGGCATCACTTGCCATAACTGCTGGCCGGAAGCCACTAGAAAATCGATAAAAGCATAGGCCGCAGGGCCAAGGTCCCCGATTCCCCATCGTGAGGGGAAGGAGGTGGGATGGAGGAGAATGCCACTACTCCGAACACTCATCGTGAGCCTCTATTCTCGATCAAAGCGGAAACAGTTCATCGACTGCCACTAGCCGTAACGCGCCGGTTGGGCAGGCGGTTTCGCAAGCCAAATCGTCGTAGCCGTGGCACAGATCGCATTTATCGGCTCGCTGCGGGGCGGAGACGGCCTCTAATGCGATTGTGGGTTGCTTGCGCCGCTTCATACGTTGCCAGAGCGCTTGGAGCGGCGAAGTCGATTTCGGCACGTTTGGTACTATTTTGACGGCTTGGTACGGGCACGCAGGCTCACAAGCCCCGCAACCCGTGCAATCGTTGGTAATGATCAGCGCTCCATTGTCGCTCCAGCGGATCGCATCGACTGGGCAAGCCTCGACACATTCGGCTGCCACATGGCATTGGCGGCACGAATCGGTGATGAATAAGCCGTTGAACGGCACGCCCTCGACGCTGATGCGGGCGTGTCCGTGCCGGTTGGCGCAGGCGACCTCGCAGCGCCGACATCCTTCTTGACACAACGTTTCGTCGCGCACCAACACGTGTGTGCCGCGCAACAGTCCGCGCTCCACAGCCTTCCCGAACTGCTGCGAACGCACGGGATCGTTGTTCATCATCAGCACGTCGGCCCGCCGTCGCTCGACCACAGCATCCAACTGCCGTGCGAGTGCGGGTTGCTCCTGCAGTAGGCGCAAGAAATCCGCAGCCGGGAGCAGCAACACCTCGGTTGGCGTGATAGCGCGGATGGTGGCACTGTGCGGCTGATTGGTCAGGAGCGACATCTCGCCGAAGAAATTGCCCTCATCCAAATACGCGATCACCATATCGTTGCGTTCGACCAGCACCTGCCCTGCCTCAATGATGTACAGTGCCTTGCCGACCTCGCCCTCGCGAATGATGGTCTCGCCGCGGTCGAATTGGTGCGGCTGAAGCAACTCGGCCAGTTCGGTACGTTCCATCGAAGACAGGTGGCTGAGCAACGGCACGCGCCCCAACGTGCCCTCGACCAAGCGCTTCCGATAGGTGCTTCGCAACGCCTTGGCCAACTCGGGCGTGTCCTGCATGATCTGCCGCAATTCGGTCAGCGGCAACTGTAACACGTAGCAGTTGCTCTCGGATTGCGCAGTCGCCCCGCGAAACAGATCGCCGAACAGCGGGCCTTCGCCAAAACAATCGCCACGATTCAAGATCGCCAGCAACACGTGCTGATCGTTATGGCTATGCAGCGTTAGGCTCACAGTGCCGTGCAAGATTAAGTACAGGTGATCGCTCGGCACGCGCTCGTTGAGCAGGGAGACATGCGGCGGAAACGTGCGCAGCGTGCTAATCCGAGCAAGTTGTAGCAGTGCTTGTTCTGGTACGCCAACCAAACAATCAAATTGCCCAAGAATTAATGCTTGCTGTCGATACCGTTCTTCAGATTGTTGTGCCAGCGCGTCATTGTATGCTTTGAGTGGGTTTTCGCGCCGGTGTGTATTGCTTGCTCCACTCATGGTGGCCGCCATGCCTTAGATGTCGCCTAAGAGATCAAGCATCCCATCACCGATGATAGTGTGCTGAGGTCATTGTACGCTTGACTGGTGAGAGCGAAGTAGAACGGACGTCAAGCGTAGGTGCGCCACAGTGTCGCCGTTGGAAGCGCTGTAGACACAAGAAGTGTTAGCTTCTATTTGTAAATGATAGTAACGGCTATTGTACCATGTTCGCCGCGTCTATGATGCTCAGACATTTAACAGATGCCACGTGCTTTAACAATTGTTAAACGTTGGGTGCATCCATTGGAACCGAGCAACGGCTTACGCGCTACCTCGCCGATGGACTTCAGCATGCCGCAGCGAAGCCCTTGTAGTGCGTAGAAATCTCATTGGCGGCTGCGCGATGCGCCCCAACGTGCGCGATGGCCGTTATTGCTGGGTTGGCACGTATCGCAGGCGTTGCCACAGCGCGGCAGGCGCTCGCCGAAGTGCGCCGCGAGCATGCGGTGGCGGCAGCCCAGCCCTCGCGCGTAGGAGCCGATCGCGTCGATACGCGCCTCCTGGCTGTAGGCGTAATCCTTGAGCAGATCGTCGAGCCGCTCACCCACATTGTTTGGCGTGGGCCGCAGTTCGATCAGCGCGTCGCGGGTCCCGCTCTCGTAGCGCAGCCATCCCCGATCTTGCCAGTGCAACAGTTTGCGCTCAAGTTCATCGGGTGTGCAGCCGACTGGCTCGGCGACTTCGATCAGATCGACATCGCAACTCTGCCCGGGGCGCATCGGCACCTGCTCCAGCAGCGCGAAAAAGGCGGGGTCGTTGGCGGCGTTGGCGTTGCGCAGCGTGAGCGTGGTCGAGCGCGGCAGATCGAAGTGCCGCTTCAGCAGATCGACCCGTTCGAGCATGCCCAACGCGACGCGCATGCGCGTCTCCTCCGGCTCGCGCAGGTCGCGCCGCAACTGTTCGAGCGACACCACGCCCCAACGACCGCGCATCTGGCCGCGCAGGTGGCGGTACACATCGCGTAGGTACTCCTTGGTCAGCACATCGTCGCGCAGCCACGCGGTTAACTGGCCTTTGTCGGCTGGCGAGTAGAACAGGATACAGCGGGCGGGCAGGCCATCGCGTCCGGCGCGCCCCGCCTCCTGGTAGTATGCCTCGATGCTCGACGGCAGGTTGTAGTGGATGATCGCTCGCACATCGGCCTTATCGACGCCCATGCCGAACGCGACGGTGGCCACCAACACGCGGGTGCTGCCTGCCATAAAGCGCTCCTGCACGGCGTGCCGATCGCTCACCTGAGCGTGATAATGCTCGGCGGCGATGCCATAGTGGCGCAGATGCGCGGCCAATTCCTCGCAGGTGTCGCGTGAACGGGCGTACACCACGATCGGCCCCTGGATCGAGCGGCACAGCGTGGAGACAGCGTTGAGTTTGTCGTCGCGATTGGCGGCGTGCAGCACCTCGAAGCGCAAGTTGGGCCGGAACACCGAGGTGCGCAACGTGGTCATATCGCCAAGGTGCGCCTTGATCTCCCGCTCGGTGTCGGGCGTGGCGGTGGCGGTGAGCGCCAACAGCGGCGGCGAGTCGAGCGCGTCGAGGGCGCGGCGGATGAACAGGTAATCGGGCCGGAATCCCACGCCCCACAGCGACACGCAGTGCGCCTCATCGACGATCACGCGGCCCACGCCGACGCGCCCCAGCGTGTGGACGAACGCTTGCTGGCGTAGTCGTTCGGGTGCCACGTAGATCAGTTTGTAGCGCCCGGTCGCCATGCCGCGCAGCCGTGCCGTCACCTCGCTGCCATCGAGGCCGCTGTGAATGGTGGTGGCGCAGTTGGCCAGCGAGGGCGGCAGATTATCGATCTGATCCTTCATCAGCGCGATCAGCGGTGAGAGCACCAATGTCGCGCCAGACATCAGCAACGCGGGCAGTTGATAGGTTAGCGATTTGCCAGCGCCCGTGGGCAGCACAGCCAGTGTTGATTCGCCACGCAGCACGCGCGACAGCACGGCTGCCTGCCCAGGCCGAAACGTGTCGTACCCGAAGTGCTCGCGCAGAGCCTCGTACGCCTCGGCGGGCAGTTCTGGCTCGGGCAGTTGTGTGATCAGGCGCGGCTCGTGCGGGAGTTGGTTGAGCGTTGCGCGCGCGGCGGGTGGTGTCAACAGCGGACTTGGCGGGCTTGGCTCGGGTTCTGGCTCCGGCTCCGCATCGAGGCCGAGCGCCTGAAAGAGCGTTTCGGCCTCCTGTTGGCGGCGCTCGGCGAGTTGCTGATCGAGCAGGGCGAGTGTGTGCGGATCGTTGCACTGCTCCACAACGCGGCGCATCAGCAGCAGGCTGCTGGTGTGCGGCGGTGTGTTGGGATCGCGGGGAAGGGATTGAGCGAGCAATGCGCGGGCCTGTTCGGCTTGGCCTTGCGCCAGGGCGAGCTCGGCCAGGCCACGGTTGGGCGCGACTCCATCGGGCATGAGCGCGGCGATCTGGGTGTAGCACTCGGCGGCCTCGTCGAAGCGACCCTGTTGGCGCAGCAACTCGGCGCGCGTTCGCAGCGTGCCGATATCGAGCGCCCGTTCGTCGTTGAGGGCGTGAGCTTCGTCCCAGCGCTGCAGCGCCGCGAGCGCTTGGATGCGCAGTTGTCGCCGCGATTCGCTGCGGCCCCGTTCGGCGTCGAGCGCATCAAGGAGGCTCAACGCCTCGTCGGGGCGACCGAGTTCACACAGCACGCGTGCGCGCAGGGTGCGCAGCGTCGCCAGGTTTGGCAACCGCTCTAACCACGTATCGAGCGCGTGCAACGCGGCGGTTGGCTCGTTCCAGCGCAACAGGTAATCGATCAGTTGGCGGCGGTGTTCGCCAGTGATCCGCGCGATCTGCTGATCGGATAACGCAACGAGGGGATCGGCGAGTGTGTAGGTCATAGGTTACCGTGCATATGGCTTGTGCGTGCGATCAACCCTCGGTGAGGAACCAGCGATCACCAATTTTGACAACTGGAACTGTGCCGTCGGGGCGTCCAAAAACCTGTTCGAATGAGACTTCCTGCTCGTATTCGGGAATAATCGCGCCGCGCTCGGTGGTGCGGGCGATCAGCAAGTAGATGCTCGCCTGTTCGCTGCCGTTGATTGGGCGTACCAACGCTTCATTCTCCGTTTCTGACACAATCAGCACATCGGTGATGCGCAGTTGCAACGACAGCGTTTGGTTCTCGTCTAGCCCGCGTAATCCTTCGGCGAAATTGGCGAGCGCGCTATTCAGGGCGATGCGCTGATCGTTGCGCTCGTTCGGCGCGAAATACTCGGCCAGTTGCTCGGCGAGTTTGCTGCGTCGTTCGCTATCCCCGAGTTGTGGGTCGTTCAGGGCCGCGCCAAATTCTTCGAAGAAGCGCTGCGCCACGATATCCGGGCTGATGCGACTGCCACCGCCCAAATCCTCGATCGTGGAGGTGGTGTTGATCGTGCAGGCGCTCAGCACGCCGAGCCACAAGACCCAAGCGACGATGATGCGATAGAATTGAACGGACCGTACACAGAATCTCATTGTGTTTATGATCACATGAAGCGCGGCACACATCTCGTTCAAATCGCTATGCGGCGCATTGGGATGCGTCCCCCGCTGAAGATAATCGGCGTATGCTTGATGTTAGAACATTCGAATCTGGATCGGCTCGACTTGGGCCTGTTGTAGGCTGCCATCGTGCATCACATGCACAACTTCGATATCGCGGTTCAGCAGGGCCGGCGTGATCAGCCGATGACGGTGGCACCCGCGATAATCGGCTTCGCTGCACATAAACGCGGTGCGCTGTTGGCGGCCCAACGCGATCAGCCGATCGAGTCCCTGCTGAAAGCGTGCCGATGCCATGATCTTGGTATCATCGGGCAGTGCGCCATCCTCGGTGCGCAACGCGGGATCATCGGGCATGCCGCCGAGTTGCTTGCCAAGGTAGTGATAGGACAAGCCCGCTTGGCGCAGCGATTCGGCCAGATTCTCGCGGTTGAACTGCGGGTTGTAGCGGCTGTACGGCGCGCTCCGTACATCGCAGACAGCCGTAATCCCATGCTGTTCGAGCAGTTCGATCAGCCGCTCGGTTTTGACGTTGGAATGGCCAATTGAGTAGAGTCGGATGGTTTCAGTGCTCATTGGTACACCTGCGATTCTTCTGGCCAATTGTACCACGAGCGACCGTGCTGAAGTGCTGATGAAGCTGATACGCTGATGAAGAGAGGGTTGGGGCGCTCGTGCGAACGCCCCAACGGGGAATGGCTATTTGTTCAGTTCGCTGCCGAGCAAGCCGAGCAGCACCACGTAGGGCGTGCCAGCGTTCTCGGGATGGTACTCGAAACGGGCGCGCTCGAAATACTGGGTCAGGTAGGTTTGGCCGTCGGTGATGCTCTTCTCCATCACTGGCTCGGAGAGCGGCATACCGAACAGCGCCAGGCTCTCTTCGAAGCTCTTGCCAGGGCGGCCATCGAACTCAAGGCCATGGCTCGACCAGTAGCTCCAGAACTGCGGAGCGATCGCGTGACCGGTCTCCGGGAAGTAGTGCGGCGTGTTGGGATCGGCCTTGTCGAAGGTGTGCCAGTCGCGGCCCTGCTTCACGAGGCTGTCGAAGCCGAGGCGGCCCAGCAGCACATCGTAGGGGCGGGCGTTCTCGGGGTGCAACTCAAGCCGATTGCGCTCGAACCACTGCACTTGCACGGCGCGCCCTTCCACCTGCTCCTCGCGCTGCGGCGTGATCGGGTAGCCGAACACGGGCAGGCCACCGTTCTGCTCCCAGTATTCGAGGATGCGCCCACAGGCTTGCTGCCCCGTCTCGGGGAAGGTGCGGCACGGGCCGTTGTTGGCGGGAGGCGTGGTCGGTGCTGGTGATGGCGGCGGTGTTCCGGCGCTCGCGCGGTAGCGGTCGCTCAACTCTTTGGTCAGTCGCAGGTAGAGATCGCCGTAGCGCTCGCTCGGCTCGATGTGCGAGCCCTCGAAGAACTCGTTCCAGCTGGTGAGCACCACTGCAGCCGCGTTCCGGTCGATCACCGTCTGCCAGGTGCCACGGTAGTAGTTGCCGTTCTCGCGATCGCGGGCGTGGCCGTTGCGAATCTTCAGATCGTCGTAGCCGGGCATCACAGTGCCGATGAACGGCTTGTTGGCGCCCGGGTGACTCTGATTGTAGCTGTTCAGGCGGTTCGCGTACGATGCCATCGCCGCGCCGGGCTGTCGCTCCCACGTGATGTCGAAGTAGTACAGCGCGTCGTAGACATCGAGATAATTGAAGTTATCGGTGCCGCCGAACCAGTACTGCTCGCGCTGCGGGTCGGCGCGATCGCGCAGGCTCTGCCAGGTGCCGACGCCACCGAGCGACGGCGGATTGAACCAGAACACGACGGGCTTGCCCTGGAAGTGGAAGTAGGCCGGGTGGCTCATGAAATCGCGCTTCAGCACGTTCAACGCCTCGGCCAAGCCATCGACCGTGCGCATGCTGCCGTGGAAGGCGGCGGACTGATCGGGGATGATCGCCACGCGAATGTCGCGCCCGCTCTCCTGCACCAGTTGCATCAGTCGCCGACAGCGCTTATCCAAACGATCCTCGTTGGGGCCGTACCACGTGCAGATCAGTGCGTCGATCCCGGCGTCGTCGGCCTGTTGAATATGACGTTTGAGCGCCGCATCATCGCCGCCGGAGTAGGTCGGCGTGGGCAGATCGCTCATTTTGCTGTACGACCAATCGCTCGGCTCGTACCACGGGTAATAGAAGGCCATCACTGGGCGGTCGGACGCGGCTTGGGCGCTCGGAGCAGACGGCAGCACAGCGGCGAACGTCAACAATACCAGCAGCACGGTGAGACACGTGCCGAAGCGATTCAATGCGAACCTCATGCAACCTCCTAAGCTGTTGCTAATCGCGGATATTTAGGAAAAGCACAGTGGGATGCGCAAAAGCGCGTGGTAGGGCTTGAGTGCAGTAGTGCAATGTGGCGCTATATTCTGCCAGAGATGATACCAAGTGGGAGAGTGCGGCGCAATAGCCCGAGAGTCCCAAGCCGAGTTGTGCGTTTCCGTGTGGTTGCACGCGCTGTGGCTCGGCTTGGGTCGCGGCGAACCTAGGCATTGCGCAGGAAGGCGATGCTTTCGCGAATGGCTTTATCGCGGTCGCCGCAGTGATCGAACTCGAAACAGTGGATCAGCGGCTGGGGCAGCGCGTCGAGCGCCGCCATCACCTCGCGCAGCGGGATGTCGCCCTGCCCGAGGTACGTGGTGATCGAGTTCGGCTGCGCGGTCTGGTCCTTGAGGTGAGTCGAAACCGCCCGAGCGCCGACGCGCGCGATCGCATCGACCACGCTCGGCTCGTTCAGAGCATAGTTGCCGATGTCGATGTTGGTGGCGACCTTGGGCAAGCGCTCAAGGATGCGCGCGATCTCCTCGACGTAGCGTCCGGGCGCGCCGCCGAAGTTCTCGAGCGCCAATACCACGCCCTTCGCCTCGGCATAGTCGGATAACTCCGCCGCGACCTGCCACGCAGGATCGTCGTCGGAAGTGGGGATCGGCCCGCTAAACACGCGCAAGAGCGGCGAGCCGAGCTTGGCGGCGGTATCGATGTCGTGGATCACCTGCTGGCGGTGGGCGTCGCCCTCGCCGAACAGCGTGGCCATGGTCGCGTAGGTGATGCCAAGTTTCAGTTCATCGGCTAGTGCGCGGGCGGCGTTGAGTTCTTCGGCGTAGTTCGGCCATTGTTCGCGTCGTAGTTCAATGCCGTCCACGCCGTAATCGGCGGCAGCACGGATCATGTCGCTGATGGTCAATGTGCCCTTGTTGAACTCGTCCAAAAATTGGACGATTGAGACGTAGAGCTGCCGTGGTGCAGCCATAATTCCTCCTTGGTTGGGGGTTGGATGGTGCGGCGATTATAGCAGAGGCCAGGATGCTGTCAACTACACGATTCTGTTTTATCGCATTCTGATGCTGTTTTTGTGGTGATGGCGTCAATATCACTGCGAAGTTCTTATCAACAGACCAAAACGAGCGCGCCGATAACAGGCGCGCTCGTGATTGTGACGGTGCTTTGGTTCGATTAACCCTGCTCGCCGAACGCCAACAGGATGCGGGCCACGTGCTTGACGCCTCGCACGAAATCCTCGATCCGAATGTGCTCATCGGGGGCGTGCGCACGACTACCCGGGTAGCCGCCACCCGCGCAGGCGATCGGCACGTTGAGGTAGTCCAGGAAGGCGAAGTTCGGGCCGGAGCCGCCGATCATCGGGCGGACGCGTGGCGGTAGGTCGTACACGTCTTTGGCCGCCTCCAACACCAGGCCGATGAACGGGTCATCGGGATCGGTGCGACCAGCCTTTTGGCCGCCGAACGACTCGATCTTCACATCCGAGAAGCCCTGCGCGTCGAGGTGGGCGCGCAACTTCGCCAGAATGTCGGCGGGGTCCTGGTTCGGCACCAAGCGGAAATCGACCTTGGCGCTGGCCCGCGCGGGCTGCACCGTCTTGCTGCCGGGGCCTTGGTAGCCGCTCGTCAGGCCGCAGATCGTGCAGGTGGGCGAGAACACTTCCTCGCGGCGCAGATCGATGCCGCTCAGGTTGTTGAGGAAGTTCTTGACGCCGAAGTGCTGCTTGTAGCGCTCGGCATCGTCGGGCAGAGCAGCGAGCAGTTCGAGATCGCGCTCGGTGGGCGGCACCACATCATCGTAGAAGCCAGGGATGAGGATGTTCTCGTTCTGGTCCTTGAGCGTGTTGAGTGCCCACACCAGTCGCCACGCTGCGTTCGGGAAGATCGAGCCGCCCAAGCCCGAGTGCGCGTCGAGCGATAGGCTCTCGACCGAAAGCTCGACGTACAAGATGCCGCGCAGGCCCAGGAACTGCTCGGGTGCGCCTTCGTAGTTGATGCCGCCGCACTCCCAGATACACGCATCGGCGGCGAGCCGATCGGCGTGCTTCTGGATGAAGCCGGGGATGTTGGCGCTGCTAGTCTCCTCCTCGCCCTCGATCACAAACTTGACGTTGCAGGGCAACTGACCGAGCACGGCTTGCACCGCATCGATCGCGGCCAGGCGGCCCATGATCTCGCCCTTGTCGTCGGCCACGCCACGGGCGAACAGCTTGCCATCGCGGCGCGTCAACTCGAAGGGCGGCGACGACCACAGTTCGAGCGGCTCGGGCGGCTGCACGTCGTAGTGGTTGTAGAACAGCAGGGTACGCTCGCTGATGCCGTTGGCCTCGCCGACGACGATGGGGTTGCCATCGGTGGGCACCGCCTCTGCCGTAAAGCCACGATCTTTGAGCATCGAGGCCACGAGTTCAGCGCATTCGTTGATGCCGATGCCCTGCGCCGAGATGCTGGGCTGGGCGCAGAGTTTCCCAAGTTCGTCGATCCAGCGTTCGACATGGGCGTCGATGTATGCATCGATCCGTGCGAGCAGATCGCTGTTTGTTGTCATTCGGGGACTCCTTTGATGGTGGTGCATTGTTTAGGCTTCGAGCGTGAAGCCCACCTTGATTGTGACCTGCCAATAGCTCACACTGCCCGACTCGATGTAGCCGCGCGTTTCAACCACCTCGAACCAGCGTAGGTTGCGCACAGTGGTCGCAGCTTTGCTGATGGCGTTTTGGACGGCATCTTCGATACCAACTTTGGAGGTGCCAACCAACTCGATCAGTTTGTAGGTGTGCTCGCTCATCGTTGTTTCCTTCCCGCCGCGCATGGCAGCGACTAAGGGTTAGTAGCGAGACGTGGTGGGTCAGTGTTTGGGGCATTGTACTCCGTTGGTGGGGTGGCGTCCAATCGAGGAGTGGGGAGGTGAACCATTACCTGGAGGGTGTCGTGACGCCACGGCTGGCATTCCAAAGCGGAGGCATACCAGGTGAGCTTGTCGTCGCCGCTGCGCCATTTTTTCACAGCATGAAAAAACGCCCATCAGGTTGATTCTGATGGGCGTTGGCGGCTTAGTTATCGCTCATGCCGAAGAAATCGCGGCGTTGGCGTTCGAGCGTGCGTTCGAGCGCCTCGAAGGAGATGTAGTTGCCTCGGATCAGCAGTTCGCCCAGCACGATGTAGTGGCCGCGTTGGCGGAGTTGCGCCTGCTCGGCGAGCAGATCGGCGAGTTGCTCGTTGGTGATCAGCTTGTTGGCGACCAAGTACTCGCCGAGCCGTTCGGGACGCCTGCCGCTGCCGCTGCGCAGTTTGTCGCACTGCTGCTGGATCAGGGCCTTGGCAAGCTCCTGCGCCGTGATCAGGCCGCGCCGGATCAGGATGTCGCCGAGCGGGAGGCGCTTGCCCCAGCTTTGGGCGCCGCGCTGCTCGGCGAGCGCGAGTTCGAGTTGCTGTTCGGTGATCAGGCCGCGCTGGATCAAGTAGAAGCCGAGCTTCTGTGGCTCGAAGGAGCCGTGGCGATACGCGGTCGATTCTTGGTGATCGTTGAGACTCTCGAGCACGTCGCGTACTTGTCGCAGGCTGGGATCGAGCGCGAGGGCGCGTTCGAGGCATTCTCGTTTGCGGCGCGGGTCCTGAACGAGGCGGCTCATCCAAAACCAGGCTGGCGCGTAATCGGGCGCTGCCAACAGCACCTGACGCATCAGCCGATAGCCATTGATCATATCGCCATGTTGAGCGCTCTGCACAGCTTGCTCAAACATATTCTCATCTGTCGAGTAGTTACTCATCACGATCACACTTTCTCGCGCTCGTCATTTTCTCGTTGAAATAAACGTTTCATACGCGAGTCGTAGCATAACAAACCGCCCATTTGAAGACAATGGCAGCAATCTGGTATAGATTACAGAATGGTGATCGTTTGCTAATTACGGAGGTGTGTGGTAGGTGATGAGGGAAAAAAAGCCACTGGGATGCAGAAATCCCAGTGGCTGAGGGTGTTTAAAGTTTAGCGGCGATCACACGGCCCAATCGCTCGATGCCTTCCTTGATGCGCTCGGGCGAGGCGTGCGAGAAGTTGAGCCGCATCGTGTTGGTGCCGCCGCCATTGGCGAAGAAGGAGTCGCCGGGCACGAACGCGACTTTCTGCTCGACCGAGTCTTTGAGCAGTTCGGTGGCGTTGATATGCTCGGGCAGGGTGATCCAGATGAACATACCGCCGGTTGGGCGCGTCCACTGCACGCCTGCTGGCATATGCTGCTCCAATGCGGCCAGCATAGTGTCGCGGCGCTGGTGATAGGTGGCGCGGATGTGTGGCACGTGGCGGTCGAGCAGGCCATCGCGGCAGGCTTCGTAGGCGACGGCTTGCGCGAGACTGCCGGTGTGCAGGTCGAGCCCCTGCTTGACGTGGACGAATTTGCTGACCAGCGCCTCCGGCACGATCGCCCAGCCCACGCGCAGGCCCGGGGCCAGCAGCTTCGAGAAGGTGCTGAAGTAGACCACGTGGGTGAGCTTGCCGTGCATCTCGACATCGAGCGCGGCGAGGATGGGTGGGCGCTCGCCTTCGTAGAACAGCTCGCCGTAGGGATCGTCCTCGACGATCGGCAGGCCGTACTGTGCGGCCAATCGCAGAAGCCCGCGTTTGCGCTCAAGCGATGGTGTGGTCCCGGTGGGATTCTGAAAACACGATACAATATAAAGGAAGCGCGGTTGAATCCCTTGTTGAAGGATGCGCTCCAACGCTTCGAGGTTGATGCCCTCTGCATCCATTGGCACGGAGACGAACTCGGGTTGATACGGTCGGAAGGCCTGCAGCGCGCCGAGGTAGGTGGGTTCCTCGACAAGCACGGGGGCGCCCGGGTCGATCAGCAGTTTGCCGACGGTATCGAGACCTTGCTGCGAGCCGTTGAGCGTGAGGATTTGTTCGATTGGGATGCTGAGGCTGCGCTTGAGCATCAGTTGACCGATCAGTTCTCGCAGAGGTCGGTAGCCCTCGGTGGGGCCGTATTGCAGCGCCGCTAGTGGCTGTTCGACCATAATCCGCTCAGCGGCGGCGGTCAACTCCTCGTTGGGGAAGCACTCGGGCGCAGGTAGACCACCAGCAAAAGAGATCACATCGGGTTGCTCGGTGAGTTTGAGGAGATCTCGAATGGCTGAACTGCGGATCTTTGTGGCCCCGCTGGCGAGTTGGTCGATCCAAAGCGTACTCATGATGATTTGCTCCTAGGGGTATAGCGACGCTTCGGGCATGTGGTGCGGTGTGCGGTCGATGCACGATGCGAAGCACAGAATTATCAGCTGTGAGCGTTTAGTATAGCAGGTTTGGGAATGTGGGCGAGAGACAATTGCTGATGAGAGCAAGAAACAATCTGATGATGTAGTGAAGTAGACGCTACTTGAGGCTACAGAGAGGTAGACGACATTGATTCAAACAGGCTCATTGGCGCCCTCTCGGCGCGTGTTAGATGTCGATGGCTCTTGGGTTGAAATCTCTCGTTTGTGGCAGCAGCAACCTGTATTGTTGTTCTTCTTGCGTCATAGTGGTTGCGCCGTTTGCCGTGCCCATCTCCTCGAGATTCGCGATAATTACACCATGCTTCAGCAGGCAGGCGGCAAAGTCGCGGTCGTCACCTTCGGTGATCCGCAATTGGCTGCGCAGATCAAGGAACGCTGGCGCCTGCCGTTCGAGATCGTGGCCGATCCTTCGTTGCAGATCTACCGCGAGTTCGGCTTGACCGAGGGCACGCTCGCGCATGTCTTCAGCCCAGATGTGTTGATGCGACAGTTGTCGCAGGCATTACGTGGAAATGTGCCGTATATCGATCCGCGCCAGGGCCATGTGACGCAGCTGGGTGGTGTGGCGATCGTCGATCGGAACGGCGTGATACGCTTCTCATACACCGCCGTCCCGATCTACCGTTATCCCCCGATCAGCACCTATGTGACGTGGTTAACAGAGGCGGCGAACGGTTTCCCTACGCATTTTCCACAGCAATAATGATCCGTTTGTTGCTGGCGCCCTTGGAGCGTGTTTTCACCAAGACAACGCGCCCCACTTCCGCAGTGCTCTTCACGTGCGTGCCGCCGTCGGCCTGAAGGTCGAGGCCAACGATGTTGACGGTGCGCACTTCGCTGATGCCCGCCGGCAGCAGGTTGATCTTGGTGCGGATCAGGTCGGGGATCTGGAAGGCTTCTTCGCGGGGCAGAATCTTCACTTCGATCGGGCGGTCGGCGGCGATCTCGGCGTTGACTTTGGCGATGATCTCTTGGGCGAGCTCGTTGGAGAAGTCGCTCAGTTCGAAGTCGAGCCGCCCTTCATTGGTGTCCATATTGCCGCCTGTCACGGGTGCTTGGTGATCGCGCCAGATCACGCCGCAGAGAATGTGCAGGGCGGTGTGGGTGCGCATCAGCTTGTAGCGTCGCGCCCAATCGATGCTGCCATGCACGGTGGCGCCAACGGCGGGGGTTGTGTCGCCCGCGAGGGTGTGCCAGATGTGTTCGCCGTCGCGGCGCACCTCGGTCACGTCCCATTGCTGGTCGCCCGCGCTGAGCGTGCCGAGATCGTGGGGTTGGCCGCCGCTGGTGGCGTAGAAGGCGGTGCGATCCAAGGCTACGCGCTGCCCATCGACGGCAACGACGGTAGCATCGAACTCGCGCAGGTATGAGTCGGTGTGGTAGAGCAGTTCTGTCATCATTTACCTCGTTTGCTTCAAGTAGGGGCGAGGCGCATACGTTACGGGCCGTTCATCGCGAACGGCCCGTTTGTGAGTGATTGATGGAATGGCTCGGACGAGTTGGCATTAGGCCAGCCACACTCGGTCGATCAGCATCGCGCCGAACAGCAGCGCCAAGTAGAGCAGCGAGAAGCGGTACAAGCCCCAAGCCGCGCCGGTGGTGCCCTCGCGCCGCAGCCGAATCACGTAGTACAGGAAGATGCCGCCCAACGCGATCGCCATGATCAGGTAGGGGATGCCCATCAACTGCAACGGCGTGAGCATCAGCGTGAGCATAAACATCATCAGCGTGTACAGCAGGATCTGCCACTTGGTCTCTTGGTCGCCAGCCACCACGGGCAGCATCGGCACGCCTGCGCGGGCGTAGTCGGTCGAGCGGATGAGCGCCAGCGCCCAGAAGTGCGGCGGCGTCCAGTAGAAGATGATCGCGAACAGGAACAGCGACGACAGCGTGAGATTGCCCGTCGCGGCGGCCCAGCCGACCAGTGGCGGGAACGCGCCAGCGCCGCCGCCGATCACAATGTTGTTCACCGAGCTGCGCTTGAGCCACAGCGTGTAGATGAACACGTAGTAGAGCATACCCGCCAGCGCCAACGCCGCCGTCAGCCAATTGACGAAGAAGCCCAGCATCAGGAAGGCGACCACCGTGAGGATGATGCCTTGGATGAGGGCGTGCTCAGCGGGGATGCGCTTGCTCGGGATCGGGCGGCGACCCGTGCGGCCCATCAGCAGGTCGATGTCGCGGTCGACGTAGCAATTGATCGAGTGCGCGCCGGAGGTCATCAGCCAGCCGCCCACGAAGGTCCAAAAGACCAGCGTCCAGCTTGGAATGCCCGCCGGAGTGATGTACATACTGGCGATGGTGGTGAAGATCAGCAGGGTGATCACGCGGGGCTTGGTCAGGCTGATGTAGTCCTTGATGCGCATCCACGTGGTGTAGTTCTGCGGGATGCCCAGGACGACCTCGCTATCCGCATCCTTGCTGCTGGCCTCGGTGGTAACAGTGGCCGGGACGGGCTTCGCGACCAAGTGCGCGGTTTGCAGAGCGACTTGGGGCGCGCGCAACGCGAGCGTGGCCAGCGTCACAGTGCCGATCCAGATCATCAAGCTGAGGAGCAGATGCAGGCTGCCCCAGACTATCAGCGCGGTGCTGGCATCGGCGCGGGCCGCGAACAGCTGCCCAATGCCCACCAGGCCGAGCAGAATAGTCAGCGCCAGGGTGGTGCCAACGGCCCGCTTCAGGCCGACCTCGGGGCGCACGCGCCAGGTTTGCATCGCGAGCGCCACCAGCATCAGCGCCACCAAGACGGTTGCGATGCGGTGGATGAGTTGGATGGTCGCCACATTGTTTACGGCTGCGCAGACCGGCAGTTCGAGGCAGGCCCACAGGGCATCCTGGTTCGCCGAGAGCGCGCCGAGCAGCATCACCACGAACATCAGGCCCGCGCTGCCGATCGCCAGCATGCGGTAGCGCCGCAGGGCTGCCTGGGCACGCGCGCCCAACCGACGCGGCTCGGCATCGGGGCCTAAGCGCGCTCGCAGCAGCGCCACCAGCAGCGAAGCCAGCAACAGGAGCGCGAGGCCCTGGTAGAGCACCGCCGCCCAAGCGTTCAGGTTGAATTGTGCGGTCATCGCGCCCAAACCCACTTGGGCCAGCATCAGCAGCACCGCCAGCCCGAGCGGGCGCAGCAGCCAACGGGCCGTGCGCCAGGCCACCACTGCGCTTGTCAACACCAGCGCGCCAGCGCCGAGCGCCGCAACACGGTGAGCAAATTCGAGCAGCACCGACGATGTGGCTTGGCCAAGGGCAGGAATAAACGCGCCATCGCAGAGCGGCCATTCGCCACCGCATCCCATCGACGAACCGGTGACGCGCACCAGCCCGCCCATCAGGATCAGGACGACCGTCGCGATAATAGCAGCGTTAAGAAGAAAACGAAGCCCGCTCGAAATCGGGCCTTCAGCATTCAGAGGCAAAGATTGATCACGCATTGCGCTTCTCCGCGGGTAGTGCGGGCGCGCCAAAAGTTGATATTTTGGTAGAACGCGCCATGTAGAAGCCCGAGTTTACCATAACGGGGTAGTGGTGTCAAACATCACGAACATGATAACGATGCGGTAAAATGCCGTTTTTCGGCGTTTGTATCACCTCTGGTATAATAGTCCAACATCAGCCAGCACCACTGCACATAAATATCCATCTGTCATAAAATCACCCAAGAAACGCACGAAATTCGCCGTTGTGGTGAAAGATCGGCGTTCATGGATTGTACTTGCCTCTTAAGGTGAAAAACCACCATATTTCGAAATGCATGTAAAGGAGCGGTCATGTCTACAGCGTGGGAAACCTATTTGGCCGAGAATCAGGCGCGTTTTCAGGAGGAACTGTTCGACTTCCTGCGCATCCCGAGCATCTCGGCGTTGCCCGATCACGCCGAGGCCGTGAAACAGGCTGCGGAGTGGGTTGCCGAGCGCTTGCGTATCATCGGCATCGAGAATGTACAGATTCTGCCGACCGGCGGCCATCCGGCTGTGTATGGCGATTGGTTGCACGCGGAGGGCAAGCCCACCGTGATGATCTATGGCCATTTCGACGTGCAGCCGGTTGATCCGCTGGAGTTGTGGACAAACCCGCCGTTCGAGCCGACCGTGCGCGATGGCAAGGTCTACGCGCGCGGCGCCTCCGACGACAAAGGCAATATGTTTGTGCCGATCCTGGCGATCGAGGCCCTGCTCAAGACCGCGGGTAGCTTGCCGCTGAACTTCAAGTTTTTGTTTGAGGGCCAGGAGGAGATCGGCAGCCCGCAGATGCCCGATTTCGTGGAGAAGCACCGCGAGTTGTTGGCCTGCGACCTGGTGTTGAGCGCCGACGGCGGCCAGTGGAGCGAGACGGAGCCGAGCATCCTGTTGGGCCTGCGCGGTGGATGCGGCTTGCAGATCAACATCTACGGCGCGAACCGCGACCTGCACTCCGGCGGCTACGGCGGCACCATCCAGAACCCGCTGCACGCCTTGGTGCGCCTGCTCGATTCGATGCGCAGCAGCGACGGCACCATCACAGTGGCGGGCTTCTACGACGGCGTGAGCCTGACGGATGCCGAGCGCGCGCAGATCGCCGAGGTGCCCTTCGACGAGAAGAGCTACCTGGAGGATATCGGGGTTTCGGAGCCGTTCGGCGAGCCGGGCTTCACCACCCGCGAGCGCAGTTGGGCGCGACCGACCCTGGAGGTGGTTGGCATGTGGGGCGGCTTCCAGGGCGAAGGCGTCAAGACTGTGCTGCCAAGCTCGGCGCACGCCAAGATCACCTGCCGCCTGGTGGCTGGGCAAGATCCTGCGCGGATTGTGCGGCTGCTGACCGAGCATATCGAGCGAAACAGCCCACGCGGCGTGCGAGTGGAGGTGCAGCCGCTCAAGTTCCTGGCGCAGCCCTACCTCATCCCAGCCGATCATCCGGGCAATCAGATTGTGCACTCGGTGCTGGAGGAGTTGTACGGTCGTCCCCCGTATTACACCCGCACCGGCGGCAGCATCCCGATCTGCACGCTGCTGAAGGAGCACCTCGGCGCGTACACCGTGAGCTTCGGTTTTGGGCTGAACGATGAGCGCGCCCACGCCCCCGATGAGTTCTACCGCCTCAAAAGCTTCGAGTTCGGTCAGCGCGCCTACTGCCGCTTGATCGAGCGCTTGGGCCAGGCCGAGCGCATCTCCTAGTTGAATGCGATGGGCTGCGGTATGGTGCGATGCCGAATCGCAGCCCATCACCTCTCCACGCACAGCCCCACACCATGCGTCTGGCAACGCATCCGCTCTAGGGAAAAGCCAGAATGTGGATGCAGTGTCGTTAGTACGGCGCAGATCGGCGCGTTGGAGGCGTGTCATCCCCCAAACAACGTGGTATAATCGCCACGAGCCAGCAAGATAAAGAAGTAGCCTATGCCTAGGTATGAGATCCAAACTAGCCAGTTCGGCATGATCAGCGGTATCCGCCAAGCGCACAGCGACATGGTGTTGATAGCTGAACCCGCCGGACTCTTTGCTCCCGAGGTACGTAAGGGCCAACTCTATATCGTGGCTGAAGCCGAGGGCGATCCTGGTCGTGGTCGCGATGCCTGCCAGCTTGTGCTGCGCACGATTCGCAAAACCTTCTACGAAGATAGCTCCTACAGCGTCACGGCTGCGTTGCGCAAGGCTTTGATCGCGGCGAACCGCGTCCTCTACGATCAGAACTTCAACCTTGCCAGTCAAAAGCGCGTGTTTGTGGGTGTCACCTGTGCAGTGATCAAAGAACAAGATCTGCACGTGGCCCAGGTTCTGCCTGCCCAGATTTATATGTTCACGCAGGGCAAGCTGCGCGCGCTGCCCACCCACGTTTCGTGGAACCCGACCCCAACAGGCACGCCCCTGCATTTTAAGCTCAACGCGATTGGTGCAAGCCTCTCGGTCGAGCCAGATTTTTATCGGGCCGTGTTGAAACCGGGCGATAGCGTTCTGCTCAGTTCGAGCAATTTTGGCCGCTCGTTGTCGCAAGAAGATGCGATGCGGCTGCTCAAAAGTGCTGAGCCAGAAGAAGCGCTTGAGATGTTGACCACGGTCTGTAAGCAGCACGAGTTGACCGACGCGCAGGGCTTGTTGATCAACATCACCCCGCCGCTCAGTCCGGCGGCTCAGGCCGCGCCGTTGAGTCGTGTGGGTGTGCTTGAGCGCAGTCGCCTCGCGTTGCGCAGCATGAACGCTTGGGCGACCCGCGTCACAGGCGAGGCTGCGCTGTTGGTGCAGGGCCCCGGCGCGCGCGAGAAGCGCCGCAAAGCCGAAGCCCGTAGAGAGCAGCAACGGCGCGAGCAAGAGCGCTTGACCCAACTCCCCGAGGAGCCGAAGGTGTCGTTGGACCGGGTTCCGCTCCCGCGTCCGCTTGATCTCGGCGAATCGTTGGAGGAACGCGCCACGCAAGCCCGTCAGCAGCAGCGTTCGCGCTTGGGCATGCCGCCGCCCCGAGAGGTGGAGGATGAGGCCATTCCGCCATCGGTCATGCTTGGCGAGACGAACTACGCGATCCCCAGTACCGATCAGCGGCGCATCGACCTGAGCGATACGCCGAGTATGGCCGCGCTTGGCCGCAGCGCTCGCGGCGATTCGTTCTCCTCGCGCCCAACGGTGAAATCGCCCTACGATATGACAATGGGCGAACGTATTGCCGAGGGCTTCTCCAAGCTCCGTTCGATGATGAGTGGCTCGCGAGTGAGCCATCGCAAGCTCCCGCCGAGCGCTATGGCGCAGTCGCGTCGCCCCGTTGAACTGTCGTACCGTCGCCAGCGCCAGCAGCCGTTCTCGGTGATGTGGTTGCTGATCCTCGTGCTGTTGGTGGCGATCTTCATCATGTACGGCTGGAATCTGGCCGAGCAGAATATGCAGCGCGCCGCCAACGATTCGCTTGAGCGGGCCGAGGCTGCGATGGCAGCGGTGCGTGCAGCCCCAACCATCTACGAAGCCGAGTTGCTGTTGGGCTCCGTCGAGGTGGCCTTGGGCGAGGTGCGGGCGAGCAAGGTTGTCACTGCCACCCAGGAGAATCGGCTACGCTACGAACAGTTGGAGCAGGAATACGAGCGGGCGGTCTCATCGATTAAGAAGCTGAGCTATTTCGAAGATCTGCAAGTGTTCGCCCAACACCCGGTGCCGAACGGGGTATTCTCCAGTGTGGTGGTGCCGCCGCCGATCCAGAGCATCACCAATACGGCCAATTTCAACTGGATCTATCTGCTCGATAGCAACGTCGGTGTGCTGTACCGCATGCCCAAGAACGGTGGCCCGATCGAGGAGTTCCTGCGCCCCGACGATACCATCAACCAGGTGCCGATCGGCACGATTCGGGCGCAAGCCTGGCGCTTCGATAACATCGTGGCTGTGGCGCAGAACGGTGAGGGCGGGCCGTTCACCTTCTATTTCCCCACGGGCGGTCAGTGGGGCTACAGCAACCTGGCGGGCAGTTCGGAATGGGGACGTGTCAATCAGCGCTTCCGCGCCGTCAACTACGATGGCAACCTGTACATTTGGGGCGCTGTGCCCGAGCAGATTCTGCGCTATCGTAGCGGCAACTACGGCGACTTCCCGGACCCGTGGATTCAGGAGACGAAGGATAAGAAGGTCGATTCGGCGCTCGATATGGCCATCGACGGCAAGATCTACTTGCTGCAGCCCAATGGCAATGTGTTGGTCTTTATGGCCGGCTCCTTCGAGCGCGAGATCGTTCTGGAGGAGATCAACCCAGCACTCGTTACCGCTTCGAGCTTCTTTGTATCGCCCGACGATCCCGAATCGGGCTGGATCTTCCTGGTCGATAGCAACCAAGGGCGTATTATTCAGCTCGATAAAGTGACTGGCAAGTTTATCCAGCAGATCCAAGCTCCTCCCGATAGTCCGATCAAGCTCGATCAACTGACTGGCTTGTACGCCGATGAAACGGGCGGGCGCACCATTCTCTACTTGGTCAACGGCGGGCAGATCCTTCGCGCTTCGCTGCCCGATCCGCCTCGGCCCTTCCGTGAACCGGGCACGCAAACACCAGTCACCCCGACAACAACGCCAACCTCAACCCCGTAAATCTACTTTCGGACAGTGTGGCACAACCGCCACACTGTCCGTTTCCGTGTGGAGATTTTTTGTATGATCAGCATTCCGCCTCATATTGTGCTGGAGACCGAGCGCCTTGTGCTGCGCACGATCGATGAGAGTTTCGCTCAGCGCTGCCTCGATTACTACGAGCGCAACCGCGAATTTCTGGCGCCTTGGAATCCCACACCCAGCCCAGATTTCTACACGCTCGAATTTCAGCGCCTCAAGCTCAATTTCGATACCGAGCTGCGTGCTCAGGATCGGGCGGTGCGCTTTTGGCTCTTTCGGAAGGACGATCTTCAGCAAGAGTACATTCTCGGCGGGTTCGCCTTCTCGAACATTGTGCGGGGCGCGTTCCAATCGTGTCATCTCGGCTACTACATGGATGGCGCCGCGATCAACCAGGGCTACATCACCGAGGCGCTGCGCAGAGGGATCGCGTTCGCGTTTGATGAACTGCTGCTCCACCGCATCGAGGCGAATGTGATGCCCCGCAATGTGCGCTCGCGGCGCGTGCTCGAGAAGCTTGGCTTCGAGTATGAGGGTCTGTCGCGGCGCTACCTCAAGATCGCCGGGGTGTGGGAGGATCACATTCACTATGTGATGCTCAACCCACGCGAGGATATCTGATATTTATCTTCACAATGCGCTCGGCACAATCTCTGCATTGGTGACATGTATTCGCTCGTTCAGCCAAGAGGTGTACTATGGCCGCAGATGCGCGTATGCTCAGCCACATTCCCCTTTTCTTCTCGATGGATGATGAGGAGCGGGCGGCTATCGCCAACATTATGGGCGAGGTGGAGTACGAGGCCAATCAGACGATCTACCGTGAGGATGAGACGGGCAGTACGTTCTACATCATTCAGTCGGGGCAGGTGCAACTCACCATCACCGATGATGATGACCAGAAGTTGGTGATTGAAACGCTCGGCCCTGGCCAGTTTTTCGGCGAGATCTCGCTGATCGATGGCGGGACGCGCTCGTGCGATGCGGTGACCACTGAGCCAAGCAGGATTTTGGTGCTCGAACAACGGGCGTTCTTCGAGTTGTTGTTGCAGCGCCCGCATATGGCGCAGGATGTGTTGATGGCGCAGGCTAAGTACATTCGCCGCACCGATATGCTGCTGCGCAGGCGCGTCAGCCGGAACCCCAACGAGGCGTTTGATGAGAGCGCGACGCTCGGCGAGCGGGTCGCTGATGCGGTGGCACGTTTCGGCGGGAGTTGGAGGTTTATCTTCAGCTTTTGCGCGTTTTTGCTGGTGTGGGTGCTGCTCAACACGGTTATGTGGGGTATGGAGCATTGGGATCCGTATCCCTTTATTTTGCTGAATCTGTTTTTGTCGATGTTGGCCGCCGTCCAAGCGCCAGTGATTATGATGAGCCAGAACCGTCAGGACGCCAAGGATCGCATCCGCAGCGAACTCGATTATCACGTGAACTTGAAGGCCGAGTTGGGCGTCAGCACGCTGCTTCAGGAGACAAAGATGCTGCGGGAGCAGTTGGCGCAGATCGAGACGCAGGTTGCGGCGATAACAGGCCAACAGCGCGAATAACAGCCTAAGTCCATCTAGGTTGGTGCCCCGGCTGTGCCCACGCGGCGCGCTTGCCGAAGCGACGGGCGTTGCGGTTGGCACGGCTTCTTCTTCCCAACAAAACAAACAACACACAACGACGCGCCAGGCCTGCGAGAACCTAGCGCGTCGTGCTGTAGAGTGGTGTGTTACGACATCAGCACCCAGATTTTGCCGAATGAGTCGGGGATCTCGACCTCGTGCGGCCCCTCGCCGATCTGCTCGTCGTAGTCGTGCAGCCATTCGTGCCACAGCCCCGCCCGTGGAAATTGGATGACGGCGCGCTGGGTTTGGCCCGTCAGGTTCACGGCGACGACGACCACGCTGCCGTTGTCGTTCCAACGGTGGTAGGCCAACAGTTTGCGCTCGTGATCGACGAGCAGCGGCTCGAAGGTGTTGCCCTGCAGTGCGCCGTGCGTGTGGCGCAAGTAGGCCAGCGAAGCGTAGTGCTGGTAGAGCGCTTGGCCCGCATCGCTGTCGAGTTGTTCCCAGGGCAGTTTGTTAACATCGATGGTTTTGGGCGACGAGACGCCGAACTCTTGGCCGCTGTAGAGCATCGGCACGCCTTGGGCGGTGAAGAGCAGAACAGCGCCGAGCATGCTTTTGCGGATGGCGGCGGCCTCGTCGAGGGCGGGGTTGCTGCGCACCTCGGTGATGATGCGCTCCTCGTCGTGGCTCTCGAAGTAGTTGATCGGTTGCGCGTTGTCTTGGTAACCGTTACCCGCGAAGGTGAGCACGCGCAGCAGCGCATCTAGGTCGCCGTATTGGAAGCCCTTGTATTCGCCTTCGCGCAGTTGCGCCCGCAGCGTGTGGTTGAACTGCCAGTGCCACGAGGCGTCGGTCTCGGTATCGCGCACGACGGCGGCGGGATCGGCCACGATGTCCTCGGCGATCAGGTAGACGTGCGGCTTGGCTTGGCGGGCCGACCAAGTGATGAAGCTCATGCCGCCGATGCCATCGTAGCGCATGCCTTCAACGTAATCGTAGCGGAAGCCATCGATGTGAAATTCGGTCAGCCAGTAGCTTTGGATGTCGGCGAGCAGCCGCTTGGTGGCGTCGTTCCACAGGTTCAGGTCGGGGAAGCCCCACGGGTTGCCGTCGGTGCTGAAGTAGGGGTTTTCGTCGTAGGGATAGAGCATGTTCAGCGGCGAATCGGAGGCGGTGTGGTTGAAAACCATATCGAGAATGACGCCGATGCCGCGTTGGTGCGCAGCGTCGATCAGGCGTTTGAGATCGTTGGTGGTGCCGTAACTACCCTCGGCGGTGAAGAAGTAGGCCGGGTTGTAGCCCCAACTGTGATCGCCAGGGAACTCCTGGATGGGCATCAGTTCGATCGCATCGACGCCGAGCGCTGCGAGATGGTCGAGCCGTTTGGTGACGCCCTCGAAGGTGCCCTCGGGACTGAAATCGCCCACGTGGAGTTCGTAGATCACCAGTTGATTGAGCGGCTTAATGCCGAATCCTTCGTCGTTCCATTCGTAGGGCTGTTCGTTAAGCGTGATCAGCGCGTGCGGCTGTGGGCTGCCCTCGACCCAACGCAGCGCGCGGGCGTAGGGGTCGCCGATCACCGTTTCGCCGTCGATCACAAATTGATAGCCATACGTGCCTGGTTCAAGCTGTTTTTCTATCGACCATAGCCCCGTTTCATCGACGTTGAGTGGATCTGCGGCAGTGTCCCAATCATTAAAATCGCCGATCAGGTGGACGCTTTTCTTCCAAGGTGCCCAAAGTGCAAACGAAACATGGCCATCTCCGTGATCATGTGCTCCGTGCGGAATATGCGTTGGAGAATCTATAACGTCCGATTCTTCCATCTTCATAAAGAAAACCTACTCTTTCTGATAAGAAATATAATCATCATAATGTAAATGCTAGAGCAAGTTGTATACCAGAAGCCTATACATTCATTTTTCACCCGAAAAAGCATATAATGGTGTATTCTTTGCAGTACTCGTTTCGGAGGTGCGTGGAACCATTGCGGCGCTTTGTCGCATGCTATCAGCGGAGGGTGTATGGAACTTGGCATGATTGGCCTTGGCCGTATGGGCTTCAATATGTCGCAGCGCTTGTTGCAGGGCGGTCATCGGGTGGTGGGCTTCGATCGAAACCAGGCGCTCGCTGAGCAATTGCGCGATCAGTATGGCGGCGCGGCGGCGAGCAGTGTGGAGGACCTGGTGGCTCAGTTGACCGCCCCGCGCGTGGTCTGGCTGATGATCCCCGCTGGAGCGCCGACCCATCAGCAGATCACGAGCCTGGCGGGCCTGTTGGCCCCGGGCGATCTGGTGATCGATGGTGGCAACTCGTTCTACCGAGATAGTTTGGCGCACGCTCAGGAACTGGCGCAGCATGGCATCCGATTTATGGATGTTGGCGTGAGCGGCGGCGTGTGGGGCTTGACGATGGGCTACTGTTTGATGGCGGGCGGCGACGCGGCGACGTATGCGGACGTGGAGCCGCTGCTGACCACGCTGGCCCCACCGAACGGCAGTCGCTTGGTTGGCCCGGTGGGCGCTGGGCACTTCGCCAAGATGGTGCACAACGGCATCGAGTACGGCATGATGGAGGCCTACGCCGAGGGCTTTGAGTTAATGCGCGCGAAAACCGAGTTCGGGTATAATTTGCAGGAAATCGCCGATTTGTGGAATCAAGGTGGGGTCGTGCGCTCGTGGCTGCTTGAGTTGGCCGCCGATGCGTTCCGCGAGGACCCCGTGTTGTCCGAGATCAAGGGCTATGTGCCCGATAGTGGCGAGGGCCGCTGGACGGCGCAGGAGGCGATCGATCTGGCGGTGCCGGCTCCCGTGATCACCTTGGCCCTGCAGATCCGCTTCCTTTCTCGCCAGGAGGATTCGTTTGGCGCGAAGGTGTTGGCGGCCCTGCGGCAACAATTTGGCGGCCACGCCGTGCGTCGGGCGGATGCCGACCTGACGACGCCCTCGGGTGGGTAGCGCGCTGGCAGTGCGGCCCTGGCGATCGATATCTGGATAATGCTGCCGCCGACGGTACAGCCGTTCGCGGCAGTGCGATTTTGGGATACCGAATCGGGGCGATGCGTTCGAGATGCAGCACGTTCGTTGCAGTGGCCGCGCAGAGTAACTCATCAATACCACATCCCTGCTGTCGTAGGCTACAACGAGCCATCACTATTCTCCTAAATTTGGTATGATACTCCACATTGTAAGGTAAGGATGGTTAGCTCATCCTAACGAGCTAAGCTTGCAACGGGGCACGATGGTTGAGGGTTCTGGTGTTGCGCTGGGCGAGGGTGACTAGCGTGGCAGATACGCCTCACGCTTGGCTTGTTCGCCATCGCGATTGTGCTTTTCGGTGTTTGTCGGAGCACATGCACCGTTTGATAGAGGAGCACCTACCCATGGTTGATTCCCCATCTCAAAGCAACCCCTTGCGCGCTGGGTTGCGCATGCAACGCACTCCCGAGCCGTGTACTGTTGTGATCTTTGGCGCCACTGGCGATCTGACCCACCGCAAGTTGGTGCCTGCGCTCTACAATTTGCAGCGCGAGCGGCTATTGCCGCCAGGCTTTAATGTTGTTGGCTTCGCGCGCCGCGATTGGAGCGATACGTACTTCCGCGATTCGCTGCAGCAGAACGCTGTGAAGTTTTCGCGTAGCGGATTGGACGATTCGCTGTGGAGCAGTTTCGCCGACGGTGTGACGTATCTGATGTCGTCGTTCGATGATCCTGCGGGCTACGCCGAGCTGTCGAAGCGGCTCGACATGCTCGATGAGAAACGAGGCGCGGGCGGGAATCGTCTCTTTTATTTAGCGACGCCACCCGAATCGTACCCCACGATCATCCAACAACTTGGCGCGGCGGGTTTGGCGCACTCCAAGAATAACGGCTGGGTGCGCATCATCATCGAAAAGCCGTTCGGGCACGATCTCGCCAGCGCCCGCGCGCTCAATGCCGAGGTGCACAAGGTGTTCGATGAGACGCAGGTCTACCGCATCGATCACTACTTGGGCAAGGAGACAGTGCAGAACATCCTGGTGTTCCGTTTTGCCAACGGCATCTTCGAGCCGATCTGGAATCGCAGTTACGTCGATCACGTGCAGATCACGGTGGCCGAGACGGTCGGCGTCGAGGGGCGCGGCGGCTACTACGAGCACGCCGGAGCGCTGCGCGATATGGTGCAGAACCACCTGATGCAGTTGCTGACGCTCACGGCGATGGAGCCGCCCGTCGGCTATCGGGCCGATGCCGTGCGCGACGAGAAGGTCAAGGTGTTGCGTGCCATCCGTCCGATCACCGACGTGAGCACCGAGACGGTGCGCGGGCAGTACGGTTCCGGCTCGCTGAACGGCGAGGCAGTGCTCGGCTATCGCGAGGAGAAGGGTGTCGCGCCCGATTCCAACACCGAGACGTATGTGGCGCTGCGCTTTTTCATCGACAATTGGCGCTGGGCGGGCGTGCCGTTCTTCCTGCGCACGGGCAAGCGCATGCCGAAGCGGGCCAGCGAGATCGCCATTCAGTTCCGCCAAGCGCCGCATATGCTGTTCGAGAGCGGTCCGCTCAACGATATTGAGCCGAACGTGCTCACCATCAAGGTGCAGCCCGAGGAGGGCATCACGCTGCGCTTCGACTCGAAGGTGCCCGGCCAAACCAATCAGATCCGCCCGGTGACGATGGACTTCCGCTACAACGCCTCGTTCGGCGTGGAATCGCCGGAGGCCTACGAGCGCCTGCTGCTCGATGCGATGCTGGGCGACTCGACGTTGTTCACCCGCAGCGACGAGGTGGAGGCGTCGTGGTCGTTGGTGACACCTATTCACCAAGGATGGCAGGCCGTGCCGCCGTCGCAGTTCCCCAACTACGAGGCGGGCAGTTGGGGGCCGGAGGCCGCTGACCAATTGTTGGGCCGAGAATGGCGACGTTGGCGTCGCCTGTGATGGTTAAGCGCCTAGACGGAGTGACACAATGCTTGTAGTGGCTGATATCGCGGCAGGGCCAGTCTTTTTGCTGGCGGGTGTATTCGTTGGAGCCTTGGTGCTACTGGGCATTGGTGTCCTCGAAGGTGTAGTGCTGTGGCGCTTGTCCTGGGGCACGTTTTGGCGCTCACTGCGCGATTCAATCTTGGCCAACATCGCTTCGGGCATTGTGGGCGTGGTGATCTCGGTGCTTGGGGGCAATCGGTGGGAGCAGTGCGGCTATGATCCCCGAGCCGGCGGACGTTGGTGCGAAGTGTTGGTCACGCCGTGGGTGCTGGTGGTGGGCGCGTGGCTGCTCTCGGTGCTGATCGAGGGCGGCGTGCTGATGCTGCTGAGCAAGCACCCGCCCCGCCAGATTTGGATCGCAGCATTGCTGATCAACGTGGCTAGCTACGTGCTCTTGGGCGTGTTTGCCTTCTTGGTCAGTTAACGCAGTCTGGAGGTGGCATGAGCCGCATTCGTTTGCCGTTGCTGTTGGGCGTGGCGCATGGCGTGGCCGATGGCGCGGCGGGTTGGCTTTTGGGCCGCTTATCGCACAGCATGGCGCTCGAACAAGTGGCGCTGCTGGTGCTGATGTACAACGTGTTGGCGTTCGGCGGCCAACCGCTGGCTGGCCTGATCGCCGACCGTTTGGCGCGCCCACGGGCCGTGGCACTCCTGGGCCTGCTGCTACTCTCGGCGGCGCTGCTTACGGCTGACCTGCCGAAGTTCGCCGTGTTGCTGGCCGGGCTTGGCTCGGCGGCGTTCCACGTGGGTGGTGGCGCGCTGGCGTTCTGCGCCACGCCTGGGCGCGCGGCAGGGCCGGGCGTGTTCGCCGCCCCCGGCGTGATCGGCCTGGCGGCTGGCGGCCTGCTGGCGGTCAGTGGCGTGAACGCGCTCTGGCTGCTGTTGCTGCCGCTGGTGCTGCTAATGCTCGCAGTGGTGCTGTGCGAACTGCCCGTGTTGCCCTACACCGAGCCTGCCGCGCACAGCGCACTGCCCGATCGCCACGACCTGATTATGCTGGTGCTGCTGGTCGGCATCGCATTGCGTTCGCTGGTCTGGAACATCGCACAGATGCTGGTGGAGGGCCAACACGAGCAGTTGCTGTTGCTGGCGTTCGGCGCAGCCTGCGGCAAGATCGTGGGCGGCTGGCTGGCCGACCGCGTAGGCTGGCGGCGCTGGATGCTGAGCGCGCTGTTGGTGGCCGCGCCGTTGCTCTTCTTCGGCGGGCGCAGTCTGCCCGTGCTCGTACTGGGCGTGGCGCTGCTGCAATCGGCGTCGCCCGCAGCGCTGGCGATGACTTGGCGGCTGTTGCCGAGCCAACCTGCGCTGGCGGCAGGCTTGGCGTTGGGCTTGGCCATCGCGATCGGCGGAGTGCCCACGCTGCTGGGCAGCGCCGTGCTGTTGAGCACACCCGCGTTGCTGCTCGGCTCGCTGTTGGCCGCTGCCCTAGCGCTCTGGTGGGCGCTGCCGCGCCGCACTGCTCGCGCCGTGCCTGTGGCGCATCCGCCCGATCCACTCACACGAGGAGGAGCTCTATGACAAACGTCTCTGCCCCGCTTGGCGAGCGCACGCGCATCGATGTGCGTGCGATTGAGCGTGAACTCACCGCGCTATGGCACGTGGCAGCCGAGGAGCAACAGGAGAGCGGCTTCCAGGGCGTGACGCGCACCTGCGTGCTGAACTTGCTGGTGGCCACGCCCGGCGGTCAGGTGCTCGAACAGGCCACCGACACGATCGCCCGCCTCACCTCGCGCCACCCCAACCGCGCGATTGTGATCAACGCCCAACCCTCCGTGTCCGATGCGCCGTTGGAGGCCTGGGTGCAGGCGCACTGCCAGATCCCCGGCCCTGGCCGTCCACAAGTCTGCGGAGAGCAGATCACCATCGAGGCGCGAGGCGCGGCAGTGTCGCAAGTGCCGGGCACAGTGTTGCCGCTGCTGGTGCCCGATCTTCCAGTGATCTTCTGGTGGCCCTACGGCATGCCCTACGACCAACCGCTGTTCAAGCGCCTGAGCGACCTTGCCGACCGCATTATCGTGGACAGCGCCACCTGCGAAACGCCGGAGCGAGCGTTGGTGCGCCTTGCCGAACTACTGGGCAAACCCAGCGAGATCAGCGATATGGTCTGGGCGCGTCTGACGCCCTGGCGCGAGATGATCGCGCAGTTCTTCGATAGCCCGTCGATGCTGCCGCACCTGTACAGCTTGCAGCGCATTGAGGTGACGTATCGCAACCCGACGGGCGATCGCTCGGCGGCGCTGTTGCTGCTTGGTTGGTTGGGCTCGCGGTTAGGTTGGACCCTGAACGGGACGCTACAGCGGGATGGCGCGGTCACAACCTTCGCGCTGGCTCGCCCCGATGGTGTGCGCGTGCAAGTTCGGCTACAACACGCTCCGCATGCTACCACCATGCTCGAACAGGTGACGCTGGAGGCCGAACATGGCCGCTTCACCATCGAGTGTGCCGATGACGACCAGGCCATCACCACTGTTGAGGTAGAGGGCAACATGCCGCTGCGCCGCATGGTGCGGGTGGCACAACTAAGCGATGCCGACCTGCTCGCCGAGGAACTACGGCTGCTGGGTCGCGATTATGGATTTGTGGGCGCGTTGCAACTTACGACCAGTTTTTTAGCGTGACAATCTTGGTGTTTCGGCAACAAAATTGTCGCTATGCTCGCCGAATCGCCCATGCTATACTCCGGCTAATTATCGCTTAGCGAGGGGCCAGTATCGGGCCGCACTGGCTCTCGTGCATTATCACTTTTGAGCGAAAGGCTTTTTTATGGCAGATTCGACCGAACAAGCGTTACCCCAGCCTTCATCGCTCAAGGCATTTTGGGCGGGTTTGTTGGCGATGGTGCCGGTCTGGGTGGGCGCAGCGCCGTTCGGCGCGATCTACGCCGTCACAGCGCTTGAAGCTGGCTTTACGCCTGCGCAGACGCTGGCCTTATCGATGCTGGTCTTCGCTGGCGCCTCTCAAATGACAGCCGTTGGCTTATTCGCCAATGCAGCGTCGCCGTTCACCATTCTATTCTCCACGGTGATCGTGAATGCGCGCCTCTTGTTGTTGGGAGCCTCGTTTGCGCCGCATGTGCGCAGCGCACCCAGGTGGCAGCGCCTGCTGCTGGCCTCACAACTCACCGACGAAACCTACGCGATGGGTGTGCGCGCCTTCCTGGCTGGCAAGGGCAGCTTCGCGTATCAGTTGGGCGCGAATATGGGCCTGTATGCTGTATGGGCCATCAGCACATCGGTTGGCATCTGGCTGGGCATGCTCATCCCCGATCCGGCAGCCTACGGCCTCGATCTCATCTTCCCGCTGACGTTTATCGGCCTATTAGTGCCGCTGCTGCGCGATCGCACGACGGTGACGGTGGCGGTCTTGGCGGCGGTGATCACGATCGGCGGGGCGCTGTTGCTGCCGGGCAGTTGGTACATGCTGATCGCCGGCATCGTAGCGAGCGGCATCGGCGCCTGGCTCAGCCGCAAGCATGCCGTCGCGGAAAAAGCGAGCGAATAGCGCATCGCAGAGCCTGAAAACACCACTCGGTATGGGGTGGTGTTTTTGTTTTGGGAAGAAAAAGGCAACCATCTTGAGAACGCCCGTCGCTGCGGGCAAACAACGTCGTGTACAACGTGTGCGCGCTCGGACAGCTATGGCGCTGCGCGCCACAACGCGCGCCGCTCTGCTCGCGGCCTATTCTCTGCCTTGCGATGCTGGGCATTGTATGGCGTTGTTTGGCGTTGCATAAGGTCTAGCAGAGGGAGACATGCGTGCCGCACGAGGTTGCGCCTTTTGCGCCAGCAGCAACAACCCACACTGCAAACGGATAGGAAGTGGTTTGCGGTAGCGGCTGGGTGTTCCGGCAAAATCGTGCTTGGATCTCGTGGGATCGCCCTTGAAACTTGCCCCTTCTCGGATTAGAATACGTGTATCTTCGTACCCCTCAATCGAATAGCCGCGCTTTGCTCAGGAAGAGACTACGATGTCGAACGTTACAGACAAGCCACGTGTGCTGTCGCAACTTGCGCTGCTCCCCCAAGCCATGTCGGTATTGGAACCGCTGGTCGAACTACAGGTTGGCCCCATTGAAGATAGCGATGCCTGGTATGCTGGAGCTGCGGGCTATGATGCGCTGATTCTGGGTGGTAACACGGTGATGGATGGCCCCCGCATGGATCGCATCGGCTCGCGGTTGCGGGCATTGGTGCGTCCTGGCATTGGGGTGGATCGGATCGATATCGCTGCGGCGACCGAGCGGGGCATTATGGTGATCAACACGCCCGATGCACCGACGGAATCGACCGCCGAGCACGCGATCGCGTTGATGTTGTGCTTGACGAAGGGCGTGATGACCGGCGACCGCTGGTTGCACGCTGGCAAGGGCTTCCCGCCGCTTGGCACGATCCCGCCGGGCCTGGAGGCGCTGGGCGCGACGTTGGCGCTGGTCGGCTTGGGCCGCATCGGTAGTCGCGTGGCGCAGATCGCGCGGGTGCTGGGTATGCGCGTGCTGGCCTACGACCCGTACGTGCCCGCCGAGCGCGCACAGTCGCTGGGCGTGGAGATGGTCGGCTCGCTCGACGAGCTGTGGCCGCAGGCCGATGTGGTGTCGCTGCATGTGCCGCCGCTGCCCGAGACCTACCGCATGATCAACGCCGAAACGCTGGCGAAGATGCGTCGTGGTGTGTTCTTGGTGAACGTGGCGCGCGGCGGCCTGATCGATGAGGCGGCGCTGCTTGAGGCATTGCGCTCGGGCCAGGTGGCGGCGGCAGGCTTGGATGTGTTCGATCCCGAACCGCCCGACCCGAACAACCCGCTGCTGCAAGAGCCGAACGTGGTGTGTACCTCGCATGTCGGCTCGTACACGAGCGCTGGCCTGCTGAAGATGCAGGTGCAGAGCGCCGAGCAGATCGCGCAGATGGTGCGAGGCGAGCGGCCCTCCAACCTGGTGAACCCCGAGGTGTGGGGCAAGCACCGGGGGTGATGTTTTGTTGAGCGCGTGGGGCGTAGTACTTGATGTTGCTACGCCCCAAGCTTATTGTTCTGCCCCAAACAAAACATCAAATTCCAATGTAATAGTGGCTGCGGTGATAACGGATATAGGCAACATCAATATCATGGCCTGGTTTGACCATCAATTGCCCTTCTATATTTAACAATGTGAAGTCGTCCGCGATCGCAAAACCACCATAATCGAAGAGTACGTGGTGGTTGGCACAGAGACAGAGAAGGTTGTTGAGGGTATCAGGGCCGTTGTGTGGTGCCCCAAGTGGCCGAATATGAGCTGCTTCAGCATACGGCCCGGCAGAGCCTGTAAGCCGTATTCCGCATACCTGACAACAATAGTCGTAAAGAACCTTAACAGCGCGGGATTGTTGAGTATCGCGCACAATCCGCATAACAGTTGTTTCTTGACGAGATGCAGGTAAGTAAGATTCTGGAGTTTCTGATACCTGCTTTGTTATCATTGCCTGTGGTGTGATTTTTACAAGGCGAAAACGCCAAATCACATATCCAGAGCGGCCAATATCGTGCCAATAGTCTTCAACACGATACAGGCCATCGTACCGATAGCCTACGGGTGGAGAAAAAGGGGACTTGTGATTTGCGCCGCGAATGACACGCACGGGTAAGCCATGCAAACGACTATAGGCTAAAGCAAGATTGCCTCTTGTAAGAAGTTGATCGCTAATTTGTTGTTTTGTTTGCTCGTCACGACCTCCGTGACCTGTATAAATGATTTCATCGCCAAAATCTTGATCATCCTCATAGCCACCTGAAAGTACGATAGAGTCGGCGCCCTCATCACTAGCGCCTGAGATCCCTGCTACTGTTGGCCGGTGCACGCCAGCCTGTGAAAGTTCGATCCGCGACTCGAACAAAGTACCTTCTGGATAACCAGGGATTTCTCCAAACACTCGTTTCGACATACTTACCCTCATTGATCAGCACTATATTGGATGGGTGGTTCTATATATTTTGTAATTTGATTTATTGAAATTAGTATAATTTGATAAGGATGTAATTAAATCAGAGAGGAGATAATTGCTTTTTAGAGGTGTATCAGTTGATAGAGTGTGGGGAAACAATGATACTGGTTATTAGTATAGCATGAAATTGAACAAAAATGGTAATTGGTGGCTGGAATTGTTTTTAGTGTCAGATGTTTTATAACATCGTTCTTCATTCTTGCAACATAAAAGGAACTCACCATGACAGATCGTGTTGAACCGCAGGCGAGTGCTGTTCGCCTCCCCGACGATTACGGCGAAGTCGAGCAGTTATTGCCCTGGGAGTACGCTCGCGAGCGTTTGAGCCAAGCTCAGAACTACTGGCTGTGTACGGTCAGCGCAACAGGTCGACCGCACGCTGCACCGCTGTGGGGCGCGTGGGTCGATGACCGTTTGTACATCAGCGGAAGCCCGACGACGCGCTGGGGCCGCAACATTGCCAGTAACCCGCAGGTCGCCGTGCATCTGGAGGATGGCAACCGGGTGGTGATGCTTGAGGGTATTGCTGAATATCATCAGGATATTGGCGAATCGCTCGCGTTACGTGTGAGCGAAGCCTTCGCAGCCAAGTATACTAATTTGCAGCTTCAGGAACGGAGCTACTTTGTCGTGATCCCGCGTCGTGCAGTGGCTTGGAGCGCATTCCCAAAGGATGCCACCCGCTGGCGCTTTTCGTAGCTCATACCGCATATGCCGCTTGGCAGATGGTTCGACAATGGCGCGGGGGCATTGGTGTAGAAAATGCGCTCGCGCTTCATTTCAAACTTGTTCTCGCTACCCTCCGTTATCTGTGCGTTCAGGAATCAGGTTTCTTTGAGGAAAAATATATGTGGTATTCTCATCTTTTAGCCAGTCAATCATTTTGAGAATACCAATGTAATTGAGCAGAAATCCGAGAACGATACCTAAAACCCAATCAATGAGGGTAACGAATCTATTCCCGATGATAAAATAAAAGAAATAAGCGCTGATCGGTAAAAAGAATATAATCGATGAAAGCATCCCAGGATTATAGAACGTTTTTCCTGTCACATTGAACAGAATGGTATGCGCCACAAGATTCCCTAACGAGACTAACATAGTGGCGATCCCTAGCCATACTGCTTTATCGGCAAAAAGAGCTGCTAGAAAATAAACTATCCAGCCGATAACTACATTGACAATGAGCGATGTTTGGGTATTGAGCGGAAATCGATCGGGATGGTTGCTTGCGAATAGGACTGAGTTTACCATTCCCGGGAAATAACCTGGGTAACGATATTCCTCAAATTGATGCAGCCATAACGAGATCAAACTCAGCCAAAGCACAAGCGAAAGGCCGCTCTGCTGATCAATGACCAGAAAGAGGCCAACACATACCGCCAGAAAAATGCCGATATCGTACCAATGATTTCTGAGAAGCTTCAAAGTTTCACCTATCGGTGTTGAGAATGAATGCTTCGTCGGTTAGCATGATACGTAGCAGTGATGTCTCAGCAAGATGATACGTGATCGTTCTTGCTCAGTCAAGAAATCTTAAACGCGCCAAGTGTAAACATATTCTTAGAAAAAGAAACCTTTTTGATACGCTATTTTTCGCATTATACTGCCATTGTTTGATATACTGAGAATCATCATCGAAGCGCATACGATTTCGCACAGCTTATGTAGGGGCCTCTCATCGAGTTTAGTTTAAGGAGCTGTAATGCCAACCTTTGCAGAACGTCTTACGGGCGGCTTATACGGCTTGTTGATCGGGGATGCGTTAGGTGTTCCCTACGAGTTTCATCCGCCGAGCGCGCTGCCACCACTAGCCGAGATCGAAATGACGCCGCCGAGCGGTTTCCGTCGCACATACCCGCACGTGCCGGTTGGTACCTGGTCGGACGATGGCGCACAAGCGTTGGTTCTGCTGGTCTCGTTGCTCGAAAATCGTAAGCTTGATCTTGATGATTTTGGCAGACGCTTGGTTGCCTGGGCCGATGAAGGCTTTATGGCGGTTGGCAAGCAGGTCTTTGATATCGGCATTCAAACGAGCCAAGCGGTTGCCCGATTGCGCTCGGGTGTGCCCGCCGCCCAAGCTAGCAGCTCCGACGAGCGTGCCAACGGCAACGGCTCGCTGATGCGCGTGCTGCCCCTGGCACTGTGGCACCGTGGCTCCGATGCGGAACTGGTGGCCGATGCGCACCGCCAATCGCTCGTGACTCACGGCCATGTGCGCTCGCAGGTCTGCTGCGCGCTCTACTGCTTGTGGGCGCGCCGCACGCTCGAAGGGAACGAGACGGCCTGGGAGACGGCGGTCGCGAATCTGCGCGACATCTACGCCAGCGATTCGCCCGAACGGATCGAGCTTGATACAGTGATTCGCCCCGACGATCCACCGAGCGGCCAAGGCTCCGGCTACGTGGTCGATTGCCTGAACTCGGCGCGATTGGTGCAGCAGGCTGGCAGCTATGAGCAAGTGGTGAAGGCGGCGGTGGCGCTGGGCAACGACACCGATACAACCGCCTGCGTGGCTGGTGGCATCGCCGGTTTGCGCGATGGCTTCGAGGCGATTCCGCTGCGCTGGCGCGAACAGCTGCGCGAACCGGACTTAGTGGCGCGGTTGATGCAAGGGCTGATGGCTTGGCGGGCTGTCGCTTAATCGCTCCACGCTGTGTGGCTGTCAATTCACAGCAGTCTGAACACGAGAGACGCCCTTCTGCATAAGCGGAAGGGCGTTTTGCATGACATAACAAAACGGGCGGCCAGCGCCGTTGCTGACCGCCCGTCATCCCATCAATTACCGCATGTCGTTAGGCAACTAACTCGTTCTCTTCCTCGCGTACGGCCTCGGCCTCTAGAGCAGCCTCAGCCTCAACCTCGGCTCGGCGTGCGCGGTTGCGCAGGCGCAAGCCGCTACCGATGGCGCTAGCACCCAACGCCGCCAACCACCACATCGGCGAGAGATCACCGCCCGTGCGTGGCAACTCGGCGGGGACAGGAGCCGGAGCAGGCTCGCTTGGGGCCGGAGCCGGAGCGGGCACAGCCGCCGTTGCCGACTCAACGATACGACCCTCAACGCTTGGGCTAACTGGCGAGTGGTTCTGGATGTACTCGATCGTTACGTCGGAATCGAGGAAGCCAGTATCGATGATGTTGGTACCCTGCGTCAGGACCTCGTAGCCATCGCCACCAGCCACCAAGAAGTTGAGCGTGATGATGCGATAGTTTGCGTTCAGATCGAGCGGAGCACCGCCAACCTCGACGGCTACAATGCGGTTGCCTGGCTCGGCTGCCGGATTCCAGGTGTACTTGCCGCCAGCGATCTGCATAAAGCGGCCAGCACCAGCCTCAACTTGGCTCACGCTGTTCTCGAGCGCCTCCTTCAGTTGGGCGCCCGTGAGGGTGACGAGCGTGAGGATGTTGCCGAACGGCTGCACCTCAAGCACTTCGCCCACAGTGATCGGACCCTGATCGATGCTGGCGCGAATACCACCACCGTTCATCAGCGCGATCTGGGCGCCTGCGCCCTTGGTCTTCTCGAGCATCGCGTCGGCGATCAAGTTACCCAGATTGGTCTCGCGCACACGCACATCGGCACGCGAACCGTTCAGCGGCACAGCCGCCTCGCCGATCACCTTGGCGCGCAACTCAACCAACGGCTGAGCCAGCACCGCAATGCGGGACTCGAAGCCTGGATCGGCGGGCACCGATGCTGCAACCTCGGTCGGCTGCGCAGCGACCACGCCGGTGACATCGCCGTTGTCGTCGAAACCGATCGTCAGGTCGCCCAACCAGCGGCCCCACTCCCAGTCGGTCGCCACAATCACCGGCTTGCCCGAAGGCGAGTTGTGCACCTCGGGGTACGGGCGGCTGGGATCTTCCGGGCTGACCTGCGGGCCCATCGGGGTGTGGCTGTGGCCACCAATGATCACCTGAATGCCATCGACTTGGCTGGCCAGAACGCGGTCGAATGTGATACCGATGTGGGTCAGAGCGATAATCTTGTTGACACCCTCTGCCTTCAACTCGGCCACTGCCTGACGCGCAGCATCCAAGTAGTCCTCGAACACCACGCCTGGGCCAGGGTTGCTGAGGATCGCGGTCTCATCGGTAGTGAGGCCGAAGATACCAATGCGCTGGCCACCAACTTCTTTAATGATCCAAGGCTTGATCAAACCGTTGAGTGGCGAGGAACTATCTACTTTGATGTTGGCGCTGAGCACCGGGAACGATGCGCCCTTGATGAAGGCTGCCAGCGGCTCCTGACCGTTGTCGAACTCGTGGTTGCCGATCGTCATGGCCTCGTAGCCCAACGCATTGTAGAATTCGAGGTCAGCCTGGCCGAGGTACTGGTTGTACCACAGCGTACCCTGGAAAACGTCGCCAGCATCGATTAAGATTTGGTTGCCACCCTGCTTCCGAATCGCGTCGATTAAGGTTTTGCGACGCGCAACACCACCATGGATCGGTTCCGCTGGTGTGCCACCCATCACTGGTTCGATACGAGCATGGTGATCATTCGTGTGAATGATCCGGAGCTTGAAGGTCTCTGGACCCGCCGCATTGGCGAAGTCGAGCCCAACGCACAACCATGCAATCGTGCCACCGCCTACCGCCATGTGTTTGATAAATGTACGCCGTGAAATAGCAGCCATTGATCCTCCTCATTACCTAGCATAGGTTCAGAATCGACATGACATGCAGCAAACAGACAAGGCTGAAATGCCTGCTCGTTTTCGTCTGTTTAAGTAAGGGAGATGTTGTGATGGGATTATCGCAATGATACCACACCTTTGTCAAGTGGCTGTCTAGCTCTAAAAAGCCAAATTCGGCCCCAATATTACGATGAGCTACAGCTTGGCTCAATGGATCGAAGAATTTGAGAGGATTTTGAGAAGGTACACGCACAGCCTTGTATTGCCGATTGTGCATCAGTATCAGAAAAATAAAGGTGCCGAGATTCTGGCCTCCCAAAATCTCGGCACCGCAACAACCCGCTTGTTCGCTAGTTCGCATTAGCAGGATGTAACGCGATCTGGAGCCAAAGCCCAGGCGCGACCTGTTCGGCATCCGGCTCAGACTGCGTCGTCACCTCAACCTCCTGAGCACGCGTCACGCTGCGCAGGTCGGTCTGTGCATCGAACAGCAACTCGCGCAGCGCCGCATCGTTGGCCGCAATGCGAATAGCTGCCAACTCGCTGCTCAGGCTGAGCCGCCGCGCCGATTTGAACCGCCGCACGCTCGCCGTCAGCGCCAGCAACGCCTCGCCGCCCCGCTCAGCTTCCGGGTCGATCAGCGCCTGCTCCACCTCGGGCCACGCCGACACGTGAATCGAGCCTTCGCCCGAATACGGCGCGCATAACTGCTGGAACAACTCCTCGGTGATATGCGGCAAGATCGGCGCGAACAGCTTCAACACCACCGGCAGCGTGTAGGCCAAGGTCGCCTGCGCCGCCTTGCGCTCGTTGTCGCTGCCATCGTACAGCCGCATCTTGACCCACTCCAAATAGTTGTCGCACAGCGTCTGCCAGAAGAAGCGCTCGGTCGTATCCTTGGCCGTCACATAATCGTACTGCTTAAAGCTCGTAGTGGCCCGCTCGATCAGCCGTTGCAGCCACGAGAGCAGCGCCCGATCTGCCAACAACAGCGGAACCTGCTGCAGCGCGATCAGCTCTGTGGGCAAGTGCGTCTCGATGAAGCGCGATGCGCTCCACAACTTGCTCAGCAAGCGCTTGCCCTGGCGCATCGTCTCCACGTTCACCTGCTGGTCGGCCCCCAACGCGCCGCTGCACGCCCAATAGCGCAGCGCATCGGCACCGTACTCCGCGTGCAGCGCGGCGGGCGTCAGCTTGGCGTTGCCCTTCGACTTGCTGATCTTATCGCCCGAAGGCGCCAACGTATGCCCCGAGATCGCTATCGATTCCCAGGGGATATGCCCAAAATGGAACAGCGACTTCGCGATCGTGTAGAATGCCCACGTGCGGATGATGTCGTGAGCCTGTGGGCGCAACTGCATCGGCACCAACCGCTTGTACAGCTCGGGCCGCTCGAACATCTGCCCCGCGATCTGCGGACTCACCGACGAAGTGGCCCACGTATCCATCACATCAAGCTCGGGTAGCAGGTCGCGGTTGCCGCACGCACATGCGCGGGGCGGTGCATCGACGCTCGGATCAACGGGCAGTTGCGACTCGTCGGCCAGCACCACCGCGCCGCACTGTGGGCAGTGCCACAATGGGAAGGGCACGCCGTAGAAGCGCTGGCGTGAAATGCACCAGTCCCAGCCCAGATTGCTCACCCAATGCTCGTAGCGCACCCGCATATGCTCAGGGTGCCACGTGATCTGGCGGCCAGCCTCGATCAGCCGCTCTTTCGCATCGAGCAGGCGCACGAACCACTGGCTCGTTTCGAGAATCTCCAGCGGCGTGCCACAGCGCTCGTGGACGCGCACCGTCTGCTCGGTGGTCCGTTCGGCCAGCAGCAGCCCAGCCGCCCGCAGATCGTCCACCAAGCATTTGCGCGCCTCGGACAGCGTCAGACCTGCGTATGCGCCTCCTGCCTCGCTCAACCGCCCCTTGCGCGTCACCAGCGCGATCAGCGGCAACTGATGGGTGCGCCACCACGCCACATCAGCAGCATCGCCGAACGTGCAACACATCACGGCACCGCTGCCCTTGGCGGGATCCACTGTGGCATCGGCCAGGATCGGCACGCTCCGCTCGAACAGCGGCGTGATCGCCTGCTGGCCGATCAGATGCCGAAATCGCGCATCTTCGGGATGCACAAACACCGCCACACAGGCGGGCAACAACTCCGGGCGGGTCGTCGCGATCTCCAGCGGCGCGCGCGTGCCATCGCTCGCCAGCGTTTCGAACTGCAATGTGTAGAAGGTGCTGGTGCGCTCGGCATCGTCCATCTCGGCCTGCGCGATCGCCGTGCGACACTCGATGCACCACGGGTTTGGCGCCTGCGCGCGGTAGACCAATCCCTTGCAGTACAGATCGAGGAACGACCACTGCGAGACGCGCCGCGCCGCCGGATCGATCGTCGAGTAGCGCAGGCTCCAATCCACGCTCATGCCCAGGCTGCGCCACAACTCCTCGAAGCGATCCTCCACCTCGCGCGAGACGCGCAGACAGGCCGCAATCGCCTCGGGGCGCGGCAGATCGGCCATGCGGATGCCCAGGTGGCGCTCGACAAAGCGCTCGGTGGCTAGGCCGTTATCATCGAACCCGAACGGATAGTAGACGTTGAAGCCCTGCATACGCCAGAAGCGCGCCATCGCCTCGGCCTGCACATACGAGTACATATGGCCGATATGTAGTTCGCCGGACACCGTCGGCGGAGGCGTATCGATCGCAAAGATCGGGCGTGGATCATCGGCGCGGAACGTGTAGAGACCATCGCGCGCCCAAGTAGCTTGCCAGCAGCGCTCGGCCTCGCTGGCATCGTAGCGGGGAGCTAAACCCATGATCGTGCTCCTTTAGCTGATCACGGGCGGAGTAACAGGGTTCAGTGCTGAGTTCTACGGATCGAGCGGCGGGACTCGACCCACACAACTCAATCCTCAAACCTGCGCATCCGTGCTGTACGCCGCCCACTGCTTAGAACAAACGTGAGAATGCGTACTACACCTACATCATCGCCTGTCATGGCGATCACCCCCTTTCGGCAAACAAGCTATTTCAAGCCCAACACAGGTGAGTCGGGCTGCTCCAAGCGCACCTCAGCGACCACCGCGCAGTGATCCGAGCTACCGTTCTCGCACACCACTTGCGAAGAGATGGGCTGTAGCGCGCCCTTGGTCCAAATGTAATCGATGCGTACCAGCGGGAACGGCACGTGCCATTCCGAATAAGTCGAGCGGCGGGGGAAGGTGAAGCCAAAGCCCCAACCCGCCTCGGCGTGCGCGTCGCGCAAGCGAGCAGCCATCGCAGCGTACGGCTGTTCGCAGTCGCCCGTGTTGAAATCGCCCATCACGATCAGGTCGCCCTGAATCGCGTCGATCCCCTCCAGCAATGCCGGCCACTCCTCGTCGCGCACCGATGTGTCGTAGTCCACCAGCAGCGGCAGCCGCCGCAGCGGGGTATTGCTCAACAACTCCAAGCGGCGCGTCTTAATGCGGGGCGCGTGCAGATGCACGTTCATCACCTGAATGACGGTGCCATCCACATCCACTTCCATCAGCTGGGCCGGGAAGTCGGGATCGCGCTGCGGCGCGTGGAGCGGGTAGCGGCTGAGCAGACCCTGGCCGTTATCGCGCTCGGCGGGCATCAACACTTGGTACGGATACTCATCCAACAACTCCTGCTCGATCGCATCGGCCATCGGGCGCGAAAGCTCCTGGAGCGCCACTACATCGGCATTCTGCGCCCGAATCGCCGCTATCAGGCCGGGAATATCGCCGTTGCTGTACAGCTGATTCAGCGTCATCACGCGCAGCACCTTGCCCGAAGCGACCTGCGGCTCAGGAGGCACCAACCGCGCGCCGAACTGCACCAAGAACACCGCCAGCATCAGCGCCACAACGAAGCGCAACACCCTCGAACGGATGAGCAGTGCAGCGGGCAGCAACACAATCAGCGGCACGTACCAGAACAGCTTGAACACGTTCAGGAACGACAACCACCACGGCTGCGCGATGGGCAGAAGACTCAGCACACCGAGCGACAGCATCAACCCACAGTAGAGCACCGCTGCCCCAACGATCACACGAGCCATTGTCCGCCCGAATGTTTGCACGCGCTCAACTCCTCAGCAATAAAAAAACCCCCACCCCAGCCAGGGGCGAAGGCCAAACCTCCGCGGTACCACCCCGATTCAGTAGCCGTGCGCGCACGGCGACCCTCATCTGCGCAGTAACGGGCGCATCCGACATACACTCACTGGTTGTTCCGCGCAGGAACCGACCAAACAGCTCGCATATGCAACATCGGCGGGCCACGTTCGGCGTGCGCAGACCTGAAGAACTCTCAGCCAATGGTTCTTGCATCTCTGGGGGCGCTACACGCTTACTCATCCCACGTCATCGCTTTCCGTGCATTGTATCGAGGGAGGATGCCCTTGTCAACCGACCTAAGTCGGATGACCTATGCCGTACCGCAGGGGAAGGATTGCCGAGGAGCAAAGCAACCCGCTGTGATGAACGAGCGTAGCGTGTGATGCTCACTGCCCAACTTCTTGTGTGATACCGAATCCAAATGATTGCTTACGCTATCAGCATGCTTGCTGAACACTTTTTCTTCAACGTTAGATTGATACCAGCATTTTCAGGGAAGGTGTTGTCGATGCGCTGCGCGTAGCAGCGCATCGACAACACAAAAAACGTCAATACCTTGCCGCCGCAGGCTAAAACGGGTTTGTTACGGACACTGCCCAAGTGGATCTGGTATGAGATATGGACTTCCTGCACAAAAAGTGCGCCAACTTCACGAATATCCGGTTTACAGATGAGTAATGCTCACAAGATACAATAGCGGCGTTGTTCGCATGGCATATCAGCACTAATCGTAGACAGGACCATAGTTTATTAAAAAAGCGTAAAAGCAATTCGTGAAATATGGTACAATAACGAAAACACACTAAGGAGCTAAGCATGATCTCGTCACAAGTTGCAGGTGCAATAGTTATTGCCTTAATTGGTTGGTTTGCGACGATTCGGCTCATTAGCACAGCGCGATGGAGTGCAAGCACGAAGCAATTGCTGCTAGTGGCCTCTTGGGTACCTTGGTTGGTAGCCGCATTGGGTGCACCGATTCTGGCGGGATACATTAACTTATCTCAGGCGATCAACATTGGTGGCGCGATCACCATGGGCATGGCGGTATCGGTGGTGGTATCGTGGCGGCAACGTTCGAATCGTTAGCGGGCACAACAATGGGCGGTCGGTAGTCGAGACTACCATATGACCGCCCATTGAACTTAAGGGGACAACGTGAGGTACTAGCGACGCTCGACCAGCAACCTGATAGCGGTGCGCTCTTCGTCATCGATAGCGACATCGATGAAAGAAGGAGTACAAACAATATCGACACCTTCTTCGCTCAGGTAGCTGCGAGCAATCGCCACTGCCTTAATCGCTTGATTAGTAGCACCAGCACCGATCGATTGAACTTCAGCCATACCACTGTCGCGGATTACTCCGGCAATAGCTCCTGCCACTGCGCTCGGTCTCGATCTGGTGGAGACTTTGAGAACTTCGGCGCTATGCCGCTGCTCAACCACTTGCACGCCACTTGCGCCGACGGCACGGGCGATGGGCGCAGACTGGGATGTGTTCATACGTTTCTCCTCCGGTGTTGTGGAAACGGTTGCCATGTCCGGTTGGATTGGTCTCTGACTTCATGCGTTGTGGGCTGTGTCGAGACACCTGATTCCTGCGGTGAAAGGCGTTTCCTTACGGCAAAACGCGTTGAGGGGGACTGAGTGTCGCAAGGGAGAATAGCGACGATCAACGCGCATATTCGGTAGCACGAGTCTCCCGAATAACCGTAACTTTGATCTGGCCGGGATATTGTAAACTCTCTTCGATCTTTTTGGCAACATCACGAGCGAGGTGAATGCTTCCAAGGTCATCGATCGCTTCCGGCTGAACTAGGACGCGCACTTCACGCCCGGCTTGGATTGCGAAGGCTCGTTGCACCCCGTTGAACGAGGTTGCCACTGTTTCCAACGCCTCCAGCCGTTTGATATACATGTCAACGCTTTCACGTCGGGCACCTGGGCGCCCGCCCGAGATTGCATCCACCGCTTGAACCAGAAATGCCTCTACAGTCTGCGGCTCTTCATCATTGTGATGCGCGGCAATCGCATGGACAATCGCCTGTGATCGTCCGAGCCGCCGAGCTATATCGGCCCCAATCAGCGCATGCGGTCCCTGGACTTCGTGGTCCACCGCCTTGCCGATATCGTGCAGCAGCGCCGCAGTCTTGGCGACACTGATATTCGCGCCTAATTCGGCGGCCATATGAGCCGCTAATAAAGCACATTCGAGCGAGTGTTGTAGCACGTTCTGCCCGTAACTTGTGCGATATTTTAACCGACCGAGTAACTTGATAAGATCGGGGTGAAGACCTTGCACGTTGGCTTCGTAGGCCACGCGCTCGCCTTCTTCACGCATAATCGTCTCGATCTCTTGCTGCGTCTTGGCAACCACCTCCTCGATACGAGTGGGGTGAATACGCCCATCTTTGAGGAGTTTGATGAGCGCGACCCGTGCGACTTCGCGGCGCACTGGATCATGGCAAGAGAGAGTCACGGCTTCGGGCGTGTCATCGACGATAATGTCTACACCTGTGATTTGCTCAAAGGCACGTATATTGCGTCCTTCGCGGCCGATGATTCGCCCTTTCAGCTCCTCACCCGGCAACGCAACCGTCGAGACGGTCATTTCGGCAACATAATCTGATGCGCAACGTTGAATTGCTAAACCGACAATTTTGCGTGCGGTTTTTTCAGATTCATCGCGAGCCGCCTGTTCGACCTCGCGGATCTTACGGGCTGCTTCGTCACGTGCCTCAGACTCGACCTTTTGCAAAATGAGATTACGGGCTTCTTCTTGAGTTAATGCAGAAATACGTTCTAGTTCACCCCGCTGTTGTGCTCGGTACTGTTCAGCTTCTTGTTGGAGTTGCTCTATCTGACGCTCTCGATGTTGCACTTGCCGTTCACGCCGTTCCAGCCCCTCTAGTTTTCGGTCGAGATTTTCTTCTTTGCGTTGGAGCCGTTCTTCCTGTTTCGTTAACCCCGCGCGTGCCTCACGTAGCTGCGCTTCTGCCTCGTTACGTAACGCTAGGATTTCATCCTTTGCACGGAGGATCAAATCTTTTTGCTCACTTCGAGCAGATTCTAGAATCAGGCGTGCTTCCGTTTCGCTTTCACGGATACGGCTTGCCGCAATCATTCGATAGAAAAAGATACCGATACCGGAACCTGCGATCAGTCCGATCACAAATACCAGTATGGGCCAAACGATATCAGGCACGTTGCCCTCCTATGCACTTGTTAAGGTGCTGCAGACGACGAACCGATCAAGGTTGCCGTCTTGCGGTGCAACCAGGTATATGAGATGTCCGAATGTAATCTTCGAACAGTGTGGACTAATAATACTCTGTTAAGACTAGTCCGTCAAGAAGCGCACCATTGTGCGCTTAATCGTGTTGTAAGAAAGAAATACACCCGTTCATGTGATACAAGCACACATAGTGGCTTGTATTTCGCATAGTGTGCATAGGTTTACAATTTGTGTAATTCTTTCACACTTTGTTTAATTAAAATATTTCAGTAATGGATATTCACCTCTACGCCAACACCTGCCCATTCATAGAGCCATTGCGCATCGTCGATGTTGAGATTGATACATCCATGCGACATACGCACCCCTGTGCCCCATTGATCGTGCCAGTAGGTGCCGTGGAGCGCTACGCCCCCAACGACGTATTGTACCCACGGTACATCGGGCACGTACCAGGTTTCTCCCCCACCTGAGCCCGTCATGGTTTGTTTGGGGTACTGCAAATAGATGGCGTAGGTGCCTGTTGGCGTGTTGAACCCATCCTTTCCAGTAGCGATTGGTGCTCGAAACACTGGTGTGTCGCCTTCATAGGCGGTGAGCCATTGGTTGCTTAAATCGACATCGATATGTCGCGACCAAAGCACAGAGGACCAGGTTGGCGCGCCAGCGAGGGGCGCTGGTTTTGGGGCTTGCAGACCCGCACGTTGAATGGCTTCACTGCCCAAGTTCGTCAGTTCGACCTCGTGCAGGGCCATGAGGCGTAGGCCGTATGCTTCGGCATTACGGCGATAGAAGTCTGGCAGACGCTCTGGGTAGTGCTCGAAGCGTGCCCGCTCGAAGTACTGCACCGTGCGCATTTGGCCATCGGAGTCAACTTCCTCCATCGGCTCGCTGATCGGGTAGCCGAAGATCGGCAGGCCACCACGTTTGAGCCAGAACTGTAAGAATTTGCCGCTCAGTGTGTGCTTCGTCTCGGGGAAGTACATGGTGCCATCTTCAGGGTTACCCTCGGGGAAGTCGCGCCCAGCGGTGAGTTCGCGGCCCAGCAGCGAGAGTTGCACGCGGTACCCTGGCTCGGCATCGGGGTGGTACTCGAAGCGTGCTCGCTCGAAGTATTGCACGATCCGCCCGTTTTCGATGATCTCTTCGCTGAGCGGATAGCCGAACACCATCGCACCGCCGTTTTCGCGCCAGAACGATAAGAAACCAGCTCGTTGGCTGATATGGTAGCCGGTTTCGGACACATAGAAGGTCGGCGAGAGCGGCAGGAGTTCCGGTGAGGTAAGCCCAAGGTTTCGGGCGATCTCGGTACGTTGCGCGAGCGTGGCTTGTTGGGCAGCTTCCACGCGCGCTTGAGCTTCTTCGGGCGAAAGTGGTGCTGATTCTGTGACGAGTGGCGTGATCCGCCGCGCTTCCATCTGCGAAGGGGCGAATATATAGACGGCCAATAGCGCCACGCTGAATACGAGCGCGAAGATTGTTGTGCGTGTGCGATGCTTCATATGGCGACTCCCCACCTGATGAGCAAAGAGACAGCGATGTTGATAGGAACCGCCAGCAGAAGCCCGGTGGGTTTGTGACTTCTGAGGGGCATTTTCGCTTGGGCTAGGATGAGTGTAAGCCGACCGATAGCAGGATCACTTTTATAGTGCTTCTATTATAGAGATTTTTTTGGTTCTGGCTAGACCCCTTGATGCCAGATAGTACACTTTTTGATAAGAATTACCTCATTAGTGCGATATGCTTGGATGAAAAAAGTGTACTTGCGTTTGTCGTCCGATTTCTTATGCTTGTACAACGTTTTGTTTTACGAAGGACGTATATTCGGTTAATCGCGTAAGATTTTGAGTAAGACGCGCCGCGTGCGCGGCCCATCGAACTCGGCCAAGTAGATCGCTTGCCAACGCCCTAAAACTAATCGCCCTTCGTGGATGAATACAAAATGACTAAAGCCCATCGCGCTCGCTTGCAGGTGCGAGGCCGAATTATCCTCGATGTGTTGATACCGACGGTCGTTGCGCGGCGCGATCTGGCGCAGGAGCAGCAGCATATCGTGCTGGACGCCCGGGTCGGCGTTCTCCTGTATGGTGAGCGCGCAAGTGGTGTGCGGTACGTAGAGCAGCGCCGTGCCTTCGGTGATGCCGCTGGCCTGTACGATGTGGGCGACCTTGTCGGTGATATCGACGAGGCATTCTTGCGCTGTGCTGCGGATCTGCAACTCTTGATACATAGCTCTTTCCTTTTGTCTCATAGACGCTGTGGAGGAGGGTTGCGTTTCAGTGTAGCGGTGCGATGATACTATACCGCATTTGTGAGGCTTGGATGCTCGGTTATCCACGTTATTAACAGCTCGCCAAAGAAACATGTGGATAAAAACTGTGGATATGTGGATAACTTGACGGGGTGGGGGTTTGTGGTAGAGTGCGTTGCACGTTTTGCTGAATATGATGAGGGGATTTTGGCCGAACCAACGGTCGATCTTCCCCATACCCTTCGAAGGATATTTGGGATTATGTGGCGTATTATCCAGATTTTATTTTGTGGGTTGCGGTTGACCTGCCCGGCGTGTCGCTACGGTCGCATGTACCGTTCGCTTACGAAGATGAATGTGCGCTGCCCGGTGTGCGGCATGATCTTCGAGCGCGATTTGGGCGAGATGACGGGGGCGATTTGGATCAACGCCACGCTTACGTGTACGGTAGCGGTGGTGCCTACGCTCTACTTCGCCTTTTTTACGGATGTGCCGTTGTTGCCGCTCTTCGTTGTGGTTGCCTGCCTGACGAGTGTGGTGGGCGCGCTGACATACCGCTCGGTACGCGGTATGTGGATTAGCATCCTCTATTTGACCGGCTCGATCCACGAGCATTAGCTTAGCGCTGCGATGGGCTGAGCCAGGCCCGCCAGATCGCCCAGCCGATCAACAGGGCGGCGACCACTGCCCAGATCAGCGCCCAGATGACGGCGGGGATGAAGGTGAGCTCGGCCATAGATTGCGCGTCGGTGCGCACTTGCCCATAGCTCCCCGATGCTAAGCTAATCAGTGCGAGCAGGTCGCCCCAGGCCATTAATCCCGCTTGGATGGCGAGCAGATTGGTGAGAAAGAGCGTCCACTCTTGGGTGGCTCGTCGCGCCACTGCGATGAACAGCAGCCCAAACAGCACCCCAATCACGACAGTGATGACGGCGCTGAGCCATTGGGCCGAGAAGAGGCTTGGGATGCCGTAGCGCAGCGAGCAGATCAGTAGTAGACCGCCTGTGACGGCTAGCGCGGTGCGGCTCCAACGCGGGCTGCGACCGAGCAAGATGAGGGCGGCCCCGAACAGGGCGCTGCTCAGGTAGCCCGCCGGGATGACGAGCAGACGCCAACCTCCCGCCGTGTAGGCCACTCCTTCACCGTTGGGGAAGATCACGAAGCGCAGGAATGAACCGCCCGTGAGCAGGGCCGTGAGACCGTGCCCGAGTTCGTGGACGATGGTGATCAGCAGGCGGAACGGGTAGCCCAGCATGTTGACAATGGGCAGGTAGGCGAGAGCAAACGCGGCGATGATGGCGCCGACGACGATGCCGATTGGTGTAGTTCTATTCATGATGGTGCTCTTTGCTTCGTTTGTGTGCTTTTGCTGTGGATTATACCGAATTTGCGCAGATGAGTGGGCCACACTGCCGTAGTTACCCGTAGCCCATTTTACGCTGCCCTGGATGACACTCCAAAGCCCGGAGCATGACTACGGGCGGTGCCGCACGCGGTTGCTCCTTCTTGCGCCAGCAGAAAAACGCACGTTGTGGCTGTTTTAGCGCTCTTTTGCTGGCAATGACTTCAGTTTCAAGAAATTTCGCGCAATAACGAGCGTTTTCATCTCGAAATGTTGGAAGCGCCATGGTATACTCTCGCCACGCCTCCGCTTCTAACTAAAGGAGTCTCAATGAACGAGAATACGTCATTGTCGGCGTCCGCACCCTCCAACGCCTTCATTTCGGGGATGCACATCGCGCTTCAGATGTCTGCCGAGCCGAGTGAGGAGGATCTGCAGTTCGCGCAGCAATTGGGGGTGGAGTATGTTGTGCTTTGGACGGATGGCACGAAGGCTGGCTACGATTATTACGCGAGCCGACGTGAGCTCTTCGAGCGTGCTGGGCTGAAGATTTATGGCTTTGGCAACTGGGATGTGCATAATCAGGATGCGATTGTGCTGAATCTGCCCGGTCGTGATGCGAAGGTCGAGGAGTACAAGCAGCATTTGCGGGCATTGGGCCGCGCTGGTATACCGTACACGACGTATGCGCATATGGCGAACGGGATCTGGAGCACGGAGCCTGAGACGACGCGCGGTGGTGCAGTTGCTCGTGCGTTTGATCTCGATAAGGCCGAGAGCGGCCATTGGCACGGCAAGCGCTATTTTATGCCGCTTTCGCATCAGCGCGTGTACTCGGAAGATGAGCTTTGGGCGAATTTCACGTCGTTTATCGAGGAGGTTGCACCTGTGGCCGAGGAGGCGGGTGTGAAGATCGGTATCCACCCCGATGATCCGCCCGGTGTCGATTTGGCAGGGGTGCCACGCTGTATCTTCGGCAACTTCCACGGCTACGAGCGGGCGCTGCAGATCGCGAACAGCCCGAATGTGGGTGTGTGTTTCTGCGTGGGCTGTTGGCTCGAAGGCGGCTCGCTGATGGGCAAGGGCGTGGAGGAATCGCTGCGCGCGTTCGGCAAGCAGAAGTTGTTCAAGATCCACTTCCGGAATGTGAGTGCGCCGCTGCCACATTTTGTTGAAACGTTCGTGGATAATGGGTACGCCGATATGTACCCGATTCTGCGCACGTTGCGCGAGATCGATTTTACTGGTGTGATTATTGCCGACCATATCCCTCAGATGGTCGGCGGCCCGCGCGTGAGCACGGCGTACACGATCGGCTATATGAAGGCGATGTTGCGCCGCGCCGATGAAGAAGTGACGGCGGCCCGCGCCGCTCAGTAACCTCTGGCCCTGCTCGGTGGTTGCGTCGCCCGATGCGCCACCGAGCGATTTTGAAGATCGCGTTTTAATGCGGGCCATCTGCTTCCGCTATCGCTGCTAGACTATCTCTAAGAACTAGTGTGCGTACCGATACCGCATTGGTATGCGCTTCGTGTGTCTTTGAAGGAGGTTGCCCATGGCTGCGCCTATTTTGGAGAAGTTCACCGAGGCTCTGTTTACAACATTGCACGAGACGTTCGAGCAGGTGTACGGTATTTTCCTGGATAAGGGCACATCGCTGTTCGAGACGTTGGAAACCATTTCTGCTGAGGAGGCGTCGCGCCCGGTTTCGGATCGTTGCTCCAACATCGCCGCGCAGGTGAACCATATCTGCTATTACTTGGATGTGATGGAGGAGTATATGGAGGGTCGCAAGCCGACCGGTTTGGATTGGCAGGGGAGTTGGCAGGTCGGCGCGGTTTCGCCGGAGGAGTGGACGGAGTTGAAGAATCGCTTGCGGGCGAGTTACGAGCGGGTGTTGGCCACTATGAAGGGCTACACCGATTGGAGCGGTGAGGAGAATGTGAGCGGCGCGATGGCGATTGTGGTGCATACCGCCTATCACCTTGGCGAGATCCGCCAGGCGCTCTGCACGATTAAGCGCTGATGCTGTACGTGTGGCGCGCTGCGGTGATACAATAGCGCATATTCCAGCAGCATGATTGAGGAGGGCGCTATGGCAAACGCACACGCGGCAGGCTCTGCACTCCAACCCAAGCGAACAGTCGAGGAATTGAAGGCGTTGCGTGCCTTGACAGGTGATGCCGATGGTGCGCAGCGGGTCGCGTTTACGGATACGTGGCTGACAGCTCGCGCTTGGATGCGCGAGAAGTTGGCGGAGTTACCCGTTGAAGTGACGATCGATGAGGCTGGTAACCAATGGGCAACGCTGCGCGGCGAATCTGAAAAGGAGTTGTGGATCGGCGGTCATATCGACTCGGTGCCGAACGGCGGCTGGTTGGATGGCTGCTTGAACGTTTTGGCGGGCCTAGAGGTGCTGCGCCGTATCGCGTCGGAGGGTACGCCGCCCGTCACGGTGCGCTTGGTCGATTGGGCCGATGAGGAGGGCGCGCGCTTCGGGCGCAGTCTGTTTGGTTCGAGCGCGGTGGCTGGCACGCTTGATCCTGAGTTAGTGGCCGATCTGAAGGATCGCGATGGGATCAGCTTGCCGGAGGCTCTGGAGCGTGTGGGTATCGATCTCCGCAGCGCGCCGCTGGCGAAGAAGCAGTTGGCGCATGCTGCTGCGTATTTGGAATTGCATATCGAGCAGGGGCCGGTGCTCGAAAGCGAATCGCTGCCGTTGGGCGTCGTGCTCGGCACGTTCGGCGTGGAGCGGCATCGCATTACGTGGCGCGGCCAGGCAGCGCACGCGGGGTCTACCCCGATGGATAAGCGCCGCGATGCGTTGGCGGGCGCTGCGAAGTTGGCACTGGAGATTCGCTCAATCGCAGCGCGAGTCGGCGATGGGGCGGTGTGTACCAGCGGTGGCGTGGTCTGCAAACCAGGTATCGTCACCTCGGTGGTGGAGACCGCCGAGCAGTTGTTGGATCAGCGCCATTTGGATGCGGAGAAGTTGGCTTCGTTGTTGCAGCAGGCCAAGGAGGCGAGCGAGCGCTTCGCTGCCGAGGAGAACATAAGCGTATCGTGGGAGCGGATCTGGGGCATTGAGCCGATCTTGTTCCACCCCGATCTGATCGAGTTGTGCGATCAGGCGATTGTGGAGACGTGCGGCAAGTCGCGGCGGTTGCCGAGCGGACCGCTCCACGATGCTGCCGAGATCTCGCGGGCCGGCGTGCCGACGGTGATGATGTTTGTGCAGAGTCTGCGGGGCTTATCGCACACCAAGTTGGAGGACACGCTTGAAGAGCATATCGAGCTCTCGGTGGAGGCGTTGGACCGCTTGGCCAGCAAGACGATCACCTGGATCACGCAACAGGGCGGCTAGGTCGCTGGAGCGATAACTCCACCCGCAAACCCGTTGACCATCAACACAAAACCCGATCTGCCTGTGCAGGTCGGGTTTTGTGTTGGGTGATTCGCCTATTCCTGCGGCGCGACGGCCTGGAGGTTGAGCTTGCGCTGACCGATCGCGTTGCGCATCACCTGCAGGCCCAGCATCGTCAGCGCGCCGAATAGGATCATCAACATACTCGCGTTGGGGCTGACTTGTTCGAGCAGGATGCCCTGCACCCACGGCAACAGCGAGCCACCCAGGCTGCCCAGCGCCGTGACGAGGCTGGTGGCGGTGCCGGGTGTGTTCGGAAAACTCGCGGTAGTGAGCGCCAGGGTGGTGGGATAGATCGGCCCAAGGAAGAAACCAAACAGCAGGATGCCGATAACGGTGGGCACGATGAAGCCAGTACTGAGCACCACCAGCGCTCCGCTGCCGATCATGCCGCAGATGGCGCCGAGCAACAAGGTTTGCGGCGCAACGCGCGCGCCGAGTAGCGCGCCAGCCAGCCTCCCGACTGTGAGTGTGAGCCAGAAGCCCGACGTGCCCAACGCGGTGATAGCGAGTTCCAGCGATGTGGTGCGCTCCAAGTAGGTCGGTATCCAGTTGCCCATCCCCGTCTCGATGCCGACGTAGAGCAGCAGGAAGCCACCCAGCAGCCAGATCAGCGAGTTACGCAGGTGCCCCAGCAGGTTGGGGCGCGTGCCCGATTGAGTCGTATGCGTCTGGCTCGGTGGCAGGTGCGGCATTAGCGGGATCAGCGGCGTGAGGATGAGCAGCAAGGCTGCGGCGCTCCAGAGTGCGGGGAGCGCGCTGCCCCAAGCGCCAAGCGTGAAGCTGGCGAGGGCGGGGATGGAGATTGCCCCAATGCCGTAAAAGACGTTGAGCAGGCCAAGCATGGTGGTTTGGCGCGTTGGAAACACTTTGGAGATCAGGACGATCGAACTGATATTGATGCTGCCCTGACCCAAGCCGATCATCAGGCCGCTGCCGAGCAGCAGGGGCAGCGAACGACTGAGCGCAACCCCAGCGCTGCCCAGGATCATCAGCAGTGCGCCGATCGCGATGGTGGGGCGTTGTCCAACACGGTCGCTGAGCGGGCCGACGATCAGCAGGGCGATCAGCGAGCCGAGAAACAGCATAGTGATGACGCTGCCAACAGCGCTGAGCGTGCTGGCGTTGTTGACGGCGAGCTCTTCGAGGGCGGTGCCGAACATCGAGCAGATGCCGCCGAGCGCGACGAAATTCAGGCTTAAGACGATGAGTAGTTTATTGGGCGTAAGCGGTTGCATATTCTCTCCACATTGGATTCGTTCATAGATAGGCGCTGTCGGTATTACGTGAGATGCATGAAATGAGACTCTATTGATTATGCCAATCATTAACATGCATATTGTTGCGATTTATCATGTGTTATGTATAGATTACTTGACTTGTCATGTGCTCGCTTCTTTTTCTAGTTGGGTAAGTTTTCAAATAAGTAGTTTTGTGTTTAAAGGTGTGTAACATGCCTATTGGTTGTGATTGGTGTTAAGCAAGCAAAAGCGTATTTTGAAACTTTTTTAAATGTTTTATCGTGTTGATGTGTGTTGGCAATTGTTCAAATATGCGTTATGATGCGTTTGCCGTTGTTATGAATGTTCAAAAATGCGAATTTGTTCATTCTGCCCAAGTTGCTGTATTTGGTTAGGCCTCCCTGCTGACTCCATCCCCTCCGACCGACCTGCCGATACTGCATATTGTGATAAAGCTGTTAACTGGCTTTGCCCCATGATCTATATCTAGGACCCTTATCCACACTATCCACAAAATGTGGATAGCAGTTCGCGAGTTGCGTACCAAACATTACCGTTTCTTTTCAAAGCAGGCATAGCTGTTCAGGTATTGGGGCAAATCGACTGGGATTCAACAATTCGCATTTGTGGCTGAGCAATGCGCCATGTTGAAGCAAACGCTATATCGTCGTGCCTATGGCCAGTTTTTTACCCCTCGTGCGGTGGTCGCGCATTGTTACGAGTTGTTGATGGGCCTGTTGCCCCCGACGCCCCGTCTGCTCGATCCCGCCTGTGGCGATGGTGCCTTTTTGCGCTTTGCCATCGCTCAATCCGTCACAGAACGGCACTTGGCCTATGGCAGCGAGATCGATGCCGATTTGGTGGCATCGCTGCGTGCCGACGGCCTGCAGGTGCTCCACACCGATGGCCTCGACCCAGCAGGGCTGCCCGCCGATTCGTTCGATGTGGTCGTGGGCAACCCGCCCTTTGGCATCACAACCTCTCGTTCTGAACCGCATACGCCCAGCGAAGTGCTGTTCCTGTTGCGCGCCCTGGAACTGGTGCGCCCCGGCGGCTACATCGCGTTGGTGTTGCCGAGCGGCGTGCTCGCCAACGAGAGCCTGCGGTGGGTGCGGGCGGATGTCCTGCGGCGCTGCACGGTGATGGCGGTCGTCAGTCTGCCGCGCACCGCCTTCCGCAAGACTGGCGCCAACGCAGTGTGCAGCGTGGTGGTGCTGCGCAAGGCCGAGGCACCGCCCAAACATCGAGCGTTTTTTGCCATCGCATCGCGCCTGAGCGACCTGCCAGCGATTGCTATGAGCTTTCACAACCATCAGTCGCTCGCCCAACCGACGATGTTTTGGTTGCCCCAAAGCGCCGCGTTGGCGCAGCGCTTGGACCCCGCGTTCTGGAATCCGGCCCGTCAACGTGTGCTCGATGCGATGGCGGAGCGTTTCCCGCTGCGCCCGCTCGGTGAACTGATCGGGCGAGCTAGCCTGATCGTTGGCGATCATGTGCGGCCCTCGCGCGGCGAAGCGAAGGGGCCAAACCTGCCCTACGAGTATTACCAGACCCGCGAGTTTTTGCCGACGGGCTACAACTACAGCATGATCGAGCACTGCGACGAACGGGCGTATCGGCGGTTGGCGCGCACTGCGGTGCAGCAGCACGATATCTTGGTGTCGTGCGCTGGGGTAGGCGGCGCGGGGCGCGGGCGCGTCTGCCTGGTGACGCATCGGCCTGGGCCCTCGTGCACTGGCGATATCGTGATTGTGCGGACGCAGCGAATCGCGCCGCACTTCCTGTTCCAGTTCCTGAGTTCGCGCGGTGGGCGCGAGCAGTTGCTGCGCTTGCAGAACGGGGTGGGCACGGCGAATCTGAGCGCCGACGAGTTGCTGCAAGTGCAGGTGCCTTTGCTGCCCTCCGCGCTGGAGCACGAACTGGCAGCGGGCTACGCCGAGGTCACGGCGGCGCACGATACGGCGATGGCGGCGTTGCGTATGGGCGATCAGGCTCAATACGTGCGGGTGCGGCAACACGCCGAGAGGCTGCTGGCTGAGCGTATCGCCGCCTTGGAGGCGCTTTTGGGCCTTGATGTGAGTTGAGATGCCTAGTTCCACCTAGTTAGAATCGTATCGCGTTGAAATAAGACCACCGCTCCCCACAGCATCAGGCCCGCGAATGCTGCGATAAGCAGGATCGCTACAAGTGCAATGGATGGGCTGAGCACCAGAATGCCAAACATTTGGCTGAAGAAGAGCGCAAGAAACGGCACCACCAGGATGCTTGAGTATTGTTGAGCCGTGCGCGGATCGCTGGTGCGCGACGAGATCATCACCATCGCGGCGATCGCAATCAGACTCAGCAGCGGCGCGCAGAAGATCAGCAGCAACAGCCATCCCGGGCTGATCACCAGGCTGATCACGCGCGGATCGACGGCGCTGCTGCTCACTCCGATCATAAAAATCACACTTGCCAACCAACTCAACACCACGCTGGGGATGAGTGTGGCAAAGATTTTGCCGAGCAGCAACTCCCAGATCGTGATCGGCGCGGCCAACAGCGGTTCGAGCGTGCGGCCGGTCTTTTCGCCCACGATGCTGTACGCGGCGAGAATGCTGGGCAAGAGCATCGGCAACAGCAACATCAGGCTGGAGAACGACTGCCCCAACAGCGCTTGTGTGGCGGCCTGCTCGCTCAGTCCCGCGAAGGCTGGGTTCGCTTTGAGCAGTTCGCGGGTGAAGTCGTCGGTGCCGCTGCTCGCCGGGCTTAATCCAATGCCGAACAACGAGACGAGAGGGATGATCGACAACATGACTGGCAGGATCAGGATGCTCACAAGTAGCATACGCTGTTCCTTGAGTTCGAGCCACTCTTTGCTGATCACCACGCCGATCTTTTCCATAGCTACGCCTCCCCGATCAGTTTGAGATACACTTCTTCGAGCGTGGTGATGCGCGGCTCCACATAGCGGAGTTGTGCGCCAGCCGCCACCAGCGTCGCGATCAGCGTGGGGTTGTTGCGCTCAGGATCATCGAGCGAGACAGCGAGCGTATCGCTTGTCACCGCCACATCGCGCACAAACGGCAGCGCCTGCACGGTCGCCTGCCACGCCTGCGGCTCGCCGACCACCCGCACCAGCGTGGCCTGGTTGGCCAGTTGCGCCCGCAGATTGGTGGGCGTGTCGAGGTGCAGCAGACGCCCGCGAAAGATCGCGAGCAGGTCGCAGAGCTCATCGGCTTCGGGGAGATTGTGCGTGGTGAGGAAAATCGTGCGTCCCTCAGATCGCAATTCCTTGATCCAATCGCGTACAGTGCGGGCCGCTTCCGGGTCGAGGCCAACGGTGGGTTCGTCCAGAAACACTAGTTTCGGTTCGTGGAGCAGCGCCCGCACGATCGCCAACTTCTGACGCATGCCCTTTGAGAAGTGCCCCACCTTATCGTCGCGCCGCTCCCACAGGCCGAGCATGCGCAAGTAGCGCTCGGCTTGGCGCTCGGTCTCCGCCCGTGAGAGATCGTAGAGACGCCCGAAGAAGATCAGGTTCTGGAAGGCGCTCAACTTCTCGTACATCCCGGGCGTCTCGGTCAGCATGCCCACCGAGCGGCGAATCTGTTGATCATCCTGGCCCAAGGTGTAGCCGAGTACGCGGGCCGTACCCGCGCTGGGTTTGATCAGCGCCGTCAGCATGCGAACGGTGGTGGTTTTTCCGGCGCCGTTCGGCCCCAAAAAGCCGAACACCTTGCCACTCGGGATCGCCAACGTCAGACGGTCTACGGCTGTGAATGTGCCAAAGTTACGCGATAAATTTTCGGTTTCGATTGCGAGTGTCACACGGTTTCCTTTGTGTGCAATTGTGCTGGCATTATTCTAGTGGGTCGCGAACGAATGAGCAAACGAAACGCCATTTATGCGTAAAACGTTGTATCAAGTGTAAACATTCGTGTGGGGCGTATGTTGCAGAGAGTGTGAATGACATAAGCATGAAAGGGCATTCTTGATGCAACAGGAATTAATAAATCAGCCTGTTCGGCAGAGTCGGGTTGGTGGTATCATCGGCGGCCTGTTATTTGTGCCCGCCTTGTTATATGGGCTTGTTGTGTTGCTTTGGCCCAGCCTGCGAACGATCTCAACAAGTATGATGAAAACGAGGTTTTTTGGGCCTGGCCAATGGGTCGGCTTAGAGAACTATCGTGCGATGTTGAGCAATGGCCAAGTTGCTGGGGCTGTTGGCTTCACTGCGCTGCTGATCGGCGTGCGCTTGATTGTCGTGGCGCTCGTGTTGACGTTGTTGATCTGGGCGTTTCGGCAGATCGGCGGGCGCGGGCGTTCGGCGATATTGTGGCTGTTCGCGTTGCCGTTGGCCTTGTTTTCGCCAACCGCAATGGCGATAGCGTGGCGAACGCGGTTTGCTGGCTCTATGATGCTCGTCTCGCCGGATAGCGCTCGATGGGCGTTTATCGGCGTTGATGCACTGCTCACATTTGGCGTTGTGCTGGGAATAGGCGCAGTGTGTGCATATTTGCTCAGCTATCGGCAACCCGATGGGCAGACACGGCGGAACCCTACGCTCATCACGGTTTTGTGCGCTCTGTTTGCGGTGATCGCGTTGGGGCTTCAGAGTTGGTCGCTCGGCATGGCGCTCACCAATGGTGGTCCGCAAAACGCGACGCAGAGTGTCAGTTTTTTGGCGTATAGAATATCGTTCCAGTTCATGGATTTTGGTTCGGGGGCTGCGCTCAACACGATACTGATGCTGATTGTGGGGGTGCTGGGCGTGATCACGGCGGTGCTATTGATCGCCAACGAGGTGCAGATCGCGCCCGCCTCGCCGCGCGCTGAGCCAGTCGGTGGCGGCAGCCGGATCGCTGCGTTGGCCGTGCTAGCGGTGCTGTTGCTGATCGGCCTGTTCGGGTTGAGCCCATTGTTTGCTGCGATGCGTTCCTCCTCCGGCGTCCTCTCGTTGTTCGGTGTACCGAGCAGTTCATCGGAGTTTCTGCCGACCGAGGAGGTTATGCGGGCGTCGGTGCTCGGCTTTATGCCATCCTTGTTGAGCGTTCTGGTGGTGCAGGTGCCGTTCACCTACTTGACCGCCTTGGCGATCGGTTGGCTGCGACCGTTGGGGCGCTACAGCGAGTGGTTGCTGTTGCTGCTGGCCCCGTGGCTGTTTATGACGGACTTTCCGCTGGCTCTGACGTTTTTCGAGCAATACCAGAGGCTGGGGTTGTTGAACTCGCTCGCGGCGCTGCAGACGCCGTTTCTGCTCTGTATCCCGGGTGTGTTCGTGCTCACATTCTTCTTCAAGGGGCACCAGCCTCATTGGGAGGCCGCCCGACAGCGCCAGGAGCCGTACGCCTTCCTGCGCTTGGTGTTGTTGCCCTCGCTGCCGTTGGTGATCATGCTCGCTGTGGGCCTGCTGATCGTGCAGACGCGCGCGCTCTACTGGCCGTTCTTGATGCTCAATGACCCTAACCTCTCGGTGGGCACAGTCACGTTGATACGATTGATGAGTGGCTTCATAGCCGATCCTGCGGAGATATCCCTGCTGATCGCGCCGCTGAGCCTGAGTTTCAGCGCGGTGTGGTTTGTGGTGCTGGGTGTGTTGCTGGCGTTTGGCCTGCCTGGGTTGCACCTGCGTGCGGGTGGGGAAGGGGCGAGCGACCACCGTTTGGGCTAAAATGTGTGTAGTGGGGGAGGTTTGCGCAACATCGCCTCCCCTGTTAAACTACGCGCTACTATGCCCACGATAAGCACAATCATTGTTTCATACAACACTCGTGAACTGCTCCGCGATTGCCTGGACTCGCTCCGTCGGGTCACGCTTCCGAATCGGGTCGTCGTGGTCGATTGCGCATCGCACGATGGTAGCGCCGAGATGGTGCGCACGGCGTTTCCCGAGGTGCTGCTGCTCGAACCGGGCCGCAACCTGGGCTTTGCGGGCGCGAATAATCTGGGTCTGGCGGCGCTCGGGCTGATCGCCCACAATGAGCAGCCTGCGCTCGCCGACACGCCACCCGACTACGTGCTGTTGCTCAACCCCGATACGCTCGTGCGCGAGAACGCGATCGAGCAGATGGTGGCGTTCCTCGAAGCGCACCCTCGTGTGGGGGCGGTTGGCCCTCGTTTGCTGAACCCCGATGGCTCGTATCAAGCGGCGGCGTTCCGCTTCCCCACGCTCTCAATGACGGTGCTCGATCTGTTCCCGCCCGGCGAGGTGCTGCCAGGGCGCTTGTACAACTCCTGGTGGCATGGGCGCTACCCGCAGGAGCAGCGCGATTCGGAGCCGTTCCCGATCGATCACCCGCTGGGCGCCTGCATATTGGCGCGCCGTGCGGCGGTGGAGCAGATCGGCGGCCTCGATGATGGCTTCTTTATGTACGCCGAGGAAGTCGATTGGTGCTACCGCATGCGCCAAGCCGGTTGGGCGATTTGGCAGGTGCCAGCCGCGCAGATCGTTCACTTCGGCGGGGCATCGACCAGCCAATTGCGCAGCCGCATGTTCATCACCCTGTACGAGAGCCGTTTGCGCTTCTTCCGCAAGCACTACCGACCAACCCTGGTGCGTTGGCATCGTCGCATTATTCGGCTGGGGATGCTACGCGCCAACTTGCGATTGTGGTATGCCTACCTGACGGGCAAACTGAATCGCGATGAGTTGCGGGCGCAGTTGTGGACCCACGGTAGCGTATTTCAACTATGAGCCTAAGCGTTGTTATTATTGCTCGTGATGAGCAACGCCATATTGCTGGCGCCATTGAGAGCACCTACGACCTAGCGGATCAGTGTTTGGTGCTGCTCGACGATCGCACCACCGATTCGAGCGCGCTGATCGCCCATTCGCGCGGTGCCGATGTGCGGATCGAGCCGTGGCGCGGCTTCCCTGCCCAGCGCAACCGTGCCCTCGACTTGTGCACCAGCGATTGGGTGCTGTTCCTCGACGCCGATGAGCGCATCACTAACGAATTGCGCATCGAGATCCGCCAGATCGTTTCAGATGTGGGCAACACGACAGCGGGCTACTGGATTCCTCGCTATAATCAATTCTTCCACAAGATAGTGCGGGGTGGTGGTTGGTACCCCGACTATCAGCTGCGGTTGATGCGCCGCCAGCGCGCCCGCTACGACGAAACGCGATTAGTTCACGAATTGGTCCAACTTGATGGCTCTGCCGAATATCTGCACGGCCATCTGCTACACTTCAATATCGAGCGGTTAGACGAATTTTGGTCGAAGCAGACCAGTTATGCCATTCAAGAGGCGCAGACGCTCTTCCTGGCCGGACGTCGCACACAGTGGCGCAACTTTATCGGCGCTCCGTTGCGCGAATTTCGGCGGCGCTATATTCAGTTGCGTGGCTACCGTGATGGTTTCTTGGGACTGTTTCTCTGCGCAGCGCTCGCCTACTTCGAGATCGTCAAATTTGCGCATCTCAAAGGGTTGGAGCTCAGTGAAAGGTGACCGCGTATGACCGATTTCGTCTATCACTATCGACGCCGCCACCTCAGCGGCAAAGTGAGTATCTCGATCACCTCCGGCACCGCGATCGTGCAGCGCGATGACGCGCAGAACAGCGTCTACGATTACCGCTTGGCCCATTCCGCCTACACCACGCCTGTGACGGGGCGGCGCGGCTCGCGCACCGTCACGATCCAGCGGCCCGACCCGCTCGCGACCCGCCTGTGGCTCTGGCCCGACCGACCGTTGCGCCTGCATCAGCAGTTCGATGCGGCTGGACGAACGACGCTCTACCGCATCGATTTCGCCTCGCCGCCGCATCGCCAAGACCCGAACTTCTACCAAACCGATCTCTACCTCGACATGTTCATTACCGCCGATGCGCGAGAGTACGCCATCTTGGACGAGGATGAACTTGAGCAAGCGCATCGGCAAGGGCTGATCAGCGACGAACAGCATACGCTTGTGCTTCGCCAGGCCGATGAACTGGTGAACTTGCTCGAACATCAACAGTTCGAGGGATGGCTGGCGAGTTGGTGCGATAAGCCGTTCTCGTTGGGCTCTTTGCACGACACACCGCACTGGCAGTATCGCAAGTATGCCCCCAACGAGCCGTCCGGCTGGCCGCTAGGAGTCGCCTGATGGTGCGGTTGGCGATCGTCATTGTTTCGTGGAATACTCGCGAGTTGCTGGCCCGCTGCATCGAATCGTTGGAGCGAGCGCTCGTCGATGCGCCGTTTGCCACACAGATCGTGGTGGTCGATAACGCCTCGCACGATGGCACGCCCGCCATGCTGCGCGAGAAGTTCCCCAATGTAGAGTTGATCGAAACGGGCGCGAATTTAGGCTTCGCGGGCGGCAACAACGTCGCATTGCGCCAACTGCTCGCGATGCCGAACCCGCCCGAGTACGTGTTCCTGCTCAACCCCGATACCGAGGTGGTGGAAGATGCCGTTCAGCGCATGATCGCCTATTTGGAGGCACACCCCGATGTGGCGGTGGTCGGCCCGCGCTTGCGCTACCCCGATGGCAGCATCCAGCCATCGCGGCGGCGATTCCCCACGCCGGGCGTGTTCTTCTGGGAGAGTACGCCGTTGGAGCAGTGGTGGCGCTCGAACCCTTGGGCGCAGCGCTATCGCATGGCCGACACGCCCGACGATATCGAGCAGGATGTGGATTGGTTGGTGGGTGCGGCGCTGTTGGTGCGGCGCAGCGTGATCGAGCGGGCGGGTCTGCTCGACGAAGGCTTCTTGATGTACTCGGAGGAGTTGGAGTGGCAGCAGCGCATTCAGCGCGCATCAAACGGTAGTGCACATCGGGTGGTGTACCTACCTGATGCTCTCATTCTGCATCACGAAGGCCAAAGCAGCGCACAGGCGCCAGCGCAACGCTACATCAACTTCCAGCGTAGCCGCATTCGTCATGCGCGCATGTGCTACGGCGCTGGATTCGCTATGCTCTTGCAGGCTTGGCTTCGTTTAGCCTATGCGGTTGAATACGCGACCGAAGCGGCGAAGTGGATTGTGGGGCACAAACGCCCGCTCCGCGCCGAGCGAATGCGTGTGTACCGCCAAGTTATCACCCACATCTAATAACTCTTACTACAGAAAAGTGCTGTGAAAGCAAAGGCTCGATGTCATGTTGGATGGGACGAACTCATCCAAGAATGCAATCATACATCTCGCCAGAAGATCTAGATACTTCGAGAGATTAGCGCGGCTTGCTCAAGAAAAAGGTTATATTGGCCTTGTCGCAATCCGGCTTCTCCTCCACATCCCTTTCCTCCAACCGTGTGGGTGAGTGTAGAAGATTCGTCGGCGACATGGCAGACGAATATGTTGAAGAGATCAAACGTTGATCTGGCTTGAGCGATATGTTAGGAGCTATGGTGTGCTCCTCATTGGCGAACGACTGTAAGCACTAGCTACCGACTGCCTTGAGGCGGTTGCCGCCAGTGAGATCCTCCTGTAGTGCATCGGTGAACAGGCGCAGCAGATTCGCGAAGTTGGCCAATTGCTCATCGGTGAAGCGCGACAGGATGCGGTACATATCCTCGCGTCGGGCTGCGATCACACGTTGGGCGCGTTCCTCTCCCAATGGCGTGAGCCTGACCTCCACAGCTCGGCGATCATCGGCTGCGTGCGCGCGCTCGACGAGTCCATCCTGGATCAAACGATCCACAATGCCTGTCACCGTGCCACCTGATTGCCGAGTCGCTTCCACCAGCGTCCCCATGCGACATGAACCGTATTGTTGGATAACAAGGAGTGTGACCATTTGGGGCATCGTAAGATCGAGTTCGGGTTGCATGAGTGTTTGGATCGCCTGTTTTTGGGCTTGCCAAGTCACTTCATCGATGAGCCGATCAATCGCTGCAATCTGTTCGTCGCGCGTTATACGTTCAGTCATCCCACCCTCCACTATGCTTTCACACTTAATGACAGCACGCATCCTAGCTTAGGCAAGAACTCATATCTGTCTAAATCCTTAGGTAGAATCGTTAAATCCGACCTAAGGGCGCTTATAGACGTGGCTTCATTGCCTTAAACGAGGAAATGTGAACATTTGAGGTATTAGGCTTACCTACGGCCTGTTACCTCTTTATCGTTATGACAAAGGGTTATTGGAGAAGACTAGGGTTCGATTACCGACAGGAAGTGCTATGCAAATCATCCATTCCCCACTCCGATGATAGAAGCGCCCATACTAGCAATGAGCATCCCCATATGTATCACAATAGAGTATGATCGGTAGATCGATTTGCTATTCAACAACTAGACTATCACATCAGAAGGAAGAAACGCACAGAGCAGCAACCCAGGGGCATGTCACAGAGAACAGGGGGCGTGAAGCCCCTTCATTAACAACAACAAAATCAACGACTCGTATAATAAATGGATGTCTTGATTATAACCAACTTCATCAACCTGTCAACACGTTTGTTTAATGAAATTGATATATCAACAAAAAAAGTCTTGTGAAAAAGAACACACCGATATGCGTTCGTATCACTCAGAGGGCTTTTTTGCGTATGTTAGGGCTAAAAAGTTGGCTGCCTGTATGCACAGACAGCCAAAGCATCCTATTCGTTAATATATGGTGAAATCGTCATATCAGCGGATTGTGCTGCTATATACTATGCACTAGCATCGATCAGCGCGACGAATTTGTCGATATCGCGTCGTATGACATCCAAACTACTGCGCCAGAAATCGACACTGCGCGTATCGATACCGAAGCGCGCGGCTAATTCGGCTGCATCGCCCATCCCAGTTGATGAGAGCAGGTCGTCGTAACCAGCCTTGAAATTCTCGGGATCGGCCTCGTAACGCGCGTACAGCCCCAAGCCAAACAGCAAGCCGAACATATATGGATAATTGTAGAACGTGGCTCCGTAGTAGTGGGGCTTCACAGCCCACATGTACGGATGCAATGCGTTGGTATCCAATCCATCGCCGTACGTTTCGCGCTGCGCATCGAGCATCAGGTTCTTGAATTCGTCGATCGACAGTTCGCGCTGTAGGCGCTGCTCAAGCACGCGCCGCTCGAACAGGAAGCGGCTCGTGATATCGACGACGACTTGGCAAGCGTTCTGCAGCGAGGCTTCGAGGATGGCGATCTGCTCCTGCTCGCTCGCGCTCCCCAACGCGGCCTGCACCACGATCCGCTCGCAGAAGATACTGGCTGTTTCGGCGAGAGTCGTGGGTGTGGAGTGCTGGAGCGGCGTGCGTCCGGCCAGGGTCAGGTTGTGGTAGGCGTGCCCCAACTCGTGCGCCAACGTGCTTACCGAGTTGAACGACGGCTCGTAATTGGCCAGAATCCGCGATTCGTCGTTGCGCAAGAACATGCAGAACGCACCTCCAACCTTGCCCGCGCGCGGCTCGGCATCGATCCAGTGCTCGTTGAAGGCGCGCTCGGCCAGCCCACGCAGTTTCGGCGAGAAGCTGCCGAACTGCTCTTGAATGAACTGCGCAGCTTCCTCGAACGGCCAGGTGCGGCCATTGGCCTCGAGCGGCGCGAACAGATCGTACCAGGCCAATGCGGGCACACCCAGCGCGCGAGCCTTGGCCCGCAGGTAGCGCCGGAAATCGGGGAACGACTCGTAGGCCGCCTCAAGCATCGCATCCAGCGTCGCACGATCGATGCTGGTGTTGAACAACGCAGACTCCAGCGGTTCCTTCCACTTGCGGCGTCGGGCCAGCAGATTCGTTTCGCCCTTGATGCTGTTGAGCGCCGCCGCCAACGGTACCGCCGCGCCCTCCCAAGCGGTCAACTCGGCTTCATAGGCTCGTTGGCGCAACGCACGGTCGCTGCTGAACGCGAAGTTGCGGATCGCGGTGATCGGCAGTTGCTTCTCTTCGCCATCGACCTCGAAGGGCACGGTCAGCTGCGATGTGAAGGTGCTGTACAGTTTGAACCACGCTTCGCTGCCGTTCAAGCTCTGCTCGGCGGCGAGCTCTTCGAGTTCGGGCGACATCAGGTGCGCAGCTTCCTCCTTGCTGCGCCGCAGCAGAAAGCTGTGTTCTTTAGCCTGCTCGGAACGAGCGATCAACGCCTCTACATCGAGCGAGCCAATCCAGGCGGTGAAGCGCGTGCCCAACAGCGAGAGCCGCAGCAAATGCTGCTGCAACGTGCTCATGCGCGCTTGGGCCAGCGTGTTTCGCGAATCGGTGGAGATAAAGCTGTGCAGGTAGGCTGTCAGCGTGTTGATGTCTTTGAGTACCGCATTGTAGCGAGTAATCACTTGCTCAGCAGCTTCGACAGTCGCATCATCAAGTGGGGCGGGTTCGTGCTGCACAATCCCATGCTGGTCAAACAGCGCTTCGAGATCGGCAATCGCCTGGATCGCCGCGTTGAAGCCGTTCTCCAGCTCAGCAGAGTCAAGACCGGGGTAGACTACCGACATATCCCAGTGCGGAAGCGTTGTACTGGTCATGTGCATCTTCTCCAAGCCTACAATATGAGGTTACAAACGACTATGAGATTGGGGATATTGGCACATCTCTCTGTACTAGGTCCTCGTACGTTTCACGGCGTTGAATGAGCTGCGCCCGTTGATCGCCCACCAGAACGACGGCGGGGCGCGTGGTGAGGTTGTAATTGCTGGCCATACTCAGCGTGTACGCGCCGGTCGTGGCCACCGCCAGCAGGTCGCCGAGTTCCGCTTGGGGCAGCGAGAGATTGTGAATGAGCACATCGCCCGATTCGCAGTAGCGCCCGGCGATATGCACCACCTGTTGATGCGACGTATCGCCCACGCGATTCGCCAAGACGGCGGTGTAGCGCGCTCCGTACAGCGAAGGCCGGATGTTATCGGCCATACCGCCATCGATATGCAAATACCGTTCGGCTGTCTGCTGGCCTGGCAGCGGTTTGCTCGCCAGGATGCGGTAGATCGTCACGCCGGCCCGCGCCACAATCGAGCGGCCCGGCTCCAACACCAAGCGCAACAGCGGCAGGTTGCGCTGCTGACAGCCGTTCTGCATCGCTTGGCCTATCATCGCCACAAACGCCTGCCGATCTGGCAGTTGCTGCTCGGGCACATACGGCACACCCAAGCCACCGCCCGGACTGATCTCATCGATCTGGATGCCATGCTGATCGCGTAGACGCACCGCGCAATCCAACAGCACGCCGATCGCCTGGACAAACGGCTCCTGCTCGAAGATCTGCGAGCCGAGGTGGCAGTGCAGGCCAGCCAAGCGCAGCCCTGGGGCAGCCGCGATCAGGGAAGCAGCGGCATCGAGCGCATCGAGTGGCAGGCCGAATTTGGAAACGGCGCGCCCGGTTTCGATGTGCGCGTGGGTGTTGGCGGCCACATCGGGCGCCAAACGCAGCAGGATGGCCTGGGGAGAGGGGAGGGTGGCGCTGAGTGCGGCCAGTTCGCGCAACTCGTCGAGCGTATCGACGACGATGCGGCCAACGCCAACTTCGAGCGCCCGTTCGAGCTCGGCGCATGGCTTGGCGTTGCCGTGAAGGTGGATATGTGCGGCGGGGAAGCCCGCTCGCAATGCCACGAACAACTCGCCACCCGAAACGACATCGAGGCCCAAATGCTCTTGGGCCACCAGTTGAGCGATCGCCGTGTTGAGCAGCGCCTTGCCTGCGTAGTGGATCGCACCTGGCCCAGCGTAACCCTGCGCGATCGCCGTACGATACGCCCGGCAGTTGTTGCGGAACGTCGCTTCATCGAGCAAATAGAGCGGTGTTCCGTACTGATTCGCCAGTTCGACGACATCGCACCCACCGAGCGTCAGGTGGCCTTGTGCGTTGAACGTTGCAGTTTCGGGCCAGACATGCGCGTGTTGCATCGTGTTGAGTTCCGGGTTTCAGCAGTGTGAGTTACCGTGGCAGAAGCCCGGAACTCAACTCAAGCATCTACAGCGACTTCAGAACAGCCAATGCCGCATCGTAGTTTGGCTCGCGGCCAGCGACCGGCACATACTCGGCATAACGGATGATACCCTCGGCATCGACAACAAACACCGCACGGCTATTGAGCCGCACCGCCTTGATGTGGGTGCCGTAGGCCGTCCCGAACGACATGTCGAAATAATCGGAACCCATCACCACCCGATCGACCCCTTCGGCACCGCACCAGCGCTTCTGGGCGAACGGCAGGTCGGCGCTCACGGTCAGGACCGTCACGTTATCGCCGAGCTCAGTGGCCGCCTGGTTGAAGCGGCGGGTTTGCGTCGAGCAGACACCCGTATCGATCGAAGGGATGACGCTGATCACCAATGGCTTGCCAGCGAACTGGGAGCTTTCGATCCAATCTTTGCCCTGCGAGAGTCGAAACGGCGGGGCGACATCACCGGGCTTCAACTCAGGTCCGATCAAGGTTTGTGGCCCCCAGAAATCGAAGGCATTTTCGCGCTCTTGTGCCATAACTTGCAGAATCCTCTTTACAATCACGGAGAACAACGTGGAGGTGGATGAGCTACCGCTCGGCATTCCACGAGATGCCAAGGATAGAGGAGAGACTGTGGCAGACGAGCCACCACAGTCTAATAGCAATGTTACACCAATTTGGCGTCGAGTGTCAGGTTCTCAAGGCCTGGCTTCAACAACGCCGAAACTGGACAGGTATTTTTTGCTGTTTCAGCAGCTTCCTTAAACGTAGCTTCATCGATGCCAGGTACCTCGCCCTCGGTTTCGAGGTGGATAGCCGTGATCTTAAAGCCTGAAGCGCCTTTGTTGAGGGTAACGGTCGCTTTGGTACGAATCTCTTTGGGCGTATGGCCACTACGGCCTAACGTGGCCGAGAGCGCCATGCTGAAGCACGAGGCGTGCGCAGCCGCGATGAGTTCCTCCGGGTTGCTACCAGTTTGCTCTTCAGCAAAGCGCGTGGTGAACGTAATCTGAGCGTGATCGAGCACACCGCTTTCAGTCGAGGCGCTACCCGAGCCGCTTTGGAGATCGCCGGCCCAGGTTCCGCTACCATGACGAAGAATATCAGGCATGTCCAGCTCCTTTCATACACCCCCGATGCGTGTGGATCAGCACCGTTATCCCACACAGAACAGTGAACACCATCGTCTTGTGCGAGGGGTTATTGTGGATTCTAGGCTGCCCCACACGCTTTGTCAAATATGCTGCAACAAAGTTTCATGTCTCATCGTCAGAAGAGACAGAGCGATGAAGTTAACGAAGCGCACTAAGAGAAGCGCACATAGAAAGGACATTTGCAATGTTGTCGCAGTTGACTCGTAACGAGACCGATAAAATGTTGGCCGGTGTTTGTGGTGGTTTGGCTCGCTACTTTGGCATCGATTCCACCATCGTTCGTTTGGTGTTCGTGCTGGCAGTGCTCAGCGGCGTAAGCCCGCTGGTGTACCTAGTGCTCTGGGTCGTGATGCCGAGCGAGAACAAGAACAAGGTTCCGTCCTCGACAGTACAGGCGCTGCCGGATCACCCGCGCCCCGTCGAGCAGTGGCGCTACGATCCCTATACCGGTGAGAAACTGAACGACTAACCGCAGCATCAACCGTCGAACGGAGGCCGGCAATCGCTGGCCTCCGTTTTTTGTGTTTGGAGTAATAGTAAGTGGTTTATCGAAAATAATGGACTTTTTTGCGGAAAAACTGTATAATACGTGAGAATATCAGATAATTTCCCCTAGGGTTAGCTGTGTCCCAATATATTAACGAAAGGAGCACAGCCATGTTGATCGAACTCATCATCAAAAACTTCCGCTCCTTCCGCGACGAGCAACGCTTTAGCCTTGTCGCCGCTACCAGCGATAAATCTCTACCCGGAAACACCTTTCAATCAAAAGGCTTTAAACAAACCTTGCTGCATAGCGCGGTGATCTATGGGCCAAACGCCTCGGGTAAAAGTAACCTTATCCTTGCTTTGCAAGCGCTTCATCTATTGTTAGCGCCCTCGCTAGAAGGATTGCCATCTCTGATACGGCGGCACATCTACAAGCCGTTTTTGCTTGAGCCCGAGACCCAACAGGCGCCAACAAGTATTGAGGTGCACTTTCTACAAGGCGATGTGCGCTATCAATATGGATTAGTGTTTGATCGCGAGTTCATTCACGAAGAATGGTTGATCGCGTATCCAAAGGGTCAGGCTCAGACTTGGTTTACCCGTCGCAGACGTGAGGATGCAGATCCTAAGGATCCTTACGAATGGTATTTTGGTGCCCGGCTCTTGGGTGAGAAACAGCGCTTGGTGGCGCTCACCCGCGATGATGTGCCTTTCCTGACAATCGGTGCGCGTTTTAATAATGCCCAACTGCTGCATGTGTACGAATGGTTTCAGAACCATTTGATGACAGTTGTGCATCCTGATCTCATTGACTTAACTGCCCAAAGAGTATTGGAACAAGCGACGATACGCGATTCGATTCGTTCACTCTTGCGGGCCGCCGATTTCGGCATCACCGATTTTCGGGTGCAGGAAACGCGCATGAAAGATGATCCCGATTTTGCTTCATTACCAGAACCACTGCGTTTGCTGGCCAATAACGTTGAGATGAAGCGAATCGATACGTTGCTTATTCATGCGGCGCCAAAATTGCCGAACGGTCAGGTGGAGTTCGAGCAACGCGATGAATCTTTGGGCACGCTGCGCTTCTTTGGGATCGCCGGGCCAATTGTCGATGCATTGCTCAACGGCAACATACTAGTGATCGATGAACTTGATGCTAGTTTACATCCCGTTCTGGTGCGCCATATTATCGAACTGTTCCATAATACTGAAACAAATCCGCATCATGCGCAACTTATCTTCAACACGCACGATGCGACCCTGCTCGATACCGAGCTATTTCGGCGCGATCAGATCTGGTTTACCGAGAAGGATGCTGATGGTGCATCAACTCTGCTGCCGCTGAGCGACTACAAACCTCGTAAAGACGAGGCGTTAATGCAACGCTATCTGCATGGCAGTTATGGCGCAGTGCCTTTTATCGACACCACCCAACTTACGGGTGAACTGTTGGAAAAAGGAACGCGCCATGCCTAAGCAAACCCGTAATCCACGATATCGAAGGGATGGTAGCTTCCGTCGGCAGCCGCCGCAGCGCCAGTCGCGGAAGCTCATCCTGATCGTCTGTGAGGGCGAACAGACCGAATATATCTATTTTGATCGTTGGCGTCGCAGCAAACAGTTATCGAATGTTACGCTCGAAGTGAGGGGCCGTGCTGGACAAGATGCTAGCGTGGTTGAGGCTGCCAAACAGCTACGCGTTCGAAGTAAGCAACCCTTCGATGAGGTTTGGGCGGTGTTTGATCGCGAGGGCGTACACGAGACGACGCGTTTTCAGCAAGCGTTGAACCGCGCACGCAGGTGGAAGGTTGAACTTGCGATCTCGAACCCATCGTTCGAATACTGGCTTCTACTCCATTTCGAGAACACCGATGCGCCTTTTTCCAATGCGGCAGAAGTGATGCAACGCTTGCGCACGCACCTGCCGAGTTACGCGAAAAATGCCGATGTGTTCGAACACCTGCAACCGCATTCTACACTCGCCATGCAGCGTGCCGAGCAATTGCACCAGCATTGCAAGGAGCGCGATGCGGATGAGTACCCAAATCCCTGTACTACCGTATACTCATTGCTTCAACAACTGCTCCCCGCGAACTAGCCACACCTATTTTCCTCACCTCGCACATCATCTCATACAGTGCTACTTTATCGTACAATACGCAGCAGAGCTTTTTGGGAAAGAAAGATCAGAACCCTGCTCACCGCCCGTCGTTGTGGGCAAAGCTGGCATGCGCCATAGCGCAACACCCCCGCCCGTGATGACTTGGGCCGCGCAGAAACGTCTTGTTGATAAGGAACCAGTATGAGCCAACCCGAACGCACCGTGCCGATCTGCCGGATCGGCGCCACCGCCGAGGACCTCGCCCGCGAAGCCGATCGCGCCGTGCTCTACGGTGCAGTGCTCGCCGCGCAACGCCCCAATGTGCGCCTCAAACCGCAGATCGCCCCCGCCGTCGCTGCGCTGCTGCCCGCCGTACAAGCCTTCCTCGCGGGCCACGACGATGAGCAAGCTGCCTTCGCGCTTGACTACGCCCGCGCCTGTGGCGGCGAAGCGTTCCTGCTGCAAAAACGAGCCGCACGATCCTAAGCCCTCTCCCGCCACACGTTGCGGTTGCCATCCAAAAACACGGTACAATAGCCATCGCCACCATCGAGAAAGGAGCTGCCATGCAGATCGACCTCAACTGCGATTGCGGCGAGAGCTTTGGCGCGTGGGCGCTGGGCGACGACGCTGCAATCCTTGGGCATGTGACCTCGGCGAACATCGCATGCGGCGCGCACGCTGGCGACCCCGATGTGATGCGGCGCACGGTGCGGCTCGCGCATAGCCTGGGCGTCGCCATCGGCGCACACCCCGGTTATCCCGATCTCCAAGGCTTCGGACGGCGCGTGCTGGCACTCACCCCCTCCGAAGTCGGCAATAGCGTCCTCGCGCAGATCGGCGCACTCTACGCTATGGTGCGCGCCGAAGGTGCCGAACTGCGCCATGTCAAACCGCACGGCGCGCTCTACAACCAAGCCGCCCGCGATCCAGCCCTTGCAGAAGCCATCGCCCGAGCGGTCGCCGCATTCAGCCGCGATCTCGTGCTGGTGGGCTTGGCAGGCTCGGCGCTGATCGAGGCGGGCATTACTGTCGGACTGCGCGTCGCCAACGAAGCCTTCGCCGACCGCACCTACGAATCCGATGGTTCGCTGCGCTTGCGCAGCCTGCCCGGCGCCCTCGTTGAGCAACCCGAACAAGCGCTGGCCCAAGCGCTCAGCATGATCAACGAGCAGCGCGTCATCAGCAGCGACGGCGTTCCCGTCACCATCCAGGCCGATACGCTCTGTCTGCACGGCGACACGCCCGGCGCCGCCGAACGGGCCGCGCACCTGCGCCAAGGGCTAGAGGCCGCCGGAATCGTGGTAACATCGCTTGAACGCTTGGGCATATAGGGGCAAGACGCCGATAACAATGACACGCTCTCTCGCTTGGAAGTTCTCCCCGTTCGGCGAAGCGGCGCTGCTGATCGAAGCCGACACCACCGATGTGCTGGCCAACCGCTACGCCCTGGCGCTCGCCACCGCGCTCGAAGCCCTGGCGTTCCCCGGCCTGCTAGCAACGGTGCCCGCGCTCGGCTCGCTCCTGCTGCGCTTCGACCCGCTGCGCTGCACGCACGAACAGCTCGAAGCGCAGGTGCGCGACCTGCTGGCCGATCTCGCGCCCGCCCCCGAACAGCCCACCCGCATCGTCGAGATTCCGGTAGTGTACGGCGGCGAGCACGGCCCCGATCTCGAATCGGCTGCCGAACTGTTGGGCTTATCCGCCCGTGAGGTGGTGGCGCTGCACAGCGGTCAGGTCTACCGCGTGATGATGATCGGCTTCGCGCCTGGCTTCCCCTACATCGGTCCGCTCCCCGAACAGCTCGCCATTCCCCGTCGCACCACGCCACGTGCCGCTGTGCCCGCTCGCTCTGTCGCCATCGCAGCGGGTTTGACGGGTATCTATCCCAAGCGATTGCCCGGCGGTTGGCATATCATCGGCTGCACTCCGCTGGAGATGTTCGACCCACAGCTGCAGCCGCCCGCCCTGCTGGCCCCGGGCGATGGCGTGCGCTTCGTGCCGCTGGCCGAGGGGGTGCAGCCATGAGCGGCACACTGCGCGTGCTGAGTGGCGCGCTGACCACCGTGCAGGATTTGGGGCGGCTGGGCTGGCAAGCCTACGGCGTGCCCAGTGCTGGCGCGATGGACACCTTCGCGCTGGCGGCGGCGAACCGCCTCGTTGGCAACGCGCCCGACGCCGCCGGACTAGAGATCACCGCCAGCGCTTCGTTCGAGTTGAGCGCGCCCACGCTCCTGGCGCTGTGCGGCGCTGGCCTCGGTGCGACACTCAACGATCTGCCGTTGCCGCTCTGGACTGCGGTGCTCGCTCCGGCGGGGGCACACTTGGTGCTGCCGGGGCGCGGTCGTGATTGGGGGGCGCGGGCCTACCTGGCCTGTGCTGGCGGCATCGATGTGCCGCAGGTGCTCGGTTCGCGCAGCACGTACCTTTCGGGCGGATTCGGCGGCTACGCTGGGCGTGCGCTACGGGCTGGCGATGTGCTGCCGCTCGCACCCGCCCCGCACGATCCTGTACGGCTGGCTGGGCGGCAGTGGTCCGCAGCGATGCGACCCGCCTACAGCGCGCAGCCCACGCTCCGGCTGATCCCCGGTCCGCACGTGGACCTGTTCGCTTCCGACGCGCTAGAGACGTTGTGCGCCCAATCCTGGCGCATCAACACCACCTCGAACCGCATGGGCTATCGGCTCGAAGGCCCGTCGATCCGCTACGCCGCGCCCGTGAGTTTGGCGTCGCTGGGGGTGCTGCCCGGCGTGATACAGGTGCCGCCCGATGGTGCGCCCATCCTGCTGATGGCCGACGCGCAGACCACTGGCGGCTACCCGATCATCGGCGTGGTGATCGCCGCCGACCTGCCGCTCGCCGCGCAACTGCTGCCCGGTGATGCGCTCCAGTTCGCCTTGACTGACACTGCCACCGCGCGGGAGGCTTGGCGCACGCACTGCGATTGGCTGGCCCAGCCGCTGCCCAACGATCCCGACACCGAGCAGTTGGCTTGGTCGGGCGCGCTACCGCTGTAGCCATCCAACCAGATGTAGAATGACCATAAACATACAACCTAATCTGTGAAATCTATGAAATCTGTGGATACTTAATGCGTCGTTTTTTAAATCTTCCACAGTTCTCATTGTCATTTCGAACGAGCCGTCAGGCGACGTGAGAAATCTCATTGCTCCGCATTGCAGTACATTTTGAGATCGCTCCCCATTCGCTTCGCTCAGGGCTTCGACCGTTCGAGATGACATCGCTTTTCATTAAACATAAAAACGTTGAATACTTCCAAAACAGTGCACTCAATCTTGCAGCCGCAGGCGAAAACGGCTTTTCAATCGTAACCATCCAACCAGATGTAGAATGACCATAAACATACAACCTAATCTGTGAAATCTGTGTAATCTGTGGATACCCAACCTTACAACCTTCCCGCAGAAGGATACTGTCTCAGTCAACCAATAGGACAAAACCTTGGAACAACAACTGCAAGCCCCTGCCCAGCCCCACGAAGCCCAAGCAGAACCGCTGATCGGCCCGGCCCTCATGCTGCTCCTGTTCGCCGCCACCTTCCTGGTCTCCGCCGAATCGCGCATGGTCGCGCCGCTGCTCCCCGCGATCGCCAGCGACTTCCAGGCAACCGCCACGCGGGCAGGCGTCATCATCACCGCCTACTCCCTGCCGTACGGCCTGTTCCAACTCGTCTACGGCCCACTCGCTGACCGTTTCAGCCGCCAGCGCGTCATCGGCGTCTCGCTGTTTCTCCTCGCGCTCGGCACCGTGTTCAGCGGCTTCGCGCCGACCATCCTCAGCCTCGACATCCTGCGCTTTCTCAGCGGCGCGGCTGCGGCGGGCGTCATTCCCACAACCATGGCCTACATCGGCGACGCCGTGCCTTACGAGCAGCGCCAAACCGCGCTCGGACGCCTGATCAGCGCATCGTCGATGGGTGGCCTGCTCTCGGTGGCCATCGGCGGCATCATCGCCAACTACCTCACCTGGCGCGCCCTATTCATCGTCTACGGCCTGATCGCGCTGGGAGTCGCCATTGTGCTGCTGCGTGCTCCTGTGCGACGGGCGCGCACCGCGCAGGAGCGTAAACCGCAGGGCGGTGGCCTGCTCGCGCCCTATCGCGCCGTGTTCCAAGCCGCAAAGGCTCGCGCTGTCGGGCTGTACACCCTTGTCTTTCTCGAAGGTGCCATCGCGCTCGGCGCGCAGGGCTATCTCGGCGCCTTCCTCGTCGAACGCGACAACGTCGATTATATGACCGTCGGCCTGCTGATGATGCTGATCGGTACAGCCAGCCTGATCGCATCGCGCTTTGTCGGGCGCATCGTGGCGCGCATCGGCGAGAACGGTATGCTGCTGCTCGGCGGCTCGATGTTGCTGATCGGCTACGTGCTCGCCCCGCTGCTGCCGATGTACGTCTTCTTCCCGATCGCGATGCTCTTCTCCGGCGCAGGCTTCACGATCGCCCACAGCACCCTGCAGACCCGCGCCACCGAACTCGTGCCCAGCCGACGCGGCACCGCAGTCGCCCTGTTCGCCGCCTGCCTGTTCATCGGCACCGGCTTTGGCACCTACGTGGCTGGCAAACTGATCGACTGGCGCGGCTACGAGTTTATGTTGCTGGCGACCGTCGCCGCGCTCGTCGTGTTCACCGCCGCATCGCGGCCGCTGCTGCGCATCGGGCGCACCAACAAGCCCAATGCTTAATCATCGTTGCGGGCCACCAAGTGCGCCTTGCGGTCGGCCAAGCCGATCGTGGCGATCGCGCCGGAGTTAAAGGTCAGATAATCGGACTCGATACCATCGCTGAAGATCACGCCGTAATCGGGCATCTGCGACGTGATCTCCAGCGTGTGGCCCGCCCAGAGCCGCCCGATCACCATATTCGCCTGCGCCGTCTTGGAGGTGAACGGCTCGCGCACCATAAACCACAACTCCTCCGACTCCCAGCCCAACGCAAACGCCGAGGTGTCCGGCACCGGCTCTTCGCTGCCGCCAAACTCCTGCGCGATCCGCCACGCGCCCGTCACCACCGAGCGCATCCAACCCGTGCAGCCCGCCCCCGTCGAGACGATGATGCCGCTCGAACTCTGCCGCTCGCGCTGCCCCCCAAACGCCAACTCATAGCGCGCCGAGCCGTGGCTCCGCGGCCCGATGAACAGATCGTTGACGGCGTACAGCGTCTGGCCGTCGTTCAGTGTGGCCTGTGCCATCGAGACCGGGCGGATGCGCGCCTCGCCGCGCCGCACCCGCTCGATCTGTCGACCAAGCTCGCTCACCTGAAACGGGATCATCACACCATCGATCCGCTGCGGATCAGGATTCACCGCCAGGATCGGCTGCTCCCGCAGGTATTTAGCCACATTGATCACCAAACCATCCGGCCCCACCGTCACCACCAAATCGTGATCGCCGAACTGGTAGGTCGGCAGCAGATCACGGTCGATGAACTGCTGCTTCAGATCGCGGGGCAACTGCCGAGCCAGCAACTCAAGCCCACGCCGATACTCAGCATCGGCCTGCTCGTACTCCCGAAACGAAACCCCGTTCTGCTTCAGGTAGAAGCGCGCTTGACCGACCGAATTCAGCCGCAACACTAGCTCCGCGAGCGGCGTGCGCTTGGTCACCACCACCACTTTATCGATCTGCATAGCGTCCTCGTTTCTACTGCTTATCGCGCAGCAGCCGCTCCAAAATCTCCGACGTGATGGTCAGATTGCCGATCTTGCTCGCATTGTTGGCGAAATCGCGGAAGGCCAGCGCCAGCATCAACTGCTTATCGATGCCCTGGTACGGCTCCAGCATCACGCGCGTTGTCTCGGCCTCGACCTCCGCCTGCCTGCGCGCGTTCTCGCTCTGCAACTCCACCAACTCGCGGCGGCGCTCCTCCAAATCCACGGCGGTCGACAACTCGTTCTGCTTGATCTTGCGCTCCTGCTCCACCGCATCGGCGCGGCGCGAGAAGATCGCCTGGTCGGCGCGCTTCTGCAACGCCTCGCGGTACTCGGCCTCCAGCGCCTTCGCCATCTCGGGCGTGGGCTTGATCGAGGTGATGAACAGGCTGACGCACTCCACGCCCATCGCCGACAAGCTGTGCTCCTGCTGCATCTTGCCGAGCACCTTCTCGGCGAGCGTATCGGCGCTGCGCAGCGCATCCTCAAGCGTGAGCTGGCGTAGCTCGGCGCGCATCTGCGCCTGCACCACGTTGATCACACGCTGGCTGAGTTGGTCGGGGTCCTCCGAGTTGTACTGGCGCGTCGTCGGGTTGATGGTGAAGTTCAACAGCTTGCTGATCGTCAACGGGTCGGCGATGCGGTAGGTGATCTGGCCCTGGAGCGTGATCGCCTGGAAGTTGCCGGTCGTCTCGTTCAGCGCGAACAGCGCGTCGCTGGTGGCGAGCGGTATCAGCATAATGGATGTGGTCGGCTTCCAGTACCAGAACGAGCGCCCCGCGCCCTGGCGAAACACGTTGCCGTTGCGGTAGGCCAAAATGTACTCGGTCGGTTCTGCCTTGAAGAAAGCGAGAGGTGCCATGATCGCGCTCCTTAATTCTTTAGTGTTGAATTGACACTAATATACCACACGTCTTATTTAATGTCAATATGTCACTAAGCGTTTTAATAACGAATTTTGCGGTATGTGGTCGTTCTTCCTGGGGTGGCTGTGACCGTTGCAGCGTGCGTTTATATTGGGAAAAGAAATCGCGTCGCCGCGTGTGAACGCCCGTCGCTGCGGGCAAACAACGTTGTGCACAACGTGTGCGCGCTCGGACAGTTATGGCGCTGCGCGCCACAACGCGCGCCGCTCTGCTCGCGGCCTGGTCGCTGCCTTGCGATGTTGGGCATTGAGCCGCATTGCAACGCGTTGTATGAGCTCTGGCAAGGTGAGGCATGCGTACCGCACACGGTTGCGCCTTTTGCATCAGCAGCAACAACTCACGCTGGAGCGAGGGGCATTGGCCTGCGGTAGCGGTTCGATGGTTGGGTGTGTGGGAGTGGTGGAGGTGGCGCGGCTCGTGATCTGCACCACGAACCGCGCCAAGGTGGTTACATCAGTTCGGCCATCACCGCATCGAAGGCGGCGCGCGAGGGGCGCAACCGCTCCTCGGTCAGCTCCACCAACGGTGTCTCGGTGAGGTGCAGCAGTTCAGGCAGCGTCTGGCGACCCTCGTTGATGTAGAGCAGGCCGGTGACGAGCTCCTGCTTCTCGCGGGCGTTCTGCAGCAGTTCCAGCGCGCGCCAGCGGTTGGTCGGGTCGTAGTCGCGGTCGAGCTTCTTGAGGCGGATCGACGGGCCGTCGTGCAGTTTGACGACTTGCACTTCGCCTGGCGCGTAATCGACCGAGATCTCCTGGTATGCTGGGATGAACTGGATCTCTTGGATCGGCTCCTCGTGCTCCTTACCGTAGCCGTAGCTCTTGGTCGAGTTGTCGTTGTTGTTGAAGGTCACGCAGGGGCTGATGATGTCGATCACAGCGGTGCCCTTGTAGCTCATGGCGGCCTTGAGCAGCTCGCGCACTTGCTTGGCATCGCCCGCGAACGAGCGCGCCACGAAGCCACACTCGGCGACGATCGCTTCGATACACAGATCGACCGGGGGCAGTTCGTTCACGCCAGCGTACTTGAGGTCCTGGCCCACGTCGGCGGTAGCCGAGTGCTGGCCCTTGGTGAGGCCGTACACGCCGTTGTTCTCGATGATGTAGACCATCGGAATGTTGCGGCGCAGCACATGCTTGAATTGGCCGATACCGATGCTACCGCTATCGCCGTCGCCGCTGATGCCGATCGCTTGCAGGCCGCGATTGGCGAGAGTGGCGCCCGTGGCAACCGAGGGCATGCGCCCGTGCAGGGTGTTGAAGCCGTGCGAGCGGTTGAAGAAGTAGGCGGGCGATTTACTTGAGCAGCCGATACCGCTGACCTTGATCACGCGGTGCGGCGGTAACGAGATATCGAAGGCGGCGGCGATGATCTGGCTCGTGATCGAATTATGTCCACAGCCGGCACACAGCGTCGAGGGTCCACCATGATAGTCCTGCGCCGTCAAGCCGATCTGGTTCACCTTGAGTTTGCTGTTTGGTTTTGTTTCAGCGGTCATGCTTGTACTCCTGAACGAGGTTAGTAGCGTTGACTACTTGGCCTCTTGTGCCACAATCGACTCGGTCACAAAACGGGCGCTCATCGGCAGGCCGTCGCAGATGCGCACGGAGCGCACCTTCGCAGCGAATTCGGGGACGTGCAGTTGGACGAGTTGTTGCACTTGCCCGTCTTGGTTGAGCTCGGTCACGTAGATACGGTCGTAGCGCTCAACAAAGGCGCGGGTGGTCTCCTCCAGCGGCAGGGCGCGCAGGCGCAGGTAGCTGGTGGCAATGCCTTGCTTGCCCAGTCGATCGCGCGCCTCGAGCACTGCCCCGTCGGTGGAGCCATAGGCGATGATGCCGATCTTAGCCTTGGGATCTTCGTGGACGATCGGCTTGGGCACCAGGGTGCGGGCAGTTTCGTGCTTGCGGGTGAGGCGATCGAGATTCTTCTGCCAATCGGTGTTGCGCTCGCTGTAGGCGCCGTATTCGTTGTGGCCCGTGCCGCGTGCGAGGTAGGCCGAGCGCGGATGGGTGTTGCCGGGCAGGGTGCGATAGGGGATACCATCGCCATCGACATCCTTGTAGCGGCCCCAATCCTGAATCTCTTTGAGTTGCTCGGCGGTCAGCACCTTGCCGCGATCAAATGGCTTGGTGGGGTACTCGAACGGCTCGGTCATCCACAGGTTCATGCCCAAGTCGAGGTCGCTCAGCACGAACACGGGTGTTTGCAGGCGCTCGGCAAGGTCGAAGGCGGTCTGCGCGAACTCGAAGCATTCACGCATCGAGCCGGGCAGCAGACAAACGTGGCGGGTATCGCCGTGGCCGAGTTGGTAGGCGGCCAACACGTCACCCTGCGAGACGCGGGTCGGCAAGCCAGTGCTGGGGCCCATACGCATAATGTCCCAGATCACGGCGGGGACCTCGGCGAAGTAAGCGATGCCCGAGAACTCCGCCATCAGTGAGAGACCAGGGCCAGAGGTGGCGGTCATCGCGCGTGCGCCTGCCCAGCCAGCGCCAACCACCATACCGGCGGCGGCGAGTTCGTCCTCGGCTTGCACCACGGCGCAGGTCGATAGGCCCGTCTCCGGGTCGCGGCGCAAGCGTGGGGCGTATTCATCGATAGCATCGACCAAGCTCGTCGAGGGAGTGATCGGGTACCAGGCCACGACTTGCACGCCGCCAGCCAGGGCTCCAAGAGCAGCTGCAGTGTTGCCGTCGATCATCATCAGACCCTCGGTCTTGTTCATGCGCTCGACGCGGTAGCGCTGCTGCTTGGGCAGGTTGGCTCGCACCCAATCGGCGGCGGCGGTGACCATGCCGAAGTTCAAGGCGATCGGCTTGGTCTTGCCCTTGAAGTGGCGTGTAATAGCTGCTTCGATCTCGACCATATCGATATCGAGCAGTTCGGCCAACGCGCCTACGTAGGCCATATTGGCAACGTAATCGCGCAGTTTGACATCGGCACCGCTCTGCTTGACGAGATCTTTGACGGGGAGCGGGTAGTAATCGACATCATCGCGCTGGTTGGCAAATTTGAGGTCGTTCGGATAGATACAAATACCGCCGGAGGGAAGTGCTGCTAAATCGTCATCGGCAGTTTTAGGGTTGAAGGCCACCAAGATCTCGGTGCCTTCGCGGCGAGCGGTGTAACCATCCTTGCTCAGGCGGATAGTGTACCACGTGGGCAGACCTGCGATATTTGAGGGGAATAGGTTCTTACCGCTGACGGGAACGCCCATTTTGAATATGGCTCGGATCAGCGTGTTGTTGGCCGTTTGGCTGCCGGAACCATTCACCGTGGCGGCGACGATCGCGAAGTCATTAACGACAGGTTTTTGCATAGTAGGTTCGGCTTCCGTTGGGCGGTCTTCGATGTCGATGACACTCATAATGCTAACTCCATGCGATGAGTATACATATGGAAACAGAAAAAGCACCGAGATACTCGACCTGGTATCGGCCATTCTCGACGCCCCCGTATCCCAGGCCGCCTTGGCCTTATTTAGTTTTCAACCGTCTTATCGGCCTACATTCTGAGGCAACACGCGCTCCCTCAAACAAGCAGGCTTCTACATCACCTATTATACCCCCATATTTCTTAGCTTGCGCAAAAAACCACAAGCGTTTGTGTAACAATGTGCATAATTGAACAAAGCGTGTGCGGTTTGTACCACACTGTACTTGTCAGGCCGCTTGCTCTCCGCTAGAATAGTTGCCATCGTAATGCGATGCGTTGCATCTTTGCAAAACATCATTCGGCACTGAGCGATTTGTCTCACTGTCTGATAGGTTGTTCATGATTATTTTGTCGCTGGAATCGATCTCTAAACAATATGCCGAGCAGCCCCTACTCTCCGATGTCAACCTCGCGATTGATTCTAGCGAGCGCTTAGGCGTTGTTGGTGTCAACGGCAGCGGCAAGAGCACCCTGCTGCGCATCGCCGCTGGAGTCGAGACACCCGATCAAGGCCGCGTCTCTCGGGCGCGCGACCTGCGGCTGGCCTACCTGCCCCAGAACCCCGTGCTCGATGGCTCGCTCACCGTGATCGAGCAGATCTTTCATAGCGACCTGATCGGCTCCGGCGCGACGGCTGGCGTTAGCCAACTGCTGCGCGACTACGAGCTCACCACCGCCGCGCTCAGCCAATCGCCCAACGACGCCGCCCTGCAGGAACGCCTGGCGCAACTGGTGGCCGAAATGGATGCCGCCGATGCGTGGGAGCTCGAAACCAACGCCCGCACCATCCTCAGCCGCCTCGGCCTGGCCGATCTCGCCGCACGTCGCGTTGGCGAGCTATCCGGTGGCCAACGCAAGCGCGTCGCAATGGCCGCCGCCCTGCTGACGCCCGCTGATCTGCTGATCCTCGACGAGCCGACCAACCACATCGATGTCGCCACCGTCACCTGGCTCGAAAGCTTCCTGGCGCGCTCGAACGCCGCGCTACTGCTGGTGACTCACGACCGCTACTTCCTTGAGCGTGTGGTCGGCAAAATCATCGAGGTCGATCGGGCCAAGCTCTACAGCTATCCCGGCAACTACAGCGCCTTCCTCGAACTAAAGGAGGCGCGCGCCGCCCAACAAGCCAACGACGAGGCCCGTCGGCAGACCATTCTCAAGAAAGAACTCGCTTGGCTGCGCCGTGGCGCTCGCGCCCGCACCACCAAGCAGCAGGCTCGCATCGACCGCATCAACGCTATGCAGGCCGCCGCGCCCGAAGCGGCCCGTGGCGAACTGACCATCTCGTCGGTGTCGCGCCGCCTCGGCAAACGTGTGATCGAACTGAACGGCGTGGGCAAGCGCTTCGGCGATCGCACCATCATCCGCGATCTGACGCTCTCGATCGAGCCAAACGATCGGCTCGGCATCGTCGGCCCGAACGGCAGCGGCAAAACCACCCTGCTCAACTTGATCGCCCAGCGCCTCGCGCCGGACAGCGGCGAGATCGTCGTCGGCAGCACCGTCCACATCGCCTACTACGATCAGGAGAGCGCCGGGCTCGACGAAACACAGCGCGTGATCGACTACGTGAAGGAAGGCTCCGAACTGGTGCGCACCAAAGACGGCGCGCTGCTGAGCGCCGCCCAAATGCTGGAGCGCTTCCTGTTCCCGCCCAGCATGCACTACAGCCTGATCGGCAAACTCTCCGGCGGCGAGCGACGGCGGCTCTACCTGTTGCGCACCCTGATGTCGGCCCCCAACGTGCTGCTGCTCGATGAGCCAACCAACGACCTGGATATCCAGACGCTCGCGGTGCTGGAGGACTACCTCGACGATTTCGCCGGAGCCGTGATCGCCGTCTCGCACGATCGCTACTTCCTCGACCGCGTCGCCGAGCACTTGCTGGCCTTCGAGGATGATGGCAGGCTGCAGGAGTATCCGGGCAGCTACAGCTTCTACGCCGAGGCGCTCGCCCAGCGCGAAGCCGCCGCGATCCCCGCGCCTGTGCGTCCGCAGCCCAAGCCCGCACAACCGAGCGCACCCACTCGTCCGCGTAAACTCAGCTACAAAGAGCAGCGGGAATATCAAGGGCTGGAGCAACGAATCGCCGAGCTCGAAGCCAAACAAGCCGAGCTCTCGCAGCGCGTCAACGAATCGGCGGGCGACTACCAGTTGCTGATGAAGCTCACCGCCGAACTAGAGCAGGTCAGCGCCGAGCTCGATAGCGCCGTCGAGCGCTGGGCCGAACTCGCCGAGATCGCCGAGGGCAACTAGCAGCGCCGGGGAATGACACGGTGACAAGGTGACCGGGTGACTCGGTGACCGAGTACCTTAGTGGCTGAGTGAACAGCGAAAAGCGCTATCATCTCGAACAAGCCGATAGGCGACGTGAGAGATCTCATCGACGAAGCAACGAAATGCATTGCCACGCAACAACCTCACATCCCTCGAAAAACGTAATGTCGCGGCACCGCACGTAGCAGCGCCGCGACATCCTCAAATCTAATCAAAAATCTGTGCAATCTGCGAAATCTGTGGATGAACCCTCACCCTACGCTGGGCCGTCCATCGCGCCACAGCCCAAACGTCGCAAAACCGTGCTGCCGAGGCAAACCGAGGTCAGCCGATGTCGGCTCAGTGATGATCAGCGCGATGTTCAGCCCGCGTCGCTTCAGCGGCAGCAACTGCTCGACCAACGCCCTGCCGCGCTGCCCCGTGATGATCACCACCGTGCTGCCCCAACTCAGCCGCATGCCCGCCTGGTTCAGCAACTCCGGCAGCGATCCCTTGGAAGCGTAATCGAGCCGCCCCAACGTCGCCAGCACCTCGATCAGATGCGCCCGCCCCGTGCCGATCGGCAACGGCTTCGCCACATCGTTATGTAGCGGATCGATGCCCGTGGTGCACAGACCGATCGGCTGGCGGCGCTCCGACAAATGCGCCGCGATCGACGCCGCCGCCACCAGCGCCCGTTCCATCACATCGAACTTGTAGCGGGTATCGTATTCCTCGTTCGAGAACGCCAGCGCGATCAGCGTCTCCAAACTGATCGCGGGTTGGTAGCGCCGCACCTGCGGCTCGCCCGCGTGGGCCGTCGTTTTCCAATCGATCCGACGCACGCCATCGCTCGACTGGTAGGGGCGCACACCGATCGGGCGGGCCGGGTCGCTGAACAAGCGTGTATTCGTCGCCAACGTGCCGTAGGGCAGCGAGGCAGGCAGGCCCAACTCGGCCAGCGACAGGATCGTCGGGTAGATCGTGATGGTATTCTGATCGTTGCTATTCAGCGTCTGCTCGTTCAGGCCGAGCACATCGCCCGTCTGGATCGACAACGGCCCGATCTGGTACAGCCCTCGCCGACGACCGACCAACGTGTAGCGCATCACGTGGCTCTTGCCCGCACCCAGCGACACCACCTCGCGGATCTGCGGCGGCGTGTGCATCGTGGCCGGGATATTCTCGGTGATAGAGAGCCACGGCATCGGCAACACACCCTCGTTGCGCAGCCGGATCTCCACGGGGATCGCCTCGCCGGGGAACGCCGCCACCGGGCTTTGGCGCTCCCAATGCAGCCCTTTCGTGTTACGCCGCAGCCACAGCCAGGCGATCACCTGCAAACCGATCACCACATACAGCAGGTAGAAGAACAGATCGCTCCGCAGCACCACCGCCACGATAAACAAGAGCAATGAGAGCCAGAATAGATCGCGCATGCTGCACCGCCTACGAATCGTCTTCGCCGAGCGCCAATTCGGTCTCGGTCAACACACCCTCTAGGATCGCGGCAGCCGTGCGGCCTCGCAGCGCACTCTCAGGCTTCAACAACAGTCGGTGGCGCCAGATCGGCTGCACCAGCGACTTGATATCGTCGGGGATCACGAACTCGCGCCCCGAGAGCGCGGCTAACGCCTGCGCAGCCCGGAACAGCGCGAACGAAGCGCGTGGGCTCGCGCCGAGCGCCAAATCGGGGTGATTGCGCGTCGCATTCGCCAACTTGATCAAATACTCACGTAGCGAGTCGCTCACATACACATCGCGGATCGTGGCCTGCAACTCCGGCAAGCGCGTGCCATCCACCACCTGCCCGATCGTCTCGATCGGATGCACGCCCGTCAACGCCTGAAGCATCCGCGACTCCTCCTCGGGCGTGGGGTAGCCCAACCCGATCTCGACCAGGAAGCGGTCGAGTTGCGCTTCGGGGAGTGGGAAAGTGCCCTCGAACTCGACGGGGTTCTGCGTGGCGAGCACCAGAAACGGCTGCGCCAAAGTGCGCGTTTCGCCATCGATCGTCACTTGGCCCTCGCCCATCGCCTCCAGCAGCGCGCTCTGGGTGCGCGGCGTGGCGCGGTTGATCTCATCGGCCAGCAGAATATTGGCGAAAACGGGGCCGGGGTGAAACACGAACGCGCCCTCGTTTGGCCGATAGATCGAAACACCCAAGACATCGTTCGGCAGCAGATCGGGGGTGCACTGCAACCGCCGGAAGTTCAGGCCAAGCGATGTTGCCAATGCGCGCGCCAGCATCGTCTTGCCGACACCCGGCACATCTTCGAGCAGCGCGTGCCCGCCGCACAACAACGCCACCAACAACAGATCAACCGCCGTGCTCTTGCCGATGATAACCTGCGCAACATTGGCGCGCACTCTATCGGCGAACTCTTGGACTTCGCCGATATTGACCTTACTCACAACCAGCCTCCGAATCTGTGTAGAAGGATACTGCGTGATTGTCGGGGGAAACGTGCTATTTATCGGGATTCGATTAAATATCAGGAGGTGGCTCGGGTTCGCCCATCAGATCGCCGCGCCATCGCTCAAGCCATTCGAGCGCCTCGCGCAGACGTGCGGGTGGCGTGCGACGGTACGAAACCACGCCGAATTGTTTGAACAGCCCTTGGTACACGCCGCCGTACTCGTTGCGGCGCGTGCGCTCGGCGGCGGCCAACGCCACTCGTCGCACAGCCTGGGCCAACAGCGCCGCCGACGGATCATCGACAGCTTTGCCGGGATCGTAGGGATCGCGATTGTTCTCGTTGCGGAAGGCGCGGGCGTTCAGTTGCCGCTCGATCAACATCTGCTGGCGGGCCAACGTGGCCATGCCCTGCGCCGACACATACGCTTGCTCGGCGGGCGATTGCTCGTGGCGCACGGGCACCAGCTCGTCCTCGGGGCCGAAGCCCTGTGGCCGGAACGACTGCCAGAGCACCGAAGCGGTCTCGCGCTGGAACAACTCCAACTGCAAGCGCACATCGTCGTTGACCTCTTTCGCATTGATGCCGCTGAGCCAGAGTGGCACCAAGTCAACGCGCAGGCACAGCGCCTTCTCGCGGGTCAACTCGGTCTCGACCATCAGCATCCGCGAGCCGCTCGCCAACACAGCGTGAGCGCGCACACGCTTCTCCTGCGCAGCGCGCGCAATGCCGAGCCGCTCACACAGCCGCCCGATTGGCACGAACGTCTCGTTCGGATCGAGCTCCTGCAGCGCAATAATATCCTCGCCATAAAACGAGATCGTCGTTTGGCGGAGTGTCGCTTGTTTTGTAGCCATGCCTCTTCTCTTGAGCAGGTCGTCTCAGCGGCGCGCTCAGGGCGCAACTTGGATCGGCCCAGTCAACATCGCTTCGACGGGCGAGCCAACCTCGTAGGGCTGATCGCTCGCCACCACAATCAGCAGCGCGTTCGCACCGCGCAACGAGAGCAGACGGCTCGATCCTTGCGCACCAGTGCTGCGGGCCACCAACTGACCATTCTCCCACGAGATGATGGCGCGTTGAAAATCGGGACGGTTATCGGAGGTGCGGATCGGATCGCGCAGAATCGCCTTCACACGGGGACGCTCCGGTCGCGCATCGCCCTGCATGCGCCGTAGGGCCGGGCGAGCGAACACCTCGAACGACACCAGCGATGAGACGGGGTTGCCGGGCAGACCGAAGGCCAACAGCGGCGTATCGCGGTCGGGCCGCTCGATGGTCGCGAAGGTGGTCGGTTTACCGGGCTTGAACATAATCCGCCCGAAGTGCACCGTGCCCAACTCCGCCAACAGCGGCTTGATCAGGTCGCGGGTGCCCATCGACACGCCGCCGCTGGTCAGCAGCACATCGGCGCGGGCCACGCCTTCGAGGATTGCGGCGCGTTGCACAGCCTCGTCGTCGCGGGCGATGCCCAACGAGATCACCTCGCAGCCGGCCTCGCGGGCCGCAGCCAGCAGCGCATAGCGGTTGCTATCGCGCACGCCGCCAGCGCTCGGTTGTGTATCCGGCTCGTACACCTCGTCGCCGGTCGCCAGCACCGCCACTACGGGGCGTCGGTAGACTGGCACGCGCGTCCGCCCAACCGTCGCCAACAGGCCGATCTCCGGCGCTCCCAGCACCGTCCCGCGCGAGAGCACCAACGCGCCTTTGGTCATATCCTGCCCGACCTGCTGCATATTGTTGCCTGGAGACACCGCCTCAGCGACGCGCAGAATGCCATCGTGCTCCTCGGTCTGCTCGACCATAATCACCGCGTCGGCGCCGGGCGGCAGCGGCGCGCCCGTCATAATCCGCACTGCGGTGCCGCGCGGCAACGGCTGATCGTACAGCGCGCCACCCGCCGTCAGCTCGCCGAGCACCCGTCGTTCGGCGAGGCCATCTGCGGCATGCAGCGCATACCCATCGACAGCCGATTTCGGGCGGTCGGGCATATCATCGGGCGCAAAGATATCGGTGGCAAGCACACGGCCAAGCGCACTCGCATCGAGGGCGGCACCTTGCCCCGCGATCACGATCTCCTCCGTGCTCAGCAGCGGGGTGTGCGCGGCAATAATTCGCTGGGCCTCCTCAACCGGCACCATCGGATAAGGCGACTCACGACGCATCGGTTGCATGGCGTTCCTCTTGGCTTTAACATTCAGGTTCTGTGTCTATTCTACACCATCCAACGGGAAGTGTGGCGCGCATTGAGATGACGCATAGCAATAAAAGAAAATCGCCGTACTTCCCTCATCAGAAAGTACGGCGACCTGTTGGCTAGTAACGTTGGAATGTTACCACTGGCCAAGGGCTGGTGAAACCACTTCCTCATCCTTGGCTTGGCTCTTCTGCGCAGCGTGTTCCTGCTCGGCCAGATACCACGTGACCTCCATCGCAGCCTTGCAGCCATCGCCCGCAGCCGTGATCGCCTGTCGGTAGATGTAATCGACGACATCGCCAGCTGCGAACACGCCGGGGACATTGGTGCGAGTGCGCTCATCGGCCACAATAAAGCCCGACTCGTCCAGGTCGATCTGGCCCTTGAAGAGCCACGTGTTAGGGACGTGCCCGATGTACGGGAAGACGCCATCGGCCTCTAACGTGCTCTCCTCGCCCGTCTTGAGATTGACCAAGCGCACGCCGGTCACCTGATCCTCGCCGAGGATCTCGGTAACTGTCGAATCCCAGATAAAGCGCACCTTCGGATTCGAGAACGCGCGCTCCTGCAGCACGGGGTCAGCGCGTAACGTATCGCGGCGATGCACGATCACCAGTTCATCGACATAGCGCGTCAGGAACAGGCCCTCGTCGAGCGCGCTGTTGCCGCCGCCGACCACCACCACTCGCTTGTTGCGGAAGAAGAAGCCATCGCAGGTGGCGCAGTACGATACGCCGCGATTCGCGAGCTTCTCCTCGCCGGGAACACCCAAGTGCCGTGGCGAAGCACCCGTCGAGATCACCACCGCATCCGCAGTGATCGTCTCGCCGCTATCGGTTGTTAAAACAAATGGACGTACAGAGAAATCGACCTTCTCGACCAACGCATCAATAAAGGTAGTACCGAAGCGTGCAGCTTGGTCTTCCATCTTTTGAGCGAGATCGTAACCACCAACCGCCTCAGGAAAACCTGGGTAATTCTCAACTTCGCTGGTGGTAGCGATCAAACCACCCGGCTGCAACCCACGAATCACCAACGGTTCCAAATTAGCGCGGGCCGTATAAAGCGCCGCTGTAAGACCAGCGGGGCCTGAACCAATAATCACAACTTTCTTGTGCATATCTAAGCTCCCTGTTATGGACGGCGAATGTACCATATGGGGTAGCTCGCCGCACTGCTTATATCATAGCATATCTCATCTTTATCCGCTGTAATCTAGATTACCCCCCCTGGGTATGGGCATGTTTGATGTGTGCATAGGCCACATGACACCCGATAGGTTTTGAAAACGCACTCGTTGCAGCAGGCTCAAATAACGTTGTAATCAGCACGATGTCCTGGCTATTACATAGAAGTGAAGGAATTAGCCAGGCGGCAGATACTGAAAAGAACCTCGATCAAGTATGCTAGGCGTGATCGTTTTGTTGATTTGCTTGTTCGGATAGGGCTATTCCTATGCCTCTACGATTAAGCCAGATCATCATATCGAGCCTCATTGTAAGCGTGTTTGTGTTGCCAAGCATGCATCTTCAAGCGCAGCCCAGTACGATCATTTATATCAACGAATATATGCCCAACCCCAGTGCCGATGCCGAATGGGTTGAGCTTTTTAATCCGAATCCTGTAGCTATCGACATTTCCTCTTGGAAGATCGATGATGCCTCGCCGGGATCGCCCCATATCATCAATGCAGGAACGATCATAGCCGCCCACTCTGTATTGGTGATCTCGCTCAAGAGCGCGATACTCAACAACACTGGGACTGATAGCGTTGTGCTGCTCGATGCCGCAGGTACCATCATCGATCGGCACGATTACAACGGTACAGCGGTGGGCAAAAGCTACGCACGTGTACCAGATGGTAGCTCGAATTGGTTGCAAGGGGGAAGTGTTGGCTATCCTCCCTTCCATACACAGGGAACCTGGAATACAAGTCCATCGCCAACCGAATGGCCGACGTATACACCCACCGATACTGCAACCCCTACCGCTACGCCGACCGAGACGCCTACGCCGTCGGATACGCCGACACCATCGAACACACCCACTCCCTCCGACACACCTACGCCCTCCAACACGCCAACGGTTAGCACGGCAACGCCATATGCAAACACGGTTGTTCTGAACGAGTTTTTGCCAGCGCCATCGAGCGGGAAGGAGTGGGTCGAACTGTACAATCTCGCATCGCACGAGGTCGATCTGAGCGGTTGGATGGTTGACGATGCGCCTGGCGGCAGTCCTCCATACATCCTTCCCGAGCAGACTTCTATTGCAGGTCATGGATACCTGCTGATCACCTTGCCGAGCGCGGTTCTTAACAATAGCGGCGATACTGTGCAGTTGCTCTATCCCAATGGCGAAGTGGCTGATGCGTTCACCTACAGTGGCAGCGCGGTTGATATGAGCTATAACCGAGATACCGATGGCAGTTGGTATCAAACGAGCGCTATCTCGCCCGGCGCGCCGAATCACCCGCCGCCCCAAGCCACCGCAACAAGTACGCCATCACCAACACGAACCGAGACGCCGACGCGTACGCCATCACCGACACGTACCGAGGCGCCAACGCGAACTGAGACACCAACACGCACGCCCTCTCCAACGCGTACGCCATCACCGACGCGCACCGAGGCGCCGACGCGCACGCCATCACCGACGCGCACTGAGGCGCCGACGCGCACACCATCACCGACGCGTACGCCATCACCGACGCGCACGCCCTCTCCGACGCGCACGTCGCCTGTTGAGCAGGCGGGAAACACCACAATGAACGGGGATATTATTCTCAGCGAGTTTCTGCCGAATCCTCGTGAGCGCTATAAGCAAGAATGGGTGGAGCTTTTCAATCGCGGTGCGGAGGCTATCGATCTGGTGGGGTGGCGCATCGACGATGATGAAGGTGGGGGTGCACCTGTTACGCTCGGCAGTGATACGTGGATCGGTGCGCAAGAGTATCTTGTGATCGAACTGCCAAAGGCGATTTTAAATAATGGTGGAGATACACTGCGTTTACTGCGGCCTGATGGCAGTGTGGCCGATGAGGTGAGTTTCTCACAAACCAAGCCAGATCACAGTTGGGGGCGAAACGGCGATACTTGGCAGCAATACAGTGAGCCAAGCCCAGGCTTTGCTAACGCGCCAATCGAGCGGGCTACGACACCAACGGCGCCGGCGGTGGCAAACCCTGCCCAACCAGCTCCGCAACAGGCATCGGGTGAGCCGACGCGTGTAAGTGCTGGTGCTCCTGCTCATGCACCGGCTGCTATGTCAGAATTGCCTGCAAGTCCTGTTTCGATGTCATCCATACACAATGCCAATCCGTTGGCTTACGCTTATTCAGTGCTTGGCACACGCTATAACGGCTTGTTGCAAGCAACAAACACCGTATTACCACAGGAATCACCCGAGGAATCGCTCTCTTCTCTCGATGAGATGCACTCCTTCTCAACGCTAGCGATCAGGGAGCAATCATCGCTCGATGAACAGAATACTTCATCTTCTTTGTCTTCGACGTTCGTTCGGTTATTCCTTTTCGTTGGCATCATCCTTGCCCTGTTTTATTGCATTAAGTCATTGATGCGTTTGTCGAGTGCTCCTGAATCGCCATAGCTCGCGTGCAATTTGCATATCATCTCATTTTCCCCTAAAAAGCTATGCTATAATGCCTGGTGCCATGGCTTCCGCCGCCAACATTCCTGTTTGGCAAAAGAAGGAGTTATGCCATGAATGATCCTCGCACCCTCGTCCAGAATCGTCTGTCCCAAAACAAATGGGGACTCCTCGATTCCCAAGGCGCTATTCTCGGCCTCGATGTCGGTAGTTACGGGCTGCGCGCAGCATTGGCTGATCTGCACAACCATACCTATACCAGCGTCCATGAGGAGATTACGATCACGGACCCTCAGCAAGTGATTGCTCATGGGATCTCGCTTGGCCGAACGTTGTTGGAGCAGCATCATCTCACTCCCGAGCAAGTTGTTCGGATTGGGGTGGGCTTTGCTGGCCCAGTCGATGCCCGATCTGGCGTCACCTTGCTTTCTCATCGGATGAAGGGCTGGGAGAACTTGCCTCTCTGCGCTCAGATCGAAGATGCATTCGGCGCGGTAACGCTCCTCGATAATGACGCGAACCTCATCGCTCTTGCTGAAGCGACGTTTGGTGTTGCGCAAGGTGTGCAGCACCTCTTTTATTTACATCTCAGTACAGGTGTTGGTGGTGGTTTGGTGTTGGATGGGCGCCTGTATCACGGTGCCACGACAACCGCTGGAGAGATCGGTCACGCCATTGTTGGCCAGTACGATCCTCTCCGTCCGGGCGAGGCGCCTGGCACGCTCGAACAACATCTCTCGATCAAAGGGCTGTTGAGTCGTGCGGCGGCGCTTGGGCTAGAGACCAATTTGCTGAGCGACATTTTTAGCGATCATCCCGTGGGGCGCCAGGTGACAGCCGAAGCTGTGGAGATGCTCGCGGTGACGTTATCGCAGATCGTGGCGCTCGTCGATCCCCAAATCATTGTGCTTGGCGGCGCTGTGGCCCGAAGCGGTGGTCAGCCCTTCTTGGATGCCATCCAAGAGCGGATGCGCACCTACACTTCTCCGCTGATTAATCGCTCGGTGAAGGTTGTTGCATCTGTTTTAGGTTACGAGAGCGTTGCTATCGGTGGTTTAGCGCTGGCTCTCGAAAGTATGCGCGATTAACCTCCGATTTACGGATTGCTGCAAACATACGCGGTGGACGTGCCTCTTGTTGAATTGCGATGTCTTGGCACCTTCAAGGCATCGCTTTTTCTATGGTATTATTTGAGGATATGCCAGAAGTTTGCAGCTAAACCGTCAAAATGCTATAATACCCGATAGTCTTGCGCGGCCACGCAAGTTTTTGTTTGTGTGCCGTGATTTTCCACTGTCCCATAGCTCTGAAAATGAGGAAATCTATGGATGCCAAGAGTGTGATTTTCGGCGAAACAGCTCTCGATAAACTTGTCCAACTGCTTCGTGCCGGTGGTCAACCCCGCGATATTGTTTGGGTTACTGAGCGGTATCTTGAGATTTTGCGTGAACTTGTGACCTCGGAGGAGCAGCGATAATGAGTGACCAGCCTTCTTTTTCCGGTAACAGCAGCCAGCGGGAACTTGCGGAGCAGGTGTTTCGCATCATGCAGACACAGGGTGCCTTCTTCGCACTCGATGCTCCGATTCGGCAAACGCTTGCTAACCTTACCGATTTTTTCGCTTCTCAGCGAAAGGCTGATCCTGCGGTCATTCGGCAGGAAATTGCTGCTGCCTTGAATGAAAACAAGGATATTTTCGCTCAGGAAGAGCACGACGGCGATGTGGTCTATGTGATCTCGCGGCAGGGAGCGTATCGCCCCCGCCAAGAGGATACTTCGCATATGTTCAAGCATCGTCTGTATGAGCCAGAAAATCCACTACCAGTCGATGATATTAGCGTTGTGGTGACGACAACTCGCCCCGCGCTCACCACGGTTGAGCCAGTGTTCATCTCCGATTATTGGCAGCAGCAAGCGGGCCTCACGCCGGTTCCCAGCGGTTTGCCAGAGGAAGAGCATGAGCCTGCGGGTGTTGAGGCTGTTTCGACCGTCGATGTTGTCGAAGCGCCAGAGGAGGTCGAGCAGGTTGAAGAGACGGTTGACGCTGAACCTGTCGCGTCGACTTCTTCGTTGCCAACCACCAACACGCTGATCGCGCTGCCCAATGGCATTCAGATCGACCTCAGCCGCTCGGTGGAGGATCTGATGGGCCAGTACGGCGCGACGCTTGTGTCGCAGTTCCGCACCGCCTTCGAGAACGATCCGCTGCGTCGGCTCGTGAGCTTCGGGAACGATGTGTACCCCGAGGCGGCGGTGGCGAACTTTGGCAAGAACGACCTGCGCCGCATCCGCGATTACCTCACTGAGACCGGCGAGCCGCTGCTCGATACGCAGATCATCGCCGATATCTTCTATCACAATCCTCGCCAAGCCGATTACGAGGCCTTCCGCTTTGCATTGAATTATCGCCTAAACCGCGAAAAAGATTTCGAGTTCGTGGGTGTGGCCAATGCGCGGCTGTGGTCGACAAAGGGTATGCCCGCGATCGGTGGCAAGCGCATCAAGGCCAGCGATATGGGCCAGATCGCTTCCTACCTTGAGGAGGATTTCGACGATAGCTTGAACGAGCAGAGCACTGAAGCGATCCGCTCTAGTGGCTCGCTCAACCATATCCTGTCGTTCTTCGAGTGGGAATATGGCGTGTTGCCTTTCACCAAGGCGCTTCGCGCGTTGTTGCCTGGGCCGCTGCTTTCGGATCAGCGCACGGCAGTGTTGCGGTTTGAATCGCCTCAGCACTATACCACGTCGCTGGTTGAGTTGCGCTACCCAACCGGCAACCGTGGCGGTTGGCTTCAGGGCTTCGAGGAGTTCTTCCACGAGCGTCTGGTGCCCGGCGCCTTGATCACGCTGAGCCGCACCGAGGAGCCGCACATCTTCACCATCACCTACGAGGAGCAAGCCGAGACGAGCGATCGGTTGCTGGTGTTGGACGAGAAGAAGAATAAGTTCGCGTTTGCGAATGTGACTTACTACTGCGTGGTCGATGAGGATATGCTGATCAATCAGCAGCAGTACGGGCGTTTGCGCAACCTCAAGTCGTTGCCGATGAACGAGCGCCGCAAGGGCGAACAAGTGCTTGAGCATGTGTTTGCTACGGTCGGCGAACCGGTGGGCACGCGCTCGGAGCCACGCTACTACAGCACCAACGAAGAGTTGTTGGTGGCCCTGAACGTGTTGCGGCCTGCCTCGCCGAGCTACTTGGCGCATTTGCTGAAGACGGGCGAGTTCTACGAGGAGGATGCCTCGAAGCCAGGGAACTGGTACTATACCCCGCCGCCTCGCGTGACCGATGAGGACGAGGAAGAGGACGACGTCGATTTCTATGATGACGATGACGAGTAACTGATACGTTGCTCGGCGTTGGTGGGGTTTGGTTGCTATTGTTCGCGCCATTCCCCACCACCTCGTCTTTTGGTGCAGGTATAGGTTATTTTGGCTTGCCGCTCCACTGTTTCCTCTCAATCGGCCTGAGGCCATAAGCTAAAAGAACTGCATACGCAGACATCGTTTGTTCATTGACTAATCTTCGTTGAGTAGTTGTCGCAATTGATACGTTTCTCCCCCACAACGGCTGTTAACCATAAATGGAATGATAGGTCGTTTGTGGTTACATCAGTGAAACCGACGCATGTCTGCGTGCGGTAGTTTTTCGTTTAGAGACACTCCCTAACAGTTAGGTACAATGCTATGTCAATAGCGAGTTATATCCGGGAAGTTGGGTCGCCGAATCATCACCTCGCAATGCGTGATTTACGCCCTCTTTCTGGCCTCGACTTCAATCAATACGACGAATTTTTCCCGGCTTGGCAATCGATTCAGTCACAGCGACGCAACGAGATCGTGCGTGCCATGGTGGAGTTGTCCGAGGACAATGTCGACCTCGATTTCAACACCATCCTGTATTGGCTTCTCGATGACACTGATGCAGCTGTACGGGTCGCCGCCGTCGAAGGGCTGTGGGAAAATGAGTCTCCGCGCATGTTGCGGCGTCTGCTCGAGATGATCAAGAACGATCCCTCTGTTGAGGTGCGGACAGCCGTCGCGATTTCGCTAAGCCATTTTGTGTATTTGTCGATCCTTCAAGAAGTGCCCGAGGCCGATGGCGCAGCACTTGAGCGCGTGCTTACCGAGATCGTGCTTGATCCGAACCAACATCTGGAAGTGCGCCGACGCGCGTTGGAGGCGGCTGGGTATTTTAGCGGCCTGAACGATGCCGTTGCGCTCGAAATTGAGCGGTGTTACGCCAGCGATGAGCAGTTGTTGCGAGAGAGCGCTTTGGTTGCTATGGGCCGCTCGATGCAAGAGCGCTGGTTGCCCACGATCCAATCCGCTCTCGATCATGTTTCGCCCGCGCTTCGCTATGAAGCGGCCCGTGCTGCTGGCGAAATGGGTGAGTATGGAAAGCCACTTGTGCCGCGTTTGGTGAAACTGGCCGATGACGAAGATAGCGAAATTGCGCTCGCCGCGATTTGGGCACTGGGGCAGGTTGGTGGCGATGCAGCTCGACGCACCTTGAAACGCCTATGCAAGCATACCGATCCAACACGCAGCCAAGCCGCTGAGGAAGCCTTGGGGGAGTTAACCCTCGACGAGAGTCTGTTCGGGTAGGCCAAGCAATCAAGCAAGGAGCGAGGCGCATATGCATAAAACAGATTTGCGCCAGATTCACGACATCTACGATCATGTGTATCTCTCGCCACATCTCGATGATGCTGCGCTATCGTGTGGTGGAGCGATCGCCCGACACACTATCGCTGGCTCACGTGTGCTGGTGGTGACCATTTGTACCGCTATGCCGCCCGATATCACAAAGCTCAGCTCATTTGCTGAACAAACGCATCAGATGTGGGGGTTTTCATCCGAGGAGATCATCTCGGCGCGGCAGAGGGAAGATGGTATTGCGATGGAGCACTTGGCCGCCGACAGTATGTGGGCTGGTATGCTCGATGCCATCTATCGTAAGCCCGATGTGTACACCGACAACACGGCATTGTTTGGCGAGCCAGTAGCCAACGATCCGCTCTTTACATCTTTGAAGGTCTTTTTGCGGGCGCTGCGGGGACGCGTCCCACGAGCGACGATGTATGCGCCGTTGGGCGTCGGTTCGCATGTCGATCATCAGATCACCTATGCCGCCGCACGCGCTGCGATCGGGTCGAGCTTGGCGTTCTACGAGGATTTCCCCTATGTTTCGCGGCCAAACTTGCTTGAAGAACGTTTAAGTAAACTCGAGGGGCCGTTTGTGTCGAGCACGATCAACATCGATTCGACGCTCTCGCGCAAGATCGGCGCTATCTCCGCGTATAAGAGCCAAATCGAATCGCTCTTTGGCTCGATGGACGAAATGAGCCAACAGGTGCGTGCGTACGCCGAGACCTTGGTGCCCGAGGAGGGCACCTATGGCGAGCGATTGTGGCTGCTCAACACGCAATAGATGCGGATTGGTATGTCTGTTCCGAGTCTTTTGAAATCTTCTACGTCGCCAGTCTCCTCGGCGTGGGCCATTGTTGAGCCCGACGCAGCGACTTGGGATCGTTTTACACAGCAGCATCCCCAGGGGCATCTTCTCCAATCGGTTGGATGGGGAGCACTGAAGTCAAAGTTCGGTTGGGAAGCGCACCGCGTGGCGGTAACGTCGTCCTCCGGCTTGGTGGCAGGGGCGCAGTTCTTATTGCGCCGCCGCTACGGCGTGAGCGTCGCCTATGTGCCACGCGGTCCGCTGTTCGCCGAGGATGCCGACGCCAATCGCCTGCTGCTCGGCGCACTCGATCGGCTGGCCCGTCGCCATCGAGCCGTGTTTTTGCGGCTTGAACCGAATGTGATTGAGCGCGCTCCGCAGGCGGATTCGCTGCATAGTTTCCTGCTGCTCCAAGGATTCCGCTCCACCGAGCCGATCCAGCCCCGCAGCACCATTCATCTGGACCTCACGCCGACGCCCGAACGCCTGTTGGCTGCGATGAGTAAAGGGCACCGCGCAGACATCCGCCGCGCCGAGCGCGAAGGTGTGACTGTGCGTGTAGGGACCAGCGAGGAAGATCTTGCCGCGTTCTACGCCATCTTTCAGGAGACAGCCCGACGCGCCAACTTCGCGATCCATAGCCTAGACTATTATCGTACAGCTTGGCAGCAATTTACGCACAATTCCGAACAACTTCACGCACAACTCCTGCTTGCTGAGCAGGGCGGCCAAGTGTGCGCGGGGTTCCTGATCTTTGCTTGGGCCAACGCTGGGCTGTATCTCTACAGTTGTTCCACCGATGCGGGCCTGAAGAGCGGTGCGAACCATCTGCTCCAATGGCATGCGCTTCAGTGGGCGCAGGCCCAAGGCGCAACACTCTACGATTTCTGGGGCATCCCCGATGCGTTCGGTCAGATCGCCAACGCCTTCGATGATGCCGAACGCGAACAACTTGAACAAGCCGCTCGCTCCGATCCTTTGTTTGGTGTGTTTCGTTTTAAGAAGGGCTTTGGTGGCCAGGTAGTGCGCTACCTGCCCGCCTACGACCGAGTGTATCTTGCACCGCTCTACGCATTGTGGCAGCGGCGACTCAATGGCTAACAACCGCAAGGGGCAACCTATGCACGAAGATAAAGACGAACTCACCGCTGACGAGGCGCGCCGGATGGTGCGTTGGCTAGAGGGCGAATTAGAGCGTCAGCGGGCGATCAATAGCGAGATGCGGCGTGCCGTAGCGGATCTCGCCCGCGCCTTTCAAGAGAGCCTCGCGCGCTCGCACGAGGCCGCCCTAGCGGGCGATCTCGATCAGGTTCGGCGCATTGCGATCGAGAATCGCAACGCCTGGCAGGAGTACCTGCAAAAAATCATAGCGACCGCCCAATCGAAGCCCAATTCCTGATCTCCCACATCACTCATCAATCAGAACAAGGTGGAAATATGAGCAATGTTGCTTTTCCCGAACTTCGATTTGTACCACTTGAGCAATGTGTTTTGCACGAGGAAACGGATCCAACGCGAGTTGCTCGGTTGGTCGATCGGATACGACGAGAAGAACGGTTGCGCAATCCACCGATCCTTGGGCGCGTTGCAGGACTAGAGACCCTGCTGGTGCTCGATGGCGCCACCCGCGTTACGGCCCTTCAACAACTTGGCATTACGCATATACTAGGGCAGGTAGTTAACTACACCGATCCAGCAGTAGAACTACACACTTGGGCTCATGCGCTTGCGGGCCAGCCTTGGGAAGCCCTTGCGGATCTGTTGCATCAAGACCCTCAACTGCACACAGCATTTAGCACTGTCGAAGCTGCAAAAATAGCGCTTCATGAACGCCAATTATTGGCATTCTTGGCGAATCGCGAAGGACATGCGCTAGTAATCCATCGTCCGAGTAGTATTGTCGAGCAAGCTGCAGTATTGCGCCATTTATTCGCATGCTACGCCGCACAAGCTACGATAACGCGCGTTCCGGCGGTTGAATGGCAGGGATTTTTGCAGCATCACCCGATAAGTGCGATCATGGTTTTTTCGGTATACGAAAAAGACGATCTGATTGCATTAGCGCGTCAGAAAGCAGTATTGTTGCCCGGGATCACGCGTCACATTATTCCCGGGCGGGCGCTACGCTTAAACGTACCTTTGGAGATTTTACAAGAGGACCAAGAGCTAAGTGTAAAACAAACTTGGCTCGAAAATTGGCTGCGAACACGTAATGCCGAACGTTCGGTGCGCTATTACACCGAACCGATTTTCTTATTTGATGAATAAAGAAGGTCCATCGACTATACAATTAAGAGCGTGAGTCGTTGGGTAATAAATAACATAATAGCAGGTAGTTCTCTTTACAACACATAACAATTCATGCTACAATCGATTTAGCGCGCAGCATAGTCTACCTGCGTTCTGTTCCGAATCTCTTGCAATGCCTTGACGCTTGCGCTATAATGAATCTGTAGCTTTACGCATTATGGGGCGCTGCTTCGCCTTCGGAACAAAAGGATGCCAATTCATCCGTAAAAAATTACACTCGATGTCAACGCGGAGCAGGTACCCAGGAGGACCGATATGGCTAGCATGAGCCTGCAAGCGGCCTATGACCAAGCCCGGCAATGGCTCGAAAGCAATGACCTGAATCGGGCGATCGGTCTGGCGCAATACATCCTCGAAAAATATCCCGATAACCTTGATGCCTATCGGATCCTGGGCGAAGCTTATCTGGCAGATCGTCAGCTTGATCGCGCACAGGAAGCTTTCGAGCGAGTGTTGCGTTCAGATCCTGAAAATATTCCGGCACACGTCGGGTTGGGCTTTACCTACGAACGTCAAGGGCGGATCGATCAAGCGATCCCAGAATTTGAGCAGGCCCTTGAGATCAAGCCCAACATGTCAGAACTGCGCAGCCAGTTGATGCGCCTATACACTGAAGCATGGGGTAGCGAGCACGCTTACACACGGGTTAGCCATATTGGCCTTGCGCGTATGTACGCACGCGATGTACGCCTCCTCCCGCAGGCTGTCAGTGAATTCCGCCAGGTTCTTGCCGAACAACCAGATCGTATTGACGCAATGATCGCAATGGCCGAGGTCCTCTGGCGCGATGGCCAGGAGGCTGAGGCGGTTGCTGTTTGTCGTAAGATCCTAGCCCGCCGACCAGAAGCGCTAAAAGCCAATCTGATTTTGGGCTATTCGGAAATGGCGAAGGGGAATCCCGAAGGTGAACGTGCTTGGGAGACCGCGCGTCGACTCGACCCCTATTTCACCGTTGCCAAGGCGATGTTCCCCACATTGCCCCCTGATACACAGCCCGAACCGCAGATCGAAGAATGGGATGAGGAAGCTTGGAATCGGCGCCGCGCTGCTGAAGAGCAAGAGCGAATCGCTGCGACTCGGCCTATGGAGGCCGTCACTCCCGTTGCGAATGCCTACGCAAGCGTAGGGAATGGTTCGCATTCAACGGCTTCTTCAACTCTCATTGGCGATAGCGATGATTTCTTGGCGAGCTTGTTGGCGTTGAGCGTTCCCTCCGCGTCTGCTAAGTCTGCGACTCCTCCCCCTAGCCAGCCGGAAGAAGAGATCGATCTCGATCTCGGTATGGCTCCGTTCTCGCTCGATGATCTTGAGAGCGATCCTTCCAAGCCTTCGGTAGCCCCGGCTGCTTCGTCCGATGATGAGCCGTCGATGATGCCCTTCTCGCTGAGCGACTTGGGCTTGAGCGACGACGAAATCGCTGGCCTCGATAGTCTGAACGAGACAGAGAGCAGTGAGGCGCAAGCGCCTGCACCAGCGGCGGAGGCCGATGATGAGCCGGCGATGACGCCCTTCTCGCTGAATGATTTGGGTTTGAGCGACGACGAGATCGCTGGCCTCGAGAGCCTGAACGAGACAGAGAGCAGTGAGGCGCAAGCGCCTGCACCAGCGGCGGAGGCCGACGATGAGCCGGTGATGACGCCCTTCTCGTTGAGCGACTTGGGCTTGAGCGACGACGAGATCGCTAGTCTCGATAGCGTAAACGAAACTGCTGAGCCTGCTGCGAGCTCTGCCGAATCGTCGGATGTGGACGATTCGCTGCTCACCCCGTTCTCGCTGAACGACTTGGGCTTGAGCGACGACGAAATCGCTAGTTTAGGCGATCTCGATACAGCAGGTAGCACGAGCAGTTTGGGCCTTGGTTCATCCGAGGCGAGCCCGACAACTCCATCCGAGCCGCAGTCTTCATCTTTTGATGTGGGCGATCTACCACCCGATCTCCAACCGTTCTCGTTGGATGAATTGGATCTGAACAGTGGCGCCGATTCGATAGGGAGCTTGGGCTCATCGTTGCAGCCGTTCTCGTACGACGATACGCCATCGGCACGGTCCCGCGTCTCCGGTTTTATGGCTGATGAGGGGTTCGATGCTTCGGGCGATGAGGCCGATCAGTCTACTGAAACTGGTGGGTTCAGCTGGCAGCAGCCGACGCAGAAGCCTCAGCCCGGGTTCTTGCGCTCCGTGCGCAGCGAACCCGAGAATCAGGATGTAACCATTTTCTCGAAGCTGAAGCAGCGCCACGAGCGTGAGGAGCGACGCGCTCCACCTCCGTTGCCTCCCGTCACTATCGAGGAAGATGAGCATCTGGGTCTGTTCTCCATGGATAACGTGTCGCTGCGCGACGACGACGATATGGAGATGCCCGCCGCTACTCAGGAGGCGCCGAGCACGCCAGTGGAGGAGCCTAAGCAGAGCGCTCAACCCGAAGCGGTTACGCCTCCTGCCTCACAAGAGCCCGAGCCAGTTCTGGAAGTTGAGGACTTGCAGGAAGCCATCGCGACTGGCCAGGTGCAGCCGTTCTCACTGGCCGATCTCGGTCTCTCCCCCGAGGAAATTGCTGCGCTGGGCCTAGGCGATGCTGATGCATCGAGTGCATCGCCGTCGGTTGATGAGCCGGAGTTGGATTTTGGCCTAGCTGAGGAAACAGTCGAGCAGGCTCAGCCGGAGCCCACTGCACCGGAACCTGAGCCTGAGCCAGAACCGCAGCCGAGCCTGCCGGGGACCTCGTACTTGCTCGATGATTTGGAGCCGGCTGTTGAATCGCCCGTCTCTGAGCCTGCGGCTGAAGAGCCTGCGAGCGAGGCTGAGGATGTTGGGCTTGTGGGCGAACTTCAACCGTTCTCCCTTGCCGATCTTGGCCTTTCCGATGAGGAGATCTCGGCGCTAGGTTTGGATGTCGTGGCTGATCACGATGATTCTTCCGGGTCGGAGCTTGGCCTGACCGAGGAGGAGTTGGAGGGTTTGAATCTTGGCGATTTGGACTGGAACCAGCCCTCGTTCTCGACGACATCGGCCACCCCCGAGCCGCCGACACCACCTCCTGCGGAGCAAGTTGGCCCGCCGCCCATGCAAACGACGACTGGTGATCTCTTGGTAGATCGCTTGATCGCGCTGGGCCGCGAGCAGGGCTACGTCGATATCTCCGATATCATCGCCTCATTCGATGATCCCGAGGCTGAGGCCGAGCGGATCGAGGAGATTGGTCAGCGCTTGCATGAAGCGCAGATCGAGATCCGCGATGGCGATGAAGTTATCGATATGGATGCCGAATACGAAGAAGACGAAGAGTACGGTGAATACGGCGCTAGCTCAGAGGAAGCGTTCACTCCTGCGGCAACGGATGATGAACCCGAAATGTTGCCCTTCTCGTTGAGCGAACTCGGTTTGACCGACGAGGAGATTGCGGGGCTCGGTTTGGCCTCGACGCCGGCAGAGGAGCCGCCTGCGGCTAAACCTGCTGACGATGAGCCAGACATGACGCCTTTCTCGCTGAGCGATTTGGGCCTGACCGATGAGGAAATCGCTGCGTTAGGCGGCGATACAGCCTCTACCGATACTCATTCGTTTAGCTTGGACGATTTGGAACCGGCCTCGCCTTCGGAGACGGTTGACGATGAGCCAACGATGACACCCTTCTCGCTGAGCGATTTGGGCCTGTCCGATGAGGAAATCGCTTCGTTGAGCTCTGAGGAGTCAACCACAAGTTCTCTGAACTTGGGTCTCGATGATTTAGAGCCTCCGGTTAGCGAGCCAGAGGCTGCCCCGGCTGATGAGGAGCCGGTGATGACGCCCTTCTCGTTGAGCGATTTGGGCCTCACGCCCGATGAGATCGCAGCGCTGGATATGGGCGAGACGCCAGCCGAACCAGCCGCCTCCGACGAGCCAGAGATGACGCCTTTCTCGTTGAGCGAGTTGGGCCTCACGCCTGATGAGATCGAGGCGCTGGGCGGTTCGGATACATCTGCGAAGTCGAGCAATTTTGGGCTCGATGATCTGGATCTGGAGCCTGCGGTTAGCGAGCCAGAGGCTGCCCCGGTTGATGAGGAGCCGGTGATGACACCCTTCTCGTTGAGCGATTTGGGGCTGACCGACGAGGAGATCGCAGCTTTGGGTATGGGCAACGCTGTGGCAGAGCCCGAACCCGAACCCACCTCTGTGCAAGAGCCAGAACCAGTTCGTGCACCAGAGCCAGAACCAGAACCAGAACCGGTTCGCACAGTTGAGCCGGTGCGAGCGCCAGAACCAGAGCCAGAGCCAGAGCCGGTTCGCGCATCTGAGTCGGTGCGACCGCCAGAGCCGGAGCCGGTTCGTGCTCCTGAACCTGTACGCGCTTCGGAACCTGCGCGTGCAGCAGCAACTCAACCGCCTGTGACGCCTCCAGCGGCACGCCCGGCTCGCCGTGTTGAGGCTCCTAGTGCGGGGGTTTTGACAGGGAACGAGATCCTAGACGGGTACGTACGTCGTTTGGAGCAAGATCCACATAACTATGGATTACGCCTGTCGGTGGCGCGTGCTGGTGGGCAGATGGGTATGGTGGATTTCGCTTTGTTCCAGTACCGCCAATTGATCAAGCAGAATATGATGCTCGATCAGATTGAGGATGATCTTCAGGATCTGATCCTTGATAACGATGAGGTTCAGGTTCTGAGACGGTTACACCGCACGCTTGGTGATGTCTATACCAAACAGGGACGACTCGCTGAAGCGATCGACGAATACAGTTGGACGCCCGCCGGGTCATAATGGAAAGGTTGAGGCAATGCGACAGATCGTCGAGGATTTGATCCGTGTGGACGGGGTTATCGGAAGCCTGTTAGTAGGCAAAGATGGTCTTGTAGTCTCCAGCACCTTGATGGACGAAGAAGATGCCGAGATTCTGGGGGCAATGTCTGCCGCTGTCTTCGGCGAGATCGATAAAGCGACGAAGCGCATTGGCGTTGGTACGCTGGTCGATTCGATCATCGATGCTGAGCAAGGATCGATCCTGTTGCTAGAGGCTAAAGATTTGATCCTCGTGGTGATCACGCAGCGTATGGTAAATCTTGGCTTGGTCAAGATGGAAATGCGCCGTGCATCGAAGCGAATTAGCGAGGCGATCCCGATCTAATGCTCGTTGCTAGCGAGTGTTAGCGCGAGTTGTGGATGGCTGCTTTGTCATTGAGCCTCGAAGGATAGAGTAGAATGGAACAGGAGGAGTTTCGACTTCTCCTGTTTCGTGCGCGTTTTTCATGTCAATAAAGGAGTTTAAGGGTTTTTATGGAGCGTTCACTTATTATTCTCAAGCCGGATGCTGTGCAGCGTGGCTTGATCGGCCCGATCTTGACTCGTTTGGAGCAGCGCGGCTTGCGACTGGCAGGTTTGAAGTTGATGCGTATCGATGAGGAACTGGCCCGCCGCCACTATGAGGTTCACAAGGATCGCCCCTTCTTCGCCAGCCTGGTTGAATATATCACTTCGGGGCCGGTAGTAGTTGCTGTGGTGACTGGCAAGCAGGTGATCGCGACTGTGCGCAACACGGTTGGTGCGACGAATCCTGTGCAGGCTGCGCCTGGCACGATCCGTGGCGATTTCGCCGTGGAGATTGGCCGCAATCTGATCCACGCTTCGGACTCGCCCGAGAATGGTGAGAAGGAAGTGGCGCTGTTCTTCTCGCCCAATGAGTTGGTGGAGTGGGAGCGCAGCACCGATCGCTGGATCTACGAGTAGTGTGTTGCTAGAAGCATAGTTTTATGCTTTTGCAATAATGAAGACGACCGTCGATTTTTAATCGGCGGTCGTTTTTGTGATATGCTCGTGTCTTTGGAATGTTGTGCCAAATCCGGTTGGACCGTGTTGGTATTACTTCGCTTGAGGAACGGCCTCAGCAGGGATACCCTTGAGCGTTTGGTTTTGGTTGCCTCGCTTAGTGGCTAACGTTGGCAGGTAGGTATGTCGCTGATTGCTTGGGCTACATTGGTGATCGTCGGTTGTTCGATTGTCGGGATTGCGGTGGGGCGTTGGCCTGTGTTGCGGACGAACCGCACGACGGTGGCGCTGTTGGGCGTGGCGCTGCTGTTTGCGGTGGGTGCGATCTCGCTCGATGAGGCGTATGGGGCGCTGGATCTCGATACTCTGTTGCTGATCTTTAGTTTGATGGTGTTGAACGGTCATTTATTTTTGGCCGGGTTTTTTGGGGCGGTGGCGCAGCGGGTGGTGTTGTTTGCCCGCGATCCTCGGACGTTGCTGGCGGTGATTGTGGTGGCTTCGGGGGTATTGTCGGCGCTGTTTTTGAATGATACGGTGGTGTTGATGTTGACGCCGCTGGTGTTGGATACAACGATTGCCCTGCGCCGGAATCCTGTGCCGTATCTGCTAGGCTTGGCGACTGCTGCGAATGTTGGCTCGGTGGCGACGATTACGGGGAATCCGCAGAATATTGTGATTGGGAGCGCGTCGAAAATCCCGTATGCGACGTTTACGGCGGCGCTGGCGCCGACGGCGTTGATTGGTTTGTTGATCTGTTGGGTGGTGATTGTGCTGGTGTACCGCGATGAGTTTCGGAGCGGACATTTTGATGTGCCCAAGGTGGTGCGCGTGCCGATCTATCGCCCGTTGTTGCGCAAGAGTGCGGTGGTGCTCCCCGCAATGGTTGTGCTGTTTTTTGTGGGGGTGCCTGTGCCGTTGGCGGCGTTTTTGGCGGCGGCGGTGATGCTGGCGACGCGACGCTTGAAGCCCGAGCGGGTGATGAAGACGGTCGATTGGGATTTGTTGGTGTTTTTTGCTGGGTTGTTTGTGTTGACTGGTAGTTTGGAGGCGCAGGGTTGGTCGGAGTTGTTGTTCGATTGGTTGGCGCCGATGGCTCAGGCTGGTCTGCCGACGTTCGCGCTGGCGACGGTGGGGTTGTCGAATCTGATCAGTAATGTGCCGGCGGTGCTGTTATTGCAGCATGTGGTGGGCGCGTTCCCTGATACGCAGCGGGCGTGGTTGATGCTGGCGGCTGCTTCGACATTGGCCGGGAATTTGACGTTGCTCGGCTCGGTAGCGAATTTGATTATGGCGGAGTTGGCGGCGCGCTGGAATGTGCGGGTGACGTTCGGCGCGTACCTGCGGGTGGGTTTGCCTATTACGGTGCTGACGCTGTTGGTGGCGATTGTGTTGGTGTAGGTCGTTGTTCTGCGTTGTGTGGCATTGCGATGCAGTGGGTGGCCGCGAGTAGAGCGGCGCGCGTTGTGGCGCGCAGCGCCATAGCTGTCCGAGCGCGCACACGTTGTGCACGACGTTGTTTGCCCGTAGCGACGGGCGTTCACGCGGCGACGCGATTGTTTCTCCCAAATGAATCTGGGTGCGCTTGAGGTGGGGCGGTTGTGTTTGTTTGCGATGGGGTTGTGTGATGGAACAGATTAAGAAGTATGCGAATCGCAAGCTCTACCATATGCGCTGGAAGCGGTATATCACGCTCGATGAGGTGGCGCGGCTGGTGCAGGATGGCGCGCAGGTTGAGGTGATCGATAACGAGAGTGGCGCCGATATTACGAGCGAGATTTTGGCGCAGATTGTGGCGCAGGGTCAGGGTTTTGGCAGGCGTTTGCCGACTCAGGTGCTGGTAGATGTGATTCGGGCTGGAGATGAGGCGTTGTCTGGGGCGCGGCGTTTGCTGTGGGAGCGTTTGGGGGGCGAGGCGTTGGTGGATGCGGCGATTGTGCGCCGTCTGGAGCGGTTGCGCGAGCGCGAGGTGGTGACTGCGGAGGAGGCGCAGCGTATTCAGGAGCTTTTGTTGGGCGATGAGGCTGAGGCGCCTTCGCGCGGCTCTGATCTGCCGACCCGTAGCGATGTGTTGGCGCTGAGTTCGCAGGTCGATGCGTTGATGGCGATTGTGGAGCAGTTGCTGGCCGAGCGAGGTGCTAAGGAGTAGCTGAGGTTCCTTGTTGCTAACGAAGGTGTATCGGGTTTTGTTGTGGGATCGAGGTTTTGCTGATGCAGAGCTTTGGTCCTTTTTTGTGGTATTGATGCTGGTGTTTGAATAGATGCTGTGGCATTGGACGCTTGAGTTGATGTTAATCAGGCTGATGCGCTTCGAGGATGAGGCGGGTTTCGCCGAAGCGCAGGATGCTGCCGGGTACGATTTGGGCGTCGGCGCGCGAGAGGCGGCGTTCGTTTTGGCCGGGCAGTGTGATCCACGTGCCGTTTTTGCTGGTGTCGCGGAGCAGGATGTTTGGGCCGTCGCCGTAGAGCAGGCGGGCGTGATCGGAGGAGATCAGGTCGTCGTCGGCGAGGGTGACGCGCAATTCGTAGGCTTGGCTGGTGCGCCGCCGCCCGATGATGGTTTCGCCTTCGTTGAGGATGTAGATGGTTTGCGTTGGACCTGTTTCGCTGAGTTTGCGCAGACGATAGCGGCTCGGCGCTAGCTCAAAGAGGAAGCGCGCGCCGTCGTGCCAGAGCTGCCCGCCGAAGCCGTTGGTGATCAGGTTCGTGATGTCGGCCTCGTTGAGGCGGGTTGGGTGTCGGCTCATAGTGAGCAGGCCCGCTAGTTCGTCGAGGCCGAGGATTTTGAGCAGTTGGCGGTGCTCGTCGATGTCGAGCGAGATGCGCGATTCGGCTGGGAGGGCCGGCGCGCAGATCAGTGCGCCGATGATGGCGTCGAGCGGTAGGATGCGCCGTTCGGGGTCGAGATGATCCGCCTCGGCGGCGAGATACTCGTGGATGGCGTTGCGCTGCGCTGCGATGAGTTGAAACGGTGTTTGGTCGCGCGCTTCGTGGAGTGTCGCGCCGTTGTGTTTGAATGTCCAGTGGCCGCTCGGGCTGACCTCGATGGGGTTTGTGTAATGGCGAATGATGCCAACGAGTGCGGCTTGTGAGCTGAGGAGCAGGAGCTCGATCGGCTGGGATACGTTGCTTGTGATGTGCAGCAGGACGCCGATGGGCGATGGGGCGCTGCTGAGCGCGCCGATCAGGGCGGCGGCGTGTTCGCGCAGGGTGCGCCGTTCGGCGGCGGTGGTTGGGATGGAACCGATATAGATGTGTGGATTGGTCATAGCGAGGTCGAGTCGTGCTTTCTTTCTGATCCTCTTGCTGGAGTATAGCGGTCTGTTCGCCGTGTGTCAATGCGTGTTCGAGGGTTAATCCTTCGGAGGGCCGATGTGGCGCGACCGAGGATGCAGTACGCTCGCTAGGCTTATGTTTTGATGCGTCAGAATACCCCCTCGGGTGATTCTGACGCTTTTCGGCGTTGTGTTTTGCCCCTAGTACTGTTCAAGCTACTGATGAAGGAGGGTGCTGTGCGTTTGTACTTCGAGGTGGCGCGGCGTTCGTTTCGGCGCGTCGCGGCGTACCGTAGTGCGTATGTGGCTGGCATTCTGACGAACGCTTTTTTCGGTGCGCTTCGTTCGGTGGTGTACATTGCGCTGTTCGGATCTGGGGCGACGGTGGTGGCCGGGTTCACGTTGCAAGAGGCGATTAGCTACACGTGGGTGACGCAAGCGCTGATCTCGATTGGGGCGGGGTGGATCGATGCGCGCGATCTGATGCAGACGATCCGTTCGGGCAATGTGGTGGCCGATCTGATGCGCCCGTGGAGTTTCTTCGGCTACTGGTTGAGTCGTTCGCTGGGTGAACGCGTGTTTAATGTGCTGATGCGCAGTACGTTGACGTATTTGATCGGCGTGCTGTACTTCGGCGCGTACATCCCTTCGCTTGTTCAGGCGGGGGCGTTCGCTGTATCGCTGATCTTGGCGCTGTTGGTCTCGTTCGCGCTGCAGTTTTTGGTGAACCTGAGCGCCTTCTGGTTGATGGACGATACGGGCGTGCTGTTGGTCGTCAATTCGTTGTTGCAGGTGTTCTCGGGCTTTCTGATCCCGCTGGCCTTTTTCCCCGAGCCGCTGGAGTTGCTTGCTCGGGTGTTGCCGTTCCAGGCGATCACCGGTTTGCCCGCCCAGGTCTTTTTGGGCCAACTGACGGGTGTGGCACTGCTGCAAGCGTGGGCGCTGCAACTGTTTTGGGTGCTGGTGATGGGCGGCTCGGCGCTGGCGTTGCTGCGCGTGGCGATGCAGAAGGTCGTGATCCAGGGCGGTTGATGCGTGCGCGTATTCGCCAGCAGAAAGGTGTGCAGCGAGATGGTAAGGCTTTATTTCCTGCTGATCGGGGCGCGGATTCGGGCGCAGATGCAGTACAAGGTGTCGTTTCTGATCAATCTTGTGGGCTTTATGCTGCTCACGGGCTTAGAATTTGGCGTGGTGGCGGTGTTGCTGCTGCGCTTCGGCTCGGTGGGGGGATGGTCGTTGTACGAGGTGGCGCTGTTGTACGGGCTGACGAGCTTGGCGCTCGGCCTCGCCGAGATGATTGGCCGTGGCTTCGATTCGCCGTTTGAGCAGATGATGGTGCAGGGCAGCTTCGATTCGATCTTAGTTCGGCCATTGGGGACGCTGTTTCAGGTGTTCACCTCGGATTTTCAGTTGCGGCGTTTGGGGCGTTGTTTTCAGGCGATCGCCGTGCTCGTGTACGCGCTGTGGAATCTGCCGATCGTGTGGTCGCTGGCGAACGTGGTGCTGCTGCTGCTCACGATCGTCGCGGGGACGCTGATCTATCTGGCGCTGTTTCTGATCGGCGCGACGATCTGCTTCTGGACGATCAAGACGCCGGAGGTGATGAATGTGCTGATCTTCGGCGGCGAGGAGATGACGGGATACCCGCTCAGCATCTATTCCTCGTGGATGCGAACGCTCTTTTTATCGGTGGTGCCGTTGGGCTTTGTGAATTACCCTACCGCGCTGTGGCTGTTGAATCGCACCGATCCGTACGGTTTGCCTGCGTGGCTGGCGTGGTGTTCGCTGTTGGTGGCGCTGCTGTTCTGCGGGGTGGCGGTGGCGTTCTGGCGCTTGGGTGTGTCGCACTACACTTCGACGGGATCGTAGCGCGGCTGTGCGTTTGGCCCGTGGTATACTTGCCCTGTTGGCTCGGTTGGCTTCTGCCACATCGCTCCGATGTGGGTCCGCCAGAGGCCGACGTGAGGCTTGAAGTGTTGTGCACTGTTAGGAGAATGGCTATGCCCGATTCGTTGAAGGTTGTCGCTATCGGCGGAGGTGGCGGCGCGACACAGGTGCTTAAGGCGGCACAATCGTTCACCCATCACCTCACGGCGGTGATTGCAGTGACCGATACTGGTCGTTCGACGGGCTTGGCCCGCACCATCGGCGGCATTCCAGCACCCGGCGATCTGCGCGCGACGATCGCGGCCTTCGCTACCAATAAGCAGATGGCCGACCTGTTGCAGTTTCGGTTCAGCGGCGCTGGCATCCCGCAGTTGGAGGGCATGGCGTTCGGCAACTTGATGATCGCGGCGTTGGCGCAGGTCGAGCAAGATTTCGCCCGGGCTGTCGAGTTGGTGGCGCAATTGGCGGGTTGTGAGGCGCATGTGCTGCCCGTTTCGACGGCGGATACGCATTTATGCGCAGAGTTGGTCGATGGCACGCTGCTCGAAGGCGAGTTGGCCGTGCGTGGATTGGACAAGCCGCCGATCGCGCGTGTGTTCCTGCGCGACGACGCTCCGGCGTATCCGCTAGCGCTCAAGGCTATTCGCGAGGCCGACTTGGTGGTGCTGGGGCCGGGCAGTTTGTTTACGACGCTGTTGGCGGGCTTGCTGTTGGGTGGCGTGGTGGATGCACTGCGCGAGACAAAAGGCCAGGTGGTGTACGTCTGCAATACAACCACGCAGCCCGGCCAAACCGACGGCTATCGGGCGATCGATCATGTGCGGCGCGTGGTGGAGCACACTGGCCCGGGTGTGGTGGACAGTGTGCTGATCAATACGAGCGTGCCGAACGCTGAGGCGCTGCAGAAGTACGAGGCGGAAGGGCTGTTCTTGCTGCGCCCCGACGATGCCGAGCGCGCCGCGATCGCCGAACTGGGTGTGCGGCCCATCTTTCGCGAACTCACTGAGACGGTGAGCGAGAAGCGCGCCCTGTGGAATAAGCAGGACACGGTGCGTCACGACCCTGCGGCGCTGCAGTTGGCGCTGCGCGAGTTGCTGAACCTGGACGCCTAACTGACCCGTGTGCGGGTACCGATGATGCGCGGCAGGAAGCGCGGTTTGTGGCCCATTGCGGCGCGGTAGGCGGGGTTTGCGTGCAGCACGCTCTCTTCGAGGTTGATGCGTTGGCGCAGCACCCAACTGTGCGCGAGGCCGCCGAACAGCGCGGTAAGCCAGGCGCTGTGGATGAGCGGCAGGGCCAGCAGTTCGACGAATACCGCCACATAATTCGGGTGGCGCACCCAGCGGTACGGCCCTTCGCTCACCACGCCCAGCGAGCGCGAATCGACGACTTGCACGTTCCAGTGCCCTGCCAGTGTGGCGATCACCCACCAGCGCAGGGCATTGGCACAGAGAAAGAGCAGCAGCATCGGCAGGGCCAGTGCCGGAACCAGCGCGCGGCCCAGCAGCCACACTTCGAGCGCGGCGCAGAGCAGGATGCCACCATGAAGCAGCACCATCCAGCGAAAGTGCGGCTCGGCCAGCGGTGCGGCTCCCCGTTGCGCAAGGGCGCGCTGGTGCCGCCGCGAAATGTTCATCTCGACTAGCCGCCCAACCCCCACGGCGGCGAGCAGAAGCGTAAACACGATCGCGCTTGTCATCGCTTTTCTCCGCTAGTTGAACTGCAATAACAGAAGTTCTGCGCTCAACCCCGGCCCGAAGCCTGCCATTAGGCCGTAGCTGCCCGGCGTGAGCGTGTGGTGCTGCATCCACTCGTGCAGCACGAACAGCAGCGTGGCGCTGGAGAGGTTGCCGTAATCGCGCAGAATGTGCCACGATGGCGCGGTTTTGTGCGCGGGAATGTGCAGATGCTCTTCGAGGTTGTGCAGAATCTTTTTGCCTCCGGGATGCAGCAATACGGCGCTGAGTTGATCGATGCTGAGGTTGTGGCGGGCCAGGAAGGTGTTGATCACGGTGCCAATGTGATCGCGAATCAGGTCGGGCACATCGCGCGAGAGCACCATGTGAAAGCCGCTGTCGCGCAGGTCGAAGCCCATAGCGTTGAGCGTGTCGGGGAAGAGATGCGCCGTGGTGTCGATGATGCGCACGCCGTTGAGCGACTGGTTGTGGATGAGCGCTGCAGCTGCGCCATCGCCGAACAGCGCGCACGAGACGAGGTTGGCCTGCGAGTCGTCGTGGCGCTGAAAGGTGAGGGTGGGCAGCTCGACGGTGATGACCAGCGCTGTGCTGCCGGGGAAACCTCGCACCATCTCGCGCGCTCGCGAGAGCGCCATGGCCCCGGCGACGCATCCAAGTTCGGTGATCGGCAGGCGGCGCACATCGGGGCGAAAGCCGAGCTCTGCAATCAGGTACGCATCGAGCGAGGGGATCATATAGCCGGTGCACGAGACGCTGATCAGGAAGTCGATCTGGTCGGCGCGCATGTTGGCGTTGCGCAGGCATTGTTGCGCCACCTTGCGAGCCAGTGCGACGGCGTGCTCCTGGTAATCGGCGTTGGTCTGGCCAAGCGTGCGCGGTTGGAGCAGCGTTTCGAGCGGCACTACGCTGTAGCGTTGCTCGATCTGGGCGTTGTCGAAGATCGAGAGGACGGCTTCCATCCGGCGCGGGCTGAGCTTAAAGACCTGTTGCATAGCCCGTTTGGTGGCTTCGCGGCTCATGGTGTGGGCGGGTACGGCTGTGGCGGTGGCTGTGATTGTTTCCATACGATTTCCTCTTTGTGCAAAGGTCGTACCAATGGTGCCAAAGCCTTTCCAAATCCTGTCATATCAACTTCGGTTAGATAGTTGCCGTAAACAGGCCAGGTAGCCTGCGGCGGCAAGGTACCCTCCGTTGTTCTGATGGTGACATCGCTGTTCCGCAAAGCATTGGCGTTGTTCTCGGTTCGATACCGCTGGTGGTGATGCTAGTATCGCTTGAACATGCAGAATCGCGTAGTTCATCGGGTATGCTGGTTGTTTGGGTGAAGACGAGGATGTGGTATGCGGGCAGGATGAGCGTGCCTGGGTGTTATGTGATGGCATGTGGCACGCAATGTGCCATCAGAGCGAGGATGAGCGCGGAAACGCCGAATATTGCCACATTGCGAGAATGGACATACGAGCCGCAGGCGTTGCAGAGACGAGCCTACCGATATGATGTTAGATCACTGCTTGAAGTGGTCGTTGTTTGCGTTCAGGCTTTCTGCTGCCGATCGACGAAAGTTTCTCTCCAAGCTCCTCAAGACTGTTGAGGTTGTGGACGGGCAAGAAGTCATCGACGTGCGGCAGGGCGGCCTGCATCCCTTGCGTGAGCGGCTGATAGCCAGGCGTGCCGAGCAGCGGGTTCAGCCAGATCAGCCGATAGCAGGAGTGTTGCAGGCGGCTCATCTCGCGCGAGAGCAGTTGCGGGTCGCCCCGATCCCAGCCATCGCTGATCAGCAGCACCACCGCGCCGCGTCCTAACACGCGCCGCCCCCAGTGGAAGTTGAAATCCTTGATCGCTTCGCCGATGCGGGTGCCGCCCGACCAATCGTTGACATGCTTGCTCACCGATTCGATCGCATCGTCGATATCGCGCTGCAACAGTTGGCGGGTGATGCGGGTGAGACGCGTGCCGAACACGAACGATTCCACATCGCGCAGGCCGTTGCTGATGGTATGGATGAATTGGAGCAGGATGCGCGAGTAGCGCTCCATCGAGCCGCTGATATCGCAGATGACCACGAGCGGACGTTGACGGGTGCGCGGCTCGCGCCAGGCCATTTCGAGCGGTTCGCCGCCGTAGCGCAGATTGCGCCGCAGCACGCGCCGCATGTCGATCTGGCGGCCCTTCGGCGTCGAGCGTTTGCGCCGTGTGGTGCGCGGCTCGATGCGCCAAGTCATCTCGCGGAGCAACTGCTTGCAGGCCTGCACTTCCTCCCAGGTGAACGCGCCGAAATCCTTCTTGCGCAGCGCCTCGGTCGCACTGTATGAGAGCAGGATCTCGGTTTCGGGCTTCTCTTCCTCTTGCTTCTTGTTGTTGTTGCCGCCATCGCCCGGGGTGCGGGCTGGGCGCGGCAGGCGCAACGGCTTCTGTGGCACCTCGGTGCGCGGCAACAGCAAGCCAAGCGGATCGAGGCTGCGGTTGCGCCAGAAGAAGGCGAAGGCCGCATCGAACAACGGCAGATCCTCGCGCCGACGGATGAGCGTACAGCGGGCCGCGCTGCGGAAGTCCTCGCGGTTGGTGATTGGTGCGTAGTCAAGCGCTTGGAGAAGGTCAAGCGCTTGACCGGGGCTTACATCGACGCCCATCGTGCGCAGCAGTTGCGTGAATCCAAGGATTTGCTCGACGATATGGCCTGGTTGTTCGGAGGGCATGGTTGGGAACATAGCACGGCCTCGCGTTCCAGCACTATACGCTAACCTTCTCCAATATCGATTTGGCCCCCGCGCCACGCACTTGGCTCACGTCGTCCTGATATTTGAGGATGGCGCCGAGCGTATCGTCGATCAGGCTCGGGGTCAGTTCTTCGGCGTTGAGCGCCACCAGAGCCGAGGCCCAGTCGATCGTTTCGGCGACGCCGGGCAGCTTGTAGAGATCGAGCTTGCGCAACTCCTGCACGAAGCCGACCAACTGGTGCGCCAATTTCTCGGGGGTGTCGGGCAGCCGCGCCGCCACGATCTGCAGCTCTTTTTCGAGCGACGGATAATCGATCCAGTAGAACAAGCAACGGCGCTTCAGCGCATCATGCACTTCGCGGGTGCGGTTGCTGGTGATGATCACGATCGGCGGCTCGTTTGCGCGAATGGTGCCGATCTCGGGGATGCTGATCTGCCAATCGGAGAGTAATTCGAGCAGGAACGCCTCAAACTCCTCATCGGCGCGGTCGAGCTCGTCGATCAGCAGGATCGGCGGCTTCTCCCACGTTTCTTCGATTGCCTGCAGGAGTGGGCGTTTGATCAGGAACTCAGGCCCGAAGATCTCCTGCATGGTCGCTTGAGACTCGCTCCCGCCCGTTGCTTCGAGCAACCGGATCTGGAGCATCTGACGGGTGTAGTTCCATTCGTAGATGGTCGTGTTGACATCTAGCCCTTCGTAGCACTGCAAACGAATGAGGTGGCGATCCAGCATCCGTGCCAAAGTTTTGGCGATCTCCGTCTTGCCAACACCGGCCTCGCCTTCGAGCAGCAGTGGCTTCTGCAGTTTGAGCGCCAGGAAGATCGCCGTAGCGAGTGGGCGATCGGCCACATAATTGTGCGACGCAAGCGCCTGCTGAAGATCATCGATCGTAGCAAAGGTCATAGCGGTCTGCCTCATATGCAATCGGTGGGTGACTGATGTATTGTAGCATATTACGGCCCCTCCCACCGCGTCAGAATTTCGCGGCCAAGCAATCCGAGCAACACTTCGCTGGGGGTTCCGGCGTACTCTGGGTGGTACTCGAAGCGCGCCCGCTCGAAGTATTGCACGGTGTAGGGCTGCCCGGTCTCGGGATTAAACGTCTCGAACGGCTGGCTGATGGGTTGCCCCAGCAGCGGTAGGCCACCGAGTTGCTCCCAGCGTGCGCGGAACGGCGGACAGAGGCTGTGCCCGGTCGCCTCGAAATAGAGACATTCGGGCGGAGCTTCGGTCACGCGCTCAAGCGTCTGCCAGTCGATCCCGAAGCGGTTGAGGATCGCCACGCCCAACAGGCCGAGTTGCACTTCGTTGATGGTGCCCGCAAATTCGGGGAAGTATTCGAATCGCGCACGCTCGAAGTACTGCACCACACGCGGCTTGCCGGTGACACTATCCGGCTCGATGATCTCCTCGGTGAGCGGATAGCCAAAGCGCTCTAGCCCACCGTTGACCTGCCAGAAGTGTGCGAAGGTGCCGCGCAGCGTGTGCCCGGTGGCGGGGAAGTGTTGGCCGTTGTCGGCCACGGGCGGATCATATTCGATGTACACGGGCGAGCCTTGTTCGTCGAGTTGCAGGCTGATCACGCCGTTCTGTGGTGTCAGAAGGTAGCGCGCTCGGCCATTCCAGTGGCGCACCAGCGCTTCGCGACACTCGCAGGCGATCTGCACAACTTGGTGGGGCGAATCGGTGTTCCACAAGACATCGACGCGGCGGCTGCCACCGAAGCGATACCAGTAGGTGCCCTGCATGCCGTCGTGATCGCCATTGGTGATGACCCGCTGGAAGTTGAGGCCCGCCAGCATGCTCGTCATTGTGCGGTAGGCTAAATAGGCCGGTTTGCGCAGATTGGGCGCGTTCGGATCGAGCGGGTAGGTGCGGCGAAGCAGCCCAAAGTGAAACTCATGCTCTCGGTCGTTGTAGACTGGCTGATCGTAGGGCGCGCCGGGCTGTGTATCGTTGCGGAAGTCGTACCAGAAGATCTTTTCGACGCTGGGATGCGCGATCGCCATCAGGTAGGTGCGCGCCAAGAATTGCGCTTGGGCATCCTCTGTCACGCCATGCGGCCCACGGTCGGTGGCCCAACCGATCTCGGTCAGCCAGATCGGCTTGGCGCCGTAGCGGTACATCAACTCGTCGAGGCGTTGCAGTTCGGTATGAAAGTTCTGTTGGTGATCGCGACGCCAGGGCGCGCCCTCCGGTGGATCAACGCGGTAGGGGTGGATCGCGATAATGTCGAAGTTATTCCACGCGCCGAGTCGGCCCAACTCGTCGAGGTAGTCGTAATAATCGTAGGTGGTGGGTGAGGGCGGATAATTCCACACGCTTGCTAGGCCACCCAGCACGATGATCGCTTCGGGATCGGCGGCTTTGGCGGCGCTCCGTGCCACATCCAGAATGCGGGCGTAATCGGCGATGGTGTACAGGCCCAGCGCATAGCCGGATACGGTGAGGTTCGGCTCGTTCCAGATCTCCCAATATTTGATCGGACCGCCGCGCCCGTAGCGCGCAACGACTTGATAGACAAAGTCGCCCCATTCGACGATCCAATCATCGAGCCACTGCTGGCCGTTGTACCAGATTGGCGCATAGTCGATCAGTCCGAGCATATTGATACCAGCGGCGGCCTGGGCTTGCACGGCGCGGTCGTAATCGTACAGGCCGCTGCCATCGCCATTCCAATGATATGGGCCGCCTGGCTCGGTTTGGATCTTATGCCAAAAAAACTCTTCGCGGGTCCACTGCACGCCCGCTTCGCGGAGCAGTTGCACGTAGGTATCGATTTCGTCGCTACGAACGCGATTCCCGATCGCTGTCACCATCCCGAAGGGTGTGCTTTTATCACGCCAGGGCAGTTGTGCGGTGGCTTGTTGAGTGGGAAGAAGCGTGACTACAAGTAGGATGAGGATTAGTGCGGTACTAACGAGTGTGCGTCGAGCGACTCGCGTCATATTGTACTCCTTTAATGCATTCAGATTGAGATGAGCGACATTGCTCGATAGCGAGTGAGGAGAGCCGAGGAGACAATAGGCTACACGCTGTAGCATTGAAAAACTGCACTGTTAGCTCGCGTGATGCGCCTAACGCTGAAAAAAGTCTACCATATCGGCTTGTGAGTTGCCAAGGTTTCGGGTGACGTTTTGATGACGCTGCATATGCTATAATCAAAAAGGCATCGCTGATGTGGAGGAATGGCGCAATGCAGCCTTCTGAAGATGAACGAATCCAGGCTACGTTATCGCACGCCAGCATTGTAGCCAATGTTGCGGGCTTGGCTGGCATTTTTTCCTCGGCGCTGATCTGGGCGTTTCAGCGTAATCGCTCGCGCTATGTGCATGCCCACGCGCTACAGGCGCTCTCGTATCAGTTGGCAGTGATGTTGTTAGGCTTTGTCCTGTTTTTGATTTGGGGCATGTGCCTGCTCCTCTCGTTGTTGCCCGCGATGATCCGGCCCGATCTGTACGATGTAAGGACGTTGCCCACTTCGTTTTGGTTAGCGTTGATCGGTCTGATCATTCCTTGTTCGTTTGTGGCGTTCGCGACCCTCTACGGTCTGTATGGCGCGTATCAAACGTACCGTGGCAACCCGTTCCGCTATCCGGTGGTGAGCCGTATTGTCGGTGCGGATCTGATGCAGGTGTTGGAGCCACAGCCGAAGGCCGAAGCCAAGCCCGAGCCGACAGCTGAGGTGAAGCCAGAGGCGAAAGCTGAACCGAAGCAGGAAGCCGAGGCGAAGCCGGAACCGAAGCCGGAACCGAAGCAAGAAGCCGAGGCGAAGCCGGAACCGAAGCAGGACGCTGCCTCTGAGACGCAACCACCAGCAGCAGAACCCGCCCCCGATAAGCAGCACACTTCGTCCGATGATGCTGAATAGTCATTAGGATGCCCAGCACGCATGCTGGGCATCCTATATTGCGCTAGCTCTTTTGGGCCGCGCGGTATTCGTCTTTGAGTTCGACGTAGACTTTGGCGTTCTCGCGAATGCGCTCGATCTGATCCTCGCGCAATGGGCGGATCTTGCCTGGAATGCCGACCACCAGCGAGCCAGGCGGCACCTCCATCCCCTCCGTCACCAGGGCGCGCGCGCCGATAATGCAGTTATCGCCGATGGTGGCGTGGTTGAGGATCACCGCGCCCATACCGACCAGCACTTGATTGCCGACCGTGCAGCCGTGTACGATCGCGCCGTGGCCCACCGTCACATCGTTGCCAATGGTGAGCGGCGCGTCGGGGTCGGCGTGCAGCACTGAGCCATCCTGGATATTGGTGCGCTCGCCGATGGTGATGACAGCTTTATCGCCACGGATCACGGCCATCGGCCATACGCTGACATCGGCACCGATCACGACCGTGCCGTGAACGTAGGCGTGCGGCGAGATATAGGCGGTTTCGTGAATTTCGAGATGATCGCCGGTATCGGGGAATTGCTGATTTGGCATGGGGTGCTCCTATTCCAATTGTCGCCAATGACAAGTGTTCGCGCGTTTTGGGGATTATACAGCAATCTGTCGAGCGGGCGCGCATCGGCGAAGTGCTTGACAAGAGCGTGAAAAACTGATAGATTATGGGGTAATTAAAGCGTCGCGGGAGTGGCGCAATGGTAGCGCATCTGCTTCCCAAGCAGAGGGCTGCGGGTTCGAATCCCGTCTCCCGCTCCACACTCGAAAGCGCTGTATCCACCTTGTGGATGCGGCGTTTTTTTTGTTGATGATACTTCTATTCAGTTGTATAGGCTTGATGTGTTGATGCCTAACCCTTGTCATGGGATCATAATCCTGATATACTTGTTTTAAGCGATGGTTTGCTGATTGATTGGTTTCGAAATTGAGCTAAGAGGCTGTTGAAGCTTCTTGATACTCTCATTCTCTGCCGATTTATCAGCGCTCTCCATTTCTCCACTCCACTCTAATCTAATCATCGTTCTAGCATTCGATTGTGACTGTCACTATTCCCCTCTAATCCGCGTTGCGGGCTGCCTCTAAGACATGTCAATGTGCTTTAAATGTTGTATTAGGAGGTGGCGCTATGCTTCGTGTTGTTTTTCTTCTCGTGTTATTGCTTGCAGCTTTTATTTCTCCAGCGCAAGCTCAAGATCAACGGTGTTTTCCCGAAACAGGGCAATGCATTAGTGGCCGTATCCGTGAGTTTTGGGAACAGAACGGTGGTTTGCCAGTTTTTGGATACCCAACGACGGATCAGCACGAAGAATTGATTGAAGGTCAGCCATTTCAAGTTCAGTGGTTCGAGCGCAATCGCCTTGAATTGCACCCTGAAAATGCTCGTCCCTATGATGTGTTACTGGGTCGTTTAGGTGTAGATCGGCTTGAGCAACAAGGGCGTGATTGGTTCGCCTTTCCAAAGGGGAGTGAACAAAGTGGTTGTCGGCACTTTGCCGAAACAGGACATACGATCTGTGGGGCGTTTCTGAACTATTTCCGAACACACGGGCTCGATCTTTCTCAGCCTGGTATCACAGAAGCGGAGAGTTTAGCGCTCTTTGGTATGCCAATATCGGAGGCTGCCGAAGAGGTAAGCCCGACCGATGGTCAAACATATCTCACTCAACACTTCGAACGTGCGCGTATGGAATTGCACCCCGAAAATCAGCCACCTTTCAATGTTTTGTTAGGCTTGCTGGGTAATGAAATTCGTGAAGGTGGCAATTCATCTCCTGCGCCTGCCCCTCCTGCTGCCGCGATTGTAATACAGGGTCAGGGTGATACAGTTACTGACAGAGTCATGTTACCGAGTGGGCGCAACCGAGTGATATCAACACATCAAGGGAAACGCCACTTTGGTATTTGGGCTTATCTCGACGATGGTTCGAGAGATCTTGTTGCAAACGATATCGGTACGGTGCATGCTCAGCGTCCTCTTGTTGCCTCTGGTGGCGTATACTTTGAGGTCTCTGCTGATGGACCTTGGACAATCACTATCGAGGCTCTACAAAATGATCCAGCTGCTGCGCATGGTATTTCGGGTAATGGCGAATACGTGAGCGGTCTATTTACTCCAGTTCGTCTTGGTCCAGTGCCTTACAATCTTAGCCATACAGGCAAAAGAAATTTTGCTATTTGGTTACGTTGTGAGGGTGGTAACGATCTGATTGTCAATGAAATCGGAGCATACACTGGTTCGGTCATTGTGGATTTTGAGCGAGGCCCGTGCTTCTGGGATGTCACTGCGGATGGCACTTGGAGCGCAACACCACGATAACGCTTAAGCGGTCGTATCACAATGAACGACGACGTTCACTGTGATACGACCGTGTTATTCGCATTGGTACGTTGCACCGTTTTGCCGACCTATTGGATGCGTTTATATTATGCCCGCATCTGACAGCTCAACGTCAATGCGTTGCATTGTTCCTTTAGCATTGGCGTTGAGATCTCTCACGTGCGTTCGAGATGACAGCGCTTTTCATTGCTTATTCATTGCCATCCTGAGACGCCGATATTGCGGGGCGATATGGAGAGGGGTAGAAACTAGTCTAGTGCGCCTATTCAACAACCAGTTCTCAAATAGAGTCATTCTGAACGGAGTGCGCAGCACGAAGTGAAGAATCTCCCCATCACATCCAGCCTTGTGCGTTTGGGTCTTGTTCCACTCAGCTTATTCAACAGTCAGTGTCGGAGTAATGGATTCTTTCCTACCATATTCACCGCTCCACCAAGATAGAAAGCTCGGCAGATTGCACAGTGAAGTTTTAAACGGTGTGCTTAAGACTTATTCCGGTGTGATTAAGACTTATTCCAGGTTGCTCAAGATTTATTCCGATGTGCTTAAGGCTTAAGCCGACGTGCTTAAGACTTATTCCGATGTGCTTAAGGCTTAAGTCAACCTGCTCAAGACTTATTCTGGGCCGATGAGAGCGATTGTGGCGGTTGGTTGGGCTGGTTTATGTGAGTGTTTAACGGATAAGTAATAATAGTATGGTTGTAAATAGAGGATATATCTTGGTATGTTTGGCTTTGTAATGAGTAATTTGTTTTTAGGTATAATGAATTCTCTGTTGGAAATTCAACTCAGGATTGATAGTCTGATAGCTACTAGACTAGAGAAGAATTTAAGCGCAATGCGCGTCGGCTACAAGGTGAAATTACAGAGGTTGAAAAACAATTGGTGATTGTACGTAAACTGATGAATATATCATGAATACTGAGGAGTTAAGGTATGCATCGTTTTACTTATTTAGTTATTCTATTTTTACTGCTTGGTTGCGGAGGTCCATCAGAAGCTGATATTGAAGCAACTATCGCTGTTGCTGTACAATCAACCGCACAGTCAGCGCAGGTTGCAACATCTGTACAGGCTACTACGCAGGCTGCGGAAGTATGTGGGCAAATCGCCTTAAATACATATGCAGATGAGATAGAAGAACAAATAATAACATTTGAGATGCAAACATCTGTTGCTGGTTCAACACCTCGTATGTCTCTTGGCGTTGCCCTTCAGGAGTTGCTTAATCTTCAAACGGAAACTCGTCGTATGAAAGCGCCTGAGTGTCTATCCGCCTATCATGAGCGAGTGGTTAGTATGATGGGTCTGTATCGTCTGGCTTATGAGACTTTTGCAGCTCAAGGTGATGAAATGCTAGTTCAGGCAGCACTTCAAGTTGGTGACGAAACATTAGGAGAAGTAAAACAACAGTTGGCAATCATTCGTAACGGACAAGTTCCACCCACACCTTTACCTCAAACTCCACCGGTTCCATAGACAGGAGATGGGGTTAAAGCGCATCTCCGATTACAAGCGGCGCGAACGCAAGAAGTCTCAGAACTAGGTTGTAGCTAGCACGCTTAGCACCTGGTAGCGGGTTCTCTCGCTACCAGGTTTTTTTGATTTGGTGGTGGGGAGATGCGAAGGGTGTTCGCTCATCATCAGCACTTTATTTCGCTACCGTACAGAAAATATGAGCGACTGATGTAGATGTTGTGAGAATCAATCAGCCTGGAAGGCCCCTTCTAGCGTCAGTTTCTGAGTAACGGAGCGTGTGGTGTGACATAAAGAATCTCGCTGTTGCGCATTGTATTGGGCATTGAGATCCTTCACTTCGCCTAGCGGCTGCGTTCAGGATGACTCTGCTTTTCGCTGTTTCTCGTTGTTATTCCGAAGGCGAAGCAATGCAAAACATTGCACTTCTTTGTCGACCTGTCAGGTGCGTTTTAAGGCGTCCTAATGCTGTAGTGTGCCCACCTGACAGGTCAACGTCAATGCGTTGCATTGTCCTCTTTGCCTTAACGCTGAGATCTCTCACGTGCGTTCGAGATGACAGCGCTTTTCAGCGCTGTTCATTGCCTTCAGCGCAGCACATTGTTTGGGCATAGTTTGACCTGTTAGGCGCGGCTTGCGGCATCTTTATGCTGCACGGTGCGACGCCTAACAGGTCTTTTCATTGGGTTTCGTTACTTGCGTTGTATGACTGGGCTATCCTCTCTCAGTCACCCAGTCACCGCGTCATTTCGCTCGTCCCTGGATTGGGAGCAGTTTGATGCGCGCGTAGGCCAGGAACGCCGCTAGCGCAAGCAGAATGATGCAGGTGAAGGCGCTGGAGTATTCGCCGCGCGTGATATGCGTGATGGTGGCGAGCGTCATTAGGACGCTGAGGCAGATGGCGGTGAGCGCTGTGCCGAAGGGCAGCAGTTTGGTCAGGCCGGGGCCGATCAGTCCTGCTACGGCGGCGAGTTCGGCGACGCCAATGAACAGACGTAGCGCTACGCCCATCTGTTCGTTCATAAGTTCCGCCAGTTCGGCGGGTGGGAAGAGCATCATCAGGCCGTGGGCCAGATAAACGACCGCTAGCAGGATTTGGATGATCCACAGGCCGATGCTGAGTGCGCGCGATGGGCGTGCATTGATAGTCATTGTCGATTGTGTCATGATGATCCTCCTGTGAGTACTCGTATCGAGTGACTAACTATAGAATTCGGATACAGGCACTGCTACCAGCGTGCCGTGCGATGTGTTCTATAGGGTAGTCGTTCGGAGTTACAAGGAATCGACAGGTTGCACGATAATATTTTGACGATTCTTAAGTTGGATTGTTTCAGTTTGGATGTTGTGAGGAGTGGGTTCTACCAAAGTCGGTTGTGGTGATGAGAAAGCCGTTTTAGCCTGCTAACTCGGCACCGAGTTGGAAGTGCTCAAGTTCGACGAGCGTGTCGCTGCTCATGTACCAGTCGTTGAGGACGAGTGTGAGGCTGCCGATAGTGCTGGTGCCGAACCGAGTGTGGCGGTAGCGTTGCAGTGCTGCTGCGAACTTGCGCGGCTGGCGCAGTGGCGCAGTGTACCTCACCACGGTGCTATGCGCAGCGACGAGACGGTAGCGCTGATCGAGGGTGTCGGCGAGGCTGCGCGCGGCGAGTTCGGAGCGCAGCGTGTCGCGCAGGCGGTTGAGTGTGTCGTCGTGGGGGAAGCCTTGCACCATCACGGCGCTCGGCGAGAGGGTGATGCCGATGCTGTCGAGCATGATGGCTGGGATGCTGCGCAGTGCTGCGGCAATGGCTTCGCGATAGGCGGGCAGGTGGACGAGTTGCTCGCGGTAGTTGGGGTTGGCCGAGAAGAGCGATAGGATGGTGATGTGCAGATCGCTGCAGGGATAGTAGTATTGCTCCGGCTCCTGTGCGGCGAGTTCGCGCAGCATGCGTTGGATGGCTGCGGCTACCGTGGCATCCAGCCGCGCTATCAGGGTGACGCCGCGCCGTGCATCGTTGGTTTTGTCGGGCAGGTACGGGTCGTACTGTAGTGCGCCGCGCTGTACGGCGGGGAGGGTGCTGTTCCAGAGCGTTTCGTAGTGGGGGTAGAGCGGGTGTGTGGTGTATTCCATTGTGTGCCACTTTGCTTTATTGAGCTGCTAGGAGATCTGAGCGCTTGTGCCTACGTGGTTCATCTGTGGATGTTTCAGCGCTAGTGTCGTTTCTTCAACGAACAGCACTGTCATCTCGAACGGACGTGAGAGATCTCAGCGTATGTCAATGAAAGACAATGAGATTCCTCACGTCGCCTAGCGGCTTGTTCGGAATGACAATGAAAACAGTGCAGCAGTTCGCCTGTGATTGCAAGTTCTGTGTCATCTGTGGATTTTTTAGCGCTTGCCTTTATAATAGCCGCGCACCGTTCGTTTGCGAAGTGCCGCTTGCCTCCATTATACGGCCACGTCGCCACTACCTCTGCTCCGCCGATAATGGCTCCTTCCCTGCACTTCCCTCTTTGCAGCTAGAGGAGTCTGTATGCCCACCATCGATTTCACCCGCTATTATCGTTATGCCGAGATGACCGAGGCGCTGCACGCCTTCGTGGAGAGCTACCCACAATTGGCGTCGCTTCAGTCGATCGGCACCAGCCACGAGGGCCGCGAGATTTGGTGTATGACGATCACCAATCGGGAGACGGGCATCGCCGAGGAGAAGCCAGCCTATTGGCTCGACGGTAATCTGCATGCTTCGGAAAATACTGGCTGTATGGGCGCGCTCCACGTCATTCAGCATCTGCTCACCCAGTACGGCACCAAGCCCGATGTGACTGCCTTGCTCAATACCCGCGCTTTTTATATTGTGCCGTGCGTTAATCCCGATGGGATGGAGCAGGTGTTGAGTTCGCCGCTCTACGTGCGCAGTGGCACCCGCCCGTATCCCTACTCCGATGAGCGCGATGGCTTGTACCCCGCCGATATCGATGGCGATGGGTTGATCCTCGAAATGCGGGTGGTCGATCCAGATGGCGGCTGGAAGGTGAGCGATAAGGACCCGCGTTTGATGCGCCGACGCGATCCCGATGAGGAGGGTGGCACCTACTATCGGCTCTACACCGAGGGCTTGATTCGCAATTACGATGGCTATCAGGTGGAAATCGCGCCGCCGCTGCAGGGGCTCGATTTCAACCGCAATTTCCCGTTTGCGTGGGTGCCGGAGGGCGAGCAACTTGGTGCTGGCCCCTACGCATTGAGTGAGCCGGAGACGCATGCGCTGGTGCGTTTTGTCAGCAGCCACCCGAATATCGGCTGCGCGATCTCGTACCACACCTACAGCGGTGCGATCCTGCGCCCCTACAGCGACCGTCCCGACGATGCCATGCTGCTCGAAGATCTGTGGACCTACGAGGCGATCGGTGCGCGCGGCCAGGAGATCACGGGCTACCCGCACGTCTCGGTGTATCACGGCTTCCGCTACCACCCCCGCGATGTGATGCACGGCTCGTTCGATGGCTGGGCCTACGAGAGCCAGGGCATCTTTGCGTTTGTGGTGGAGTTGTGGGATATCCTCAGTGAGGCGGGCATTAAGGATCGCGATTTCATCGGTTGGATGCGCAATCATCCCGAGGAGGATGATCTGAAGGTGTTGCGCTGGAACGATGAGCATCTCGATGGCAAGGGCTTCGTGAATTGGCGCAGTTTCGAGCATCCGCAACTCGGCCCAGTGGAGATCGGCGGGTGGATCGATCACGAGACGTTCAGCAACCCGCCGCCCAAGTTCCTGCTCAAGACCTTGGAGCCGAACACCGAGTTTGTGCTTGCGCACGCGCGGACGTTGCCGCGCCTTGAGTTGCGCGAGTGGAGTGCCGAGGCGCTCGGCGACGGGATGTATCGGCTGCGGGCGCTGTTGGTGAACTCCGGCTACCTACCAACGTATGGCAGCCGTCGGGCCTTGGTGGCTAAGGCGGTGCAGCCTATCCGCGTGGAGGTGACGCTGCCCTCTGGCGCTGAGATCGTCAGCGGGCAGGCGGTGCAGGATATTGGCCACCTGGAGGGGCGCGCCAATAAGCACGGGTTGTGGAGCACCAGTGTCCCGACCGATCACTTGCGCAAGTTGGAGTGGATCGTGCGGGGCGAGCCGGGCAGCGAGGTTGGTGTGACGGCGGTTGCGCAGCGCGCAGGGACGGTGCGCGGCACGCTGACGTTGGGCTAGGTGCGGATGCTTGTGCGGGGTCTCGCTTGCGTAGCGAGATCCCGCACGTGTATGGTGTTGGTGCCGCGTTTGCGGCTCGAAAGCGGCGTTGTTGGGTTGTGCCACACCGCTGTAGCACTGCGGTTCGTGTTGTTGTTGTGCTCCCCTGTAGTTTTAAGCGAAGGCATGAGGCTGTCACGTTGCGCACGAGGGTGCGCTTTTTTTTGCCTTAAATTCCACATCCTGGGTGGCATGGCCTGTTGGTATGTGTATACCCGTTTGGCTTAGAAATTGCTGCTTGAACACAAGTAGAACATATGTTAGAATATCAGCACATCTGTTTCATTCTCGCTCGTCATATTTCCTACTGTTGCACTAGACCAGAAAGGAATCCACAATGGGTGGTGTACGAGTCTTGGTGGGCACACGTAAAGGGGCGTTTATCTTACGGTCGGATGAGAAGCGTGAGCAATGGGATGTGCAGGGGCCGTTGTTTGGTGGCTGGGAGATCTACCATATGAAAGGCTCGCCGGTTGATCCCAATCGCATTTACGCTTCGCAATCCGGTGGGTGGTTTGGGCAAGTGATTCAGCGCTCCGATGATGGCGGCGAGACCTGGCAACCCGTAGGGAATGAGTTTATCTACGATGGGGTGCCCGGCACGCATCAGTGGTACGATGGTACGCAGCATCCGTGGGAGTTTAAGCGAGTGTGGCATTTGGAGCCTTCGTTGAGCGACCGCGATACGGTGTACGCTGGGGTCGAGGATGCGGCGCTGTTCCGCAGTACGGATGGTGGCCAGACGTGGCACGAGCTTTCGGGTTTGCGGAAGCACGGTTCGGGGCCAACCTGGCAGCCCGGTGCTGGTGGGATGTGTTTGCATACGATTGTGATCGATCCGAGCAATCAGCAGCGGATGTATATCGCGATCTCGGCGGCGGGCGCGTTCCGCACTGATGATGGTGGTGAGACGTGGCAGCCGATTAACCGTGGTTTGCGCTCCGAGTTCCTTCCCGATCCAGATGCTGAGACTGGCCATTGTGTCCATAATCTGGCGATCCATCCTTCGCGCCCTGATGTGGTGTTTATGCAGAAGCATTGGGATGTGATGCGTACCGATAATGCTGGCGAGTTGTGGTACGAGATCAGTGGTAATCTGCCTTCGGATTTCGGCTTCCCGATCGCGGTGCATGCGCACGAGCCGGAGACGGTGTATGTGGTGCCGATCAAGAGCGATTCGGAGCACTTCCCGCCCGATGGGAGGTTGCGAGTGTATCGCAGCCGCACGGGTGGCAATGAGTGGGAGGCGCTGACGGAGGGTTTGCCCCAATCGAATTGTTACGTGAATGTGTTGCGCGATGCGATGGCGGTCGATACATGCGATCCTTGCGGTATCTACTTCGGTACGAGCGGCGGCCAGGTGTACGCTTCGGCGAATAGCGGCGATAGTTGGACGGCGATCGTCCGCGATCTGCCTCCAGTGTTGTCGATAGAAGTGCAGACGTTGCCATGATTCGGGTGGTATTGCCAGCGCATTTGCGCGGATTAGCGCGTATCTCCGGTGATGTGTTGCTGGAGGTGCCAGCGCCTGTGACGCAGCGTTCGGTGCTCGATGCGCTTGAGCAGCGCTACCCGATGCTGCGGGGCACGATCCGCGATCATGTGACGAAGCAGCGGCGCGCGTTTGTGCGGTTCTTCGCTTGCCAGGAGGATCTCTCGCATGAGTCGCCCGATGCGCCGTTGCCCGATGCTGTGGCGGCGGGTCAGGAGCCGTTCTTGATCATTGGCGCCACGGCGGGTGGCTAGATTACTGGCGGATTGGTTGGGTGCTTGTGTTTGCGATCCGCGATAACGCAACGCAGGCATCCTGGTTGGGCGCTGTTCTCACAGTTTACGGTCATGTTTTTGGGGGCAGCATGTTTTGGGATCGCGCTGGGCGGACGGTTGCGGGGCGCGGCACTCGCCTTTGTGATGTTCGCCTTTACTGCTGCGATGATCCTGGGATGGGCATGGGTTCCGCCCACGCTCATCCGTGTACGGCGCGACCTAGAGGCCAATGAGCTCGGCACAAGTTGGTTGGTGTTTGGGTCGTAGGACAAGCCGTTGTTCAACGAGCGCTTTCGCTGGGGGCATGCGAGAGCGCTCGTTGTGCGTCTTAGCCGCGACGTTGTGGCGGGACCGGGCGTCCGTCCTCGCCGTCGATGCCATAGTCGTGGTCGGGATGGTTGACTTCGCCGCGCTGCCAGTAGCCGCGCGTGACGATATTGGTGGCCGCGAAGTTGCGGTCATTGAGCAGGTAGCTACGGATGCGGCGCACCGCTTTGGCCTCGCAGGCGACGTACACACGTTGCGCTTCGGCGAGTGCTGGCAATGCGCGCAGCGTGGCTTCGAGCACGACGTTGGCTTTGTCCTTGGTGTCGTTGCGCTGCAGCCATTGCAGATCGATGTTGGCTGGGCTGATCAGCGGGATGCGCTCGTTGACATCAGCGATCTCGATGAGCACCGTGGCGTTGGCGCTGGCGGGCAGTGCTTCGAGGATGGTGGCGATGGCGGGCAACGCCGATTCGTCGCCAGCGATCACGAAGCGCTCGGCGCTCGCGTCGATCTCGTAGTGCGGGCCTGGCCCACCGATCAGCACGACCTGACCGGGCGCGGCTTGCGCTGCCCACTTCGAGGCGGGGCCGTGGCCGTGCAGCACAAAGTCCACGTCGAGTTCGAGCGTGTTTGGGTCGAAGCGGCGTGGCGTGTAGGTGCGCATGGTTGGGCGCGGGCCATCGGGCGAGGGTGGGATCGGCTCGGTTTGGCCCTCTTCCGGCAGAATGACTTTGATGTAGGCGGCGGGGCCGTTCCACGTGAAGGTGGAGAGTGTTTCGCCGCTGAATGTGATACGGACCAGATGCGGTGTGAGTTGCTCGACGCGGCTGACCACAACGCGGCGGGGTGGAGGTCGCCGTCGAGGCGTTGGTTGGGTTGGTTCAGACATGGGATAGGGTCTCTTTCCTCAATGCGATGTAACCACAGGATACCATAAGACGTCTTACTCTTACGCGACTTTTATTCCATAGCCTGCTACAATCAATTCAGCCTCAACAGATCGCATCGATTGGGCGATAGTGTGTGTTCGCTGGTGGTGCGAAGCGACCTTCCCGAAGTTGTGAAGCGTGTTGGAAACTGATAGCCCATGTGGCTTCGTTCGCCGTGAGTTGGAGTATGTATCGATAGGTTTTGCAGCATTGTGAAGGAGCAGACATGCCTCAGGAGTACATTGAGATTCGGGGTGCCCGCGAGAATAACCTGCAAAATGTTTCGCTCCGCATCCCGAAACGTGCTATCACGATCTTCACAGGTGTCTCAGGATCGGGGAAATCGTCGATTGTGTTTGACACGGTGGCCAGCGAGGCGCGCCGCCAATTAAACGAGACGTTCAGCACGTTTATCCGCAACTTCTTGCCCCGCTATGCGCAGCCCGATGCCGATGCTATCGAGAATCTGACGATGGCGATTGTGGTGGATCAGAAACGCTTGGGCGGTGGCTCGCACTCCACGGTCGGCACTGTGACGGATATCTACAGCGTGTTGCGGATTCTGTTTTCGCGGGTGGGGCAGCCGTATGTTGGCCCGGCCAATCTGTTCTCGTTCAACGATCCACAGGGGTGCTGCCCGGAGTGCAATGGCTTGGGCCGCAAGCTGACGCTGAATATGGAGCGGTTTGTGGATTACAGCAAGTCGCTCAGGGGTGGCGCGATCAAGTTCCCCGAGTTCGCCGCCGATAGTTGGGAGGGGAACCTGATGATGGAGACGGGGTTCTTCGATCCTGATAAGCCGTTGAACCAGTACAGCGAGGAAGAACTCGACAAGCTGTTGTACGCCAAGCCCGTTAAGGTGGAGATGCAGTGGGGCGGCAAGACGATGAACTTGACCTACGAAGGATTGGTGGGCAAGTTCACTCGCAAGTATATTTTGCGCGATATAAAGGCGTTGTCCGAGCGCACGCAGAAGATGGTGGAGCCGTTTCTGGTGATGGGGCCGTGCACACTCTGTCACGGTGCGCGCTTGAGCCAGGCGGCCCTGAATTGCCGGATCAATGGCTACAATATCGCCGAGTTGGCCTCGATCGAGGTTGGCGAGTTGCTGGGCATCATTGAGCAGATCGATGATCCGGCTGCCGCGCCGATCGTGGCCTCGTTGAAGCAGCGTTTGGGCTATCTGATCGATATCGGCCTCGATTACCTGACGCTGGCCCGCGAAACCGATACGCTCTCGGGTGGCGAGTCGCAGCGCATCAAGATGGTCAAGCACTTGACGAGCAGTCTGGTGGATGTGACCTATATCTTCGATGAGCCGAGCGTTGGCCTGCACCCCCGCGATGTGCACCGCTTGAATGAGCTGTTGGTGCAGCTGCGCGATAAGGGCAACACGGTGCTGGTGGTCGAGCACGATCCCGATGTGATCAAGATAGCGGACTGGATTGTGGATATGGGGCCGCACGCTGGACGCAACGGTGGCCAGATCGTGTACCAGGGCGATTATGCCGGACTCTTGAAGGCGGATACGCTGACTGGTAAGTATCTGCACCGCACGATGCCGCTCAAGCGGCAGCCGCGTCAGCCGCAGGGGTACCTGTCGATCCGCAATGCGACGCTGCACAACCTGCACGATGTGAGCGTGGATATCCCCAAGGGCGTGTTGACGGTGGTGACGGGCGTGGCTGGCTCGGGCAAGAGCACGCTGATCAACTATGTGTTCCTCAAGCTGTATCCCGATGCGATCCGCATCGATCAGTCGGCGATCGGCATTTCGAGCCGTTCGAACGCTGCGACGTACACGGGCATTATGGATGATCTGCGCAAGGCCTTCGCAGCCGCCAATAAGGTGAGCGCGTCGCTGTTCAGCTTCAACTCCAAGGGCGCATGCGAGAACTGCCAGGGTTTGGGCGTGATCTACGCCGATGCGGCGATCTTCGAGGAAGTGAAGCTGGAGTGCGAGGTGTGTGGCGGCAAGCGCTTCAAGGACGAGGTGCTGGCGTATAAGCTGAACGGCGTGTCGATCAGCGATGTGCTGGCGATGAGCATCGAGCAGGCCAAGGAGACGTTGAAGGGCAAGGAGTTGCAGCGCCGCTTGCAGACGCTGGTCGATGTTGGGCTAGGCTATCTCTCGTTGGGTCAGCCGCTCAACACCCTCTCCGGCGGCGAGTGCCAGCGCCTCAAGCTGGCCAGCGAGCTGCACAAACAGGGCAGCATCTATGTGCTCGACGAGCCGACGACCGGCCTGCACATGTCCGACATCACGTTGCTGATGCGCATCATCGATCGGCTGGTGGACGCGGGCAACACGGTGATCACGATTGAGCACAACCTGGATGTGATCAAGAGCGCCGATTGGATCATCGATATGGGGCCGGAGGGCGGACGACGGGGCGGCCAGGTGTTATTCTCTGGCCCGCCCGCCGAGTTGCTGCATGTGGAGCGCTCGCTGACGGGGCAGTTTCTGCGGGAGCATTTGGCGGGGTAGCGCGCGTCGGCAGAGAATCTGTGGTTTCTGCGATAAGGCCGTTCTGTGTGAGCAGAACGGCCTTATTGTTTGTGCAGGCTCACTCCCCAAACACCGAGTGAAACGCCCGCAGTATCGGTTGCCCCACCATCGAATCGTAGATCGCGAAATCAACTGCCTTGAATAAGCCAACCAGCGCTGGGTCGGCCAAGGCATCGGCGAAGATGCGTGCGATGGTGGTGGGATTGTTCTTGAACACGCCACAGCCCCACGCGCCCAGCACCAGCGCCTCGCAGCCGTGATGCGCCGCCATCGCCAGCACCATGCGTGCGCGCCGCTGCATCGTCGGCTCGATCTGCGGAACCAGTGTTGGATCATTGCGGTGCAGCACTCCGGCGTTGACGGCGGCAGCGGTGAGGAACGTGGTTGTCCAGGGTTGCAAGATCAGGCGGTCTTGGTCATCGCGGAAGACGGGCACATGCGGCGAGAGGATCATATGGTCGGAGTAGAGCGCGCTGGGGTTGTAGTGGTGGTACTCGTAGAAGGCGG
>Ga0207874_1000032_pt1 | contig 195046 bp, 171 predicted proteins | sample HigsolmetaAR201D_FD_184833 | JGI IMG/M metagenome (GOLD analysis project Ga0207874, IMG submission 184833) | Ionic liquid and high solid enriched microbial communities from the Joint BioEnergy Institute, USA - AR20-1-D (SPAdes) (version 2) ... | reverse complement strand
GGTGCACATCCCGCCCTGCGGCCGACCGGCCTCGTGTTCTGCGAAGTGCCTCACGAGGGCTGCTCCCAGAAGAGTGAACCGGAAGCACGACTCATCCGCGAAATCTACGACGATCTCCTGCGGCACCGGTGGATCGACCGCAAGGGTGTGCAGCGGCCCATCACGCCCGAGGACATCCTCGTCGTCGCGCCCTACAACCTGCAGGTGCACCTGCTGCGCGCGACGCTGCCCGAGGGCGCGAGAGTCGGCACGGTGGACAAGTTCCAGGGCCAGGAGGCGGCGGTGGTGCTGATCTCGATGACCACCTCGGGGCAGGAGGAGATACCGAGGAACATCGAGTTTCTGTTCAGTAGGAACAGGTTGAATGTGGCGACATCTCGAGCGAGGTGCCTATCAGTACTGGTGGTCAGCCCGAAGCTCCTGCATGTGAAGTGTATGCGGATGGACCAGCTTACCCTGATCAACGTGCTCTGTTGGGCGGAGGAGTACGCCCGTATCGGAGCTCGCGGGCCTCGGGCGTAGCGGATCTCGAATATCGGGAGGTATTCGGTGGCAACGAAACCCGATCTAACCGATTGGGTTTGCGAAGCGCTGCGTCACTATGGCGGGCGAGTCAAGCTAGTCGATGTAGCGAAGTACATTTGGCAGCGCTACCAGACGACCCTCGAGGCGTCGGGTGATTTCCTATTCACATGGCAGTACGACATGAGATGGGCGGCCAACGAGCTTCGCCGACGGGGTGTCATGAGGGTCACCGACGTGTCACCCCGGGGTATCTGGGAACTCGTATAGCGGCGTGTCGTCATCGTACGGTTCGCGAGGCGGTGAGCTTCGTGAAAACCGGGTTGCAGATCTAGAGAGTCAAGCGGAGACGAGGGAGGAATGCCGAGCGATCGCGCGCGACGAGCAGCCGAGGTGCTCCTAGACGACGCGAGTAGGCAGGGCGGCGCGCTGCTGATGTCGCAAGTCGATCGAGTGCTGAGTCGCAGGGGACTGGATCCAGCGGAATGCCTTTACGTCTACCGCATCCTCGAAGAGAACGGGATCCGTCCACAATCCTCGTTCGATGAAATCGCCACCGCAGATGCTGTAGACGTCCCTAGTGGCTCGGCGACGGCGAATTCTTCCGACGTCGACGGAGGAGTGTCCGGTGACTTAACCGATGACGATTTGGGAGAGGGTGCCGGCGGAGCGGAGGAGGAGCCTACCGCCGAAGACCTGAGCCGAATTCCCACGAGCCTGACCGATCATTCCCTGCTGTCCGCGGACGACGAGAAGCGACTGGCACGTACCTTCGGGCTGGGACGCCAGATGGCTGCGGCGCTCGCGAACGGTACGGTGGAGGAAACGGATGCAGCGCTTGAAATAGTTGGCCGGGGAATGGAAGCCCGGGAAACGATGATCCGGTCGAACCTCCGACTGGTCCTGAAAGTCGCTTACCAGTATGCGCAAGTCACATCGCTCTCTGTGGAGGATCTCTTCCAGGAAGGGACGCTGGGCCTGATAAAGGCCGTGGAGAAGTTCGATCCCGCCAAACGATTCCGGTTTTCGACATACGCCTACTGGTGGATCCGGCAATCGATTACGCGGGCGATCGCCGATAAGGGGAAGACAATACGGCTTCCCGTTCACGTGAGCGACAAGCTGTTTCGATTGAAAAGGGCCATCAGGGTTCTTCGACGATTCAACTACGGCGAGTTCCCCTCCATTACGCAATTGGCGGATGAGCTCAACTGGCCGACACATCAAGTGCAGTTCTTCCTTGACCTCTCCAAGATACAATGTCTGTCACTCGACGCTCCGGTGGATGATGATGAGAAAACAGCGTTCATCGATGCGATCGCGGATCCGTCACCAGGGCCCGAAGAGATCGCGATCGCATCGAATGTGTATGACGTCGTGCAGGACGTTCTTCGAGAGCTCTCGGATAAAGAGCGTGAAATACTGATACTGCGGTTCGGTCTCGACGGGATAGCTGAGAGAACGCTTGAGGAGATCGGGCGGCGGTACGGTGTGACCCGTGAGCGAATTAGGCAGATTGAAGCCAAGGCGCTCAAAAAGTTGATGAATCCGGTGCGAGCGCGACGGTTGCAGGGCCTCGTGGAAGCGTGAGCATCGGTGCGAGCAAAAAAGAGGAGCTGATCGATCATGACCGACGACTTGTACGACGCGTGCGAGACTTTTGTGGGGTGGTTAGAGCGGCGCGTCATACAGTCTGCGCGAGGGGACTTGTACACGAGACTTGAATACGCGCCCGCAGGCCGGTTCTGGCTGGGCCGGCTGGCGCCTGAGGAGGTCGTGATCGAACGCGGGCTCGCCGATCGAGAAGAGCGGCTCGAACCGTGTGCTATGGGAGTGCGGGTGAAGCTCCGTCGTGATCGGACCCATTCTTGCACGGTTTCCGTGCGGGCAAAGTACTGGAACAAGAGCCGTCAGGAGCCCCATTGGGCTAAGCATCTTCTTCCGGACGTGTCGGTACATTGCGAGATCCTTCCGGAAGGGGCATCTCGGACATTCGGGGAAGAGGAGACCTCGAAGGAATACAGGCAAGCGATAGGGAGAGAAGTCTTCCGGATCGGCGTCGACGTCGAGACACGAGTCGCAGATGACGACCGATTCGTGATCGCCACGATCTTGATAGTCAATAGGTCGCCGAAGGAGAGTAGGGAGATCAAGGACACCAACTTGTACGAGGTATCGTTTTCCATAGCGGGCTTGGGTATCGAACCCTTCGTACTCGATACACTGCCCGACTCCTTCCGTTACGACAGACGCGTCGGGGTGTACGGCGTGAACTGTGGCGTGGAGGTGAGGGAGGACGGATCGCTGGTCTCGGTGGATGCCCCGAGTGTAGATCGCAGAAGGCCGAACTATTGGTCAGTCACCGAGTCGGCGCCAGACCTCAGGTTCGCGACGCTAGCGGATGATCCGTTGCCGGCTGCGAGGCAGTTAGTCGCGTCCTTGCGGTCCTGGGGAAGCGAGCATTGGGCGGAAGTCACTCTGCGTCGGCGAGCTGCCGTGGAGGACTGGTCGTCGGCCATGCTGGACGAGGCGCTTGCAGCTGCCGGAGCGTTCGAGCTGGAAGTGGCGCGTCTCGAACAAGGGATCTCGCTTCTTCAACAGGATACACAGTTGTTACGTGCCTTCCGGCTCATGAATGCGGCGATGGACTGGGGCACGCGGAACAAGTCCTACCACGAGTGGCGTCCGTTCCAGTTCGGTTTCCTGCTCTCCAATCTCGCATCCCTGGTTGGATCGCCTGAGGAACGGGGGATCGTCGATATCGTTTGGTTTGCCACGGGCGGCGGTAAGACGGAGACATACCTTGGAGTGATATTGACGGCGGCGTTCTACGACCGGTTATGCGGCAAACTGACTGGCGTGACGGCGTGGTCGAGATTCCCGCTGCGAATGTTGTCGTTACAGCAAACGCAGCGCTTCGCGGACGCATTGGCGGCGGCGGAAGTGGTGCGGCGGCGGGAAGAGATTGCTGGAGAACCGTTTTCCCTGGGCTTCTTGGTCGGACAGGACGCGACCCCCAATTCGTTCAAGCCGGAACCGAAAGAGTTCGAACCGGATGTCGAAGATGACGACATGCCCAAGAGGTACCGGGTGCTCCTTCGGTGTCCGTTCTGCGGATCGGAGGATCTGCAGATGGAGTTCAACAGGCGTCTGTGGCGACTGGAACATAGGTGCGGGAAGCAGGGATGTGCGTGGCCGGGCGAAGCGTTGCCCTTCCACGCGGTCGACCACGAGATATACCGCTACCTGCCGACGGTGATCGTGGGGACGCTCGACAAGGCAGCGATCATCGCGATGGAAGCTTCGATGCGCGGCTTGGTTGGTGCGCCCCGCGGAATCTGCTCGGTGGAGGGACATGGGTTTACCTACGCCCCTCGGGCGAAGAGGCCAAACGGGTGCCTGGTACCTGGCTGTCGTGCAGAAACACGACCCGTTCCGATGAGAAAGGAACTCTTCGGCCCTACGCTCCGTCTCCAGGACGAGCTCCATCTGTTGAAAGACAGCCTAGGTGCGGTGGACTCGCATTACGAGGCGTTATACGACGGGCTGCAGCGAGAACTGTGTGGACTTCCGCCAAAGATTCTGGCCTCGTCGGCGACTCTGACCGGGTACGAAAAGCAGGTAGAAGTGCTCTACCGTCGGCGTGCGCGGGTGTTCCCCGTTCCGCCCCCTGCGAGTGGGGCGGGTTTCTGGACGTCGGACTCCGATCGGCTAATGCGGCGCTTCGTGGCGCTAGCGCCGCGGGGTGTGACCCTCGAGTACATGGTGGACAACCTGATCACGACGTTGCAGGCGACCGTGCGGTGGATGCTGGAGCATCCTGACGAGGCGGCGGCGGAGATCGGTGTGCCGAGCTCCTACATACCTCACCTTGTTTCGCTGTACGGCACGAACGTCATCTACGGAAACACGTTGAGAGACCTCGATGCCGTGGACCGGTCATTGGAAACGCAGATTAGGATCGAGGGTGGAAACCTGAATACGGATAGCCTGACCAGTCGCCAGGGCTTTGAGAGGGTCCGTGAAATTCTCAAGAGACTCGAACGTCCGGAGGAAGATTTCGCGGATCGCCTTCACGTCGTCACGGCGTCGTCCATGATGTCTCACGGAGTGGACATCGATCGTCTCAACATCATGTGCATGCTGGGTATGCCGCTCACGACGGCGGAGTTCATGCAGGCGACAGCCCGCGTGGGTCGCACGTGGCCTGGACTGGTGTTCGTGGCCTTCAAGATGGCGAGGGAGCGGGACGCGGCGATCTACCGTTTGTTCGGGAAGTACGTCGAACAGGGGGATCGGTTCGTCGAGGCGATACCTATTACTCGGCGGAGCAGGCGTGTCATTGAGCGTACCGTCGCGGGTCTGGAGCTTGCGCGAATACTCATGGTTCATGAGCCTGCTGCCGGTCGGTCGCTCGTCTCGTTGGAGGAACTCCGAAGATACTTGTCGACACATGCAAGTGTGTCGTCCGAGCTCGAAGCGCTGTGTACTTACCTGGGGCTCTCCGGTCCGCTTGATGAGAGACTCAGGGTGGATCTCGAACGGTGGCTGGAGGGTTTTTTCCGGAACCTGCAGGACCCGCCGCCGGGTGCCCGGTTCTCATCCGATCTCAGTCCTACCGGCGGCGCGATGACGTCGTTGCGGGACGTGGAGGAGCAGGCGAACATCGTGGGGAGTCTCTCGTCATGAAGGAGCGGCGTAGTGCTTCGCAGATCCTGTTCGGGTTCCTACCCGAGCAGACCGTCGACCTGCGCGGAGGGATCTGGAAGGTCGTCAAGTGGCGTCAGCCGGAACCTGTGCGATCCATAGATACCGCCACCCTAGTTCGCGAGCTCCGTCGGCAGGCTGCGCCGTGGCGAGAGTCCGGAAAAGATGGCGGATTCGTGGCGGATCTCGACCGAGGCGTCCCAGTGCGAGTCTATTCCCTGGACCGCGACGCAGGTGTGCAGGTCGTTCCTTTCCCCAGGATATGGCACTGCAAGCGGTGCTACCGACTCACCAGCGATCCGGGTGCGCCTTGCCCATGCGGTAGCTCGGCGCCTCCGGGTCAGTTGCCGTTCGTCGGTTACTGTTCCGAGTGCGGAACCCTACGGCAGCCATATATCAAGAAGTGTCCGGAGCATGGCCAACATCGTGTGAACTGGCCCGGAACCGCATCAGCTCGGGAGATTGTCTTCGATTGTCCCGTGTGCGCGAGGAGAGTTCAACCTCCAGGTCTCGGATCGCCGAACTGCGACTGTGGGCGTGGGCGCATCGTTTTCTCGGTACATCGCGCAACGTCGGTGTACACGCCGCGCAGCATCGTGCTGGTGAACCCACCGTCCCAGGAACGAATTCGGGAGATCGCAGAGGCGGGTGGACCACCCCGCGCGTTAGCTTGGGTGGTGAACGGGATGCGCACTAGGCGAATGGGCGACTCGCCCACACCAATCGAGTCCATTCGACGACAGTTGTCGGCGACCGGACTTGCTCCGGACCAGATCGAGCAGATGCTTAGGGTGCTGGGATCGGACAGCAGTGATTCGGATTACGTCGCCGAGATCCCCCTAGACAGCCCGGACGAAGCGGAACGTCAGGCTGTGTCGATAGCTCTGGCAACCTCGGAATCGCGAATCACCGTGGACGATCTCCAAAGTGGATTGCCCGGCGACTCGCCCATGCAGAGTCTATATCGTACGTCCTACCGTCAGGCGATGGCTCGTGCCGGTGTGGAGACGGTCGAGCTCATCGATCGCTTTCCCGTCATGACCGGAATGTTCGGGTATACGCGGGGTAAGACGGAACCGGGTGCGAGTCGCTTGGTGGCGTTCCGCGATTCCAGTGGTTACGTGGTTTACGGGGACATCGCGGAGACGGAAGCGTTATTTGTCCGTCTCGACCCGATGCGCGTTGCCCGTTGGTTACAGGCTCAAGGCTGTCCCCTGGAATCTTTCCAGTCGGCTGTCGACGCGCGAATAGCGATACTGAGGCTGGCGAATCGACGCGGTCGAATGGGCGAAGAAGCCGAGAAGCTATTGTTCCGCCTGGTGCACTCCTATTGCCATCGGTTCATCCGATTGACCGCCGTATACGGTGGGATTGAGCGCAACGCATTGTCCGAGCTCGTTACACCCCTCCACCTTGGTTTTTTCGTGTACGCCGCGGCCCGTGGCGATTTCGTACTCGGCGGTCTGCAGGCCTTGTTCGAAACGGAACTCGACAATCTCTTGCAGACGTTCGTGGAAGATGAGCATAGGTGCCCCCTAGATCCCGGATGCGATCACGGAGGCGGAGCGTGCATGGCATGCCTGCACCTCGGTGAGCCGTCCTGTCGCCACTACAACGGTAGTCTCAGTCGCTCGACGTTGGCGGGCCCTGGTGGTTATCTCCATTTCGAACACCAAGGGGGCAGCGCGAGTCGTTGAACCGTCGATTACTGACGCCGAACATCACCAAGGACGGTACGCCACTCGGACGTGGCGATTACGAATAGTCCTGCGTTGGCACGACTGAGTCCGACATAAGCCAGGGCTCGCGCAGTTTCCGGGGCTAGTCTTGGCATCGTCGGTAGCGCCAGTACCACTACAGGGGACTCCAACCCTTTGAAGCGCCAGACGGTTTCGGCGACGATGCCGCGTCGCCCTAGAGGGCAGAAGACGTAATCGCATACGACCATGCTTCGTAGCTGCTCGACGAGCGATCGCGTACCGCACAGAACTGTTAGATCGCCAGGTTCCACGCGCTCCCGCTCGAGAAGCTCCTCGACATTGCTCTCCAACCGGGTCAGTAACTCGGCTTCGGTCTTGACGAATTCGACGACGGGCTCTGGACCATTCGCGCCGAGACTATCGACGGGATCCCCGTAGATCGCGGCGACGCGCTCGGCGATGGGAAGAGTGTTCCGACAGTTCGTGGTCAGTTCGTATACCGGCCAATCCTCGGGATAGGAGCATCCTCTGACGTATATGTCTTGGTGGGAGTCGAGAAACACGAAGAAAGGGCTGTCGTCTTGGCTGGTCAGCGCCATCAATAGTGCGGTGATCCAGTCAGCGATGAAGTCCTGACCTTCATCGACGACGATCGCGTCGAATCGCTGCTTGGTCCTGTCGATAGCGTCGAGGAGCGCTTCGGCAGCCTTCGTCGTCCACCACTCTTCCGGTATTGGCGCCGGTGGTTGAATCCCGGCATCGCGCATCATGCCGAGGCACAACGAATGGAAATGGCGAACGATGACGTTGGGTTGCTCCTTGAGCGCGCGCGCGGAAGACTCGGCGAGCGGCTCGTTGAAGCACGTCAATAGCGTACGCAAGCCTTGGGATCCGTACTCGCAGGCTTTCTCTCTAGCAAGAATCGTCTTCCCTGTGCCGGCTCCACCGACGATCCGTGCCCTCCTGTTCCTCCGCATGCCACCCAGAACTCTTATCTGCTGGGCGGTCAACTTCAGCAACTCCTCGCGGGACTCTCGAACGTCATCCCGGAGGACTCGTCGTATCTCGATCGTGGGTCTGAGGCGAGCTATCAGAGAGTTGATCAAGTGAGCCCCGAGATTGCACTGCATGCCCCAGTGCTGGATGACGCCTCGGGCGGCACGCCTAATATCCTTCAGCTTTCGCGAGTCGAGGATGAGAACGGTGGGCGCATCGGGGCCGAGTGGCTCATTTACCTCGATGTCGGGGAACACGACGGCGTGACATACGGGAATCCGATCGCCACGCGGAAACGTCTCCCGGAGGAAGCGGTGCAACGCGTGCTTAGAGGCAACGGCCTGTTCGAACGGGTTCTTGATCGCCTCGGTGAATCCCGACCTACTCGTCGTGAACCACACGCCCTGCTCGATGCGGATTTCCCCACCCTTGACCTCAAGTACGACGATCCCGTGCTTCGGATGGATCAAGAGGAAGTCCGCCTCGCCGTCGCCCTGCCGGCGCCCCCGTACCGCCTGCCAGCGGACCGAGTGAATCACCACCCAGTCATCGTCGAGCTGGGATAGGGCACGGAAGGTCGCAACTTCGGAGGTTGGTGCTCCGGGGACGGGAGAGGAAGGTATCATTCGCGCCATGCTTGAGGGACCTCCGGGGAACGCACAGGGGCTTATTGGTCACGCTACCATGGACCAAATTTACTATCCGACGGAGTCGACCTGACAGTAACAACGACATGGAAATTCGAGCGATCGATCTGTTCTGTGGTGCGGGGGGGCTGACGCGTGGGTTGCTTGATGCGGGGATCGATGTCCGTCTGGGGGTCGACAACGATCCTGCTTGCCGCTACCCGTACGAAGTCAACAATGGCGTGCCGTTCCTTCTCGAGGACGTCCGCTCGCTTTCGCCTCGCACTCTGAGGAAATATCTCGGGAGTGGTGGTATCTCCGTTCTCGTCGGATGTGCGCCATGCCAAGCATTCTCGACGTACAACGTACGGAGGGCGCACAAGACACCTCACAAGTTCTCCTTGGTCCGGCGGTTCGTTTCGCTCGTGGAGGGCCTCGAGCCGGATATCGTCGCCATGGAGAACGTGCCCTATCTCAGCCGAAAGAGTGTCTTTCCGGAGGTCCGCCGACGGCTGGAGCGTGCCGGTTATCAAGTCTGGTGGAGCATCGTCGACGCTCGGTTCTACGGAGTCCCTCAAGCAAGACGTAGGCTAGTACTGTTGGCATCCCGGCTAGGAGAGATCAGCCTCGTGCGTCACACGCATCCGAGCAGTTGCCATTGGAAAACCGTCCGGGAGACGATCGCTTCGCTTCCACGGCTCTCGGCAGGTGAACAGGATCCGGATGACCCCGTCCATGTCGCGAGCAAGCTCTCTGAGTTGAACCTGAGGCGAATCAAGGTTACACGCCCTGGTCAATCGTGGCGTGACTGGCCGGAGGAGTTGGTTGCGGACTGTCATTCGCGGGACAAAGGAAAGCGATATGTGTCCGTCTACGGGAGGATGGAGTGGGACAAGCCGGCGCCAACTATCACGACGCAGTGTTTCGGTTTCGGTAATGGCCGGTTCGGGCATCCTGAACAGGATCGTGGCATTTCTCTGAGAGAAGCCGCTCTACTTCAGACCTTCCCAAGTTGGTACCGGTTCGTGCCGGAAGGTACCAGACCGCGACTCGGGAAGTTGGGGCAGCTCATCGGCAACGCCGTGCCGGTCCGATTGGGTGAGATTATCGGTAGGTCGATCATTCGTAGCCTGGAATCTACATGACGTTTGCCCTTGCCGAGTCACGGTCGACCAAGGTCGTGGGCCCGAAACGCAGCTACCGAGCGCGAGGACTGGAGCACGCTACGATGTCGGGCGTGAGCATGAGGAGATCCGCGGTACGGAACCGCAAGCGCCTCAAGGGAGAGCCGGTGGATCCAGTGCGCAGCAAGATAATGCGCGCGGTTCCTCGGAAAAACTCCTCCGCCGAAACGCGTGTTCGGAAAGTGGCCAGAGCGCTGGGTCTGCGGTATCGCCTTCATGACAAGAGATTACCGGGGTCTCCTGACTTGGTGTTCCCGCAGCAGCGCGCGGTGGTCTTCGTACACGGCTGCTTCTGGCACCGACATCGGGGTTGCAGGAGGGCTTCCACCCCGAGAACCCGTGCCGTGTTCTGGGAGGAAAAGTTCCGGGCGAACGTCGCTCGTGACGCCCGAGTTGCACGCAAGCTTCGCCGGGATCGGTGGAGCGTCGTCGTCATATGGGAGTGCGAGACCGAGTCTCCCGAGAGCATAGAACTTCGCTTGCGAAGGCTGTTGAGTCGAAGCGCCGGGAAGTCCACAGGATGACGTGTATGCGAAGCTCGGTGGTTTGTCATATTGCCGGAGCCAAGAGACTAAAGCTCACCGTTGGCGCATCCGGATGCACACGATCCGATCGAGTTTTGCCTCAGGCGATAGACGCAGGCGTCTCCCCGTCGGTGCGATACGGATACGTGAGAAGCCGATGTTGTATTTCGGAGGGCTGCACAGGAGGAAGCGATCGGCCTATTCTCGCGTGTGTGCACTGCAAGAGCAGCGGGTGGCGTGCGCTCTCGCGGTCAGCAATATCTGTCGAGCAGTGCTGATGTATCGGGGGTCTAGCCCGTAGGCTTTCGCCATCACTCTCCGCTTGAGTGCCGCGGAACTCCGCGAGGGCACGCTGTAGGGCGGGTCGACGTCCCCAAACGCGGAGAAGGAGTGGGATATCGTTGCTTCCGGCTTCTGAAAGACGTTGTGGCTGCGAGAGAGTGGGCGCACGATTCGGAGAGTTGACCGGAAAAGATCGACATGCCGACGAGATATGGGAGCGGGGGGCTTGAGCACTCTTGGTCGCAAGAGGAAATCGAAGCGATCGTCGAGGACTACTTCCGTATGCTCGCCCTAGAGTTGAGCGGGCAGGAGTACAACAAAGCCCGCCATCGACGGGCGCTTCTACCACGGCTCAACAATCGCGCGGAAGCTGCTATTGAGCGGAAACATCAGAACATCAGCGCGATACTGAATGAGCTGAACGCACCTTGGATCATCGGGTACAAGCCGCTTAGCAACTACCAGCAGGCACTCTACGATGCGGTTGTGGCGCGACTTGCCAAGGACGATGCATTCGATCGCGCTGCTATAGACGCCGTCGAGCGGCCCGCGGTTGCGCCGACACTTCCCGACTTTCGCGGCTTGCTTGCGGAGGCGCCGCCGATTCGTGCGGTGGAGGCTGCGCCGGCGGAGCGCTACGGACCGGTGCGCATGCCGATACGGCGCGATTATCTCGCAGTCGAAGCTAGGAATCGTTCACTTGGACTGGCTGGCGAAGAGTTGGTCGTTGCGTATGAGCGCTTTCGCCTCCGTTCGTTGGGAGCGAAGCGGCTAGCGGACCGCGTTGAGCACGTCTCCCAGACGCGGGGCGATGGCCTGGGTTACGACGTTTTATCGTTCGACGTGAACGGAGCGGAACGGTTCATCGAGGTGAAGACTACCGCCTTCGGTAGAGAAGCGCCGTTCTACGTGTCGCGGAACGAGTTGCAGCTTTCCAAGGAGGCGAGGGGCCAGTTTCGGTTGTACAGACTATTCGAATTTCGCAAGCGGCCCCGCCTGTTTGAGCTTGCCGGCCCACTTGATGAACGGTGTCGACTCGACCCCGTCACGTACATGGCTTCGTTTTCACAGTGAGGCCTGGGCAGCAAGAGGGACAAGAAGATAGCGCCGCCCAAACTCGCAACTGCACGTTGCTCTGCGTGCCCGTCTTGAGGTGTCTATTAGATGTCACAGAAGATCTATCTGCTGGAGCCTGGCGGGACGCTCACGGCAGTGAAAGAAGCTGAATATCAGAGTGAAGGCCTGCTCCAGGAGCTCCTCGCGAAGTATCCGGACCTGCTCGCGGGCGATCAGATGTCGGAGCGAGATCCACGCCGCTGGCTACTGATCTCGCGGGAGTACGGTGTCCCGGGTGGCGAAGACTCGGGCAACCGATGGGCAGTGGACTATCTGTTCGTGGATCAGTACGGCACGCCCACACTGGTCGAGGTGAAGCGCAGCTCAGACACACGGCTTCGCAGGGAAGTGGTGGGTCAGCTTCGGGATTACGTCGCTCATGCGGTCGCGCGCTGGTCGGCTGTGGACATTCGGGCTGCGTTCGAGAGTCGGTGCAGCAGGGAGGGATGCGATCCCACTGAGGAGTTCCTCCGGTTCCTGGCGCGGGGCGAGGAAGACCGCGAGGGCGTCAGCAGCTTCTGGAACATGGTTGAGACGAATCTGCGTGCCGGCAAGATCCGGATGGTCTTCGTGGCGGACAGGATTCCGCAGGAACTTCAGCGCATCGTGGAGTTCCTGAACGAACAGACGGATGCGGAAGTCCTGGCGATGGATGTCCGTCAGTTTGCGGGAGACGGCCAACGGTTGCTCGTGCCGAAAGTGATCGGGCAGACGGCAGCGGCGCAGGATAAGGGTACGTTGTCCGCGGCACCTCCCAGGCCGCACCCTTGGACCGCTCAGGAACTCCTTCAGCGGATCGAGAGTGCAGGTCGTGCCGCTGATGCAGCTGTGGTACAGCAGATTCTCGATCGGGCGGACACGCAACGCCTCGAGCAGAGGGGTGGACTCGACTCGAAGGCGGCAAACCTGTATTTCTGTGTGCTGGATACGGACGGCAAGCTGCTGACACCGCTATACATTTACAATGACGCCCGAGCCAACCTCACGTTTGACTTCAAAGACATGGGTGCGTGCTTTGCGGATCAGAGCCGACGCGCGGATCTCGCTCGCCGCCTGGAGCAGGCAGCCGGCATTCCGATTGACCCGCAGAAGCAGTATCCGAGTATTCGCCTCGACAGCGTGCGGGAGTCGAAAGCGATCGAGGAATTGCTCGGCGTCCTGAGTTGGCTGGTAGGGGAGCTGCGACAGAATCGCAGTGTGGTGCCCGCATAACGACCGATATTCAGGCGGCTTCCATCGACAACAAGGGGGGATTCATGGCGCTTTGGCTCACCCGAGCCGGGAAACACGGCGAGCACGAGAACCGATTCTTCGAAGACGGCAGGATCTACCTGACGTGGCCCGGTATCGAGAATGAACCCCTCGGAGGGGCCACGAGCTTCGAACAGATGCGAGAGTTGGTAGCCCGGGTGTAGCCCGATCGGTCCGTCGCCTGGGTGAGCCAGAACACGAGCCAATTCTGGAGCTTCGTGAATCGCATGAAGCCGGGTGACCTGGTGGTCACGCCGCGGAAGGGCAAATCCGCGATCGCGATCGGGGAGATCACGGGCGCGTATACCTACGATCCCGATGGAACGGGACTGTATCGGCATTACCGCGAAGTGAAATGGTTTCGTCTGGATGTGCCGCGGGCGGCATTCGAGCAGGATCTGCTGTACTCGTTCGGTGCGTACACCACGATTTGCGAGATCAGGCGCAATGATGCCGAGCGCCGCGTTCGAGACAAGCTGCGCCAGGGCTTCCCAGCAGTGAGTGCCATGTCGGGCACCGTGAGAGACGGTGCTCTCGAGCCAGGGTTCGATTCGGACGAGGAGAGCGTAGACCTCGTACGGCTCGCTCGCGATCAGATTGCGCGCCACATCGAGATCCACTTCAAAGGGCACGGACTTGCGCGCCTCGTGGCGGCGATTCTCGAAGCGCAGGGCTACGAGACTTTCGTAAGCCCCGAGGGACCGGACAAGGGGATCGATATTCTCGCGGCACCCGGACCATTGGGTTTCGGTCGCCCACGGATCTGTGTTCAGGTCAAGTCCGGCAGCACTCCTGTCGACCGTCCGACGCTCGATCAGCTGCTTGGCGCCATGTCCAACGTGGGTGCTGACCAAGGTCTTCTGGTATCGTGGGGTGGATTCAAGTCTTCGGTCGACCGTGAGGTGGCGAATCAGTTCTTCCGGATCCGGTTGTGGGATTCGGATGCACTAGTAGAGCAACTGCTCGGCACTTACGACAGGCTTTCTGGCGAGCTCCGGGCTGAGATTCCGTTGCAGCGCGCGTGGGTCCTCGTCTCACCTGAAGACGAGTAGTGCAACTCGACGACTCCGCGCTGCGGATTTCAGGACGCAAATAGTCGCTTTTCGGTGAGCCACTTGACTGCCCGCGCGGCCCAAGCGCGCTCGTCGGCGTGCCGTGCGCTGTCACGAGCGGCGCAAAGGACGATGCCGAGGTCCTGCCAGGTTAGTAGGCGTACGGTTCTGAGATTCGGAAGCTCGTCCGGGCGATGGTCTGCAAGAGCGGCGCGAGTGGTTTCGAGGTCGGCGTACTTTCTTACCAGCTCGACTCCGAGCTTCGAGTATTTCTCGTCATGGATCAGGAGCGAGAAGTAGAGCTCCCGCACGCCGGCGTAGTGGCTCCCGACGTCTATGTTGCGAATGGCCTGATCGCGCCAGCTGCGCACCTTGGTTTCCAGTGAAACGTCGCTCCGATATTTTGCTGCGATGAACCACACCCAGTTCGGTGCCTGGATGACTACGTCGATCTCGGAGTCGCCCTCGTCGCCGTCGCTGAGCAGGCTGGGCGGCAGCGCCGCGCGGACCCAGAGCTCCAAGGTCGTATACGTGGTCGGTAGCCGGGGAAGATTCTGCAGCTCGCACAAACGCAGCAGCCACACCTCAGGATCGATCTGGCGCAGGGTGCGGAAGACGTTCCATGTCGCGGCGTATTCGCTGTTCTCACTGCATAGGTGCTGTGGCTTACGACCCCGCATGCGGGTGAACACGGGGTCGTAGCGGTCGATGATGAGGTTGTTCCGGAAGTCGGGCTCGATTCGGACTCCGGATGGCGTTACGGTGACCGATCCGTCCGACACGTGGCTCTCCCGGCGTTGTATTGGAACCGTGATTCTCGGTCACCTGCGAGCGCGATGAGCGTGAAGTCCGACACGCGTTCCGCCGCGCCGTCTCCGTAGCGTTATGTATTCGTCATTCGAGATGTGGTGGCGAGCATGGCTTCACGGCCCGCGTGGCGGGAACGTATCTCCGAATGGCTGGCGATTGCCTGCGGGGCTGCAGTGCCTATCGGTTTGCTCATCGCCCTGGGGATCTCTCTTCAGCCGCGCACATATGGCAATGCGGCGAGTACGTCCGCCGCCGCGCCGGCATTGGCCGATTCAGCCGTGAATGAGGGCGCGTGGAATGCCAGTCGGCCGGTGCCTGAAACGAGCGTTGGGTGGCAGCGATCGGAGGCGACGCACAAAGGTGTGCTGCAGATCTACGAATGCAGCGACGGCGGGCAGCGCAGATTGTCCGATCAGCCGTGCGGGGCGGACGCAACGCTGCGCAGCGTCGACCTTGCTCATCAGAACACGTACCGCGAGATGCCGGTAGTCAGCAGCCCGTACGCGTCCACTGGTGCGAGACAGCCACTGCGCGCGGGTTCCGGTTCGCGGTCGAGCGCAGGTGCGGCTGAGCCGCCGAAACCAAGGGTAAACTGCGCGTCAATCGAGCGGCAGCTCGAATGGGTCAACGCGAGGTTGCGAGCAGGCTACCACGAGCCGACCGGCAACCGACTCCGCGCAGAGCGACGTCGCCTCGGAGATCTGCTCGAGGCTCACTGCTTGAAACGCTAGTCCGCCGATCGTCCGCTTGCGGACAATCTGCCCGGGAATGCCACAGAGGTTGACGATCGGCGCCGGCGGGTACGCACACCGCGTCCCCGCGCGGCCGAGCCTGCGCCTCAACCTCGCGCGCTATCGTCAGGAACCCCCGGCCGCACCGTAGCGTTAATGGTGCTCACGGATCGGGGGAGGGCGGCACGTGGGCATCTTCGACACCATCAAGAATGCGATCTTCCGGTGCGGCGATCACGACGACGCCAATGGCGAAGGGCACGGACTGACAAACTGCGTGCAGCATCGGACCGCTGGATCAGATTCAGGGAGCATGGCACTCGCGGGTCGTCACTCCGGCTGCATCTTTGTCCAATAGCCGTGGCGCGCAATGCTCCCGCTTGGGCCAGATGGACTGGACTTTGTATCCGGGGAAGCGAGCCGATGCGTGGTGGCTGAGCGGCCCATCAAGCCCGAGGCGCTCGCCGCTCTCCGGCAAACGATGGAGCGGCACGTCGCCGACGGTTAGATGCCGGGTGCCGTCTGGCTGCTTCATCGGCTCGGTCAGCTCATGCCCGAGCAGAGAAGCGCTCCCGATGCTGCCATCTTCATTATGGAGGGCGATGCTGGCTGGGCTCTCGGCATGTCCGTTGCGATCGAACGGACGATGCCTAGGATAACACCGAGCGCTTCGGATTGGACGGCGGCTACGGGACTACCGCCTACTCGGTTCCTCAGACGGGACTCATCGGCATCTTTCCGAGCCAGCACTTGATGGACTCGCCGGAGCCTCCACGGGTCTATCTGGATTTCTGGAAGCTTGCCTACGAGGCGATCGCCTGAGTCAACCCGGCTTCCGGTTCATTCGAACTCAGAATGGGAGCTGCACCTGCTACGCCGAGTGTGCGTACGTAAGACGAGGCTTGGGAGAACCCCCGAATCGGGGGTGATCTCTACATGCGCTCGAACAGCATGACGGCGGAGAGCAGGATGTTGCCGCTCGTTGAAGACGCAGCCACGATCAGCAGCTCGCGGTCCTCGACAGGGTACAAGGTGGCGAGACCCGTGAACTCCAGACCGTTGAGGACGGCGTCGATACCCGTGCAGTTCTGATAGGTGTACTCGACGCGATAGGCGTTGTACTCGGCGTCGATGATGGAGACGGTGCCGTTCACCGTGCATCCGCTGTCCGGATCCTGCAGGAAGGCCACGCCGTCCGAGTTTATGGAAAGTACGTAGTTCGTCTCGTCCTGTCGGAAATTGCCGGCGATCGTCGCGAGGGACGAGTCTCTCTCATAGACCGGGTTGTAGGTCAGGGCGATCGTGCCCGGGATGACCATCCCCTTCTCAGTCGTGAACGCGGTGGTCCCGGTCAGTGAGGCTCTCTGCTGGATCGAGCCGGTCAGGGTTCCAGTACCGCGCGAAGAGCCGTCCTCGAACACCGTTCCAAAGGCCGTTATTCCGGTATAGGAGGCCGACGCGGTGTTGCCGGAGGTCGTGACCGTTCCGAAGTACTGGACGCCATCGTCGGCGATGAAGTGGAACTCGCCGGACTCGGTTGCCAGTCCGAGAATCAGCTTACCCGTGGAGGTCTGTCCTTCCCAGATTCCACCGGGCGAGGCATTCGTCGGCGTGCCGGGTTCTTCAGAGGAGCCTCCGTCGTCATCGCCGCTTCCACCGTCGCTGCCTCCGCTGCCGCCGCCGATGCTTCCACCGTCGCCGATTCCGCCGGTGCCTCCACCGCCGCCACTTCCACTGTCGCTGCTGCCACCGCCGCCGCAGCCTGCGAGCAGCAGAGTCAATCCCAGGATTCCATGGAGCAGAAGGCTGGATCTCACATGCATGGCGGTTCCTTGGCCAACCGGCAGTCCGAGAGACTGCGAATGCTAGGGATACGCGTGCGCGATCAACTGTGCGGTAGCTAACACTTTGGGTCTTTGAGCGTCCCGGACGGCGCTATCGCAATACACAGCCCCCGCGCGGCCGAGCCTGCGCCTCGACCGCGCGCGCTATCGTCAGGAACCCCCGGCCGCACCGTAGCGTTAATGGTGCTCACGGATCGGAGGAGGGCGAAACGTGGGCATCTTTGACACCATCAAGAATGCGATCTTTCGGCGCGGCGAGCAGGCCGCGAAGCCGTCTGCGGGCACGGCCACTGCAGCGCCAAAGGCTGCGCCGACGTCGACGGGTGGGGCATCGCCGTCAGGAGGGCAGGCCGCTCCTCCCTCGGGCAAGGGAAACGGCGCGGCGGCTTCGCAGCCTCAGCCTTCGGCGGCCCCCGCGATGTCGGAAGTCGACGTCGAGGCGGTGCTGGAAGCCATGGCGGCGAAGAATCCGCAGAAGCTCAACTGGCGCACGTCGATCGTCGACCTGATGAAGCTGCTCGATCTGGACTCGAGTCTCGCCAACCGCAAGGAGCTGGCGAAGGAGCTCGGCTACACGGGCGACATGAACGACTCGGCGTCGATGAACATCTGGCTGCACAAGCAGGTGATGAAGAAGCTCGCAGAGAGCGGCGGCAAGGTGCCCGAGAGCCTGCGCGCCTGAGGCTTGCGCGCAAAGGTGGAACGCGCCGGCGTCAGCCGGCGCGCCGCTGCCGGTTTCCGCTGCACCCACGTGCACCGCGGGTCTGCTCACGGGCCGTGAGCAGACCTCCCCACTGCACGCCGTGCGGAGGAATGCGGTGCGATCCCCATTTTCACAGGGTGGTCATATCGAGAACGTCTCGTGTGTTGCCGGATGGAAAAGTTCCTCCGGCTGGAGCCTGCGCGACGACAGACCCTGAATGAAATGGTGGTGCAGGAACATCTCGAGCGTCTTGCGGTTCGGCTCGAGCCCGTAGGACCAGAAGTCATCTCCCATCAGGCGCCGGGCAGCTGCGAGCTGCTCCTCGACGAAAGGCAGCGTGACCTTGGTTGCGGAAGTGTCGCTCAGCGCTTCCAGCGCCAGCGCCTTGGAGCGCTCCATGGCCTTCAGAACTGCTGCCGGAAGCCATGGGTGTCTTTCGGCGAGCTCGCGGCGTATGCCGACGAGATGCATGATGGGAAATACCCCGGTTCGCCGGTAGAACTCCATGGCGGCCGCAGTGGGGTCGCGGAACAGCCATCCGACGTTGGCGTTGCGGAGCACGGCCGCTGATGGCGGGCGCGGCGCGATGAATCCGTCGATCTCACCCGCATCGAGAAGCTCCGAGATCGTCCTGCCCGGCGGGCCATTCTCGAGTCGTACGCCGGGGGGCAGTTGGAGCGTGATCTTCTCGAGCCTGTGAGGCTGCTCGATTCCTGCCCGTATCCAGTGAATGTCGAACGGCGTGACTCCGTGGTCCTCCTGGAGAATCGCCCGGGCCCACACATTGGCGGTAAGCTGGTACTCGGGAACGCCCACCTTGCGTCCGATGAGATCGCGTGGCTCCTTCACGCGGTCCGTGCGGACGTATATGGACGTGTGCCGGAACGCACGGGAGAGGAACGCGGGTACCCCCACGTAGGGGCACGTTCCCGCGGCTACCTTGACGCAGAAACTCGAAAGCGACAGCTCGCAGATGTCGAAATCCTGCGTGCGGAATGCGCGGAAGAATATCTCCTCCGGCGAAAGAGTCATGTAGATGGGATCGACGCCGTCGATCTGGACGGCACCGGCGACGAGCGGTCGGGTCCGGTCGTAATCGCCGATCGCCACCGACAGTTTGAGCTTCGACATCTGTTCCCAGCCTGGAAGGGCAGCCGGCGGTCCCGGCGATGGTGCATAGACACATATCGTCGGAGCAATGCATTGCATGCATATGCCTCATGGCAATTTCGATTGGAGAGTGCCTGGAGGCGCGCTAACCTCGCCCGGAGACTGCGGCGGCGGGGCGCCTTCGTGCGAATCTCCCGACGCTCACGCGAACCGGCCTGCGAATAGATGGCTCAGCGCTCTGCGCTTCGCGCGGGGTTGCCGTCGAAGTGAAGAAGGGGGTGGCTTCATGAGCTCGCGCACGCGGTTGGTATCCGGCGCCTTCACAGCACGCCGAATCTGCGGAGTAGCTACGATCCTGGCGAGCACGCTCGTTCCGGCGTTCGCGCAGCAGGAGCCGGCTCGAACCCCCGGTACGCAGGCTGCGGGAGCAGCTTCATCCGAGACGGAGAGCGAACGAGCATCGGTTGGTCTTCAGGAGATCATCATCACGGCGCAGTTCCGCACGGAGAGCGTGCAGGACGCGCCGCTGGCAATCACCGCGGTCTCGGACGAGATGCTGGCCGCACGGAGCCACACGAACGTCATCGATGTCGCCACGCGGGTACCGAACGTCACTCTGACATCCGCGGGTCAGGGCCTCGGAAACTCTGCGACTGCGCATATCCGCGGTGTCGGACAGAGCGACTTCAACTTCGCGCTGGAGCCGGGCGTCGGCATGTACATCGACGACGTCTACCACGGCGTGGTCTTCGGCACGATCTTCGAGCTCGTCGAGCTGGACCGTGTCGAGATCCTGCGCGGACCACAGGGCACGCTGGCCGGCAAGAACTCCGTCGGAGGGGCGATCAAGCTGTTCTCGCGAAAGCCGGATGCGACGCCAGACGGCTACATAGAAGCGACCTTCGGCAGCTTCGATCGCATCGACGTCCGCGGCAGCGGCGACTTCGTGATCGTGCCCGACAAGCTCTTCGCGCGCGTATCGGGGCTCGCGCGTCAGCGCGACGGCTATCTCACGCGCCTCGACTACGAATGTGTCACCGGCGGAGCATCGCCCCGATCGGAGCGACTGGGCGTCGGTTGCGAAATCGGTACGGAGGGTGGCCAGCGCGTCTGGGCTGCCCGGGCGGCCTTGCGCTGGCTGCCATCCGACCGTTTCGAGAACAACCTCATAGTCGATGTCATGGACGATGATTCCGAACCGCAGGCGACGAAGCTGTTGCTCCAGGGGCCCTGGGCGGGCGGCAACGACTACATCACTCCCCCGAAGAGTTACACGAACTTCGAAACCTACTTCGCTCAGCCCGGAACTCCGGTGGCCTTCGGGGTTCCGCCGATCAGTACCTCGAAGAGCTGGGGAGTCTCGAATACGGCCGATGTGACGTTCGGTGACAATCTCGCTTTCAAGTCGATCACGGCGTATCGGGAGGTCTCGGGTCAGTTCTCGCAGGCCTCTGACGCATCGCCCACAGCTGTGCTGACCAACATCTGGGATGTCCTTCACCGGCAGTTCACGCAGGAGCTCCGACTGTCGGGTACCAGTCTCGGAGAGCGCGTGGACTGGACGGTCGGAGCCTTCTACTACACGTCGAGCAGCCGCATGGGAGGACGAATCAGCATCGCCGGCGGGCTCGTGCCCGGAGGCGGCCTGGCGCTGTTGCCCGACGGGAACCGCGCGACGATTACGGAGTTTCTGTTCGACGATCCCGTGGACGCGGAGTCGATCTCAGGGTTCGCACATGCCGCCGTGCGCATCACGCCGGCGCTGAAACTCACGGGCGGTGTACGCTACACGGAAGAATCGAAGGATTACACCTTCGTGCGGCTCGCGACCGACGGCGGCCCACATCCGGTGCTGGGGCCTCTGAACGGCGTGACGGGCAGTTATGAAGGCGATCGAGTGGACTATCGAGTCGCGCTCGACTACGCGTGGACTGACAATCTGCTCACGTACGTCCAGTGGTCGACGGGCTTCAAGGGTGGCGGTATCAACCCGCGGCCCTTCTTCCCGGACCAGGTGCTTCCGCTGAACCCGGAGACTCTGTCGGCGTACGAGATCGGATTCAAGAGCGAGCTCGCGAATCGCCGTGTCCGTCTGAACGCTGCAGCATTTCTCAACGAATATGACGACCTGCAGCTCGGGCTCGTTCAGTGCCCGCCACCGGCGACCCCGACTCCATGCAACATGCCGGCAAACGTCGGGAACGCCGAGATCCGTGGTCTCGAGGTGGAAGCGGAGCTGCACCCCGTTCCGGGGCTGATCCTGGATGCTTCTGCAAGCTATATCGAGTTCGAATACGAGGATGTGGATCCGCTGACGGGCGTAACCCCCGACATGACGACGCCGTTCATGCCGGAACGCAAGTTCGCGTTCGGCGGACAGTACAGCATTCCTCTCGGACAGGCCGGCATTCTGACTCCGCGTGTCGACTACGTTCATCAGTCGGCGATGTACATTGCCGCCGTTAACCTGCCGGTGAACCGGGTTGACGGTTATGGATTGGTGAACGCGCGACTGACGTGGGAGAGCATGGATGCGACGTGGCAGGCCGCACTGGGAGTGACGAACCTGGCCGACAAGTTCTATTACATCAACAAGTACGATCGGGCGGCCGCACCGTATTTCGTCGTGAACGGGCAGCCAGGGCGGCCGCGTGAGTGGTTCATTACGCTGACTCGGAAATTCTGAGAGCTGTCCGGCGTGAGAGCCCCTTGAACGGGCGAGCGGGTCCGCGCTCGCGGCGTTCAGAGGGCTCATGTGACGGGGAGACGGAGCCGATGCGGTCGGCGATGGCAGGTCATGCCGTCTGTCTCCGGCGTTTGCGCTGCCGCCGTGCGGGCAAGGCACGCATCTCGGATGGTATGACCTTTACTTCGCCCTGCGGCGATCTGCTCAGCTTGTTCAGCTCGGTGACCATCTTGGTCATGATGTAGAAGAAGGTCTTCTGCTCTTCCGGAGTGAGAGGTGACAGCAGTGTCTCCCCCACCACGCCGAGACGACTCGCCATGAGCTGATGCAGAGCTCTCCCCGCGCCCGTGACGAAGAGCGCGGTAGTCCGGCGGTCCTTCTGCTGGCGGACGACGAGCCCCTTTTCCTCGAGACGGCGAACCACGGTGCTCGTGGTCTGACGGTCGAGAGCGGCCCCGCGGCCGAGCTGGCGCTGATCGATGCCCGGAAAGGTATCGATCATCGCCAGAGCTACGTACTGAAGTGGCGTAAGGTCGTACTTGCTGCTTTCCCTGAGAAAGATGGCCGTGCTGATCTGATGCAGGCGCCGGATGAGGTGACCGGGCTGTTCGAACAGCTTCTTCCGCAGATTTTCCTGGGTCTGGTCCTCTGTCTCCTGCTGCTCGTCATCGATATCAGGGTTTCGAACTCGCCGCATACGTTTCCTGTCCGTGCTGTCGCCGCGCCCGATGTGCGCACGTCAACAACGACCGGTTTCCGATGCCCGCTTCAGCTCCACGGGCGCCCGACCGGCAGCGCAACTGTGTCGTGCCGCGGGTTTCCTGTCGAGCGGCAAGCATACGCGAAGAGCACGGCGGTGCGGGGATGTCGCCGCTGTCCGGATTGGCGAGCAGGCGGAGAAGGAAGCATCCCGGGACGGTTGCGCGCGTCGGGAAAGTCAGTATGCTGACAATATCGGATCCCGGGTGGCTTGAACCGGAGGGAAAGTCATGGCGGCCACGTCCCGAACGGCACCGTCCGATGCAGGCCGGCTGAAGCAGCGGTGGAGCAGTCTGCTTCTGGCGCCCCTCTGGGACAGCCCGACTGCCCACAAGCCCACCGACCAGCCTCGGCGTGGGCATTGCTGGCATTGGGAAGACGTGCTGCGTTCCGCCCAGGAAGCCGCGTCGCTGACGTCACCGGAAGTCGTCGAGCGTCGCGTGCTCAGGTTGGTCAATCCGGATCCGGTCTCTCCCCAGGACGAATCCACGGTAGGCAACCTCTCTGCAGCCATCCAGATTCTGCTGCCCGGTGAAGTCGCGCGACCGCACCGGCATTCGATGCACGCGCTGCGGTTCGTTCTGCAGGGCGACGGTGCGACGACATTCGTCAATGGACAGGCGCTTCCGATGCGCCCCGGGGACATGCTGCTGACGCCGGGCAATTGCTGGCACGAACATCGCCATGACGGTTCCGAGCCCGTCATATGGCTGGATGTGCTCGACGTGCCGCTTCACACGGCGCTGGGCACGGTGACATTCCAGCCTGGTCCGGTAATCGACTGCCCTCCGACGTTGCCGACGGAGGCGTGGAGCGCCGCGGGAGTGCTGCCGATCGACGCAGGCGGATCTCAGAGCTATTCCCCCCTGTTTCACTACCCTGCCGAGGCCGTCAACGCGGCGTTGGCCCGCGTGCCCGCTGGACCTGGAGGGATGCGCGCAGTCCGGTACGTCAATCCGTCAACCGGCGGTGCCCCGATGCCCACGATCGACTGCACCATGGTGAGTCTCGAGGCAGGTCAGATGGTGCCGGAAACGCGCAGCACGGCGAACGCCGTCTGCCTGATCGTCGACGGTGAAGGGGAGACCTGGGTCGGCGACCAGCACTTCGAGTGGTCACGCTACGACATTCTCACGTTCCCACAGAAGAACTGGATTCGCCATCGTGCGCGCAGCGCGGCACGGCTGTTCCTCGTCTCCGATCGGGAGGCGCTGCGACGGCTCGACCTGCTCGAGGAAACGCAGCGATGAGGCTCTGCTGGTTCGACGACGGCAGACTCGGAGTGGTCCGGGAAGGCCAGGTATTCGACGTCACCCGGGTGCTCGATGGCCTGCGGACGGATACCTGCCCTTTCATCTCGGGTGACCCGGTCATCTCTCACCTCGAGGAGCTTCGGCCCGTAATCGAGGACGTTGCGCGAAGCGCGCCGGCACAGCCGATCTCGCAAACCCGCTTCCTCAGTCCGGTGGCTCGACCGACAAAGATCATCGGCACACCGGCCAACTACCTCAAGCACGTCGAAGAAGCGGAGGCCCAGTCCGAGGTGTTCACCCGCCGATATGTGGGGAGCGTGCTCGAGCAGGGCCTCTTTCTGAAGGCAGTCAGTGCTCTCGTCGGACCCTCGCAGGGGGTGCGGTTGCGCTTTCCGGACCGTCGTACCGACCATGAGATGGAGCTGGGGGTGATCATCGGCAGGAAGGCCTCGCAGATCGACGAGGCCGAGGCGCTGGACCATGTCGCCGGATACGCAATTGCCCTGGACATGGTTGTCCGGGGGCCGGAAGACCGCAGCTTCCGCAAGTCCATCGACACGTATGCCGTGCTCGGACCGTGGCTCGTTACCGCGGACGAGATCCCGGATCCCGGAAACCTCGAGTTCTCGCTCAGCGTCGGCGGCAAGATCCGGCAGCACTCGAACACGCGCTTCATGATCCTCAGCGTCGCACGCCAGATCGCATGGGCATCCCGGTTCTATACCCTCTGGCCAGGCGACATCATCATGACCGGAACCTGTGAAGGCGTCGCGCAGGTCCATCCAGGAGACGTAATGCACTGCTTCATCGAGCGGGTCGGCGAAATGGAGGTCAGGGTCTTCTGATGTTTCCGCAGAACTGGATCGAGGTTGAGGCAGCCGCCAAGCACCTCATCACACCGGACATCGCATTCCTCGAGCTGCGGAACACACGGGAAAATCCTCTGCCGATGTTCACGGCCGGGTCGCACATCGACGTCGAGATCGCGCCCGGCCTGGTGCGGCAGTACTCGCTCATCGACGGGCCGGGCGACCCGGCGCACTACCGGATCGCCGTGTTGCGGCAGCAGGCATCACGCGGCGGTTCCGCCGCCATTCACGAGAGGATTCGGCCCGGAGACAGACTCCGTATCAGCGTCCCCCGCAACAATTTCGCGCTGGCCCATGGTGCAAGGCGCTCGGTTCTGTATGCGGGCGGGATCGGGATCACGCCGATCCTGTGCATGGCCGAGCGCCTGGTGCAGATGAATGCGAGCTTCGATTTCCATTACTTCGCGCGCACGCGCACGCACGCGGCGTTTCTTTCATACATCGAGGCCGGCAGGATTGCGGAGCGGGCCCACATCCACTTCACCCGCGAAGAAGGGGGACGCCGATTCGACCCGGGAAGGGATGTTCCGGCCTTCGAGCCCGGCAGCCATCTCTATGTCTGCGGACCGGCCGCCTTCATCCAGGTGGTGCTCGACGGTGCGAAGCTTGCCGGCTGGCCGGAAGAGTGTCTGCATCGTGAGCTCTTCACCGCGCCGGACGTCTCGCAGAATGCGAAGTCGGAGTCGTTTAGAGTCAGGATCGCGAGCACGGGGCTGACGCTGGAAGTACCTCCGGATCGCACGGTCGCGCAGGTTCTCATAGAAGCGGGGATCGATCTGCCCCTGAGCTGCGAGCAGGGTGTGTGCGGGACCTGTCTCACACGCGTCATCGACGGCGTTCCCGACCATCGCGACGTCTTTCTGACGGAAGAGGAGCACAGGCGGAACGACCAGTTCACACCCTGCTGCTCACGTGCGCGCACCCCGCTGCTCGTGCTGGATCTCTAGAGAACCCTTCTGGAAAACGGCGCGGACGCTCCAGCGGGACGCGCGGCGCGGGTGCCGCCCGCCGCGGCTACGACCGGATAGCCGACGTTCAGGCGGAAAGCTCCTGCTTGCGCAACCTGTCGAGCACCCGCCGCGCCTGCACGAGTGTCGCGTCGCTCGAGATGATGGCCGGCCGGAACTCTCCTGCCTGGTCCATGATCCGCTGCTGATCCTCCATCAGGCTCAGGTCTTCCTCCAGGATCTGCAGGCTCTGCGCCTCGAACCGCTTGCTCATCGGATCGTTCGGATCGTCCGAGCCGAAGTTGCGCGACCACGCAAACCACACGTGGGTCGACTTCTCGGTTTCGGGAGTCAGCGGATTGGTGAGCATGATCGTGATGCTCGTGTCGGCATCCTCATAGATCAGCTCGGCGCTGATGTTGGCGGCCGGAACCCAGGTAACCGTCGCGCGGCGATTGATGTTGCCCTTGAACTGTCCCCATTCGGCTACGAACGGCGACGGTCTGACGTTCTCCATCACCCGATACTGGTAGACCGTATTGCCCTCCACGCGGGTTTCGAACGGGATGGTGACCATCTCGGGCACCCCGACGCTCGTCTTGTGCAGGAACGGCGTGTGGCTGAGGTCGAGCAGGTTGTCCGCGCAGAGTTCGTAGTTGGCATTGAGATGGAACAGGCGGCGGAAGCTCTTCCAGCCGGGGGCGTCGAACCACCAGTAGTTCGGTATGGATGCCGGATCGGCCGCTTTGGGATCGCCAAGCCAGATCCATGCCCAGCCCCACTTCTCGACGAGCGGATAGGACTTCACGCGCATGAGCGACGGAATGGTGCTCTGCTGCGGGATCAGGGTGCATTCGCCTGATGGTCCGAAGCGGATGCCGTGATACGGACAGGCGATCGACTCCCCGATGCACTCGCCCTTCGACAACGGCGCGTATCGATGAGGACAACGGTCCTCGAGGGCCGCGAGGGTTCCGGACTCCGTCCGGAACATGACCACCGGCTCGCCGCAGATCACACGGCCGACGGGTCGACCGGTCTCGAGCTCGCTCATGAGGGCTGCTGCGTACCACTGGTTCTTCAGAAACATGCTGGATGTCTCCTCGGGCAACTCCGACGACGGGCAACGGGACTGCTCAGGGCCGGGACAGCGGAGGTGACTCGTGCTCCCGCGTAAAGGCGCGCTTCTGGATGGAAGCCGCCGACAGGTGGCGCACCGGATCGCTGGGCATCCGATGCTGCCATTGGGTTGCGCGCATCGCACTCCCCGGTTGCGTGCCGGACAGAACTGTCAGTACTATGACAGAACGCCGGGTGCACTGACAAGACGTGACAGGGCGAGCTGCTGCGCGAGCTCGGCGGGGAAGGGCGCGTATGAGAGTTCTCGTTGCAGGAGCGGGTGTTTCGGGGCTGGCGACCGCGCTTGCGCTCTGCAAGGCGGGTCACGACGTCGAGATCGTAGAGCGGGCGCCCGAGCTCACGGAGGTGGGCGCGGGAATTACCTTGCAGCCGCATGGAATGCGGTGCCTCGACCATCTCGGCGTGACGCCGCGGCTCAGATACGTGAGTCTGCCCGGGAAGATCAGCTTCAAGGACATGCTCAAGGGCGGGCAGCTCTTCGAAACCACGCTCGGCAACACGGCGGTGGAGCGATACGGAGCCCCGCTGGCGGCCGTGCACCGCCGCGACCTCATTGACGCGCTCGCTTCCGGTCTTCCCCGAGAATGCCTACGGCTCGGCAGTGAGATCACGGGTGCCGAACAGGACGAACGTTCGGTGCGCGTACGGCTGAAAAACGGTGCGGTGCTCGAGGGTGATCTCCTGATCGGTGCCGATGGTCTCGGTTCGACGGTGCGCACGGTGTTCTTCGGGGAAGTACCGCGGGTATTCACGGGTTACCTCGCGTGGCGCACGGTGCTTCCGGCCTCTCAGGTCGATGTGGACCTCTCCGACCAGATTTCGATCTGGCTCGGTGCAGGGCGGCACGTCATCAGCTATCTCATCCGCGACAATCAGCAGGTCTATACAGGATGCTATGTCCCAGCGGATGAGGTGCATCGCGAAGACTGGGGCGTTTCCGGTGATGTCGACGACCTGCATGCTTCCTTCGCCGATGCGTGTCCCGAGCTTCGACGACTGATTGCAGCAATCGACCGGGCTTTCATCACCGGGGTCTTCTATCGCGAGCGGCTGGAATCCTGGCACAAGGGCCGTGTGCTGCTGGTCGGCGATGCGGCTCATCCCGTTCTTCCGACATCCGGATCGGGAGCGGCTCTGGGGCTGGAAGATGCGGTCGCGCTCGCCGCCTGCCTCGATCGCCATGGAACGGACTACGAGAGGGCGTTCGCCGAGTTCGAGGCGCGTCGGAAACCCCGTACGTCGCGCGTGCTCGCGGTATCGCGCGCCGATCTGCGTGCGTTCCAGGAGTCGGATGCCGAGCGGCGCAGAATCCGCCTGCGCATCGACGCCGGAATGCACAGGGTCGATCCCATCGGTCAGAAGCGCGTCTTCTGGCTTTACGGCTACGACGAGGTGAGCGAGAGCGCGAGGCCGCTCGAGGAGTTCATGGCGGACCATGGAAATCCGCTCCGTCGTGCGGAAGCCCGCAGGGCCTTCGACATGTGGCGATCGGCGGTGCAGCCCGAGGACATTGCCGGCGGCTGGGACAAGGAGCGAGACGCGTTCACGCGTTTCATGCGCGCCGTCGCGACGATGCCTCCCGAAATGCAGGTTGACGAGGTGGAGATCGATGGCGTTCGCGCGCTCCGAGTCGTGCCGCCGCGATGCGCGGAGGGACCGGCACTCGTGCATTTCGAGGGAAACGGTTATGCGTTCGGTCCCTCCCAGGCTTCCGCCGTGCTTGCGGCGCGCATCGCGCAGAAAGTGGGCGGATGGGCGCTCGTTCCGCACGTGCGCCCCGTACCCGAGTTCTCGGCCGGGGATCAGATCAGCGACGCGATACGCGCGTATGCCTGGGCTTCGGCGCGTGCGAACGTGATCTTCCTGAGCGGCGAGTGCAGCGGCGGCGGGCTCGCACTCCGCCTGGCGATGGCCTTGCGCGACTCCAATGCGAGCCGGCCGGCAGCGCTCTATCTGGTCTCACCGTTCCTCGACATGACCTTGTCTTCCCGCAGCGTCGCCGAGAACGCCACGCGGGATGCATGGATGGATCTCCGGCGGCTTCTCTTCTTCGCTGCGGCACATACGCAGGGCGATGATCCCGGGGCTGCGCGTTTCTCGCCGCTCCAGGGAGATCTGAGTCGTCTTCCACCCGCGCTGGTCTTCGCGGCCGCGAACGAGGCCCTGGCCGACGACGCTCGTGCACTCGTCGAAGGCATGCGCGCGGCAGGATGCGAAGCCCGGTTGACCCTCGTCGATGACACTGTGCACAGCTTCGCCCTGTTCGACTTCCTGCCCGAGACAGACGCATTCCTCGAAGCGGTCGCCGAAGACGCCGCGGCGCGTATCGGCGCAATCGGCGCTGAACCGGGTGCCAGTGAGCTCCTGAGCACCTCAGGTTCCTGATCACAAGGCTCCGGGGCCTGCGGCAGAGCCGGCGCCGCGTCGATCATTCGACGTCAGGCTCGGAGCTCTGACGGTCATCTGCGCGCCTGAGCTCGTTGCCTGCACGGAGAGGAAGACATCCGGTTGCCCGCCATTCTGACGTCCGGGCATGCGTCCGCCATCGAAATTCTGCATGAGGCACATTCATTCAATTCATTTCCGATCGATCGGCGGTGAATGCACCATTTGAACCGGAGCAGCAACCCGGCTTCAGGAAACCGAGCGCCGATCGCATTGTCTCGAGCGCTTCCACGGGAGTGCTGCGCTGCCATTCTGCGAGCGGCCTGCACAGGAGACTGATTCGACATGACTATCGAGAGCCTGGAAAGCGCAATTCAGAAAGTGGGGAACGCCGTGCAGCTGCTGCGCAACCTGCAGTACCCGGCGTACGAGTTTCCCGTCACGCCTGAATTCACCAACTGGCGCTCGGAGCAGATGGCGTGGCGCACTACGTGCGTGCTGCTGGATCAGTCTCATCACATGTCGAATCTGTTCATCGAGGGTCCCGATGCCTTCAGATTCATCTCCGAGCACGGCGTCAACAGCTTCGCGAACTTCACGCCGGGAATGGCGAAGCAGTACGTCGCGGTGAACGACGACGGCTTCTTCGTCGGCGACGGCATTCTGTTCTATCTCGAGGAGCAGTACTTCGACCTCGTCGCCAACCCTTCGATCATCAACTGGATGCAGTTCCGGCTGCAGAGTGGGAAGTACGATGTGCATGCGGTGCGGGACGACAACTCGAACCGACGGCAGGGCCCCCCGAAGCTCTATCGCTATGAGCTGCAGGGGCCGAACGCATTGGCGATCATGGAGAAGCTGATCGGCCACCCGGTGCCGCAGGTCAAGTTCTTCGGAATGGCGGATTTCACGATCGCCGGAAAACGCGTTCGCGCGCTGCGCCACGGGATGGCTGGCCAGCCGGGGTTCGAGATTTTCGGGCCGTGGGAGGAGGGCAAGGAGGTTCTCGAGGCGATCTGCAGGGCAGGCGAGGAATTCGGACTGAAGCGCGCGGGCGCCAGGGCCTACTCGACTGCGAATCTCGAGTCGGGATGGATTCCCCGGCCGATGACCGCGATCTTCGGGCCGAAGGAAAAGGCCTACAGGGAGTGGTTGCCCGTGACCTCCGTGGGGTCACTGGGTGGCAGCATGGACTCCACCGACATCACGGACTACTACCACACGCCGTACGATCTGGGATACGGACAGTTCGTCAAGTTCGACCACGACTTCGTAGGACGCGAGGCGCTTCAGAAGCTGGCCGAGGGTCCCCACCGCAGGAAGGTGACGCTCGTCTGGAACGTCGACGACGTGATGAGCGTGATGCGCTCTCACTACGAGCCCGGCACGCCAGCCAAGTTCATCGAGATCCCGAAGGCCCGCTATGCGTACTTCCAGGTGGACAAGGTCCTGCACAAGGGCCGGTACGTGGGAATGTCTACCGACCTCGGCTACATCACGAACGAGCGTGCCTTCATCTCCCTTGCATCCCTCGATGCATCCTGCGCGGAGCCGGGTACGGAAGTGACCGTGCTGTGGGGAGAAGAGCCGAACTCCGCCAAACCGGCCGTGGAGCCCCACCGGCAGGTCGAGGTTCGCGCCACGGTGGCCCCTGTACCGTACGCACAGGTGATTCGGGAAAGATACCGGCGGTCGTGAATACCGACTTCACGGGTGGTAGCCGCGGCGGCGTGTGAAGAGGTCCGCAACCTGAGCGCGCAACCACTTGCAGCCTTCATCGTGAGTGGAGCGCGCATGCCAGAACTGCCGCATGACGATCGGCTCCACTTCGAACGGCGGCGTGAAGCGTGCGAGTCCGGCGAATGACTCGAAGAACTGAGTTACTGTGCGCGGCAGCACGGCGATCAGGTCCGTCTGAGCCAGTATGAACGCCGCGGGTAGATACTGGCGGACTTCGAGCATGATTCTTCGCCTGGCCGCCAGCGGACCGAGCGCTCTCTGCACGTGAAGCTCGGCCACGGCCGGTTTTCCGACGACCAGGTGGTCGCAGTTCAGGTAGTTTTCGAGCGTCGGATTCCTGAGGATCTGATGTCCCTTCTTCGCGAATCCATCGAACGTCTCTTCGAAAAGTAGCTGCTGGAACAGGTCCGTCTGGCCTTCGGGGAGTCGTCCGATTGCGAGATCGACGGTTCCGCTCTCCAGGGCCTCCTTGTACATCTGGCGGGGCAGCTGGTGAACGACAACCCGGACCCGCGGCGCCAGCTTGCGCAGGCGTGCCATCAGCGGCGGGAGAAACATCATTTCGCCTGCATCGGTCATCAGCAGGTTGAAGGTGCGTGTGGACGTAGCGGGATCGAAGTGCTGATGCTGATTCAGTGCATTCTGAATGACATCCAGCGCTCGATCGATGGGGTCGCGGAGGCTCAGCGCCAGCGGAGTCGGCTGCAGACCTCGTGTGGAACGCACGAAGAGCGGATCTCTGAATACCTCCCGCAGTCGTGCGAGCGAGTGGCTCACCGTTGACTGGGCGAGATGCAGGCGTTCGCCGGCCGCGGTGACGCTGCCTTCTCTCATGAGGGCCGAGAACACCTTGAGAAGGTTCAAGTCGAGTCTGAGAATGTCGATCTCACTCATCGTCTGTGACCCTTGAACACACGGGCTCCGTCTGCATTCCAGCGTAGAAGGTTACGCGGTAGGGTACCGCGGCTGTCTGAACCCAGGTAATCGATACAGAGGCCGGGGCTCAGGTGCGCATCGCGGGTGAGCGGAGGCATGATCGCACGCGCTGCGGAGTCTCACTCGTGCGCTTGTGTCCAATCGGACAGGGATCGTCGTCTGCGTTGACGATCAGCGCAGGGGAACACGCCCACGCGGCTTCGGTGGCCTGTGCCGGCATCAGCCGGCGCGCCGCTTCATGATGAACTCATGGTCGCGCACGCGGCCGACGGGAAACTCGTACTCGCCGACCTTCTCGAATCCGAACCTGCCGTAGAGCCGCTGCGCGCGGAAGTTCTCGGACCATACGCCGACGTACACGGGCACGCGGTTCTGCTCCTCGAGCCACTCGATGGCGGCAGTGAGGAGCCGCGAGCCCAGGCGCTGGTTGTGGAATCCGGAATGCACGTAGAGCTCGCGGACCTCGCCGGCCCGGGGCTCGAGGTTCTCGACCGGCAGCCTGCACGGACCCGCGACGACATACCCGACCGGAATGTCGCTTCCGGTCACCGCTACACCCACGTACACCGCAGGGTCGCTCACGAGTCGTGAGTAGACCTCTTCGCTGCGCGCCGTACTGAGGAACTCGGAGAGGTCCTCGGGCGGGTAGAGGTGTCCGAAGGTCTCGACGAACGTCGTGCGGGCGAGCTTCGTCAGCTCGGGAACGTCTGCGAGGGTTGCCTGGCGCAGCTCGGTGGCGATGTCCGTTGCCATCGCGAAATTGTACGTCGGACGACCGCAGGACGGACGCCAGCGCCCGAGCACCTCAGGCGTCCGCCCGCGGCCGGATTCCGTCATCGATCAGGGGCGTGCCTCGAAGATGAGATTGAACGGCGTCTGCATCGCGCGCCGGAAGCGCGTGAAACCCGCGTCGGTCACGATGGAGCGGATGCGCGCCTCGCCGGCCTGGGCGCCGAGCGCGAGCCCGACTTCCTGCGCGAGGGAGCAGGGCGTGCAGATGAGTGTCGACGCCGCGTAGTACGCGCGGCCGATCGGGTTGAGGTTCTCTTCGATGCGATCGCCCGCGTAGGGCTCGACGATCATCCAGGTGCCTTCCGGCGCCAGCGTCGAGAGCACGTGCTCGGACGCGCCGGCCGGATCGCCCATGTCGTGCAGCGCATCGAACACGGTGACGAAGTCGTAGCCCTTGCCGGCGAAGTCCTTCGCGCTGCCGACTTCGAAGCGGCAGTTCTCCGACACGCCTTCCTCGCGCGCGCGCTTCGTCGCGGCGGCGACGGACTCCGGATGGTAGTCGAAGCCGACGAACTGTGATTGCGGGAAGGCCTTCGCCATGATGATCGTCGACTCGCCCCAGCCGCAGCCGATGTCCGCCACGCGCGCGCCGTCGCGCAGTTTCTCTTCCACGCCCTCGAGCGAGGGGATCCACGACTGCACGAGATTCGCGGTGTAGCCGGGCCGGAAGAAGCGCGCGACGCCGTGGAACAGCTCGTGGTCGTGCTGATGCCAGCCGAAGCCCTTGCCGGTCCGGAACGCGTCGGTGATCGGGTCGATGCTGCGGCTGGCGGCGAGCGCGGTCTGAAATCCGCCGATGATGAACGCGGGGCCGTCCTCCTGAGCGAACATCAGCGCCTGCTCAGGCGAGAGCGAGTACCTGCCGGTTTCGGGCGAGTAGTCCACGTAGCCCGAGGCGGCCTGGGCGTTGAGCCACTCGCGTACGTAGCGCTCGTGGGTGCCAGTGCGGCTAGCGAGCTCCGTGGAGGTCTGCGGGCCGCCGTCCGCGAGCGCACGATAGAGGCCCAGCCGGTCGCCGATGACCACCAGTGCTGCGGTCGAGGTACCGCCGAAGTCGACGATTGCGCGGCCGATGAGCTGATTGAGTCTCTCTTCGTTGACTGCGGCTTGCATGTCGGTTTCTCCGGGGGTGTTGCGAGGGCCGCAAGCGTGCGCGCATCATCGGCGCAGCACTTTGCAGCGCGGCCGCCGCTCTTGACCGGTCCGCCGCGGGCCTCACCGCGTTTGACCGGTCCGCCGCAGGACTTGACCATGGACGCACTTTCCGAGTTGCTGCGCGCCGTGAAGCTCTCGGGTGCCGTGTTCTTCAACGCGGTGTGCCGGGCGCCGTGGTGCTTCCTCACGCCTCAGTCGAAGCGATACAGCGCGCACGTCGCCACCGAGGCGAGCCACATCATCGTCTTCCATCTGTTCTCGGAAGGCCGCGGCTACGTGCGCATCGGCGAGGAGACCACCCCGCTCGTGGCCGGCGACATCGTCATGCTGCCGCACGGCGACGGGCACTACATGGGCAACGGCAATCCGGGCGAAATCATCGACGCCGAGCCCAGGCTCGCGGAGCTGCTGCGCGGCAAGCTCGAGCTCATGCACGTCGGAGGCGACGGCGAGGCGACGCTTCTGGTGTGCGGATACCTCGCCTGCGAAGAGCGGCTCATCCAGCCGGTGCTCGCGGGACTGCCGCGCGTCGTGCGCGTTCATCTGCGCAGCGATGCGGCGGGTATCTGGCTCGAGAACTCGATCCGTCATGCAGTCACGGCGGCGGTCAGCAATGCACCTGGCGCGGGTGTCGTCGCGGCGCGTCTCGCCGAAGTGCTGTTCGCCGAGACGCTGCGGCGTTATCTGCTGCAGCTTCCCGAAGGACGCGCCGGCTGGCTCGCCGGCGCCGGTGATCCAACCGTCGGGCGGAGTCTCGCGGCGCTGCACCGCCGCCCGGCAGATCCGTGGACGCTCGATGCGCTCGCGCAGGAGGCGGGCGTGTCACGCTCGGTGCTCACCGAGCGCTTCGCGCGCTATCTCGGCAAGTCGCCGATGGCCTACCTCACCGACTGGCGCATGGAGCTCGCCGCCGAAGCGCTGCGCACCACCAGCCGCAGCGTGATGCGCGTCGCGTGCGACGTGGGCTATGAATCCGAGGCTGCGTTCAACCGCGCGTTCAAGCGGCACTTCGGTGTGCCGCCGGCGCAGTACCGGCGCACCGCGAGGCCCGTGCCGGAGCGTGCGTCACCCGCATCCCGGCTCGCCGAGTGTCCTACCGTCGATTCGACGCCGGCCGAGGGTCGGTCTTCGATAGCTGCGCAGGCGAAGTAGAAGCGCACCGGCCCGCGCGCATCACTGCGCGCATTGCTGACACACCTCGCATCCCTTGTCGAAGACGATGCGCCACGTGCCCGGCGCTTCGCGTCTCCACACCGAGCTGAAGCGGCCGATGAGCCGGCCGTTCGGATCGTGGACCGGACCGCTCGTCATGGCGAGTGTGCCTGAATCGAGCACGTGCACGGTGTCGGGCTCCCAGGAGAACGGCGCCTTCTCGCCTTCGAAGAACTTCTTCCACGCCGCGGCGACTGCCTCGGCGCCGCGAATGCCCTTCGGACCGCTGAAGAACACGGTCTCCTTCGCGAGCATGCGCGTGAAGGCGGCGTGGTCGCGGTCGGCCATGGTTTTCGCGAATGCGCGCTCGGCGGCGAGCACCTCGTTGCGCAGCTCCTCGGGACCGCCGAGGTCCATCGACTCGGCGGCGGGATCCGGTTCGGCAGCATGAGCCCGTTCGCCGATCTGAACCGCACTGCAGACGAGAAGCGCCGCAATGGCGAAGACGCTGCCGATGCCGCGCGCGAGAATGGAGGCGTTCATCGTTTGTTCTCCGGGTTGGCCCGCCTGCAGGCATCATAGCGTGCATGAGGCACGGGACGATCGTCGGAGTCGACGGCTGCCGCGGGGGATGGATCGCGGTGATCCGGGAGGGCCTGCCGATGCGGATCGTGGCTCAGGCGTCAGCCACGAAAAGCGGTGCGGCGAGGAAAGTCACCGGCAGGAAATCAGCAGACACAGAAAGATTCGGGCTTCGCGCCGCGGATGCAGCGCGAAGCCCGAAAACCTGACGCCCCGGCGCCGAGTGTCAGCGGCCGGAGGCGGCGCGCTCAGCGCGCGGAGGCCGCGAGCGCCTGATCGAGATCGGCGATGAGATCGTCGATGTGCTCGATGCCGAGCGACAGGCGCACCATGTCCTCGGTCACGCCGGCCTTGGCGAGCTCTTCCGGCGAGAGCTGCCGGTGAGTGGTCGAGGCCGGATGCGTCGCGAGCGACTTCGCATCGCCGATGTTCACGAGGCGCGTGAAGAGCTTCAGCGCATCCTGGAACTTCGCGCCGGCCTCGCGGCCGCCTTCGAGACCGAAGGTGAGCAGGCCCGACGCGCGGCCGCCGAGATACTTCTTCGCGAGCGCGTGATCCGGATGATCCGGCAGGCCGGCGTACTTCACCCACTTCACTCTCGGATGCTTCTGCAGGTACTGCGCGACGCGCAGGGCGTTGTCGCAGATGCGCTCCATGCGCAGTGCCAGCGTCTCGATGCCCTGCAGGAGCAGGAACGCGTTGAAGGGCGAGATGGCCGAGCCCGTGTTTCGCAGCGGCACCACGCGCGCGCGGCCGATGTACGCGGCGGGCCCGAGCGCCTCGGCGTATACGACGCCGTGATAGCTGACATCCGGCTCGTTCAGGCGGCGGAAGCGCTCCTTGTGCTCCGCCCACGGGAAGCGCCCGGAGTCCACGATGATGCCGCCGAGCGCGACGCCATGACCGCCCATGTACTTGGTCAGCGAGTGGATGACGATGTCCGCGCCGTGCTCGAAGGGACGGAGCAGATACGGCGTCGCGACCGTGTTGTCGACGATGAGCGGCACGCCCGCGTCGTGCGCGACCTTCGCAAGAGCTGCGATGTCCGTGATGTTGCCGAGCGGATTGCCGATCGACTCGCAGAAGACGGCCTTGGTGCGCTTGTCGATGAGCTTCGCGAAGGATTCGGGCTCACGCGGATCGGCCATGCGCACCTCGATCCCGATCTGCGGCATCGTGTGCGCGAACAGGTTGTACGTGCCGCCGTAGAGGGTGCTGGCGCTCACGATGTTGTCGCCGGCCTCGGCGATCGTGAGGATGGAATACGTCACCGCCGCCTGGCCGGAGGAGAGCGCGAGCGCGCCGACGCCTCCTTCGAGCGCCGCCACGCGCTCCTCGAGCACCGCCTGCGTCGGGTTCATGATGCGGGTGTAGATGTTGCCCTGCACCTTGAGGTCGAACAGGTCGGCGCCGTGCTGGGTGTCGTCGAAGGCGTACGCGACGGTCTGGTAGATGGGCACCGCCACCGCGCGGGTGGTGGGGTCGGGTCGATAACCGGCGTGAATGAGCCGGGTCTCGAATTTCCAGTTCTTCGGATCGGTCATCGCAGAGAAAACTCCGGGGAGCACAAAGGGAACGACCGAGTTTAGCCTGCGGCGGGGCAGGGCGGGGAACGGGGATCTACCGCAGCCCGGGCTTCAGGCCGCCCGGCGGATGAGGGTGCTCTTCCCGAACAGGGATTCGATCAGGTCGACCGCGAGCAGGGCGGTCGCGTTGCGCACGTCGCAGGCGGGGTTCACCTCGACCACGTCCAGAGAGCCGAGGCGACCGGTGTCTGCGATCATCTCCATGCAGAGCTGCGCCTCGCGGTACGTGGGTCCGCCGGGGATGGTGGTGCCGACGCCCGGGGCGATACCTGGGTCGAGGAAGTCCACGTCGAAGCTCACGTGCAGGTGCGTGTTCTCGTCGATCCCGGAGAGCGCGCGCTCCATCGTGACGCGCATGCCGTGCTCGTCGACGAAGCGCATGTCGAAGACCTCGAGCCCCTGCTCATGGATGAAGCGCCGCTCGCCCGGGTCCACGCTCCGTACGCCGATCTCGACGATGTCCGCCGTGGTGATGGCGGGCGCGTGCCCGCCGATCCCGACGAGATCGGGGTGGCCGAAACCGCAGAGGCAGGCGACCGGCATGCCGTGGCAGTTGCCGGTGGGGGAGAGCTCCGGCGTGTTGAAATCCGCGTGGGCATCGAGCCACAGCACCCGGAGCTTCCGGCCCGTCTCGCGGCAGTAGCGGGCGACGGCGCTGATCGAGCCGATCGCGAGACTGTGATCGCCGCCGAGCAGCATCGGCATGCGCCCCTCGCGCAGCTCGCCGAGCACCGCCGCGTGAACGCGGTGGTTCCACTCGACGACCTCGCGCAGGTGCCTATGGCCTTCGATCGGCGGCTGCCAGGGATTGCCGGGGCCGGAGATGTTGCCGCGGTCGACGACATCCAGTCCCCGGTTCACGAGCGCATGCCGCAGACCCGCGACTCGCAGCGCCTCGGGCCCCATCGATGCGCCGCGGACGCTGGCGCCCACGTCGGTCGGGGCGCCGATGAGACTCACGGGAAGCGGCCGGTCGCTCATGCCAGTGCCCTCCTCGGTGCAGCACGCTCGCGCGCACGCGCGATCCGCTCGGCGAGACCGCCGAACAGGTCCTTCGGATCCTCGAGCCGCGGCACGAGATCGAGCTGCTCGTGCGTGCCCGCCTCGGCGCGGTTGAGCTCGTACAGGTAGCGGAGCGAGGAGAAGTCCTCGAGCGCGAAGCCCACCGAGTCGAAGATCGTCACGTCGCGCGGACTCGTCCGCGGCCGCACCTTGCCGGTGATGACCTCGTGCAGCTCGATGACGGGGTGATCCGGCGCGAGCTGCTGGATCTCGCCCTCGATGCGCGACTGCGGCTCGTACTCGACGACGATATGCGCATCGGGCCGCCGCAGGATGTCCGCGTGCAGCTCGGTCTTGCCCGGGCAGTCGCCGCCGAGGGCGTTGAGGTGCATGCCGGGCTCGATCATCTCCGGCTCGAGAATGACCGCCCTGCGCTTGTCCGCGGTGCAGGTGGTGACGATGTCGGCGCCGCGCACGGCACCCGCGACCGACGTGCAGCGGACGATTCTCAGATCCTCGAGATCGAGGCGCATCAGATTGCGTTCGAGCTTCTCGCTCGCGCGCGGATCGACGTCGTACAGCCGCAGCTCGCGGATGCCGAGCATGTGATGAAAGGCGATCGCCTGGAATTCCGCCTGCGCGCCGTTGCCGATCATCGCCATCACGCGGCAGTCGTGCCGCGCCATCCAGCGCGCGGCGAGCGCGGAAGTGGCGGCGGTGCGCAGCGCCGTCATGTACGTGAGCTCGGACAGCAGCAGCGGATAGCCGCTGTCGACGTCGGCGAGAACACCGAAAGCGGTCACGGTCAGCAGACCTTCCGCGGTGTTCCTGGGATGACCGTTGACGTACTTGAAGGAATACAGGCGCCCGTCGCTGATGGGCATGAGCTCGATCACGCCGACCGGCGAGTGCGTCGCGTGACGCGGCGACTTCTCGAACTCGTTCCAGCGGCGGAAGTCCTGCTCGATGTGCGCGGCGAGCTCTTCCATGAAGCGGGCGGGCCCCACTGCCGCGACGAGCTCCTGAACCCGTTCCGTTCCGATGTAGTCGACCATGATGGCTTCCCGTCGGCTTTCATCATTCTTTGGGAAGAACAGTCTTGGTCCCGGGAGCGTCAGAAAAAAGCCTGAAAAACGACCAACTCGTGCGTTTTGCTGAGCAGAATGCCAGCTCAAGCTGGCGTTTCGGCTAGACTGTGCACCGTCATGGACGATATCGACCGTCAGCTCATCGCGCTGCTGCGCGAAAACGCCCGCATGCCGGTCGCGGAGCTCGCGCGCCGGCTGCGCGTGGCGCGCGGCACCGTGCAGAACCGCCTCGCGCGGCTCGAGGCGGACGGGACGATCGTCGGCTACACGGTGCTCCTCAAGCCGCAGATGGAAGAGCGGCACATCCGCGCGCTGATGAGCATCGCGGTGGAGGGGAATCGCACGGAGGAGGTGATCCGTGCGCTGCGCGGGGATCCCGCGGTAGGTGCGCTGTACACCACCAACGGACGGTGGGACATCATCGCGGAGCTGCGCGCAGAGAGTCTCGAAGCCTTCGATCGCGTGCTCGGCCGCATCCGTCAGATCGAGGGCATCTCGACCACCGAGACGAGCATCCTGCTCTCGTCTCACAAGCTCTGAGCGCCCGACGCGTCGCGGGCTATCTCACGAGCGCGATCGCTATTCCGCTTCCCGCACCGTCGCGGCGCGGCTCGGCCCATGCGAGCAGTGCGCGATCGCCGAGACTCGCAAGGCGCGGTACGCCGAACATGCGCACGCTCGAGGGTGCTTCGATCGTCGCGCGTGCGACGATGCGCCCCGAGACATCGATCCGCGCGAGCCGAACGCGGGCGGCTGTGGAGTCGCCGTCGAGCCAGCTCACGAGAAAGTCGTCACGCAGCGGAGCGGCGTCGACGCGGCCGAGAACGCCGTCGCCACCGGCGAGTGTATGTGCCTTGCCCGCTGCCTCCGCCGTGCCGAGCGTGTAGCGCACCTCGTAGGTGCCGCTTGCCAACGTCGGCCAGACGGCGAGGAAACGGTCGCGGCTTGCCGCGAGCGCAGGGCCATTCACCGGGCAAGCTTCGATGCGCCAGCCGTCGGCGTGCAGCGTGCGCGGTGCCGACCATTCGCCTTCCGCATCGCGCGCGAGCACGGCGATGTCGCGGATCTCCTCGGGGCTGCGATCGCGATACGCGACGAGCGTGCGGTTGCCGAGTCGCACCGCGTCCGTCTGACAGCAGCTGCACGTGCTGTCATCGAGCATGCGCTCCTCGGCGCGCCTGCCTTCGCGGTCGAGGATCGTGCTGCGCAGGCTCATCGGTCCTTCTTCTTCGTGATGGTCACCGTGAGCTGCGTCGTCCGATGCAGCACCGAGCCGCCCGTCGAGCCAGACGACGAGCACGTGATCACCGCCCGCAGGCGTGAGCGAGACGAAGCCGTGCTGAGTCGGCGTTCCGTCCGTGTGCGGTGAAACCGGTGCGCTCCAGGTGCGTCCCCGGTCGGTCGAGCGCACGATCTGAATGTCGTAGGCGTGCGGAGAACCGCCGCTCTCCACGAGGTAGTGCGTCACCCAGTCGCCGTTCTCGAGCACCGCGAGCGACGGGAAGTCCGCCCAGTTCACGAACCAGCTCGCGCCGCTCGCGATGCGTGCGCGCCGCAGCTCGCGGCCGTCGCGGTCGAGCACCGCATACCACAGTGACGCGGTGTCGCCGTCACGTTCCTGCCACGTGAGCACGAACCCCTCGCGCGGGTCGACCGCGACGCTCGGCTGCCCCGCGCGGTCACCGGTGGTGAGCTCGAGGCGGGTGGTCTCCAGCAGAGGCTCCGCTCCTGCATTGGACGGCGTGCCGGCAGCGGTCAGGATGACCGGGAGAAAGAGCGCGAATCGGCGCGGCGACATCGGCAGCCAGTCTACCGCCGGCAGTCGATGCATGCCGAAACTTCGGCATCCGTGGGTGCCCGGGCGGCGTATGATGAGCGCGTGCGACGTGACAGATACTTCGTTTCCGGCAGGCTCCACCGGCTCACGCGGCGCGAGTGGGTGCGCCTCGTGGGAGCGACCGCGGCCGCGGGGCTTACGCCCCCGGTGCTCGCTACGACGCCGGTACCTTCGTGTGTCGTTCGCCCGCAGCAGACTGAAGGCCCGTACTTCCTCGACGAGCGTCTCAACCGCTCCGATATCCGCGCGGATCCGAGTGACGGTTCCGTGCGCGAAGGCGTGCCGCTCGAGCTGACGTTCAACGTCTACCGCGTCGACGGCACACGCTGCGCGCCGCTCGCGGCTGCGATCGTGGATGTCTGGCACTGCGATGCGCTCGGCGAGTATTCCGGCTTCCACGACATCGGCGGGCTGTACGACACGCGCGGCAAGGCGTTCCTGCGCGGCTACCAGCTCACCGATCAGGCAGGCGTCGCGCGCTTCACGACGATCTTTCCCGGCTGGTATCCGGGCCGCACGGTGCACATCCATTTCAAGGTGCGCACCGACTCATCGGCCGGCCGGCGCGCAGAATTCACCTCGCAGCTCTACTTCGACGACGAGCTGACCGACGTCATTCACGCTCAGGAGCCCTACGCCCACAAGGGCAGGCGCAAGACGAGGAACACGGACGACTGGATCTACCGCCGCGGCGGGAAGGAGCTCACTCTCGCACTCACCCCGCGCGGACGCGGGTATGCGGGGACATTCGAGCTCGGCCTCGAGATGTGATCGCCGATCCGATCGCTCCCAGCCCTGCCCACACCGCAAGGAACACGAGCCATACCACGACGCCGAACACGGCGGCGAACACGAGGCTCTCGGTGTCGAGGCCGAATGCCGGCTGATAGATCTCCCACGTGGCGCGTGCGATCTCCGGGTCGCCGCGCGTGACGAGCCAGGTGAGCTGCTGCAGGAGCGTGCCCTGGAGCGCCTCATAGGCGGCGCGGAGCTGCGCGGCGGCGTCCATCATCGCCTGGATCGCGGCGCCTTCGTCGTGGAAGGTCGGGTCCGGGCTCGCGAGGTGATGCTTCACCAGCGCTTCGAGACTCCCGCGGTGATAGCGGTTCGCGATTTCCTGGAACGGCGCCAGATCCTGCAGCACCTGATCGAGCCGTCCGCCGACGCGCTGCCGGTACTGCGCGGCGAAGCTCGGCAGCAGCCCGCCTGCGATGACCGCGACGACGAGGACGATGCGATCGAGGAGCCCGCGAATGAGTCCCATGCCCTAAGGGTCGCGACTCGCCACGCGGGGCGCAAGATGTTTCTCCAGAAACGTGAGTACGCGCTCATAGGCCCTGAGCCGCGTGTCCTCCTCGTAGATGCCGTGCCCCTCACCGCCGAGCGCGATCCACTCGTAGGACTTGCCTGCCGCATCGAGCGCGGATCGATCCAGGCGCGTGCGGCTCTCACGAGCGAGGCGTGACGCTTGCCGTTGCGATCGATCGCGGCGATCTCGCCCGTGAAGGTCGGAAGGCGTTGCCCGCCTGGCGCTCGGCGAGCAGATGGATGACCCGCTCGTCGGAGACCCAGTGGAAGTCGTAGAACTCGAAGCCTTCCACCGCTTTGACGCCGGCGACTCCCTTCAGCGGATCGAGCTGAATGAACGAGAGCTGCGTGGTGCCGAACCTGCCCGAGGTGAAGGCAAGGAACTTCCCGTCCGGCGAGATCTCGATGGTTCCGAACTCGTCGTACCGCGTGAAGTGATCCAGCGGGATGAGCGGCGGCGACGTGGAGGAAGAGGTTTCCGGAGCAGGAGTATCTGCTAACGCGGACGCGCACAGCAGCACGCACGCCGCGGCTGCGGCGCGATGCATGGCAGTCCCCCCTGAAAGGACCTGTGCCGGCAGTCTGCCGTTCGTGCGACTCACTCTAGCTCAGGGCCGCGCGATCCTCCAGGCCATCGGGATGCATGAATGTCACGGTTCAGGCGGCGCGTGTTGCGCCGCGGGATCCCGCAAGCGGCACGATCCACTGGAACTTGCCGCTCGGTGCGAGCGGAATGCTGTCGGTCGGCTCGAGCCGCACGACATAAGTCGGTTCGATGAGCTGACGGAGGGCTGAAAGCAGCGCTTCGCGCTCGGCAGCAGTCGGCTCGCGCCGCTGCTCGACGAGCACTCTCACGCACCCGTCGATCTCTTCGCGGAGCTGGAAACGCTTCACCCACGTGTAACTGCCGCTCTGCCCGAACGCGGCGGCGAGCAGCGGTGCCGTGACGAGCTGGCCTCCGGCGCCGACGAGGGCATGCGCCGTGCGTCCCTGCACCGGTGACATGAGCCCGAGCCCTCTGCCGCACTCACAGCGCCCGTCGAGCCGCGCCGCAAGATCGCCGATGCGGTAGCGGATGAGCGGCATCGAGTGCAGGAAGAGGGGCGTCGCCACGATCTCACCGACCGTGCCAGGCGGCGCAGGCCGCCCGTCGGCGCCGAGGATCTCGATGACGAATGAATCGTCGTTCATGTGCAGGACGTCGGGCCGGTGCGGACAGCTCCAGCCGACGACACCGAGCTCGTTGGTCACGTACACGTTCGCGACCGGCGCGCCGAATGCGCGCGCGGCGAGGTTCCGGCAGTGCTCGGTGACCTCCATCGCCGCGCAGATCACGAGACGCGGCCGGGGGAAGGGAATGCGATTCGTGATGACGTAGTCGGCGAGCGTCTCGATGGCCGCCGAGTAGCCCACGAGGATCCGGGGCTTCAGCCGCCGGATGTGCTCCGCGGTCTCGGCGATGGGTGCGGCGGACTTCAGGTTCACGACGCGCGGCAGGAGCCGCACGGCGCGCAGGAGATTCACCGCTCCGAGTTTCTTCTGCGCACCGCCGCTCGCGATGTTGACCTGGCTGTCGAACGTGCCGCAGCCGTAGGCCGCGTAGACGCGCGCCCAGCGCGCGGAGAAGCTCGCCTCCTCGAACGCACTGCGCAGGAACATGCCGGGCCGCGACGTGGAGCCCGAAGTGAAGATCGTGAAGAGACGCTGCCGGTCCACCGTGAGGAAGGCGTCCAGTCCCGCGGACTCCATCGCCGTGCGGCCGAGGAGGGGCAGGCGCGCGAGCTCCGCGCTGCCGAGCGGGCGATCCAGGCGCAGGCCCGCACGTTCGAAGAGCTCGCGGTAGTACGGGGCTGCGGCAGCCCGACGCAGCAGGCGCGCCAGGCGCCGTTCGCGGAGCTGCGCAATGCGCTCGGGAGGCAGCCACTGGTCGCGCCGATACCGCGCTGCAACCCAGGGCAGTACGAGGGCGGAGCCCGCCTGTTCCAGCACGATGGACGACATGGTCTCCCTGAACGCGCCTGTGCCGGCTTCTTCTCGATGCGACGTGCAGCGGGCACGACGCATCCCTGACCTTGGCTATGCATCAGCTGTGCCACGGCGTGTGAACGGTCGGTCAGACGCCGTGCGGGCCGCCGCGCGCGCCGGAACGAGCGATGGCGCATGAACTTTCCACCCGAAGGGAAGTGAACGAACGGAATTTCTTACATGTACGATCGTCTGCGCAGAGCGCCCTGCGGTGATCCGCGACTTGCGCGAGTCGTATCCGGGGACCATAGTCGCGCGGCTTCGTCCGGAGGCTCGAAATGGAGAGAAAGCGCAGGATCGTTCCGCCCGTCTATCTCACGCTCACCATCATCGTGATGGCGCTGCTGCATTTCCTCGCGCCCGGCGCGCGGCTGATCGCACCTCCGTACAACTTTCTCGGCCTCGTGCCGGTCGTGCTGGGATTCGTGATGGCGGGGATCGCTGCGGGAGCCTTCGCACGGGCCGGGACACCGGTCGTCCCCTTCGAGCGCTCGACGGCGCTCGTGACGGACGGCATCTACCGCGTGACGCGCAATCCCATGTATCTCGGGATGATCCTCGTGCTGATCGGCACCGCGGTGCTGTTCGGGACGGTCACGCCCTGGCTGCCGGTGCCGGTGTTCATCTGGATCATCCAGACCCGTTTCGTCCGCGCCGAGGAGCGCTTCCTGGAGGAGCTGTTCGGCGAGGAGTATCTGGCGTACAGGCGCCGCGTCCGTCGCTGGCTCTAGGCGCACGTCCGCGGCCGCACCACTCACGGGAGAGTCTCATGTTCACTACCCGCATCGACGAAGTGGCGGCCGGAATCCACCGCATCAGCACGGCGATCCCGCCGGCGGTTGCACCCGGCGGATTCAGCTTCAACCAGTACCTGGTCGACGACGACGAGGCGCTCCTCTTTCACACCGGCGCGCGCAGTCTCTTTCCCGGCGTGAGCGAGGCCGTCCGGCGCGTGATGCCGCTCGAGCGCCTGCGCTACGTCGCGTTCTCGCACTACGAGCAGGACGAGTGCGGCGCGCTCAACCTGCTGCTCGCCGCCGCGCCGCAGGCCGTTCCCGTGTGCAGCGCGGTGAACGCCATGGTCAATGCCGACGGCATGGATCGACCCCCGCGCGTGCTCCGCGACGGTGAAACGCTCGTGACGGGGCGGCGCACGCTCGAATGGATCGATGCGCCGCACCTGCCGCACGCGTGGGAGAACGGTTTCCTGTTCGACCGCAGCTCCTCGACGCTCTTCTGCGGCGATCTCTTCACGCAGCCCGGCACGGGTGACGTGCCGATCACCGAGGGCGACATCCTGGGTCCGAGCGAGACGATGCGCGGCAGGATGGACTACTACGCGCACGGTCCGCGCGACGGGAAGCTGATCGAGCGGCTCGCGGGGCTCGAGCCGCGCACGCTCGCATGCATGCACGGCAGCGCGTGGTCCGGGGACGGCGCCGCGCTGCTACGCGAGCTCGGGGCTGCGCTCGCGCGCTGAGCGCGCGTCACCGGCGGGAAGGTCGTCCGCGATCTGCGCGACGCGCAGCCGCGGCAGGCCGTACGGATGGCGTTCCTGCAGGAAGCGCACGAGCTTCTCGCGGACCTCGCAGCGCAGGTTCCAGGCTTCGGAGGCGTCGGCTGCGCTCGCGAGCGCGCGGATCTGCAGCGTGCGTTCCGTCGCGTCCGTCACCTGCAGCACGTTCACCTTGCCGTCCCAGTGCTTCGACGCCTGCAGGATGCGCGTGAGCTCCGCACGCAGCTCGTCGAGCGGCACGCGGTAGTCCACGTACAGGAATACGGTGCCGAGAATTTCGGCCGAGGTGCGCGTCCAGTTCTGGAACGGCTTCTCGATGAAATACGTGATCGGCAGCACGAGGCGGCGCAGGTCCCAGATGCGCACGACGACGTAGGTCAGCGTGATCTCCTCGATCCGGCCCCATTCGTTCTCGACGATCACCACGTCGTCGATGCGGATGGGCTGTGTGATCGCGATCTGGAAGCCGGCGAGCAACGTGGCGATGCTGCGCTGGGCGGCGAAGCCCACGATGATGCCGGCGACGCCCGCGGAGGCGAGGATCGCCGTGCCGAACTGACGCACGGAGTCGAACACCATCAGCATCGAAGCGACGGTGAACACGCCGATCACGACGGCTGCGATCCGGCGCAGCACCAGCACCTGCGTGTGCACCGCGCGCGCCTCGCGGTTGTCGCGCACGTCGATGCGGTAGCGGCGCAGCACCAGATTCGATACCGCATCGACGATCTGGAAGAGCATGTAGGCGACGGTGCCGATCAGCACCATGCTGACCGCGTTCTGGAAGAGCTGATGCCAGCGCTCCGGGATCGCGAGCGCCGGTGCGCTCAGGATGATCGCGAGCAGCGGCAGGGTGAGTCGTGCGGCGCGGCCGAGAATCGGCAGCAGCACGTCGTCCCACGGAGTCTCGGTGCGCGCGGGGATGGCGAGCAGATGCTTCTCGACCGTTCTGCCGATGCGCGTAAGGAGCCAGACGACCGCGATGACCGTGCCGATGCCCTTCGCGCCGTCGAGCGCGGCGAGGGCGTGCTGCGCCACATCACGGTAGCTCAGCTCGGCCAGCGCCGTGGCGGCCGCGTAGTGCAGTCCGTGGACCCAGATGAGAAGAGCGAGAGGCCCGAGCGCGCCGCGGAAACCGTGAGCGAGCGAATGGCGCAGCGTACGCTCGCCCTCGGTGCCGCTCGCGGCCAGTGTCTGGTTGCGCTGCGCGCGGCCGCGCAGCCAGCTCCGCAGGATCAGATGCGCGACTGCGATGAGCGCGACCGTGAGCAGACTCGTGCCCAGCGTGCCCGCGCTGATGCCAAGAAAGACTGCGCCCTCGATCGACATGAGCTCGACCTCCTCGTTCTGCGTTCACGGGATTGCCGGCGTCTCGATCGAGAGGCCCGAGGCGGGCAGCCGGCTGTCTCTTGCCGAATGCTAACGCAGTGCGAGCGGCTGCGGGGCGCCGTCCGCAGCTACGCCGAGGCGGATCGGACGCGGCGGACCCTTGCGCGGCACCGACACTTCGACCCAGAGCGCCTCTCCCGGAGCACGCACGGAGGGATCGGGTACGTGCTCGGGAATGAAGAATGCGAGCGGACGGACGAGCACCCAGCACCATTCATCGCCGCAGCGCGTATGCCGGATGTAATGGCGGCCCGTGCTGTCCGCGATCGCGACGAGCGCGCCGTCGCGTGCCTCGAGCCGCACCGCGCGTACCGCATCGGGCGTGCTGACTTCGCTCGTGTCGTGCTCCACGGCGACGTTGAGCCGCACGTAGCGTCCGCGGACCGGAAGATCGGGATCGATGGGCACGGTGCGTGCCCACACGCGCGGCAAGGTTGCGCGGTCGAACCAGAACTTCGCGCCGACCGCGCCGACCAGCGCGACGTGCACGAGCGCGACGACGAGCCCTTTCCTGAGCGGTGTCATGCAGGGCTCCCGCCGATGCGGCCGACGAGCTGACGCCGCGTGCGCTCGAGGAGCCAGCCGCCGCCGATGAACACCACGCCGAGGCCGATGAGACCGAGGGAGCGGCCGAACCGGTCGAAGACGCTCGCGAAGTAGAAGAAGAGAACGGTGAGCGCGAAGCCGAGCACGCCGAGATTGACGATGAGCCGCTGCTGCTCGCGCAGTCCCAACAGCACGACACCCACCGCGGCGAGCGCGTAGAGGAGATACATCGAAAGCTCGCCGAACACGCTGTCTTCCGGCAGTGCCGCGAGCAGAAGCACCCAGACCGGCGCCGGCAGGAGCCACAGGGCGTCACGGCGCCGCAGGAAATACGCGACCGCAGCCGGTGCCAGCAGCGCGACGACCCAGCCGAGTACGTTCCACGTGGCGGGTATGTCCCCGTCCGTCGTGCCGTCGGCGATGACCACACCATAGAAGAGGGCGACTGGAATGAGTGCGACGGCGCCGAGTCGCGTGAGCACCGTGCGCCACCCCGCTGGGTGCTCCGATGTCCTCGCCGAGAGGTACGCGAGCGCGAGCAGCGTCAGGCCCGCACACACCGGCCTGATCCAGCGGTCCGTGTCGAGCGGCTCGAACAGCTCGATCCACTCGGCGACCAGCCAGGCGGGTGCGAGGACTGCGACCCACAGCACGTGAGGCCAGTCGCGCAGGATCAGGAGCGCCGCGACGGCACCGATCGTCCAGAGGAGCAGTGCGCCGGGCCAGTGCTCGGCCATGTGGAAGATCTGGCCGGAGAGGAAGATCCCTGCACCGAGCGCAGCGGTGCCGACGGCATGCAGGGTCGTCGCGAGCCCGGGACTGCGTTCTGCGGCGATCGCTCCGGCGCCGTGCAGGATACCGACGAGCAGCAGCACGAGCGCGAAGCGCGCGCCGGGCGAGAGCTCGTCCCAGTGCGCCGCGACGAAGAGCAGCACGCCTGCCGCGAGCAGCAGCCCCCCGAGACCGAAAGCGAAATGCGCGAGACGGTCGCGGCCCGCCGCACGGCCATGGGTCCGCTCCCAGTTGCCGATGCGCTCGGCCGTCGCGGCGTCGACGAGGCCGGCGGCGCGCCAGCGCTCGAGATGGGTCTGCCAGTTCGCCATGCCCGTGCCCGTGCTCGTGGTCGGTGGAGACTCTGCGGCAAAGGCAGCTCCCGGATCAAGCATTGGACGCCGCGGTTTGCGCTCACGGGTCTGCGACTTGCTTGTCTCGCGCCGTCCGGGAATCGAGGACGGACATGCCGATCGACGCATCGAAGGTTCCGTATTGCGGTACCCCGCCGCAGCCCGGAGCGCTGTGGACGCAGTGGAACCTGGATCCCGTGCTCATGGCGGCACTGCTCCTGGTGCTCGCCGTTTACCTGCGCGCAGCTGGCGGCCGCGTGTCGTCGTCGAACGGATCGGTGACGGGCTCGATCGAGCGGAACTGTTTCGTCGCGGGCTGGACGGTGCTCGCGCTCGCGTGGATCTCGCCGCTGTGCAATCTCACCGTTGCGCTCTTCTCCGCGCGTGTCGGTCAGCACATGCTGGTGGTGCTCGTCGCGGCACCGCTCCTCGTTCTCGGCAGGCCGTTCGAGATTCTCGTGCGTGCATGGCCCGTTCCGATGCGGGCCGTGGCCCCGGCGCTCGCTCAGTTGGCCCGTGCGCCGCTCGCCGCCGCGCTCTTCGCGCTGTTGCTCTGGCTCTGGCATCTGCCGCGACCCTACCGCGCGACGTTCGAGAGCGATCTCCTGTACTGGACGATGCATCTCACGCTGCTTGCGAGCGCACTCTGCCTCTGGCACGTGCTCATCTGCCGCGAGAGGAGAGAGCTGCAGCGGGCGGTGGTGGCAGGGATCGTGACGGTGGTTCAGATGGGACTGCTCGGTGCGGCCATCACGCTCGCACCGCGACTGCTCTACGACCCGCACGTGCTCACGACGCAGTTGTGGGGCCTCACGCCGCTCGAGGATCAGCAGCTCGGCGGGCTCATCATGTGGGTGCCGGGCTGCGCGATCGTCATTCTCGCGGCACTCGCCGCCGTCGGACGGACTCTGCTGAGTCCTGCCTCATCGGTGCAGCGCTGAGATGCTCCGCACACTGCTTCATCTGTCGATCGCGGTCCTCGTGCTCGCCGTCGCCGTGTTCGCACTCGGGAGCTGCGCGGGGCGCGCGAGGCTTCCCGTCGAAGCGGGCATCGGACCGGATCCGGAGCTTCCGCCTCCGGATCCCTCGATGATCCCCGTCGTGAAGGTCGCGCCGGCGAAGGGTTGGCCGGAAGGCGCGAAACCGCAGTCCGCACCAGGGTTCGAAGTGAATGCCTTCGCGCTCGACCTCGCGCATCCGCGCTGGCTGCACGTCCTGCCGAACGGCGATGTCCTCGTCGCCGAAACGGCTGCTCCACCGCAGCCGGAGCTCGGCGGCGGCATTCGCGGCTGGGCGATGAAGAAGATGATGGAGCGCGCGGGAAGCGCGGTGCCGAGCGCGGACCGCATCACGCTGCTGCGCGACGCCGACGGTGACGGCGTCGCCGAGTATCGCTCGCTGTTCCTGAAAGGGCTGCACTCGCCGTTCGGCATGGCGCTCGTCGGCGAGACACTCTACGTCGCGAACACCGATGCGCTGCTGCGTTTCCCGTATCGCACGGGTGAGACACAGATCAGCACACCCGGCGAGGTCGTGACGGATCTGCCGGCAGGTCCCATCAACTATCACTGGACGAAGACGGTGATCGCGAGCCGCGACGGTTCGCTCCTCTACGTGACCGTCGGATCGAACAGCAATGCCGGCGAGCGCGGCATGACGGCGGAGTACCGTCGCGCGGCGATACTCGAGGTGGATCCGCAGAGCGGCCGCTCGCGCGTGTATGCGTCGGGTCTGCGCAATCCGATCGGTCTCGCCTGGCATCCGGAGACGGGTGAGCTCTGGACCACCGTGAACGAGCGCGACGAGATCGGCAGCGATCTCGTGCCCGACTATCTGACCTCGGTGCGCGACGGCGGCTTCTACGGCTGGCCGTACAGCTACTACGGAAAGCACGTCGACGAGCGCGTGCAGCCGCCGCGTCCCGATCTCGTGGAGAAGGCGATCGTGCCGGACTACGCGCTCGGCGCGCACACCGCTTCCATGGGGCTCGTGTTCTACGAGGGCTCGCTCTTCCCGCCGCAGTACGTGGGCGGTGCGTTCATCGGGCAGCACGGCTCGTGGAACCGCAAGCCCCCGAGCGGCTACAAGGTGATCTTCGTGCCGTTCACCAACGGCAGACCGAGCGGTCCGCCGCAGGACGTTCTCACGGGCTTCCTCGACGAGGAGGGCAACGCGCGCGGCCGCCCGGTCGGCGTCGCGATCGACCGCTTCGGCGCGCTGCTCGTTGCGGACGACGTCGGAAACGCGATCTGGCGCGTTACGCCGGCCACGGCGTCAGCGGCGCGCTGATCCCCCCGAACCCGGCGTCGACCCGACGCACGTGAATGTCGAAAGGAGAGCCGTACGAGATCGCGCTCGCCGTCGAGCCGCATCCTGAAGTTGCACGGCGTGCACGGCCGGGCGAGAGTACGCGATATCGATCCACACGCTCTGCGGAGAACGGACGTGCTGACCTTCCTGCTGTGGCTTCTGCTGCTGGTCGTCTGCTGGCCGCTCGCGATCCTCGCGCTCGTGCTCTATCCGCTCGTGTGGCTCCTGCTGCTGCCGTTCCGTCTGGTCGGCATCGTGGTGAGCGGCGTCCTGGAGCTTCTGCGCTCCATCGTGATGCTCCCTGCAAGGGTGCTGGGCGGCGGGCGCGGCTGAGGCCGAAAGGCGCGCCGACTCGACCGCAACCGGTGCAGTGCGCCGGTGCAGTGCACGGGGGCTCCTCTCTCTTCCGGGCGACTCCCGCGTCATTCACCCCGGGCGCCTACACGTCCCCCTCAAGGGCGTTGCCGCAGCACAACGCGCGCTGTCATGATGTCGTCGCAATGCCGGGACTCGTACAGTGAGCCCGCATTGATCTGACGTCGTGGACACGCAACAGCCGCAGGGGGCACCCAGATGCGCAAAGCTGCAGAACGTCTCTCTCTCGTCGTCGGCACCGGAATCCTCTCCTCGTTGATCGTCACTGCCGCGCTCGCGCAGGAAACCGGCGGGGCGAACGAGGCGGAAGCGGATGTCACGGAAGTCGTGGTCACCGGCACGCGCGTCGCGAATCGCTCCGCGCTCGAGACCGCGGTGCCGGTCGATGTCGTCGGCGCGGATGCATTGACCAACGTCGGCGTGACCGAGATCAACCAGGCACTCTCGACTGCGCTGCCGTCGTTCAATTTCCCGCGGCCCGGACTCGCCGACGGAACCGACACCATCCGTCCGGCGACACTGCGCGGTCTCGCGCCCGATCAGACGCTGGTGCTGCTCAACTCCAAGCGCCGTCACACCGCTTCGCTGGTCAACGTGAACGGAACGATCGGACGCGGCTCGGCAGCCGTCGATCTCAACGCCATTCCGACCGCAGCGGTGCGCAGCATCGAAGTGCTGCGCGACGGTGCTTCGGCGCAGTACGGTTCGGACGCGATCGCCGGCGTCATCAACGTGCGGCTGCGCGAGGCGAGCGAAGGCGGCGACCTGACGACGAGCTACGGCTGGCGCGAGTCGAGCTACAGAATTCCCGTCGCGCCGCCGCCGCCCGGCGCCACGTGGACCGCGCCCGAGGTGATCGAGCGCAGCGTCTCCGACGGCGAGACCTTCACGATCTCCGGCTGGAAGGGACTGCGGCTCGGCGAGAACGGCTTCCTCACGCTCTCCGGCGAGTACAAGGACCAGGAGCGCACCGAGCGCGGCGGCTACGACACGCGCCAGCAGTATCCGCTCGTGAACGGCGAGTTCGATCCGCGGGAGCAGACCATCAACCGCTTCAACGCGTGGTACGGCGAGCCGGAGATCGAGCAGTTCACGTTCTTCGCGAACGCGGGCGCCGAGCTCGCAACCGGCGCTCGCCTCTACGGCTGGGCGGGCTTCCAGAACCGCGAAGCGCGCTCCGCGGGATTCTTCCGCCGCGCGCTCGACGAGCGCAACGTCATCGAGATCTATCCCGACGGCTTCCTGCCGATCATCGCGCCGGACGTCACCGATTACAGCGCCGCGTTCGGCGTGGAGTGGCGGGTCGGCGAGTGGAACCTGGACAGCTCGCTGGTGTACGGCTACAACGAGATGGAGTTCACCATCGAGAACACGCTGAACCGCTCGCTGGGGCCGTCGAGCCCGACGAAGTTCGACGCCGGCGGCTTCGACTACCAGCAGCTCGTGCTCAACTTCTCCGGCGTGCGCCAGTTCAACGTCGGGGGGCTCGCTTCGCCGCTCAATGTCGCCGCCGGTCTCGAGGCGCGCTGGGAGAACTATTCGATCTCCGCCGGTGAGCCGGATTCCTGGCGCCACGGCGGCGTGCTGCTGCCGAACGGTCAGCCGACGCAGGGCGGCGCGCAGGTGTTCCCGGGCTTCCGGCCCGAGAACGAGGTCGACGAGGACCGCACCGCGGTCGGCGCGTACATCGATCTCGAAGCGAACGTGACGGAGAAGCTCCTCGCTTCGGTTGCGCTGCGCGTCGAGAGCTACTCGGACTTCGGCGAGAACGTCTCGGGCAAGATCGCCGCGCGCTACGACTTCACGGACAGCTTCGCGCTGCGCGGCTCGATCCAGAACGGCTTCCGTGCGCCGTCGCTGCAGCAGCAGTACTTCGCCACGACCGCGACGAACTTCATCAACGGCATTCCGTTCGACATCACGACGTTCCCGGTCACCGATCCGATCGCGCAGGCGCTCGGCGCGCGCAAGCTCGACGCCGAGGAGTCGATCAACTACTCGCTCGGCGCCGTGTGGCGCATCGGCAACGTGAACGTCACGCTCGATGCGTACCGCATCGACATCGACGACCGCATCGTGCTGTCGGAGAACCTCACGCAGGCGAACGTGCGCGAGTACCTGCAGTCGCTCGGCTTCATCGGCTCGGGCGGCGGGCGCTTCTTCATCAACGGCGTCGACACCGAGACCAAGGGCGCGGAGCTCGTCGTGAGCTGGCTGCTCGAGACCGCGCGCATGGGGCGCTTCGACTTCGCGTTCGCGGGCACGTACAACGAGACGGACGTCACGCGCGTTCCGCAGACGCAGCCGCTGCAGGCGCTCGATCCGCCGCCGCCGCTCTTCGACCGCGTCAACGTGCTCACCTTCGAGAAGGGCAATCCGAAGGACAAGTACTCGCTGTTCGTGAACTGGAGCTACGGCAACCTCGGCGCGACGTTCCGTGCGACGCGCTACGGCGAGGCGCTCGATCCGGGCACGACCCCGGATCTCGACTTCGTGATGGATCCGGTGACGGTCGTCGATCTCGAGGGACGCATCGCGCTCACCGACAACATCCGGGTCGCGATCGGCGCGGAGAACCTCTTCGACGAGTATCCGGATCCGTACTTCATCGAGCGCAACTCGACGGGCAACACGCCGTACTCGAACTACTCGCCGTTCGGGCGTTCGGGTCGCTTCGTGTACGGCAGGATCACGTTCCACTTCGATTGACGCGCCGCCCACAAAGCGTGGCAGGAAGCTCCTGCCAGACATTCGCGCGAGCCTGAGCACCGGCTGCAGCGCAGCAACGCCAAGCGTGGCTGCGCTGCAGCCGCCGATCACCGGAGCAGAAACTGCGTGCAGTGCGGCAGCGATTCGCAGCGCACATCTGCACCTGCCGTGATCCGCTCTCGCTCGCCCGTCGTCCTCTGGCGCTCCGGTCAGGAAGGAGTATCGTTGTGGAGCGCTATCCGTATCCGGGAGCGAAAGTCTCAAGTCGCGAAGGAATCGACGCGCTCGACGCGCGCTCAAGAGGAGGACGACTCATGGCGGAGAAACTGTCTGGCGTGATTCGTGGCGGCTGCCCGGGCTTCATGGACATCAACGGCAATCCACAGGAGGGACTGCGCTACGAGATCGATCTGTCGGGCTTCATCGAGCGGCACCTCTGTCCCTGCGATCACTGCAGAGAGGTCTCCGGCGCGCCGCTCGCGGACCTGATCGTCGTCAAGAAGGAAGCGTTCAAGATCACTCAGGGACAGCAGTACCTGGCGACGGTCAAGACGAAGCCGCGCTGCCGGCGCGAGCGTCTCGCTCATACGGGCTGCCAGGTGACCGTGTACGTCGACGTCGAGGGGTTCGATCAGATCGTGCTCGTCCATGCTCCGACGATCGACAAGGCGGACCTTGCGAAGCTGCCGCTGCCCGGCCGCATCGTCTTCATCGAGGACTCGACGCTGCCGGCATCCTTCCTCGCACGGCTCGGCCTGCCGATGTACCGCGGCTGGGTGGCACACGACGACAAGACCGCGCAGCCGGTCACCGCCTGAAGCCACCGGCGTCTCGAGGCCGCGCTGCCGGGTACGGCGGAATCGATCGCGGCACAGGTCGAACCGGACGGAGCCCGCCTGGGGCTCCGTCCGGTCCCGCCTGCTCGACACCTCGCGCGACGTTGATGCCACCGGTTCCCGATGGCATCGTGAGCATTTTCCGTTTCCCAACCGCAACGAGAGGTCGCGCAAATGCCCGGCAAGTTCCGCAGGATCGCCGTCGAAGAGGCTTTCTCCATTCCCGAGGTCGCGCAGGAGCTCAAGAGAATCTCGCGCGCTCCGAGTGAGAGCCTCGACATGCTGCTCGTCAGGGGCATCTACGACAGTACCCCCGGCGAGGCGGGCTATGCGCGCATGGATTTCCTGAGCAGCCTCATCGACATCGAGGAGCGGCGGCTCAAGGAGATGGACGAGCACGGCGTGGACATGCAGGTCCTGTCGCTCACCGCGCCGGGCGTGCAGATGTTCGATGCCGACACCGCCTGCGAGCTCGCCACGCTCGCGAACGACCGGCTGGCCGAGATCATCGCGCGTCATCCCGGACGGTTCGCCGGGCTCGCGACGTTCGCGCCGCAGGCGCCGAAGCGCGCCGTGAAGGAAATGGAGCGCGCCGTCCGCGAGCTCAAGCTCAATGGCTTCATCCTCAACTCGCACACCAACGGCGAGTATCTCGACGACCCGAAGTACTGGCCGATCCTGGAAGCCGCAGAGGCGCTCGATCGCTGCATCTACATCCATCCGCGCGCGCCGTCGAACGGCATGAAGGGGCCGCTGCAGTTCTACGGCATGGACTCCGCGATGTGGGGTTACGGCGTCGAGGTCGGCACGCACGCGGTGCGCATGATGGTCTCCGGCGTGTTCGATCGCTTCCCGAAGCTGAAGATCTGCATCGGGCACATGGGCGAGGCCGTGCACTTCTGGCTCTGGCGCATCAACTTCATGAACTCGCGCGCGCAGAGGATCGGCCGCGCGCCGAAAACGCAGCTCACGATGGACGAGTACTTCCGCCGAAACTTCGTGATCACGACGAGCGGCGTGGAGGATCACCTCGCGCTCGAATACTCGGTGAAGAAGCTCGGCGCGGACAGTGTCATGTGGGCGATCGACTATCCGTATCAGCCCACCGCGCCCGCCGTCGAGTTCATGGACACCGCGCCGCTCTCCGACGAAGACAAGGCGAAGGTGTACCACCGGAACGCCGAGCGCATCTTCCACATTCCGCCGGCCTGATCGCGAGCCGCCATGCGCACCCGGGAGCTGCTCGAGCGGCTGGTCGGTTTTCCGACGGTTTCGCGCGATTCCAATCTGCCGCTCATCGACTGGGTGCGCGACTACCTCGACGACCGCGGCGTGCACTCTCAGCTCGTCACGAACGCGGAAGGCACGAAGGCGAATCTGTTCGCGTGCATCGGCCCCGAGCGCGAGGGCGGCATCGTGCTCTCGGGGCACACCGACGTCGTGCCGGTCGACGGGCAGCCGTGGAGCAGCGATCCGTTCCGGCTCTCGGAGCGCGACGGGCGCCTGTACGGGCGCGGCACCTCCGACATGAAGGGCTTCATCGCGGTGACGCTCGCTCTCGTGCCGGAGCTCGTCGCGCGGAGGCTCGAGCGGCCCGTGTATCTCGCGTTCACGTACGACGAGGAAGTCGGCTGTCACGGCGCGGCGGCGCTCATTCCGCAGCTCCGGCGCGTGGTGCCGACACCCGCCGCGGTGATCGTCGGCGAGCCGACGAACATGCGGATCGCCACGGCACACAAGGGCATCTGCTTCTGCCGCACGGTGGCGACGGGCACGGAAGCACACTCGAGCCTCGTGCACCGGGGCGTGAGCGCCGTGATGCTCGCGGGCGAGCTGATCGCGCACATAGGAGAGCTCGCACGCCGCGCCGCGCAGCATCCCGTGACGATCGCCGGGCTGGAGCCGCCCTTCACGACGCTCACGGCGAACGTGATCCACGGCGGCACGGCGTTCAACATCCTCGCGGGCCGGTGCGAGCTCGAGTGGGAGGTGCGCACGGTGCCGGGTGACCACGCCGTGCGCTACGTGGAAGAGATCGAGCGGCGCGCCGCCGCGCTGGTCTCGGAGGCGCAACGGACGGGACGCCGTTGCGGCATCGAGACAACCGTGATCGCGGATGTCCCGGCGCTCGCGCCGGAGGAGGGCAGCGCGCTGGCGCTCGTGCGGGACGCGCTGTCCACGGAGGAGCCGCAGATCGCGATTCCCTTCGCCACCGAGGCGGGACAGTATCAGCAGGCGGGCTGGTCGACGGTGGTGTGCGGACCCGGCGACATCGATCAGGCGCACCGCGCGGACGAGTACGTTCCGATCGCGCAGCTCGAGCAGTGCGAGCGCTTCCTCAGGAAGCTGATCGCGAGCCACTGCTCGGCGCGGGAGGAAGCGGGATCGCCGGCCCGGCCCGCACATTGACCTGAACCAAAGGAGTTCACGTGGAGCAACGCATGCACGATTTCGGTGCCGCCTTCTCCGAAAGCGGCTTCTGGACGAAGCTCCGCCAGCAGGCGCGCAGAGCGGGGCAGCAGGTCGTCGAGAGCGCGCTGCAGCTCTTCTACGCGGCGCAGAGTCCCTCGACGCCGAAGTGGGCGAAGACGGTCGTTTACGGAGCGCTCGCCTACTTCGTGCTGCCCGCGGACGCCGTGCCCGACCTGCTGCCGGGCGTCGGATACACGGACGACCTGGGCGTGCTCGCCACGGCGCTCGGAACCATCGCCATGCAGATCACCCCCGAGATCCGGGAGCGGGCGCACCGCCGGGCGCAGGAGTGGTTCGGCGCCGGCTGAGCCCCTGCGCGCTGCGGAGCCCGCGGCCATTCGGCGGGCCCTTACCTAAGGCTCAAGGAGGAGCCATAAAATGAATACACGCAGACCCGGACGGCAGTCCGCGGGCTACGGCGACACCGTCGACCGTCAGTCGCGCGATCCCTACTACGGCCCATTCGGCGCGCGCGACGAGCGCGGCGTCGGCGCCTTCGGCGAGAACCCCTACGGCTATTACGGACAGTACCGTTACGGCCGCGACTCGAATCGCGCCGTGCGGCGTGGAAGAGCTCGACCTTGGGTCGGGTGTCGACATCAACGCCGGCATCGAACTCTCGGCCGGCGACGATGTCACTGGGCGTCGGATGAGGCTTCGCTCCCGGCGTCCGCCGAAGGGATACCGGCGCTCGGACGAACGGCTGCGCGACGACGTGTACCAGCGTCTCGTGCAGGCGCAGGACGTCGACGTGAGCGACGTCTCGTTCGACGTGCGCGACGGTGTCGTCACGCTCGAGGGCAGCGTGCCGCAGCGGCACGTGCGCTTCGTGCTCGAGGACCTCGTCGCGCGGTGTCCCGGCGTGCGCGATGTACATAATCGAATGCAACTCGTCGCGAAGTAGCGACAGTTTCTTGTCTGGTACTCATTTTGCTGGCACTTTTCCGCCGGAGAAGAAACAAAAGGGGGGACGGCATACCGGATCCACCTTGTTGAGGAGTTGAATGGCCGTGCGGCAACGCTTGCTGATCGTCGCGCTCATCGCTGCGACCCTCATGCTCGCTAACACGACCGGCGGCTCGCCCGACGTTCGGCCCCCTCAGCCGCAGCAACAGCCGCAGAAGCAGTTCGATTTCTCCGACGTGCAGAACATCGCGCGCGAGCGGGCGCAGAAGCCGTACGAGCGCCGCACGCACGCGCTGCCCGAAGCGCTCCAGAAGATCGACTACGACGCGTATCGCGACATCCGCTTCCGTCCCGAGCGTGCGCTCTGGCGCGGCGAGGGGCTCTTCGAAGTGCAGTTCTTCCACCGCGGCTTTGCATTCAGGGACCGTGTGAGCATTGCCGAGGTGTCGCCATCCGGCGTCAGTCAGGTCGCCTACAGTCCCGCGATGTTCGACTTCGGCAGGAACCCCGTGCCGGAAGGACTGAGCGACGACACCGGCTTCGCGGGCTTCCGCGTCCACTTCCCGCTGCACACGCCGCTCTACAAGGACGAGCTGATCGTCTTTCTCGGCGCGTCGTACTTTCGCGTGCTCGGCCGTAATCAGGTCTACGGGCTTTCGGCGCGCGGCCTCGCGATCGACACCGGTCTGCCGCGCGGCGAGGAGTTCCCGGTCTTCACCGACTTCTGGCTGGTGAAGCCCGGCCCCACCGACCGCAAGCTCACCATCTACGCGCTCCTCGACAGCGAGAGCGTGACCGGTGCCTATCGCTTCGACATCCTCCCCGGCGGCACCACGCGCGTCGAGGTCACGAGCGAGCTCTACGCGCGCAAGCCGATCGAGAAGGTCGGTATCGCGCCGCTCACCTCGATGTTCCTGTACGGCGAGAACGGCAGCGACCGCCGCTTCGACGACTTCCGACCCGAGGTGCACGACAGCGACGGGGTCATGGCGCAGACCGGCACCGGCGAGTGGCTCTGGCGGCCGCTCGTCAACCCCGCGGAGCTGCGCATCAGCCGGCTGATGGACGAGAACCCGCGCGGCTTCGGGCTCATCCAGCGCGACCGTGACTTCCAGCATTACCAGGACGCCGAAGCGCGTTACCACGTGCGGCCGAGCTACTGGATCGAGCCGCACGGCCAGTGGGGGCGCGGCGGCGTAGAGATCGTGGAGATTCCGAGCCAGGAAGAGATTCACGACAACATCGTCGCGTACTGGGTACCGGAGACGCCGATCGAGCCGGGCAAGCCGGTGCGCTACTCGTACGCGATCTCGGCGTTCTCTACGTCACATCAGTGGCCGCCCGGCGGGCGGGTGATCTCCACCCGCATCGGCAAGGCGGCCATGGGCGACTACGTCGAGCAGGGGTGGAAGCGCTTCGTCATCGACTTCGCCGGCGGCGATCTCGACGGGCTCGATCGGACGCAGCCCGTCGAGGCGCACGTGAGCGGCGAGGGCGTGCAGATCGAGGCCGTCTCGGTCGAGCGCGTGCCCGACACCGGAGCCTGGCGCGTCGCCTTCCGCGCCAAACCCAACGGCAGGAAGGCCATCGACCTGCGCTGCTACCTCACTCTCTACGGCGAATCGCTGACCGAAACATGGACGTACCTGTGGAATCCCTGAGCCGCTACGCCGCCGTGCGGCGTACCGCGGCCCTGCGCCGTGCGCTTTTCTTCGGCCTGACGCTGCTCACGGGGCTGTTCGGCGCGGTGCTCATGTTCGAGATCCTGCGCGCGAACGGCCTCACGCTCCCCGAAGCGTGCGGGCTCGTGCTGTTCCTCGGGCTCTTCTCCTGGATCGCGGGTGCGTTCTGGACGGCGGTCGCCGGCTTCGTCATCCGGCTCGCGCGGATACGCGACCCCGCGATCATGAGCGCCGCGGAGGTGAAGGGGCGTGTGCCGCGCGGACGCACGGCGCTCGTCATGCCCATCTACAACGAGGACACCGCGCGCGTCGCAGCGGGTGTCGACGCCATCTGGCGCTCGCTCTCCACGCAGCGCGGTGCGGAGCGATTCGACTTCTTCATCCTCTCCGACACGCGTGACGAGCGGATCGCTCGCGCGGAAGAAGCGATGTGGCGCGCGCTCGTCGCGCGGCACGGCGCGCAGGGCCGGATCTTCTACCGGCGCCGTGTGCAGAACGTCGGCCGCAAGGCGGGCAACATCGCGGACTTCGTTCGCAACTGGGGCGCGGCGTACGACTACATGGTGGTGCTCGACGCCGACAGCATCATGACGGGCGAGGCGTTGGTCGCACTCGCGTGTCTGATGGACGCGCATCCGAGGGCAGGCATCATCCAGACCGTGCCGCTGCCCGCGGGACGCGAGACGCTGTTCGCGCGCATGGTGCAGTTCGCGTCGCGTCTCAACAGTCCTATGCTCGCGAGCGGGCTCGCGTTCTGGCAGCTCGGCGAAGGCAACTACTGGGGCCACAACGCGATCATCCGGATCCGGCCGTTCGCCAGCGACTGCGCGCTGCCTCATCTGCCCGGAAAGCCGCCGCTCGGCGGTGAGATCCTGAGCCACGATTTCGTGGAAGCGGCGTTCATGCGCCGCGCGGGCTACGAAGTGTGGCTCGTGCCCGACCTCGAGGGGAGCTGGGAAGAGGTTCCCTCAAACGTCATCGACTTCGCCGCGCGCGACCGCCGCTGGTGTCAGGGAAATCTCCAGCACGCGCGCGTCCTGCCGATGTGCGGGCTGCACTGGCTGAGCCGAGTGCACATGCTGACCGGCATCATGGCCTACGTCAGCTCACCGCTGTGGCTCGTCATTCTGCTGCTCTCGTCGATCATCGCGTGCTGGGAAGCGGTTCGGGGCTACAGCTACTTCGAGCCCGGAACCTTCATGCTCTTCCCCAACTGGCCCGAGTCGCGAGTCGAGGAGATCTTCTCGCTGCTCGCGATCACGATCGTGCTGCTGCTGCTGCCGAAGGCGCTGGGCGTGACGCTCGCGCTCGTCGACGGCCGCATGCGCCGCGCGTTCGGCGGAGCGGGGCGGCTGCTCACGAGCGCGCTCTGCGAGCAGCTCTTCAGCATGCTGCTCGCGCCGGCGATGATGGTGTTCCATTCGACCTTCGTGTGGCAGACGCTCACGGGCAGACCCGTGGTCTGGAACGCTCAGGCGCGCGGCGATCGCGGCGTGACGCTTCGCGAGTCGTTCGCGCGGCACGGAGGTCACGTCGCGCTCGGCGTGGCCTGGGGCGCCGTGCTCGCGATGCTCGCGCCGCGCTTCCTCTGGTGGATGGCTCCCGTGCTCGCTGGGCTCCTCGCATCGGCGTGGCTCACGAGCCTCTCGAGCCGGGCGGACCTCGGCCGCCGTGCGCGTGCCGCGGGCCTCCTGCTGACGCCGGAGGAAAGCACGCCGCCGGCCGAGCTGGCTCAGCTCGAGACACCGGCAATCGACGCGGCGGTTGCAGAAGCGGGTGACGTTCCGGACCATGTGTCCGTGCCCGCCGCAGCGCCACTGCGCATGGAGCCGGCGCAGCCTGCCTACTGGGACCTGCGCTCTCTGCTCACGCGGCGGCCTCGGGTGGCAACGGGGACCGTGAGCGTGCAGTGAGGAGACGGACGGGGGTCGAGAGCAGGGAGGTTGGACTCCGGGAGCAGATGGAGCTGCTCCTGCGGAGCGTCAGCGCGGCAGTCACCGCGCGCGAGCCTGCGCCCTTCCTGGAGCAGATGTACGAGCAGCTCGCCGGGATCCTCGGGCTCGAGCTGTACGTGCATCACCGACTCGACGGCAGCGGCTCTTTCCTCGAGCTCGTGGCACATCGCGGTCTGCCGCCGTCCCACCGTGAACGGCTGCAGCGGCTGCGGCTCGGAGAGTCCGTGTGCGGCGCCGTGGCAGCCGCATGCGAGCCGATTACGGTGGAGGACATCCAGCGCGGCACCGACGCGCCGCTGCGCGTCCTGCGCGAGATGGGCCTCTCGGTCTACACCTGCCATCCGCTCATGGCGCGCGGCCGTCTCATCGGCACGCTGTCCTTCGGCAGCCGCACGCGCGCCCGCTTCGACGAGAGCTCTCTTGCCCTCATCCGCGCGACCTGCGATCTCGTGGCGGAGGTCATCGACCGCAGCGTCGGCGAGACCCGTCTCGCGGAGAGCTCCGCGCTCATCGCGCGGCAGCTCCAGGAGATCGAGTCGATCTACGAAACGGCGCCCGTCGGCCTGTGCCAGCTCGATACCGAGCTGCGCTTCGTGCGCATCAATCGCCGGCTCGCCACGCTCAATGGACTCTCCGTCGAGGAGCACATCGGACGCTCCGTGCGCGAGATCCTGCCGAACCTCGCGGACGAAATGGAGCCGCTCCTCAGGCGGGTCATCGAGACGGGACAGCCGGCGTTCGACGTGCACATCGCTGCCGGAACGCCGACCGAGCCCGACGTCGTGCGGCACTGGATCCAGAACTGGGCACCGCTGCGGGACGCCGCGGGCCGGGTGATCGGTGTCAACGTCGTCGTGCGCGAAGTGACCGACGAAATGCGCATCCAGTCGCGGCTGCGCGAGGCGGAGCGACGTCAGCGCTTTCTGTACGAGGCGACGAAGGTGCTCACCGGCTCGCTCGACCCGGCAGGCACGTTCCAGGCGCTCGCCGAGCTCGCCGTGCCAATCCTCGGCGACTTCTGCATCTTCGACATCCTCGGCGAGGACGGCCGCGTGCATCGTGCGGGCGCTGCGCACTGCGCGCCCGAGCGGCGTGCGTTCTTCCAGGGCGCGCTCGACAGGGTGCCGCCGGTCGAGACGCGCCACCACCCTGCGTGGCGCGTCATCTGGGACGGCAAGCCGGTGCTCGTTCCGCGCGTGACGGACGGGTCCGCCCGCCGCTCCGCGGCGAGCCCCGAGCATCTCGAGTTCATCCGCGCGATGGGAGTGCACTCGGCGCTCATCGTGCCGCTCGTGGTCGGAGACCGCTGTCTCGGTGCGCTCACTTTCTGTTTCGACATCTCGGACCGCAGCCATACGGAGCAGGATCTCGAGCTCGCACAGGAGCTCGCGCAGCGTGCGGCGATCGCCGTGTACAACATGCGGCTCTACCGGCAGGCGCTAGAGCGCGAGGAATCGCTGCGCGAGAGCGACCGGCGCAAGGACGAGTTCCTCGCGGTGCTCGCCCACGAGCTGCGCGGGCCGCTCGCCCCGCTGCGCAACGGGCTGCACCTGCTGCGTCTGTCGACGGGCGGCGACTCCGCGCTCGCCCGGCCGATGGAGATCATGGAGCGGCAGCTCGCACGCATGGTGCGGCTGATCGACGATCTGCTCGACATCAGCCGCATCTCGCGCGGCAAGCTCAGTCTCGAGCGCGTGCCCGTCGCGCTCTCCGCTGCGATCGACGACGCGATCGAGACGACCCGGCCGCTGATCGACCAGTTCGGTCACACGCTGGAGGTATCACTTCCCGCGCGTCCGGTGACGGTGCGCGGCGACCGCACGCGCCTCGCGCAGATCTTCGCGAATCTCCTCTCGAACAGCGCCAAGTACACCGAGCCGGGCGGCCGGATCGAGATCACGGCCGCGCAGGAGAACGGTTTCGTAACCGTTCACGTCCGCGACACCGGAATCGGCATCGCGCCCGAAGCCCTGCCGAAGATCTTCGAGATGTTCTCGCAGGCGGATGCGCATCGCGACCGCATGAGCGGTCTCGGCATCGGTCTTGCGCTCTCGCGCGGACTGGTGGCGCTGCACGGAGGAACGCTGTCGGCGAGCAGCCCCGGGATCGGCAAGGGCTCGACGTTCACCGTGCGGCTGCCGGTGCTCGAGTCGGCCGAAGAGCCGGATGGCGACACGTCGACGGGTATCGAGCTCCGCAAGGCCGAGCGGCCGCTGCGCATCCTCGTCGTCGACGATCAGGCGGACTCCGCGGACTCGCTCGCCGCGCTGCTTTCGCTCATGGGGCACCAGGTGCAGAAGGCCTACGGCGGATTCGAAGCCGTGGCCCGTTTCGAAGCCGGCCGCTTCGACGTGGTGTTCATGGACATCGGCATGCCGGAGATGGACGGGCTCGAGGCGAGCCGGCGCATCCGTGCGCTGCCGGAAGGCAAACGCGTGCGGATCATCGCGCTCACCGGATGGGGCCAGTCCGCCGACCGGGCGCGGACGCGCGCGGCGGGCATCGATCAGCATCTCGTGAAGCCCGTCGCACTCGAGGATCTGCAGCGATCGCTCGAACCCGACGCCGATCGACAGTCGCCACGCCGCGACAGCCTCGATCGGGCGATGTGATCCACCTCACACCGCGCACAGCGTTCACTTTACGTTAAGCCCTCCGCGGGTAAGTTGCGCACCAGGCTTGGCGGGAGGGTCCCGATGAAAATGAAGTCGAAATCGCATCTCTGTCACAAGTTCCTGCTCGTCGCCATTGCCGCTTCGCTCGTGGCGGGCTGCTACACCACCGATCCGTACACGGGCGAACGCAAGGTCAGCAACACGGCGAAGGGCACCGGCATCGGTGCGCTCGCCGGCGCGGCGATCGGGGCGCTCACGGGCGACAATTCCAAGGAGCGGCGCAAGCATGCCCTCATCGGCGCGGGTGTCGGTGCGCTCGCGGGCGGAGCCGTCGGCCAGTACATGGACAAGCAGGAAGCGAAGCTCCGCGCGCAGCTCGAGGGCACCGGCGTGTCGGTGTCGCGCGTGGGCGATACGCTCGTGCTCAACATGCCCGGCAACATCACCTTCCGCACGGACAGCGCGGATCTGGCGCCCGAATTCTTCCCGGTGCTGGATTCGGTCGCCCTGGTGCTCAAGGAGTACGACAAGACGCTCATCGACATCGCGGGCCACACCGACAGCACGGGCTCGGAGCAGTACAACCAGCAGCTTTCCGAGCGCCGGGCCAACACGGTCGCCCAGTACCTGCGCAGCAAGGGCGTGCTCGATACGCGCATCGCGACGGTCGGCTACGGCGAGTCGCGGCCGATCGCGAGCAACGACACGCCGGAGGGCCGGGCGCTCAACCGTCGCGTCGAGCTCACACTGACGCCGCTCACCCAGAGCTGAGGGCGCAGGCCCCGTCCGTGCCACGGAAACGGCACGGACACCCCGGTTGCACGAGCGCGGCGCGCATGCTGCGCGCCGCGCTTCTTCTTGCCTCGCATTCCTTCCGGCCCGGCGTCGGTTGCCGACGACGCGCGAAGCGATTGCGTCGCGCGCGCGGCATGCCGACAATGCAGACGGGAAGGAAGCACCGGGGGGATACTCGCGATGCCGTGGCGTGCAGCTGCGCGGGCCGATTTTCGTCAGAGCTTCGATACAGGGAACGAATCGCAGCCTTACGTCGGCGCGGAGCTGCTCTCTCTGTGCCAGACGGCCATGGAAGACGGCCGGCTCTCCGCCCGTGAGCTGCAGTCTCTGCGGACGCTGCGCGAGGGACGGATGCGCGACCAGCTCGCCGAACTGCCGTACATCGGGCAGATCCTCGACCAGATTCTCCATACCGGGCAGGTGATGCCCGGACAGCTCCGGACCCTGCAGCAGACGCTCGAGCCGTGCCTGCCCGCGGAGCTCACGCGTCGGCGGGCGAAGCTGCGGGTCGTCGATCCGGACTGGCAGCCCGGCGAAGTCGAAGACACGGGCGATCGCCTGCGCAACGAAGTGCTCGCCTCGGCGCGCTTCACCGTCGCAGGCTGTCTCTCGGACCGCCACGCTTCGACCATCCGCCGCCATGCGCGCGCGGGTCAGCCGGTGCTGCTCGTTCGCGAGCCGGACGACGCGAACCCTCACGCGATCCGGGTCTGCACCGCGAGCGGCAAGCCCATCGGCTTCGTTCCTGCGCAGCACGCGAAGCGGCTCGCGCCTCTCCTCGACCGCGGCGCACGTTACCGCGCCCATCTCACGCACGTGCTCGCCGGTGAGGTCGCACCGGTGCTGCTCGTGCAGGCGTATCTCTACGCCGCCGATGCCGAGCTCGGCGCGGCCACGGCGAGCACCCGGAAGATGACGCGCAGTCGCCTCGCCGGTGCGGTGTGGCTGCTGCGCCTGGTGGTGGGGCTCGCCATCGCCGCTGCCGTGGCCTTCGTGCTGAAGCCGTGAGACCAGCGGAAGCGGCGAAGGCGATGCTCGTCCGCTGAGCGTCGCTCAGCCGCTCAGGATCGGGCTCAGCGCATCGGCGATGCGCTGCATCTGCGCGGCGGTGGTCATGGAGGACAGCAGCCGCCCGAAGTGCGGATGCTGCACGCCCGAGACGATGTACTGCCAGCGATAGGCGCGCAGCACCGTGGCGCCGACCGCCGCCCGGACCGGCTCATCGTTGCCGCGCCCCGTCATGGCGAGGAAGTACTCCGTGTCGGCCACGGCCTGTGCCTGCAGGATTCCGTCCACTGCGCCGACGAGCGCGATGAGATCGTCCACCGCCGCATCGCGCTCGGCGTCGGTGATGCGCGCGTTCTCGGCGGTCCACTCGAGCTCGTCGAGGATCGCGTGCTGGCACTCCTCGCGCCAGTGATACATGAACACGTCCTTCCAGAGCGGGCAGAGATCCTCCGACGGGCCGATGCTCTGCTCGTAGTGCTGCTGGACGAAGAGCTCGATGTGGCAGATGAGGGCGAGGACCGCCCAGGTGCGCTTGTCGAGCACCGCGCGCGCCACCGCATTCGGCTCGGCCACCTTCGTGTAGCCCGGGGGCATTCGTGCGTCCATGAGCGCCTCGAGCCTGCGGAACAGCTCCTGGTGCTTGAGCTCCTCGTCGGAGAAGCGCACCAGTGCCTCGAGGGCGACCTGGTCGCCGAGCCAGTGCTGACCGGAAAGCTGCAGCACCTTGGCGCCGATGAAGCGCTCGACCAGTCCGAACATGTAGGCGTAGGTGCGCCCCTGGACCTGACTGAGCAGGCGCCGCTCGGCGGGGCTCAGCATCGCGAGCTCGTCTGCCTTCGACAGGCCGGCGGGCAGGAACGTCTTCCCGTAGTCGAAGTCGCGGCCGCGGATGACGTCCGCATCGATGTCCCATCGCACGCGCTTCGATGCCTTGATGCAGCGCGCGTAGCGGGTGTGTCCGGAGTCGGTCGCCGCATCGGGAGCCGCCCGGTTGGACAGTGCAGCTTGCATGATTCTTCTCCTCGTGGTGGATCGTGAAAGCCGGGAATCGGAACCGCCGCGCTCCGTGCCGGGTCAGGCCGGCGCGAGCGTCGGGTCGATCGTGGTGCGGATCTCCACGATGCGGTCGGCCGGAAAGCCCGAGCGGGCGGCGTGCTCGCGGATGAGCGATGCGTCGGCCGCGAGGTACACGCAGTACGTCTTGTCCTGCGCGACGTACGACTCCAGCCACTGAATGCCGGTGCCGAGACCGTCGAGCACGTTCTTCGACTGCTGGGCGATGGCGCAGTACTCCTCCGGCCGCTTGCTGCCGATGCCGGGGATCTCGCGCTCGATGACGAACTTGCGAAGCATGGTGTGTCTCCTCGTGAGGTGGGTGGATGAGTCATCTGTCGACGGCGGGCCGGCCCCGCGCGCCGAGGGGTTTTCGTGCGCGGAAGCTCATGCCGCACACTTCGAACGCGCCGCGGAACTTGTGCTCGAGAGCGGTGCCGCGGAAGCTCTCGAAACGCTCGCCGAAGACGGGCTCTTCGAGCCCTGCGGCAGTGACGAGCGCCTCGAGCGCGCTGCGGGTGAGCGCATGTTCGAGCCCTTCTTCTCGACGAAGGACGTGGGAAAGGGCACGGGAATGGGGCTCGCGACGGTGCACGGCATCGTGCACGAGCACGGCGGGCACGTGCTCGTCGAGACGGCGCTCGGTGCGGGCTCGCTCTTCCGTGTCCTGCTCGTGCCGCTCGCCGATGCGGAATCCGCGGTCGAGCGACGGCCGGATGCACGGCGCGGCGTCTCGCGTCGTCCGACGTTTCGCGGCCGCGTGCTCGTCGTCGACGACGAAGAGGCCGTCGGTGAGTTCATGCGCGAGCTGCTCGAGAGCTGGGGGCTCGAGGTCGTTTTCCTGCCGCGGCCGGCGGCGGCGCTCGCCGCGCATCTGCCGACGGCTGCAGACTGATCAGCTCCCGGCTGCTGCCGGTGGATCGAGAAGCGCAGCGCCGGCAGCCGCGAGATTGAGCGGCGAGATCGATGCGTGCGCGCCGAGCGCGTGCACATCACGCCGGGCGCGCGCGAGCTCGTCGTCCTGCTGGATCGCGTTCATTCCCGCGAGCGCGGCGAGCGCATCCACGGCGCCTCGCACCGTCTCGACGATGGTGATCGCGCCCGCGGTGATCGTGGCGCGCTCGCCCGGCGAGAGCGTGTGCCCGTCGCACGCGGCCTGCCAGGCCTCATCGGCAAGGCGCTCGAGTCCCGCTTCCGCGAGCTTCACGTGTGCCGCGCTCCCGGCGAAGCGCTCACGAACGAGAGGATCCTGCGCGAGCGGCGCATCGCCCCGCGTCTTGCCGCGGGCGAGTGACGCGAACGCGTCGAGCGCGTGGCGGGCGATGCCGACTCCGACCGCGGCGACCGGAAGCTCGGTGAGCACTTCGAAAGGAAGCCGGTAGAGCGGACCGCTCTCGCGCGGCGGCTCGGCGAGCGAGAAGCTGCGCCGCTCGGGCACGAACACGTCCTCGACGGTGAAATCCTCGCTGCTCGTTGCACGCATGCCGCTCGTGTCCCACGCCGGGGCGATGCGCACCTGCGCCGGATCGAAGGCCATCGCGCGCACGAGCGGCCGACCCCGGGCGTCGTGGACGGGTGTGCCGTCTTCAGTCACGACGCAGTTCGCCGTGAAGACGCTGGCGTGATACGCGCCGCTCGCGTAACGCCATCGGCCCGTCACCCGGTATCCGCCCGCGACGCGTTCGGCGCGACCGGTCGGCGCGCCGGATCCTGCGACGACCGATTCCGGTCTGCCGAAGATCTCCTGCGCGACGTCCTGCTCGAGCCACGCGGCGAAGAGACCGCCGCCGGCGCCGATCATGACCGTCCAGCCCAGCGCGCCGTCGAGACGGGCCGCGGCGGCATGAACGCGCAGCGCATCGGGAAGCGAAAGCTCGTGACCGCCGCAGCTTCGCGGCACCCAGAGCCGGAAGAGGTCGCGCTCGAACAGGCCGTCCACCAGCTCGGGCGACAGCCGGGCCATGCGTTCGGATTCGGCGGCGAGCTGGCGCACCTGCGGCGCAAGCTCGGCGAGCCGCTCGAGCAGTCGGTCGGTGGTCATGGTGCGTTTCGTTCGATGTTCACGACGGACGCGACATTATCCGGCACGAGGTGAGCGCCTGCCTGGTCCTTCCGTTGCGCGTCTGCAACGAGAATCTCCCGCACACCGCATCGCGCGCAAATTGACGTAGCATGAGAGCGCGGCTCGCAGAGAGCCGCGGGTCGGGCGGTACAGATGTCTCGTATTGCCGACAACGAGCTCGAGACGGCACGCGGCGTGCGTGGGTTGGCTCGTGTCCAAGGAGACGTGCCGATGGTCCGACGGCCGACGATGCGCACCTGCCTGGCGCTCCTGATTCTCTCGAGCACTGACGGGGTGCCTGCTCCGGCCGCGGAGCTCGACCCGCTGCCCGACGGAGCCGACGTCGTCGAGGCAATGGCGAGCACGCAGCTCGAGATGACGCTGCCGCCTGCGGAGCCCGGCGGCATGGCTGCTCCCTCCGACCACTGGCTCGACCGTACGCAGGCAGGCCTGCACGAAGCCGTATGGCGCTCGGCAATGCGCGTCGACCGGTGGTTCGGATCGCACGAGAGCGAGGCCGCGTACCAGCGCGCGTCGGGGAGCCTCGCGCCGGCTCTGCTGTGGGACGAGTTCGAGGGTTTTCAGCCGCAGCTCCGGTTCCGCGTCACCCTGCCGATGCCGCGGCTCAACGAGCGCTTCCAGGCCTTCATCGGCCGCGTGAACCCCGACGAGTACGTGACCGAGCGGGCGCAGGAGTCCGGTGCGTTCCGCCGCCAGTACGGACCGGCGGAGGACGACGAGACGCTGTTCGGCATCCAGTACCGCGATCCGCCGGAGCCGGGCTGGCGCTTCGACGCCGGTGCCGGCGTGCGGGTGCGCTTCCCGCTCGATCCCTACGTGAAGGCGGGCTACCGCTACGAACGCGGCTCGCTCGATCGTCTCATGCTGGGTCTGCGCGCGACTGCCTTCTGGCAGAACACCGAGGGCGCGGGGCTCACGAGCCGCGTCGATCTCGAGCGGATGTTCGGCCTGTCATGGCTGCTGCGGTGGACGGCTTCGGGCACGTTCTCGGAGGCATCGGAAGGCGTGCGCGGTTACACGACACTGACCCTGCTCAAGGGACTGCCGAATCACCGCGCGATCGCGGCAGAAGTGTTCATGGAGGGCGAGTTCGACGCGCTCGTGCCGCTCGGCGACTACGGTGGCAAGGTCGCGTATCGTCACGCCGTGATGCGCGACTGGCTGATTCTCGAACTGCGCACCAGCGTCACCTGGCCGAAGGATTTCCCCGACCAGCCGCGCAAGCCGAGCTGGGGCGTCGGAATCGGCTTCGAGATGTTCTTCGGTGACGCCGGCTTCCTCGCGCGGCCGACGACGTTCTGAAGACCGTTCAGCCCTTTCCCGCGCCGCGATGCGCGGGCAGTGGACGGCCCGAGGACGGAGGAGGGATGCGCACGTCGCGGACCATGCGGATCGCGTCCTCGACGCCCTGGTAGTAGCGCGGCACGCGTCCGGCGTCCCGATACCCGAGAGCGAGATAGAACGCGTGCGCGGCGTCGTTGCCGGCGCGCAGCTCGAGCCCGATGGTGAAGGTGCCCGCGGTGAGCGCCGTTTCCTCGAGCCACGCAAGAAGCGCGCGCGCGATGCCGCGACGGCGGTGTCCCGGTGCGACGGCGAGCAGGTTGAGATGCGCACTGTCGTCGCCGTACTGCATGATGGCGAAGCCGAGGATCTCGCCCGCGGTTTCCGCAACGAGCACGACGCTGTCGGCATGCTCGATGTGGCGTGCGATGCGCGCTGCGGACCAGGTCGGCCGCAGCCCCGTCTCGATCAGCGACTCGGACATCGCCGCAAGGTGCGCGGCTTCGCGGAGGCGGGCCGGCCTGAGCTCGTAGGTGATCACGCGCCAAGCATAGCGCGGTGGACGGTTCGGCGGGGAAGCGCTTTGCGGCGCGCCCACGACGGGCGCGCCGCCGGTCGAACCTGTGTCGGAGTGAAGGCGTGCGGGCGAATGCCGATCAGGTGAGCTGCGCCTGCAGCATCCGCAGGCGCCGCTGCTGCACCTTGAGGAGATGCTCGATCTCCTTGAGGCGCTTCTGCAGGGGCAGCGCCGTCTGGTCCCACTGCTCGACCACGGCGCGCTTCTTCTCGGCGAGCCACTGCTCCTTGACGTGGGTCCACTCGGCCACGGCCTTCATGAACACCTCGTACTCGTGAGCGATGCGCTGGCGGAGCTGCTCGATGTGCGACGGTACGCGCGGGGCGTTCGCGTGGCGCGCCAGCTTCTCCCGAGCGCGCTTGAACTGCATCGCGAGCTGCGCGCGCCGGATCTGGAACTCCGGAGTGCGCTTGAGGCGCCGCGTGAGCCCGAGCGGCTGCAGCGCCGCGATGAGCCACTTCGTCGGATCCCACTGCCACCAGCGCACTCCGTTGCGGTAGTCGTGCGCGAAGATGTGGTGGAAGTTGTGGTAGCCCTCGCCGAAGGTGAGGAACGCGAGCAGCGCGTTGTCGCGCGCGGTGTTCTCGTCGGTGTACGGGCGCTTGCCCCACATGTGGGCGAGCGAGTTGATGAAGAACGTGAAGTGGTGGCTCAGCACGAGCCGCAGCACGCCGGCGAGGAGGAACGTGCCGATCACGTCGCCGACCAGCCAGCCCGCCGCGAGCGGAAAGCCGATGTTGGTGACGAGCGCGAGCGGGATGTAGTAGCGGTGCTGGAAGGCGAGCAGCGGGTCGCGCTTGAGATCGGGGATGTTCCTGAAGTCCGGATTGCCGCTCGGGTAATGCCGGACCATCCAGCCCATGTGCGAGAACCAGAAGCCCCGCTTCGCGGAGTACGGGTCACGGTCGTTGTCGTCGACGTACAGGTGGTGTCTGCGGTGGCCGCTGCACCAGACGAAGGCGCTGTTCTGCAGCGCCATCGTGCCGAAGATCATGTAGAGGACGCGCAGGATGATGTGCGCCTCGTACGTCTTGTGTGCCCACAGCCGGTGATATCCGGCAGTGATCGCCATTTCGTTGGCGACGAGGAAGAACGCGAAGAACGCCCACGCTCCGGAGCTGTAACCGTGAGTGATCCCGTACCACGGCACGAGCACCAGGGCAGCGAGATTGGTGAGAGAGAAGAGAAGGACGTTGGTCCAGATCAGCGGGGGCTTGTGCTCGGCGCTCGGCATGCGTATCTCGGCAGGGAGACGGAAAGTGACGACATAAAATACCACGACCCGGGCGGCCACGCTGCATCGTTTGCGGACGTGACGTGGTGCACACAAACGCGGCGCGGGAGTGGACATTTCGATGCGACGCAGACGCTTTCTCGAGCTCGGTGCAGCGCTTGCCGCGGTGCCCGCCGCGGCTTCGGCGGCGGCTCAGGGCAGCCTGGCCACGACCGGCGACCGCGCGGCGCAGGCCTTCGACGTCGACTTCATCGCGGACGGCCGGCCGCTCGCGCCGGGAGACTACGCACAACTACTGATGCGCCTCGCCGACGAGGGCCGCATCCGCGCGGACGACTACTCGAACGGCGGTATCGTCGAGGAGCTCGAGGAGCGCTTTGCAGCGCTTCTCGGTCAGGAAAGCGCGGTGTTCGTGCCGACCGGCACGCTCGCCAACCACCTTGCAGTGCGGCGGCTCGCTGGCAGCAGGGGCCGTGTGCTGGTACCAGCCGACAGTCATCTCTACTGCGATTCGGGTGACTGCGCCCAGCGCCTGAGCGGTCTCAATCTCGTTCCGCTCGGTGCCGGGCGTCCGTGCTACGACGTCGCCGATCTCGTGCAGGCGGTGCAGCGCTCGGGTGAAGGGCGCGTCGCGACGCCCGTCGGGGCGCTGGTCGTGGAAACCCCGGTACGCCGTCACCTCGATCGCATGGTGCGCGACGAGGAGCTGCGCGCGATCACGCAGTTCGCCCGCGCGAACGACATCCGCACGCATCTCGACGGCGCGAGGATCTTCGTGCAGAGCGCGCACACGGGAACCTCGCCGGCGGACTACGGCCGCGCGTTCGACACGGTGTACACGTCGCTGTGGAAGTGCTTCAACGCTCCCTCGGGCGCGGTGCTCGCGGGCGCGAAACGTTTCACCGCAGGGCTCTTCCACGAACGGCGCATGTTCGGCGGCAGTCTCCCGGCTGCCTGGCCGTTCGCGGCCGTGGCGCTGCACTTCGTCGACACTTTCCTCGACGAGTACGGCCGTGCGCTCGCCCGCTCGCGCACGTTGTTCGCCGCTCTGGAGCGCCGCGGCGGCGTGCGCGTCGAGCACCTGACGGACGGAACGCACATCGTGCGGCTGCACCTCGGGAGTCTCGACCCGGTCCGGCTGCGCCGGGCGCTCGCCGTTCGCGGCGTGCGCGTGCCCGAGGGAAGCGACGGCATCGTGCTCCTCAGGATCAATCCGACCCTTGCCGACGCGCCGGCCGATCTCGAGACGCGTTTCCTCGAGGCACTGGCGGAAGCCGCCTGAGCAGTTCTCCTTCGGGTGGAACCGGCCGCGCGGCCGCGGATTATCTCTGCAGGCGCACCCCCCGCATCGGGTGGCGTGCGCTCCTCATCGAGGAGGTGACTCATGGTCATGCGCAGGGGTTACGCGTCGCACTTCGCCCGGACGGGAAACCTCACGAACACCGAGAGGCTGCTGTCGATGCTGGCCGGGCTCGGGCTCACGGTGGCGGCGCTGCGCAGGGGCGGACCCTTGCAGCGGCTCGGGATGAGCACCGCAGGGCTGTCGCTGCTGTCCCGCGGGGCCACGGGATACTGCGGGATGAAGGCCGCGGTGTCGGGCGAGCGGACACTTCGTGAAGGCATCGCCGAGCAGCTCCGGCGCCTGAGGGACCTGCGCGGCAGTGCCGCAGCCCACATCCACACCATGGAGTCGATGCTCATCGCCGAGCTGCAGGAGCTGCACAGCGCCGAGGCGCAGCTCGTGCAGCTGCTCGACGAGCTGGCCGATACGACCCGCCATCTGCCCCTTCAGCAGCAGCTGAGGAGCTACGCCACCGAGCTCGCATCGAGGCGCGAGGATCTCGAGCGCATGCTCGTGAGTGACGGAGCGGATCCGCGCGAGCATCCCGATCAGGCGATGCAGGCGCTGATCCACGAAACCTGGAAGATGTCGCAGATCGCGACTCCGAACCTTCGCGATGCGGCGCTCGTCGCCTCGCTCCAGCGAATCATCCACTACAAGATCGCCGGTTACGGCACGGTGGCGACCTACGCCAAGTCGCTCGGCCGCGTCGACGACGCCGCGCGCTTTGCCGAGTATGCGGATCGCGAGAAGGAGGTGGACGGCGAGCTGACGGAGCTCGCCAAGAGCAGGCTCAATCCCGACGCCGCTCTCGAGTCCCGGCCACGCACACCGCCCGAGGTCCGTCCGCACTGAGCTGCGCAGACACTGGGGGAGAGCTCCTCGCGCGGACCGCTCGCGGTTCCGGCTGTGGCGGATGCATCACGAAAGAAACAGAGAAAGGGAGCGCGCCCGGCGCAGGCGCGCTCCTTCCCCTTCTCCCCGACCCCTGCGCGGCTCTGCCTCAGAACGACACGAAGGCACCGATGTTGAAGTTGCTGCTGTCGTTCTTGAGACCGTTCTGCGCCTTGGCTCTCGTGTCGCTGAACTCCGCGAGGAGCGTCAGGTTCTCGGTGAGATTGTGATATACGCCGACCGTGTACTTGCTGTTCTTCTTCACGAGCGTCGGGTTGATCTCGCCGGGCGCGAGGTCGAGATTGCTCTCGCCGTAGTTGACGCCGACCTTCGTGCTGCCGGCACCGCTGCCGCCGAACGTGTAAGTGACCTGGGCGATGAAGCCGTCCGAATCGCGCTCGCCTCCGAGCCCGTCGTCGGAGAACACGAAGAGGCCCGTGGTGCCTATGCCTTCGGCGTCGTAGTAGTACGCCATCACCTCGAGCCCCTGGAAAGTCACCTTGCCGCCGATGTCGAATCCGAAGCTGTCGAAGTCGCTCGCGTCGGTGGCGCCCTCGTGCTCCATCGTGAGGAACGAGGCCGAGAAGTACCAGTTGTCGCGCGTGTAGGAGATCTTGCCGTGGATGCCCGGCGTCGGCTCGGGCACATTGACGCCGGAGAGAGACTGCACCAGCGGCTCGAGCGGATCGAAGATGCCGATCGTGAACTTGAAACCGTTGATGTCGGGCGTCGTGTAGTTGATCTGCGCGAACCAGTCCGCGTAGATGTAGCCGAGTCCGATCGAGCCGAGCGACGTGTTGGCCGGGGTGGCGTAGTTTCCGTTACCCGAGCCCACGCCGGGGATCGTCATGTCGAACAGGATGGCGTCCGCCTGGAACAGGCCCAGATCGCGACCGAGCTTGAACTGGCCCATCCGGTCGTTGCCGAACGTGAGGAACACCTGGCGGACGTCCATGCTGGTCGTGCCGAGCGCCGTGTTCAGCGCGCCGGTGTTCGAGTCCTGCAGGTTCGGGCTGCCCGTGTCGTTGGTGCTGATGCCCGGATACAGTCCGAACGTCACTCCGATGTCGTAGCCGCCCTGAGTGGTCGAGGCGCTCAGCGAAAGCGCCGCCGGCAGCAGTCCGTTGCTGATCGAGGAGCTCGAATCCTCGCCGCCTGCCGCGACGCACGCGAGGCCGCCCGTGATGGCCACCGGTTCGTCTTCGCAGGACGAGTAGATGTAGTGTGCGTTGACGTTGCCGCTGAACGTGAACTTCCACTCGCCGGCGGTGAGCTCGAGAGCGGGAAGCGCCGTAGGCGCGAGAGCCGCTGCTGCTGCAGCCGCGAGCGACAAGCCGATGCGTTGAGGAGTCATGGGAGCCGTCCCTCCGGTCTTCCGCGGCAGCGCGCGCATCGAAGTTCCGCGCCGCATCGCGCGCCGCCGCTGTGATTGGGGCGCGACGCCGGCGAGGGGCCCCGGTGCAACGGGTATGCCAGTGGCGCGGACGCCGCAAACGGCCGTTTGCGTTCCCGCGAGGCGTGGATCTGCAGCCACAGTTGCGCCGGCGGGCACGCCGGGCTCACCATGAACGGGCCGCGGGCGCATGTTCCGGACGATGCTGATGTCCCGCGGCTGCCACAGTGTCACGGAGCGCTGTGTCGCGCGTGGCGCACTTCGGTGATCGGGCTGACGGCCATTGGAAAGGGAGACTCTCATGGCACACGCACGAGCGATCACTCCCTCCGAAGGACTTCCGCGTCATTTCCTGTGTCCGCCGGAAGGCGCGAGCCGCACGGACGAGCAGGACCTGCTCGGCATCGCGGCGGAGGAAATGCGGCGGATGTATGAGTGCATAGGCGGATCGGGATATGCGCTGCGTCTGTGGAGCCCGACCGGTGCGCTGCTGTACGAGCTCTACGATCCGGCCGAGGGACAGCCTGCGCACGCGGATTGCGCGCGCGTCGGACCTTCGGGCGGCGCCTGTCCCGCGGCGGAGATCCGGGGCCCCTCGGGCGGGACTGCCGCGCTGCTCGAAGTGGGGATGGTCGGACCGCACGACATGCGGCTCGCCCACGTGCACACCATGGCGCTCGTGCAGCTCTCGGCGCACGTGATCGAGAAGTCTCTCTTTCTCGCGCATCACCGCCGCCACGCTCTGCTGCGCTTTCACTCGAGCCTCGAGCTCGTAGGGCTGCTGCACGACGGCGTGCTCGCGCTCGCGACGGACGGCACGGTCATCGGCGCGGATGCCGACGCGGTGCGGTTGCTCGAGGTGAGCGACCGCTTCGATCTCGTCGGCCGTCCGGTGCGCGAGATCTTCGGCTCCGAGGACGACTCGCCGCTCTTTCCCGGGACGGCGGACGACACCGAGGTGCGGTACGTGCGCGATCTGCGCCGCGGACAGTGCTATTACGCCAGTCTCCATCGCCCGCGCAGGCCGCGGCTCGCCGGCGGCTGGCACGTGCGGTCGCCGGCACCCGCGGTCGTGCGCGTCGCCGCATGCAGTGATCCGGGCCCGCTGACGCTCGAGGACCTCGCGGGAGAGGATCCGCAGATGCTGCGCAACGTGCGCAGCGCGCGCCGCGTCGCGGATTCGGACGTCTCGATCCTGATTCAGGGACCGACCGGATCGGGGAAGGAGGCCTTCGCGTACGCGATTCATCTCGCGAGCCGGCGCGCGAACATGCCTTTCGTTGCGGTCAACTGCGCCGCGATTCCCGAGACGCTGATCGAGAGCGAGCTGTTCGGCTATCGCTCGGGAGCGTTCACGGGCGCGCGCCGCGAGGGCATGCGCGGCAAGATCCTCCAGTCTTCGGGCGGTACGCTGTTCCTCGACGAGATCGGCGACATGCCGCTCTCGCTGCAGACGCGGCTGCTGCGCGTCCTGGAGGAACGCGAGGTCGTGCCCCTCGGGAGCGAGATTCCCGTCAAGGTGGACCTGCACGTGCTCGGGGCGTCACATCAGAATCTGCGCGAGATGATCGCGCGCGGTGCTTTCCGCGAGGATCTCTACTACCGCCTCAACGGCATCACGCTCGAGCTGCCGGCGCTCGCTGCGCGCGCCGATCGCGAGCTGGTCATCCATCGCGTGCTCGCCGCGGAAACGCGCGACGGACGTCCCGCGGCGATCGAGGTGGACGCGCTGCAGCGCCTCGTCGCCTATCCCTGGCCCGGGAACATCCGCGAGCTGCGCAACGTCATCCGCACCGCGCTCGCGATCTGCGAAGGCGGCGTCGTGCGCGAGATCGATCTGCCGCGCGAAGTGCGCGAGTGGTCGGGCGGCAACCGCGATGCGAATGCTGCGCAAGCCGCCGACGCCGCTGCGGGCACGACGGCAGCCAATCCGCTGCAGGCAGCGGAGCGTGCGGCGCTCCTCGAAGCGGTTCGCGCATGCGGCGGCAACATGACGCGCGCGGCCGAGCGGCTCGGCGTGAGCCGCAACACGCTCTACCGCAAGATGAAGCAGCACGCGATTCCTCTCTCGCGCGCGTCGTTCACGTCGAGCTGAGGAGAGCCATGCATCGTGCGCACGGTCTGGCCCGGCGCTTGCACAAACGTCGGGACGGAGCCATGCGCAATGATGCAAGCAGCAGCCTCGCGCAAGCGCCGGGTCCGCCTCGCGCCGGGACATGAGCTGCGCCGCGCGCGGCGGCAGGGATGGCACCTCGTCCACCCGGCGGGAGTGGTGCAACTCAACGCGAGCGCCGCGGCGATCCTCGCGCTGTGCGACGGCACGCGCACCCGGGAGGAGATCGTCGTGCAGATCGTGCCGGATCCCGCGGATCGCGCCCGCGCGCGCGACGTCCGCGACTTCCTCGACGCGGCGCGCGAGCACGGCTGGATCACGGAGTCATGAGTCGAGGTGAACCGCGGTGTGCGCCTGCCTGGAAAGGGGGACAGACAAGCGCACACCGCGTTCCCCGGAGTCCGCGGCCATCCAGGCCGCGAAGTCTCTTGGCCCGGATAAAGCAACTCCGATGCCAGCCGCCGCGAACACGGATATCCTTTGCAAGTCATTGATTTGTCGTGGCGATGGCCGCCTGCGGGAGCTCATCGTGCACCGCGTCCGGGCGCGAGGCTCAGGCCTTGCACGGGAGTCGGGCATGGCGTGAGCCGCCGGCCTCCCGCAGACTTCCGGCAGGCCGTGCCCGCGCGGCTGCGATCCCGACGGAGGAACACATGATCACGGTCAGCGTGCTGTATCCGAACGAAGCCAACCTGCGCTTCGACATGGACTACTACCTCAACCGCCACATCCCGCTGGTGCGCAGGCTCCTCGGAAGCGCGCTGAAGGGTGTGCAGGTGGAGCGCGGAATCTCAGGCGGTACGCCGGGCAGCTCGGCACCGTTCTTCGTGCTGGTGCACCTCACGTTCGATTCGCTCGACGCTTTCCAGGCCGCGTTCGGACCGCATGCCGCGGCGATTCAGCAGGACATCCCGAACTATTCGAGCGTCACGCCGATCGTTCAGGTGAGTGAAGTCACGTCTTCGTGATAGAGAGGTGAACATGTCGTCCAGAAGAAGTCGTTCTCCGCGGACCGGCGCGTTGGCGCTGTGGCTCGCGTGCGTTGCGTTCGTGCCGCTCTCGGCGCAGGCCGGCCGCGTCTACGTCTCCAACGAAGACGGGCAGTCCGTCACCGTCATCGACACCGACAGGCTCGAGGCCATCGCGACCATACCGGTCGGCAAGCGCCCGCGAGGCATCGAGCTCAGTCCTGACGGCAAGCGCCTTTACGTCGCGCTGAGCGGTCTGCCCAAGTGCCCGCCTACGATGCCGGACGAGGAGTGCGCGAAGATGGAGCGCGACCTCAAGGCCGACGGCGTCGCGGTCATCGATACCGAATCGCAGAAGCTCGTGACGGTTCTTCACGCAGGATCCGATCCGGAGCAGTTCGACCTGAGCCCGGACGGCAAGCTGCTCTTCGTTGCGAACGAAGACGCCGCCCAGGCTTCGGTGCTCAACGTCGAGACCGGAAAGGTCGAGGCGCGGATCAAGGTGGGCGAGGAGCCGGAGGGCGTACGGGTATCGCCCGATGGGCGGTACGTGCTGGTAACCAACGAGTCGGACAGCACCGTCTCGATCATCGACACGCGGACGTACAAGGTGCTGCGCCACGTGAAGGTGGGTAAGCGGCCCCGCGACGCAGCATTCACACCCGACGGCACGCGCGCGTTCGTCACCGGCGAGTTCGACGCATCGCTCTACCGCATCGCAGTACCGGAAGGTGAACCGGTCGAGAAGGTGGTCCAGTTCCGCAAGGACGCGCTGCCGATGGCGGTCGTGCTCGACGTGCCGCGCAACAGGATCTACGTGAGCACGGGCCGCGGTCGCACCGTCGCCGTCGTGGCGCTCGACACGCTGAAGCTCATCAAGGAGATCGAGGTGGGAACGCGGCCGTGGGGCATCGCGCTGTCGCGCGACGGGCGCCGGCTCTATACGGCGAATGGCCCGTCGAACGATGTTTCAGTCGTCGATACCGAGAAGCTCGAGGTGATCAGGAAGATCCCGGTCGGGCGCGGTCCCTGGGGTGTCGCCATAGACGACTGATCGGCGCTCGCAATTTCATTCCCCGCAACGAGTGAAGGCGCGGCCGGCGGCAGCGGCCGCGCCTCCGCTGTCAGCGCTTCGTCCCGCCTGCTGCCGACTCGATGCCGCACGAGTGCTGCGCCGCGGCTTCGAGGTCCGTGAACGTGCGTGCCTTCTTGCGCGCCTCGTCCGTATCGCGGAAGACGCCGCCGCGCTCCCCGGCGAGCGTCGAGTAGCGCGCGAAGCTCTGCGCTTCCACGAACTCGTCATAGCTCAAGCTTTCTGCAATGCGATCGATGACGCAGGAGCACTTGTAGAGCAGAGCGATCTCTCCTCCGTTCTCGACCATGCACTCGTGGACGTACTCGACGCGCGCGACGGTGGGATAGTCATGCCGCGGCGCGGTCTTTGGTGGCGGTGCAGCAGATGCGACTTGCGTCTCCGACTCGGCCGCCGCCGCGGACTGAACCGCCATTGCGGCCGCGAGTACGCACACACGGGCCTGAAACAGGAAAGGCCGGGCCATCTCGCACCTCCTGACTTCGATGCATCCGCACCGACGACGATGCTACGCCGCATGACGGCTCGTCACCACAAACTCATGTTGCGGCGGTCGCGGTACGGGTGTATTGATAGGGCGAACAGAGCGTATCGCGGTCGTGACGATTGTTCCGCCTGCCTGCGAGGCGCAACAGGTCACCGTCACGCAACAACTCTGCTTCCGAGCACTCGCTTCTCACAGGTGTGCCCGCGTCAGACGAATAACAAGCAGGTGAGAAAAGGGGGGTCTGAGCGCGCGTATGAATAGCAGCCGGAGGAGCTATGAAAACCGAGTGTCGTTCCCTTCTGATCAGTGTGACGGTGCTCGCGGCATCGGCCGGTGGCATGACGGCACTCGCCGACGCCGACCTCGAGCAACGGATGAGTGATCCCAAGCAGTGGGCCGCGCAGGCCGGGGATTACGCGAATCAGCGTTACAGCGAGCTCAAGCAGATAAACGCCAGCAACGTCAACCGGCTTCAGGTGGCATGGACGCTTTCGACGGGTGTGCTGCGCGGTCACGAGGGATCGCCGCTCGTGATCGGTGACGTGATGTACATCCATACTCCCTTCCCGAACAACGTCACGGCGATCAACCTCAAGGATCACACGTTCCTGTGGAAGTACCAGCCGAAGCAGGACGAGAGCGTCATCCCGGTGATGTGCTGCGATACCGTCAACCGCGGCCTCGCCTACGGTGACGGCAAGATCTTCCTGCAGCAGGCCGACACCACGCTGGTCGCACTGGACGCGAAGACCGGCAAGGTGATCTGGACGGCGAAGAACGGCGATCCGAAGATCGGCGAGACGAACACCAACGCCCCGCACGTCTTCAAGGACAAGGTCATCACGGGTATCTCGGGCGGCGAGTTCGGTGTGCGCGGCCGCCTGATCGCGTACGACATCAAGACGGGCAAGCGTGTCTGGACGGCATGGAGCACAGGTCCGGACAACGAGATCCTGTTCGATCCCCAGAAGACGATGACCTGGACCAACGGCAAGATGGCGCCGGTGGGCAAGGACTCGTCGCTCAAGACCTGGGAAGGCGATCAGTGGAAGCTCGGTGGCGGTACGACCTGGGGCTGGTACTCGTACGACCCGAAGCTCAATCTCGTCTATTACGGCACGGGTAACCCGGGCACCTGGAATCCGGCACAGCGTCCCGGCGACAACAAGTGGTCGATGAGCATCATCGCGCGCGATCTCGACACGGGCATTGCGCGCTGGGTCTACCAGAAGACCCCGCACGACGAGTGGGACTACGACGGCGTCAACGAGAACATCCTCGTCGACCTCGACTTCAAGGGCCGCAAGGTCCCGGCGCTCGTCAACTTCGACCGCAACGGCTTCGCCTACACGCTGAACCGTGAGACGGGCGAGCTGCTGGTGGCGCAGAAGTACGATCCGAAGGTCAACTGGGCGACCCACGTCGACATGAAGACCGGCCGTCCGGTCGTCGACAAGCGGTATTCGCCGGGCACCACGGGTCCGGATGTCAACGTGAAGGACATCTGCCCCGCGGCTCTCGGCACGAAGGACCAGCAGCCGGCGTCCTATGACCGCAAGACCGGCCTCTTCATGGTGCCGACCAACCACGTCTGCATGACCTACGAGCCCTTCGAGGTCGAGTACGTGGCCGGTCAGCCGTACGTGGGCGCCACCCTGACGATGTACCCGGCGCCGGGGAGCCACGGCGGCATGGGCAACTTCATCGCCTGGGACGCCGTGAACGGCAAGATCGTCTGGTCCAAGCCCGAGCGCTTCTCCGTGTGGTCAGGCGCGCTCACCACGGCCGGTGACGTTGTCTTCTACGGCACGCTCGAGGGCTACCTCAAGGCGGTGAGCACGAAGGACGGCAAGGAGCTCTGGAGCTTCAAGCTGCCGTCCGGAATCATCGGCAACGTGTTCACCTATGAGTACAACGGCAAGCAGTACGTCGGCGTGTACTCGGGAATCGGCGGCTGGGCCGGCATCGGCATGGCGGCTGGTCTGACCGAGCCGACCGCGGGACTGGGTGCCGTGGGCGGGTACAAGGATCTGGCCCGCTTCACGAACCTCGGCGGCAGTCTGTTCGTCTTCTCTCTGCCGGACGACGCGCGGTGAGGTCCCCTGGCGCGCGGCGTGCTGCACCCGGGACGGTGCGGTACGCCGCGCTCCCCTTCTGTATCGGAGTTCCCAGTATGAAGTTGATGGTGTGCGCGCTGCTCACGGCGGCGCTCGTCGTGAACGTCGCGCCTGCCGCGGAGACACCTGCGCAGTCTGGAGCCGCCACGAAATCCACTTCCGCGACCAACGCGGGGTCGTCCGCGGAGTCGGGCAGCGGCAAGGATCTGTACGTCGTCAAGGACGGGAACAAGGTCGATGCGAAGACGCTTGCCGGCTGGAGAACGTGGCGCGCGCTGGCCTGCGAGCGCTGTCACGGCGCCGAGCAGGAGGGACTCGTGGGTCCCTCGCTGAAGGAATCGCTGAAAGTGCTCACGAAGGAGGAGTTCCACGAGATCATGGTGAAAGGCAGACCCGAGAAGGGCATGCCGCCGTTCAACACCAGCAAGATGGTGATGGAGAACTGGGAGGGGCTCTACGCCTATCTGAAGGGCCGCTCGAACGGCGACATCGAGCCGGGCCGGCTCACGGCGCTGGACGGGGGCAAGTGACGATGCTGCGCCGGAGAGCACTGCTCGCCTGCGTACTCGCGGGGTGTGCGGCGCTCGCGGCAGGAGCCGAAGACGAGGGGCAACCCGCAGAGCCACTGCGCGTCTGCGCGGATCCCGACAATCCGCCGCAGTCGATGGAGGACGGCAGCGGTTACGAGAACCGCATCGCCGAAGCGCTGGCCCGCGATCTCGGCAGGCGCGTCGAGTACACCTTCTTCCCGCAGCGCATCGGCTTCGTGCGCAACACGCTGCGCGCGCGCGAGGAGAACGAGCGTCGCTTCAAGTGTGACGTGATCATCGGTGTTCCGAGCGGCTACGAGCTGACGCTCACCACGCGGCCCTACATGCGCTCCGTGTACGCGCTGGTCGCGCCCGCGGATGGTGAGCTCGGTGAAATCGAGTCGCCGGACGATCTGCTGAAGCTCCCCGAAGCCGAGCGGCAGAAGCTGCGCATCGGCGTCTTCGCCCGCTCACCCGGAGCCGACTGGCTCCTCAAGAACGGACTGTTCCGGCAGGCCGTGTTCTACCAGCAGCAGACCGGCGATCCGCACCTCAATCCCACGCGTCTCATCGAGCGCGACCTCGCGGAAGGCAAGATCGACCTCGCGATCGTCTGGGGCCCCATCGCGGGCTATCTGGCGAAGCAGCACGAGGGCTCGAATGCCTGGCGTGTCGTGCCGTTCCGGCTCGATCCACAGATCCGGTTCGACTACGAGATCTCGATGGGCGTACGCTTCGGCGAGAAGGAGTGGCGCGACACGCTCGACCGCTGGATCGGCGAGCACCAGCAAGAGATCGATTCCATCCTCACGAGCTACGGCGTCCCGCTTCTCGCGATGGAGAGCAAGGGATCCCGGGACGACGATGACGACTGAGCGGCACGCGGCGCGCTCCGTCGCGCCCCTGCGTGCCCGCCGCCCGCCGCGAGTGCACGACCCGCATCCATCCCGCACAATCGCGGCATGGACGAGTCCGAGCTGAGAGCGATTCTTCGCAATCTGATCCTTCCGCCCACTGGACCTCTGCTCCTCGCGCTGGCCGGCTTCGTCGTCGCCAGCACGCGCCGTTTCCAGAAACACGGCATCGCGTTGCTCGTCGGCGGAATCCTGCTGCTGTGGGCGCTCGCTACGCCTGCGATCGCAGGGCTCATGGTGCGCGGCTTCGAATCGCGGGACGTGCTCGATCTTTCACGTCCTGTGGCCGCGGACGCCGTCGTCATCCTGGGCGGCGGGACGCGCAGGTACGCACCGGAGTACGGTGGCCCGGCGCCCAATCAGCTCACGCTGCAGCGGCTCGCGTACGGTGCGCGCGTGGCCCGCGCGACCGGCCTGCCGGTGCTCGTGACGGGTGGAGGCGCGGAGGGTGCGGCGATGGCGGAGTTCCTGCGCCGGGACTTCGTGCTCGAGCCGCGCTGGGTCGAGGATCGGGCGCGCAATACACACGAGAACGCGCTCTTCTCGGCGCAGATCCTCCGGGAGTCCGGTTTGCGGCGCGTGGTGCTCGTGACCTCGGCGCTGCACATGCGCCGCGCGGCAGGGGAGTTCGAGGCTCAGGGTCTCGAAGTGATCGCCGCCCCGGTCGGCGTCTCGAGCGGGCGCCAGGGTGGACTCAGCGACTGGGTGCCGGGCATCGCCGCGCTGCGCGAGTCGCACTACGTGCTCTACGAGCTGCTCGGCGAGCTGGTGCGGTCGGTCCGCTGAGCCGGCACCGGCAGCGCGTCGGCGAGCTGCTCGCGCGTGAGCTTCACGATGACGGGCGAAAGCGCGAGCAGCGCGATGAGATTCGGTATGGCCATGAGCGCGTTCAGCGTGTCCGCGATCATCCACGCGACGTCGAGCTGAGTGACCGCACCGGCGAACGCGCCCACGCACCACAGAGCGCGGTAGGGGAGGATCGACCACGCGCCGACCAGGAACTGCCAGCAGCGCTCACCGTAGTACGCCCAGCCGAAGAGCGTCGTGATCGCGAAGACGCTGATCGACACGGCGACGATCTCGCTGCCGAGGCCCGGCAGAGCCGAATCGAATGCACGCTGTGTGAGCTCCGCACCCGTCTCGCCGCTCGTCCACGCGCCGGTGACCACGATGACGAGCCCCGTCATCGAGCACACGATGATGGTGTCGATGAACGTGCCCATCATGCCGATGAGCCCGCTGCGCACGGGGCTCGAGCTCGCGCCTGCCGCCTGAGCGATACCGGCCGTGCCGAGGCCCGCCTCGTTGGAGAAGATGCCGCGCGCCACGCCGTAGCGGATCGCGGCGGCGACTGCCGCGCCGGCGAAGCCTCCCGTGGCGGCAGCCGGGGTGAATGCGCTGCCGACGATCGTGGCGAAGGCCTGCGGAATCGCGCCCGCGTGGACGATCAGCACGATGAGGGACACCGCGACGTATCCGATGGCCATGAACGGCACGAGCCACCTCGCGACGGCCGCGATGCGCCGGATACCGCCCAGCACGACGGCCGAGGTGAGCACGAACAGCACGACTCCCGTCACGCGCGGATCGACCGCGAACGACCCCTGCAGCGCCGCCGCGATGGTGTTCGCCTGCACCATGTTGCCGATGCCGAAGCCCGCGAGTCCGCCGAAGATCGCGAATGCAACGCCGAGCCACGCCCAGCGCGGACCGAGACCGTTCCGGATCGCGTACATCGGTCCGCCGACCCACCGGCCGGCCGCATCGCGCTCCCGGAAGTGCACGGAGAGCACGACTTCGCCGTACTTCGTCGCCATGCCGACGAGCGCGGTGATCCACATCCAGAACACGGCGCCCGGGCCGCCGAGCGCGATCGCCGTCGCGACGCCTGCGATGTTGCCGACGCCGATGGTCGCGGACAGACAGGTCATCAGCGCGGCGAAGGGGGTGATCTCGCCCATGCCCGGCTCGCCGCTGCGGCCCCGCCACAGGAGGCGGAAGCCGGGGCCGATGAGGCGGATAGGCATGGCGCCGAGGCGCAACTGCAGGTAGAACCCGGTGCCGAGGATCAGCACCAGCAGCGCGGGTCCCCACACGAAGGAATTGATCGAGCTCAGCCAGTCGGTCATGGGATGTTCTGCAGCAGGCCCAGGGCTACGGTCCGGGCCAGCCTATCGCATCCTCGCGTACGGCGCGCTCCGGATCGCGCGGAGTGCGGATCGCGCCACACGGCGCGCAGGGCGCGAGCTGCAGCGCAGCGCTGGGGTATGCTCCGCGATCCTCGGCCGGAGCTTCACGGGGGGCGGACCGACGATGATCGTACGCGTGCTGATCCTGGCGATTGCGGCCTGGGCCGGCTTCTTCGTCATGTCGATCGAGCTGCTGAGCGGACGGATCCTCGCGCCCAACTTCGGGAACAGCATCTACGTCTGGGGCGGCGTGATCACCGTGTTCATGCTCGCGCTCGCCGTCGGCTATCTGCTCGGCGGACAGCTCTCGCTGCGGCATCCGAGCCTGAGGCGCCTGGGGCTGCTGCTGATCGCCTCGGCCGTGGCGACCGTGCCCGTGGTCGCTTTCGGTACCCCGATGCTCGACTGGATCTTCGACCGGGTGGAGGATCCCCGCTACGGCTCGCTGCTCGGCGCATCGCTCCTCTTCTTCGTGCCGACGGCGGTCGCGGGCACGATCTCGCCCTATGCCGTGCGGCTCCTCGTCACCCGGCTGCACGCGAGCGGCCGCGCGGCGGGCGCGCTGTACTTCGTGTCCACCTTCGGCAGCGCGGCGGGAACGCTCATCACCTCGTTCCATCTGGTGCTGCTCTACGAGATCGATCAGATCCTGCTCGGTCTCATGACGACATCCGTGATCATCGGTCTCCTGGCTACACCGTTCGGAAGGGCTGACGTTGAGTCGTAAGAATGCATTCGCCGCGTCGCTCGTGATCGCGCTGCTCGGCTGCGGCGGCGCGCCGGTCGGCGCGTCCGTGCTGCACACGGAGCGCTCGCTCTACCGGGACATCGTCGTCTACGAGGAGGACGGCCTGCGCTGCATGCGCTTCGGCAAGCAGGTGTCGGGCAGGCAGAGCTGTCAGTCGCTGCGGGAGCCGCAGCGCCTGGTGCTCGAGTACACGCGCATGATGGCAGGCGCGCTCTACATGAATCCCGCTCCGGCGCGTGTCCTCGTCATCGGGCTCGGCGGAGGATCGCTCCCCTCGATGCTGCAGCGGCTCTATCCCGGCATCGCGATCGACATCGTCGAGATCGATCCCGCCGTGGTGCGCGTCGCGCGCCGCTTCTTCGGCTTCACCCCCGGTCCGCGCACCCGCGTGCACACGCAGGACGGAAGGGTGTTCGTGAAGCGCATGGCGCGGCAGGGCGTGAAATACGATCTCGTGCTGCTCGACGCCTTCGATCACGAGTACATCCCCGAGCACCTGCTCACGCAGGAGTTCCTGCAGGAGCTGCGCGGCGTGCTCACCCCCGGCGGCGTGCTCGCGGCGAACACCTTCTCCGGCAGCCGTCTCTACGACCACGAGTCGGTTACCTACTACAGCGTCTTCGGCGACTTCTACGGCCTGCGCAGTGGAAACCGGGTCATCCTGACGCGCGTCGGAGGACTCCCGGCGCTCGACGAGATCGAGCGCAACGCGGCCGAGCTCGACGCGCGGCTGAAGGCCTTCGGCGTCGACAGTGAAGTGCTGCTGCCGCTCTTCCGGATCGAGCGGAGCTGGCCCGAGGGCACGCGCGTGCTGACCGATCAGTACTCGCCGTCGAACCTCCTCAACGGCCGCTGACCGCGCACGCGGAGCTTCCGGTGCCGCCACGGCTTCCGTGGCCGCACCTGCGCCGCTACAGTCGCGGCATGGCTCTGCGCGACAACGTATTCTGAAGAACGCCTCGCATGGCGCGATCACGGCTCTACCGTTCGCTCTACTTCCAGGTCCTCGTGGCGATCGTCGCCGGAGTGCTGCTCGGCTGGCTGCTGCCCGAGACGGGCGCCGCGATGAAGCCGCTCGGCGACGGTTTCATCCGCCTCATCAAGATGCTCATCGCGCCGATCATCTTCTGCACCGTGGTGACGGGTATCGCCGGCATGGAGCAGATGAAGGAGGTCGGCCGCACGGGAGGATTCGCGCTCCTCTACTTCGAGGTGATGAGCACGCTGGCGCTCATCATCGGCCTCGTGATCGTGAACGTCGTGCGGCCCGGCGCCGGCATGGACGTCGATCCCGCCACGCTCGACGCGTCCGCGATCGCGCAGTACGCACGCCCCGGTCAGATGCCGGGTGCCGTCGAGTTCATCCTCGGAGTGATCCCGGAGAGCGTCGTCGGAGCCTTCGCCCACGGCGACATCCTGCAGGTGCTGCTGTTCGCGATCCTGTTCGGCTTCGCGCTGCACGCGCTGGGCGGCAGGGGCAGCGTCGTGTACTCCGTCGTCGAAGGCGTCTCGCAGGTGATGTTCCGCATCGTCGGCTACGTGATGCGGCTCGCACCCATCGGCGCCTTCGGAGCAATGGCGTTCACGATCGGCCGCTACGGTCTCGACACGCTCGCCTCGCTCGGCAAGCTCATGGCCTGCTTCTACGCGACGTGCCTGATGTTCATCTTCGTGGTGCTGGGGATCGTCGCGCGGCTGCACGGCTTCGGCATCCTGAGCTTCATCCGCTACATCAGGGAGGAGCTGCTGATCGTGCTCGGCACGTCGTCTTCCGAGTCGGTGCTGCCGCGCATGCTCGCGAAGCTCGAGAACCTCGGTGTGAGCAAGCCGGTGGTCGGTCTCGTCATTCCGACCGGCTACTCCTTCAACCTCGACGGGACGTCGATCTACCTCACCATGGCCGCGGTGTTCATCGCACAGGCGACGAACACGCCGCTCGATCTCGGGCAGCAGCTCCTGCTGCTCCTCGTGCTCATGCTCACCTCGAAGGGCGCCGCGGGCGTCACGGGGAGCGGCTTCATCGTGCTCGCCGCGACGCTTTCGGCCGTGGGCGACGTGCCCGTCGCGGGCCTCGCCCTGATCCTCGGAATCGATCGCTTCATGTCCGAGGCGCGGGCGCTCACCAACCTCATCGGCAACGGCATCGCGACGGTAGTCGTCGGACGGTGGTGCGGGGCGGTGGACGTCGATCGCATGCGCCGCCAGCTCGCGAACGGATCGGTCGCGGAAGGACAGCCCGAGAAGCTCCTCGAGGAGAGGGCGATCGATGGCTGAGCGGACGATCGAGACGGACATTCCGTCGCGGCTCGACCGTCTGGCGTGGGGTCCCTTTCACTGGCTGGTCGTAGCGGCGCTCGGCATCACCTGGACGCTCGACGGGCTCGAGGTCACGCTCGCCGGCGCCGTCGCAGGCGCGCTCGAAGCGAGCCCGACGCTGCAGATGACCTCGACGGAGGTCGGCGCCTCCGCGAGCGCGTACCTCGCGGGCGCGGTGCTCGGCGCGCTGGTCTTCGGCTGGCTCACGGACGTGCTCGGCCGCAAGCGGCTCTTCTTCATGACGCTCGGGCTCTATCTCGCCGCGACCGGCGCCACCGCATTCGCGCAGGACTTCTGGAGCTTCGCGCTCTTCCGCTTTCTCACCGGCGCCGGCATCGGCGGCGAGTACGCCGCGATCAACTCGGCGATCCAGGAGCTCATCCCGGCGCGCTACCGCGGCCGCACGGATCTCGCCATCAACGGCAGCTTCTGGCTCGGCGCGATACTCGGCGCCTTCGGCAGCAGCGTGCTGCTCGATCCCGAGCGCTTTCCCGCCGACCTCGGCTGGCGTCTGGCTTTCGGCATCGGCGCGGTGCTCGGGCTCGTCGTGCTCGTGTTCCGGCGCAGGCTCCCGGAGAGCCCGCGCTGGCTCATCCTGCACGGACGCACGCGCGAGGCCGACGCGATCGTGAGCGCCATCGAGCGCAGGTCACGGCGGGCGGAACCGGCGTCACCGGTGTTCCGGCTGCGGCTGCGCGTCAGGCGACGCGCGGTGAACCTCGTCGATCTCGGGGTGAGTCTCTTCAGGCTCTATCCGCGACGCGCGGTGCTGGGCCTCGTGCTCATGGCCTCGCAGGCGTTCTTCTACAACGCGATCTTCTTCACCTATGCGCTCGTCCTGGGTCGCTTCTTCGACGTGCCCGTGCAGGACGTCGGCCTCTACCTGCTGCCGTTCTCCATCACGAATTTCCTGGGGCCGATCGCGCTCGGGTGGCTCTTCGATCACTGGGGCCGCCGCCCGATGATCACGCTCACGTACGCGCTGTCGGGCCTTCTGCTCGGTGTAACGGCGCTGCTCTTCCTTCAGGGTGCGCTGAGTGCCGTCTCGCTCACGGTGTCCTTCGCGGTCGTCTTTTTCTTCGCATCGGCCGCAGCGAGCTCCGCCTATCTCACGGTGAGCGAGTGCTTCCCCATCGAGGTGCGCGCGCTCGCGATCGCGGTGTTCTATGCGCTCGGAACGGGGCTCGGCGGCGTCGCGGCTCCCTGGGTGTTCGGCAGTCTCATCGGTACGGGCGATCCGGCGTCCATCGCGGGCGGCTACGCCTTCGGCGCGGTGCTCATGCTGATCGCCGCCGCGGTCGCCCGGTGGTTCGGCGTCGCGGCCGAGCGCCGCGCGCTCGAGGACGTGGCGCGCCCGCTCTCGACCGCCGGAGACTGAGGAAGGAGAAGGGCGGACGATGAGCAGCGAGAGCGCGGTTCCTGCCTCGACGCACACCACGTCGGGGGTCGCTGAAAGCGCGGCCGACACGCGCCGGCGCCTGCAGGCGATCTTCGGCGGCTCGATCGGCAATCTCGTCGAGTGGTACGACTGGTACGCCTACGCGGCGTTCTCGCTGTACTTCGCATCGACGTTCTTTCCCGCCGGAGATCAGACCGCGCAGCTCCTCAACGCGGCCGCCATATTCGCGGTGGGCTTCCTCGTGCGTCCGATCGGCGGATGGCTCCTCGGCCGTTACGCCGACCGGCGCGGTCGCAAGGCGGCGCTGACGCTCTCCGTGCTCCTCATGTGCACCGGCTCGCTCATCATCGCGGTGACTCCGGGATACGCGACGATCGGAATCGCCGCGCCGGCGCTGCTGGTGTTCGCGCGGCTCCTGCAGGGCTTCAGCGTGGGCGGCGAGTACGGCACGAGCGCCACGTACCTGAGCGAGGTCGCGAGCCCCGCGCGCCGCGGGTTCTACTCGAGCTTCCAGTACGTGACGCTGATCATGGGCCAGCTCCTCGCGCTCGCCGTGCTCATCGTGCTGCAGTTCGTGCTGCTGACGCCCGAGCAGCTCGAGTCGTGGGGCTGGCGCATTCCGTTCGTGATCGGTGCGATCTGCGCGCTCGTCGCGCTGTATCTCCGCCGCAGGCTCACCGAGACGGAAGCCTTCGAGCGCGTGCGCGCGCGACGCGAGGACGACGCGGGCGGAATCCGGCTGCTGCTGCGCCACCCGCGCGAGGTGCTGATCGTCGTGGGGCTCACGATGGGCGGCACGCTCGCCTTCTACACCTACACCACGTACATGCAGAAGTTTCTCGTGAACACGGTGGGGCTCACGCGCGGCGAGTCGACACTGATCTCCGCCTCGACGCTGCTCATCTTCCTGTGCCTGCAGCCGGTGGTGGGCGCGCTGTCCGACCGAGTAGGGCGCCGGCCGGTGCTGATCTCCTTCGGCGTGCTCGGCACGGTGGCGACGGTGCCGTTGCTGACGGCGCTCTCGCGTGCCGACGACGCGCTGACCGCCTTCGGGCTCATCATGGCGGCGCTCGTGATCGTCACCGGCTACACGTCGATCAACGCCGTCGTGAAGGCCGAGCTGTTTCCCGCGCAGATCCGCGCGCTCGGCGTGGGGCTGCCCTACGCGATCACCGTCTCACTGTTCGGCGGTACGGCCGAGTACGTCGCCCTGTGGTTCAAGTCCATCGGGCACGAGAGCCTGTTCTACTGGTACGTGACCGGCTGTATCGCGTGCTCGCTGCTCGTGTACGTCTTCATGCGCGAGACGAGCCGCACGTCGCGCATCTGATCGCGGCCGGAACCGGCGCGGCTAGCCCTTGCGGCCGAGCATCGAGCCGAGCATTCGATAGAGCTGCTCGGCGGTGCGGGCATCCAGCACGAGCTCGCCTTCCGCGGCACGCCCGCGCGGGGCCGGGCGCTCCTTCTTCTTCGTCGCGCCGGTGGCGATCTGCAGCTCCTCGTCCGTCATCAGGCGGATCTGCTCGATGAGGAGCACGAGGCACGCCTGGAACGACTTGCGCTGCTCCGCGGACAGCACCGACAGCAGCCTGTCCGCCAGCATCTCGGCCGCGTCGTGCAGCGCGCGATGCATCTGCCGGCCCGCCCGCGTGAGGCTCAGCATGACCGAGCGCTGGTCGGCGGGATTGCCGACCTTCTCGATGAGTCCCCGCGACTGCAGGCGGTTGACGAGGCGGCTCGCATAGCCCTTCTCGAGATCGATCTCCTCGCAGAGACGCTTGAACGAGACCTGGCCGAATCCACCGGTGACGCCGATGACGCGTCCCTCGAGGAGCTTGAGGCCGAAGTGCCGCCGGTAGAACGCTTCGTGAAAGCGCTCCGAGAGTCTCGCGAGCAGATGCAGCCTGAAGGTCGGCAGGGTCCTGAAGGATTTGAGCTCCCCGTCGTTCTCCTCGAGGGCGGGTTTCCTGGCTCCGGCGGAGCGCACCGCCGCGCGCTTCGTTCCGCGCACCGGGCGCCCGGTGCGGCGCTTGGATTTCGTGCTCAATGTCGTACGTCCGAAGGATTGCCGCCGCAAATGATCGCACCGATCGCGCCCCGAGCGGAATCAGGCGCCGCGAGGTTGACGGCGATGCCGAACTTGTACATTGTCACGAGCCCGCCCGTCGATCTCCCCGAATGCCCTGGACGGACCCGGAAGGCCGCGCATGACGAGCCACGATCACGATGCCCTGCGGCAGCAGGCGTGGTGGAACGTCGCGGCGGGCTTTGCAGTGTGGATGCTGATCGTGGCCATGCCGGCGGCGCTCATGCCCGTCCTCTACGGACCCATCATGGACGAGACGGGCTGGAGCCGGGGAGAGGTGATGCTCTTCTCCACCTTCAAGTTCGCTGCAGGCGCGGTCGCCGCCTTCTTCCTGGGACACATCGTCGACCGCTTCGGTCTCAATCGCGTGATGTACGCGAGCATGGCGGGCACGGGCCTCGCGATCGCCTCGCTCCTCGTCATCGAGAGTCTCTGGGCGTACTGTGCGGCGGCCGCAGTGCTGGGCGCGTCGATCCTCGGCTGCATCACGTGCACGAAAGTGCTGATCTCGCGCTGGTTCGCCGCCCGGCTCGGATTCGCCGTCGGAGTCGCGCTCACTGCCGCCGGTATCGCCGGTCTGATCGTTCCGCTCGCGGCGGCCGAGCTGAGCGCAAGCATCGGCTGGCGCATGACCGCGGCGATCATGGGCTGCACGATCTTCTTCGTTCTGATGCCGTTCTACCGCTGGAAGGCACGCGAGACGCCGGCCGTCTACGGCGTCACGGCGGAGGAGTTCGACGCTCCGCGGGAACGGGCGGTCGCTGCCGCGGCGGCCGACACGTCGCAGCAACCGGAGTTCCGCGATCTGCTGCGCTCGCGCACGTTCTGGGCCGTGGTCTTCGTGCAGACACTCATCGGTGCGATCGACCATGGCATGAACGATCACCTGCCGCTCTATCTCGATCGCGATGCGGACCTCGGGCCCAGGCTCGCGGCGGTCGGATTCTCGACGGTGATCGTCGCGGGCGCGCTGGGCAAGCTCGGTTTCGGCTGGCTGTTCGACCGCTACTCGGTGCGTGCGGTCGCGCTCTGCTGTGTCTTGATGGGAGTCGGCATCCTGCTCGGTCTCGGCGTGTCGGGGCTCTTCACGTTCGTGCTCTTCGCGCTGGTGCGCGGGGCGAGCCACGGCGGAGCGCTCGTCGACATCCCCGTGGTCGCCAAGCACGTGTTCGGCATCCGGACGCTGTCGAAGACGATCGCCATTCTCAGCGCGGCGAACTCGCTCGGCGCAGCCATCGGCGCCGGAGGGGTGGGCTTCGCACACGATGCCACGGGCAGCTACGCGTCGTCGTTCCTCGCGCTGGTCGCGCTGTCGCTCCTCGCAGCGATGCTCATCTGGCGCATCGAGCCGTGCTACTGGGTGCGTGGACGGCACGGGATCCGCGGCGCTGCCGCCGCCTTGCCTGCGGAGGCGCCTAGCGAGCGGTTTCGGCCGACTCGGCCGTGATGGAGCTCTCGGTCACTTCCTCCGCCGGATCGCCGCTCATCTGGATCGCAAGAATGAGCTGCCGCGCCTGAGGGACGAGCACCGGCAGGCGCAGCGCGAAGAAGATCGCACCCGCGATGCACACGGCACCGCCGAGCGCCACCGTGCCCGGCGCACCCAGGTGATGCGCGATCGATCCCGACATCAGCGCGCCGAAAGGCGCCATCCCCATGAACATCATGGAGTAGACCGACATCACGCGCCCGCGCAGCTCGTCCGGCACCATCGACTGCACGAGCGTGTTCGACGAGGCCATCTGCGTCATCATCGAGAAGCCCACGGGCACGAGCAGCATCGCGGACAGCCAGAACGAGCGCGACAGCGAGAAGAGAATCAGGCTCACGCCGAAACCGCCCGCGGCCATCGCGACCCAGCGTCCGAGTCCGATCAGGCGATTGCGTGCCGCGAGCGTCAGCGCGGCTGCGAGCGCGCCGATGCCCGACGCGCCCATGAGGATGCCGAGCCCGCTCGCGCCTCCGTGCAGGATGTCGGCGGCGAAGATCGGCATCAGCACGACGTACGGCATGCCGAAGAGGCTCACGAGGCCGAGGAGGAGCAGCAGCGCACGCACGGGCGGCGTGCGCGCCACGTAGCGGAAGCCCTCCACGACGTTCCGGAGCGGTGAGCCGACGAGCGGCACGCGGACGTGCGCGGAGAGCCGCATGCGCATGAGCGCCCCGAGCACGGCGACATAGGACAGGCCGTTCAGCAGGAAGCACCAGCCTTCGCCGACCGCCGCCACGAGCATTCCCGCGAGCGCCGGTCCCACGATCCGCGCTCCGTTCACCATGGAAGAGTTGAGCGCGATCGCGTTCATGAGGTCCTGCTTGCCCACCATGTCGACGACGAACGCCGACTGCGCGGGAATGAAGAACGCGTTGATGGTGCCGAACAGGCTCGCCAGCACGAACACGTGCCAGACCTGCACGTAGCCGGTGAGCGTCAGCGTCGCGAGGAGGAGCGCGAGGACCATCGAGGCCGACTGAGTGGCGATGAGCACCCTGTGGCGGCTGAAGCGATCGGCCACCACACCGCCGAGCGGCGCGAGCAGGAAGACCGGGAGCTGGGATGCAAAGCCGACGGCGCCGAGCAGGACGGCCGATTCGGTGAGCCGGTACACGAGCCAGCTCTGCGCGACCGTCTGCATCCACGTGCCGGAGAGCGAGATGATCTGCCCGGCGAAGAACAGACGGTAGTTGCGATGCCGGAACGCGCGCAGCGCCGCCGGCGGATTCCAGTGCGTGCGGGTCGCGGGACGTTCTTCCGTCGGTGTGCTCATCGTGCGACAGGCCGAGCTCGAGTCCTTGCCGGATGCGGGAACGGCGCATGCGAGGGGGAGCGCACTCGCCTCACGGAGATTGCGATGTCCGGAATCCGCTGTCGGGCTCGTGCGGTCACGCTCGCGTCCATTCTACTGATCTGTGTGCAGCTCGCCGTCCGGCCGGCGCACGCTCGGGATGAATCACCGTGCACGACGGGACTGCTGCCGGGCGGCGCGCAGTACACCATCGTCGCGCCGCAGGGCTGGACGCCGGCGGCGGGCGAGCTCCTGATCCTGGCACCGGGCTACACCTTCCCCGGTGAGCAAGCCGAGGTCCCGACCGTCGACGAAGACGTATTCCTCACGCTCTCGGCGTTCGGATTCGCGGTTGCGGGCGTGACCTATCGCAAGAGCGGGCTCGCGGTGAAGCAGGGCGCGGAGGATCTCGAGGAGCTGCTCGCCTTCTTCACCGGCGATCCGCTCCAGTGCGGCTATGGACGTGCGAACCGGATCTGGCTCATCGGCGGATCGGAAGGCGGGCTGGTCGCAGCGCTCGTCGGCGAGCGGCACGCGCAGCGGCCCGATCCTCTCGTCGACGGCGTGCTCGCAGGCTGTGCACCCGTCGGCGATTTCCGCCGGCAGCTCGATTACATCATCGATTTCCGCGTGGTGTTCGACGCGCTGTTCCCCGGCGTGATCCCGGGCAGCGCGCTCGACGTTCCGCCGGAGGTCGGCGCGGAGTGGGACACCGTCCACGTTCCCCGCATCCGTGAGCTGATCGCGGCCGATCCGGCTCGCGTGGAAGGCCTGCTGCGCATCACCGGTGCGGCATACGTGCCGGAAGATCCGTCGACGATCGAAGAGACCGTGCTGGCGCTGCTCGAGTATGGCGTCCGTGCGACGAACGATGCGCTGTTCACGCTCGGCGGCTCGCCGTACGACAATCTCGCGCGCGTCTACGCCGGATCGGGAGACCCCGCGCTCGATGTCGCGGTGAATGCCGCGGTCGTGCGTCATGCCGCCGACCCGATCGCACTCGCCGAGCTCGAGGCCTTCTACACCACGAACGGCAACGTCGCGCGCGCGGACGAGGGCGGGTCGGACGTCCCGGTCGTCCTGCTGCACACGGAAAGCGATCCGATCGTGCCGTTCTGGCATGCGCAGCAGTACCAGGAGAAGGTCCTCGCCGCCGGTGCTCAGGAGAAGCACGCGAGCTTCCCTGTCGCGCGCTACGGGCACTGCACCTTCGACCCGATGGAAGTCTTCACCGCGCTCTTCACGCTCATGATGCTGCGCTGAGCACGGTGCAGGAAGTCCGCACCGGAGCGCGATGCGCTCCGGTGCACGGCGGAAAGAGGCTTCACCGGCTCGAGGCCGCTGCGGAACCGTTCACCAGCCGCCCCTCGTAATCGCGCACCTCCACCCGGCCGTAGCCGAGCTTGCGCAGCTCCGGCTCGATGCGCGCGCGATCGCCGACCGCGACGATCACCATGCGCTGCGGCTCGAGGTGCTCGCGCGCGACGCGCTGCACGTCCTCCGCACCGACCGCCTGGATCGCGCCCGGCAGGTTGTTGAAGTAGTCGAGCGGGAGCTCGTACACGAAGAGCTGACCGATGCTGGCCGCCGTCTGCGAGCTGGTCTCGAAGAGGCCGGGCAGCGAGCGCGCGAAGGCGTCGCGCGCGGTCTCGAGCTCCTGCGTCGTCACCGGTGCGGTGCGCATGAGCTCGATTTCCTTGAGGATCTCGCGGATGGCGGGCGCCGTCACGTCGGTGCGCACGCTGGTGGCGACGATGAAGGGTCCCGCTCCGCGCCGGAACCCGAAGCCCGAGCCCGCCCCGTAGGTGTAGCCGTTCTTCTCGCGCAGATTCATGTTGATGCGGCTCGAGAACAGCCCGCCCAGCGTCGTGTTCATCACCTGCAGGGCGACGTAATCGGGATGGGAGCGCGGCACGCCGACGTGACCCATGCGGAGTGCCGTCTGCGGCGAGCCGGGCCGGTCGACGACGACGATCCGCGGCTCCACCGAATCCTTCACCTCGGGATGCTCGAGCCTTTCGCTGGTGCCCTGCCACGCGCCGAAGTGCTTCTCGGCGAGCTCGCGCAGCTCGTTCATCGTGATGGCGCCGGCGACGGCGAGCGCCGCGTTCTCCGGCACGTAGCCGGCCTGCCAGAAGCGCACGAGATCGTCACGCGTGATCGCCTTGAGCGACTCCTCCGTGCCGAGCTCGATGTAGCCGTAGGGATGGTCGGTGCCGTAGACGACCCGGTTGAAGATCTTCGCCGCGAGCGCGGTGGGCGCATCGCGCTGCTGCAGCAGCCGCGTCAGCCGGTCGTTGCGCACGCGCTCGATCTCTTCCTCGGCGAACACCGGGTTGAGCGTGACGTCGGCGACGAGCTCGAACGCCCTGTCGACATGCTGCTTGAGCGTCAGTACGCCGACGTTCGAGTAGTCGCTTCCCGAGCCGCTCACGAACGTGGCGCCGATCTGTGCGAAGGCGTCCGCGATCTCGAGTGCCGAGCGGGTCTTCGTGCCCTCATCGAGCATGTCCGCCGTGAAGTTCGCGAGCCCCGGCTTGTCCGGCGGATTGACGTCGCTGCCGCTCAGCACCACGAGGCTGGCGGCGACCACCGGGAGCTCGTGTTTCTCGACCAGCAGCACGGTGAGGCCGTTCGGGAGCGTGAAGCGCTGCGGAACGGGCAGTGAGAGCTTCGGATCCGGACCCGGCGCCGGAGGATTCGCACGCCAGCTCTCGTCCCGGGTCGTGCTCGCGTCCTGCTGTGCGGTGAGCGTCTGCAGCCCGGTGCCCGCAGCCTCGGTCGTGCGCGGAACGTCCTCGATCACCTTCTGTCCCGGCACGCCGTAGACGACGACGCGCCGGTTCTGCGCGAGGTGCTCGCGCGCGAACTCGCGCACGCCCCCTTCGGTGACCTTGCGGTAGCGGCCGAGGTCGGTGGCCAGGTAGCCCGGATCCCCGACGTAGAAGTTGTACTGATTCAGCCGGTCGGCGACACCGCCGAATCCGCCCAGGCGCTCGAGGCCGCGCAGTACCTGCGCCTCGATGGTGTTGCGAGCGCGCTCGAGCTCGATCGCCTGCGGGCCCTTCTCGCGAATCGCCTCGAGCTCCGCGTCGATAGCCTTCTCCAGCTCCTCGAGCGTCACACCCGGTTTGGCCGTCGCCTCGATCGAGAATACTGAAGTGAGCAGCATCGAGCTCTGGCTCGCCGAGACGTCCTGCGCGATCTTGAGGTCGTAGACGAGCTTCTTGTAGAGCCGGCTCGACTTGCCGCCGCCCAGCAGAATCGCGAGCAGATCGGCCTCGGCGTCACCCGGTGCGTAGATGGACGGCGTCAGCCACGCCATGTAGAGCCGCGGCAGCTCCACCTGATCGGTCACCGTCACGCGCCGCTCGGACGTGATGGGCGGCGTCGTCACGTCGATCTTCGGCACCGGGGGACCGGAGGGAATGGAGCCGAAGTACTTCTCGACGAGCGCCCTGGTCTTCTCCCTGTCGATGTCGCCGACGATCGCGATGCTCGCGTTGTTCGGACCGTAGTACTGGCGGAAGAACTCGCGCACGTCCTCGAGGCTTGCCGCCTGGATATCGGCGTGCGAGCCGATGATCGACGCGTAGTACGGATGCCCCTTCGGGAACAGCTGATGGAAGAGCGCTTCCTCGACGAGCCCGTACGGACGGTTCTCGACGCTCTGCCGGCGCTCGTTGCGCACCACGTCGCGCTGGTTCTCCAGCTTCTGCGCGTCGAGCGTCTCGAGCATGAAGCCCATGCGGTCGCTCTCGAGCCACAGGGCGAGCTCGAGCTGGTTGGAAGGCAGCGTCTGAAAGTAGTTCGTGCGGTCGAAGCCCGTCGTGCCGTTGATCTCGCTCGCGCCGGCCGCCTCGAGCAGGCGGAAGTGCGCGTCGTCCGGAACGTGCTTCGAGCCCTGGAACATCATGTGCTCGAAGAGGTGCGCGAAGCCGGTTCGCCCGGGACGCTCGTGGGCGGGACCCACGTGGTACCAGACGTTCACCGCGACGAGGGGCAGCCGGTGATCCTCGAGCAGGATTACGTCGAGTCCGTTCGGCAGCTCGTACTTCTCGAACTGAAGCTCCGGGATCTCGGGAGCCGTCGCGGACGCGGTGCCCTCGGAGGCTCTCTGCGCCCCGCAGCCGTACGTGACTGCGAATGCAGCTGCGACCAGCGCAGCGACGAGAAAGGTCCTGAATCCCCGGATGCCGGATGAACGGCGTGAGGGTCGCGATACGTCTTGCATGGCCTTCGAGCCTCGCCCGATGAAGCGTCCTGGCCCCGCATGTTACCTTGAGCGCCTCGATTCTGACGGAGGACCGCAAAGATGAGTTCCATCCAGCGGACCCGGCGGCTCACCGCCGGCCTCGCAGGGCTCGCGCTAGCCGCCATCGCAGGCGCGCAGTCGATCTCCAGTCCGCAGGCCATCGAGATCCCGCAGGCCGTCGAGCAGACGGCACGGCGGCACATCACGGCCGCGGCGCTCCGAGGCCCGATCCGTTTCCTCGCCCACGACCTGCTCGAAGGCCGTGCGCCGGCGAGCCGCGGCGAGGCGATCGCACGGGCGTACCTCGCCGCCGAGCTCGAGAGTCTCGGCTACGAGCCCGGCGGTCCGAACGGACAGTGGGAGCAGGTATTCGACGTCGTCGGCGTCACCGCGCAGGCGCCGCAGACCTGGAGTTTCCGCGGCAACGGAAAGTCCGTCGATCTCAAGTGGTCGCAGGACTTCATCGCGGCGAGCGGCGTTCAGGACGAGCGCGCGGTGATCGAGAACGCCGAGCTCGTGTTCGTCGGCTACGGCATCCAGGCGCCCGAGTATCAGTGGGACGACTTCAAGGGAATGGATCTCAGGGGCAAGGTCCTGCTGATGCTCAACAACGATCCCGACTGGGATCCGAAGCTCTTCGAAGGCAATCGCCGTCTCTACTACGGCCGCTGGACGTACAAGTACGAGAGTGCCGCGCGGCAGGGCGCCGCCGGTGCCATCATCATTCACACGACGCCTTCGGCCGGTTATCCGTGGCAGGTGGTGCAGTCGTCCTGGACCGGCGAGCAGTTCGAGCTGCCGGCCGCGGGCGAGCCGCGCATCCAGGTGAAGGGCTGGGCCACCGAAGAGGCGACGCGCCGGCTCGTGCAGGCCGCAGGCCGCAGTCTCGACGAGCTCGTGCAGGCCGCGCGCTCGCGCGACTTCAAGCCGGTTCCGCTCGGTCTCCGCACGTCGATCACGCTCACCAACAGGATCTCGCGCGTGCAGACGGCGAACGTCGCGGGTCTCCTGCGCGGCAGCGATCCGGAGCTCTCGAAAGAGGTGGTCGTGTACTCGGCGCATTACGATCACCTCGGAGTCGGTGAGCCGGATGCGGAAGGCGATCGCATCTACAACGGTGCGCGCGACAACGCGGCAGGCTCCGCGCAGCTTCTCGCCATAGCGCGCGCGTTCGCGGCCCTGCCCGAAAGACCGCGCCGCTCGATCCTCATACTGTTCGTCGCGGCGGAAGAGCAGGGCCTGCTCGGCTCGAGCTACTACGCGCAGAATCCGACGTTCCCGCCGGGCCGTATCGCCGCGAACATCAACTACGACGGCGGCAACATCTGGGGCGCCACGCGCGACGTCACGTTCATCGGCATGGGCAAGTCCTCGCTCGATGCGATCGTGCAGGCGCTCGCGCAGCGCCAGGGCCGCACGGTGAAGCCCGATCAGTTCCCGGACCGCGGCTTCTACTACCGCTCCGACCAGTTCGCCTTCGCGAAGATCGGCGTGCCCGCCGTGTATCTCGACGACGGCACGGAGTACGTGGGCCGGCCCGAAGGATGGGGCAAGCAGCAGATGGAGGCGTGGGAGGCGAAGCACTATCACCAGCCGAGCGACGAGCTGGACGACAGCTGGAACTTCGACGGCATGATCCAGGACACCGAGCTCGGCTTCCTCACCGGCTGGGTCGTCGCGCAGAGCGACACGCTGCCGCAGTGGAATCCCGGCGACGAATTCGAGGCCGCACGCAAGCGCGCGCTGGCTGAGGTCGCCCAGCGCCCGTAACTGCGCGCAAACGGGCACACGCCGCCGCGACGTCAGCGTCTGCAGTCAGACGCGACGTCGCGTGCGGTGCCGCCGGACGCGCACTCCGGCGGCACCGCACGGCGTACGGCCGTCAGAAGACGGGCCCGCGGATCTGCTCGAGCATGCGCATCTGCGCGTCGAGGTCCGCGCGCTCGACGCAGTGGCACTGCTCCGCTCCGCGGAATCGCGAGAACGAGGTGCAGGCCAGCACTTCCTGTGGACCGCACCGCATCGAACGCTCTGCAGCAGCGCGTTCGATGTTCTCGATGATCGTGCGGCTGTCGATGGGATCCGGATCCCGATCGGCCTTGAGCGACGGCCCCGAGGCGCAGGCCGGCGTCAGAAGGAGAACCAGGACGACCGCTTCCACTCGTGTCCCGTCCATCTCCGTCCTCCTGGCGGTGCGTTGCACACCGCCTGCTTTGAGCAGCCGGCGCGTCACGGTTGCGGGTGAGGGGGAGACGGGCAGCCGCACCGGCCGGCGATGCGCGTCAAGCATTTTGTGTTCCCGTCGCGCAGGACGACGTTCGCGAAGCTTCAGACGAGTGCGCGGATCCACGCGACCGCGAGCAGCGCGAACGTTGCAAGTCCCGCGATGCCTTGCGTGGTGCGCTGCCGCAGACGAGAAGCGGAAGGCAGTGCGAGCAGTGAGCCGGTGACCGCTCCGAGGACGAAGCCGGCCGCATGAGCGACGAGATCGGTGTTCTCGCCCTGCGAGCCGGTCCATCCGAGGAGCACGATCCCGGCGACGAGCGGCCCCCAGCGCGGTGCCCAGCGCCGCGCCGTCCGATGACGTTCGCGCCACGTATACGCGGCGAGAATGCCGATCGCAGCGAAGAGCGCAGTGGAAGCGCCAACGGAGCGGTACACGGCCGGGCCGATCAGCGCATCGAGCAGATTGGCGAGCGATGCGGAGAGGACGATCGCGCACCACGCGAGGCCTGGTCCCAGCCGCCGGCCCGCGAAGTAACCGATCCAGACGCCGAAGACGAGATTGCCTGCGAGGTGCTCGGCGTCCCGATGGAGCACGAGCGCCGTGACGGCGCGCCACCATTCGCCCTGCTGCACGCGTGAAGCGTCGAGCTCGCCGCGCGCGAATGCGTCGAGCGGACCGATGCCTCGTGCGATCGCGAAGCTCGCGCCGAGCAGGACGAAGGCGTAGAGCAGTGCGCCGATCCACGCGCCGCCGTGTCTTTCTTCCGGAGGTGGCGGAGGCGGAGCAGGGACGACCCGGCTTTCCGCCTCGTACTGAGCGAGATGCCGGGTCGCCAGTACGACGACGGATTCGTCCACCCAGAGACGGAACAGCCCGCCTTCGAACGTCACCTCGCTCGGAATGCCGACGGCGGTGAGAACGAAGGCGCGCTCTTCGCATTCCGCGAGATGCGGTGAGCTGTGGATTTCGATGAGCGGATTCACGCGGCAGGTTGAAGCATATCCCAGCGGGGCTTAGAGTTGCCGCCCGCATGAAACCCCGCTACGACTGTCTGAAGTGTCCCGGCTACTGCTGCTCCTACGGACGCATCGTCGTAACCGAACGTGACATCGCGCGGCTCGCACGGTACTTCGACATACCGGTCGAGAAGGCGCGGCATCGCTTCGCGTACCGCTATCGCACGAAGGACGTGGACGAATGGATCCTGCGTCATCGCAAGGATCACGTGTTCCGCTCGGTGTGCCGCTTCCTCGATCCCGAAACGCGCCGCTGCACGGTGTACGAGGCGCGTCCCGCCGTGTGCCGCGAGTATCCCGACGGCATCCGCTGCGGTTACTTCGAGTTCCTGATGTTCGAGCGCGAGCATCAGGACGATCCCGATCTCGTCATCGACGCGCGCTGAGCACGCACCTGCAGCGTGCAGCGCCGCACGCTCCGCACCATCGCGGAGCCGCGCCGGCACGCGTTCCGTGCGCAATCTCACGGAAAAGCGGGGTTTCAGGGGCTGGCATGCGTGTTGCTCGGCGGGTATCAGGCAGGAGGTCCACCATGATGCCCGACACCTCGATCCGGGATACCGCCCGAGTCACCCGTACACGCGAGCGCGTACGGCGGCCGCTCACGCGCGCTGCCGTGATCGACGCAGCGGCGCGCGTCATCGCCCGGTGCGGACATCGAGGCGCGAAGTGGTCGCTGATCGCGCGTGAGCTCGGCGATCCCGAGGCGCTCGTCGCCGCGAGCTGGTTTCCGGGCCCGGAGGCCCTGATCGAGGAGTGCTACGCACGCACGGCGGAAGGCCTGCACGACTGTCTGCTTCAGGCCGAGACCGCGCCCGGCACGGGCCTCGACCGGATCGCGGCCTTTCTGGTCGCCGCGCTCGAGACGCGGCGCGAGCGCGGGGTCTTCCTGTCCTTCAGACGTACCGGCGATCTGTCCGAGCCGCTGCAGCGACGCGTGCGTGAGCACGACATGATGGTCCGGGCGCGCCTGCGTCGCCTGCTCGCGAAAGGTCGCGACGACGGAACGCTCGCGGCGCGCAGTCTCGAGGGCGTCTGCGATCTCATTCTCTCGGTCCTGCAGAGCGGCTCGCCCACGGCGGGCGACCGGCCGCAGCAGAGCATGTGGGACAGCGAGCTCGTCGAGCTGCTGCTCACCGCGCTCGCCGATCCGCATCCGCCGGAGAAGCACGACACCGCGGTCGGCCGCACGCACGACGTGGACGTCGCTCACGGCTCGTGCCTCTGCGGTACCGTGCGATTCGAGATCCTCGGTCCCTTCGAGGAGATGAATCACTGCCACTGCTCGATGTGCCGCAGGCACCACGGCTCGGTCTTCGCCTCGTTCGTCGCGGTGCCGAAGGAGCGTTTCCGCTGGATCGATGGCGAGGAGTGGGTCACGACCTACCAGTCCTCGCAGGGACAGCGCTCGTTCTGCCGCTGGTGCGGATCGGCCACGGCCGTGCACGATGAGGATCTGGTTTTCTGTCCCGCCAGCGGTCTCGATACCGGCTCCGGTGCCCGCCGGGGCAGTCAGGTATTCGTGGGCTCCCGGCAGTCCTGGCATACGGTGACGGACGACCTGCCGCCGCCCGACGCGTAACTGGGTGCTGCGCCGCAGGCCCGGCGCTCACTTCCCTGTACAATCGACCCGTCTGCGCCGCCGACAGAGCCTCGGCCGGAACGCAGTTCGTGACGGGAGTATGCCGTTCATGACATTCCACTCGCCGCTCGTTGGCGGATACGAGAGGCTATACCGATGACCCGGTCGAGCGGACCCTGGCGCGCTGCACGTCGCACGGCATCGCTGTACGCCGGCGCGATCGCGGCGCTACTCGTGGGATGCTCCGACCCGGACATCCAGCCCGAGACCGCCGCGGGACAGCCCCCCGCCCTCGGCGCGGCGGCCGGTTCTCCGGTTGCAGTCACCACCGTCCCCGCCACCGTCCAGCCGCTCGGCATCGACGTCGAGGCCGTCGGGACCGCGCGCGCCAACGAGTCGGTCGTCATCACGTCCAAGACCTCGAACGTCGTTACGGCCATCCACTTCGAAGAGGGCCAGCTCGTCAGGAAAGGCCAGATTCTCGTCGAGCTCGACAGCGCGGAGGTCCGTGCCGAGCTCGCCGAGGCGGAAGCGGCGCTCGCGGAATCCGAGAGCATCTACAAGCGCAGCCTCGAGCTGCTGCACACCCAGGCGCTCTCCCAGGCACAGTTCGATCAGCTCGAGGCAACACTCAAGGCCAACCGCGCACGCGTGGAGGCGGCGAAGGCGCGACTCGCCGATACGGTGATCCGTGCGCCCTTCTCGGGCCGCACGGGTCTGCGGCAGGTCAGCGTCGGCAGCTTCGTGGCGCCGGGCACCGTCATCACGACGCTCGACGACACCTCCATCATCAAGCTCGATTTCACGGTGCCGCAGACCTATCTCTATGCGCTCAAGCAGGGCCTGCCCATCGAGGCGCGCACGGCGGGCCTTCCGGGCCGGGTCTTCGAGGGCAAGGTGACGACGCTCGACTCGCGCATCGATCCGGTCACGCGCGCCATCACGGTCCGCGCGGAGCTGCCCAACGAGGAGGGGCTGCTGCGTCCCGGAATGTTCATGTCCGTCCGGCTGCAGGCGGACGTCACCCAGGCGTTGCTCGTGCCGGAGGCCGCCATCGTCCCTGAGCAGGGACGGCTGTTCGTGTTCGTCGTGAAGGACGGCGTCGCGTCGCGCCGCGAAGTCAGGATCGGGCGGCGCCGGCCGGGCGAAGTCGAGATCACAGAGGGGCTGTCCGAGAACGAGAAGGTAATCGTCGAGGGGACGCAGAAGGTGCGCGACAGCATGGTCGTGCAGGAGCTCAAGCCGACCGAGGCGGTCGCAGTCACTCAACCCTAGAGAGCGCCCTCATGCGCATCTCCGAGGTTTCCGTCCGCCGTCCGGTCTTCGCCACGGTCATCAGCCTGCTGCTGGTGATCTTCGGCTTCGTGTCCCTCGATCGGCTGACGGTACGCGAGTATCCGGACATCAACCGTCCGGTCGTCTCGATCGAGACCAGGTACCGCGGCGCCTCGGCGGCGGTCGTCGAGCACAAGATCACGCAGGTCATCGAGGACCGCGTCGCCGGCATCGAGGGTGTGCTCAAGATCGAGTCCCAGAGCGAGGACGAGCGCTCGTCGATCCGCATCGAGTTCGACGTCAGCCGCGACATCGACGCCGCGGCCAACGACGTGCGCGACCGCATCGCGCGCGTCGTGAACAGCCTGCCCGAGGAAGCCGACCCGCCCGAGGTCGTGAAGGCGGACGCCGGTGCCGAGCCGATCCTCTACGTCGCCTTCAACGCCGACAACATGTCGGTGCTCGAGCTCACCGACTACGCCGAGCGCTACATCGTCGACCGGCTCGCCACGGTTCCGGGCGTCGCGCGCGTCAGCGTCAACGGCGGGCGCCGCTACGCCATGCGCATCTGGATCGACCGGCATGCGCTCGCCGGCCGGCAGCTCACTGTCGCGGACATCGAGAACGCCCTGCGGCGCGAGAACATCCAGCTTCCGGCGGGCCGGCTCGAGTCCTACAGCCGCGAGTTCTCGCTGCGCACGGACGTCGGCCTCGACACCGAGGAGGACTTCCGCAATCTCGTCATCGGCCGCGGACCGGACGGGCACCTCGTGCGTCTCGGCGAGGTGGCCGACGTGCGTCTGGGCGCGGAGAACGAGCGCACCCTCGCGCGCACGGACGGCGGTTCCGGCGTGTCGATGGGCATCGAGCAGCAGTCGAAGGCCAACACGCTCGAGGTCGTGCGCGGTATCCGCGCCGAGGTGGAGCGCATCCGGGAGAGCCTGCCGCCCGGCGCGAACCTCGGCATCAACGTCGATCGCGGCATCGTCATCGAGGCGGCGCTGCGCGAGGTGGTGATCGCGCTGGTGTTCGCCTTCGCCTCGGTGCTCGTCGTCATCTACGCCTTCCTCGGAAGCTTCCGCAGCACGCTGATCCCCGCCGTGACCATTCCGGTGTCGATCATCGCCGCGTTCACGGTGATGTACGCGCTCGGATACACGATCAACGTGCTGACGCTCCTCGGCATCGTGCTCGCGATCGGTCTCGTGGTGGACGACGCGATCGTGGTTCTCGAGAACATCCACCGGCGCGCCGAGATGGGCGAGGTGCCGATCGTCGCCGCGATCCGGGGCAGCCACGAGATCGGCTTCGCGGTCATCGCCACGACGCTCACGCTGGCGGCGGTATTCGTGCCCATCTCCTTCCTGCCGGGCGATATCGGCCGCCTGTTCCGCGAGTTCGGTTTCACGCTCGCCGCGGCGGTGCTGTTCTCGGCGCTGGTGGCGCTCACTCTGACGCCGATGCTCGCCTCGAAGCTGCCGCAGAAGGCGGTCGAGCACGGCCGCGTCGCGCGCGCCGTCGACGCCGTGTTCCGTCGGCTCTCGGGGTACTACGAGCGGCGGCTGCGCAGCCTCATCCGCCGTCCGCTGCTCATCGTGGGCTCGCTCGTCGTGCTGGTCGCGCTGGGCATCCTCACGTTCCGCTCGCTGCCCTCGGAGTTCGCGCCGCGCGCGGACAACGGTCTCGCGGTCGTCGTCATCGAGGCGCCCGAAGGCGCGAGCCTCGGATACATCCAGAGCTACGCGCGCCAGCTCGAGGAGATCGTGCTGCAGGAGATGCGCGAGTACGGCGACATCCGCCGCGTGATGGTGCGCGTACCCGGAACCTGGGGCGGCGGCGCCGACGTCAACTCCGCCCGCGCTTTCATGGTGCTGGCGGACTGGCACGAGCGCACGCGTTCGGCGCAGGAGATCACCCAGTCGATACTCTCCAAGGTCGGCAGACTCCCTGGCGTGCAGGCACGCGGTTTCCAGCCGGGCGGTCTCGGCCGCGGCGGCAGCCAGAGACCCATACAGGCCGTCATCGGCGGACCCGACTACGAGCAGCTCGCGGAGTGGACGCGGAAGATCGTGCGGCTCGCGGAGCAGAACCCGGGGCTGCGCAACATCGACACGGACTACAAGGAACGCAAGCCGCAGATCCGCGTCGCGGTCGATCGCGACCGGGCGGCCGACCTCGGCGTTTCCCTGGAGACCGTGGGGCGCACCCTGGAGACGATGCTCGGGTCGCGCATCGTGACCACGTTCGTGCAGGGCGGCCGCGAGTACAACGTCATTCTGCAGGGCAGGGCGGACGAGCGTGAGACGATCACCGATCTCACCAACATCCACGTGCGCTCGGACCGCACGGGTCAGCTCATCCCGCTCTCGAACATCGTGCGGCTGGAGGAGACTTCGGGCGCCGTGTCGCTCAACCGCTTCAACCGGCTGCGCGCCATCGAGATCTCGGCCGAGCTCGCGCCGGGCTACGAGCTCGGCGACGCGGTGAAGTGGTTCGAGGAGACGGTGGCCCGCGAGCTGCCGGCTTCGGCCGTGCTCATGTGGGACGGTGAGGCTGCGGAGTTCCTGCGCAGCGGGCGGCAGCTCTACTTCACCTTCCTGTTCGCCATCGCGATCGTGTTCCTGGTGCTCGCCGCGCAGTTCGAGAGCTTCGTGCTGCCGACCATCATCATGGTGACCGTGCCGCTCGCGCTGCTCGGCGCCGTCTTCGGGCTCAAGCTCTACGGCATGACGGTCAACATCTTCAGCCAGATCGCGGTGATCATGCTGATCGGCATCGCGGCGAAGAACGGCGTGCTGATCGTGGAGTTCGCCAATCAGCTCCGCGATCGCGGTGTGGAATTCGTCGATGCGATCGTCCGTGCGGCCGCGATCCGTCTGCGGCCGGTGCTGATGACGAGCCTGTGCACGGCGTTCGGTGCGCTGCCGCTGCTGCTTGCCACCGGTGCCGGTGCCGAGCAGCGCAAGCCGATCGGCATCGTCGTGTTCTACGGCACCATGGTGTCGGTGTTCCTGACGCTCTTCGCCGTGCCGGCGGTGTACTCGCTGATCGCGCGCAACACGCGCTCTCCGCACTACGTCAGCCAGCTCGTCGACCGGCTGCTGGCGCGCGGCGGTGTGGAAGGGCAGCCTGCGCAGGAGGAACCGGCGCGCGAGCCGCAGGAGGAACCTGTCGCGGGCACACAGCCCGACGTCGCGCCGCAGACTTCGGCTCAGCGCAGGCGCGACGACTGATCCCTGACGCGCGCGGCGTCGCGCGTCCCGGGATCGGTGAACGAGCGGGACAGGAGTGACGGAGATGCCGTCGCGCTCACGCGCGACGGCATCTTTCTTCAGGCCACTGTGCGCTCAGGGCGTGCTGCCCGGCTGTCCGCCGCCGGCCGGCGCGACCTCGAGCAGCTCCACTTCGAACTGCAGGACCGATCCGGGCGGAATCGGCGGCGGCGAGTTGTCGTCGTACGCGAGCTCGGGCGGAATGAACAGCTCGAACTTCGCGCCCGGCTTCATGAGCTGCAGCGCCTCCTGCCAGCCCGGAATGACGCCGTTCACGGGAAACGAGGCGGGCTCGCCGCGGCGGATGGAGCTGTCGAACTCCGTGCCGTCGAGCAGCGTGCCGCGGTAGTGCACCGTCACCAGATCGGTGAGCTTCGGCGAGTTGCCCTTGCCGGCATTGATCACGCGGTACTGCAGGCCGCTCGCCGTCGTGACGACGCCCTTCTTCTTGGCGTTCTCGGCGAGGAACTTCCTGCCGGTTTCCTTGTTGCGTGCCGCGAGCGCGGTGCGTGCTTCCTGGATCAGCGCGCCGATCTTCGCGTTGTCCTCGGGAGTCGCTTTCGCAGTTCCCGCGAGCGCTTCGCGCAGACCCTGCATCACACGCTCGAGCGAGACGTCGCCGGCGCCGAGACCGAACTCGTGGAGCTGGCTGCCCATGGAGACGCCGAGGCTGTAACTGGCGTCGTCCTTGTTCGCGGCCGCGGCCTTCGCCGGTGCCGCGTCCCGGGCTCCGGTGTTCTGCGCGCTCACGCGCGCCGACGTCGCCATGAGGACCACGGCAGCGATCCCGGCGAGTCCGCAGGCTGCCGCGACCGCGGCCGAGCCACGCCGAGCTGCGCGCAGGGGAGTGGAAGTATTCACGAAAATCACCTCGGAAGATTCGATGGGAAACGAGAGTGTCGCCCGTCGGGCGTTCCCGCGCGAAGCTTTTTTTGTTCCCGGACCGGCGTCACGTGCCGCTGCAGTGCACGGTTTTTCGTTCAACCGTGGCCGTGGAACTTGATTCCTGCCCGTGAATTCATAACGTTACGAAGGGGTCGCGGGACGGAAGCCCACGTTCAGCCGTCCCGTCCGGCCGCCGCCACCAGCACCGAAGGAGGCGAGCCATGCACCAGCGAACGTTCATCATCGACGGCCATCGCGTCGTTCTGGACGCCGAAGACAGCTGGCGTTGTGACTGCGCCGACTATGCCGAGGACGGTGACTGCGAGCACTGCGCCCGCGCGGCCGCAATGGCCGCAAGGGGCGGGTACGGTGGACGCGGTCCGCAGAGTCAGCGGCCGCGCCCCTGAAGGCGCGTGCGGCTCAGTCCCTGAGCAGATACTCGATTGTGGAAACGACCCGCACGATCTTCGTGCGCTGGCGCTCTTCCTGCACGCCCGGCGCCTGGTCGCGCGGCAGGATGACGAAGAGTCCCTGATTCGCGCGGCGGATTCCGCCGAGCTGACTTCCGGAGTCCTTCGCGAACTGCTCGGCCGCCTCGCGCGCGTTGGCCGTGGCTTCCGCGATCATCTCCGGCTTCAGGTCGTTGAGGCGCGTGAAGAGATACGTCGGGCCGCCGGCCCAGGGACCCTCTGACTGCAGCACGACGCCTGCATTCACCAGCTCACCCACGGCCTGGCTGGCCTTGAAGACGACCTCGGGGTCCGTCGAGCGGACCATGATCGTCTGGCTGATGATGTAGCGGCGCGCGGCAGGCTGACCGCCCCAGCGGTTCGCCTGTGTGTCGGTGACCGACAGATCCTGCAGCTGTATCTGCGCGGGATCGATGCCGTGCTTCGCCAGGAACGCGTTCACGCGGCGTGCATCCTCCGCGAGCCGCGCCTGCGCGCGGGTGAGATCGTCCTCGGCGACGACGAACTGCATCGGCCAGAGCGCGAGGTCGGCCTGCACCTCGCGCTCCGCGACACCCTTTACCGTGACGAAGCGTTCGGCCGCGCGGCCGCGGACCAGGGCATCGCCGGCGAACCAGCCGCCGAGTGCGATACCTGCCGCGAGCACCGCGGCGGCGATGATCGTGCCCCGTTCCATACCACCCCCGTCTGGCGACTTCGTGCGATGGGTGGATTATGAAGCATCGAAACTGAGCGGTGGCTGAATTCGCATGCCGCGCCCGACGGCCGGCTGACCCCGTGCTCAGGATTCGCCGCTCGAATAATCGAGCGGGTTCTTCTCTTCGGCTTCCGTGCCGTCGCGCCGGACACGGATGCGGTTCTCGATGTCCTGCACGCCGTACACGGTGTCGACGATGTCCTCGATCCAGTGCTTCATGCGCCGTTGGGGCACCGTGCCTTCCAGCGTGACCTTTCCCTCGCGGACTTCCACGCTGACGTCGCTGACGTCGACGTATTCGGCCTCGGCGAGCCGCTCGCAGACCTCTTCCCAGATGCGCTCGTCGGAGCGGTGGTAGCCCTTCGGCCCGCGACGCATCGACCGGCCCTGTGTCGTGCGATGCGCGGTCGGTTCGCGGGAGACGTCGTCACGGTAGCCGAGCGCGCCGCGGTACGGCCCCTGTTCCCAGCTCTGGTCGTCCGCATCCGCGTAAGGGTTGTAATCGCCTTGCCAGAACCTGCCCTCGGGCAGAGGTGGTCTGTGTCTTTCGTTTCGCCGGTCCATGGCTTCCTCGTCGAGCCTGAATGGTTCCGGTCCAGCAATCCTCATGCCCGAACGGGCGGTGTCAGGTGCGCTCGAGCGCCAGACGCAGATCGCGCACGAGCGTGCCGAGCGAATCGACGGGCGCCGAGCAGGTGCTTCCGCGGCAGACATAGGCCACCGTCCGGTCGCGCGGCGCCTTCTCCGCGAGCGCCTCCGGCAGACCGGTCGCGTCGGCCGGGATCGCGAGCACCAGACGCCGCGGTGCGTAGAGCTTCGCGAGCTCGCGGCGCCAGCGTTCGATTTCCTCCTCCGGGCCGCGCACGATGACGATCTGCGGCGGCTCGAGGAGCTCCTCGAGCGCCGTGAGGAGCGAGACGTGCGCGTGCGGATACTTCTCGACGGCGCTCCAAGCCGCGCGCAGCGTCCGCTCCGCATCCTGCAGCCAGTCGGACCTGCCGAGCAGCCAGCCCATGCGCAGGAGGACCTGAGCCGCAACGCCGTTGCCCGAGGGCGTCGCGTCGTCACCGAGTGCCTTGCTGCGGTGGATCAGCGCCTCGTGATCGTCGGAGGTGAAGTAGAACCCCCCTGAGCGTTCGTCCGCGAAGTGCTTCCGCACGGCCTCGATGAGCTCGCACGCGAAGGCGAGCTCGTCGGCGCGGAAGCGCACCTGCTGGAGCTCCAGGATCGCGTCCGCGAGGAACACGTAGTCGTCGAGATAGGCGTTGAGACGCGCACGCCCGTCGCGGTACGTTGCGCGCAGGCGTCCGTCGCGCCAGAGCGTGCGGCGGATGAACTCGAGCGCGCGCGTCGCCGCTTCGGCGAGCTCGTCGCGCGCGAGCGAGCGGGCGGCGATCGCGAGACCGCGGATCATGAGCGCGTTCCACGAGGTGAGGATCTTCTCGTCGCGGCCCGGGCGCACGCGCCGCTCCCGAAGCTGGAAGAGCTTCGCGCGCGCGGCATCGATCAGCGACTCGATCTGTTCGACGCTCCTGCCCGTCTCTTCCGCGATGCTCTCGAGCGAGCGGAACGCGTGCAGGTGCCAGCGGCCTTCGAAGTTCGGCTCGCGATCGAGTCCGAACCTCGGCGCGAAGACCGTGTATTCCTCGTCGGAGAGAGCCTGCCGGATCTCCTCACGGTCCCAGACGTAGAACCTGCCTTCGTGACCTTCCGAGTCGGCGTCGAGACTCGAGTAGAAGCCGCCTTCGGGCGCGAGCATCTCGCGCAGCGCCCAGTCGGCGGTCCGGTTCGCGATGCGCGCGTAGAAGGAATCACCCGTCGCCACCGCCGCCTGCGCGTACACCGGAAGCAGCAGGGCGTTGTCGTACAGCATCTTCTCGAAGTGCGGGATCATCCAGTACGCGTCGACGGAGTACCGGCAGAACCCGCCGCCGACCTGATCGAAGAGGCCGCCTTCGCCCATGCGCCGCAGGGTGAGCGTCGCCATGTAGAGCGCATGCAGATCGGGCTCGGGACCTTGCGCCGTCGCGTGCCAGTCGCGCAGCAGGCGCTCGATCTGGTTCGCGTGCGGGAACTTCGGCGCGCCGCCGAAGCCGCCGAACTCCCGGTCGAAGCTCTGCTCGAGCCGCGCGCGGCAGACGCGGATCGGTTCGGCCGACAGCTGCACGTCGTGCGCCGGCGCGGGATCGATCTCGGCGAACACCTCCCGCAGCGATTCGTTCTGCCGGCGCAGGTCCGCTTCGTGCTCGCGGTAGAACTCGGCGACCTTGCGCAGCACGTCCCTGAACGCAGGCATCCCGTAACGTGCTTCCTTCGGAAAGTACGTGCCGCCGAAGAAGGGCATCCGGTCGTCGTGCGTGAGGAACATCGTGAGCGGCCAGCCGCCCGCGCGCTGCGTGAGCACCTGCAGCGCGATCTGGTAGATGCGGTCGATGTCGGGGCGTTCCTCGCGGTCGACCTTGATGTTGACGAACAGCTCGTTCATGAGGCGCGCGGTTTCCTCGTCCTCGAAGGACTCGTGCGCCATCACGTGACACCAGTGGCACGCGGCGTAACCGATGGAGAGCAGGATCGGCTTGCGCTCGGCGCGGGCGCGCTCGAAGGCCTCCTCTCCCCATGGATACCAGTCCACGGGATTGTGGGCATGCTGCTGCAGATACGGGCTCGTCTCCCGAGCCAGGCGGTTCGCGGTGCCGCGTGCGCTGTCCTGTGCCATGCGGAAGCTCGCCTCGCTTTCGAAGTAGAATGCACCGGTCACTATAGCCCATGACCCTGACGCACTCGCGGCCGATGTCGGACGTACGGGCGTCGCCGCACACGAAAGCCCACATGGAATCCGGATCCCCTGCCGAAGCCGCGCTCGAAGCGCGCGACGTACCGATCCTCAAGCTCAAGCGCGGCGAGGACCGCCGTATCCGCGCGGGTCACCTCTGGGTGTTCAGCAACGAAATCGACACGTCCGCGACGCCGCTCAGCGGCCTCACACCCGGTGCGGTCGTGCGCGTCGTCTCCGATCGCGGCCAGTTCCTGGGCTACGCCTACGTCAACCCGCATGCGCTCATCTGCGCGCGCATCGTGGGCCGCGATCCTGCGCATCCCATCGATCGCTCGCTCATCGTACACCGGCTCAACGTCGCGCTGTCGCTGCGCCAGCGGCTCACGCCGCGGCCGTACTACCGTCTCGTGTTCGGCGAATCGGACGGCCTGCCGGGCCTCGTGCTCGACCGGTACGGCGATCTCATCGTCGGTCAGATCGCCACGGTGGGCATGGAAGCGTTGCGTGCAGAGGTCGAGGCGGCGGTGGCGAAGGTGCTGAAGCCCGCGTGTCTCTTCTGGAAGAACGATTCCGCGGCGCGCGAGCTCGAGCACCTGCCGCAGGTCGCGGAGGCAGGCTTCGGAACGGCGCCCGACGAGATCGAGGTCGTCGAGTCCGAGCTCGGTTTCACGGCTCCGCTTCTCGCCGGGCAGAAGACCGGCTGGTTCTACGATCAGACGGAGAACCGCCGCAAGCTCGCGCGCTTTCTGTGGCCCGGCGCGCGCGTGCTCGACGTGTGCAGTTACGTGGGCGCCTGGGCCGTGACCGCTCTGCGTGCCGGCGCCGCATCGGCCACGTGCGTCGACGCGTCGCAGACCGCGCTCGACTACGCGCGGCGCAACGCGGAGCGCAACGGCGTGACGCTCGAGACGCTGCGCGGCGACGCGTTCGACGTCCTGCAGCGCCTGCACGACGAGGGCAGGCGCTTCGACGTCGTCGTGCTCGATCCTCCGGCTTTCATCAAGCGCAAGAAGGACATCCCTCAGGGTCAGGCCGCCTACCGCAAGCTCAACCAGCTCGCGCTCTCGCTCATCGAGCGCGACGGGCTGCTGGTGTCGTGCTCGTGCTCGTATCACCTGGCGGCCGAGGATCTCGTCGCGGCCATCCAGGCGGCGGCGCGTCACACGAGCCGCTTCGTGCAGATCCTGGAGGCGGGCGGTCAGTCGCCCGATCACCCGGTGCATCCCGCGATCCCCGAGACGCGCTACCTCAAGGCCTTCTTCTGCCGCGTGACTCGCGAGTGACGGCCCGCACGCCGTCGCCGGGCCTTCCGCGTGCCTCGAGCTCGAGGGCGAGAGGTCGGACTCGAAAACCGGCTACACTTCGCGACCATGCTCCAGTACCCCGGCTTCGACCCCGTCGCATTCGAGCTCGGCCCGCTGCGGGTGCACTGGTACGGGCTCATGTACCTGGTCGGCTTCGCTGCGGCCTGGTGGCTCGCACGGCTGCGCGCGCGCCGGCCGGGCTCCACCTGGACCGCGAACGACGTGGACGATCTCGTCTTCTACGGCATGGTGGGGGTCATCCTCGGCGGCCGCCTCGGCTACGTGCTGTTCTACGGCCTCGGGTTCTGGATGGACGATGCGCTCTATCCGTTCAGGATCTGGGAAGGCGGCATGTCCTTCCACGGCGGCATGCTGGGCGTGATCGCCGCCATGACCCTGTTCGCGAAGCGGCGCGGGCGCAACGTCGCGGACGTGTACGACTTCAGCGTGCCGCTGCCGGCGATAGGGCTCTTCGCCGGGCGCATCGGCAACTTCATCAACGGCGAGCTGTGGGGCAAGCCCACGGACGTGCCGTGGGGTTTCAGCGTGAACGGCGAGGTGCGGCACGCCACGCAGCTCTACGAAGCCTTCCTCGAAGGGATAGTGCTCTTCGCCGTGATCTGGTGGTTCACGTCGCGGCCGCGGCCGCGGCTGGCCCCGTCGGGGCTGTTCCTCGTGTTCTACGGTACGGTGCGTTTCCTCATCGAATTCCTGCGCCTGCCCGACGAGCACATCGGCTATCTCGCGGGCGGCTGGTTCACCATGGGTCAGCTCCTGTCGCTCCCGATGGTGATCGCCGGCGTCGTGCTGCTCGTGATCGCCTACCGGCGCCGCGCACCGTCAGGTAACTTCGCCGTCGCCCGATGAAGCAGTATCTCGATCTGCTGCGCCACGTGCGCGAGAACGGTACGCGCAAGCACGACCGCACGGGCACCGGTACGCTGTCCGTGTTCGGCTACCAGATGCGCTTTCCGCTCGCGGAAGGTTTCCCGCTCGTCACCACCAAGAAGATCCACCTGCGCTCGGTGATCTACGAGCTGCTGTGGTTCCTGCGCGGCGAGACGAACATCGCCTGGCTGCGCGGGAACGGCGTCACCATCTGGGACGAGTGGGCGGACGAGAACGGCGAGCTCGGACCCGTGTACGGCCGGCAGTGGCGCGCATGGGAGGCTCCTGACGGGCGGAAGATCGACCAGATCGCGCGCGTCGTGGAGCAGCTCCGGAACGACCCGGATTCACGCCGCATCATCGTGAGCGCCTGGAACGTCGGCGAGCTCGAGCGCATGGCGCTGATGCCGTGCCACACCCTGTTCCAGTTCTACGTGGCCGAGCGGCGGCTCTCCTGTCAGCTCTATCAGCGCAGCGCCGACGTCTTCCTCGGCGTGCCGTTCAACATCGCCTCCTATGCGCTCCTCACGCACATGCTCGCCCAGCAGTGCGATCTGGAGCCCGGAGAGTTCATCTGGACGGGCGGCGACTGCCATCTGTATCTCAACCATCTCGCGCAGGCCGACGAGCAGCTCTCGCGGACGCCGTTCCCGCTGCCGCGACTCAGGCTGCGCCGCCGGCCGCCGAGCATCTTCGACTACACGTACGAGGACTTCGAGTTCGTGAACTACCAGCATCATCCGGCCATCAAGGCCCCGGTGGCGGTCTGACCATGGCGACGGCGAGAACCGCATCGCGGGCGCGAAGCACCGCGCAACCATTCGTGGTCAGGAAATCGAAAGTGCACGGTCTCGGCGCGTTCGCCACGCGCCGGATCAGGAAGGGCGAGCGCATCATCGAGTATCTCGGCGAGCGCGTCTCGCACGCCGAAGCGGACCGTCGCTACGAGAGCAAGGACCCGAACGACAATCACACCTTCCTCTTCACCGTCGACAGCCGCACGGTGATCGACGCCGGTGTGAACGGGAACGACGCGCGCTTCTTCAATCACTCCTGCGACCCGAACTGTGAGTCGGTGATCGAGAACCGCCGCGTCTTCATCGACGCGATCCGCGACATCGAGCCGGGCGAGGAGCTGACGTACGACTATCAGATCGGCCGCGAGCCCGACGATCCGCCCAACGTCGACGAGATCTTCGCGTGCCGCTGCGGCTCGCCCAAGTGCCGCGGAACGATGCTCTGGCCGCCCAAGCGCCCGGCGCGACGCAAGCGGACCACGCGGCGCAAGCAGACGACGGCGCGCGGCAAGCGCAGCGCGGCCGAGCGGCGCTCACAGCGCGCCCGCGACGCCAGGAAGCGCGTGAAGCAGCGTGCGAAATCGAAGTCGAAGACCGCGCGCAGCGGCCGGAGCCGAGGCGGCGGATGACGAGGCTGATCGGCATCGCGGGAAGCCTGCGCAGCGGCTCGTACAATGCCGCGCTGCTGCGCGCGGCTGCCTCGCTCGTGCCGGCGGGCACAACGCTCGAGATCGCCTCGATCCGCGACATCCCGCTCTACGATGGCGACGTGGAGGCGCAGGGCATCCCGCCTGCGGTCGCGCAGCTCAAGGACCGTATCGCCGCGTCGGACGGGCTGCTGCTCGTCACGCCCGAGTACAACAACTCGATTCCGGGCGTGTTCAAGAACGCCATCGACTGGCTGTCGCGTCCGCCGTCCGACGTTCCCCGCGTGTTCAAGGACAGACCCGTGGCACTCATGGGCGCTTCACCCGGGCGCTTCGGCACGATCCAGTCGCAGCGCGCCTGGCTGCCGGTGCTGCGCACTCTGCGCACGCGCCCGTGGTTCGGCCCGCCGCTCTATGTTTCCAACGCGGATCGAGTGTTCGACGCGAACGGCACGCTCGTCGACGCGGACGTGCGCGAGCGGCTGCGGGAGTTCCTCGCGGGATTCGCGCAGTTCGTCGCAGCGGGGTGTCCCTGAGCGCGCTCGCGGAGCCTGGATTTCCGATGTCCTCGCAATCGACCGCGAAAGCACCGCTCGTTTCGCTCGTCGTCGCAGTGTCCGAGAACGGCGTCATCGGACGCGACAACGCGCTGCCCTGGCATCTGCCCGCGGATCTCAGGCGCTTCAAGGCGCTCACCATGGGCAAGCCGATGCTGATGGGGCGGCGGACTTGCGAGTCGATCGGAAGGCCGCTGCCGGGACGCACGAGCCTCGTGCTCACGCGCGATCCGGCCTGGAGCGCGCCGCCCGGCGTCATCGCCGTGCGCTCGATCGAGGAGGCGCTGGAACGCGTATCAGGCGCACCGGAGCTCGCAGTCATCGGCGGCGAGGCCGTGTTCCGCCTCACGCTGCCGCTCGCGAGCCGCATCTACCTCACGCGCGTCCATGCGCATGTCGAGGGCGACGTGCGCTTCCCCGAGCTCGATCCGCGGGAGTGGCGCGAGGTCGAAAGCAGCGCGCATCCCGCCGACGAGCGGCACCCCTACGCGATGACCTTCGTCACGCTCGAGCGCGTCACAGCGGCGTGATGCGCTCGACCTCGACTTCGAGCCCCTCGTCGCCGTCGTCGTCCGCTGCGTCCACCTCACCGACGATCTCGACGTCGGCGCCGATCGCGATCCGGTCGCGCGGAATGTCGTCGTCGATCTCGATGTTGATCTGTCCGCTGTCGTCCGCGAACACGTAAGTGTCGCCGCGGACCGCCGACACGATCCGGCCGCGCAGCCTCACGATCTGATCGTCCTGCGGATTGTTGAGAATCGCATCGACCGTGGTGAGCTGCACCGCGCCGCCTGCCGGTGCGGCGGGCTGCTGGGACCAGGCGGCAAGCGGCAGTGACGAGGCCGCGAGGATGAGCAGGGTGCGCATGGATGTGTCTCCGTGAATTCTCCCGTCCATGGTCAGGAAACCCTCGAACGTCACCGCGGGTTCCGCGCACCGTTACCGGGCCCGTCAACCGACGGGCGGCAGGTGCTCGTGAATCAGCGCGTCCGCGGCGTCGTAGTCGATCGTTCCGCCGGCAGCCTGCGCACGCGCGTCGATCTCGTCGAGGAGCCGTTCCTGCACCGCACCGCGCCGCAGCGCCTCCGCGTAAGGAATCTCCGGGTGGAACATCACCATGGAGTAGCGCGGAATGAAGCGGTCCGGATGGCGCCGCTCGAGCTCGAGCGAGAGCGCCTTCAGGCGCAGGAAGCGCGGATCGCGCACCGTGTCGCGCATCTCGACGTAGTTCTCGAGCGCCATGCGGGCGATCGCATCGGAGTTGGGTTTGCGCCGCCGCTCGAGCTCGGCGAAGAGGCTCGACCAGTCTTCACATCGGTCGAGCAGAAGGTCGAGCTCGAGGCAATCCTCGAACGCCGCGTTCATGCCCTGACCGTGGAAGGGCACGATCGCGTGCGCGGCATCGCCGAGCAGGATGACCTTGCCGCCGACGCGCCACGGCGCCGCGTACACCGTGCCGAGCTGACCCTGCGGATGATCGCGGAACTCGTCGAGCAGCGCCGGAATCAGCGGCACGACGTCGGGAAACTGCGTTGCGAAGAGCTCGCGGACGTCCTGCGATGAGCGGAGCGCCGCGAAGCTCGGCGTTCCCTCGCGCGCGAGGAACAGCGTCGCGGTGAAGCTGCCGTCGGTATTCGGCAGTGCGATCAGCATGAATCCGCCGCGCGGCCAGACGTGCAGCGCGTTCGGATCGAGCGCGTGCCGGCCGTTCACGGGCGGAATGGTGAGCTCCTTGTAGTCGTGACCGAGCGGCTCCTCCCGCGACTCGAGCAGACCTGCCGCGCGCAGACTCGCGCGCACGGCCGATCCCGCGCCGTCCGTCGCGATCGTCGGCGTGAGCGCCGTCTCGAAGACGCGACCGGTCGCGTCTTCGCGTATCTGCAGCACGTCGTCCTCCGGCCGCACGCCGAGGCAGGTGTGCTCGAAGAAGAGCTTCACCTGCGGATACTTCGCGACCTCCTCGATCAGCAACAGGTTGAGCGCCGCGCGGCCCACCGAGTGGATGACTTCCTCCGGCCGCTGACCGTAGGGGACCAGCTTCGGCGTGCCGGTGATCTCGTGCACCATCCGGCCGCGCATGGGGATGAGCAGCGGGCGCACGCGATCCATGAGACCCGCCCGCTCGAGCGCGCGGATGCCGCGCGCGGCGAGGGCCAGATTGATCGAGCGGCCTCGCTCCACGCGACCGGAGCGCGGATCGGGACGCCGCTCGTAGAGCGTCACCTCGAAACCGCGCCGCGCGAGCAGCACGGCGAGGAGCGCGCCGGCGAGACCGGCACCTACGATATTGACGCGTTGAGCCGGAATTCCGCTCATGGATTCGCCTCGAGCGCCCGCGCGAAGAGCTCGCCGAAGCGGAAGACGTCCTCGAAGGAGTTGTAGAGCGGAGCGGGCGCGACGCGCAGGATGTCGGGCTCGCGCCAATCGCAGATCGCGCCGTGTGCGCCGAGCCACTCGAACACGCGTCGCCCGCGCGCAGCGCCTCCGGGAATGCGCAGCGAGAGCTGACAGCCGCGTTCGGCCGGAGCGCGCGGTGTGACGATCTGCACCTGCGGCGCCAGCCGCTCGATGAGGAACTCCAGAAAGCCCGTGAGCTGCACGGACTTCGCACGCAGCCGCTCGATGCCGGCCTCGTCGAAGAGCTCCAGCGAGGCGAGAAGGGGCGTCGCGGCGAAGATGGGCGGATTGCTCACGGCCCAGCCCGCCGCGCCGTGCGCAGGTCGGAATCCGGGCCGCATCGCGAAGCGCGTGGAGAGCTCGTGACCCCACCACCCGGCGAGCCGGGGCAGGGAAGCATCGTCCGCATGGCGCTCGTGCACGAAACAGCCGCCGATGGCTCCAGGCCCTGCGTTCAGATACTTGTAACTGCACCAGACGGCGAAATCCGCCTCGGAGTCGTGCAGCGCGAGCTCGAGATTGCCGATCGCGTGCGCGAGATCGAAGCCGACGCGACAGCCTGCCGCACGCGCCGCCTGTGCGATCGCCGCGAGATCGAAGGCCTGCCCGGTGCGGAACTGAATGCCCGGCCACAGCACGAGCGCGATCTCGCTGCCGCGCTCGCGCAGGCAGTCCCTGATCGCGTCGATGTGAACGAGATCCGCTCCCGCTTCCGGCGCGAGCTCGATGAGATGCGTCGCGGGATCGAGGCCGTGCCAGGTGAGCTGCGCGACGACGGCGTGCCGGTCGGACGCGAAAGCACCCGCCTCGATCAGGATCTTCGTGCGCGAGCCGGAAGGCCGGTAGAACGTCGCCATCATCAGGTGCAGGTTCACCGTCAGCGAGTTCATGGCGACGACTTCGTCGGGGCGCGCGCCCGCGAGCCGCGCGAGGCCGTCCGAGAGGAACTCGTGATAACGGACCCACGGCCGTCGGCCGTGCTCGTGCGCGAGCACCGCGAGACGCGCCCAGTCGTCGAGTTCCTCGGCGATGCGCGCGGCGACGTTGCGGGGCTGCAGCCCGAGCGAGTGGCCGCAGAGGTAGATGAGCGGCGTGCCGTCCGCGCCCTGCGGCAGCGCGAAGCGCTCGCGCATGTCGCGCAGCGGATCGGCGGCGTCACGCCGCCGTGCGTAGTCGAGAGATGCCTCGAATGTCATGGGACGAGAGGATAGAGCAGCGGACGGCTCGGTACCGCATCGCCGCCCAGCGCGGGAACCTGCAGCTCGAGCAGCCACGCCCCGTCCGTCACCTCGTCCGGCACGAACGCGAGCTCGGTGACCGTGCAGTGGCCGCGTCGCGCGTCGGCGAGCGTGCGTACGCCCGGCTCGAGCCCGAAGAAGATGCGATGCGCCGTGAGTCGGCCCTCGTCGTGGCTGCGGTCGATCGAGGGCAGATCGACGACGAGATGCTCGATGCCGCGCGCGACGAGGAGCTGCGCGGCCTCGCGCGTGAGGTAGGGCGGCACGCGGTCGGTATGGTCACGGTGGCGCTTCGCCGCGTCGTTCGGCAGCGTGCGGATCACGAGCGACCGCGGAGCGAAGGGGAGCGCATCGGGCCAGGCTGCTTCGAGCGCCGTGCGCGTGACGAGAAGATCGTCCGCCTGCGGAGCCGGATCTGTCGACTCGCGCGTGGTCTCCGCAGGAACGGCGCTCACCGACACCACGAGCGCCGGCAGGAGACCCGCCGGAACCACGCGGTGCGCATCGAGCGGTTCGATGGTGAGGTGTCCGACGCACTCGGTATGCGTTCCGTTGCAGTGAGGGATCAGCGTGATGATGCGGCAGTTGCAGCTCGCGCCTGCCGCGACCTCGCCCGGAAATCCCGGCACGGCGAAAGGCTTCGAGCTCGCCGCCGGAGCGCCGAAGTGACGCGGCTGCGCCGCGTCGAACTCGAGATCGATGGCAAGGCTGATGGGGCGCGCGAGATCGACGGCGAGCTCGCCGGATCCGATGCGCAGCCCGGCTCTCACGCGGGGCGCTCCATCACGGTTCCGCAGCGCTTGCAGGTGCGACGCTCGAGACTGCCGTAGAAGCGCTCGAAGAGCGGCGGGAACTGCGTCTCGATGTCGGTGAGCTGGAAGTGCTCTTCGTACAGCAGATTCGAGCAGCTCTCGCAGTACCACTGAAAGCCGTCGAGCTCGCCCGGGCGGCGCTGGCGCTCGATGACGAGGCCCACCGTGTTCGCGAAACGCTGCGGAGAGTGCGGCACGCACGGCGGAAGCAGCAGCACCTCTCCCTGGCGGATCGGCACGTCCACGATCTTTCCGTCCTGGACGGTCTTCAGGACCATGTCGCCCTCGAGCTGGTAGAAGAACTCCTCGGCCGGATCGACGTGGTAGTCCTTCCGCGAGTTGGGGCCGCCGACGACCATGATGATGAACTCGGTGTCGCGGAACAGGCACTTGTTGCCGACCGGCGGCTTGAGGAGATGCCGGTTCTCGTCGATCCACTTCCTGAGATTGAATGGACTCAGTGCTGACATACGGTGTGTCCCCGGGGCGATTCGCGTATGGTACGCAGAAGCGGAGGAGCAGACGAACATGACCCGCATTCGTGAGCGTGCCGCGTACATCGCCTCTGCGGCACTGTGGATTGCCGCACTGACGGGCTGTGGCGCCACGTCCTCGTTCCGCTGGCCGTGGGCCGAACGCCCCGAACCGCCTCCCGCCGCGGTGATAGAGCTGTCGATCACGGGTGAGGACGGCGGCGCACGCACCGGGTTTCCCCAGTACTGGAAGCGCAACACGCTGCTCATAGATCTGCAGTCGGCGTCCGGTGAGGGCAGCATCGTGCTGAAGCCCCGTCCGGGCGGGAGCTGGCCCGCACGGCTCGCGTTCCGTGTGATGCCCGGCCGCGTGGGCAGGCTCGAGCTCCTGGGCGAGGAGCGCGTCGTGCTGCCCATCGCCCCGGAGGGCGGCAGTCCCGTCGATCTCGAGCTGCGGCCGGGGCTGTATCGTCCGTCGACGGAGCACGTCGTCGTGCGCTGGGTCAACGAGTCGGGCTGCTGTGTCAGCCCTCATCCCTGAGATCAGTCACCTGCTGCCCGTAGCGGGGTGCGCTCCGGGCCGCGCGGCAGGGTTGCCGTTGATTCAGTCGCCGCCCGGCGCCTGATAGCCGCGGCAGGGCAGGCTCACGGGTGGCCGCTCGGGATCATCGAGATCCACGGCGGTCAGCGCGCCGCCCCAGACGCAGCCCGTGTCGAGCGCGAGCGCGCGTCCGTCGTCGTAATAACCCAGCGTGGACCAGTGACCGAAGATCACGCGCACGTCGCGGCTGCGCCGGTGCTCGTGCGCGAACCAGGGAAGGAACGGCGGCCGGGCGTCGGACGGCGGGCCTTTCATCCTGAGGTCGATGCGGCCGTCGGCCGTGCAGAAGCGCATGCGCGTGAGCACGTTGATGATGAAGCGCAGCCGGTCGAAGCCCGAGAGATCCTCGCTCCAGCGGTCGGGTCTGTCGCCGTACATCGCGTCGAACAGCGCACGAGGATCGTCGCGCAGCGCGCTCTCGACCTCGCGCGCGAGCGCGAGAGTCTTCTCGACCGTCCATTCGGGCACGAGACCGCCGTGGATCAGGAGATCGCCGGCGGCGGCATCGAAATGCGCGAGCGGGCGCGTGAGCAGCCATTCGAGGAGCAGATCGCGGTCCGGCGCCTCGAAGATCGCATCGAGCGTGTCGTCGCCGCGCAGCGTGCGCCGGGTGCCGAGCGCGACGGCGAGCAGGTGCAGGTCGTGGTTGCCGAGCACGACGGTCGCGGAATCGCCGAGCGCACGCACGAAGCGCAGCACCTCGAGCGAGCGCGGTCCGCGATTGACGAGATCGCCGACGAGCCAGAGGCGATCGCGCTCGGGCGCATATCCGCAGCGCTCGAGCAGCGTGCGCAGCTCGTCGTAGCAGCCCTGAACGTCGCCGATGGCGATGCGCGCCACTTGCGTCCGGTTCAGCGCGCCTGCGGCGCGGCGCGCGGAGTGCCGACGCGCACCGCCAGAACGTCGCAGGGCGCCGCGTGCAGCACCGTGTCCTCGGTGAGATTGAGCAGGATCGAGAGGCCGTGGCGCTCGCGGCTGCCGAGAACGATGAGGTCCACCTGACGCTCGCGCGCGATGCGCACGATCTCCGACTTGACGTTGCCGGCTTCCACCCGGCAGCGGTTCTCTGGAATGCCGAGCTCGGCGGCGAGGCCTGCGAGGCGCTGTCTCGCGCGGACCAGAAGCTCTTCCTCGATCTGCACGGCAGGCATCAGTGTCTCGCCCATGGGTTCGACGGGCACGAACTCGACGACGTGCAGCAGCTCGATCTCCGCTCCCAGCGCTTCGGCGAGCATCTGCGCGCGCCGGCCGATGAGCAGGCTGTCTTCGCTGAGATCCACCACGAGCAGGATGCGACGATAGCTCGTCATGCCCGCGCTCCCTGTTGTCCCCCGCTGGCCCTAGAGCCTAACTCAAGCGCCGCGCGGGGGCGACTCTCCGGTTTCCTGCGCGTCATCGAGCGCCCGGGCCAGCCGGTTGAACGCTTCGGGCGCGAGAGTCTCCGGACGTGCCGCGGGGTCGAGACCGCAGGCCTCGATCTGGGGCGCATCGAGCAGGCCGCGAAGGGAATTGCGCAGCGTCTTGCGCCGCTGAGCGAACGCCGCCGCGACCACGCGACTGAAGCTCGGACTCACGTCGAACGCGGGCTGCTCGAGCACTCTGAGGCGCAGCACCGTGGACCACACGCGTGGCGGCGGCTGGAACGCGCCGGGACCGATGTCGAACAGGCGCTCGATGCGCATCCAGGGCGCGAGCATCACCGTGAGCCGGCCATATGCGTCGCTGCCGGGACGGGCGGCCATGCGCTCGGCGACCTCGCGCTGGAGCATCACGTGCAGATCGTGCAGATGCGCGACGCTCTCGAGCAGATGAAAGAGCAGCGGTGTCGAGATGTTGTACGGCAGATTGCCGACGACGCGCAGCTTGCCTCCACGCTGCTGCGCAAGCGCCGCGAAATCGAACTCCAGCGCATCGGCTTCGTGCAGCACGAAGCGCGGCTCGCCCGCGAGCTCGGAAGCGAGCTGCGCCGCGAGATCGCGATCGATCTCCACCGCGTCGAGCGTTGCGGCCGGGCTCGCGAGCAGCCGGCGGGTGAGGGCGCCGCGACCCGGGCCGATCTCCACGAGATGCTCGCCGGGCTGCGGATCGACGGCACGCGCGATGCGGTCGATCACGCCCGGATCGTGCAGGAAGTGCTGACCGAAGCGCTTGCGCGCGCGCGGAGCCGGACTCACTCGCCCGTCACCATTTCGATCGCGAGGCGCAGTGCCGCGGCGAGACTTCCCGCGTCCGCGCGGCCCGTGCCCGCGAGCTCGAGCGCGGTGCCGTGATCGACCGAAGTGCGCACGATCGGGAGTCCCAGCGTGACGTTCACCGCGTGTCCGAAGCCCGCGTGCTTGATCACCGGCAGGCCCTGATCGTGATACATCGCGAGCACCGCATCGTACTGACCGAGGATGCGCGGCACGAACACGGTGTCGGCCGGCAGAGGGCCGCTCGCGTGGATGCCCTGCGCGCGTGCCCGCTCGATCGCCGGCCCGATGATGCGCAGCTCCTCGTCGCCGAGATGCCCGCCTTCACCCGCGTGCGGATTGAGACCGCAGACGGCGATGCGAGGACGCTCGATGCGCCAGTGCCGGCGCAGGTCGCGATCGAGGATGCCGAGGATCTCGACGAGAGATTCCACGGTGATCGCGCCGCTCACCTCGCGCAGCGGCAGATGGGTCGTGGCGAGCGCCACGCGCATTCCGCCCGCCGTGAGCATCATTACGGGCCGGGAGACGCCGGTGCGCTCGGCCAGGTATTCCGTGTGACCCGTGAACGCGACTCCGCCCTCGTTGACGATGCTCTTCTGGACCGGCGCGGTGACGATGGCGGAGAACTCACCGGAGAGCGTGCCGTCGATCGCGACGTCGAGCACGTCGAGCACGTAGCGCGCGTTGCGTGCATCGAGCCGGCCCGGCGTGCTCGGCGCCGCGAGCGGCACGTGGCGCACGACGAGCACGTCGCGGCGGTGAGGCAGGTGGCGACCGGGAACGTACTCTTCGAGCGCGACGGGCAGCGAGAGAGCGCGCGCGCGTTCGGCGAGGAGCTCGCGATCGCCCACGCACACGAGCGCACAGGGCCACTCCTCGTGCGCGAGCTGCAGGCAGAGCTCCGGGCCGATCCCCGCCGGCTCGCCCGACGTGAGCGCGATGCGCGGGAGCTGGCCCACCGGGAATACGCCGCTACAGCTTGTATTCGACGTAGGCCTCGTCGCGCAGGCGACGGAGCCACAGCTCCGTCTCCTCGTCGGCCTTGCTCTCGCGGAGCTGCGCGAGCGCGCGGAGCCTGCGGCGCTCGTCGGTGTTGTCCACCTGGCGGCGGCCGAGGAGCTGCACGATGTGCCAGCCGAACTCTGTCCTGAACGGCTCGCTGATCTCGTTCACCTCGAGCTGCTGGAGGACCTCTTCGAACTCCGGCGTGAACGTGCCGGGATTCGCCCAGCCGAGGTCGCCGCCGTCGGCAGCCGATCCGGGGTCCTCGGACATGGTGGCCGCGAGACCCGCAAAGTCCTCACCCTTCAGGATGCGCTCGCGGATTTCCATGAGTCTCTGCCGCACGGTCGCGTCGTCGTGCAGCTCGTTCGGCCTGAGCAGGATGTGCCGCGCGTGCACCTGCTCGACGATGACCTGCTCTTCGGTGCCCCGCACCTCGTTGAGCTTCACGATGTGGAACCCCGTCGGCGTGCGCAGCGGCTCGCTCACCTCGCCCGGCTTCAGCCGCACCACGATGTCGGCGAGAAAGGTGGGGAGCTCCGGACCCTTGCGCCAGCCGAGGGATCCGCCTTCGAGCGCCGTCTGGCTGTTCGAATAGGCCACCGCGAGGCGCGCGAAGTCCTCGCCTTCCTTCGCGCGGCGGTAGACCTCCTCCGCGCGCTTCTCGGCTTCCTCGAGCTGCTCGGGCGTCGCGCCCTGGGGCACGGCGATGAGGATGTGCGAGATGTTGTACTCGCTCGATTCGGACGGCGTCTTCGCCTGCCGCTCCAGGAACTGGTCGATCTCGCGGGGCGAGACCGAGATGCGCTGGAGCACGTCGCGCTGACGCAGGAGCGTCAGCGTGATCTCCTCGCGCATCGCCTCGCGGTAGGCCGCGTAGTCGATGCCCTGCGCGGCGAGCGCACTCGGGAGCTGCGAGAGCGTGAGTCCGTTGCGGCGCGCGACGTCCTCGAGCGCCTGGTTGAGCTGCTCGTCGGAGACGCGGATGCCGAGGCGCTCGGCCCGCTGCATCTGGATCTCCTGCAGCACGAGCCGCTCGAGCACCTGCCGCCGCAGCACGTTGAGCGGCGGCAGCTCGAGGTTCTGCGCGCGCAGCCGCTCGCTGATGATCGCGACCTGCTGATCGAGCTCGCTCATGAGCACGACGCCGTCGTTGACGATGGCGGCGATGCGGTCGAGGAGCACGCCGCTCTCGGCGAGGTCGCGCGTCTGTGCCAGGGCGTTCCCGACGAGCAGGACGGACGCGGCAAGCGCGGTGAGAATCCGGCGCATGGTGTTGATTTCCTTGGGAATCAGAGGGTTGTGTCTGGCGGCGAGTATCCTCGAATCGCGGTCTCGAGGAAAGCGTCGGCACCCGAGCCGAGACTCGCGAGGCCGGTGAGCTCGAGCTGCAGGTACACGCCCGTGTCCTTCTCGCCGGTGCTCCTGCTCACGAAGCGCCGGCCGACCATCCGCAGGCGCCAGCAGCAGGCCCGGTACTCGAAGCCGGCGAAGCGCTCGAGGGACTCGTCGTCCCGCAGCGAGTAGACGTACCGCGCGTAGAGGCTCCAGCGCGGGCCCACCGGCCAGGCGGTCGAGACCTCGGCCTGCTCCAGGCGTTCACGCTGCTGGCGGTAGCCGAAGTTGATCACGCGATCGTCGTCCGGGCGGTACTGCAGCATCACCTGAGCCCGCTCGCTGTGCGAGTCGTCGGGATTCCATTGGAGCCCGAGATCGACGTTCCACTTCGCGTACGTCGTGAGCGCGAGCTGGGCCACGAGGTCCGAGCGACTGCGGTCGCGGACGGTTTCGCCGGGAAGCTGAACGCGCGGGGATTCGAAGTAGTACGTCTGACCGAGCGTCGCGGCGAGGAGCTGCCGGCCGTCGTCGGCATCGAGCAGGCGCGTCGTGATGCCGACGCTCACCTGGTTGGCATCGCTGACGCGATCGGCGCCGACGTAGCGGTTCGTGCGGAAGAGCTGCACGAGATTGAGATCCGGCAGCGCCGTGTCGAAGAGAGGCAGCTCCTCCTGGTTCCGGTACGGCGCATAGAGATAGAGCATCCGCGGCTCGAGCGTCACCGTGCGGCCGCCTTCGGCGCCCGCGGGACGCTCGAACACGAGTCCTGCATCGAGGCTCGCGATGGGGAGCGAGCGCCGCGGCGAGACGGGCCGTCCCGGATCGGTGCCGTCGAGGTCGTACTGCGTGAAGCGCCAGGAAACGTTCGGCCTCACGAAGTAGCCGGCACCGTCGATGTCGAGACCGAGCGTCGGCTGCACATCGAAGCGCCAGCCCGTGACGCCTTCGGAGCGCTCGAAGTTGACGAGCTCCGAATCGAAGCCGTAGCGCAGAATGCCGCGTTTCCCCCAGCCGAAGTCGCCGCCCGCGCGGATGCGCGGCACGCGCGCGTAGGGGCGCTCGAGCTCCACGAGCTCGCGCTCGATGGTCTGAAAGTGCTGCAGCTCGGCCGAGAAGCGCCAGTACTCGTCGCGGTACGCGAGCCGCGCGAGCCGCTCGACGAACGCGATGCTCGTGCCTTCGGGACCCTGCGCGAAGTCCTCGAAGTACTCCGGATCGCTCACCGCGCCCGCATCGATCGTGAAGCGCAGATCGCGCGGCAGCTCCGTGCGGTGGCGGAGCGAGACGAGCCCGCGATAGCGATCCGCGATGCGATCCTCGGGCAGGTAATGGAAACTCAGTCCTCCGCTCTGCCGTCGCGAGAGATAGCGCAGCTCGCCCGAGAGATCGATGCCGCGCCGTCCGTACCACACCGGCTCGAAGGTGAAGTCCGCGTTCGGCGCGATGTTCCAGTAATAGGGCACGGCGAGCTGCAGGCCGCTGCGGCTCGAGTGACCGATGCTCGGAAAGAGAAAGCCGCTCTTGCGCTCCGTGCCGAGCGGGAAGGACAGCCAGGGCAGATAGAGGAGCGGCACGCCCTTGAAGTCGACGCGCGCGGCGCGCCCCGTGCCGAGCCGCGTGCGTGTGTCGAGCGTGATCGCGTCCGCGCGCAGGCTCCACGCGGGATCGGTGACCGGACAGGTCGTGAAGCTCACGTCCTCGAGCGAGATCACGCCGAGCGGAGAGAGATTGAGAGCGCCTGCCGTGCCGCGCGCGCCGCGCTCGCGCAGCTCGAATTCGGCACCGCTGAATTCGGCGCCTTCCGTCGGCGAATAGCGACCGCCGCCGCCGCGGACGCTCAGGATCGGGTCCTCGTACTCGAGCGTGCCTTCGACGCGGAACGATCGATCCGCAGCGTCGTACTGCACGTCCTCGGCGCGCAGCTCCCGATCGCCCTGGCGCACGAGCACGTTCCCCTTGAGCGCGACGTCGCCATCGGCGTCGAGCGTGGCATTGTCGCTGTCGATCTCGATGCGGTCCGGATCGATGGGTGCTGTGGAAGCGGGCGGTGTGCGCGCCGGAGCAGGGCTTTGAGGCGGGCACGACGTATCGGCGGCCTGCGCTCCGGCGGAAGCGGCGAGGCACAGAAGTGCCATCCCGGGAACGCGCCGTCGGCGCGCTCGCGGGAGCGATTTGTGCGCTGGATCCGAACGGCGCATGCGGCTCGACATTATAATGGCGCGCCACCGACCCGCGGTGCGAAAACGCCTTCCCGCTGAACGAGCCGCATGCCGCATACCGATACGCGCCTCGCGCTGATTCACGAGTGGCTGGCGCGCGAACTTGGACTCGACCCCGAGCGCATCGAGACCGCTTCCGCCGACGCGAGCTTCCGCCGCTACTTCCGCGTCTTCCGCCGCGGCGAGACGCTCATCGTGATGGACGCGCCGCCCGACAAGGAGGACGTGCGGCCCTATCTGCACGTCACGCGGCTGCTCGAGCAGATCGGCGTCCATGTCCCGCACGTTCACGCGGCCGATGAAGCGCGCGGTCTGCTGCTCCTCGAGGATCTCGGGCGCACGCACTATCTCTCGCGGCTCAGGGCCGGTGCGGATCCCGAGCCGCTCTACGGCGACGCTCTGCGCGCGCTCGCGGACATCCAGGCGCGCGGCCTCGAGGCTGCACGCGAGCTCGGGCCCTACGACCGCGAGCCGCTCGAGCGCGAGCTCCTGCTGATGCCCGAGTGGTTCTGCGCTCGGCACCTGCAGATCGAGCTCACGACGGAAGAGCGTGAGCTTCTCGCGCAGACGTTCGAGTTCCTCATCGCCGAGGCGCTGGCGCAGCCGCAGGTGTTCGTGCACCGTGATTACCACTCGCGCAATCTCATGGTGCTGCCCGAGCGCAATCCGGGCGTGCTCGATTTCCAGGACGCGCTGCGCGGACCCATCGGCTACGACCTCGTGTCGCTCCTCAAGGACTGCTACATCGCGTGGCCGCGCGGGCGCGTCGAGCGCTGGGTGCGCGGCTACCGCGAGCTCCTCGCCGCGCGCGGCATGGCGGTCGGCAGCGACGATCGCGAGTTCCTGCGCTGGTTCGATCTCATCGGCGTGCAGCGGCACATCAAGGTGCTCGGCATCTTCGCGCGCCTGTGGCATCGCGACGGCAAGCCGGGTTATCTCGACGATCTGCCGCTCACGCTCGACTACGTGCGCGAGGCCTGCACGCGCTACCACGAGCTCACCGAGTTCGCGCGCTTTCTCGAGCGGCGCATCGTTCCGGAGCTGCCCGTGGCGAACGCGCGCGTGGCGGCGGAGCTTTCGCGCACCGCGGGTGCGCGGCACGCATGAAGGCCATCGTGCTCGCGGCGGGCCGCGGCGAGCGGATGCGCCCGCTCACTGACACGACGCCCAAGCCCCTGCTGCCCGTCGCGGACCGGCCGCTCATCTCGTATCACCTCGAAGCGCTCGCGCGTGCGGGGATCCGCGACGTCGTGATCAATCTCTCCTGGCTCGGCGATCGCATCCGGGAGCGGCTCGGGGACGGCGCCGAGTTCGGTGTGCGCATCAGCTACAGTGACGAGGGTCCCGTGGCGCTCGAGACGGGTGGCGGGATCTTCCGTGCGCTGCCGCTCCTCGGTCCCGGTCCCTTTCTCGTCGTCAACGGCGACACGTGGACCGACTACGACTTCTCGCGGCTCCAGCTCGACGAATCGGCCGATGCGCGCCTGGTGCTGGTGCCCAATCCGCCGCATCACCCGCGAGGAGATTTCGGCCTCGAGGGCGACGTGATCGTCGAGCGCGAGCACGACCGCTTCACGTACGCCGGCATCGGCATCTACCGGCCCGAGTTCTTCGCCGGCTGCACGGACGGGAGATTCCCGCTCCTGCCGCTCCTCCGCCGGGCGATCGCTGCCGGACGGCTGCGCGGCGAGCTGTACCGCGGCGAGTGGCTCGACGTCGGCACGCCCGAGCGGCTCGCGGCCCTCGACCGGCGTCTGCGCGGCGGCTGAGCGCGGTCCCGGCAGCTTTCGATGGGGGAGCGGGGCGATTCGCCGTACAATCCGCACATGTCCGAATCCATCAGATCCATCCCCGTCGTCGTGGAGCCGGCCCGCCCGCGCAGCGGCGAAAAATACGTGACGCCTCAGGGCTTTACGGCGATCCGCGACGGGCAGAAGTCCCGCGGGGACGTCTCCCGCGAGGGACTCGCCGGCAAGCCCCCGTGGCTCCGCGCGCGCGCGCCACACGGCGCCGGCTTCCATGCCGTCAGGAACATCGTGCGCGAGCACCGGCTCGCCACGGTGTGCGAAGAAGCCAAGTGCCCGAACATCGGCGAGTGCTGGAACGCCGGCACGGCCACGATCATGCTCATGGGTGCGGTGTGCACGCGTGCGTGCCGCTTCTGCGCCGTGGATACCGGCAATCCGCACGGCTGGCTCGATCCCGAGGAGCCGCAGAACGTCGCGCGCACGGTCGAGCTGATGAAGCTCAAGTACGTCGTGCTGACGTCGGTCAACCGTGACGACCTGCCGGACGGCGGCGCGGCACATTACGCCGCGTGCATCCGCGCGGTGAAGGAGCGCAATCCGGAGACGGCGGTCGAGGCGCTCACGCCGGACTTTCAGGGCGTGCTGAAGGACGTCGAGACGGTCGTCGACTCCGGGCTCGACGTGTTCGCGCAGAACCTCGAGACCGTCCGGCGCCTCACGCATCCGGTGCGTGATCCGCGCGCCGGCTACGAGCAGACGCTCAGGGTGCTCGAGCACGCGAAGCGCCACCGGCCCGACGTGCTCACGAAGACGAGTCTCATGCTGGGGCTCGGCGAGACGGACGAGGAGATCGCCGAGGCCATGGACGACGCGCGTGCCGCGGGCGTCGACATTCTCACGCTCGGCCAGTACCTGCGGCCGACCGTCAATCACCTGCCCGTCGCGCGTTTCGTCACGCCGGCCGAGTTCGACCGCTATCGAGAGTGGGCGCTCGAGAAGGGCTTTCTCGAGTGTGTCTCGGGGCCGCTGGTGCGCTCGAGCTACCGCGCCGAGCAGGCGCTCAACCGCAACAACGCCGGGCTCGACAACCGGGCGCTGGCATCGGGCTCCGGCGGCACACGATGAGCGCCGTGCCCGGCACGATCGTGGAATCGGGCGTTCGCGGGCGCGGCGCGGATGTGCCGTCCGTGAAGATCCGGTTCCTCGGTCGCGTCGAGTACGAGCCCACCTGGCGCGCGATGCAGCGCTTCACCGACGAGCGCGATGCGGGTACGCCGGACGAGATCTGGTTCCTCGAGCATCCGCCCGTCTTCACGCTCGGCATGAATGCCGATCCCTCGCACGTGCTCGCGCCGGGCGACATTCCCGTCGTGCACATCGATCGCGGCGGACAGGTCACGTACCACGGCCCGGGGCAGCTCGTCGTCTATCCGCTCATCGATCTGCGCCGCGCGAATCTCGGCGTGCGCGACCTCGTGACCGCGCTCGAACGCTCCGTGATCGACTTCGTCGCGACGCTCGGCATCACCGCCGAGTGCCGTCCGCGCGCGCCGGGTGTCTACGTGGGTGAGCGCAAGCTCGCGAGTGTCGGCATCCGCGTGCGCCGCGGAGCCAGCTACCACGGCCTCGCGCTCAACGTGGACATGGACCTCGAGCCCTTCTCGCGCATCAATCCCTGCGGCTACCGCGGACTCGAGATGACTCAGCTCGCTGCGCTCGGCGCGCGCATGAGCGTCGAGGAGGCGGCGCGCGGGCTCGAGCCGCATCTGCTCCGGTATGTCGTGCCTCGTGCGCGAGGCTTCGAAGCGGAGCACGGATAGACGGTCCGATCCGGCTTGCTGATCGGCCGGGCATCGACGCGCTCGTGCTTTCGGCTCTGGCGCGCCCACTCCAGATCCCCCGGCGCAGCCTCACACTGACGGCGTCCCGGGGGCGGGCGAGCCTCGAGCGGGCGTGACATATTCGCTCGGCAAAGGGTGCTTTCCGGACCGTCAAAAGTGGGCGTCGGACGAGCCGGTTGAACCTGCAGACGCCGGTCGGAAGCGGATCACCTGTCACGGCATTGCTTCCCGGAACCTGCCGGACGCCGGTCCGACCCGACCCCTTGTAGTTGCGCGGCGGGTTGATCTGCTACCCTCGGCGAGATAATCAGCCAACCAGGCTCATGAAGGGGAGTCACCGGCCCGTGAGTACCGATCCGCGCGAAATCATCGCCAAGTCACCGATGAGCGCGCTGCAGATCATCGCAGTCGCGATCACCATCGGCCTCAACGCGTTGGATGGATTCGACGTCCTTTCCATCAGCTTCGCTTCGCCCGGCATCGCGGACGAGTGGGGAATCGACCGCGCCGCGCTCGGCATCGTGCTCTCCATGGAGCTGGTCGGCATGGCGCTCGGCTCGGTTTTCCTCGGCGGCGTGGCGGACAAGATCGGCCGCCGGCCGACGATCCTCGGATGCCTGACCGTCATGGCCATCGGCATGTTGATGGCCACGACGACGAAGAGCATCGTCGAGCTGTCCGTCTGGCGCGTGATCACGGGCCTCGGCATCGGCGGCATGCTCGCGGCCATCAATGCCGTCGCGGCGGAATTCTCCAACGCGAAGCGCAAGCACCTCAGCGTCTCGCTGATGTCGATCGGATATCCGGTAGGCGCCGTGCTGGGCGGCATGATCGCCGCGCAGCTCCTCAAGTCGTACGACTGGCGCTCGGTGTTCTATTTCGGCTCCGCCGTCACCGCCGCCTTCATCCCGCTGGTGTACTTCCTGATTCCCGAGTCGGTGCACTGGCTGACGCGCAAGCAGCCGGCCGGCGCGCTGGAGCGGATCAACCGCGCCCTGGCACGCATGGGGCATGCGGCCGTCTCGGCGCTGCCCACCATCTCGGCGGAAGTGCGCAAGCGCTCGGCCGCGGATCTCTTCGCCCCAGGCCTCATCGCGGTCACGCTGCTCGTCACCGGCGCCTACTTCTTCCACATCATGACGTTCTACTACGTCCTGAAGTGGGTGCCGAAGATCGTGGTGGACATGGGCTTCGCGGCATCCTCGGCAGCGGGCGTGCTCGTGTGGGCCAACGTCGGCGGCGCGCTGGGCGGTGCGGTGCTGGGCCTCCTCACACTGCGGTTCAGCGTGAAGGCAATCACCATCGCCGTCATGTTCCTCTCTACCGCGATGGTGTTCCTGTTCGGCCGGGCTTCACCGGATCTGAGCGAGCTCTCGCTGCTCTGCGCGACGGCGGGCTTCTTCACGAACGGCGCGATCGTCGGCATGTACGCGATCTTCGCCCAGGCCTTCCCGACCCACGTGCGTGCATCCGGCACCGGTTTCGCCATCGGCGTCGGCCGCGGCGGTTCGGTGGTCGGACCGGTCATCGCGGGCTTCCTGTTCGAGGCCGGCTTCGGCCTGCCCGGCGTCTCTGCCGCAATGGCTCTGGGATCGTCGCTGGCTGCCGCGCTCCTCATCATGCTGAAGCTCAAGCCGGAAGATCCGGCTGCCGAGCGTGAGGAGGAGACGCGGGCGAGCGCGGTCTCGGGTGCCGCGGCGACGCGCGGCGCCTGACACCTCCGGATTCGAGAGCCCTGAGGAGCGGCGCCGCGGCCGGCCCGTGCCGGTCGCGGCGCCGTTTTCTTCGCTGTCCGAACGCGCGGAGGGACTGCCGGAGGGGTGTGTTGCCGGTCGGTACCGCGGCGCAGTGCCGCGCTCAGATGACCATCAGCACTTCTTCGCAGGCGGCGAGCTCCGTGGCGAGCGCGATCACCTGCTCGCGGCTCGTGGCGCGGATCACGTAGGAGATCGACAGGAAATTGCCGTTCTCGCTCAGGCGTTCGGCCACGCGCGAGACGTCGAGATCGGGAGCATGACGCAGAACGATCTCGTCCGAGCGCGCGCGGAGCGTGGCGCTCGTGCGACCGAGAACCTTGATCGGGTAGTCGGTCGGAAACTGCAGGAGCTTCGATTCGATCACCATGGCTGGTCCATCAGCTCGCGCTTGTAGCGCTGGAATTCCTCGTGAATCTTCGTCCAGAGCGGTCCGGGGCGTCCCGTGCCGACGGGGCGCCCGTCGAGGCGGGTGACCGGTGTGATCTCGCGAACCGCTGCCGAGAGCCAGATCTCCTCCGCGCCCCGCAGCTCGGCCTCGCTCACCCGCGCCGCTCTGCAGGGAATGCCCGCGCGCGCGCAGAGTTCCTCCACCACGCTGCGCGTCGTCCCGGGCAGGATGCGGCTCGAGTTGACCGGTGTGCGCACCTCGCCGCCGATGACGACATGAACCGCGGCGGCAGAGGCTTCGGTCAGCTCTCCGTCGCGCAGCAGGATCGTCTCGGCAGCGTTGGCTTCGACGGCGAGCTGACGCAGCAGGACGTTGGCCAGCAGCGCAGTCGACTTGACGTCACAGCGCGCCCAGCGCGTGTCCTGCGCCGTGATGCAGGCGATGCCGTTCTCGAGCGTTCCGGGCGGGGGCTTCGGCCACGGCGCGCAGAACGCGAAGACGGTGCGCGGGATGTTCGGGAGAGGCGCGTGATTGCGCCCGTTCTCGACGCCGCGCGTGACCTGCCAGTAGACGTACTGATCGCCGCCGCCGTTGCGAGCGATGAGCTCGCCGAGGATCGCGCGCCATTCGGCCCGCGTGTGGGGATCCTCCATCGCGATCGCGGCGAGACTCCGGGTCAGCCGCTCACAGTGCGCCTCGAACCGGAACGGCCGGCCGCCGTAGACCGGCATCACCTCGTAGACGGCGTCCGCGAACAGGAAGCCGCGGTCGAGCGGCGAGATGCGCGCTTCGGAGAGCGGCAGATACTTGCCGTTGAGGTAGCAGACCGGAAGCGGCGCAGCCAGAGCGTTTCTCCCTGCCGCGCTCAGTGGAACCAGAGCGCGACGCTATCGATGAGCAGCGTCCACAGACCGCCTTCGGGCACGGGCTGCAGCGACACGAGCGGCGCGCTGGCGACCACTTCGCCGCTTTCGGTGGTGACCGTCAGCTCGCCCACGGCCGTGCCGGCCTCGAGCGGGGCCACCAGGGGCTCGTTCAGCCGCGTCTCGGTGCGGAGCTTCGCCGCCTCGCCGCGGGGCACCGTGACGTAGATGTCCTGCGCGACGCCCACGGGCGCGAGCGCGGTCGCCGCCTTGTACACGCGCGGCTCGAGCACCTTCTCGCCGCTGCCCTTGACCTTCACGGTCTCGTAGAAAGTGTAGCCGTAATTGAGGAGCGCCGCGCTCGCATCCTCGCGCGCCTTGACCGACTTCGAGCCCATGACGACCGAGATCAGGCGCATGCCCTGACGGTTCGCGGAGCTCACGAGGCAGTACCCGGCGCTCTGCGTGTGCCCGGTCTTCATGCCGTCGACCGAGGGGTCGCGGTACAGGAGGCCGTTACGGTTGCGCTGCGTGATGTTGTTCCAGGTGAACTCGCGCTCCGAGTACCAGCGGTAGTACTCGGGAAACTCGCGGATGATGGTGCGCGCGAGGATCGCCATGTCCCGCGCCGTCGTGTAGTGGTTCGGTCCGGGAAGCCCCGAGCTGTTCTCGAAGCTCGTGGAATTCATCCCGAGCTGCTTCGCGTACTCGTTCATGAGCTGCACGAAGGCTTCCTCCGTGCCCGCGATGCGCTCGGCGAGGGCGATCGTCGCGTCGTTGCCGGACTGCACGATCATGCCCTTGATGAGCACCTCGACCGGTACCCGAGAGCCGACCTGCAGGAAGGTGCGCGAGCCCTCCGCGCGCCACGCGCGTTCGCTGATCGTCACCGGCTCGTCGAGCTTGAGGCGGCCTTCCCTGAGCGCGAGGAACACCGCGTAGCCCGTCATGAGCTTGGTGAGGCTCGCGGGCTCGACGCGCTCGTCGGCGTTCATCTCGCCGAGCACGCGGCCGCTGTCACTGTCGATGAGGATGTAGGCGCGGGCGTCGACGGCCGGCGGCTTCGGAATGGGCACCGCGGCGCGCGCGGGTCCGATCAGCGCGACGAGGCACAGGAGCACGAGAGACAGGACAGACGGCGAAGGCAACATCCTTGATGACCCCACGTTGGCGAGACGTTGTTTGAAGCGGCGATTCTAAAGGAACGAAACCCTGATCGGTGACCGTGAGGAGCGCACGGTGTCTAGTCGGCGGCGAGCCGCGCGTCCGGAATGCCGAGCGCTGCGAGGCGCGCGACGATGCGATCGAACTCGGCGACTTCGGTGATCGGTCCCAGCCGCACGCGGAAGAGCCGATCGGCGCGCGAGGGCGGCGCCCAGATGAAGGCATTCGTGAAACCGGCAACCTTCAGCCGCTCGAGGAGCCGCTGCGCGTTGCGCTCGTCGGCGAAAGCGCCCGCCTGCACGAAGAACTCGGGCGGCGGCGTCTGCGCGGTGCGCGTGAGCGTATCGGGCCTGCCGGGCGTCAGCGCGCGCACCTCCACGAGCGTCGTGCCGTCGCGGACCATGTCGAGCTTGAGGGCCGCGGCGTAGGAGAGGTCGATGATGCGGTTGTGGACGAAGGGACCGCGGTCGTTGATGCGCACGACGACGCTGCGGCCATTGCGCAGGTTCGTCACGCGCGCGTAGGTCGGGAGCGGGAGCGTCGTGTGGGCGGCCGTCATCGCGTACATGTCGTAGCGCTCGCCCATCGCCGTCGGTTTGCCGTGGAAATCGGGGCCATACCACGAGGCCACGCCGCGCTCTACGTAGCCTTCCGCGCTCGGCAGCACGTAGTAGCGCTTACCCTGCACCTCGTAGAAGGGCGGATTGCCGCGGGCACTGCGCGGCTCGGGGCGCGGCACCGCATCGGGGATGGCTTCCACGTTGCGCGGCGGATCCGGCAGGCGCGTCTGCTCGCGGGTGGCGCAGGCCGCGAGAAGCGCTGCGAGGAGCCCTGCTGTGGCGATCCGCGCGCCGCCGCGCGTCAGTGTGATTCTCATTCCCCCCGTACCGACTTCAGTTCTGCATCTTCTTCATGCGCTCGGTGATGGCCTCCGCGAGATCGTGAACGGCCATTGCGTAGCGGGTGCTGCGGTTGTAGCGGGTGATGACGTGGAAGTTCCTGAAGCCCACGCGGTACGAGGGGCCGTCCCGCTCTTCGGCGGCGATCAGCAGCGCGGGCGTCGAGTCCGGCAGATCGAGGTCCACCTGTACGCCCTTGGCGCTCAAGGTGCCGACCGTCTCGTTCAGATCCAGGTTTCCCGGCTTGATCTGGAAGCTCGGGTCGGGATCGAGCCGCGCCGCCGCGAGCACGGGCTGGCCCGGCTCCCAGCCATGCGCGCGGAAGTAGTTGGCGACACTCGCAATGACGTCGTCCCAGTCTTCCCAGAGGTTCCGGCGGCTGTCGGCGCTGCCGTCGACGGCGTAGCGCCGGTAGCTCGAAGGCATGAACTGCGGCGCGCCCATCGCACCAGCGTAGGAGCCGGTGATCGAGAGCGGGTCGACGGATTCCTCGTGCGCGAGGAGGAGGAACTGCTCGAGCTCGCTCCTGAAGTAGCTGCTGCGCGGCGGGTAATCGAAGGCGAGGGTGGCGAGCGCGTCGATCACCCTGAAACGGCCCGTGACCCGGCCGTAGAACGTCTCGACGCCCACGATGGCGACGATGTACTGCGGATCGACGCCCTGTTCGGCCGCCACGCGCTCGAGGGTCGCGCGGTGCTCGCGCCAGAAGTCGACGCCGCGCGCGATGCGCTCCTCGGTGAGGAACCGCTGCCGGTACTCCCACCACGGCACGACGCGCTCGGCGGGCTTCGTCATGAGCTCGATGATCTTCGGCTGGGGTCGGGCGTTCGCGAGGATGCCGACGACCCGGTCGCGGTCGAGCACGGCGTTGCGGCTCACGACCTCGTCGATGAAGGCGCGTATGTCGCTGCGATCGAGATCGAAGCGTGCGTCCTCGGCACGCGACGTGTTGGCGCTCGCCGGTGCGAGCACGATGGCCGCGACCAGCAATGAAAGGAGTCGTCGTGTCATGGTGGTCGGGCCCGCCGGCGCTGTCAGCTTCCCACGAGCTTCCGGTGCGAATAGAGCGACATGAGAATACCGAAGCCCGCCAGCAGGGTCACCATCGAGGTGCCCCCGTAACTGACGAGCGGCAGCGGTACGCCGACGACCGGTAGCAGCCCGCTCACCATTCCTGCGTTGATGAACACGTATACGAAGAACGTGAGCGCGAGACTTCCGCCGAGGAGCCGCGCGAAGGTGTCCTGCGTCTGCATCGCGAGGAAGAGCGCGCGGCCGACGATGAAGAGATAGAGAAGGAGCAGGATCGCGAGGCCGAGCAGACCGAACTCCTCGCCCATCACGGCGAAGATGAAGTCGGTCTGTCTCTCAGGAAGGAATTCGAGCTGCGCCTGGCTGCCGTTCATCCAGCCCTTGCCGAATACGCCGCCCGAGCCGATCGCGATCTGCGACTGGATGATGTGATAGCCGGCGCCGAGCGGATCGCTCTGCGGATCGAGGAACGTGAGCACGCGCTGGCGCTGGTAGTCGTGCAGGAAGTGCCAGCCGACCCAGGCACCGATAACGCCGAGCACGGCGAGCGCGGCCATGATCCGCATCTGGAGGCCTGCCATCACGAGCACGAGACCGCCGGCAATGGTGATCAGCACGCCCGTGCCGAGATCGGGCTGCACCACCACGAGCCCTGCCGGCACCAGGATCAGCGCGGCAGTGACGAGCAGCGTGAGCGGGCTCGGAGGCAGCGGCCGCTCGTGCAGGAACCAGGCACAGGTCATCGGCACGGCGAGCTTCATGAGCTCCGAGGGCTGGAAGCGGATGAATCCGAGATCGAGCCAGCGCTGCGCGCCCTTGCCGACGTAGCCGGTCACGTCGACGATGATGAGCAGCACGATCCCGAGCGCGTAGAGCGCGGGCGCGGTCCGGCGCAGGAAGTTGGGATTGACCTGCGCGAGCACCAGCATCGCCACCGCGCCGATGCCGAGACGGATCGCGCCGCGGATCACCGTCGCGATGCTCTGTCCCGAGGCGCTGTAGAGCACGAAGAGGCCGTAGATGGCCACGAGCGCGAGCCCGATCAGCAGCGGTCCGTCGAGCTTGAGGGCGAGCAGCATGCGCGCCGTTCCCGTGAGGGTGCGGCGTGCGCGCGACTCGGCGGATATCTCTTCGTAGATCATTCCCTCTCCACGCGCGTCACGAGCGGCGAGGCACTGCCGTCGAAAGAAGGCGGCGGAGTGTCACCGTCCGGTGCGGCTTCCAGCAGCCACGTGTCCATGACCTTGCGCGCGATGGGCGCGGCGCCCGTGGAGCCGAAGCCGCCGTTCTCGACGAGCACCGCCACGGCGATGCGCGGCTCCTCGACCGGCGCGAAGGCGATGAACCAGGAATGATCGCGCAGGTGCTCGGGCACGGTCTTCTGGTTGTCGAGGCTCTCGGTCCGCTTGACCGTGAACACCTGCGCCGTGCCCGTCTTGCCGGCGATCGTGTACGTCATGTTGCGCCCGGCGGTCGCAGCCGCGGTTCCGCGCCCGCGCAGCGCGCCGATCATGCCTTCCGTGACGACCTGCCACTGCTCGGGCGTGACGTTCTTTATCTCCGTGCTCTTCTGCGGCGCGAGCTGACGCACCTCACCGGTGACCGGATCGCGCAGCGCGCGCACGAGTCGCGGTCTGTACGCGACGCCACGGTTGGCGAGGATCGCGGTGTAGTGGGCGAGCTGGATCGGCGTCACGAGGAAGTATCCCTGGCCGATACCGAAATTGACGGTTTCACCGGGGAACCAGATCTGATCCTCGCGCCGCTTGAACGCCCTCCGCTTCCACTCGCGCGAGGGCAGAAGGCCCGGCCTCTCGCCGCCGATGTCGATGCCCGTCTCGCTGCCGAATCCGAGCGGCGCGAGGAAGGACGAGATGCGGTCGACCCCGAGCTGATGCGCGAGATCGTAGAAGTAGACGTCGCACGAGCGCGCGATCGCGTCCCGCATGTCCACCGGGCCGTGCCGGCCCGATCGCCCTTCGCGGAACGCCAGAGAGCTGCCCGGAAGGCGATAGACGCCGGGGCAGAAACGGTGCGCGTCGGGATTCACGACGCCGTGCACGAGACCGGCGAGTGCCAGCGCGGGTTTGATGGTCGAACCGGAAGGGTAGGTGCCGCGCAGCGCGCGGTTGAAGAGCGGCCGGTTCGGATCGTTCTGCAGAGCGTTGAATTCCGCACGGGTGAGCCCGCGGCCGAAGAGATTCGGATCGAAGCCGGGGCGGCTAACCAGCGCGACCACGTCGCCGTTGCGCGGATCGATCGCCACCACGGCGCCGCGACGGTCGCCGAGCGCTTCCTCGGCCACGCGCTGCACGCGCAGGTCGAGCGTGAGCAGCAGGTCCTGTCCCGCCACGGGAGCCTTGGTGCGAAGCTCCGGGGTGAGAGCACCCTGTTTCTCGACCGGGCGGCCGTGCGCGTTCACGAGCACCTCGCGGAACCCGTTGGTCCCGTGAAGCTCGCGCTCGTAGGCGCTCTCCACGCCGAGCTTGCCGATGAGCGTCGTGCCCGCGTACGCGGCGCGGTCGATGCGCTGGAGATCCTGCTCGCTGATCGCGCCGACGTAGCCGAGCGCGTGCACCGCGAGCTCGCCGTTCGGATAGAAGCGCGCGAGACGCGTTCTGATGTCGACGCCCGGGAACTCGAAGCGCCGCACGGCGAAGCGCGCGATGTCGTCCTCGGAGAGTCGCAGGCGGATCGGCACGCTCTCGAACTCGCGCCGCGAGCGGATCGTGCGCCGCACTTCGTCGAGATCGTCTTCCTCGAGGAGCCCGATCTCGACGAGTCGCGCGAGCGTGTCCTCGAGGTCCGGCACTTCCTCGCGGACCAGCTCGAGCTGATAGGCGGGCTGATTCGTCGCGAGGAGATTCCCGTTGCGGTCGAAGATCATCCCGCGCGCCGCGGGCACGGGCTCGATGCGCACCCGGTTGCCCTGCGAGAGCTCGAGGTAGTAGTCGTAGCGGACGACCTGCAGGATGAAGAGCCGCACGAGCAGGGCGAGCGTCATGAGCCCGATCACGACGCCGGCGACGATCGCGCGCCGCTCGAAGAGGCGCTGCTCCTGCCAGTGGTCCTTGATCCTGACTCCGCGCACCATCCGTCCGCGCTCCCCGCCGCAACCTCAGCGCGGCTCGTACGTGCGCCCGAGCAGGGCGGCTGCGAGCGGCCAGACGAGCGCGCCCGTCGCGACGTGCAGCCATCGACCTGCGGTCATGGCCGGGTGGCCGCTCCATCCGTCGATGGCGAACACGATGAATTCGTACACGAAGAGCGCCCCGAACACGATCAGGGCCTGCTGGAAGAGAGGCTTGGAACGGATCTTCTGGTGCTCGCGCACCGCGATGTAGGTGACGAACGAGAGGGCCAGCGCGTGCTGACCGAGCACGGTTCCCTCGAACACGTCGATCATGAGCCCCGCGACGAATCCGAGGGCGATGCCGCCGGCGCGGGGTGCGGTGATCGACCAGAAGAGCACCGCGAGCACGACGAACGCCGGCCGGGCGTCGTCGAGCCAGGCAGGCAGCGGCAGCACGGTCAGCACCAGCGCCGCGAGCGTCGTGAGCAGCATGGGAGTGCGCGGCTGGCGGTCGCGGGCGCTCATTGCGGCACCTCCTGCACCGCCGCCGTGCGGGCAATCGCCGGAGTGGCGGCAGGAACGGCCGGGTCGCTCGTCGGTGAGAAGGATCCGGATCCGCCGGTGGCCGGCGTCTCGGGTCGAGGTTCTCTCCGGATGGCGGGCTGCGGTTGCGCCGCGGGATCGCCGGCCGGCAGATCGCCGCTCACCGGCGCGCTGGAGGGCGCGGCCGGGTGGGTCTCCTCGAACCAGACGAGCAGCACTTCACGGTCGCGGTCGAGACCGGCGAGCGGTGTGGCGCGCACCTGCGCGAGCGGCTGCACCGCGTCGCGGCGGACTTCGGTGACCCGCGCGACGGGATAGCCGTGCGGGAACACTCCGCCGAGACCGGAAGTGACGAGCAGATCGCCCTCGCGCACGTCCGCGTTTGCCGGCAGGTAGGGCAGCGCCAGAGCGCGCGCGTCGCCGGCTCCGACGGCGATCGTCCGCACGCCCGTGCGCTCGATCTGCACGGGAACCGCGTGCTCGGGATCGGTGATGAGGATGATCTCGGCGCTCCAGGGGCCGACACGCATCGTCTGACCGACGAGGCCCGACTCGTCGATCACCGCCTGGCCCTTGAAGACGCCGTTCTGCGCACCCTTGTTGACGAGGAGCCGCTGGCGGAGGCTGCTGAGCTCGACGTTGACGACTTCGGCGACCAGCCAGCGCTCGATGAGCGGCGGCAGCGCCTCCGTGAGGCCGCGGAGCTGCGCGTTCTCGCGCACCAGCGCGTCGTATCGGACGGTGCGGAGCATCAGCTCGCGATTCTGAGCCCGCAGCCGCTCGTTCTCCTCGCGCAGCGCTGCACGCGTCTCGAAGCTTTCCTCGAGCCACCGCCACGCCGCCGCGGGCGAACGGACCACGAGCTGTATCGGGTAGGCGGCCGCCTGCAGCACGTAGCGGGCCTTCTCGAGCCAGCCGCCGCGCTGGTCGAGGAACATGCAGGTGATCGAGAGCACCGCGTACAGAGTGAATCGGAACCCCGGCGAGGGACCGCGCCCGGGCGATGGCCGGTATCCGCCGGCGAAGGCCATTGCTGTCAGCGCCCTCGCGGGAGGCGCGGGAGTGAGAAGGGAGCGGCCGCACGCGCGGGGCAGGCGCTTCGCTCCCCTTTCTTCAGGGCGTGAGTCCGATCGAGTTCCTGTGCCACGTGCGACATCCCTGCGGGTGGCCCGTCGGGGCTACTCCAGTCCGAAGTGGCCAGGCCCGAGCTCGTCCATCAGCTCGAGAATGCGCCCGCCGCCGCGGGCGACGCAGGTGAGGGGGTCGTCGGCGACGACGACGGGAAGACCGGTCTCCTCGGTCAGGAGCTTGTCGATGTCGCGCAGCAGGGCGCCGCCGCCCGTGAGCACGATGCCCCGCTCGGCGACGTCCGCGCCGAGCTCGGGCGGGGTCTGCTCGAGCGCCTGCTTCACCGCGCTCACGATGGCCTGAAGGGGCTCCTGCAGCGCCTCGAGGATCTCGTTGCTGTTGAGCGTGAAGCTGCGCGGCACGCCCTCGGAGAGGTTCCGTCCCTTCACGGAGAGCTCGCGCACCTGCGAGCCCGGGTAGGCCGAGCCGATCTCGATCTTGATGCGCTCGGCGGTGGCCTCGCCGATGAGGATGCCGTAGTTGCGGCGCACGTAGTTCATGATCGCTTCGTCGAAGCGATCGCCGCCGATGCGCGCGGAGTTGGCGTACACGATGCCGTTGAGCGAGAGCACCGCGACCTCGGAGGTGCCGCCGCCGATGTCGAGCACCATGGAGCCGCGCGCCTCGTGCACGGGCAGCCCGGCGCCGACCGCGGCCGCCATGGGCTCGCTCACGATGGCGACGGTGCGGGCACCTGCGCCCTCGGCCGACTCACGGATGGCGCGGCGCTCGACCTGCGTCGAGCCGAAGGGCACGCACACCAGCACGCGCGGTGAGGGCTTGAGCAGGCGATTGCCGTGCACCTTGTTGATGAAGTACTGCAGCATCTTCTCGGTGTACGTGAAGTCGGCGATCACGCCGTCCTTCATCGGGCGCACGGCAGTGATGTGGCCCGGCGTACGGCCGAGCATGTTCTTCGCCTCGGATCCGACGGCGACGATGACCTTGCCGCCGCGAGTGGGTTCGTCCTGCACAGCGACGACCGAGGGCTCGTTGAGCACGATGCCCTTGTCGCGGACGTAGATGAGCGTATTGGCCGTACCCAGGTCGATCGACAGATCGCTGGAGAAATAGCCGCGCAAGCGTTTGAACATGAAGCGACGACCGGACCGAAGCGGCGGGAGACCCCCCACCAGAAGTGCGCGCTAATCTAGCTGCCGACCAGACAATCCGCAAGGATGCGTGTATCATTTCGAGCGATTTTTTCGCTTCTTTTCGCATCCTCCCTTCAAGCCCATGAGTCTCACACGCGAGCAGATCGAGAGCATCGCGCACCTCGCCCGCCTCGAGCTGAATGTGACGGAGATCCCGGTTTACCAGGAGAGCCTGTCGCGCATCCTCGATTTCGTCGGCGAGCTCGAGCGTGCCGACACTTCGGGTATCGAGCCGATGTCGCACCCGCTTCCCGGGCTGTCGCAGCGGCTGCGGCCCGACGTCGTGACGGAGGAGGATCGGCGCGAGCTCTATCAGGCGAATGCGCCTCGCGTCGAAGCCGGGTTGTACATCGTTCCGAAAGTCATCGAGTGACCATGCACAGACGGACGCTGGCCGAGCTCGCGGCCGGCCTGCGAAAGAAAGAGTTTTCCAGCGTCGAGCTGACCCGCCACTACCTCGAACGGATCGAGCGCGGCCAGCCGGCGCTGAATGCCTTCGTGACCATCACCCGCGAGCAGGCGCTGGCTGCCGCCGAGGCGGCCGACCGGGAGCTCGCGGCCGGGCGGGGCGGCCCCCTCACGGGGGTGCCGATCGTCCACAAGGACATCTTCTGCACCCAGGGGGTGCTGACGACCTGCGCCTCCCGGATGCTGTCGAACTTCGTCTCGCCGTACGACGCTACCATCGTGGCGAAGCTCAAGGCTGCCGGCACCGTGATGCTCGGCAAGGCCAACATGGACGAGTTCGCCATGGGCTCGTCGAACGAGACGAGCTGGTACGGACCCGTGCGCAACCCGTGGAATCCCGAGCTCGTGCCGGGGGGCTCCTCGGGCGGCTCGGCCGCGGCCGTGGCTGCACGCCTGGCGCCTGCCGCGACGGCGACCGACACGGGCGGCTCGATCCGTCAGCCCGCCGCGCTCTGCGGTGTGACGGGCATCAAGCCCACCTACGGCCGGGTGTCGCGCTACGGAATGATCGCCTTCGCCTCGAGCCTCGATCAGGGCGGCGTCATCACGGTGAGCGCCGAGGATGCCGCGCTGGTGCTCGGTGCCATGGCCGGCTTCGATCCGCAGGACTCGACGAGCGTCGACACGCCGGTGCCGGATTACACCGCCACGCTCAACGACTCCGTGGAGGGCCTGAAGATCGGGCTCCTCAAGGAGTTCTTCGACAAGGGGCTCGATCCGGAGAACGAGCAGCGCGTCCGCGAGGCGCTCGCGGTGTACGAGCGGCTCGGCGCCCGGCTGCAGGAGGTGAGCCTGCCGAACCTGCCGCTCTCGGTACCGACGTACTACGTGGTGGCGCCGGCGGAGTGCTCGTCGAACCTCGCCCGCTACGACGGCGTGCGCTTCGGCTATCGCTGCGAGAACCCGCGCGACCTGATGGATCTCTACAAGCGCACCCGGGGCGAAGGATTCGGCGCCGAGGTAAAGCGCCGCATCATGACCGGCACGTACGTGCTGTCGGCCGGGTACTACGACGCGTACTACCTCAAGGCGCAGAAGGTGCGGCAGCTCATCGCGCGCGACTTCGAGCGCGCCTTCCAGGAAGTCGACGTGCTGATCGGTCCGACGACGCCGACGCCTGCCTTTGCGCTTGGCGCGAAGACGTCCGATCCGATCACGATGTACCTCAACGACATCTACACGATCGGCGCGAACCTGGCGGGACTGCCCGCGATCTCCATTCCGTGCGGCTTCGTGCGGGGCCTTCCCGTCGGGCTGCAGATCGTCGGGCGGCACTTCGCCGAGGCGAAGATCCTGAACGTCGCGCACGTCTATCAGCGCGAAACCGACTGGCACCTCCGCGTGCCGCCCGGATGGGCATGACGCTCCTCGCTCTTCTCCGCCGCAAGGGGAGTCGGGCGAAGAGCCGCTGACTGCGGATTTCTGCTTATGGAATGGGAAACAGTAATAGGGCTCGAGATCCACGCGCAGCTTTCGACGAAGTCCAAGATCTTCTCGGGCTCGTCGACGGCCTACGGTGCCGCGCCCAACGTGCAGGCGAACCTCGTGGACCTCGGCTATCCCGGCGTGCTGCCCGTGCTCAATCGCGAAGCGGTGCGCATGGCGGTGAAGTTCGGGCTCGCCATCGACGCGAAGATCGCGCGCCACTCGGTGTTCGCGCGCAAGAACTACTTCTATCCCGACCTGCCGAAGGGCTATCAGATCAGCCAGTACGAGCTGCCGATCGTGGCTGACGGCTCGCTCGAGATCGTGCTCGATGACGGCACGCGCAAGCGCATCGGCATCACGCGCGCGCACCTCGAGGAGGACGCGGGCAAGTCGATTCACGAAGGCCTTCCCGGCGTGACGGGCATCGACCTCAACCGCGCGGGCACGCCGCTCATCGAGATCGTCTCCGAGCCGGACATGCGCTCGGCGAAGGAAGCCGTCGCCTACATGAAGAAGGTGCACACGCTCGTGCGCTACCTCGAGATCTGCGACGGCAACATGCAGGAGGGCTCGTTCCGCTGCGACGCCAACGTGTCGGTGCGCCCGAAGGGCTCCGACAGGTTCGGCACGCGCACGGAGATCAAGAACCTCAACTCCTTCCGCTTCGTCGAGAAGGCGATCAACTACGAGGTCGCGCGTCAGATCGACATCCTCGAATCCGGCGGCAAGGTGGTGCAGGAGACGCGGCTCTACGATCCCGACAGGGGCGAGACGCGCTCCATGCGCACCAAGGAAGAGGCGAACGACTACCGATACTTCCCGGACCCGGACCTGCTGCCGCTCGTGCTCGACGACGCCTTCATCGACGAGGTGCGCGCGAGCCTGCCCGAGCTTCCGGATCAGAAGGCGGCGCGCTTCTCCGAGCAGTACGGGCTCTCGGCCTACGACGCGGGCGTGCTCACTGCGAGCCGCGAGCTGGCGGATTACTACGAGGAGGTCGTGCGCCGGGTGCCGGGGGAGCCGAAGCTGGCGGCCAACTGGGTCATGGTCGAGCTCGCCGCGGCACTGAACCGCGACGGGGTCGAGATCACGGAGAGCCGCGTCTCGGCCGGACGGCTCGCCGGGCTCCTCAACCGCATCGTGGACAACACGATCTCCGGCAAGATCGCCAAGGAGGTCTTCGAGGCGATGTGGACGTCGGGCCGCGACGCCGACACCATCATCGAGGAGAAAGGCCTGCGGCAGATCACCGACACGGCCGCGATCGAGAAGGCGATCGACGAGGTGCTCGCAGCCAATCCGAAGCAGCTCGCCGAGTACCGCGCGGGCAAGGACAAGCTGTTCGGCTTCTTCGTCGGACAGGTGATGAAGGCGACGAAGGGCAAGGCGAATCCGGCTCAGCTCAACGAGCTGCTCAAGAAGAAGCTCCAGGGCTGACGCTGCTTCCGCGACGCGGACTCGAGCGTCGGAGCCCCGGGCTTCTTCATGGTCACGGACATGACTCAAGGCACGCAGGCGTCCGACGAAGTGCGGCGGTTCATCATCGAGCACCACCCGGTGCGCGGGCACTGGGTGCGGCTCGAGTCCGCCTGGACGCAGCTTCGCGCGCATCAGGAGCTGCCGCGGGCGGTGCGCGAGCTGCTCGGTCAGGCCGTGAGTGCTTCGGTGCTCCTTGCGGCCTCGCTCAAGTTCGACGGCGAGCTGACGCTGCAGCTCCACGGTGACGGTGCGGTTCGTCTCCTCGTCGCGCAGTGCACGAACGACTTCCGCGTCCGGGGTGTCGCGCGCTTCGACGAGAGCGCCGGCACGCCGGGCGACTTCGATGTGCCGCTGACCCCCGGGATCTTCCGGCGCCTGGTAGGCAACGACAGCCGCTTCGCGGTCACCGTCGAGTCCTCGGGGACGACGGGACGCGGCGCGCGCTATCAGGGCATCGTGCCGCTCACCGGCAGCTCGCTCGCCGAGTGCCTCGAAGCGTACTTCGCCTCCTCGGAGCAGCTTCCGACGCGCATCCGCCTCGTCGCCGGCGACGAGCGCGCCGCGGGGCTCCTCCTGCAGAGGATGCCCGAGGAAGGCGGCAGAACCGACGGAACGGACGGTAGCCATGCGCAGTCCGCATGGGAGGACGCGGAGAGAGCCGTCGACGTCATCACGGCGGAGCAGCTTCTCGCCGAGAGCGTGGAGACGGTTCTGAGCCACGGCTTCGACACCCGCGATCTGCGACTCTTCAGCGGGGATGCGGTGCGCTTCTCCTGCCGCTGCAACGAAGGTCGCGTCGCGGGCCTGCTGCGTGCGCTCGGTGCGGAAGAGGTACGCAGGCTCGTGAGGGAGCAGGGCGCCGTCACGATCACGTGCGAGTTCTGTCAGCGGCCCTACCGCTTCGACGCCGCGGAGGTCGAGCGGCTCTTCGACCCGGCCAATGCGCCGGAGAACCGGTCTACGCTCCATTGAACGCATCGCCCGGGGCATCGGCACGAGCCGCGCGCCTCGAGCGACTCTTCCATCTGCTCGAGCGTCGCATCCTGCTGCTCGACGGTGCGATGGGGACGCGGCTGCAGCGTCTCGCGCTCGACGAGCTGGACTTCCGTGGCGCCCGTTTCCTCGATTCGGACAGACCGCAGCGCGGCAACTACGACATCCTGACGCTCACGCAGCCGCAGCTCGTCGCTGCCGTTCACCGGGAATATCTCGAGGCAGGCGCGGACGTCATCCGCACCAACACCTTTCTTGCGAACGCGCCGTCACAGTCGCCTTTCGGCATGGCGCACGTGGTGCACGAGCTCAATCTCGAAGCCGCACGCCTTGCGCGGAGCATCGCTGACGCACATGAAGAGGAGTCGGGCCGTGCGGTTTTCGTGGCGGGAGTGGTCGGACCGACGGATCGCGCGGTTTCGCTGACGAAGGGAACGGATACCGCCGACGCACGTGGCGTGAGCTTCGACGAGCTCGTCCGCGCTCATGCCGATGCCGTCCGCGGCCTCATGCACGGAGGCGCGGACCTGATCCTCATCGAAACCGTGTTCGATGCCGCGAACGCACGCGCTGCCCTCGAAGCCGCGCGGAAGGTATTCATCGAGCTCGGATACGAGCTGCCGCTCGCCGTGAGTCTCACGCCTTGCGACGACGATGGACGCATTCGCTCAGGCGAGACACCGGGAGAGGTCTGGGAGGCGATCCGCGACGCGAAGCCGCTCATCGTCGGCCTCAACTGCGGAAGCTCGCCGCGAGCGCTGATCGCGTGCGTGCCGGAGCTCGCACGCGTCGCCGAAGACGCCTTTGTCTGCGTGTATCCGAGCGCAGGGCTTCCCGATGCGGCTGGAAACTATCCGGCGACACCGCACGATCTCGCGGAAGAGATGCGTGCGCTCGCGGCTCGAGGTGTCATCAATATCGCGGGCGGCTGCTGCGGTACGACACCCGGCCACATTCGTGCGCTTCGTGCCGCGCTGAGCGGCGAGCCAGGGGGCACTGCGATGCTCAGTTCGCGAGGCGCGTGCGGGATTCGAGCTGCGCGAGGTAGGCGGTGCCGCCGAGACCCTGCATCTGATCCAGGATCCACTGCTGGCGGGATATGACGTAGCGCGAAGGGCGATCGACCCGCATGCGCTTCGGATTCGGGAGCACCGCCGCGAGCAGCGCCGCCTCGTGGCGCGTGAGCTTCGCCGCTGACCTGCCGAAGTACGTCTGCGCCGCCGCCTCGACGCCATACACGCCGCGGCCGAACTCCGCGACGTTGAGATAGACCTCGAGGATGCGCTTCTTCGGCCAGATGAGCTCGATCAGCACGGTGAACCATGCCTCGAGCCCCTTGCGCAGGTAGCTCCTTCCGGGCCACAGGAACAGGTTCTTGGCGACCTGCTGAGAGATCGTGCTCGCGCCGCGCAGTCGGCCGCCGCGCTCGTTCTCCTCCATGGCCTGGCGGATCGAATCGATGTCGAAGCCCGCGTGCCACGCGAAGCGCTGATCTTCGGCCGCAATCACGGCGACGGCGGCGTGCGGCGAGATGCGTTCGAAGTCGACCCATTCGTGACGGAAGCGGTACTGCGCGTCGCCCTGCGCGGACGCGGCGATCCGTTCACGCAGCATGAAGGCGCTCGTGAACGGATCGATCCAGCGCAGGAGCAGCACCGGCAGCGCCGTCACCACGATGAAGGCGAGGACGGTGATCGACGCCCAGCGCGCGAGGCGCGAGCCGAAGGATCTCGTCCGGGCGCGCTTCACCCGGCCCGGTCGTGCATCTGCATGGATCGAGGGTAAGGATCGCCTATGCGGCATCGACGCGGCGCGCGGAGACGATCACCACGTCTTCGAGCGGGACGTCGTCGTAACCCTTGCGGCGCCCCGTCGGCAAGGCGGCGATCCTGTCGATGACGTCCATGCCTTCCGTCACGCGCCCGAACACCGCGTAGCCGTACTCGCCGGGGCGGTGATCGAGAAAATCGTTGTCCGCGAGATTGACGAAGAACTGCGACGTGGCGCTGTTGATGTCGCTCGTGCGCGCCATCGACAGCGTGCCGCGCTCGTTCCTGAGACCGTTGTGCGCCTCGTTGCGCACGGGCGGGTGGGTGCGCTTCGGACGCATGTCGCTCGTGAGCCCGCCGCCCTGGATCACGAAGCCGGGAATCACCCGATGGAAGATCGTGCCGTCGAAGAATCCTTCGTCGACGTAGCGCAGGAAATTCCGCACCGTCTCGGGAGCTTCCGCTTCGTAGAGCTCCACCGTGAAGTCGCCGTGCGTGGTCTGGAATCGAACCATGTCGTCCTCTCGAGGGTTCAGGCGGCAGGCCACTGCGCTTCGGTGACGCGTTCGTGCCCGGCCAGGTCGCGGTGCGAGCGTACGTGAGTGAAGCCGCGGGCGACAAGCTCGCGCGCGACGAGCGGTGCCTGCTGAGCCCCGTGCTCGAGAACGATCCAGCCGCCACGCTCGAGGTGCTCGGGCGCTCCCGCGATGATCTCCCTCAGGCACGCGAGCGCGTCGGGACCCGGCGTGAGCGCGGCCGACGGCTCGTATCCGAGCTCGGGCTGCAGGAGCGCGGGATCGTCCGCGGCAACGTACGGCGGATTGCTCAGCACGAGATCGAAGATCCTTCCGGCGAGCGGCTCGAACCAGCTTCCGTGCAGGAATTCGATACGTTGCAACCCCAGCCGCTCGGCGTTCGCCCGCGCCACCGCAAGCGCGTCCTGCGAGATGTCGGTCGCCGTGATGCTCCACCCCGGCCGCTCGTGCGCGAGGGCGAGCGCGATCGCACCGGATCCCGTGCCCAGGTCGACGACGCGTGCCGTCGGCGCCGTGTGCAGCGCGAGCGCACGCTCGACGAGCAGCTCGGTCTCCGGCCGCGGCACCAGCACCGCGGGACTCACCGCGAGCGGCAGCGACCAGAACTCGCGCTCGCCGACGATGTAGGCGAGAGGTTCGCCTGACACACGGCGCTCGATGAGCGACGCATAGCGCGTCCGTGCGACGTCATCCGGCCGGTCCTCGGGGTGAGAGCGCAGCCGCGCCCGCGGCACGCCGAGCACATGGGCGAGCAGCAGCTCCGCCTCGAGGCGCGGCATGTCCACCGTCCCCGCCAGCCGTGCCGTTGCCTGCCTCAGCAGGTCCTCTGTCGTGAGATTCGCGCTCATTGCCCTTAAGATTCGCGCATGCCGCAGCCTTCACCCCTTTTCTCGCGCCCCCGATCGACCGGCGAAGTGCTCGACTGTGCCTTTCGGGTCTTTCAGGCGTCGTTTCTCTCGTGTCTGCCTTATGGCATCGCCAGCATGGTGAGCGGGCAGCTTCCCAATATCTACGACATCGCGTCGGGCCGGGGACTGCGTGGCGCCGACAGTGGCGATTTCATCTGGTGGGCGCTCTACGTCCTCGGCGCGCTCGCCTCGCTCGTAATGCTGAGCGCGATCATCCTGCGCCAGTATGCGATCGCCACCGGTCAGCGTCCGTCGACCTCCGGGGAGCTTCGTCGCGCCCTGCTGAAACTCCCGGCGGTGATGCTCGTGATGGTGCTGAGCGGCATGGTGCCCGGTATCCTCATGCAGCTTTTCGCCACCGCCGGCATGCTGCTCGGCATGGTCCTCGTCGCCGTGGGGGCCCTCGTTGTGGTGGTGCTGCTCGTCGTGACCTGGCACGTCATCCTGATCGAGGACCTGTCCGCGCTCCGCTCGATGGCGCGCAGTGTGCGCCTCGTGTGGGGAACCTGGTGGAGGACGTTGCTGATCCTGGTGATCGCGTTCGCGATCCTGTTCGTATTCTACGTGCTCGGCGCCGCATTCGGCGCGCTGTTCTCGCGCGGCGCGGACATCGCCATCGTGACGGCGGCGTCCGCCGTGATCGTGACCGCGCTCGGCGCCATCGCCTCGCCCTTCATGTGTGCAGTCATCCTCGCCGTCTACGCCGACCTGCGCACGCGGCGCGAGGGCGTGGATCTGGAGCGGCGTCTGGCGACTGCAGCAAAGGACTGAGTAACCGTGTGGAGCCGCCGTGTCCGGCACGTGCTGCTCGCAGCGCTTCTCGCCGGACCGTGCGCTCAGGCACAGGACGCGCTTCAGGCCATCGACTCCTGTCTCGCGCGTCTCGATCCGGTAGCGGACGTCGGATACGAGCGCATCGCGGCGCGCTGTCCCGATCTCACGCGCACGCTCACGTCGAGCGGCTGGTCGGAGTGGCTGCCGGCGTCCTGGCGCGAGCCGGGGAACGATCTCTCCGCCGGAAGCCTGGAGGAGCTGCGTGCGATCGTCACGCGTGAGCTCGCGTCCGAGCGCGTGGGGCCGCAGCCGCGCGTCGAGCGGCTGCACGAAGTGCTGGCCGAGCTCGATACCTCGCGCGAGCGCGGCGGACTGTGGGAACGTTTCCGGAACTGGCTGCGGAGCCTCTTCGAGGCGAGCGACGATCCGGAAGGGCCTGGGTGGTTCGCCCGCCTGATCGAGCGCATGGGTGTCTCGCAGGCCGTGATCGAGATCATCACCTACGTGGGACTCGCGCTCGCCGTCGGCCTCACGCTGCTCATCCTCGTGAACGAGCTCAGGCTCCTGCGCGATTCGCGGCGGAGGAGCACGACGAGGCGAGCGGAGGAGGCGGCGACTCCCGCTGCACGGGGGCCTGTCACGTGGGCGGACATCGAAAGGGTCCCGCTCGTCGAACGTCCCGGACTTGCGCTGCGCCTGCTTGCCGATCGTCTGACGAGCGCGCAGCGCCTGCCGCCGGCTGCGAGTCTGACAGTGCGCGAGCTCGTGCGCACCGCGCGTCTCGACGATCCGGACGACCGGCGCCTGCTCCTCGGCCTCTCGCAGGTCTGTGAGCGCGTGCGCTACTCGCCGGAGCCGGTCGAGGCCGCACCGCTCGAGGAAGCGGTCCGCGACGCGCGTACGCTCTATGAGCGTATCGGTGTGCGGGAGGCACACGCGTGAGCGATCGGCTCTTCACGCTGCTGTGTGCGCTCGGCGCGCTGTTCCTGTTCCTCGCCATGTTCGTGCGCGGCGGCAGCGGCTTCGATCAGGGACGAGACGTACCGCGCCCGACTTCGGTCGAGCGGCGCGGCAACGGCTACTACGCCGCGGCGTCCTGGCTGCGCTCCGAAGGCGTGCGCGTCGAATCGCTGCGCGAGCGCTTCGACGCGCTGCTTGCGCGCGAGGATCTGCCGCCGACGGGAAATCTGCTGATCGTGACGCTGCCGGCGACGACCTCGTTCAACACCGAGGAGTTCCTGCCTCTCGATCGCTGGATTCGCCGCGGGAATACGCTGCTCGTGCTCGCGGCGCTTTCCGACAATCCCGACTGGGCGTTCGCGCTCGGCGGGCTCGCGCCCGGCGATCTCAATCTTCTCACCGGCCTCGAGTTCGAGACGGTGCGCATGCGCGAGCACCGTCTGCAGACCGCGCGCAGCCGCGACGGTCGCCGGCCCTCCGTTCCGCCCGGCGATCCTGCGGAGCGCACGCAGCCTCAGCCCGGGGCCCCGGTTTCCGCCGCCTTCGCGGAACCCCGGCACTCGGCGCTCGCGGCGAACCGCAGCCATGCCTATTTCGTGGGCGTGCGCGAGGCGATCGCGCTGTCCGACTATCCGCAGCAGCCCTGGACGGTGAAAGTGCCCTACGAGGGGTTCGTGCTCTCCCTGGCGCGCCAGCGTGAGACGGGCGAGGGCGTGCTGTGGACGCGGCCGCTCGGCGAGGGCCGTATCGTCGTGAGCGGTTTCGGCTCGCTGTTCACCAATCGCGCGCTCGGGCTCGGTGACAACGCGCAGCTCCTCGCGAACATCGTGAGCGTCAATGTGAGCCCGGAAGGCGCGGTGCTCTTCGACGACGTGCACCAGGGGCTCGGCGCCGTGTACGACCCCGCACAGTTCTATCGCGATCCGCGGCTCCACGCGACAATCGGTATCCTGATCGCACTGTGGCTCGCGTGGGTGCTCGGCTCGACCCGTCTGCGCGCGCCGGTGCGGCGCCTGCCGGCACCGCGCGACGCGGATCTGGTGCGCGCCGCGGGCGAGCTGCTCGCCCGCGTGCTGCGTCCGGACGCCGCGGCGCGACGGCTGTTCGAGCACTTCTTCCACCGGATCTCCGCGCGTACCGGATCGAGGCCCGGCGGTTCGCCCTGGGAGGTGCTCGAGCGCAACCCCAGGGTCGCGCCTGCCGACCTCGAGCGGCTGCGCGCGTGGTACGCGGATGCGCACGCGGCGCAGCGCGTGCCCCTGCGAAGGCTCCATAATCTCATCGTCCGCGTCGAATCCCAGCTCGCATGAGTACCGAACCGCATGAGCGCCGCACTCACTGAACTCGAATCCTTCCTCGCCCGGGAGCTCGGCCGCGTCGTCATCGGGGCCGACGCCTCGATTCGCGCACTGCTCATCGCGCTCGTCGCGCGCGGGCACGTGCTCATCCAGGGCGTGCCCGGGCTGGGCAAGACACTGCTCGCGAAGACGCTGGCGCGCGTGCTCGGCGGCCAGTTCAAGCGCATCCAGGGCACGCCGGATCTGATGCCGAGCGACATCATCGGCGTGCACGTGTACGACGAGTCGAAGCGCGATTTCGTGTTCCGCCCCGGGCCGCTCTTCGCCGACGTGGTGCTGATGGACGAGATCAACCGCGCGGGACCGAAGACTCAGTCGGCGCTGCTCGAGGCGATGGAGGAGCGCCAGGTGAGTCTCGAGCGCGAAGTATTCGCGCTGCCCGAGGACTTCCTCGTGCTCGCGACGCAGAATCCGCGCGAGTTCGAAGGAACCTATCCGCTGCCCGAGTCGCAGCTCGACCGCTTCATGCTGCGGATCGACATCGACTATCCGGAGCGCGCGGCGGAGGCGGAGATCCTCGCGCGCTACGGTGCACGTCTCGGCGCGGTGCCATTTCCCGCGGAGCTCGGCGCCATCGATCGTGCGCTGCTCGCCGCGGCGCGCACCGAGGCCGAGCGCATTCACGTCGCCGAGGCGCTGAACGGCTACGTGCTCGATCTCGTGCGCGCCTCGCGCGAGCATCCCCACGTCGCGCTCGGGCTCTCCACGCGCGGAGCGCTCGCGCTGGTGAAGGCGGCGCGCATCGCGGCGGGCCTGCGCGGCGGGGATTTCGTGACCCCTGACGACGTGAAGGAGGTCGCGGTGTGGGTCATGCCGCACCGTATCGCGCTCACGCCGGAAGCGGCTCTCGAGGGAGTGAGCGACGTCGACGTGGTTCGGGGGCTGCTCGACACGACGCCCGTGCCACGCTGAACGACGCCTCGTTTGCCCGGCTGCGAACATGCATCTCGCGTCGCGTGCCTACGTCCTCCTGGTGCTCACCGCGGTGCTCGCGATCGCGGGCCTGTGGTCGAGCGACCCGGTGCTCGCGGGCGCATGGCGCCTGCCGGCGCTGCTCCTGCTCACAGGACTCGCGCTGGAGGGTTTCCTGATCCGGCGCACGCCGCTCACGGTGCGCCTCGAAAGCGCGGTGCGGGCTTTTCTCGGGCGGAGAGAGCAGGGCGCTTTTCTCTTCCGGAACGAAGGCTCGCGCGAGCTGCAGCTCGAATACTTTCCGGCGACTCCACCCGGCATCGAGCCGCTCGATTCGTCGCGCAGGATCCGCATCGCGGCACGCGGTGCGACGCGCGATCCGGTGACGCTCCTTCCGGTGAGGCTCGGCGAGCAGCGCTGGCCCGAGTTGCCCGCGCGTCTCCTCGGACGCTTCGGGCTCGCCTGGTGGCCGCGTAGTCTCTCGCCGGAGCGCACGATCACGGTGAGCCCGGACACTCTGCATGCCGCGCGCAGTCGTCCGACCGGCAATCCCGCGGGCTCGCGCCCGCGGCGCATCGTGGGTGCTGGCTCGGAGCTGCATCAGCTGCGCGGCTATGTGCCCGGCGATCCCATCGCGCGCATCGACTGGAAGGCGACGGCAAGGCTCGGCACGCTCATCAGCCGCGAGTTCACCGAAGACCAGCATCTCGACATCGTCGTCGCGATCGACGCCGGGCGACTGAGCCGGGTGCGCGCCGGGGCGCTCGACCGGCTGGGGCTCTACGCGAACATCGCCGCGCGGCTCGCCGAGGTCGTCACGCCGAACGACGATCGTATCGGGCTCGTGGTGTACTCGGACCGCGTGCACGCCGTCGCGCCGCCGACGCGCGGTCTCACGGCCGTGATCCGCATCCGCAGGACGCTCGAGCGTCTCGCCGTGCTCCCCGCGGAATCCGACCCCGTCGACGCCGCGGTACGCATTCGAACTCTCCTGCGGCATCGCGGGCTGGTAGTGCTGCTCACCGATCTCGAAGACGCGACGATCTCGGGTCAGCTCGCACGCGCCGTGCGGCTGCTCTCACCGCCGCATCTCGTGGTCGTGGCCGGTGTGCAGAGTGCCGAGATCGCGTCTCTCGCCCGCACGCCCGCGCGCAGCTGGAGGGATCCCTGGATCGCTCTCGCGGCGCAGGAGCACGAGGCGCGGGCGCACAGCCACCGTCTGCTGCTCGAGCGCCTCGGCGCGCCCGTCGTCGCAGCGCGCGAGGAGCTGCTCGAGCGCGCCGTGTTCGCGCGCTACGAGTCGCTGCGGCGCACGCGGCGCGTGTGAGCCCGCGCTCACGCGGGGATCGGAGAAGGATCGCGACTGCGGCCGAACAGCCAGCCGCGCAGCATCGCGACCATGAAGAGCCAGTAGCCCACACCGATCACGATGCGCGTCCAGAGCGGGAACTCGGGATCGGGTGAAACATAGCCCTCGATGAATCCGCAGCCCGCGAGCAGCAGCACACAGGCGAGCAGGAGCTTTCCCGAGCGCATCGCCGCCCGCTGGAAGGATTCGGCGCGCGTGGGCGCATCCGGACGGACGAGCGCCTCGCCGACCGCGGCGCCGGCCGCGCCGGAGAGGCACAGCACCGACAGCTCCACGCACCCGTGCGCGACGATGAATTCGAAGAGCCGCCCCGCGAGCCCGTGCTGCGCCGTGAAGGCGAACACCGCGCCGAGCATCAGACCGTTGAGTCCGACGATGTAGAACGTGCCGAGCCCGAACAGGAATCCGGCGCAGAAGGCCGACAGGCTCACCATCACGTTGTTGCTGAGTATCTGCAGCGAGAGCACGGAGGAGGGCACGACGTTGAGCAGGCCTTCCGTCCACAGCGCACCGCGCTCCACCGTGGCGATGAGCTCGGGTGAAGCGAAGAGTCCGATGAGCGCCGGATACGTCGACACGAGCCACCACCCGGCCGCGACCGCCGCCACGAAGAGCGCCGTGACCCAGGCGATGTGGGGCGCGAGAGCGCTCACGACCTCGGGGACCTGATCGCGGAACAGGCTCCAGAGTGCATAGCCCGGATGCGCCGCGCGCCGGTGAAGCACCGCATGCGTCTGCGCGTACGCCGCCTCGAGGTACTCGCGCGTGCGGCTGTCGGGCATCAGACGCCGCGCCGTCGCGAGGTCGTGCGCAAGCACCCGGTAGTCGTCGACGAGTCGCGTCGCATCCGCGATATCGGCGGTTCGTCCGCGCGAGAGCCGGCGCGCCCGCTCCACGGCTTCGCGCCAGCGTTCCGCCCGCTCGAGGAGCGCCGCGGCGCGTGCACGATCCCGGCTGCGCTCGTTCATGGCGATCCCGCCCGCACGAGACGCTCGAGACGCGCCCGCAGAGCGTCGTCCGTCTCCGGAGAATCGGCCTGCGCGTCACCGGATTGCGCCGGCGACGCACGGACGAGAATGGCCTGTGCGATGCGCGCACGCGATGCAGGTTCGAGCGTGTGCCAGCGGCGCAGCAGCTCGCTCGCGATCTCGGCGTGCGCGGCATCGAGCCCGGTCTCGCGCACCGCCACGGTCAGATCCTCGAGCGCCGGAGTCTGCGCCCGCTCGTACACGAGCAGTGTCCCCGCGGCGAGATCGCCGATGCGCACGCGATCGCGCGTGAGCATCGTCGAGAGGAGCCCGACGCCGTACATCAGCGGAAAGGAGTCGATCAGACGGAACACGTTGCGCGTCAGCAGTGCGCCGATGCCGGGCGTCCCGCCGTCGCGCGTCACGATGCGGATGCCCGCGAGGCGCTTGCCCGGCGTACGGCCGTGCATTACGACCTCGAGCACGAAGTGATAGAGAAAGTAGATGGCGGCCGAAGGGATGACGACACCGATGAACCACGCGGCGTCGGATGTGAGCGGCGGCGCGAGCGTCTCGCCGCCGTGGTAGAGAAACGCGCCCGCGATGTACCACGCGGCCGCGAGCGCCGTGCGGATCATCCAGTCGATGATGAAGGCAAAGGCGCGTGCGCCGGGTCCCGCGATCGGCAGCGCGACGTCGACGCCGGTCGCGCTGTCCACGACCAGATCCGCCGCGGAAGCGGGCGGTCCGGCCGGGGATGCGGGCGACCTGTTCATTCTTCCGCCGCGAGCTGCTCGGCCTGGTATTCCTGCTGCAGCGCCTCGATGAGCTCGTCGAGGTGCCCGTCCATGATCTCCTGCAGCTTGTACAGCGTCAGATCGATGCGGTGATCGGTGACGCGCCCCTGCGGGAAGTTGTAGGTGCGGATGCGCTCGGAACGGTCCCCGGTGCCCACCTGCAGCCGCCGTGCCTGCGCCTGTGCAGTCTGCTGCTTCTCCTGCTCCGCGGCGAGCAGGCGCGCCCGGAGCAGCGCCATCGCACGCGCGCGATTCTTGTGCTGCGAGCGTTCGTCCTGGCACTCCACGACGATGCCGGTCGGCAGGTGCGTGATGCGCACCGCCGAGTCGGTCTTGTTCACGTGCTGACCGCCCGCACCCGACGCGCGGAAGGTGTCGATGCGCAGATCCGCGGGATTGATCTCGATGCTCTCGATCTCGTCGAGCTCGGGCAGGATCGCGACCGTGACCGCGGACGTGTGGATGCGGCCCTGTGCTTCGGTCGCAGGCACGCGCTGCACGCGATGCGTGCCGGACTCGAACTTGAAGCGCGAGAACGCACCGCGCCCCACGACGCGGCTGATGATCTCCTTGTATCCGCCGTGCTCACCCGGGCTCTCGCTCAGCACCTCGACCTGCAGCCCCTGGCTCTCCGCGTAGCGCGAGTACATGCGGAACAGGTCGCCCGCGAAGATCGCCGCCTCGTCGCCGCCCGTGCCGGCACGGATCTCGAGGAAGATGTTCTTGTCGTCGCGCGGGTCCCGCGGCACGAGGAGCTTGCGCAGCTCGGCTTCCTCGATCTCGAGCAGCCGGCGCACGCGCGCCGTTTCCTCCTCGGCGAGCTCGCGCATGGCGGCATCGGCGTCGCGGCTCATCTCCTGCGCCGCGGCAAGCTCCGCTTCCAGATTCAGATATCCGCGGTAACGCTCCGCCACGGGCTGAAGCCGCGCGTACTCCACCGACAGATCGCGAAACTGCTGCGATCCCCCGGCAATTTCAGGATCCGCGAGCAGACGGCCGACCTCCTCGAAGCGGTCGGTCATCTTCTCCAGGCGCTGACGGATGGATTCCTTCATCGACTCGACTTTCCGGGTGCGCGGCGGTGCCGCGGCTCGGTCGCCGCTCGCGCAGCGTGCGGGCGCGGCATTCTCCGGGATGGCCGCCGGATATGACAAGGCACGCTTCGGCTATAGTGCGCCATATGACTCGAATCTCCCTTGCCGCAATGCTCACCGCCCTGGGGCTGCTGTCGGGCGTCCTGCCGGGCTGCTCTTCCACCACGCCGCGCGCAGAGCCGGAGCAGCCGCCCGACGGTTCCGAGACGAGCTCGCTCACCGTCGTGGCCGAGATCGCACTCGAGCGCGGGGACTGCCGGTCCGCATCCGAAAGCTATGCGCGCGCGGCTCAGGGCGGAGATGCGGAGCTCGCGAAGCGCGCCGCCCAGGTCGCGTTCTCCTGCGAGCATCTGCCTGCGGCGTGGGAAGCCGTGCAGCGCTGGCGCGCGCTCGCGCCCGACGATACGGATGCCGCCACGCTCTACGCCGTCGTGGCGCTCAAGCTCTACAAGCTGCGCGAAGCGCGCGGCGTGATCGCGCAGCTCGCGCGCGACGGCGGCCGGAGCTCGGAAGGCGCGTTGAGCGAGCTCGCGCAGATGCTGCTCCAGGAGTCGGATCCTGCGACGGTGCTCGCGGTGCTCTCGCCGGTCGCGGAAGGCTCCGGGACCTCGCCGAACGTCCTGGCGCTGCTCGCCGACATCGCGCTCGAGGCATACCACCTCGAGCGTGCGGAGCGATACGCGAAGCAGGCGCTCGCGCGCGATCCGCAGGCCGCGGCCGCGAAGCGCGTGCTGATCCGTGTCTACGTCCTGCGAGGCGATGCTCCGCGGGCCATCGAGCTCGCGCGCGAGATCGCGCTCGCGGATCCTGAAGGGAGCAGCTTCGAGCTCGCCGACGCGCTCATGGGACTCGAGCGCCTCGAGGAGGCGCGTCAGGAGCTCGAGCGGCTGCACGCGGAAGGCGTCGCGCAGGGCGAAGTCGAGCGGCGCCTGGCGCTGCTCGCTCTCGAGAGCGGCGATTTCGACGAGGCGGAGCGGCGGCTCACGGCGCTCGCGACGAGCGGCGAGGGGACCGACGCCGCCATCTTCTATCTGGCGGAGATCGCCGAGCGCGAAGGCGATTACGAGAGCGCGCTCGCGGGCTACCGCCGGCTCGCCAACTCACAGCTCGCGATCACCGCGCGCGCCCGCGCGGCCGGCATTCTTCTCGAGCGCGGCGAGCGCGCCGAGGCGCTCGCGATGCTCGACGACTACGCAACCGAGCATCCGGAGCAGGCGTTCGAGCTCACGCTCATCAAGGCGCGGCTGTTCGCGGATCACGGCGACATCGAGAGCGCCATCGCGCTCCTCGATGCGGCGCTCGAGCGCCATCCGGGGCATCCGTCGCTCCAGTACGAGCGTGCGGTGCTGCTCGAGCGCGGCGGCCAGCTCCGCGAGTGTCTCGATGCGCTGGAGAAGCTCCTCGAGGAGCGTCCCGGAGATCCCGCGGTCATGAACGCGCTCGGTTATACGATGGCCGATCACGGGATCGAGCTCGCGCGTGCGGAAACGCTCATCCGCCGCGCGCTCGAGAGCGCACCCGACAATCCGGCGATGCTCGACAGTCTCGGCTGGGTCCGTTTCCGGCGCGGCGACACGCGCGCGGCGATTCCCATTCTCGAGCGCGCGTATGCGCTCGGCCGCGATCCGGAGATCGCGGCTCACTGGGGCGAGGCGCTCTGGGCGAGCGGCCAGCAGCAGCAGGCGCGCACGATCCTGGCGACGGCGCTCGCTCGTGCGCCGCGCTCGCAGCCGCTCAGGAAAACGATCGATCGCCTGCTCTCCGCGGTGAATCCGTGACGATGACGGCGGCTCTTCGCGTGCACGGCACGGGATTCCGGCCGGCGCGTCTCGCGCTGCATGCGCTGCTCATGGTGCTGCTCCTCGGGCTCGTCGGATGTCCGACGGTGCCGCAGCGACTTCCGCCGACGCAGCCCTGGGAAGAGCGCCGCGCGGAGCTGCAGACGCTCGATCGCTTCGCGTTTCGCGGCCGGGTCGCCGTCGCAGCGGGCGAGGAGGGCTTCAACGCCCGTCTGCGATGGCAGCAGGAAGGCGCGCAGACGGCCGTCGCGCTCGACGGACCGCTCGGCGTCGGCGGCGTGCAGGTCACGAGCGATGGCGAGGGGCTCGTCGTCGTCACGTCGCGCGGCGAGCGTTTCGACCGCGAAAGTGCGGCCGAGGCCCTGCAGAGGCAGCTCGGATTCGATCCGCCGCTCGCGAGCCTGCGTTACTGGATTCTCGGTGTGCCGGATCCATCCGCACCGGCGCAGGAGGTTCTGGACGAAGCGCAGCGCCTGGCGGGCCTCGAGCAGCACGGCTGGCAGATCACCTACGGGCAGTACGCGCCCGTCGCAGGACGCTGGATGCCGCAGCGGATGACGCTCCAGCGTGAAGGCGTGCGCGTGCGGGTGATCGTCGATCAGTGGGAAGCCGGAGTGCCATGACGACGGCGCGTACAGAGCCCGGAGAAATCGGGGCCGGGCCGGGCGAGACGCTGTGGCCTGCGCCCGCGAAGCTCAATCTCTTCCTGCACGTCACCGGGCGCCGTCCGGACGGCTATCACGAGCTGCAGACCGTGTTCCAGCTCGTGGACCTGTGCGACACGATCGGCATTACGGTTCGCGACGACGGGCTGATCGAGCGCCGCGAGGGTCCGCCGGAGGTGCCCGAAGAGGCCGATCTCGCGGTCCGTGCGGCGCGTGCGCTGCAGGCGGCGACCGGCACCCGGCTCGGTGCGACGCTGCGGGTAATCAAGCGCATCCCGATGGGCGGCGGGCTGGGCGGCGGGAGCTCGGACGCGGCGACGGTACTGCTGGCGCTCAACCGTCTGTGGGGCACGGGACTCGACGAGGCGGCTCTCGCGAAGCTGGGCCTCGGGCTCGGCGCCGACGTGCCGGTCTTTCTCGGCGGGCGGTCCGCCTGGGCGGAGGGTCTCGGCGAGCGGCTGACGCCGGTGGAGCTCCCCGCGCGCTGGTACGTCATCGTGCATCCCGGAGTCTCCATTCCCACCCGGGATGTGTTCCAGGCTCCTGAATTGACACGAAATTCCCCCCTCATCACAATACGCGCCTTTTTTCAATCGGGCGGGCGCAACGATTGCCAGGCGGTGGTGCGTGCGCGCTGGCCGGAAGTGGGCATGGCGCTCGACTGGCTCGCGCAGCATGCACCGGCGCGGCTCACGGGGACGGGCTCGTGTCTCTTCGCCGCTTTCGCGAGCCGCGACGAGGCGCAGCGCATCGCGGATCAGGTGCCGGAGCGCTGGCGGAGCTTCGTCGCCCGGGGCCTCGACGTCTCGCCGGTACACGAAAAGCTTCGATCGTCGTTCGCCGACGGCTAACATCGGCGCGCGAACCGGTGCATCGTGGTCGCCTGCTGCGCAACGCCGGTTGTCCGGTGCTGGGGTGTCGCCAAGTGGTAAGGCAGCGGGTTTTGATCCCGCCATTCGGAGGTTCGAATCCTTCCACCCCAGCCATGTCTGCCGTGGCTCCGCACGGCTGTGGGGGTCAAGCATCGTGAGAGAAGAGGACGGGCGGTGAAGACGGCCGAATCGATGGCTCTGTTTGCCGGAAACGCGACTCCGGCATTGGCGCAGGACATCGCCCGCAATCTGATGATGCCGCTCGGGCGTGCCTACGTCGGCCGCTTCAGCGACGGCGAGGTCAACATCGAGATCATGGAGAACGTTCGCGGCCGCGACGTCTTCATCATCCAGTCGACCTGCCCGCCGGCCAACGACAATCTCATGGAGCTGCTCGTGATGATCGACGCGTGCCGCAGGGCATCGGCCGCGCGCATCACGGCGGTGATGCCCTACATGGGCTATTCGCGTCAGGATCGCCGCCCGCGCGCCACGCGCTCGGCGATCACCGCGAAGCTCGTCGCGAACATGATCGTGGGTGCAGGCGTCGACCGGCTGCTCACCGTCGATCTGCACGCGGACCAGATCCAGGGCTTCTTCGACATCCCGGTCGACAACGTGTACGCCTCGCCCGTGCTGCTCGGCGACGCGTGGCGCCAGGGATACCAGAAGCCGGTGGTGGTCTCGCCCGACGTGGGCGGCGTCGCCCGCGCGCGTGCCATCGCCAAGCGTCTCGACGACGCGGAGCTCGCCATCATCGACAAGCGGCGGCCGCGCCCGAACGAGTCGCAGGTCATGAACATCATCGGCGAGGTGGCGGGCCGCACCTGCATCCTCGTCGACGACATGGTGGATACGGCGGGCACGCTGTGCCAGGCCGCGCAGGCGCTCAAGAACGCGGGCGCCGTGAAGGTCGTCGCCTACATCACCCATCCGGTGCTGTCGGGCAACGCGGTGGAGCGCATCTCGCAGTCGGAGCTCGACGAGCTCGTGGTGACCGACACGATTCCGCTGCGCGAGGACGCGAAGCGCTGCGGCCGCATCCGGCAGCTTTCGGTGGCGGGGCTGCTCGCCGAGACGATCCGCCGCATCCGCGACGAAGAGTCGGTCAGCTCGCTCTACGTGGATTGAGTTTTCCGGGCGGCGCGCCGGGCTGGTCGCAGGTCCTGCGCGCCTTCATCAGCAAGCAAGGAGACATCGATGCGCACGACATTCGTCATCGGCGCGGATCTCCGTGAGACGCAGGGCAAAGGTGCGAGCCGCCGCCTGCGTCGCGCGGGCAAGGTCCCTGCCATCCTCTACGGCGGGCACGAGCCGCCGCAGCCCCTCATCCTCGATCAGCAGAACCTGCTGACGATGGTCGACAAGGAGCAGTTCTATTCGTCGATCGTGCAGATCAGGATCGGCGAGCGGTCGCTGCCGGCGGTCGTCAAGGACGTGCAGATGCACCCGGCCCGCAACATCGTCGTGCACGTCGATCTGCAGCGGGTCCTCGAGAACGAGCCGATCCGCCTCCCGGTGCCGATCCACTTCCGCAACGAGAACACCGCTCCGGGCGTCAAGCTCCAGGGCGGCATCCTCACGCGCGTGCGCACCGAGGTCGAGGTGGAGTGTCTGCCGAAGGATCTGCCCGAGTACCTCGAGGTGGATCTGTCGCAGATGAACATCAACGAGACGAAGTTCCTCTCCGACATCCCGCTGCCGCCGGGTGTCACGATCCCGGAGCTCAAGCAGGGCAGGAACACACCGGTCGTCTCGATCCACAGCCCGCGCACTGCCGAGGCGGAGGAAGCTGCCGCGGCGGAGGGCGCGGAGGCCGCTGCAGCAGCTCCGGCCGCCGCCGAGAAGGAGGCGGGTGGCGGTGCTGCCAAGAAGGAAGGCGGCGGCAAGAAGTAACGGGCTGTACGCCATCATCGGACAGGGGCCGCCCCGAGGCGGCCCTTGTCATTCCTGCGAACGCTAGACTCCACCCATGCCCGGCGAATCACTCAGGATCATCGTCGGCCTCGGCAACCCCGGGGCGCAGTACGCGCGCACGCGGCACAACGCCGGCTTCTGGTTCGTGGACGAGCTCGCGCGCCGATACGGAGCGAGCTTCCGGAACGAGCCGCGGCATCAGGCCGATCTGGCGCGCGCCCGGATCGGCAATGCCGAGCTGTGGCTCGTGAAGCCGATGTCGTACATGAACCGCAGCGGCGGTCCGGTGCGCAGCGTCGCGAGCTTCTACAAGGTGGAGCCTTCCGAGATCCTGGTCGCCTACGACGAGCTGGACTTCCCGCCGGGCGTGGTGCGGCTCAAGCAGGGCGGGAGCCACGCCGGGCACAACGGTATCCGTGACGTCATCGCGCACGTGGGCGAGCGGGTCTGGCGCATCCGCATCGGCATCGGCCGCCCCGGCGTCAAGGGCGAGGGCGTCGACTACGTGCTCACGCGTCCTCCGGCGGAAGAGGAGCGCCTCATCGAGGAGGCGATTCACGCCGCGGCGGACGTGATACCGGTATTCCTCGAGCAGGGTTCGCAGAAGGCGATGAACCTGCTGCACTCGCGCGAGCCTCCCCGGGTGAGCGAAGCCTGACGGTTCGCGCGCTCCATACTCCGACCGTACGGACTTCCGGGCATTCTCATGGGCATCAAATGCGGCATCGTCGGCCTGCCGAACGTCGGCAAGTCGACTCTCTTCAACGCACTCACGCGCGCGCAGATCGCGGCGGAGAACTATCCCTTCTGCACCATCGATCCGAACGTCGGCGTCGTGCCGGTGCCGGATCCGCGCCTCGAGCAGCTCGCCGAGATCGTCCGGCCCGAGAAGATCGTGCCCACGACCGTCGAGTTCGTGGACATCGCAGGCCTCGTCGCGGGCGCCTCGCAGGGCGAGGGCCTCGGCAACCAGTTCCTCGCCCACATCCGGGAAGTCGACGCCATCGCACACGTCGTGCGCTGCTTCGAGAACGACGACATCGTGCACGTCGCGGGTCGCGTCGATCCGCTCTCGGACGTCGCGACGATCGACACCGAGCTCGCGCTCGCGGACCTCGCTACCGTCGAGAAGGCGCTCGACCGCGCGGCGCGCGCCGCGAAGAGCGGCGACAAGGACGCTCTGCGCCGGCGCGACCTCTTCGAGCGCGTGAAGCGTCACCTTGACGAGGCTCGCCCCGTGCGCGCGCTCGCGCTGACCGACGAGGAACGGCGCGATCTGCGCGAGCTGCATCTGCTCACGGCCAAGCCGGTCATGTACGTCGCCAACGTCGACGAGAACGGATTCACCGGCAATCCGCATCTCGAAGCTCTGCAGAAGTACGCGGCCGCCGAAGGCGCCGAGGTGGTTCCGGTGTGCGCGGCCATCGAGGCCGAGATCGCGCAGCTCGACGAGGCGGATCGTGCCGAGTTTCTGCGCGAGCTCGGGCTCGAGGAGCCGGGCCTCAATCGCGTGATCCGCGCCGCGTACCGGCTGCTGGGACTCCTAACCTTCTTCACTGCGGGCCCCAAGGAAGTGCGCGCATGGACGGTGCGTGCGGGCGCCACTGCGCCTCAGGCGGCAGGTGTGATCCACACCGACTTCGAGCGCGGCTTCATCCGCGCCGAGGTCATCTCATTCGAGGATTTCATCGCACACCGCGGAGAAGCCGGTGCGCGCGAGGCGGGCAAGCTCCGGCTGGAAGGCAAGGACTACGTCGTCCGCGAGGGCGACGTGATGCACTTCCGCTTCAACGTGTAGCGCATTTCAACGTGTAGCGCGGCGCCGGGATTGTCATTCGTACACTTCGCCGCGAACCGCGGGCCCGCCTCAAGGGGCCGTTCAGAGGGCGTTGCCGTTCTCGCGCACGACGACGGCATCGACCGGGGTGTCGAGCGGTTGCGCGCCGACCGGACCCGAGAGATCGGGCGGCGGGTTCGAAGCGGCGGCCAGCTCCAGCGGCTCGGGGCCGAGTGCGCATCGAACGAGCAGTCCGGATGCAGCCGAAGCACACAGGGTCATGATCGTCAATGTGAGGAGTTCGCGCGCTCGCACGGCGGTCTGAGACCTTGTTGTCTGCGGTTTCAGATTCTTCTCCCGCGCCGTAGCCTTCTCAGGGGGATCCGGAGGGCGTCCGGCGGTTCCCCACGACGCAAGCACCGTGCCCGGAACGTGCATTCGTTCTGCGCCGGTGACTCGAGCACGGCTAGAATCTCGGCCGCCCGGGCCGCATCCGTCTCGACGCGCAGCGGACTGCCCACGCCGCGGAGCAGGCGGGGGCAGCGCTCCGGCATGTTCGTTTTCGCGACCGTTTCACACAGGAGACATCGATGCCGCATGAGACCGCGTTGATCGCAACGATCGCAGCGGCTTTCGTGCTGGCATTCGGACTCGGATTCGTCGCGACCCGTCTGCGGCTGCCGCCGCTCGTCGGGTATCTCGTCGCGGGCGTGCTGATCGGCCCCTTCACCCCGGGGTTCGTCGCCGATACCGGGCTCGCCCAGCAGCTCGCCGAGATCGGCGTGATCCTGCTGATGTTCGGCGTCGGTCTGCACTTCTCGATTCCCGACCTGATGGCCGTACGCCGCATCGCACTGCCGGGCGCGATCGCCCAGATCGTCACGGCAACCGCCATCGGCGCAGCGATCGCCTACACGTGGGACTGGGGGCTCGGTGCCGCCATCGTGTTCGGTCTGTCGCTGTCGGTCGCGAGCACGGTGGTGCTCCTGCGTGCCCTGGAACAGCGCAACGCTCTGCACTCACCCGAAGGCCGCATCGCCATCGGCTGGCTCATCGTGGAAGACGTGGCGATGGTGCTGGCCCTGGTTCTCCTGCCGGCGCTCGCCGAGTCGCTCGGCGGCACGCCGAAGGGTCTGGCGGGTCACGTCGCACAGGACAACGTCGCCGTCGCGCTGGCGCTCACCATGGCCAAGGTGGCGCTCTTCGTCGGCATCGCACTCGTGGTCGGCATGCGCGTGGTGCCGTGGCTCCTGATGCAGGTCGCGCGCACGGGCTCGCGTGAGCTCTTCACGCTGGCGGTGCTCGCCGTCGCGCTCGGCATCGCCTACGGTTCGGCGCAGCTGTTCGGCGTGTCGTTCGCGCTCGGCGCGTTCTTCGCCGGCGTGATTCTCAGCGAGTCGGATCTCAGCCATCAGGCGGGCGCGGATTCGCTGCCGCTGCAGGACGCGTTCGCGGTCCTGTTCTTCGTCTCGGTGGGCATGCTGTTCGATCCGTCGATCGTGCTGCGCGAGCCGCTCGCGGTCCTGGCGGTGATCGCGATCATCATGGTCGGCAAGTCGGTGGCGGCCTTTCTCATCGTGCTCGCCTTCCGCTACCCCGTGAGCACGGCGCTCACGGTTTCGGCGAGTCTCGCGCAGATCGGTGAGTTCTCGTTCATCCTCGCGGGCCTCGGCGTCACGCTCGGCCTGCTGCCGGCGGAAGGTCGCGACCTCATCCTCGCCGGCGCGCTGCTCTCGATCACGCTCAATCCGGTGGCCTTCGCGGGTATCGGTCCGATCATGGCCTGGCTCCGGCGCCATCCGAAGCTGCTCGCGCGCCTCGATCCCTCGACCGAGCCCGAGCTCGTGGCTCCCGTCGGAAAGAAGGGGAAGCTCCGGGATCACGCCATCCTGGTCGGGTACGGCCGCGTCGGCAGTGCCATCGGGCCGGCGCTGGAACAGCACGGCTTTCCCTTCGTGGTGGTCGAGCGCGATCGCCGCGTTCTCGACGAGCTGCAGGCGAGGGGTGTGCCGGTCGTCTACGGAGACGCGAGCGCACCCGGAGTGCTTGCCGCGGCCGGCGTCGCGGGCGCGAAGCTCCTGGTCATCGCGACGCCCGACGGCTTCCAGGCCCGGCGCATCCTCGAGATCGCGAGGGCTGCGAACCCCGGTGTCGACGTCGTCGTGCGCACGCACAGCGAAGCGGAGCTCAGGCATCTCGAGAGCCAGCGCGTCGGACGCGTCGTCATGGGCGAGCGCGAGCTCGCCATGAGCATGCTCGAGTACACGCTCTGCAGCCTCGGTGTGCCGCGCGACCGCGCGCGGCTCGCCGTCAACCAGGCCCGCGGCGCGCAGGTGAGCTCGGAGGGAACCTGAAGCGCCGGCCCGGCGATGCGGTGCCGCCCGGCTAGTGAAGCTCGAGCATCGTCCGCTGCTCGTAGAGGTCGGGCCTGCCGAGGAGCTCCTGGAACTCGACGGGTCGGCCGCGCCGGTCGGTGACGAGCCGCCGCGCACGCACGAGCGGCGTATCGGGCCCCACTCGCAGGTAACGCGCGGCCAGCACGTCCGCGGCCACCGCCGATGTGAACTGCTCGACCTTCGCGGGATGCGCGCCGATCTCGTGGAGATACATCAGCACCGGTTTCGAGCCGAGGCGGGTACGGGTGATACGCTGCGCGAGCCGCTCGGGCACGTAATGGGTCGACAGCAGGAAAGGCTGGCCGCCGAAGGAGCGGATGCGGCGGATGAGGAGCGCTCGGTCGCCGAAGTCCGGCGAGACGCGCCGCACGAACTCGGGCGTCGCGACCCGCTCGAACTGGATCAGCCTGGCGCGGGTGCGCTCGGCCAGCCGCCGCAGATCCTCGAGGCAGCAGCCGTCGAGCATTCGCACCTTGTCGGGCTGCGGACGCGAGAGAGCGAAGGTGCCGCTTCCTCTGCGCCGGACGATGCGCCCCTCCCGCTCGAGCCTGCCGAGCGCGCGACGCACCGTGGTGCGCGACAGCCGGTACCTGCGCACGAGCTCCGGCTCGCTCGGCAGCGGGCTGCCCGGATCGATGGTGCCGTCCGAGAGCGCTCTCGAGAGCACCGCGTAGAGCTGGAGGTAGCGCGTGACGCCGTTGCCACGTTCGATGCGTGGTCTCATCCGAACCCCCCTGATGTTGTTGTATTAGGTTCGAGGTCTCCCCTGACGGGCGATTCTAGCCGCCCCGGAGGAGTTCGGATGCTTTCTTGACACTCCGGCGGACCACCCACCACAATGCGCGGCCCCGCCGGAGCCCCCGTGGAAAGGTAGCTCAGCCGGTTAGAGCACGGCACTCATAATGCCGGGGTCGAGGGTTCGAGTCCCTCCCTTTCCACCAGTCCATTCGAATCGAGATCCCCGCGACCCCGTGCCGTGCCGCGACGCTATTCCTTTGCGTGCACGTTCGGGTCGAAGCTCCAGGCCGACTTGTCCTTCGGGATGTGATCCCAGTGCTCGGCGATCTTGCCGTTCTCGATGCGGTACAGGTCGAAGTGCGTGTTCGCGTACTTCTTGCCCGGGTTCTCGGGGTCGGGCTGCCAGCTCACGGTGGCGATGAGCACCAGGTCGCCTTCGGCCATGATCGTGATGACCGGGAAGGTGATGAGCGGCTCGATCGGCCGCACCGGCCGCGTCGCCTTGATGTACTCGACGAGCGCCGCGCGTCCCGACGGAACGTTCGGGTTGTGCTGGATGTAGTCCTCGGTGAAGTACTTCTCCGCGAGATCCGTGCGGCCCGCCTGGATGATCTCGCGGTACATGTCGAAGACCAGCTTCTTGTTCGCGGCGAGCTTCGGATCGTCGCTCTCGAGCAGCGCGAGCTGATCCGGCGCGGGCCTGGGAGGCTCCTGCGCGAAAGCGGTGCCCGTGCAGGCGAGCGCAAGTTCGAGACCGAGAACGATCGAGCCGATTCTTCTCATGAAGTACTCCCCCTTCCGGATCGGGATTCCGGTAATAACTTAGCCGGAACCGGGGCCCGGCGCCATTGGTTGGGAGTCCGAACGATATTCCGTCAGAGCTCGAGCGAGAGCCGTAGTGCGCTCGCGGACTGCGCCGCGCTGAGCGCATCGAGCACTTCCCCGAGCGGGCGCGGCGTCTCGACGCCGAAGCCCTGGGCGAAGTCCACGCCGAGTTCGCGCAGCCGGCGCAGGATCGCCTCGCTCTCCGCGTACTCCGCGACGGTTTCGATGTGCAGCTCGCGCGCCAGGCTCACGATGGCGCGCACCGTCGCGACGGAGTGCGCGTTGGAGAGAAGATCGCTGATGAAGCTGCCGTCGATCTTTACCCGATCGACCGGCAGGCCCTTGAGATATTTCAGAGAGTTCACGCCCGTGCCGAAGTCGTCGAGCGCGAAGCGGCAGCCCATCGCGCGCAGCTCGCCCACGAAGGCCTGCGCCTTCGCGAAGCTCGAGACCGCCGCCGTCTCCGTGATCTCGAACATTATGAGCCCGGGCGCGATGCCCGACTCCGCGATGCACTCCTTCGTGCGCTCGAGGAAGGTCTCGTCGGTGAGCGCCTGCGCGCTGATGTTGAGCGAGAGATGGACGTCCGAGGCGTGCAGCGCCGCGCGATGACGCGCGGCTGCGGCGAGCGCGTGCTCGACGACCCACAGATCGACGGTCGATTCCATCTGGTAGCGCTGCGCGGCCGCGAGCAGCTCGCCGGGCGCGCGGTTGCCGTGCTCCTCGTCGAGCGCGCGCAGGAGCAGCTCGTAGCCCGTCCGCTCGCTGCGGTTGCGCAGCGGGATGATCTTCTGCGCGTAGAGCTCGAGCTGATTCTGCGCGAGGACGTTGCGCAGGCGGATCAGCGTGCCTGAGTCCGCCGAGCGGCGGATCATCGAGCGGTCCGTGTCGTAGTACACCTCGACGCGCGCGCGGCCGCGGTCCTTCGCCGCCTTGCACGCCACTTCCGCGAGCGCGAGGGCGCGCGCGAACTCGGCCTCGGCGCCGTCGAACTCCGCGATGCCGCAGCTCAGAGAAACGGGCGCGCGTCCGCCGAGAACCGTCTGCGCGAGCTCCGTCGCCGCCTGCTGCAGGGATTCCGCGCAGCGCGTCGCCGCTTCGGTGTCCGCGTAGCGCAGCACGATGGCGAACGCATCGCCGGAAAGACGCGCCGCGAGCGAGTCCGGCGGCAGTCGCGGAGGCTCGAGAAGCTGTGCGACGTGCCGGATCAGCTCGTCGCCCGCCTCGAATCCGAGCGTCTGATTGATCACGTGCAGGCGGTCGATGTTCAGGTGGAGCACGCAGCCGTAGGCGCCGCTCGTCCACTCGCGCACCTGCGCCTGCATCGCGGCGCGCGTGAGCAGCCCGGTCGCGGCATCGAACCGCGTCTCGAGGCGCGCCGCGATCTGCTGCGCGAGATGCTTGACGATGAAACGCTCCTTCTGCGCGAAGGCGCGCCGCTCGCTCGCGCGCAGGAAGATGATCGTGCCGGCGGGGCTGCCGGAAGGGCGGGGAATCGGAACGGCCAGCACCCTGAATCCGCTCCGCGTCTGACCGGCGGACGTATCGACCGTCATCGGCCGGTTGTGGCGCGTGATCCATTGCAGCACCGGCGCCTGCAGCCGTTGCAGCTCGGCTTCAGCCGCCGGGCTCGTGCCGCGGGAGCTGCCGCGGGTGATCCGCAGGCGCTTCTCCGGCACGAACAGGGCGCCGAGATCGCAGCCCAGGTGCTCGACCGCAGCTCCGAGGAGGCCGGCGAGCGATTCCTCGCCGTCGCGCTCCTGGCCGCGGGAGCTCGCGTCGAGAAGCCACGTGAGCTCGTCCGCGCGCTCTGCGAGCGTCGCGAGGCGCTTCTCGGATGCGGAAGGGGGAGCGATCTCGCGCGCGAGGAGCTGCAGCACCGGAGCGAGCCGGGTGCGGATGGTATCGAGCGGCGGCAGCGGCTCGCCCCGCGGCGGCGCGAGCGTGATCACGCACACGCCGGCGGGGGGCGTCGTGGAATCCGTGCCGAGGGCGAGGAGCGCCGCATGTCGTCCGTCGGGGAGCTCGACGAGCAGTCCCGGGTCGGGACGGGACCCGGTGCCTTCGCGCAGCACCGACGGGACGCGGGACTCGATGTCCTCCGGGGGTCTCTCACCCCGGTTCCCGACGAGGCGCGCCTTCGAGTCGAAGAGAGCGATCGCGCGGGCGCACGGCAACAGCCGCGCAACGAGCTCGGCATGAGTCTCGAAGACGTGGTTGTCGAGCTTCGTACGGGGGGCCATGAGTCCCTCGGTCCGATCCGACGCACGGGAACGATAGTGCCGTGCCGCGGACGCAGCGAGTCTCTGCGCCGGAATCGTGATCCGTCGCATGACCACGGGCAGAACTGGAAGAAAGATCACGTTCTGCGAGCTTATGGTAAATGCCCCAACGTGCTGCTCCGGCGCTTCGGTGCCGGGCTGCCAGAAGGCAGCTCATCGGCGCGGCACGCGCATTGCTGAGCAGAACGTACGGCGGGCCTCCGGGCCTGTCCCGCTCCCGCAGCTCCAGGGAGAGCAGCATGCTCAGATTCATCGGCTTCGCCGTCCTCATCCTCCTCGTCATCGGCCTGCTCGTCGTATTCGGCGTCCTCGACCTGATTTTCTGAGCCGGCGTCCGGGCTTACCGCCCCGCAGCGCGTGTGATGCGCATCACAGATCGCGCCCCGGCGGACGGAAATGCGGTTTCCCGGGCTGAAGTGCCTGACATACCCGGCCGAATTGCGACAGAGATAACACCGGAGTGTCGCAGCCTCCCGCGGCCGGTCAGGCCCTGTGCCTGTTCCGGACGCGGCATCCTCATCAATGAGAACGCAGTAATTGAGCCGTCCGATCCGAATTCTTCTCTCGAGCCGCTCGGCCGTGGCGGCGGCGCGCCTGGAGCGGGTGCTCCGGCATGCCGCGCAGACGTGCACCATCCAGCGGGTCGCCACTCTGTCGAGCTTCGCCGAGGCGCTCGTAGAGCTGCGCCCCCACGTCATCGTGGCGGAGCTGAAGGGCACCGGAGAGTCCGACGTCCGGGCCGCGCTCGCCCTGGCAAGGTCGCAGCGCCGGCACGTGCCGTTCATCGTCGTCGCGTGCAGTGACGTCGACATGCGGCGCGCGGCACGGCTGCGCGCGCAGGGTGCCGACGTCGTCGAATGGGACGCCCTGGACCGGCTCCCGATGTTCATCGGACGGGCGGCCAGCGAGGCGGCCGCGCAGGCGGCGCGCCGGGAAGCGGAACGGCGGCTGCACGACATCGCGCATGCCTCGCGCGACTGGATCTGGGAGCTCGACGTCGAAGGGCGATTCACTTTCTGCAGTCCCGCCGTCACGAAGATCCTCGGATACTCTCCGGAGGCGCTGATCGGCCGTCGCTACGACGAGCTCCTCGACGCCGAGGAGGGACCGCCGTCCGCCGGCGTGCCCGCTCCGGGCACGGGCGTGCCGCCACGCGAAGGGCTTGCGCGCTGGCGGCACGCCGACGGCGGGTTCCGCTGGCTCGAACGCAGCGTGGTCGCGATCACGGACGAGAGAGGTGCCGTGGTGGGCTATCGCGGCATCGACCGGGACGTCACGGAGCGGCGCCGCGACGAGGAGCGCATGGCGCGACTCAGAGCCCTGCACGACATGCTCGGCGCGATCAAGCGCGCGATGCTGCGCGCCACCGACGGCGAGAGCGTGCTGGAGGAGGCCTGCGAGATCGCGGTGAAGCGCGGCGGCTTCCTGCACGCGTTCATCAACGTCGTCGATCCGCAGAGCGGCGAGGTCGCGGCGCTCGTTTCCGCTTCCACGAGCGCGCCCGACGTGCGCGGCCTGCGGTTCTCGATCAAGAATCCCGCAGAGGGCGGCTTCGGCATGACCGCGCGCGCGGTGGAGACGGGCCGGCCGAGCGTCTGCAACGATCTCCTCAACGACGCGCAGCCGATCGCCTACCGCCAGCGCATGCTCTCGACCGGGCAGCGCGCGAACATCGTGGTGCCGTTCAGCATCGACGACGGGCTCATCGGCACGCTCAACCTCGGCGCCGCGCAGCCCGGCGTGTTCGGCGAGCACGAAGTGGCGCTCCTCGAGGAGCTGGCGCTCGACATCGGCGCGACGCTGAGAAACCTGCGCCGCGCGCGGCTCCTGGAGTTCCTTTCGTCCTGCGATCTCCTGACGGGTCTTCCCCAGCGCAGCCGCTTCTGCGAGCTGCTCGCGCGCGAAGGGGAAGGTGCGTCGTCGGTCGCGGTGCTCGTGTTCGACATCGAGCAGATCGTCGCGGTGAACGAAGCGTACGGACGCGAATGCGGCGATCGCCTGCTGCAGTCGATCGCGGAACGTCTGCGTGCCGCCTTCCCGGCCGTGGGCCGGACGGCGCACTTCGGCGGCGGGCTCTTCGCCGTCGCGCTCTACGGCGAGGACGCGAAGCGCGACGGGCGCGACGTGCTCGCGCAGCTTCTCGGAGAGCCGTTCGACATCGGCGGCGTGGAGCTCAGGATGGCCGCGCGCTCGGGCTCCGCGCGTGCGCCCGAGCACGGGCCCGCGGGCGAGGCGCTCGTGCAGAAGGCGGAAGTCGCGCTCAAGCAGGCGAAGGAGAGCGGGGAGCGCCACGTCGCCTATACGAATCCCATCAACGAACGGATCGCCGCGCGCCTCACCCTCGAGCAGAAGCTGCGCCGAGCGGTGGAGCGCGGCGAGTTCCGGCTGCACTATCAGCCGAAGTTCCATCTCGCGACGCGCACGCTGCGCGGCGTCGAAGCGCTGCTGCGCTGGCAGACTCCGGAAGGCGAGAACGTGCCGCCCGCCACGTTCATCCCGGTGCTCGAGGAAACGGGGCTCCTCGAGGAGGTCGGTTTCTGGCTCTTCGAGCGCGCGCTGCAGGATGCGACGTGCTGGAGAGACGCCGGGCTCGAACCGATCGAGATCGCCGTGAACGTCTCCCCCGTGCAGCTCAGGCATCCGGGCTTTCTGTCGCGCATGAAGTCGATCGCGGACGAATGGCACCGGGCCGGCGCGGGACTCGCGATAGAGCTCACCGAGACGGCGGTGCTCAGGGACACCGACGTCGTCGTGCGCACGCTGCGCGAGCTGTCATCGGCCGGCATCCGCCTCGCGCTCGACGACTTCGGCACCGGGCATTCGTCGCTCAGCCTCCTCGCGAAGCTTCCGGTGCACGAGCTCAAGATCGACCGCAGCTTCGTGGCGCTGCTCGGCGCTCAGCCGCGCAACGCCGCTCTCGTCGAGGCCGTGCGCAGCATGGCGCGCGCATTCGGCCTCGGAACCGTGGCCGAAGGCATCGAAACCCCCACGCAGCTCCAGCAGCTCATCGGGCTCGGATGCGAGGTCGGGCAGGGATTCCTGCTGGGCCGGCCTGCGGGTCCCGACGAGATCCTCGAGCGGTTCGCGCCGGGCCGGCGCGCCGCCGCGGGCTGAGGTTCCCGCATCGTTCATGAATCGGGACGGGACGCCGTTCCCGCCGCCCGCGATCATCGGCCGATCACGCTTCGGTTGACCGCCGTCCGCCCGCACGGGCAGCATCGCGGCGCGATCGTTCGAGGAACACGTGACCGACCAGGCGTTGCCGCAATCCCTGCTGCTCTGTCCGCGCTGCCGGCGAGGCTCGCTCGCTCGACAGCGCATCGGTTTCGTCTGCGAACAGTGCAGCAGCGGTTTTCCCGTCGTGGGCGAAGTGCCGTGGCTGTTCGCCGACCCGCAGGCGATGCTCGCCGAGTGGCGCGGGAGGCTGCGTTTCCTCCTCCTCGAGATCGAGCGCGAGGTGCGCACGCTGCGCGCCGAATGCGCCGATGCGCAGCTCATGCCGCTCACGCGCCGGCGCCTCGAGCATCTCGCCGCCGCGCACGAGGATCATGCGCGCAGGCTCGCCGCGCTCCTCGCGCCGCTCGGCCTCGATCAATCGGCCGCGGGATATGCGACGCACCTCGCCCTGCGCACGCGTCTGCCCGCGGATCAGGGTCTCACCAACTACTACGCGAACCTGCATCGCGACTGGGCCTGGGGCGACGAGGAGAACGCGGCAGCTCTCGCGGTGCTCGAGGGTCTCCTCGCGCCGGACGACGCGTGGGGCAGGACGCTGGTGCTCGGCGCGGGCGCCGGCCGGCTGGCCTACGACATCCACATGCAGTGCGCACCCGGGATCACGATCGCGACCGACTTCAATCCGCTGCTCCTCTTCGTGGCACGTGAGGCGGTGAGCGGACGCGCGCTCGAGCTCTACGAGTTTCCGATCGCTCCGCGCACGCTCGACGACTGCGCGGTGCTGCGCAGGCTCCTCGCACCGCAGCCCGTGCGCGAGGGTTTTCATCTCGTCGCCGCCGATGCGCTGCGCGCGCCGTTCGCGCCCGCAAGCTTCGATACCGTCGTGACGCCCTGGTTCATAGACATCATCCCGGAGGAGCTCGCGACGTTCGCGCTGCGGGTGAACGCGCTGCTCGCGCCCGGCGGTCGCTGGCTCAACTTCGGATCGCTTTCCTTCGCGCAGAGTGCGCGTGCGCAGCGGCTGAGCCCTGAAGAGTCGTTCGAGGTCGTCGCGGGCGCGGGATTCGCGATCGCGAAGAGCGACGAAGCGAGCATTCCGTACATGCGCTCGCCCGCGAGCCGGCACGGAAGAATCGAGACGGTCCTCGCATGGAACGCGCGCAAGGAGCGCGACGTCGCCGCCCCGCCGGAGCACAGCGCGCTTCCCGAATGGCTGATCCGTACCGAGCTGCCCGTGCCGCTCCTCGAGGACTTTCAGATGCAGGCGGCTTCCACCCGCATCTACGCCTTTCTCATGTCATTGATCGACGGCCGGCGCAGCATGCGCGACATGGCGCGCGTGCTCGTTGAGCAGCGGCTCATGACGCCCGCGGAAGCCGAGCCCGCCGTGCGGACCTTCCTCACGCGCATGTACGAAGACAGCCGCCAGCGCGCGGGCTTCTGATTCAGTCCAGCGCACTCGCCGGCACGAATCGCGTTTCAACGCCCCGTCGCGGCCCGTCGTGACCCGCCGCCGGGGCGCCGGATCCGGCGCCACGATCTGCCACAAAGAATCTCCGCTGCGCCCGAATCGTGCCACGGGCGGCGCCGTCTGCCGCGCTGAACTCGTCTCCAGGCGAGAGCGAAGCGCTCTCACCGGAGAGAAGGAGGACGACCATGAAGAGCCGGATCCAGAAACCGAGCACACCGATCGCAGGCGTTGCGCTCCTGACGCTGAGCGCGCTCGCAACCGTCGCGCATGCATCCGAGCAGACGCGTGCATCGAAGCAGGAGTCCGTCGGCGTCGTCAGCGGTCTCGCGATCGGTGCGGCCGCCGGCGGACCCCTCGGTGCGATCCTCGGCGCCGCAGCGGGCGGCTGGCTCGGCGATCGCTACTACCGGCAGACCGTTGCGCGCGAGGCGCTCGCCGCCGGTCTCGACGCATCGGAAGCCGAACGCTCGCGCCTCGCACGCGAGATCGCGGGGCTCAACGGTTCGCTCGTGCGGATGCAGTCGCACAGCGAACGGCTCGATCAGGCGCTCGACCGTGCGCACGAGCTCACCCTGGACGTGAGCTTCCGCACCGCCGACGCGACGCTCTCGGACGAGACGATCGAGAGGCTGCGGCACGTCGGCGGCCTCGTGGCGGCGCTGCCCGATGCGGTCGTGCGCGTCGACGGATTCGCCGATCCGCGCGGCTCCGAGGAATTCAACGCCGAGCTCTCGAGGCGCCGCGCGAACGCGGTGGCGGAGGTGCTCATGGGCGCGGGAGTCCCGCTCGAGCGGCTGCAGGTCGAAGCGCACGGTGAGTCCGCTTCGAAGAGCACCGACGGCGATCTCGACGGCTATGCGTTCGACCGTCGTGTGACCGTGCGCATCGAGCGCGGATCGACGGGTCAGGTGGCTCGCAACCATTGATCGATATCGCCTGCACCTCTCCGCGCTTCTCCCGATGCGGAGAGGTGCAGGCAAGGAGGGCGTACGCGCGGTACGCCCGAAAGAAGAAAGCTCCTCGAACGCGAGCATCCGCATGCACCACGATGAGGCATGCACCTCGCGGCGTGCACCACACGAAGGGCAGCACGCTGCGATGCGTCCGCGCTACGCACCAATGCGGAACTCGCGCAAGCTGCGGATTGCACAGGCATTTCCACCCGACCGAGTGCATTGGTACGGATGCTGCAATGGGCGTGGTGCACATCAGGTGCGCATTGCGTGGTTCGTCATTCGGGAGGGTTCATGAGGAATTGGAAACTGGCCTCTGCGGTCGTCATGGCGCTCGGCGCGCAAGCCGCGTACGCGGAACTGAGCGTGACACCCGCGGTGGTGAGTGACTACGACTTTCGCGGCATCACTCAGTCGGCGCTCGATCCGGCGCTGCAGCTGAGTGCGACGTACACGTTCAGCAACGGCATCTACGTCGGAACGTTCGCCAGCACGCTGGACGACGACAGCTATCCGGACGCGCATCTCGAGCTCGATGGCATCATCGGCATCGCGGGAGGCGATCCGGAGTCGAGCTTCGGGTGGGACGTCGGTTTCGTCTACTACGGCTATCCGGGCAACAGCGACTTCGACTGGCAGGAGCTCTACGCGGGCATCAGCAAGGGCTGGTTCTCCGCCAAACTCTCCTACTCGCCGGAGTTCGTCGGCCTCGACGACAGCGCGTTCTACATCGAAGGCAACGGCACGTTCCCGCTGCCGCATGGTTTCAGCCTGGTCACGCACGTCGGTTACAGCTTCGGCGACTACTGGGACGCCGCCGAGGACACCGACTCCGGCAATCCGTACTTCGACTTCGCCATCGGCATCGCGAAGACCTTCGGCAACGTCGACGTATCGCTGAAGTACATCGACGGCAGCGATCTGAAGGCGTTCGACGGTACGCCGGGCGACGTTCTCACCACCGAGGGCAAGGTGTGGCTGTCGGTTTCGACGACCTTCCCCTGGGGGAAATGACCGCTGACCTGTCGAGCCACGCGCAAGCCCGTTGAAGCGCGCGCTACGGACTGCCGGCCTCCTGGCCGGCAGTTTCGTTTCCGGCCGGCCCCTCGCGAGACATAATCCCGGACCGCATTGAATCGAATCGCAGTTTGAATGCGCGCCGCTTTGAGGCGCGGTGGACCCCGTGTGACCTTTCGCCCCCGGCACAATCGCCGTATCCCGTCCGAGGGAGTGGAGGAAGGTCATGGAAACCGTAACGATCGTCTCGAGTCGCGGTTTCGTCCTCACGGACACGGAGATCCTGGTGATCGGAGTGATCGCAGCCGCGATCATTGCCTGGCAGCTCCTCGTCCGGCTGCGCCCGTCCCGGAACCGCTGAGCGGCCTCCATTCCGGGCAACACCCCGACGCCGCACGGCGCCGATGCACCGCCGCTCGCTTCCCATCAACGCGTGGCTGATGCTGGCCGCGGGCGCGGTGGCGTTCGCGTTCCTGCTGGGCAGCTACCTCGTTCACCGCGGCACACAGAACTCGGCGGAGAGCATCAGCCGGGTCGAGAATCGCTTCGAGCCGCTGGTGCGTCTCGCGCTCGATCTCGAGAATGCCGTCGGCACCTTCGATCGCGCGGTGCTCGGCTACCTCAAGTTCGACACGCCGGCCAATGCGGCCGCGGTGCTCGGCGCTTCGCGCACCCTGGTCGCCACGCTCGCCGAGTACGATCGCATAGCGGACCCGCCCGCTGCCGCCGCTTCCGACGGTGAGCTCCGTCATCAGCTCGCCGCGTTCCACCGCGACGGTCTGATGCTGATGGAGCTCCAGAACCAGCGGAGCCGCGCGCTGCGTTCGCACCGTGAAGCGATAGACGCCCTGCGCGGAAGGATCGCTTCGGCCGGTGCGTCGGGTCTGCCGGTCGGCGAGAACGTGTTCGCTCGCCGCTCGCTCTCGGAGCTCGCACGTGCGGCGGATGCCGTGCGCGATCGCGCGGAGGAGCAGCTCACCGAGAACGGAAGGGGCAGGGTGGAGCGCGCGGGAGACGTGGAGCGCGCCGAACGCGCGTTCCGCGAGGTTCTCGATTCGCACGCTCCCGAGCTCGAACGCTCGCCAGGAAGGGTGTGGCTCGAGCTGGCGCGTGAGGATTTTGCCCGGGCCGTGGCGCAACGCCGCGCCGTCATCCGGCTCGACGAGATGATAGAAAAGAGCCGTCAGGAATTCGCTGCGGCGGCCGCGCGGATACAGGAGCAGGTGCACGCCGATCTGCAGGAGCCGGCCTGGCGCGCGCTCGGCGCAGCGGCCCGCTCCGCACGCCTCACGGTCGAGGACACCGAACGCATGCTCGGCGTCGTGAGCGCCGGGATGCTGTTCGTCATCCTGTGCGTCGCCGTGCTGACGGCTCAGGGCATCACCGTGCCCGTGCGGCGCCTGATGGCCGGCACGCGCCGTCTCGCGCGCGGCAAGCTCGATGCGCGCGTGGAGCGTGGCGGCGTGCGCGAACTCGACGAGCTGGCCCTCGCGTTCAATCACATGGCCGAGCAGCTCTACGCATCGCAGCGCGCGCTGCGCGACTATCAGGCCGAGCTCGAGGAGCGGGTGGCGGCCCGCACGCGTCAGCTCCGTCACCTCGCGCATCACGATCCGCTCACCGATCTGCCGAACCGCCGCAAGCTCTTCGCCTTCCTCTCGAGCGCACTGGAGCAGGCGCGCGCGGCGGGCCGGCACGCCGCGGTGTTGTTCATCGATCTCGACAACTTCAAGACGATCAACGACAGCCTGGGGCACGAGTTCGGCGATCGCGTGCTCAAGGGTATCGGCGACAGGCTGCGCACGCTCGCGCAGGAAGGAGAGTTCGTCGCACGACTCGGCGGTGACGAGTTCACGCTGGTGCTGCGCGACGTGAAGGACCCCGAGGATGTGAAGGCACGCGTGGAGCGCGTCGTCGCCGCGTTCCAGCGTCCTCTGGCCGTCGAGCGGCGCGAGCTGCTGGTCGGAGTGAGCATCGGTGTCGCCGTGTTCCCCGACCACGCGATGGATGCCGAGGCGCTCCTGCGCGCGGCGGACTCCGCGCTGTTCCGCGCCAAGGAGCTCGGTCGCAATCGCTACTGCGTGTACAGCCCCGAGCTGCTGCAGGCCGCGGCGAGCCGCTTCCGCACCGAACAGGCGCTGCGCAAGGCGATCGAGGCGGACGAGCTGCTGCTCCACTTCCAGCCCGAGGTTTCACTCGCGACGCTCGAGACGACCGTCGTGGAAGCGCTGCTGCGCTGGCGGCGGCCCGACGGCACGCTGCTTTCCGCCGGGCAGTTCCTCGACGTCGCGCAGCAGTCGGGACTCATCCTCGAGCTCAACGAATGGGTGCTGCGCGCGGCGGGCGCGACGCTGCGCGAGTGGCGCGCCGGCGCCTGGCCGCAGGCGCGCATCGCGATCAACGCATCCTCACAGCAGTTCCTCACCGGCAACTTCGTCGGCGTCGTCGAGCGCATGCTGCGCACGTCCGGGCTGCCGCCCGAGTGCCTCGAGCTCGAGCTGACGGAGAACGTGCTGCAGACCGGTTCCGTGACGATCGAGGCGTTGCACGCGCTGCGTCTCCTCGGCGTCACGGTGGCGCTCGACGACTTCGGCGCGGGCTTCTCCTCGCTGACGTCACTGGAGCGGCTGCCGCTCGACCGTGTGAAGATCGATCGCGGACTCGTCGCGGCGGTGGACTCGAGCCCGCGCGCGGCCGCGATCGTGCGCTCGATCATCTCGCTCTGCCGCAGCCTCGGCCTGCAGGTCACGGCCGAAGGCGTGGAGCGGCCGGCGCAGCTCGATCTGCTGCTCTCCTGCGGCGACGTGCACGTGCAGGGTTATCTCATCGCCCGTCCCGCGGCAGCGGATGCGATGCTCGAGTTCGTGCGCGGTGCGAGCTCGCACCTCGCCACCCTGCGTGCGAAGGTCGAGGAGTCGCGCGCGCAGGCGGATTCCGCGTTCGACGGAACCGTCGCCATCCTCCGGCCGCGCCGTTAGCCGCGGCACTGTCTGCCGCGGCTGGGCGGCATTCACTCAGGGCGCCGATGCGCCGCCGGCGCTCCGCTCCGCGAGCGCGTCGTGCGCGCGCGAGATGACGTAAGCCCGGATCGCTTCGACGTCCTCGGGGCTGAGCTCGGCCGAGAAGCTCACCATTCCTCGCTCGCGCAGAGCGCCGTCGTGAACGACGCTGCGCCACGCCGCGGCGTCCGCGAGCAGCGGCGAGTTGCGCAGGTCGGGAATGAAGCTGCCGCTCACCGCCGCATCGCCGTGGCAGTTCGAGCAGTAGGGATGGAAGAGCTCGCGGCCCCGCGCGATCGTCGCGGCCGATGCGGTGTTCGGCGGTGGCTGCAGGGTGGGACGCGGAATCTCCGGCGGATCGGGGAGCGTGTCGTTGCCCTTCAGAGAGAACGCGAGCACGCGCGGCGTGTTGAGCGGCGCGCGCTTCTCACGTGCGATCTCGCCCGCCGCGATCGCGAATGCGCCTCCCCAGCCGGTGACCACCGCGACGAACTGCTCGCCGTCGACCTCGTAGGTGATCGGCGCGGCGACGATGCCCGATTGCGTGGGAGCGGACCACAGACGCTCGCCCGTGTCGGCCGCGAAGGCCTGCAGCTCGCCCATCGCCGTGCCCTGGAAGACGAGATTGCCGGCCGTCGACAGCACGCCGCTGCGCCACGCGTCGCTGTACTGCACGCGCCAGGCGGCCTGCTGGCTGACCGGATCCCACGCCACCAGATATCCGACCGAGGTCGCCTTCGCTTCGGCCTTGATCTTCGGATCCTGCGGCAGCGATGCGCCGAGGAAATCGAAGCCGACGTTGAACGCGTAACGGCTCGTCCGCTCGTCACGCTTCATGCCGAACGGCATCGCGAGATCGAGCGCGGGGATGTAGACGAGCCCGGTGAGAGGATTGAACGACATCGGCTGCCACGCGTGTCCGCCGGCGGGACCGGGCCGGGCGACGAACGGCTTGCCCGTTCTGCCGTAGCGCGCCTCGGGGTTCTCGATCGGGCGGCCGGTCTTCGGATCGAAGCCGGTCGCCCAGTTGATGTTCACGTAGGGCTTCGCGGAGATGAACTCGCCCGTCTCGCGGTCGAGCACGTAGAAGACGCCGTTCTTCGGTGCCTGCATGAGCACCTTGCGCTTGCGGCCGTCGATCTCGAGATCGGCGAGGATGATGTGATTGGTGGAGTCGTAGTCCCAGTCCTCGCCGGGCACGGTCTGGAAGTGCCAGACGTATTCGCCCGTTTCGGCCTTCACGGCGATGATGGACGCGAGGAAGAGGTTGTCGCCGCCGTCGGGGCTGCGCAGCGTGTGGCTCCACGGCGTGCCGTTGCCCGTGCCGAAGTAGAGCAGATCGAGCTCGGGGTCGTAGGCCATCGCGTCCCACACCGTTCCGCCGCCGCCGAGCTTCCACCATTCACCGGTCCACGTCGGACGTGCGATCTTCTCCAGCACCTCGTCGGATGCCGCGCCGTCCTTCTTGCCCGGTTCACCGGGCACCGTGTAGAAGCGCCACACGAGCTCGCCCGTGTCGGCGTCGTACGCCGAGATGTAACCGCGCACGCCGAACTCCGAGCCGGCATTGCCGATGATCACCTTGTTCCTGATGACCCGCGGTGCGCCGGTGATCGCGTAGCGCTGACTGCGATCGACCGTCTGCGTTTCCCACACCGGCGTGCCGGTCGCCGCATCCAGCGCGACGAGTCGGCCATCGAGCGTTCCGAGATAGACCTTGTCCTTCCAGAAGGCGACGCCACGGTTGACCACGTCGCAGCAGGCATTGATGCCCCACTCACCGGGCACCTTCGGGTCGTATTCCCAGAGGAGCTTTCCCGTGCGCGCATCGAGCGCGAAGACCTTGCTCCACGTGGTGCTCACGTACATGACGCCGTCCACGACGAGAGGCGTCGATTCCTGCCCGCGCGGAATGGCATCGAGATCGTGATGCCACGCGAGCCTGAGCTGCCCGACGTTCTGGTCGTTGATCTGAATCAGCGGACTGAAGCGCTGCTCGCTGTACGTGCGGCCGGTGGTGAGCCAGTTCGCGGCGTCGCTGTCCGCGGCTTCGAGCCGGGCCTGGTCGACGGGGCGCTTGGGCACGGTGGCGGTGGATGCCGAGGGTTCAGACTGCCGCTGGCACGCCGTGATGGGTATGACCAGAGCCGCAAGGAAGGCGCAGACGCGCGCATGCGTTATCGAGCGATCGGCGGATTTCATGTTCGACCGTCCCCCCTTTCCGGACCGCACGCAGCACGCGTACGGCGAGATCGCTACGGCCGATGATATCCCCGAGGAGACTGAATCTGGCAATACTGCGCGCGGTGGAGGGCCTTGTCGGGAAATGACGAAGGGGCACGCCGCCGCCGCGACGCACCCCCTCGTACCGCTGGATACCGTGTGGCCGTTTCAGCCCGCGCGCAGCACTTCCCGCAACAGGCCGAACATCTGGTCGATGTGGCTCTTCTCGACGATGAGCGGCGGCGACATCGCGAGGATGTCTCCCGTCTGCCGCACGAGGAGGCCGCGCTCGAAGCACTTGAGGTACACGTCGAACGCGCGCGCGCCGGGCTTGCCGGGAATCGGCTCGAGCTCGAGACCGAGAATGAGTCCGTAGTTGCGGATGTCGATGACGCCGGGCAGCCCGCGCAGATCGTGTGCCGCGTCCTCCCAGTACTTCGCGAGCTCCTTCGCACGCGTGAGGAGCCCTTCGCGCTCGTAGATCTTCAGCGTCGCGATGCCCGCGGCGCAGGCGACCGGATGCGCGGAGTAGGTGTAGCCGTGGAACAGCTCGATGGCGTTCGGCGGGCCCTGCATGAAGGCGTCGTAGATCTCCTTCTTGACGATCACCGCGCCCATGGGCACGCAGCCGTTGGTGAGGCCCTTGGCGCACGTGATCATGTCGGGCGTGACGCCGAACTCCTGTGCGGCGAACGGCGAGCCGGTGCGGCCGAAGCCGGTGATGACCTCGTCGAAGATGAGGAGAATGCCGTGCCTGTCGCAGATCTCGCGCAGGCGCTTGAGATAGCCCTTCGGCGGGATGAGCACGCCGGTGGAGCCCGCGATCGGCTCGACGATCACCGCGGCGATCGTGGAGGCGTCGTGCAGGACGACCAGTCGCTCGAGCTCGTCCGCGAGGTGTGCACCGTGCTCGGGCTCGCCGCGGCTGAAGGCGTTCTTCGCGAGATCATGCGTGTGCGAGAGGTGGTCGACGCCGGGCACCAGCGAGCTCGACCACATCTTGCGGTTCGGCGCGATGCCGCCGACGGAGATGCCGCCGAAGCCCACGCCGTGATAGCCGCGCTCGCGTCCGATGAGGCGCGTGCGGGTGGCTTCACCGCGCACACGGTGATAGGCCAGCGCGATCTTGAGCGCCGTGTCGACGGACTCCGAGCCGGAGTTCGTGAAGAAGACGTGGTCCAGGCCCTTCGGCGAGATCTTGACGACCTCGTTCGCGAGCTCGAAAGCGCCCGGATGGCCCATCTGGAACGCCGGGCCGTAGTCCAGGGTCTCGAGCTGCCGGGCCACCGCCTCGGCGATCTCGGGCCGGCCGTGACCGGCGTTGACGCACCACATGCCGGCCGTCGCGTCCAGGATCTGGCGTCCGTCGTGCGTCCAGTAGTACATGCCGCTCGCCCGAGCGAGGATGCGCGGACGCTCCTTGAACTGCCGGTTCGCGGTGAACGGCATCCAGTAGGCTTCCAGCTCCGCACGGGTCAGTTGGGCGGCAGGCGTGGGTGCGACGTTGGGCGCTGGCTGGCTCATCTCGGGCGGACTCCTTTGTTGGCGGCGGGATGATAAAGAAAGTTGACAAGAGAAGCCATCCCGGCCGACATTGATCGCATAACTGTCGAGAATCCTGAACAGCAATCGGGTTATAAGGATCCCATGAGTGTCGACGTCGGAGCGCGGCTGCGCAGTGTCCGCATCGCATACGGCCTGTCGCAGCGCGCCCTTGCGCGGCGGGCCGGGGTCACGAATGGCCTCATCTCACTCATCGAGCAGAACCGCGTCAGCCCCTCGATCAGCTCCCTGGAGAAGGTCCTGAGCGGTGTGCCGATGACCATCGCCGAGTTCTTCACGCTCGACCTGGGCGAGGCGCCGCGCGCCTTCTACAGTGCAGACGAGCTCGTCGAAATCGGCAATGAGGAGATATCCCGACGGCTCGTGGCCGCGCAGCGGGCCGGACGGCAATTGTCGATCCTGCACGAGCGCTACGCTCCCGGCGCAGTTACCGCCGAGGAAGTCCCCCAGAAGCGCGGGGAGCAGGGCGGTATCGTGATCCGCGGCCGCATCGAGCTCACCGTCGGCGGGAACACGCGCGTTCTCGGCCCCGGGGACGCCTACTACTTCGCGAGCCACCTGCCGCACCGTTTCCGCAACGTGGGGCGCGAAGTCTGTGAGATCATCAGCGCCAGCACATCGAGTACGTGACGTCGCAGCGGGGCCGTGAGCCCGGCTGCGACTGCAGCCCCGAACATGGCCTCAAGCTCTGCAGCCACCTCGTGGCACGAGCGAGCCGAGTCGCTCGACATCCGCTCCCGGGCATTCATCGACGGTCGCTACGTCGATGCCGCCTCGGGTGCGACCTTCGACTGCCTGAACCCCGCGAACGGCAAGCTCCTCGCGCGGGTTGCGGCCTGCGACGCGCCTGACGTCGATCGCGCGGTCGCGGCCGCGCGCGCCGCATTCCGCGACGGCCGCTGGGCGCATCTCTCGCCCGCGAAGCGCAAGCGGATCCTTCTGAGATTCGCCGGGCTCATCGAGAAGCACCGCGACGAGCTCGCGCTGCTCGAGACGCTCGACGTGGGCAAGCCCATCGCGGACAGCACGCGCATCGACATTCCCGCCGCGGCGCGCTGCATCCAGTGGTACGCGGAGGCGATCGACAAGATCTACGACGAGGTGGCGCCGACGGGGCGCGATACGCTCGCGCTCATCACGCGCGAGCCGGTGGGCGTCGTCGGTGCCATCGTGCCGTGGAACTTCCCGCTCCTCATGGCCGCGTGGAAGATCGGCCCTGCGCTCGCCGCAGGAAACTCGGTCGTCCTCAAACCGTCGGAGAAGTCGCCGCTCACGGCCATTCGTGTGGCGGAGCTCGCCGCGGAAGCCGGCATCCCCGACGGTGTGCTCAACGTGGTGCCGGGATTCGGGCACACGGCAGGCAAGGCGCTCGCGCTCCACATGGACGTCGACTGCATTGCGTTCACCGGTTCGACGGCCACGGGACGTCAGATCCTGCAGTACTCGGGTCAGTCGAACATGAAGCGCGTCTGGCTCGAGTGCGGCGGCAAGTCGCCGAACATCGTGCTCGCCGACGTCGCCGATCTCGACCGTGCCGCGACGGCTGCGGCGTACGCGATCTTCTTCAATCAGGGCGAGATGTGCTCGGCGGGCTCACGGCTCCTCGTCCAGGAGAGCATCAGGGACGCGCTGCTCGAGAAGGTGCAGGCGATCGCCCGGCAGATGCAGCCCGGTGATCCGCTCGATCCCGAGACGAAGCTCGGCGCCATCGTGGACGAGGCGCAGTTCAGGCGCGTGCTCGGCTACATCGAGACGGGACGCAGCGAGGGTGCACGGCTCCTCTTCGGCGGGCGCCGCGCGCGCGAGGAGAGCGGCGGATGGTTCGTCGAGCCCACGGTGTTCGACGACGTCGAGCCGCGCATGACGATCGCGCGCGAGGAGATCTTCGGTCCCGTGCTCGCGACCCTCACGTTCAGAACCGTGGAAGAGGCGATCGAGATCGCGAACGACGTGATCTACGGCCTCGCGGCCGGCGTGTGGACGCGCGACGTGAGCACGGCCCACAGGCTCGCGCGCGCCATCCGCGCCGGCACGGTCTACGTCAACTGCTACGACGAGGACGACATCACCGTGCCCTTCGGCGGCTTCAAGCAGTCCGGCATCGGCCGCGACAAGTCGCTGCACGCGCTCGACAAGTACACTGAGCTCAAGACGACCTGGCTCGACCTCTCGTGACGGATTCCATCTTCGATTCACCCGTCGCCTTCGTGGACGTGGAGACGACGGGCGGCCATCCGGCCCACGACCGCATCATCGAGATCGCGATCGTCGCCGCGACCGGCGGCGAGCTCGAGTACCAGTGGAGCACGCTGGTGAACCCGGGCGTGTCGATCCCGCCCGCGATCCAGCACTTCACGGGCATCACGGACGAGATGGTGCGCTACGCGCCGTTCTTCGAGGACATCGCGGCGGAGGTTCTCGAACGACTGGAGGGAAGGCTCTTCGTCGCGCACAACGCGCGCTTCGACTACGGTTTCCTGCGCTCGGAGCTGCGTCGCGCGGGCTATTCGTTCTCGAGCCGCGTCGCGTGCACGGTGAAGCTCTCGCGCAGGCTCTATCCGGATGAGCGGCATCACAATCTCGACGCGCTGATCGAGCGACACGGACTCGACTGTCCCGACCGCCACCGCGCGCTGCCCGATGCGCACGCCTTGTGGCAGTTCTGGAACGTGCTGCGCCTTCAGGAGCCCTTCGAGACGGTGGAGCAGGCGCTCGGCGAGATCACGCATCTCAAGTCGCTGCCGCCGCACCTGCCGGCCGATCTGCCGGACCGTCTGCCGCAGACGCACGGCGTGTATCGCTTCTACGGCGAAGGCGGAGCGCTCCTTTACGTGGGCAAGGCGAACAACATCCGTCAGCGCGTGCTCTCGCACTGGCAGGGCGCGACGCGCGACGGGAAGTCGCAGCGGCTCGCGGAGCTCACGCACCACGTCGAGTGGACGGAGACGGCGGGCGAGCTCGGCGCGCTGCTGCTCGAAGCGCGGCTCGTGCGCGAGCTCAAGCCGCTCTTCAACCGCCAGCTCCGCGGCGCGCGTCAGATCTGGACGTGGGTCGTGTCGGACGACGGAGCCGCGCCGGTGCTCTCGCCCATCGATCACCTGCAGCTCTCCTTCGACGGCGCGGATACGTTCGGGCTCTATCGCACGGAAGCGGCTGCACGCAAGGCGATGCTCGAGCTCGCGCGCGAGGAGCGGCTGTGTCTCAAGGTCCTCGGCCTCGAGAAGTCCTCCGGCTCCTGCTTCGGCTATCAGATCGGACGCTGCAGCGGCGTGTGCGTGGGAGAGGAGACCCTCGCGCGCCACACCGCGCGCCTCAAGCTCGCGCTCGCCGGCGAGCGGCTGAAACCCTGGCCCTTCGAAGGTCCGATCGGCATCCGCGAGACGAGTCCGAACGGCCTCGAGCAGCTTCACGTGATCGACGAGTGGCGACACATCGCGACGCTGGAGCCGGGCGATGACCTGCCTTCGCGGCGCACGCTGCAGCCCTTCGATCTCGACGTCTACCGGATCCTCGTCCGGTATCTCAGCCGCTCGATGCACAGAGTCGTGCCGCTCGCTGCCGCTCTCGACGCCGCGTGAGTACCGCGAAACTCGAGCTCACCGCAAGCGCCCCGCGCGGGCTTGCGGATCTCCTCGCCCGCGAGCTCGAGTCGCTCGGTGCGACGGACGTGCGCGAGCGGGCGACCGGAGTCGGCTTCACGGGATCGCTCGAAGTCGCGTATCGCGCGTGTCTGTGGTCGCGCATCGCGAACCGCGTGTTCCTCGAGCTCGCGCAGCTCGAAGCGCGCGATGCCGAGGCGCTCCATGCCGCCGTGCGCGAGCTGCCGTGGGAGAAGCACATCGCCGAAGGTGCGACGCTCGCGTGTGAGTTCAGCGGCCGGCATCCCGCGATCACGCATTCGCATTTCGGTGCGCTCAAGGTCAAGGACGCGATCGTCGATGCGCTGCGCGAGCGGACGGGACATCGCCCGGACATCGCTCTCGAGCGGCCCGGCGTGCGTGTGCATGTCCACGCGAGCGGCACGCGGGTGGCCGTGTCTCTCGATCTCTCGGGTGAGAGCCTGCACCGCCGCGGCTACCGCACCGAAGGCGGTGAAGCACCGCTCAAGGAGAACGTCGCGGCGGGAATTCTCATGCGCGCGGGATGGCCCGAGCTCGCGCGCGAAGGTGCGCCGTTCCTCGACCCGATGTGCGGGTCGGGCACGTTCGTCATCGAGGCCGCGCTGATCGCGGCCGACCGAGCGCCGGGACTGCTGCGTGACTACTTCGGTTTCCTCGGCTGGCGGCGGCACGATGCCGCACTGTGGGAGCGTTTGCGGGCGGAGGCGCAGGAGCGTGCGCGGGCCGGAACGGAGCGACTCCTCGCAGGAGGCTCCAGGATCTGCGGCTCGGATCGGGACGGGCGTGCCGTGAGGCTCGCCCGGGCGAACGCGCGCCGTGCAGGTGTCGATGCGCTCACGCAGTTCGAAGTGCGCGAGCTCGCCGATGTGTCTCCCGACGGCGTGCGTACGGCGGGCGACGAGCAGGATGATTACTCCTCGCCGGCAGAAGGCGGTCTCGTGTGCACCAATCCACCGTACGGCATGCGCCTCGAAGACCGCGAGGCAGCACGCGAAGTGCACCGTACGCTCGGGCGGGTGCTGCGCGAGCGCTTCACGGGCTGGCACGCGGCCGTGCTCACCGGTGCGCCGGAGCTCGGTCTCGAGCTCGGAATCCGCGCACGCCGCACACACACGGTCTGGAACGGCGCGATCGAGTGCCGGCTGCTGCGCCTGCGGATCGAACCGGAAGTCTTCCGCGACGTTGACCGCCCGAAAGGCACCGCGAGGATCGATCCGGCGCTGCGCGATACGCCGGGCGCGCAGATGTTCGCGAACAGGCTCCGCAAGAACGTCAGGCGACTTCACGCGTGGGCCGAAGCCAACGACGTCTCGTGCTACCGGCTCTACGACGCAGACATGCCGGAGTACGCGTTCGCGATCGATCTCTACCGCAGCGCCGATTCGGACCTCGCGTGGCTCTATGTCCAGGAGTACGCGGCACCTGCCAGCATCGATCCTGAGGCCGTCCGCCGCCGCCGAGGCGAGGCGTTCTCAGTGCTGCCCGAAGTCACCGGCGTGCCGCCGGAGCGCATTCACGTCCGGACGCGGCGGAGGAGGGCGCGCGGCGAACAGTACCGCAAGCTCGGAGAGGCAAAGCGGTTCCACGTCGTCGCCGAAGGGGGCCTGCGCTTCTGGGTGAACTTCGAGGACTACCTCGACACGGGCCTCTTCCTCGATCACCGCATCACGCGCGCGCGGCTGCGCGAGGCGGCCGCCCGCAAGCGCTTCCTGAATCTGTTCGGCTACACGGGCACCGCAACGGTGTATGCGGCGGCTGGGCGCGCGCGATCGAGCGTGACGGTGGATCTCTCGCGCACCTACCTCGACTGGGCGCAGCGCAATCTCACGCTCAACGGGCTCGCGAGCCGCGACCACGTGCTCGTGCAGGCCGACTGCCGCGAATGGCTGGAAGACGCCCGGCGTCGCCGCGAGCGCTTCGATCTGATCTTTCTCGATCCGCCGACGTTCTCGAACTCGAAGCGCATGGAGGGCGTGCTGGATACGCAGCGCGACCACCCGCGGCTCATCGAGGCGTGCATGGACATCCTCGCGCCGGGAGGGCTGCTCGTCTTCTCCACCAACGCGCAGCGGTTCAGGCTCGAGCCTTCGGTTGCGGAGAAATACGACGTGCGCGACATCTCGGCGGAGACGATTCCCGAGGACTTCGCGCGCAACCCGAAGATCCACCGCTGCTACGAGATCCG